>JAEEGH010000304.1_pt1 | contig 423509 bp, 310 predicted proteins | sample 9134181 | NCBI WGS metagenome assembly JAEEGH01 (sample SAMN16246544, study PRJNA631951) | gut metagenome | biome: gut microbiome; feature: rumen; material: DP-attached | host: Bos | place: Iran: Karaj | collected 2018-10 | reverse complement strand
AGCCGAACAGTCGGGCAAGCCATCGGTCGTTAGTGCCGATACCGCCCTGCACGTTTGCTGCCCAGCCGGTATTGAACTCACGCTTCAGGCGAACATCCATTACCAATTCCTTGTCTTCTTCCTTAACCTTGATGCCGAAGCTTTGCTGTTCCTCCGTCTCACGGCGAAAGACTTTTATCTTGTTGACCATATAGGCGGGCAGGTTCTCAAGGGCTATGGCGGGGTCGCCTTTGAAGAAGTCCTTTCCGTTGACTAATAGCGACTGCACAAACTCGCCGTTGACATATATCTGGTTGTCACGTATCTCCGCCCCGGGCAACTGGCGGATGAGGCCGTCGAGCATTGAGCCTTCTGCCAATTGAAAAGCTCCTGCGTTATAGACAATGGTGTCGTTATCGACCACCATCTTCACCAGCGAAGCTTTCACGGTAGCGGTGCCGAGCATAATGTCATTGGCTGACATGTTGAGTTGGTGATGCAGAAATACCACATTAGGGTAATAATTACGCGCACTGTTAGTACGAAAAGATGTGTATTCGTCTTTGAATCCTTCTTTGGAAAATTTTACGATATACGTCGCTCCACGTTTCGCGCCATCTCGCACACACTCCACACTATAACCCCCTTGCCAAGTTACATGACTATAATTAGTGCCGACAATCACGCTATCCTTGGTCATAACCTCAACCTTTACACTGTCAAGAGCCGTCTTATACAAGGCGTCATAAACGCTTCCAGACACCCATATCAACGAATCCTGACTCTGGGCAGACACTGAAGATACTGATATTATTACAAGCAGACAGATAATCAACCCGGTAATTTTCTTTTTCATCTGATCTAAAACAATGATTGTCATAATTACACTTTTTTTTAGAGAAGTAGCAACAGTCTGGATACAAAATCCAAACTGCTGCCTTCAGTAACTTGTCAGGATTAAGGTTATGGCTTAATGATAATAATAATCGGACCTGGAGATGGCGTGGTTGTTGGTTTTGGGGTAGTGGTCGTTGTTTCTGGAGGTGGACAAGGGCAATTGGTGTTTGTGCATTCGTCATACGAACCTGTCGAGAATCCTCCCCCTGTAGAAATCTCTCCGAACCCGCCTCTGAGGAGACCTTCTTTTGCTTCCTCTACCGGGACATAGTTAGTCTTAACTAACTCTGAAATTGATTTGTTCAGTTTCATAATAGTTTAAAGTTTTACAATTAATAAATATTCATGCCATCTTATCTCATGAACACTTGGAATAGATGGCGAAATCCAATTGTTATTTCTTTAATGATTCGCGAAGTTTTGCCTCTATGTATTCTTGCAGATAGTCTGCAATGTCTCCTTTTGTATAGCCATAGTAACAACTGCTGGTGTTATTGCTTTCGAGCTTATTTTGAGAGCAACCTCCAAAGCATAAAGGATATACGATGCAACTGCGACAATAGTTGTTGCCAAATTTTATATCTGTTCTTTTAGCAGAAAGTTCATTCATCTGCAATTTCCCTTCTTTTAATAGGATGCCTTCTGCCCTATCGGAAGTGAAATCACGCGCTGTGCATCGGAACAAATTTCCGTCATAATTTACTACGACCTCGTTTTCTGAATCTGCATAACACCTGTAACGCTGTAGTCTTATTTTGTTTTTTACTATAAATCCATGCTTTCTCAGCGTAGAGCGTAAGATATCTTCCTGTTCCTCAAAGGCTTCCTTGTTCTGGCCATTATCCCTATCCTGCCACACGCGATGGATATCTATTGTCATTCTGTTTTTACATTCATCCGACAGGCCCGTGAAATCGTTAACAATGTCTGCGAAAGACGAAATGCTCTTTGCCGTAGTGTTTAATCTAAGATTAATCAGTACACCATGACTCAGTGCATTCTTAATATTTGCAACAATGGTGTCATAGGAGCCAGTGCCGTCGGCAGTATGTCTTACAAGGTTATGAGTTTTTCTGTTACCGTCAAGCGTAATCTGCATAGCCAAGGGATGTTCCAAGCCAATCCCGTCAAGCGTTGTCAGAATTTCGTCCGTCAACAGATAAGCATTTGTAGCAAAAGAGACATGCAATTCCTTAGATGTTTCTTTGCACAAGCGGTTTGCTTCCTGTATTAGTGGCAAGACAATGTTTTTGAATGACAACAAAGGTTCTCCGCCGAAAAAAGCGATTTTCAACGATTTAAGTTCTGGTTTCGCGACCTTGTTCCTGACTAATTTTATAACAGAATCGAATACCTCCTTCTTCATATTTGCTCTGCTGTTATGTTTTTCATAACAATACCAGCACCGCATATTGCAGTTGAGAGTCGGGTTAATCGTTATTCCGAATGTCTCTTTGGAAGCATCCCTCTTTTCCAACGATTTAATAAAGTCCTCTATCTCATCTACATTGTCTTCCACCAAGAAGCCTTTTGCGCAGAGAAATTGATAGAATTCGGGATGACGGTCGTTTATATGCTCTATATCATCCTGCGAAAAAAGAGCTTCCAACTTAGGGTCCAACACACTCAGGCAGTCTGTAAGCACATTGAACAACAAGACCTGTTTCCCTTTGTTCATAAGAACATTGTATCTGCTTTTCTTCATTGTATTTAGGTATTATTGTTTATTTGTAATCATCCGGTGTTTTCGTATCGTTTCCAAGGCAAAGCCATGCAGTCCTGTCAGTCCTTGAGGGCAGAGCGTCAAGTCTTCGGGAATGGTTTTAGGAGCGTCTGCAATGAAATTGATAGTTAAAGGGAAGTTGACGAAGCGGCATTCTTTTTCCGTTATTTCGAGTAAAAGCATAGCGTATGCTCTTGTCCTGAAGTCAATGTCCTTAGACGATGACAGAGCATGAGCCTTGGCTTTTAGCTCCTCGAGGTAGTCTGTCGTGAAGGCCCCTTTATGGTCTTTAGAATAATAGAGTCGGGTGCTGACATAAGCAAGTATGCCTCCACAGCCGTTTCGCAGGGAGTTGTCCTCAGTCCTTACGAGGCTGCGCTCCATCACTTTACGGTCTATCTGTTGGAGGGTTTCCTCCATATCATCTTCTATGATATTATTTGAAATAAGGTAAAGCAACCCCCAGCCAATGCCGGGAATGCCAGAAGTTAATGTGAGAGGCATATCCTCCTTTTTCCTGTCTAACAGCAGCAGGAGGATTCTCTCTGCCTCTTCCTCAAATCGTTGGTTATTAAAGGCATCTGCATACATGGCGAAAACCAATGCATCTGCCATAAGTCCGTCATAGAGTCCTGCTTCTTTTTTCTCACGTGACCATTCGAGTAGAGTTTCCATTATCTGAGGGAGTCTCTTTGCGGACAACTCTGCCTCTTTTTCCTCATGGCGCAGTAAGATTGAGTTTATTTCGAGTATTCTGCTGAAATCGTGTTTGAAACTTTTACTATACTTCTCGCACAGAGCATGGATTTCCTCTTCTCTTGATGAGAACAGGCGAGCTAATGCCTCCGCATTATGGCTATTGCCAATAGCGGCGGATTCCGAGAAGCATGACAGCAAAGAAGGCATAAACATTTTGCCTATTAACAGAATGTTATAGGTCATCATGTTTCTGTGCACTATATACGGCGATTTTTCCCGATAGATGTGGCCTATTTTTATGTTTGGGAGGAAATAACACCCTCCACCCTCCATCCATGCCTTGATGCTGATGTATGCCTCCTCGTCTCCATAGTGTATCAGGCCCTGATAGCCACACAGTTTGTTCCAATATTCCTTGGATGTGGAATATGTGGCCCCAAGTACTGCCGGAATCTGACCTTTATCCAGGGACGGGATGTCTTCGTTGTCATTCCATTTGATTTGTGGAATTACTTGACCTAAGTCAAAACGCAGGTATGCAGCACAAACGCCCATTTCCACTGGTTTTGACAGGCGACCGCCTTTCTTGCTCAAAGCCAGATTCTGACAACAGAGAAGACGGTTGCTGTTTTTCTCCAGTTCTGCCACAAGTTGTGATGCCCAGTCTTTCTGGTAGAAGCGCATGTGCGCATCAATAAGGATAAAGTAGGGAGTGCTGCTTATCTGCACGGCTTTCTCCTTGCCTGCGGCTGCACCGATGCGGTGTTTGTTAACAAAGTAGTGTACGTTCAATCCTTTGAGATCTGCCTCATAGTCGTAGCCATCAGTGGAAGCATCGTTGACAACAATGATATCAACAGTGTCGCCTGCTGTCTCGCGGATAGAGCGCACGGTGTTGCCAACCTCCTCACCTTCATTGAGGAATGACATACATACGCTGAGTTTGTTGCCGCTTACCGGTACAACCTCATAGTCCCGCTTTACTTCCTCCTCACGTTCCTTTATCCACTGCATCAAACTATCCTGTATTTTACGAGAATGTTCCATCTGTTCAGCAGCATACCTGCTCGAGGCTTGAGTTTCGCTGGTGCGGTATCTTATCAACACATTATCTAAGCTATGGATAATCTGATCACGTTTCACAAATTCTGTCCATAAACGAAAATCTTGGGCATAGATATATTCGCGCTCATATTTAAGTCCATACTTACACAAGACTTCACTGCGAATCATTGCAGTCGGGTTATATATACCACAACTATCCAATAAATCGTAAGCGGTAACAGCGTGAGCTTTGCCTATTTTCTCTGTAACAATTTTTCCTCCGTTACCATGGGTCTTTTCTTTGGAAGCAATCTGTGCGTTGGTGAAAAACTCCATTGCTCCACCCACCACTGCCACTTCTGGATGAGCCTCCATGTATTCGTACTCAATACGAAGTCGGTCTGGCATCATTATATCATCGTCATCCATGCATGCGATGTATTTGCCCTTGGCTTCATAGAGCAAAGTGTTGAGGGTAGCGATGAAGTCGTGCTCTCTGCGCAGAAGGCGTATACGCGGATCCTTATACCGCGAGATTATCTCGCAGGTATTGTCGGTGGAGCCATCATCAGCAATAATGAGCTCAAAGTCGGTGAACGTTTGAACCAAAATGCTGTCAATACACTCTGCGATAGTTGCCGCAGTGTTATACGCAGGGACTATGACAGAAATAGGCGGGTGGGACATATCTGGCGTTTGTTTATGTTAGCATAGTCTAATTCCTGTACCCTCAGGTGAGGTGGTAGTAGTGGTAGTCGTTGTATAGCAAATATCTGTGCAGCCGGGATTGTGGCATCCTGAATTAATACATTTATTATTTATGCATGCTAGGTTCCTGCACGGAGCATTAACACCATTGCCCGGGCCTTTTAACGGGTCTCTGAAATCAGCGAAACCACCATGGAGCTTTCCCTCTGCATCTTCTGTGAGGGAAGGAAAATCAAGAGTAATTACCGACAAAATGTTTTTTGTTAACTTTTTCATAATAATAAATTTAGTAGGTTATTTACGATTAATTTTATCTATCTGGTGCCAGTCCATAGGAACAAGGCTGCCACTATGCTTTTCGTCTGGGAGCATGTGCAAAAGGAACACCGTGCCATCCGGCATACGGCGAGCAAGAAATGCATCGTCACACAAATCCTTACCTAATTCTATACTGATATCATTTGTTTTTACTATATAATCATAAGACGACTCTGTCATGGACATAGCCTTTATCAAAGCAGTTGCCTCTTTATATATGTTATCAGCCATCGTGGTAGGAATTTCATATCGAATTCCTCGCCTATGAACTGCTGTAACATCCTTTGGATGGAACTCAAGCGCCCATGAACCAAAAAAATCTCCATTAGCGATATTATAACTGACAGGAGTTGTCTTGACTTGAGACATGCTTGTGAGTTGCTGGAGCATCTCGACCATTGCTTCACGAGGGCAACTGTCTTCGGAACTGCCTGACTTTACATTCTTCTCTACGGGAGTCGTCTTGGCATAGAAGAGGGTCAATGTGCTATTGCAGATATCAAGCGAGGCGGCTGTAACGATATTCATGCTGAAAGATTTATTCGGTCCTCCCAGTGCAGGCGCTTTGCTATCATCAGGAAGTATTTTTCCTTTATAGGCAAGTGAGTAGGAGAGAGTATCGCCTGTGTCTGTATGTCTCTGATAGCGGTCGCTCTCTGTTGCGACAGGCAATTCCCTTTCAAAAGCAACTGTTATACTATCCTGCAGCCATTTGGGCACACGGTTAAGAGGGGTATCTCTTATTATAGATGTATATTGTACCTGGTCTTCTAATAAAAAGACGTTCTTGCTATACATTTCCGTCATATCAACACCTTCACGTTTGGAAAACTCCGGAAGCAGTTGCTCTATATTGTGTTGCGCATACATAGGCAACGCTGAGCCTATTAGCATAATGAGAGTAACGAATAATATCAAATATTTCTTGCAGTAGTTCATAAGGATGTATGTGTGAATTAATTATGTATCGGGGGTTGATTGAAGCATGTTGAAAGCTGCTGCAATATGGCTGCGCACTTTATAACGATTATGATTAAACAGTGCAGGCTCAACTTCTTTATTGGGTTTCGCGTCTGAAGAACTTGCCATTTCTATACTTTCCTGTTTGTCAGTCGAGGCAACTGCGATATTATGTTCTTCTGTCTTTTCTTCAGAGGCAGTGGCGATAGAATTATCTGTCACCTCCTCCTGAGAAATAACTCTATTTTTTCTCTTGCACGTCTTATGTCCTTCCTTTGGAGATGCCTCTGATAAGATGGGGGCAGGAGAAGCTTTTTCTATGGGGGCTGTAATATCTTTGACGGAAGATGTCGGCAGCTGGGCCATCTGCGACTCGCCCACTGGTTGCCTTGTAAAATGCAACGTAAGGAGCAGCGCCACAGTGGCTGCCGCGGCTATGGACGGCCAGAGGATAAGATGGCGGCGTGAATGGGGGACACGAGTGTGGGAAGTGAGCGCAAGCTGCTCCTTCTTCCGCTGCTCGTATGCCGAGAAGAGCTTCTCCTCAAAATCGTCGGAGAGAGGAGGCACTGCTGCATGCCTGCGCCTGAGCATCTCGCGGATGGCAGAATCCTTGAAGAGTTGAGGGGTTGAAGGATTGAAGGATTGAAGACCATTGTTTTTTCCATTTTTCAATTTTTCCATTTATTTGCTATCTACCTTAATTATATTGTTATATAGTTTATTCCTGATTATGCGCAGACGATGGTAAAACGCGTTACGAGTGATGCCGAGTATCTTGGCACAGTCTTCTGCGGATATGTCTTCGTAGTAGTAGAGGTTGATAATGAACCGGTCTTCGGCAGGCAGGGCGTTGAAAGCCTGCTCCAAAGCTTGCATGTGTTCATCGTCATCATGAGAGAACTCTTGACTGAGCGATGCTTCGCTGATATCTAAAGTATCAATAGGAATTTCCTCAATAGACACAGTTGACGGTTGCCACTTGTTCACAAAGTTGAGCGCAGTATTGTAGGCTATACGGTAAACCCACGTCGAGAGTGTTTCGGGGGCAGGAGGGTGCTTGTCCATCCCGTCGAAAATCCTCAGGAAAGTTTCCTGAGTCAGGTCTTCCAGGTCCTGACTATTGGACACAACTCCAGCTATCACACTTTGAATGCGTGACTTATATTGTTTGACCAACAGCAGCTGCTTTTTTTTATTTTGTGTCAAAACTTTTATTTCTTTTCTTGGGGGGCCACAGCCTCACGGCTTTTTTTGATACCCCCTCTATTATTATAGACAAGGCACCTAAGAAAATTGGCCTTGTTTTTCTGTTAAAAAAACTTAACGACGAAAATTTCCTTTCTTCTTGCAGTTAGTGGCAACCTTTGTGCTCATATGGCAATCAACTAAAAATCAATGAATAGGGAACGAATAATGACAGATGACACAGATTTGTTTTATTTGAAATTTATTTGCCAAGTCCGGCAGTGGGCAGTTTTTCTCACACAGATTTCACAGATAACACAGATTTTTTTGAGTCGCTGCGCGACCGCAGATTTCGCAGATTTTTTGAACGCGAATGCCACGAATGTTTTTCTTAAACACAAATCTCACGAATTAGCCGTGAATTTTCGTAAATTCTCTAATTCTTGATAGAGAGTTTTACAGATCTGTTTATATTTGAACTTTGAAATTTGAGATTTGAAATTTAGCGAGGTCCCGATTGGGGATTAAACGAACACGAATAACACGAATTGCACGAATGCCAAAGGCATCACGACTAATTCATGGTAATTTATGTTGATAAAGAATGACACGAATTACCATAAATTAGCCATGAAGATAATGCTCCGTCTGCGGGTCGTTATGAACTGGCAGGGTGCTTGCGCAGCTGTGAGTTGTAGTAGCGGGGATCGCCAGTCACCTCGGGGCCGAGGAAGGGGGGAATGGCAAATTCCGTGTCGGCACTGGGCACCTCGAGCTCGGCGAGGGTGAGGCCCTCCAGATGGCCGTGGAACTCATCGACCTCCCAGCGGTGGCCCTCATAGGGCACGATGTGGCGGTGCTTGTCGATGGTGCCGGGCAGGCATAGGGCGAGCAGCTGGCGGGCTTGGTCGAGGGGTATGGCCTGTTCCCACTCAAGGCGGCTAAGACCGTCGGAGGAGGAGGGGCCTTTTATGGTAATGAAGGCTTCGTCGTCGCGGATGCGGATGCGCACAGTACGCTCAGGGTCATCGCTGAGATAGCCCTGCACAATATGGCTTATGTCAGTGGCGAGGTGCTTGTACGGGCCACTGACTAGAAATTTGTGCTCTATTTCCACTTGGGATGGTTAGAAGCTCATGGAGTAGGTGATGACGAAGGCGAGGGCCAGTACGATGAGGCCGATGATGATGCCCCAGATGACCATCTGTGCCTGCTTCTCCTGCTTGGCATTACGCTTCTCTACTTTTGCTTGATGTTTCTGATTCATATTGGGTAAGATTTATATTTGAAATTTGAAATTTGAGATTTGAAATTTATTTACCAGGTCCGGAAGAATAACCAATAACTGTTAACCAATAACCGTTAAACGTTAGCCAGGTCCGGAGGTGGGCAGGAACGAACACGGATTTTACGGATATTACGGATTATTTTTTGTGTCGCTGCGCGACCGCAGATTTCGCAGATGGGTGCAGATTACGCAGATTTCTTTGAACACGAATTACTTGTGAATTTTCATAAATAATTTGTGTAATTAGTATAATTCGTAGTTTTTTTTCTTAAACATGAATTACCATAAATTACTTGTGGATTTTCATAAATAATTTGTGTAATTAGTATAATTCGTAGTTATTACTGTCTGCTTTCGAACTTGGTTGACGGTTAAAGGTTATTGTTTAACGTTTATTGTTTCTCACTCTCCGCCACTCATGAGGTAGGCTTTGATGAAAGGGTCGAGCTTGCCGTCCATCACTCCGGCGACATCGCTGGTCTGGTAGTTGGTGCGGTGGTCCTTGACGCGGCGGTCGTCGAAGACGTAGGAGCGTATCTGGCTGCCCCACTCAATCTTTTTCTTGCCGGCCTCTATCTTGGCCTGTGCTGCCTGGCGGCGCTTGAGCTCACGGTCGTAGAGGTTGGAGCGCAGCAGGCGCATGGCGTTGTTGCGGTTTTCGAGCTGTTTGCGACTCTCGGTGTTCTCGATGAGTATCTCTTCCTGTTCGCCGGTCTCAGGGTCGGTGTACTGGTAGCGCAGTCTGACGCCGGTCTCCACCTTGTTGACGTTCTGCCCTCCGGCGCCGGAGGAGCGGAAGGTGTCCCACGTTATCTTGGAGGGGTCAACGGTCACCTCGATGGTGTCATCGACGAGGGGTGTGACGAAGACGCTGGCGAAGGATGTCATACGCTTACCCTGGGCGTTGAAGGGGGAGACGCGCACAAGGCGGTGTACTCCATTCTCGGACTTGAGGTAGCCGTAGGCCATGTCGCCCTCTATCTCAATGGTGCAGGTCTTGATGCCGGCCTCGTCGCCGTCCTGCAGGTTGGCGATGCGGGTGCGGTAGCCGTGGGCCTCAGCGTAGCGCAGATACATGCGCATGAGCATGGCTGCCCAGTCTTGGCTCTCGGTGCCGCCGGCGCCTGAGTTGATTTTGAGCACGCAGTCCATGGCATCCTCATCGGCACGCAGCATATTCTTGAGCTCCAAGGCCTCTAGGGCATTGAGGGCCTTGGCGTAGGCCTCGTCCACCTCCTGCTCGCTGACCATCTCGTCCTTGTAGAAATCGAGGGAGAGCTCCACCTCGCCCACGAGGCTTTGCAACTGCTCGTAGTGGCTAATCCAGAACTGGAGGCCCTTGACTTTCTTCATCTGGGCTTCGGCAGCCTTGGCATCGTCCCAGAAATCGGGAGCCTGCGTGCGCAGCTCCTCTTCCTCCAACTCAATACGCTTGGCGTCGATATTGAGATAGTGGCCGAGCTGCTGCGCACGCTCCACGAGTTGCTTATATTGCTCCTGGGTAATCAATGTTGGGAACCGTGGCTATTTGACGATTTTACAATTTCACAATTTGACGATTGGCCATGTCCGGAGGTGGACCTGCGCGGGGAAACCGCGCAGCACAGTGTTTAACGGTTATTGTTTAACGGTTATTGTTTAACGTTTAACGGCCTACGCTACCTTGTTGAGCTTCTTGATGATGGAGAAGATGAACAGTGCTGCCACGAGGCAGATGGCCATCAGCACACCCCATACGATGTAGAGCTCTGTCTTGCCCCAGATGAGGGTGGGGATGCTGACGAGGAAGTTGCCCACGGCAGTGGCAACGAACCATCCGCCCATCATCATGCCCTTATACTTGGGGGGTGCCACCTTGCTGACGAAGGAGATGCCGATGGGTGAGAGCAGCAGCTCGGCGAAGGTGAGGATGAGGTAGGTGCTGACGAGTATGTTGGGGGTTACGTCGGCCAGGTGCTCGGGGTTGGTGGCGTTGGGTGCGGGCAGACCAAGCGACGACATGGTCATGAGTAGGTAGGCGCATGCTGCCACGAGCATACCGAGGCCTATCTTGACGGGGGCCTTGGGCTCCTTGCCTTTCTTGGCGAGCCATCCAAAGAGGCCTATGCTGACGGGAGTGAGCAGCACTACGAAGCAGGGGTTGAACTGCTGGAAGATGGGCGCGGCGATGTCGGCCTGGGCACCTTGCTGATACTTATAGATGAGCCACGCGGCGCCCACTACGATGAGGATGCCGTAGATGGCGCGGGCCTTGTTGCCCTTGCTCTGGAAGACGCCGAAGAGGCCATAGACTATGAGGATGACGGCCAGGAGATTGACGACGTCAAACTCCATGGCGGTGAGGCCGGTGGCCTGTGTGGCTACATAGTCGCGGGCGAAGTAGGTGAGGGTGGCGCCGTTCTGGTGGAAGGCCATCCAGAAGAAGATAACCACGGCAAAGACGAGGCAGAGGCAGATGATGCGCTCCTTGGTCTGCGAGGGGGTGAGCTCGTCGGCCTTGTTCTCCACGGCGGCAGCGGCGGCGGCATCCTTCTTGTTGGGGGTGAGCACCTGCTTGAAGGTGCCCTTAAATCCGTAGTAGATAAGGATGCTGACGATGAGCGACACGCATGCTACGGCGAAGGCGAAGTGGTAGCTGTCCTGCTGGCTGATGCCTAGGCTGCTTTGTGCCCACTCCATAATCTTGATGGCTGCGGTGGGGGCGAAGAGGGCGCCCACGTTGATGAGCATGTAGAAGAGTGAGAAGCCGCTGTCGCGCTTGTCGGCGTACTTGGGGTCATTGTAGAGGTCGCCCACCATTACCTGGAGGTTGCCCTTGAATAGGCCTGTGCCGAAGCTGACGAGCACGAGGGCGGCTGCCATGGCTATGATGGCCACCGTGCTGGCGCCCAGTGGTATGGATAGCAGAGCATAGCCGGCAAACATGATGAAGATGCCGATGGTGACCATCTTGGAGTATCCCCAGCGGTCGGCGGCCATACCGCCGAACAGGGGCAGGAAATAGACCAGCATGAGGAAGCTGGAGTAAACTACGCCGGCTGTGCCGCCGCTCCAACCGAAGTTGGCCTGTAGGAAGAGGATGAACACGGCAAGCATAGTGTAGTAGCCGAAGCGCTCACCGGTGTTGGCAAATGCAAGAGCCCATAGCCCTTTTGGTTGTCCTTCAAACATTGTCTTATTTTTTAATGATTAGTTGTGTCTGATAATCTTTCAATCTTATTCCTTGATGTTGGGTTCCTCGAGTCCGATGCCCTTCTTCTTGTCCACCACCTTGAGGATGAAGCCTAGCACGAGGGCTGCTACTCCGAGACATGCCAGCATGATGAGCGGGGCGGTATAGTCGTACTTGGTGGGGTCGCTGACGTTGGGGTTGGTATTGTAGAGCACCTTGCCGATAAGAAGGGGGAAGAGCCAGAGGCCGATATTCTGAATCCAGAAGATGAGGGCGTAGGCTGAGCCGATGACCTTGGAATCCACCAGCTTGGGCACCGAGGGCCAGAGGGATGCGGGCACCAGCGAGAAGGAGGCGCCGAGCACCAGGATGGTGAGGTAGGCTATCACGATGCCGCCCACCGCCGAGCCCTTGAACATCGGCAGCACAAAGGCAAACGTCAGGTGGCAGGCTATCAGCAGCAGCGAGCCGAGCACCAGCATAGTGGCGGCCTTGCCCTTATGGTCTACATAGCTGCCCAGGATGGGTGTGATGCCCACGGCCAGTAGCGGGAATACGGCAAAGATGGCCTCGGCGGACTGGCGCATATAGCCCATGTAGCAATAGACGACGAGGGCGATGACGGAGATGGCCAGAAGGCCGTAGCGCAGGCCTTTGTTCTTCTTTTGGAAATTGCTGGCGAAGGCGGCTGCTGCCACTACGAGCATGATGACATACTGCACGATGGTCACCGACTGGCCAGACCAGAAGGAGTCGGCCTCAGGAGCAGTCAGCGTAAGGTTACACTGCAGCATGTTGACGGCGTACTTCTGGAAGGGGAAGATGGCGCTATAGTAGAGCACGCAGAGCAGGGCGACGAGCCAGAAGCCGCTGCTGGTGAGTATCTGCCCTAGGTCCTTGATACGGAAGGGGTCGTCCTTCTCTTCGGCCTCGCCGGTCTGGGCGTCGAGCTTCTTGTCCATGAAGAAATAGACGATGATCATGATGAGGGCGATGCAGAGCAGCACCACGCCGAAGGCTACCGAGCGCGATACGCTGATATCGCCGCCCAGACGGGCAAAGAATGGCGAGAAAATCATGCAGGTGGCTACACCCAGACGGGCGAGGGCCATCTCGGAGCCCATGGCAAGTGCCATCTCGCGGCCTTTAAACCACTTGACAATGCCTCGGCTGACGGTGATGCCGGCCATCTCGCAGCCGCATCCGAAGATCATGAAGCCGCAGGCGGCCAGCTTGGCGGAGGCGGGCATGCCCTCATAGAAGGGCGAGACGCCCAGCTCGTCGAAGCCGGGGATGTAGTTAAGATTGTTGGTAAACCATGTCTCCAGTCCGCTGCCGGCAAAGGAGTCGGTGACGGCGTACCATTTTATTATGGCGCCCACCAGCATCACTATGCCGGATAGGACGGCAGTGAAGCGCACGCCCATCTTGTCGAGTATGATGCCGGCGAAGATGAGGAAGAATACAAACACATTGAGGAACACCTCAGAGCCCTGCATTGTGCCGAAGGCTGCGGAGTCCCATCCGCGGGTGGTCTCCATCAGGTCTTTGATGGGGGAGAGGATGTCCATGAAGATGTAGCTGCAGAACATGGCCAGGGCCAAGAGCAGCAGGGCAGTCCAGCGCATGGCGGAACTGTCGCGCAGTGTTTTCTGAATTGTTGCTGTCATTGCTTAGTTATGTTGTTTTATTTGTTTTCAATCTGCAAATATAAGCAAAAATATGCTTTTCCCGACTATTTATGTCAGAAAAAGCATTTTTCTGCCCTCTCGGTGATTGATAATTGACAGATGAGGGAGGGGAGGGAATTGAAAATTGAGAATTGAGAATTGTTGCGAGGTCCCAAGGTGGGTATTTTATTCTCACACAGATTCCACAGATTTTACAATTTAGCATGCCGTTGGGCATAAATTCGTGGAATTCGTAGTTTTTCTTGAACACAAATTATTATAAATTATCCGTTAATTATCATGAATAATTCGTTTAATTCGTGAAATTCGTAGTAAAAAACTGAAATAATTAGACACTACGGCTCGCGATGGTATACCATTGCCGCTTCGCTCTCGAGTTTTTCTTTGTCAGTCCGGCTGCGCCGACCACTGACAAAACTCTCGCGATGCCTTCGGCATTGCCGCTACGCTCTCGCCTCCGCTATTCGCACACCACCCTTTGGGTGACAGTGCTGCTACGGCTCGCGATGGTATTGATGCCACCGCATCAATACCATTCATCATCGTCTTCGTACTCGTAGTCGTCGTCATCACCATCGGTGTTGACGGGAGTCTTGCTGTCTTCAACTTCCTCAAACTCGTCCCAGATGAAGTTGTCGGGCTGCTGGTCAATCTCTTGCAGCTGCTTGAGCTCTGGCTTAATCTTTGCGGCGGGACCGTAGTATTTCTCATAGAACTGGCGGTACTGCCCCCATGTGTAGCGTATGTTGATTAGCTGCAGGTTATGGTCGGAGATGATCAGGGGTTCTGCGCTGTGGGCCACGCTTACGAAGGCGCTGTCGAGCATAAGCTGCTGCTCGTAGGCGTGGGCCTCGTCGTAGGAATAGAATCCGCCTATGCGCATCTGGTTGCCAGAGCGGTCCTGGGTAAGCTCAATGTCGAAGTTGCGCACCAGGAAGTTGGTGAAGTTAAACCTGGAAACCTCGTAGACGAGCTTGCCCTCATCCAGCGAGTCGCGGCTATAGGTGAGGATGAAGGTGTAGTCGGTGCGGCGCTCAGGCGAGAGGGTGTCTTGCTTGAGGGCGTTGCCTGTCTCGTCGTCGGTTTGGTCGCTGCGCTGCAGGAGCAGGGCATCGATGTCGTAGTTGCCGCCGGCGGGCTGGCGTCCAGCCTCAATACCTTTGACGAACATACCGGCTATCTCGCTTATCTTGTCCTGCGGATAGTCCTTGACCAGTTGGCGCATGCCATTGACAAAACCTGCAAGATCCTGACTGCGCAGCTTGCTCATGGCGTCGAAGAACATAAATTTTGGTCTGTTTTCGCCTTTGGGGAACCGCTCGGCGGAGACGGCGCAGTTCTGCATGATTGTGCGGTAGTCACTGCACTTGTAGGCGTCGTAGGTGGCTACGTATAGGGAATCTTCGATGTGCTTGCCGAAGCGGGCATTCTCCTCATAGTAGGGGTCGTTGATGAGCAGGGTGTACTTGCTGTCGGGGTGCTCGGCGGTGAGGCGCCCCTTGTAGTGCATGTAGTCATCGCGCTGTCCCCAGTGGAGCTCCATCAGGTAGAGGTGGTAGAGCAGCTCGTCCATGGGCTGGAACTCGGGATAGTTGTCGTGCAGTCGCAGCAGGGTGCGCTTGGCCAGACCGTAGTTGTCGAGGTAGTCTTTCTCTATCACTCCTGCCTCAAAGAGAGCCTTTTTCAGTATGGTGTCGCTCTCGGCCATCTTCTCCGGAGTGAGGGGCAGCTGGTCGAGGTAATATTCGCGTGTCAGTCTCTCCTCCAGCTCGTTGCCTTTCTTCTTGTCTTTCTTGCCGAGAGAGGTGGAGTCATTGCTAAGGCTGTCGGTTTGCAGCGAGTCGCGTGCGCCGCTGATGGAGTCTTGCTTGTCGTAGTCTATCTCATCGTTTTCCACGGTGGCGAGCACTGACTTGTTGCTGCGGCGCCAGTTGTCTTCGTTCTTACGGGTGCCCCATTGTTTGCGGAAGAGGTCCTTGCCTGTGCTGACGGCCTGCTGGTTGTAGAAATACCAGTCGGCTCCGTCGTTGGCATTGGCAGTGTTTGACGACTGCTTCTTCTCGCCGCCGTCCATGTTGCTGCTACTGTCGTCATCGCCACTGACGTTACCGCGGTTTTGGCGTGCGCGGGCTATGGAGTCGGCCTGCTGGGCGCGCAGCTCTTTCTGGCGCTTTTTCTCCAGCTCGATAGCCTTGTCGATGATAGCCAGGCGCTCTGCCTCCGGCATGGCGGCCAGGGCGCGCATACTGTCCTGTACAAAGATGGCTTCGCTGGGCTCTGCCAGCTTGTCGAGCACCTTGCTGCGGTCGGTGATGCTCTGGTAGCGCTCGTGCTCTTTGCCTAAGATGCCTATGGCGCTGTTGTAGCAGGTGCGGGCCTTGGCAAATCGCTCCTTGGCCCAGTAGATGTCGCCCATCTGCAGCATCAGTGAGCCGTAGGCCAGTCCCTTGGTCTCGGCCTTGGCGGCACCGGTCTCGTAGGCCTCGATGGCCTTGGCGGTGTCGGGGGTGGCGAGGTAGATATTGCCTATGGCGTAGTATATCTGGTCAAGGAATTTCTTGTTGCCGCTGAGCTTGGTGAGACGCATTAGTTTGCGTATCTTTCGGCTGTTGTCACCTTCGGGCATCACCTCGGTCTGCTGTACCAGGGCATTGAGTTTGGTTTCGTGCGATGAGCTCTTGCGCATGCACTTCTGGAATGCCTTGTAGGCTTCGGTCTTCTGACCGAGGGTGTTGTAGAGTTGGCCCAGCAGGAAGTAGCCGCGGGCTTTTTCGGTGGAGGACTTGAAGGAGGGTATAACCTCCTTGAGGTAGGGCACGGCCTCCTCCCAGTGCTTCTGGCGGAGGTGCAGGTTGGCCATGGCCATATTGTATTCCTTGCGTGCCGTGGCGGGGATGCTGTCGCGCTTTACTTTGCGAAGCAGTTCCTCGGCATCGTAGAACCAGTCGAGCTCAGTGTAGCACAGGGCCTGCATGGCGCGGGCACGGTCCAGCACCTCGGGTTGGGTGCGATAGAGCATCTCAATATAGGCGAAGGTAGAGGCGGCTTCAATAAACTCGCCCTTCTGTAGTTGGGCATACCCCATCAGCATCCACGCATGCTTGAGGAAGGGGTTAAACTCCTGGCGCTCACGGAATTTCTTCTCCTTGGGCGTCATCTTGTGGCCGCGCTTCTGCTGGGGCTTGCGCTTGATGGAGTGGAGCTGGATGGTCTTCTCCATCTTGGTGACTGTGGTCTCGAAATCACCCTTGCCAATGGTGCGCGAGGCCTGGTTACCCACCACCAGCAGGGGCAGGTAGTCGGTGTAGTTGTCCTTGTTGCCGTCCACCTTGGCCTTGTAGCCGTTGAGGTAGGCTTGGTGGCCGTTGAAATAAGTGTTGTAGCGGGCGGTGAAAGCTTTCCATGCTCGGGCAGAAGATGTGTTCTCCTTGGTAGCGCACGACATGGCGACCGCTGCGGCCACCACTATCATTGCTATTGCTATTATCTTCTTGCCTGTGAGCACGGGAGCTATAGGGTTAAAAAGTTAAAATATTAAAAAATAAAAATATTAAAAGGTTAAAATGTTGGGGCTTGCCTACCTTATTTATATAGTTACCTAATAACTAAAACTCGCAAAAGGGCTTTTTATTGTACTGCTCGCCAGATAAATGACTATCTGCCATCAGGCCGGCGGCCCTATCGGCCAGTGGCGCGGGCAGGCTGATGCCGCGCAGATGGAGGCTGTGAAGCCACTCGCTCACCTCGCTGGGGCGCATAGTGGTGAGCACTTCATCAAACTCGGCCACCTGGGCGGCTGTGTAGCTGTCGGCGGCTATGCCCTTGTAGGCATCGAGCTCCTCGTCCTCAAAATAGACGGGCTCTTCGCTGGGGTGGGGTGGAGGTGCCACCTTGTCGCAGAAGCAGCTGATGCCGCAGATGGCGGTCTTATAGTCTTTCAATTCCATATCCGGCTATTTTGAGGTCATCCCAGAAGGTTGGGTACGACTTACTGACCACTTGCGCATCGTTGATAATCAAGCCATCCTCACACAGCACTGCCAGTGGAGCCATGCACATGGCCATGCGGTGGTCGTTGTAAGTGTCAATAGATTTGCTGTTGGGCGATTTACTATTTACTATTCCTTCTCTTCTCGTTTCTGACTCAAGGATGCTGCCGTCGTGCTCGGTAATCCTGTAGCCCAGCTTGCTCAGCTCCTGTTGCAGGGCCAGCAGGCGGTCGGTTTCCTTGATACGCAGACTCTGCAGTCCGCTGAAGCGGAACGCTACGCCCATGCCGCAGCACGTGGCCACCATGGTCTGTGCCAGGTCGGGGCAAGTGGTAAGGTCGTTTGTAATTGACCATTGACCATTGCCGCTTCGCTCTCGCGGCTCTTTGAAGTCGGCACCGGCTCCGCCGACAGCCGACGAGCCGCTCGCGATGCCTTCGGCATTGACCATTGACCGTTGACCATTGACTTTCGACGATTTCCGGAGCAAAGCGCCGTTCTCGTCAAACTCGGTGGTGATGCCCAGCGGTTCAAAGAGTTGACGAACGCAGCTGTCGCCCTGCAGACTGTCGGCAAAGAGCCCCTGCAGCCTCACCTCACCTTCGGGTGCGAGGGCGAGCATCTCATACCAGTAGCTGGCGGCGCTCCAGTCGTTCTCTATGGTGTATTCACCGCCCTGATACTTGCCTGGGTGGACAATGATGGTGCGCTCGTTGGGTTCCTCAATGCTGATGCCGAAGTGGCGCATCAGACTGGTGGTTATGTTGATGTAGGGGCGACTGATCACTTCGCCGATGATGCTGAGCGTGAGCCCCTTCTGCATGGTTGGGGCCACCATCAGCAGGGCGGAGATATACTGCGAGCTTACATTGCCGGGCAGACTGATAGTGCCGCCCTCCAGCTGCTGCCCCTTGATGTGCAGTGGCGGATAGCCATCTTCGCCGTCATAGCTGATATCGGCTCCCATACTGCGCAGTGCATCCACTAGCACCCCGATGGGACGGTGGCGCATACGCTCAGTGCCGGTGATGACCACGTCATGGTTCTCGGTGGTGGCAAAGTAGGCTGTCAGGAAGCGCATAGCTGTACCGGCGGCGCCAACGTCGATGGTGGCAGGAGACTGAACTCCCAGACTTTCAAGCCCTTGCTCCATGGCTATGGTGTCGTCGCAGTCGGAGATGTTGTGGAGTTTAATCTCTCCGCCCGACAGGGTCCTGAGCAGCAGCATGCGGTTGCTGATGCTCTTTGAGGCTGGCAGCGAAATGCCCTCGGGGACTCTTAGGGGAAGCGGCTGGGCGGTGACTCTTATGTTCATAGTGTAAGTATTTGCAAATATTTCGGACAAAATTAGGGAAAAATTTTGGTATTTCAAAATAAAGCACTACTTTTGCACTCGTTTTCGGGGTGTAGCTCAGCTCGGTTAGAGTACGCGTCTGGGGGGCGTGGGGTCGCTGGTTCAAATCCAGTCACCCCGACAACAATGAAACTGCGAGGATTTCCTCGCAGTTTTTTCTTTATACATTGCGTCGCCAGTGAAAGGACGGAAATCAGTCCTATTTCACTACCTTCTTGCCGTTGACAATGTAGATGTGGCCCTTTTGGGGAGTCTTTACCTTGCGGCCCTGCAGGTCGTAGTAGACATTGACCGGCCTACCCCCAGCCCCTCCCGAAAGGAGGGGGGCTATGGAAGTGATGATAGCGTGCACCTCCACGTCGTGGTGGGGCATGGTGTCGGGCTCGTTCGCCCATGTGTAGTAATAGTCGTCGTCCTCGATGTCGTCAAGCGGTGTGATGGCTGTGCCGTAGTTTACTTCGAAGGTCTTATACGGTACGCCGTTTATAAGGTAAGTAAGCTTATATATCTGAGGCGTGGTATTGTCAATCTGTATGGTCTCTCCGATTATTCTCGTGGAGCGTCCGGAGATGCGGTGACTCTGCTTGTTGATATAGGCATCAGACGGTCTTATTATATCCACGCGCCCCTCGAGGATTATTTCATTCCATCGTTCTATACCACTCAGCGCACTGCCACTCGTACCGGTGGTTATGGCCTCAACGTAGAGGCGGCCTTCGTCTTTCATGCGAAGCGTGGACAGATAGACAGCCTCATCGTCGCTGTCATCAATTTCACCCCCCAAGCCGCAATAATAGCCTTCTGCGACCAAGTGCAGGTTCTCATTGTCGCTGTCGCCGCAGATAGTGAGGGTATCCTTTTTTTGACATATAGCGAAGTTGCCTTTTACGGAGAGGAGGGCATGGCCTGTAATGGTTGTGTTGGCATCAAGGCAGATACCTGTTAAGATGTAGTCGGAGGTTTCGTAGCCTTCTACGTGCGAATCTCCTGTCACCACGATTGTCAACCCGGGTATTGCGCTGTAGATGCCAGTATAAACTGCATTGGCGGGCATGCTTCCTGCAACTTTTTCCCCTTTTATGTTTGCGCCATTGAGGGTGAGTGTCTTGGTGTTAGAGTTAAACTGCCATCCGTCGCCTTTCTCCCTGGCGTGCTTCACCTGTTTGCAGCCTATCCAGAGGTCGAATTCGTAGCACCCATCGGTGGCGGTCCACTCGCCATTTTCCTGATGATAGACTTTCCAGTTGTTGGCAGCGGCAGCTGCCACGTGCTCGGCTCTGCACACGTTTCCTTCATTTCTGTTATCGTGGTCTATGACAAAGATATTGCCGTTTATCCTGTTGAGTCCACTCAGCAGCGTCATCATGGCATTGGACTTGATGCGGTTGCCGTAGCACCTTATGCTGTAAAGCACGGATGAAGTAGGCATCTTGAGCGACGACAGATAGTTCTCTTGGCACTCAATCCTTTCCAGCGGAGCTTGGCTGGGCAGGGTGAGCGTTTGCAGGTTGTTGCTCTGGCAATAGATTTCCCTTATGCTGGTGCATGAAGTCATGTCAAGCGTACCGAGGGAGTTTTTATTGCACTTTAACTCTGTCAGAGTACTGCTGGGTGGCAGTTTGAGCGAAGCTATCATGTTGCTGTCGCAATAGAGGCGTACAAGCCCGGTGCACTCTTCCGCATTGAGAGAAGTAAGGAGGTTTTTGGTGCAGTAGAGGTTTTGCAGCTTTTTGCCGGCAGGCAGGGTGAGCGTCTTTATCTTGCTGCGTTTGCACCACACCTCTGTCAGCTCTGTGTTTCTGGAAAGGTCGAGAGAGGATATGGAGTTGTTGTCGGCATACAGTCTGGTCACGCTGGTAAGAAACTGTATTCCTTTTAGCGATGTGATGCCCTTGCCAGACAGACTCAGCGATGTTATCCCACTTAGCTCATCGTTGATGAAGCCGGTTAGGGTGAGCGGGTCGTCTTCGGTGAGATAGCCGTCTGCTCCCCCCGACTGTGAGCGCAGATAGTTGCGGAACACCTCGTCGGGAAAGTAGCTCTGATTTATTGGAATGGTGCTACAGATGATGATGTCGCCATCCGTTTCGGCATTGTTGGAACTATATACAAACCTCTTCTGGTCGCTGCTGTAAGTGATACTCTTGTATTCACTGCCGCTGGAATGGGGTAGAATAGTCAGACCCCGGTCGGAGAATGCTTTGAGATTCTTGACCGGACTGTTTTTGTCGTTATCCAGCCGCAGGGCGGTATTGTCGAGGGTAAGGCTGGCAATATCCCAAATGGTATAGATATCGCTGCTGTTGTTGTTTGTGGACATTATCCAGACGCTGGAGTTCTTCATTACGATGTTCTCCGTAGCGTTTTTGCCCACGATGCCGCAGCTGTGTGTTGATTTGATGTATAGGGCAGCACTGTCGAGCGTGAGCGTGGCGCCGCTGGTGATGTAGATGGCGTCTTCGTATGTGCCGTGCACCTGGCAGTCCATGATGCTTGTCACGTTTCTGCACTTGATGGTGGTGTTCTTCTCAAAGCGCAGCGGAGCGGCGTCCTGTGCCAGGAAGTAATTCGGCCCGTCCATGATTACGGTGAGTCCGTCGCAGCCGGTGTTGTAAATGGCGCGGTTGCCGGAGCCCGTGCGGTCAATCCTGACGTTCTTCAGCGTCAGCGTCTTGGTGGAGGGATTGTACTTGACGGAGTAGCTCTGCCCGCTGTTGTAGGCGGTGATTTTGTCGCCCGTCACGTTGTTGCAGTTGGACGAGGTGACGCTCACTCCGCCCACCTTGATGCCGTAGTCCTCAGCGCAGACGTTAACGAAAACGAAGACGAAAACGAAAAATAATGCCTTTTTCATAACACTACCTTATTTATATATTATTTTCTTGCCGTTGAGTATGTATATCTTGCCCTTCACGGGATTGGTTACCTTGTGTCCTTGCAGGTCGTAGTAGACATTTACCGGCCTACCCCCAGCCTCTCCCGAAAGGAGGGGGGCTATGGAAGTGATGACGGCGTGCACGTCCACATCGTGAGCTGGCATAATGGTGGGTTCGTCCTCCCAGGCATAGAAGTAGTCGTCATCCTCGGGGTCTTCCTCGTGGGTGATGGGGTCGCCGTACTTCATGCTTGTGATTTTATAGATAACGCCGTCTATGTAATATGTTAGGTTGTAGCTGATGGCACTGTACCATGCGAAGTATTCCAGGTCATGGTCGGGCATAGTCGTCGCCACGTCTTTCCATCCACCGAAGGTGTAGCCCACTTTGTCCGGCACCTCGGGCAGCTGTATCTCTGCGCCATAGTCAAGTATGCTGGTGCTAAAAATCTCGTTGTCAATATAGAAGGTCACGGTGTGCGGGTTGGCGGCAAAGGTTGCCGTGATGGTCACATTGCGGGCGGGCATGGTGGCAGGAATCTCGCTCCATCCGCTGAAGGTGCTGCCTTCCTTTATGGGCACATCGGGTGCTATGATTGGATCTCCGTAGTTGAGCGTCTGGCTGGTGTATTCCTCTCCGTCGACATAGAAGGTCACCGTGTACTGGTTGGTAGTAAAGGTTCCCGTTATGGTAACATCGTTTGGAAGCATCCTATGGGGAATCTGGCTCCATCCGCTGAAGGTGTAGCCCTCTTTTACGGGAGGTTCGCGTGGAGTGATTAGAGCTCCGTAGTCGAGGGTTTCGACGGCGTAAACCTCGCCATCGACTACGTATGTGAGGGTATATTGATTGATGATGAATGATCCTGTTATCTCTATATTGAAGGCGGGCATGGTCTTAGGCAAGGCTTCTACACTCCATCCGCTGAAAGTAAAACCTAATTTGCGGGGATTGCTCAGTAGCGTGATGGAATCGCCGTATGTCACGGTTTGCTCGGAATATATTTCACCATCGACTACGTATGTGAGAGTATATTTGTTGACAGTGAAAGTGCCTGTCACCACTACATCTTTGCCGGGCATAGTGGTGGGCACGTTCTTCCATCCGCTGAAGGTGTAGCCCTTCTTGGTGGGGGCTGCTATCGGAGTGATGCTGGCTCCCTCCTGCACACTGAGAACTTTATACTCCTCACCGTCAACCTTATAGGTCAGATTAAAGTAATGCGGGCAGCCATTGGTCTGTTTCCATCCTGTACCATCGTTGTGCTGCAATATCCATCCGCGGGATTCTGCAGTTATGCAATTCGCCGGAGTACACCTGTTTCCCTCATTGGCGTTGCTGTGATCTACAAATTCTACACCACCCTTTGAGCCGCTCCGTTGAGGCAGGGAATTGACAAACTGTGTCGTGGCATCGCCATATATTTTGTTGCCGTAGCAATAGAGCTTTTCTAAATTGGTAGCATCTGTCGGCATCTTGAGCGATGTCAACTGGTTGTTCCAACATTCTACGGTAGTGAGTTGGCTTGCACTCGACGGGAGAGTCAACGACGTCAGCGCATTGTCGCTGCAATTAACTTTCTGCAAAGTACTACTAAAACTTACCAGATTGAGTGAGGTGAGCTTGTTGTTGTAGCAGGCTATAGAGGCGAGTGGTGCCGAAGTTGGCAATTTGAGTGTCGTCAATTGGTTGTTGGAGCAATCCAAATTTTTTAGTTCATTATTCTTCGAGAGGTCGAGGGATGTGAGGCTGTTGTTCTGGCAGTAGATATTCTGTATATGCGGCAGATACTCTATTCCCTTCAGCGACGTGATGCCCTTGTCCCATACAGATATGTTTTTTATTGTCGTAGTGTTGTCGTAGATATAGAGAGGTTCTACATTGCCATCCTCCACACCAAGCGGGTTTTTGGGTATAATATAATACGGGGCAATGGTATGAACATAGCCACGGAAAGCATCATCAGGAAAATGTGCTTTGTCAGCAGGCACAGCCTCGCTTATCTGTATCGTACCCTTACATTCCTCTCCGTTTGACTTCAACACAAACACACCCTTTGTGGAGTTATGCTCTATTTCCTCACCAAACTGTGGCAAAATATACGTGCTCGATGCCAGAGAGACGGCTTTGAGGTTCTTCACCACAGAATGCCTATCGTAATCCGCCCTCATACACACGGCAGAGGCTTGCACATACAGCGACCCGATATCTCTCAGGGCATAATAATCATTGTCTGTGCCTACGCCGATATACAGCGTAGAATTCTCTACCACTATTCTCTCGGTAGCATTCTTGCCCTCTATGGCGCTGCTGTTGCTGCCTCCGCTAATATACGCAGCTGCACTGTCGAAAGTCAGCGTAATACCGTTGGTGAGGTAGATGGCATTCTCCTGATCTCCGAGAATTAAAAAGTCCTTAAACGAACCTACGTTTTTGCACTTGACGGTAGTCTTCGTCTCAAAGCGCAGGGGAGACGCGTCTTTGGCATATAGATATGCTGCTCCGTCCAACACGACGGTGAGCCCTACGCAGCCAGTGTTTAGGATGGCGCGATTGCCGGAGCCGGTACGCTCTATCTTGACATTCTTCAGCGTGAGCGTCGTGGTAGAGGGGTCGTACTTGGCGTAATAGCTTTCACCCTCTTTGTAACGCTTGATATTGTTGCCCGTGATGTTGCCACAGTTGGACGAGGTGACGCTCACTCCGCCCACCTTGAAGCCGTAGTCTTCAGCCAGACATGTAACAGAGAACAGAGAACAGAGAAAAGAGAAAAGAAATATTTTTTTCATAGCTTGATTTGATGATTTGATAACTCCTAATTCCTAAATCATAACTCCTAATCTATTCCACATCCGACTGGTCAACATCACCTGCGACATCGGCAGGATGAAGTCCGGGCTCCACCGCCTCCTCGCTCTTGATAAGTTGCACATTTGTCTGCTCTACAATGTTGAGCTTGATACTGTTGTTGTCTGCCACAGGTTTATACCACCATTTCTTGCTGAAATAGTCGCGAAGGTCTTTCGACTGGAAGACATAGCCGTGACGAGCGAGAATCTCGTTGCGCATCAAGCGCAGCTGCTCTCTCGGAATGTTCATGAGATATGGCGTGTTGAGCAGTGTGTTGGCAATCACGTCGCTCCACTCGGCATTGACTAGCGTCGCTTGCTGTGCACTGCAGTTGGCCTCATCATCAGGCGTGAGCACCATGGTCCACATAGCATCGCCGTTGGGCTTGCGCACAGCGAGGAAATTCATGCCGTTCTGGCGTATATACTGCACCCGCCAATTCCACTCGGCAAAACGAATGGGACACTCCTCCGCCTGGCGGCTCGGAATAATCTTGTACTCGCCGGGCTTGTTGCCCACCTTCTCGAGAGTCAGCTCGTTGTCCTCCTGAGTTGTCATATACACGATGGTTCCCAATCTCACCTCCTGCACGGTGTACAGACTCCACCCGTCAAAAAACTTGTCGCCCTTCTTAATCGTCTGGGCGCTTACAACAGTCACACACACCAGCAATAATGCCAGGATAATTCTTCTTTTGGTTCTCATGTTACTATTTTAATTATTTTTACTGCAAAGTTGCACATTTTTGTGCAAATATCATCTTTTTTATTGAAAAAAAAGTGTCAGAAAATTATACCATTAAGCAGGACGCCTGCCCCCGTGGCCCTCACCCTTACCCAGGAGAAATAATTCTCCCTTAAATGAAAAATGTAGACGAAAGACGTCTACATTTTGGGAAGGGGGGGAGGTCTACAAATCCTGGTCGAGGAATACGCCCTTGGGCGTCAGTGTCTTGACATGCAGTTTGCCTCCGCGGCTGGTGAGGATGCTGACAGCGCATTTCTTGACGCTGGGGCCTCCGCCGATGAGCACGGGGAAACGGCATCCGTCCACGCCCTTGGAGTGCCACATGAGGTCGTGGGTGTGGGCGCCGAAGGCTATGTTGAATGGCTGGTCCTTGAGCAGCGGTCCCCACAGCTCAAGCCCGGGGCGGTACTTGTCGTCGTTGCCGAACACGGGGATATGGCTGATGAGCACGCGGTGGGCAGCCTTGCGGAAGTCCTTGCTCTTCAGCTCGCTGTTGAGGAACGCCACTTGGTCGTTGCGAAGCTGTGTGAAATCGTTGAGCCCAGCATATACGGGGGTGGTGTCGGGCTTGTCCTCCCCTGCGTCGAGGAAGACGAAGCGCGTGTCGCCCCACGTGAAGGCGCCGTAGGTCAGTCCGTCGCGGTAGCCGATGAGGTCGTGCATGCCTGCGGAGTAGAAATTGCGTATCTCATGGTTGCCGCGGATGAAGAAGACGGGTTTCTCGGCTGCGTTGATGGGGTCGGCGCAGTTGTGTATCATGCGTGCGGCCTCGGCATAGTCCACAGGCTCGGGCAGGCAGTCGCCATTGAAGATTACGAAGTCGTAGTCCACGTCCTTGACGAGGGTGAGCAGGGTGTCATAGACGGCCTTCACCTGATGCAAGTCGTTGAAGACGAGGGCGGTGAAGTCGGAAGAATTGAAAGATTGAAAAGTTGAAGGATTGAATTTTGAACCATCCTTTGCGGCTTTGCGACTCTGCGACTTAACGACTGGTGTCTTGAAACTATAGAACGGTGTCTTCACCGTGTCGCCGAGCACCGTGGTGTAGGAGCGTTTGTGGGTGAGGCCCACCGCGCACACACGATAGAAGTATTGGTGTCCGGGCTGCAGGCCGGTGAGGCGTATCCTGTTGTCGAGGCGATAGCACACCTCCTGGCCGTCGAGCATGGTGCGGGCGCGCCGGGTGTTGACGGAGTCCTCGCCGTACTCCACCCAAGTGTGGCACACGCTGTTGGTATTGAACATCACGGTCATCTCCGTGGGGCGCGGGTCTTGCAGGTAGGGCTTGGTGGTCATCAGCCGGTCGGCAGGCGTCTTGAGCACGATGTCAGCCACTATGGGGCGATGGTCGGAGCTTACGCTGTCTTCTATCACCCACACGCTGCGGCGTGCAGCATTGATAGTTGATTGTTGGGAGATTTGGGGCTTGTATACGGCAATGTAGTCGATGCATTCGTTGGGTTTGTCGGCAGGGTAGGTGGGCGTCTCGGCGTCGCTGAGCATGTGGAAGTTGTCCTTCATGCGCTTGAGGAACGGCGAGTCGGGATGGCTGTTCCAGTCGCCCATGATGATGAATGGCTTCTGCCATCGCGCAGCCTCGCGGAGTATGGTGTCGCCGGCGGCAGCATGCTCGTCCTCCAGCAGGGAGAGGTGGGTGCAGGCCACTACGCAGTCGCTGAACTCGCACACCAGCAGCACGCGGTCCTCGCTGCGGCTGGGCATGGGTATGCGCTTCACGCTCAGCGGACGCTGCTTGCTCAGCAGTGCCACGCCGTAGGAGCCCTTGCCCAGCGGAATGGCCGACGCGTAGGTGGAGCGCATCAGGGTGCGGATGCCCAGCTCCTCGGCCTGATAGACATTGCCGCTGCGGCTGGCGCAGCTGTCCATCTCCTGCAGTGCCACGAAGTCGGCATGGTATTTCTCTATCACGCTGGCCGTGCGCTCCAGGTTGAGGTCATACTTCATGCCTGCGCAGTGCCTCACATTGTAGGTCATCACGCGGATGTTCTGACCATTGCCGCTTCGCTCTCGCGGCTCTTTGAAGTCGGCACCGGCACCGGCTCCGCCGACAGCCGACGAGCCGCTCGCGATGCCTTCGGCATTAACCGTTAACCAATAACCGTTAACCGTTAAGGCCGTCAGCAATATGCAAAGGAACTTTCTCATTCGTCTTTTTTCTTTGAATCATCAACTCTTCAACTCTTCAATTTTTCAACTTTTTAATTTTTTAACCTTCCTAGTATCTTCTCTTGTTCTTGATGAAGCGCATCGCAAAGTAGGCGTTGAGGTTGAGGCAGCTGTTGTACATGCGATAGTCCTTGGAGTTGCGGTTGTCGCGGATGGTGAGCTCCATGTTCGCTCCCGTCACGATGCGCGGACTGATGTTCCATACCGCTGCCACGCGGGCCACGCCGCCGAAGGTCAGCTTCATCTTGTGGTCGTAGAGGGGTTGGAGCTCAGGAATGCGCTCCATCTTCACCTTCTTCACGTTGCCCTCGTCGTCGTGCACCCAGTCGTGGGCGTCATAGTCCATGTGGCTGTACACGTCAATCATCGGGCGTATCGAGCCGTGGAGCAGGAATTTGCCCTGGTTGGGAGTCCAGTTGTAGCCGTAGCCCGCACCGAGGGCGATGCCAAAGGCACTGAACCTCTCGCGGCTGGCACGGATGGTGTCGTTGCTGGTATTGAGAAGGTCATGGGCGTGGAGACGCGTGAAGTTGATATCGCCCGTAACGAAGAAGCTGCCGGCGCTGCGCTTCTGGATATACTGCGCATAGTTGGCGGCGCTCATCGAGAACTTGCGGTGATTGAAGGCATAGTAGAAGTTGCCGTACCAGCGGATAATGTCGTCCAGCTCCCACATGTCGTTCTCGCCTATCTTTGCTTCATCTTCCTTGTCGATAATGTCATCTCTCTCATATACAGAGTGGTGGGCAATCTCATCTATGGAGTAATGCTTGTCGATAGCACCAGCCTCATACAATACATCGAGAAACGAGTACATCAACGGCAGGTAGCGGTAGTCGCGGAATCTGGCATTGTTGAGGCTGTTGCGCTCAAATCCCATTTTGAAACCGAACTTATTGCCGTTGCTGCCGAGGGCGAAAGCCTTCCTGCTGCCCTTGCCGTTGAGGGTGAAAGCATAGCTGGCGGAGAAGCCGCAGTAGCTCACACGGAGATTGAGCGACGTCTGGCTGGTGCGGGAGAGAATCTCCTCCGTCTCATAGTTCTCCAGCCCCGGGTAGTTTTCATATATGTCGGGGTCATTCCAGCTGAAAGGGATGTGGATGTTGTCGTGGTTCCAGAAGGTCTTGTTCCCTACTGATATCATCAGTTTATACTGGGGCGGAGCAATATAGTTGGTGTCCAGCTTCGAATACTTAAACTTGTCAATACCCAGGTCAACCTTCTCAAAGAAGCCCTGGCTGAACGAGGCGTGGGGCAGGGCGCATAGAATGGCGGACAGAGAAAGGAGGATAAATGTTTTTCTCATTTTTGCGTGTGATTTGTTGTTTAGGATGCAAAGATAGCAAAAAAACTGTAAAACTAAGTAAGAAACAACACAAACACGGGTAAAACGCCTGTTTGTCGCCATTAATCGCATGAAAACGTTTTCTGACGGCGAGAGGAAAAATCGTAACAGCGAGAGGCAAAAAACTAATCGCGCCGAAATTTATGCTGAGCTTGTCGAAATTTATGCTGAGCCCGTCGAAGCAAAATCTAATCGCGTCGAAGCAAAATCTAATCGCGTCGAAGCAAAATCTAATCGCGCCGAAACGAAATCTAATCGCGCCGAAACCGACAACCTCTGCGCGATTAAAATTTTTGTTTGCGCAGTGGCGAATTTTCTCATCGCGTTTACGGTGCTTTTCCAGGGGCTTATTCTGCGCATCTGCGCTATAGGATTAAGGTGCTGCGGCATAAGCGCTCTGTCGCAGTCGTTCTCGCCCCTTTCTTTCAGATATAAAACATCAGCCGCCGATGCACTTTGTTGATGCATCGGCGGCGACAATCAGTATTCTAGAGCTTTATTCTAAAATATCATCAGCTTCGGCTACATCGTCATCAAAGACGGAGTTGCCCCAGAATTTCTTGGACCATCCGCCTTGGTCGGCCTTGTCGTCGCTTACGGGCAGACTGGCAGGGTTGGTAAACAGCTTGCCCGTGGGCAGAGCGTAATTCACGCAAGTAGGTGCAATATATGTCTTTTTCATAATATTTCCTCCTTAATTATTAGTATTTCACAACCTTGCTATTCTTAATGTAGAGACTGCCCTTCTGAGGAGCCACAACCTTGCGGCCCTGCAGGTCGTAATAGCTTTGTGACTCTGCAGCTTCGCTATTCAGCGACTGTATAGCAGTCACGTCGTCATCAATAACGATCTTATATCCCTGCGAACCTGAGCCCGTGTTAAGGAGTGCCTTGTTGGCACCGAGACCGGTGGAAGAGTCGGGAAGCTTGTAGAAACCAACCACTCCGTCCTTTACGCCGAGTGAGCGGATGTTGTCCTCACGGGTGCTGGCGGCGAGATACTGGCCGCTGAGACCAATGGTGCCTGTGTATTCGGGAATCTCATCGTTGATGGTTGCCGTGATGGCTGCTGCATCACCGCAGAGTACGACGGGAGTTTCGGCGGGAATATCCTGACCGATGCTTGTCAGCTTCAGTTTATCGTCTTCAACAACGCCGACATAGGCCTCAGTGCCCGTGGGCAGAGTCACACCAAACGGAAGATACAGTGTTGCCCAGTAGTTGTCGCCCACTTGGTTCAGCTTAACGGTGATGTCGGTGGCGGGATAGAGATAGCCCTGAGCGGAGGTCGGCTGCCTTTTAGCAGTACTGTACGAATTGGCCTTAATCTGATAGTTATTCTCTCCTTCATCAACCTTGATGAGGTAATAGTTACCATGAAAACTTCCACTGGCCTGACTCACCTCAATGGCAAAAGCAGTCTTGCCGCCGTCGTCGAAGCCTCCTTCCGGGCGTATCAACCATGCCTTGGCGGTATTATTATCCACCATCTTCTGGTCACCATAGCCGCCATTGTAATAAGGACGCAATCCGCCCTGCGACTCCATTGTTACTACATAGCCGGAACCGGCAGGTCTTGTAACATTACCTTCAACAGTCACCTTATATACTGTGCTGTAGTCAGCCTTGGCATCCTCCTCGCTAAGATTGGAGTAGAGCAGGCGATCATTGCCGAAATAAACATAAGGCTCGCCCAAAACGCCATTCCACTTCTTAGGATAAGAAAGACGGTAGTAGCCATTGGTAAGAGGCATGACATTCTTGAGGGCCTCTCTCATCTCCTCGTAGGTGGGATTGCCTGCAAGCAGAGCCTGTGCGGCGTCCTTCGAAGCCTCGTCCTTCATCACGTTGACATAGCCAAAAGCAGAAGATGCAGCATTTAGCTCACTGGCCATGTTGTCACACATCACCTGAACCTGGGCATCGCTGAGCTCGTAGATCTTCCAAGCGTTGCGCTGGTCAGTGCCACCAACGGAGCCTACATAGCCGTAGTTGCTTACATGGTAGGAACCGCCGATACCCCACCTATAGTTTTGATCGCTGTTGCTGATTTCAAACGCTCCGGCAACATTGCTTGTCATAAACTTCTGGGTCTTTTCGCACTCGTCAGTCCAACTTACTCTGCTGTAGGCAGCTTCGCCTGCATATTTGCCAGTGTAGAGATTTTGCAGCTTATAATAACTGCCGTCCTGAACAATCTTCCAAACAACGGCAGGATTAGGATTAGCCCTTTGCGCTGCCACCCATGCAACAACGTTATCACCGTTGTCATTCTTAACATTGATATCATAGCCAAGCATTCCCTCATAGCCGTTGTAGTTCTGTGCAGCAGAATGGCTTGAGCCCAGATGGCGGAAGTCGTCATGCTGGCTGACGATGTAATAGTATTTGTCGTCAGAGAGCTGCGAGATGTCGGTTACGGGGATACCATACAGAAGAGCATCTATTTTGCTCTGGGGAACCTTGTAGAACTTCCAACGGCCGACATATCCATTGGTTGCACTGCTGTAGCCTGAGTTATCGGGAGTATGTCCCTCCTGGCCGATAGTGCCGTTTCTCGTGTCGCCGCAAACGATGCAGCCGGGGCCGAGCGGATTGCCGCTACCGTCATTGTTGACAATCTTAAACAGGCCTGTGCCGGTACCAAGATGCGGAGCATAGGAGGCATCGGCATCATCGGTTACGACATGATAGTAAGGACTGTCAGCCCAATCTCCTGACTTACCGACATACTTACCGCCAACCACACATTGCAGGGCAACCTTGCCGTCGCTGTCTTTTACAGCCTTGAACATGTGGGCATAGTTGTTCTTGTCAAACTGCTTCCAGCGCAGATGGTCGGCATCATACCAGAAAGCAATGTCCACGTCCTTCTTCTGATTGTATGCATGATAGTCATTGATGATGTAGTAGTAGTCGCCATCCACTATCTCTTTAACATAATCCGTAGGCATTTCTGCGCCGAGAGCCTCAGCCTCGGCTGCAATGGTGGCATTTACCTCGTAGAAGTCCCAGTTGGCGTATGTTCCGCCATCAAGATTAGCGCTCCAGCTGTTGCAGCCCACCTTGTTCTTGGTATTACCGCCGTAGGCGCTATTGTCCGTATAAAGGAAATAATTGGCGTTGCTTATGCTGGCATTGTGGATCTTGTAAGACCCGTTGGCCTGCGGATAGAAAGTGTGTTCATACTCTCCCAGACCGAAGCTGGCCACATCAAAAGCAGAACCCTTTACAAACTGGTTGCTGGCGCAGTTGCGGATAGTCCAGACATTGTCAGCCTTCTTCACAAGCTGGAAAACGAAATTCAAATCGCTTGCGTTGATCTGGTTCCAATAGACGTTGCTGGCATCTGCGTCGTCATAATAGAATGCCACATGCTTGCCTTTCTGGTTGTAGAAGGCTTCCTGGTTGCTGACGATGTAGTAATAGCCACCGTCAGTCAGTGTTGTTGCCGGCGACTGTCCCGTAAGGTCATCATCTGCAACGGCATTGTTTGCTCCACCTATTAAGAATAGGGCAAGGAGCGAGAAAAGAGATAAAATCTTTTTCATTGTTTTGTTGTTAGAGATGTTTATGAATAATTAGAGTTGTTTTTTCGCGGGGGCAAAGATAAAAATTTATTTTAATAGGATGATAATGTTTGGCGCAAAATATGCTTTTTGAGTCAAAAATGTTACAAAACAGAAAGAAATTGTCAGAAGCTTTTCAGAATATGTTGCCTTGATGGTGTGCCTTAGTTTCTGAAAAAAATCCGGCAATTTCTTTCTGTGCCTGTTCAGGCTGTGAAGTCCTTAGCGCATGGGCTGTAGGTGGTAGTCTATGACGTGCTGCAGGCCGCGGCGGCATACGGGGCAGTAGTCGGGTACGCTGTTGGTGCGCATGCGGCAGTTGAAGGCGGGTCGATAGACGCCCTTGCTCTGGTTGCCGCCACCTTCGAATACACCAATGGTGGTGTAGTCGTTCTTGTCCTGATTGGGATTGGGCGGGGTGGGGATGACTGCGTCTTTGGGCAGCATGTCGGCCCACTTGCGTTGGAAGTCGCAGAGGGTGGTGAGGTTCTCGTGCCACGGCTCTACGTCGGGATAGTAGTACTGGGTGTACATCTCATCATAGAAATACTCGTCGCCCAGGCCGCCGAAGCTATGGCCGAACTCATGGACAAACACGGCCAGTGTGCCTGCGTGGTGCGCGGGGGTGATGTCGTAGCTGTTATACACGCCGCAGCCGCCGTACTCCGAACTGTTGGCCAGCACAACGATGTGCTCATAGGGCACTGCTGCGAGGAGATCGTTGACCTTGCGCAGGTTGACTACTCCGATAAGGCGCTTCATGTAGAGGAAGTCGAAGAATGTGCCGCAGGCCGTCTGCTTCCATACTCCCTTGGAAGGCTCGCTCACTCCGCTCTCCTGTGACTCTGCGCCCACGGCAAGTACGTTGAAGCGGTGCTTGTTGGACTTGAAGGGCTCGTATTTGAACAGCTCGTCGGTCATGCGCTGGGCATCCTGGTAGAAGAGTGGCAGCTCGTCCTTGGTGTATCCCTCGGCCAGTATGGCGAGGTCGATGCACTCTTCGGGTGTGCCCGACTTGACGAGGTATCTGTTGTCGGGAGCCTGCTTGCTGCCGAGGTCGCGCACCATGATGTCCTTGGGGTCGAACTGATGCTTCAGCACGGTGACGGGACGCTGCTTGAAATCGAAGAGGCGAATCTCTATCTCCACCTTATTACGCGGCATGGGCAGGAGCACCACGTGCTCGTAGGCGCACTTGAGGGTGAGGGCCTGGGGCGTGCCGCTCCAGTCCTGGAAATGGGTGCTGAATGAGTTGCAGTAGATTTTCTTGCCGTCGTCGATAGAGCGCATGGTTATGTCGCCAGTGCCTTCGAGCAGAAGGGTGTCGAGATTGACGCGGCGTCCTGCCCAAGTGGGGAGGCTGACATATTCGGAAACGAAGATTTCCTGACGCGCCGAGTCGCCGGCAAAGGTGTAATCCACGCGTAGAGTGCGACCGTCAAAATATTGGTCGAAGTTGATTTCGCTGCTGGCGCCGATGGCTACGCAGCACAATAGGAAAAGCAATACTTTTTTCATTTCGGCTATGATTGTATGTTTTTATTTGTTTCGCTGCAAAAGTACTATAATTTGCTAACACTCCGCCACGTTTTGCAAATAAAAGCACCAATTATTTTGCCTATTCATCACAAATTCGCAACTTTGCAATTACGTTGAACACATAACCAATAACTAACAACCAATAAAACACACAATCATTATGTACGGAAAAATGCAACAGCATCTTCAGCAGACCATTGCTGAGATCAAGGAAGCCGGACTCTACAAGAATGAGCGTCTTATCGAGAGCCCGCAGCAGGCAGCTATTCAGGTTGCCGGTAAGGAAGTGCTTAACTTCTGCGCTAACAACTATCTGGGCCTCTCCAATAATCCGCGCCTTATCCAGGCCGCCAAGGATATGATGGACAAGAGGGGTTTCGGCATGTCGAGCGTACGCTTTATCTGCGGTACTGCCGACATCCACAAGCAGCTGGAGGCCGCCATCAGCGACTATTTTAAGACTGAGGATACCATCCTCTATGCCGCCTGCTTCGATGCCAACGGCGGTGTGTTTGAGCCCCTGCTCACCGAGGAGGATGCCATCATCTCCGACTCGCTCAACCATGCCTCCATTATCGATGGTGTACGCCTCTGCAAGGCTAAGCGCTACCGCTATGCCAACGCAGACATGGGCGAGCTGGAGAAGTGCCTCCAGGAAGCTCAGGCCCAGCGCTTTCGCATCATTGCCACCGACGGCGTGTTCTCCATGGACGGCAACGTGGCTCCGATGGACAAGATCTGCGACCTGGCAGAGAAGTATGACGCCCTGGTGATGGTTGACGAGAGCCACTCCGCCGGCGTGGTAGGCCCCACCGGTCACGGCGTAAGTGAGTTCTTCGGCACCTATGGCCGCGTGGATATCTACACCGGTACCCTGGGCAAGTCCTTCGGCGGAGCCATGGGTGGCTTCACCACAGGCCGCAAGGAGATTATCGACATTCTGCGTCAGAGGAGCCGTCCCTACCTGTTCTCCAACTCGCTGGCTCCATCGCTGGTGGGCGCAGGCATCGAGATGTTCCGCCTGCTCAAGGAGAGCAACGCCATCCACGACAAGCTGGTGGAGAATGTCAACTACTTCCGCGACAAGATGATGGCTGCCGGCTTCGACATCAAGCCCACCCAGTCGGCCATCTGCGCTGTGATGCTCTACGATGCCAAGCTTAGCCAGGACTTCGCTGCAAAGCTGCAGGAGGAGGGCATCTATGTTACCGGTTTCTACTATCCCGTTGTGCCGAAGGGCCAGGCTCGTATCCGCGTACAGGTGTCCGCAGGCCACGAGAAGGAGCACCTCGACAAGTGCATCGCAGCCTTCATCAAGATTGGCAAGGAAATGGGCGTGCTGAAGTAAGCTTAAGATTATGGTACAAACGGCTGGAGTCATAACGACTGCCAGCCGTTTATTTTGTCGTTTTCAGGCATAATGTGGTGTTAATTGGGGTGAATATGCTTGTAATTCGGAAAAATGTTAGTAAATTCGCCGCGCTAACTGCGTGAATCCATGAAAATGGCGAGATACATTTCTACATTATTAATAATGTTCGCGTGTGCGTGCGTACAAGTCAGGGCGGATGGACTCTCGTTCAACCCCTTGACTAAATTCCGTATCGTGGCTGCCAACACGGCGGGCAGCTCGGCTGCGCCGGGCATGCTGCATGGCGTCAACACTCCGGTGTGCATTACCACCAGCGATGCGCTGGCCGCTGACTGCTACTGGTATATTCAGGAGTATAAGGATGGGCAGTATGCCATACGCAATGCCCAGACACACGAATACATGACCTGGGATGAAGTGCGCTCCGACAACCCCCTGCGTCGCTATATGACTATGACTACTGTGATGAGGGGAGACTCGTCGCTTTGGACTATTCGTGACCTGGGTGATGATCTCTATACCTTTGAGAGCGTGGCGAGCGAAACCCACCGATTCAACGTGAGGAGTGGCACGGGGGTGCTGGGCACCTATGCCAGCAGCGGCACCAACCCCGCCAACAATGAGCGATTCTATATCGTCAGGGAAGACGGCCTTGCCTATGACCCCGAGGAGGATGCCAACACCATCTGCGGCCAGAATGAGGAGGGTCTCTACTGGACCTCCTATCCGCTGGCGCAGCCAGTGGTGCTGACCACCGATATGTCAAACCCCGTTTGCTACTATATCAAGAATGTTAGGTCGCAGATGTATGTCGATCCCATGGAGTGGCTGAGCCAGAGCGTGGAGAAGCCGCAGAAGCGCTTCTTCTTCGTCAAGGACGGCAGCGGTGTGCAGATAATGGTGGAAGGCGGCAGCTACGTGAGTACCAAGCTGACAGAGACAACCGCCACCTCCGAATATGATGTAAGCGTATTTGATGGCGAGCCTGACCTCGACGATGAGCAATGGGCCATTGACTATGACGACACTACCGATAAGCCCGGCTATTCTATCGGCGTGCTCAAAGGCAGCGCCAATAGTGACGACAACATCCATTTCCTGATGGGCTCCATCTACTGGAACGACTATTCGTCGCGCGGCATCTGCTGGTTTAGGGTTGACAGAGGCTCCACTTTTGCCTTCTACTCCACCGACGAGCGCCATCGTGAATACCTGGCCTCGCAGGGTTTGGTGATAAAGGGTGCCACGACATCCCCCGACACTACGGTGGTGCCTCCTGGTCCCATTGACCCCGACGTCAGCGAGGTGGAGCCCATTGAGGGCAAGGTACTTCATATCTATCGTGCCGACGGCAGGGTGGAGGCTGTGCCGCGTATGTATATCGACCAGTTGCGCCAGGGCACTACGATGCTACGCATCACTACCAAGGATGGCGGCCCCGTATTTGAGTATGCCGCCTATGAGGTTGACTCGCTCAGCGAGGTGGTCCCCGAGATGCCGATATTCAATAGCTTTAAGTTCAACAATAAGTTTAATCACCACATTATCGAGGATGCCCAGGGAGTCTTCGACGAGGACAGCCTTATCACCCTCAGCGTGGTGGGCATCGGCAAGACGCTGCGCCCCTCCTTCCAGCTGGACGACGATGTGCAGGCCTTCATCGGTGACTCGCTGCAGCAGAGCAAGAGGACCCGAGTGCGCTTCGACAAGGATGTGATCTACACCGTGGCTCGCCGCGGCTATACCATACTGCGCCGCACCATAGGGGGCACCTATAAGGTCATGCCTTACGGCCGTGAGGTGAAGGTGCAGGTGGATTTCGCCACCGACCACTCTATGGGTGACTATCAGGTTCCTACCGTTTATGTTACTACCGATGACGGCACCCCCATTACATCTAAGTCGCGCTATTGGGACGGCAAGGTGCGCATTGACGGCGCCGGCGTGTTCCCTGACCTGCCCGAGACCCCCATGCAGATAAAGGGGCGCGGCAACTCATCGTGGACAACTTCCGGCAAGGCGCCCTACCACATGAAGTTTGAGACCGCTCTCAAGGTGCTCGGCCTCAAGAAGGGCAAGCACTGGAACCTCATTGCCAATGCCCAGAATCGCTCAATGACTAGCAACGCCGTGGCAATGAAGATGGCTCAGCTGGTGGAGACGGCGGGATTCAACCACGAGATACCCGTGGAGCTCTATCTCAACGGTGAATACCGCGGCTCCTATAACCTGACGGAGAAGGTAGGCCTCTCCAACAACAGCATCGACCTTGCTGACGAGACCTACGCCACGCTGCTGGAGCTCGACAGCTACTACGACGAGACCTACAGGTTCCGCACCACCACCTATAATCTGCCCATCAATATCAAGGAGCCTGACCTATACGAAGGCACATCGTCGCTCACACTTACCGAGATAGCGCAGAGCTTCAATCCCGTATGGAAGGCCCTTGAGGCAGGAGAAGGATTCGGCGACCTGCTTGACCTTGAATATCTGGCGCGGTTCCTCTTTGTTGATGAGTTGAGCGAGAACTACGAGCTATTCCATCCCAAGAGCACGTTCTGCTACAATGAGAATATCCGCGACCCTAACTCCAAGTATATCTTCGGTCCTGTGTGGGACTTCGACTGGGGCTACGGCTATCAGCTCAACGGCAACTATTTCACCGACCCTTCCACCAACGATTTCTGGACTCGCGTCAGCATGGAGGCTAGCCAGTGGGCTTATGACTTGCGCTATTGCGGTGAAGACTTCGACAAGATCTATTACCAGTTGTGGCACCGATTTATGACCGACGGCTCGCTGCAGGAGCTCATCGACTTCTGCGACGACTATTACCACTTTGCCGCACCCTCGTTCACCCATGACAATACCAAGTGGAACCGAGGCAACGCCCAGACCTATGCCACCGTTACGTCCCTTGCCAAGGATTGGCTGCTCAAGAGGGCCAACTATGTGTATAGTTACATGGGCGATATACTTGGCTATAAAGACCTTGGCTACCTTGACGACATCGACAGCGGTGAGCTGATGGGTGATGTCAATGACGATGGTCAGATAACTACCTCCGACGTTGTCTGCGTCTTTAACAACATACTCAATTTGCCCAATGAGGAATTTAAGTATGGTCGTGCTGACATCGATGGCAATAACATCATTACCATTGCCGACCTAATCAATGTGCGCAATATCGCTCTGGCTCAGCCTGTGCATAGCCGCAGCTTCTACGCTCTGCCCGAGGCTGGGGCGGTCATTCTGTTAGGGGGAGATCCCTCTAACTCCCCTAAAGGGGAGGACACTGGCGCCGGGAGTAAGTCTTCCCCCTTTAGGGGGATAAGAGGGGATCTTCCCCTCACTATCAACGTGGAGGATGGTGACTATAGCGGTGTGCAGTTTGACATCTGCGTTCCCATAGGCATGACTCTTGACAATGTCGATGTCAGCCGCGCCCTTCCCGATTTTGATGTCAGCATAGCCGAAGTGGAAAATCCCGACCAACCTCAAACCTCAAACCTCAAACCTCAAACCTACAGAGTCTCCATTTACTCTAGTGCTCGCAACAAGCTGCCTTTGGGCAAGAACGAACTGACCCTGGAGCTGGGCTGCGATGGTGACTCTCAATGCCCAATGCCCAATGCCCAATGCTCAATAAGCAACGTTCTCTTCTCTACCTCCCTCGGCGAGGACGAACGTAGCCGTGGTACTACCATCCAGCTGCAGTCTGATACCCCTACGGGTATAGATAATAACGAACAGAGAACAGAGAATAATGGTCAATCGATTTACGATATCCATGGGCGCAAGGCCAGCGGCCAATCACCAATCGTCAATGGTCAACTGCCCAAGGGAATATATATTATCGACTGCAAAAAGGTGGTCATTAAATAACAGTCAACCTCTTGCCCTCTCGCACTTTACAAAATGATGAAACGTATTTTTCTCCTGATAGCCATGCTGGCTGCCGTGCCGGCGTTTATGAAGGCTGCTGATGATGTGCTCACCATCAGCACGGTCAAAAGTGATGCCCATCAGTGGGAGCTGACGGTGCAGCTTGCCAATCCCAACACGTCGTATTCCGGCTTCCAGATAGACCTGCTGCTGCCCGATGGGATAACGCTCAGCACAGCATCTGTAGCAACGTCACCACGTACCGGCAGTCTTACCTTGCAGGCCGGCATTGCCTCCAACGGGCTCCCCAGAATAGTAGGCTACGCATCTGTCAAGACCAATAGGATCACAGGCACGAATGGCACGATACTCACTGCCGCCCTGAATGTTGATGCCTCGTTGACTCCCGGCAGCTATGATGTTGTGGCAAAGAATATACGTTTCACTACCACCGACGGTGCAGAGACCGTGCTGCCCAATGCAAGCTGCGAATTGGTGATAGAAGAGTCACCGGACTTTAAGCTGACCTGTTGGGATGGCGATGAGCAGTTTTATTCCGTCTTGTTGCAGGCAGGCGCCGCCATCCCTGCCATTGATGAGCCTGCTGCCCGTGAGGGTTACTCTTTCTGCGGTTGGGACGGGTTGCCCGACGTAATGCCTGCTGCCGATGTTGACGCCAGGGCCAAATGGTGCGTCAACTCTTACGAGCTGCAGCTGCTTGTTGACGGTGAGGTTGTCTTTACGGAGCAGGTGGCCTATGGCAACAGGCTCCCCGCGTTTACTCCGGGCGAGATAGAGGGCTATACATTCTGCGGATGGAACGATGCTCCTGAGACCATGCCGGCTCACGACTTGCAGCTCACAGCCAAGTACTGTGTCAACTCCTATGTGCTCAAGTATATTGTTGAGGGCGATGAGATATTCCGTGAGGAGATAGCCTTCGGCAGCAGTATCCCACATATTGACGCTCCCAAGATTGACGGTTATAAGTTTGCCGGATGGGAGGGACAGGAATATGATGTGATGCCTGCAAAGGATGTGGTATATACTGCCAGGTATATTCAGATAGGCGATGTCAACCTTGACGGCGATGTCAACACCGCCGACGTGGTGGCCATCTATAGCTTTATAATTGACGGTGACGACTCTGGCATTGAGATGGATAATGCCGATGTGAATGGTGACGGTTTAGTTAACACTGCTGATGTAACGGCGGTATATAATATTGTAACGAATGGTGTATAGATTCAGGTTCTTTCAGGTTTTGTCGGTGCTTCTTGCCTTGTCGGCCACTGCTGCCATGGCAGGTATAGTAACCACCTTCAGCAGCACTGCCAAGTATCGCATCGAGTCGCTCTACCTGATGGGCAGCAGTGCGGCCTTGGGTGCCAACCACGGTGTCAACTCGCCCCTGTGCATGACCACCGACAACACAAATGCTGCCGATTGCTATTGGTATTTCGTCAGTCAGGGCAGTGGCCGCTATGCACTCCGCAACGCCGGCACCAATCAATACATCACCCTCGACGACCAATACACCAACAGTCCGCAGATATTGCGTTATGTACATCTCTCCTCCAGTCTGGAGGGAGATGCCTCGCTGTGGTATATCTGCAACACTACCGACTCTGAGGGCACTGAGCTCTTCTATTTCCAGAGCGCGAGCGACGAGAGTTATTTCTTCAATGTGCGTACCGGCAGCCTTGCCCTTGGGGCATACAGCAAGTCGGGCATTCCTTACGGGCTGAACGAGACCTTCAATCTCTATGATGACAAGGGCAAGCAGTTCTTCACCGATGGAGGAGGCGACGACCCCATTGACCCCGACCCAGATGTTGACAGCACGCAGTTGCAGCCTGTGGAGGGCAGGATTCTGTACATCTACCTTTCCGACGGCCGCGTGGAGGCCATCCCGGCGGAGTACATTGAGACCGTCAACGGCCAACCGCTGGACGCTCACTCCTCACTTCTCACTCCTCACTCCTCACTCCTAATCAAGACGAAGTCTGCCGCCCACACCTATGAGCATGCCGCCTATGAGGTTGACTCGCTCAGCGAGGTGGCTCCCGAGATGCCGATATTCAACAGCTTTAAGTTCAACAATAAGTTCAACCGTCATATCATTGATGACGCCCAGGGAGTCTTCGACGAGGACAGCCTGATAAATCTCAGCGTGGTGGGCATCGGCAAGACGCTGCGCCCCTCCTTCCAGCTGGACGACGATGTGCAGGCCTTCATCGGCGACTCGCTGCAGCGGAGCAAGAGGACTCGCGTGCGCTTCGACAAGGACATCATCTACACCGTGGCGCGCCGCGGCCATACCATACTGCGCCAGAGGCTCAACGGCGAATACGTCGTCATGCCCTACGGCCGCGAGGTCAAGGTGCAGGTGGACTTCGCCACCGACCACTCTACCGGCGCTTACAGGGTGCCCACCATCTATCTCACCACCGACGACGGCAACCGTATCACGTCAAAGTACACCTATAAGAGCGGCAAGGTGCGCATTGACGGCGCTGGCGTGTTCCCCGACCTGGCCGAGACCCCCATGCAGATAAAGGGGCGCGGCAACTCATCGTGGACGTCTTCCGGCAAGGCGCCCTACCACATGAAGTTTGAGACCGCTCTCAAGGTGCTCGGCCTCAAGAAGGGCAAGCACTGGAACCTCATTGCCAATGCCCAGAACCTCTCCATGACCTGCAATGCCGTGGCCATGAAGATGGCCCAGCTGGTTGAGACGGCGGGATTCAACCACGAGATACCCGTGGAGCTCTATCTCAACGGCGAATACCGCGGCTCCTACAACCTGACGGAGAAGGTAGGCCTCTCCAACAACAGCATTGACCTCGCCGACGAGACCTATGCCACGCTGCTCGAGCTCGACAGCTACTACGACGAGACCTACAAATTCCGCGACCAGACATTCAACCTGCCAGTCAATATCAAGGACCCCGACCTGTCCGACCCCACCACCAAGGTAACCCAGCAGTTCATAGAGATGGGCTTCAACCGCGCCACGGCAGCCCTCAAGAACCGTGAGGACCTGAGGTACTCCTTCGACCTCGACTATCTGGCGCGCTTCCTCTTCGTTGACGACTATACCGCCAATATGGAGCTCTTCCATCCCAAGAGCACCTTCCTCTACAATGCCAACATCCTCGACACCAGCTCCCCCTTCGTCTTCGGCCCCGTGTGGGACTTCGACTGGGCCTTCGGCTACAGCTCCAACTACGGCTATTTCACGGCCGACGCCACCACCAACTTCTGGACCAGCCGTCCCTCGTCCACCGGTGCCCAGTGGGCGCAGGCGCAGCGCTATTGTGGCGAGGCTTTCAATCAGAAATACTATCAGTTGTGGTATGACTTCCTCACCGACGGCTCGCTGCAGGAGCTCATCGACTTCTGCGACGACTACTATCAGTTTGCCGCACCCTCCCTGACACATGACAATACCATGTGGCGGCGGGGCGATGCCAGCACTTACGCCACCGTTACCGCTAATGCCAAGACATGGCTTCAGACCCGCGCCAACTATATCTTCAACTATCTCAGCAATACCCTCGGCTACGCAGGCAAGGACTACCTCGACACCACCGGCGGCATTCTGCCCGGCGACGTCAACGACGATGGGCAGGTGACCACCTCCGACGTCGTCTGTGTGCTCAACTACATGCTCAACCTCCCCAACGACGAGTTTGAGTACGGCCAGGCCGACATCGACGGCAACGATATCATCACCGTTGGCGACCTCATCGGCGTGCGCAACCTCGTGGCTACGTCCACCACCAAGAGCGGCCGCTACTACAGCTTGCCCGAGGCCGAGGCGGTCATTCAGTTAGGGGGAGATCCCTCTAACTCCCCTAAAGGGGAGGACACTGGCGCCGGGAGTAAGTCTTCCCCCTTTAGGGGGATAAGAGGGGATCTTCCCCTCACCCTCAACGTGTCGGGAGGTGATTACAGCGGTGTGCAGTTTGACATCAGTCTGCCCGAAGGCATGACTCTTGACGATGTTGATGTCAGCCGATCCCTGCCCGACTTCGATGTTAGCATAGCCGAAGTCGAAAATCCCGACCAACCTCAAACCTCCAACCTCCAACCTCCAACCTACAGAGTCTCCATTTACTCCAGTGCCCGCAGCAAGCTGCCTCTGGGTAGCAGCGTGCTAACCTTGGAGCTGGGCTGCGATGGTGAGGAGTTAGGAGTCAACTATCAACTATCAACTATCAACTCTCAACCATCAACGGTTACGCTGCGCGACGTCCACTTCGCCACATCCCTTGGCGAGGACCATCGCAGCCGCGCCACCACCATACAGCTGCAGCCTGATACTCCTACGGGGATAGATAACAGCGAACAGCGAACAGAGAATAATGGTCAATCGGTTTATGATCTGCAGGGCCGCAAGGTCAATGGTCAATCGTCAATGGTCAATGGCCAATTGCCTAAGGGCATCTATATCATCCGCGGACGCAAGGTCGTAAAGTAAAAGAGAGGAGACCGTAAACCTCCGCGTCAAGACCAAAATTATCTGCGTCGAAATTTATGCTGAGCCCGCCGTAATTTATGCTGAGCCCGTCGAAGCATAATCTAATCGCGCCGAGCCGAAATCTAATCGCGCCAAAGTCAAAACTAATCGCGCCGAAACCGACAACTTCGGCGCGATTAAATATTTTCTTTGCGTAAACCAACCTTTTTTGGTGGTAGACTTGGCTGACATTAGGGTATTTTTTATTATAAAACCGCGTCAAGACAGAGTTTCGACGCGGTTTCATGCAATACTGTTCTTATATGCCGACGTCTTGTGGCGTAAAATCGGCATCACTCCCTTTTCAATAAAATTAAAAAACTGAAAAACGGAACAATTGAACTTCAATACTTCAATTCTAGTTAAACTCTTCAATTCTTAAATTCTTAAATTCTTAAATTCTTCAATTCTTCCATCCTTCAATTCTTATTAACCATCAGCACTTGGCCATAGCTTTGGCGGTTGCCTGTAGTGCGCACAGTTGCGCGGAGTGTTACGTTGCCATCGCCAAGGCTTTGGGGCAAGGTGAGGCGGTAGTCGTTGCCTTTGTTGCGTATGCCTGTCTCGCCGTAGTGTTCCTCCGTGGCCACCGTCTTGCCGTCAATATCTATACTCACCTTGCTGATTTCCAGTTTTTCGCTGCCATGCTCCCAGCGGAAGGAAAAACCCCTCAACCCTTGCAACTCTGCGGCGGGAATAGTCCACTGCACCTCCTGCCACTCATTGCTGAGCATCGAGGGATTCCACTGACCGAGAGTCTCGATACGCACGGTGCTTATCCCCGTCGGGGGAACATTCTTAGCCAAATCCATTAGACCAAGAGCGGCCCTCACACGGTCGATAGGTTGCGTGATAGGGCTGAGACCATGCGAGTGCTCCACCCAGTCACTCTCCCACCGTGCCACATCAAACGCCTCCCCTTTCCTGACTTTGCTATAGTAGCTGTTGAGGCGCGGCAGATAGAAGTCGCGTATCAGTCCGCTCCAAATGCGGCAGGCGTAGTCGTTGACGGGCGGTCCCCAGATGGTCAGTATGCGTTTGGCATTCATCTCATAGTAGTCAGCCTCTTCTGGTGTCGTGGCATGAGAGCGTGCCATGTCTATCCATCGCTGCATGTTGAGGGTAGGGTGGGTGCTGAGCAGTTGGTCGGTGCGCATGCCCAGTTCGTTGAGTAGGTTGAGCAGTGTGTCAATGGGCGCTGTATCGTCCCACATTAGGCAGTTGTTTATTGACTGCTGCAAGATGTCCATCTTGGCGGCAGCATAGTGGGCAGCCATCTCCGTCAGGTCAATAGCATATAACGGGGCTTCACCCATGTCAGGAGCTGCGGCAACAAACAGCTCCAGGGCATGAAGGAACAAAGAGTCCAGCGGAGCAGTGCCATGCTTGTAGCGACCAGGTTGCAGCTGCCACAGATAGCGTGGCCAGTCGCGCAGCTCACCGTATGCCGACTGCCTCATCTCGTCCCAAAACATGTTGAGGCTTGGGCAGGTCTTGCCGTAGCGGCTGAGTGTATAGTTTTGGAGCCAGTCGGTGAGGGAGATGCTGTCGGCCATCCATCCGGCATCGCTGATCAGCTCGTACACAACTTCGTTGTTTTCCACGCCCTCCGGCTCGGTGCCGTAGCCCACCATATTGCCCTTGTTAGGAGAGCGCAAGGCTTTGAGCCGTCCGCCGTTGGCGTAGAACTCCAGCGGACCGGTAAGGGCCGTCTTGCCACCCATGTTGGGGATGGTGGAGTACACCCACTGCTTGCCGTCGAATCCGCGGAAGTAGTCCCAGCTGGCACCGTTGTGCCACAGCACGTGATTGTAGTCCTCAGCCATATCCAGTATGAGCATCTTGTTGGCAGGCACATGGCTCAGCAGTGCCGAAAGGCTCTCGTAGTCCCATATCTCACGCGACATACCCAGCATCCAGCCCTGCATCACCCATACGGCATCGGGATTGGCCTTGCGTATGCCGTCATATACGGTGCTGCCGTACTCGGCCAGCTTGTCATAACGCTCCTTGGTGCCCTTGGGAGGGAAGGGGATGGCCATCTCATTGAATGAGTCGGCGATGTAATACTCGCATTTGCCGAATTCTTTTTCCCATTCCTCTATGAACATACGCCCAATCTCGGGAAACAGCGGGTCGTCGGCCATCAGCATCCAGTTGTGGAAGGCGTCCCAGCTGGTCTCTACAATGTTTGCCTCGGGGTATATGCGCTTGATTTCCGGTGGCAGAAATCCTGCAAATCCGGGGCAGATGGGCTTCATGCCCAGCTCGCGCATACGAGTGAGGATCTTGTGCTGCAGGGCTACCTGGTCCTTGTGCCAGCTCATCGGCATTGGCGAGTCAACATTCGTTATGTTGCCCATGCGCATCCACGGCAGGTGGGCGGGTCCTACGAAGTAGTGTTGTATCTCCTCGTCGGTAAGCCCCAGCTTCTTCCACACCCTTGCACTGATGGCCTCGTTGGCCACCAGGGCCAGCGGCATGTCGGTGCCGTGCAGGGCCATCCAGTCCAGTTCCTTTTCCCATTCAGCCCATGTCCAGTACGGCATAGTGTAGCCATAGGTAACCACGTTGAAGTAGTTGTGATGCCTGTATGGCGAGATAACGTTGCGGTCGGCCTCCGGCTCCAGCGTGGCAGGCAGGTCGACGCGGTTGCCGCTCCATGAGCATATGCCGTAGGCGTGGCGGCGCACATAGTCGTAGAAGGCGCGGCATGCAGCCACCGGGCTGGAGGCATTGATCATCAGCACCCCCTGTCGGTTTACCTCCACGCTGTATTGGTCGCAGCCGTCCACCTTCTGCATGTCAAGTGCCACATGGTAGGGAATGTCTGCAGCATTGTCTGTTTGCCCGCTAAGGAATCTGTCAATCACTCTCTTCGCCGCCAGGGTCTGAGCCTTGTTGCTCACCTTGTTGCCCGCCGTCAACGCAACGGACACCAACATTACCGCTGTCAAAACAACAACTCGTTTCATCTTTGTCCAATCAGTTAATATGCCAATAAATGTCTTACAAAATTACGACATCCTCTCGGACAATCCCTTAATTTGTGATGTAATTATGCTAATTCGTGCCATTTTAACTCATGTTCCTTTCTATCCATCGTCAAGACGTTTACCTGATCTTTTCAGGGAAAAAGTATCGTTTGTTTTCCAATATATATATGAAAAAGATTATTTCCAACACAATCTTATCGCCGTTAGAATATTTATTTATAAATTTGCAAATTGTGATTGAAAGCGATGCGTTTCTTCGCGCGAACATTATATAATAACAAATAATCAACGTTTCGTCTAATACACAGACAGGAAGTTTACTTTATGTTATGCCTAAGGTATCGCGAGCGAAAAGCGAGAACGAAGTGGCAAACGTCTGATGATGAAATAAAACAAACTTTAATAAATCACTAAAATCAATTAACCAATGAGAAAAATTCTAAGTTTTCTTTTTGCTGCGCTATTCGCTTTAGCGATTAACGCAGAGACATGGGAGGCAGGTGCAGAGATAGCTGCTGCCGACCTTCAGGCAGGCGATATTATCCTGCTGCAGAATGCCAATACTAGCAATGCCGATGCTATGTGGTTTGGCGGTTATCACATCGTGAAAAACAGAACCTATGAAGGCGGTTGTGCCAACTATAGTTTGGGTATGTTCCCTGCCATAAAAGACAGGAGCGCATTCGAACTTGTTGCTGGCCCGACGATGGAAGGCCATGCTTCCTTCTATTTCAAGGAGGTTACCACAAATAAGTATATCGGTGTTGCTCTTGAGGCTGGAGGATATGCTGAACTTAAGGCCGACATCAGCGAGGCCACCAGTTTTGTCCCAACAGCACAAAGCAGCGGCGCTTACCTCATAAGTTACAAGGACGGCACAGGATGGCGCTTCATGCCCTTCCACTCATACGGCGAAATGTATATTGGCACTGCCGGTGGCGATATGGCTGGCTTCAAGTTCTTCAGGGCTGTGGAAAAAGCCACATCTTTCTCTAAGGGCGCCCAGATTAGCTGTTACGAGGTAGCAGACGGCATGGAGATATTGTTGTGCGCTCCATATTCATACTATGCAAACAGGTCTGCCACATTGGGAGACATGTATCTTGAGAACACGCAGATCAGTGAAGCCGCGCATAAGTATATCGCCACTCCATTCAGCGCAGTTCCCGCATTGGCCACTTCCGTAGGCTACAACGAAGATAATGTATGGGTTTTGGAGTATGCCTCACCCTCCACCACTTCAGGTTACAGCGACTACTATTATCTTAAGAGCAAGTCCACCGGTGAATATCTCTTCAGGGATGCAGATGCCAATAAGCAATCTTCTGCCACCACTGCAGACAAGACCAAGGCAGAGTCTTTCTCCTTTGCTCCTAAAAGCGTCAAGGAGTACGGCAATGGCATCAATGTCATCAATGACAAGACAATCACGATGATTCCTAAAGACCAGACTTATAGGTGGTTTGGTTCTGCCCATGGCTATGGTTTCGCCGTTTTCAATTCTGAGAACTTTGCTAACTGGAACCTGCATTTGGCAGGAATCTCCGACAAGGTTCTCGTGAATGGTCTGTATTACACCTTCAATGGCACTACAGCCACCGTAACATATCCCGGTGATGCAGAGCCCACGGCAGATGCACCCAGTTCTTATACTGGAGACATCGTGATACCTGCCACTGTTACCTATGGCGGTCAGGAATACAGCGTTACCTCTGTAGGTAACAATGCATTCAGATATTCCACGATTACTTCGGTAACCTTTGCGGAAGGCTTGAAAACCATAGGTGACTACGCCTTCCAGTGCTGCAGGGGACTCACCACAGTGGAACTGCCAAACTCCGTCGGCGCTTTGGGCAAGCAGGCATTTGCAGGAGCTAGCGGAAAGAGAATGAATATCACTACATTCAGGTTCGGCAAGAACATTGCAACCTGCGACAAATTCCTCTACTACAACTCCACAAGTATCACTACAGATGTATATGTTCCCACATACATAGTTCCTTATACAGGCCAGTATCCCGTTGAGGGAGTTGCAGCCAACAGGATACACGTATATCCCAGTATGGTTGCAGACTTTGAGGCCAACTTATATTGGGCTCGTTACAACATAATAGGCGACCTGCCTGAAGTATATGTGAATGGCATTTGCTATGAGCTGGACGAAACCAGCCATACCGCCAAGGTAATCAACAGAGGCGGCGTTGAGCCCACAGCCTCCGCCCCCAGTATCTACACCGGAGACGTTGTGATACCCGCATCCATAGAATACGATGGCGTAACCTATGATGTCACCTCAGTCGCAGACAATGCATTCAAATTCTCAACCATTACCTCCATCACCTTCTCCGAGGGTATGCAGACCATCGGCACCCATGCCTTTGCAGACATCAGCACACTGACAGGTACTGTAGAGCTGCCCAACAGCGTAACAAAGGTAAACTACGAGGCATTCGCCTCCACCCCCAATATCAGCACCCTCATATTCGGCTCAGGTGTTACCAGCATCGGGCAAGGAGTGTGCTATTCCCAAGCAAACGCACAGGATATATACGTAAAGACCACCACAGTGCCCTCTTTAGGTACTTACGCATTCTACTGGCAGGGCGCAACCATACACGTATTTGCTGATATGGTATCCGCTTTCCAGAGCGCAAGCAACTGGAGCGACAGCAAATATACCATTGTCGGCGACCTTACCAGAGATTACACCTATGCAGAGCTGCAGGCTAAGGCTGATGAGCTGGCAGCACTTCCCCATGGTACAGACCCCAACACATGTACCGCAGAATCGTATGCAGCCGTAACATCCGCATTGGCCACATTCGCCACATTAAACGCTTCTTCCCCAGCCTCAGCAATCAACTCATGCATGAATGAGTTTGTTGCAGCCGAGGCTAATATTGCCGGCATTCCATTGACCGAGGGCTATTACTTCATAGCTTCCGCAGGTAACGGCCCCGGCTACAGCGGCGGTCCTTACGAGTATGAAGACGATGACGCCATGTACAATGCTGACGGCATCGTGAAGTGGAAGGCTTACGACAGCACAGACGCCACCCAGCTTTACTACCTCACCCAGAAGGAGGACAACAGCTGGTATGTATATAATGTGATGGACGCCTCCTATATCGACAACGGTGGCACAGGCAACAGCGGCACCGTACGTACGAGCACTGACAAGGTTAATGGTCAGGAGTTCCACCCAATGATTACCGGCACAGGCAAGTTTGCCATCAAGTCGCCGTCCTATTGCTATGGTCTTGCCCAGAATCACAACGGTTCTCCCAACGCCGAGGGCAACCTCTGCATCTGGGGTACAGTAAACGACTGCAGGGCATTTGGCGTGAACGTATGGTATCTCCACAAGGTTAGCAACGCCGACGCTGAGCAGATGATTGCCGATGCCGTTGCCAACACCAACTCTGTTGTGGCAATACCCACAAATGAAACCGGAGGCCACACGAATGTTGTCTTCAACGGACAATGTGAAAGCCTCGTCCTGACCGACGGCCAGCCGTTCAGCGCACCGGGCGACTTCACAGCCGCCACCGCCACCTACACCCGCGCCATGAGCAACGAGTGGGGTACCATCTGCCTGCCTTACGATGTCAGCAGCGACGAAACTACCCAGTACTACACCATCAGCACCATTGAGAACAACACTCTCGTGGTAAGCGAGGTGGCCACGCTGACTGCTGGTACACCCGCCCTGGTGCAGAAGCTGAGTGGTGACGCCATCACAGCCACGGCTGCCAACGTACCCGTCAGCGCCACCATCGCCGCCCCGAGCGGTACTGTGGAGATGTACGGCGTCTATGAAAGGATCAGGGTTGAAGACCCCAACGCCTACTACATCAAGGACAACAAGTTCTGGCAGTGCAACAACTTCTTCTACTGCGGTGCCTTCCGTGCCTACTTCACCGTCACTGGCAGCACATCGCCTTCCTTCGACATTGTGCTCAACGGCGACGATCCGACAGCCATAGCCTTTGCAGAGGCAGACAATGACGCAGCAGTAGCTATTTACAGCACTGACGGCACACGCCTCGGCACGCTGCAGAAGGGTGTTAACATTGTGAAACTCGCCAATGGCAAGACACAGAAAGTTGTAGTTAAGTAAAAGTATCATTTCCAAATACCGAACAACTATGAAAAAAGAATATTTTGCACCCGCACTGACAGATATCCGCCTCAATTGCACATCATTCCTCATGATCTCCGGTGGCGGAAAAGGCAACGAAGGCGATGATGCCGACTCCAAAAGATTCTGGGGCATTATCGAAGATGACGACGAGGAGGAAGAATCCTTCTTCTAAACCGATAATTCTTCAATCATTCTATTCTCTCTTTAGCCCTCCCCCTTTGGGGGAGCGGGGAGAGGGTCCTCCTATAACCGCAGCCGTTGGTACATCAGTATCAACGGCTGCTTCTTTTGTGATATATGCCCTTATTATTTGGCACAAAATAATTATTTTTTTGTCCTAAACAAAGATTATCCCAACTTACATTTTTATGCATATATTACTAAACGGCTAACTTTGCGCCTCGAAAACACTATTCTCCGTAATAACCTTTTACTAATTATAATCCTATGTTAAAACATTATCTAAAATTGATTCAAGTAACCCTTTGCCTTACTCTGTTTGGCCTGGGTTCACAGGTGAAGGCCGACTATGTCACCTCCATCACCAGCGGCAACTACTACCGCATTGTCAGCGCCTTCTCTGGCTTTAACACTGCTGACAAATATGTTATGTACGTTGATGACAGCGGCAACCTTGGATGGCGTGCATACGACTCCAACAAAGAGGCCGAGCAAATCTTCCTGATTACGGTCGAGTCTGACAAGACCATAAAGATTGACAGCAACATCAATCCTGCTCGCAATGTAAAGTGTATTGGCAACAACTACTATATTCATATGGGAAGTGATTGGTATGGAACTGCAGGTACATCCTTAGATGCTTGGCCCATCAACTTTGTGCAGTCGTCGGCCGACAACTCTCAGTGGGTTATCTATCCCGCACAACCAGGACCCAACTACAATGCCTGCTGCCAAGGATTGCAACCTGATAACGCGGCCAACACCTTTGGAACAATTACTAAGAAACAATGGAATACAACTGTAAACTATGCAAACGAAATAAATTGCTGGTATCTCGAGCCCGTAGAGAGCTCTGTATATCAGCCTATCCTTGATGCCTTAGATCCGCTCAAGACCGCTTTGGATGCCAACCTGAGTGCCTACAATACTCTCGTCTCCTCCAACCAAGTTGGCTACTATGTAAAAGCCAACGTAGATGCTTTCAAGGCTAAATACGAAGAATGCCAGACCGCATACAATGGTGGCAACAACTCTCTGACACAAGCACAGAAACAGGCATACGCCGACGAGTTGAACGCCGCATACACTACCGCCACCTCCGCCATCAACGAACTTACCGAAGGCTATTATGTCATCAAGAGCGCAGCATCCGCTTTTGGCTCCAATCAGTACGCAATGTATATTGACGATAATGGCAAAGTGGCATGGGGTGCATACAACGAGAGCATTCTCGGCCAGTTTGTGTTCCAGCTTACCGACCTTCACCAGACAGCAACGCCCGATGGCGTAACTTACGAAAAATTCTCTTTCTATAGCCCCTATCAGCAGAAATACATCGGACAAGGCACAGCCCAGATGGCTACAGAAGACGCACGGACAAGCGACGAGAGCTGGGGCGTTGTATGCCAGCGCCAAAGCACCCAGCCGCAATACACTATCCAACCCATGTGGAATACCGGCGGCACCGCAAGCTATTGCCTGATTGTTGATAACACCAACAATACTTCTGGTGTAGTAAGAACAAGCGGATGGTATAATTCCACTGGCAACTCTAATAGAAGTTGGACATTTACAGCTATAGATGAAGCAACGGCTCTTGCTGCCATTGCAAGTATGGATGAGCTGAAAACAGCCTTGGAGAACTATGCCGATGCATACAGCAACATTGTTTCCAGCAATAATCCCGGCTATTATGTCAAGGCCAACGTTGATGCCTTTAAGGCATACTATGACGAGTGTAACACAGCATACAACAATGGCAACAACTCTTTGACCAATACCCAAAAGAGTACATACGCCAGCAACCTCGCTTCTGCATACACCACCGCCACCTCTGCCACCAATCCGATAGAGGACAATGCCTACTACAATATTGTAAGCGTATATCCCTCTGGCACAAAGCGCGCGCTTTGCATTGAGACAGACGGCACATTTGTATGGAAAGATTATGACGCCACAAACTCGGGCCAGTTCGCATTCAAGTTCACCAACCAGAACCAGTCATGGGGTAACGATAGCGGCACAACCAGCTATGCCTGGGCTATGCAAAGTGTATTATCTGGCAAATACATCGGTGCAGGAGTTGGCAATGGCAGTGGAATGAATACCGATGCCGCTATAAGCGACACCCCGTACAATGTATGCGTAACAGCAACCAATATCCCAGGGCAATTTATCCTGCAACCAAGACGAGTTAATGATAGCGGATTTGCACAAGGCCTGACCGTACAAGATGGCGGCGCAGTTCGTCAGACCGTTTGGTGTGGTGCCAGACTTTCAGGCAATGACAACGGATGCTGGAAGTTTGAGAAGGTTGAGCGTTTTGCTGTTGTTAGTGACAATGCAGCCACCGTTTATGCCGAGGGCGAAGTAACCGCAGCTGACATTATTGCAGCCCTTGACGGTCTGACCTACACAGCCATCGACCTCAGCGGTATCACTCTGGCAAGCGGCATCACAGCTGCCGAGATTGCTGCCCTGCAGACTGGCAACACGCTCGTTTACCTGCCCTCCAGCGCTAGCTTCACTGGCGTGAACATGGTCAAGGACGGCGTTTGTTCGCAGCTCGTCCTCACCGACGGCCAACCGTTCAGTGCTCCCACAGCATTCACTGCCACCACTGCCACCTACACCCGCGCCATGAGCAACGAGTGGGGTACCATCTGCCTGCCTTACGATGTAAGCAGCAGTTCAACGGCCAAGTACTACACCGTTAGCGCCATTGAGAACAACGCCCTCGTGGTAAGCGAAGTTGCCACACTGGCTGCAGGCACACCCGCCCTCGTGCAGAAAGTCAGCGGTGACGCCATCACAGCCACTGCAACCAACGCACCCGTTAGCGCAACCATTAACAATACTACAGGTTCTGTTAACATGTATGGTGTTTTCGAGAGGACAAAGGTGGAAGACCCCAACGCCTACTACATCAAGGACAACAAGTTCTGGCAGTGCAACAACTACTTCTTCTGCGGTGCCTTCCGCGCCTACTTTACCGCAAGCGGAGCCGGCTCCAACAGTTTCAGTATCGTAACCGACAACGACGATCCTACTGCAATAGCCAGCGTAGAGGCAGGCAATGACGCAGCGGTAGCCATCTACAGCACCGACGGCACGCGTCTCGGCACACTGCGTAGCGGCATCAATATCGTGAAGCAAGCCAACGGCAAGACGCTCAAAATACAGGTAAAGTAGAAAAGAACCAAGTTTCAAATCTTAAATACTCCCTTCCCCTTGGGAGGGGTCGGGGGTAGGCCCAAATCTCAATTCAAATGAAAAAGACATATCTCATTCCGCAGGCAACTGCTATACGCCTTGACGTCAGCCCATTGCTCAACATTTCCGGGGGCGGTCAGGGCAACGAGGGTGATATAGCCGAATCCAAAAGGTTCTGGGGCAGCACCATCCTTGATGACGAAGAGCAGCTTGAAACTGACGTTGACGTCGATTGAGCCGACAACGCCAACACACTATTTGCAGCCGTTGATACCCGCAGTGTCAACGGCTGCTTCTCATTGGTAGTAATATACAATAGCGAAAGCGTCTTATAGCCAAATTGTGAAATTACTTGCCTCTAGACTCTTGGCTGAACAAGATTAAATTGTGAAATTCCTTGCGTTTTGCCTCTTTTTGGGGGCTGATTTCTTGGTGGGCAGCGCGCTTTTCGTTAATTTTGCCCGCAAGCAAAAAACAAAAACTGATTTTATATGTCTAAGAAATTCCTTTTCATCCTGACGGGCGTGCTGCTGACGGTAGCATCTGCTGCAGACGCCGCCTATGTGGTTGGCGACAAAATGCCCGTAAGTAGCGCTGCCGATGGCAAGAAGATTGTTATCGAGGCTGCATCTACAACTGTGAACTATGGTTATTTCATCAAGGAGACCGCCGCCAATGAGGCACGTTGGCAGCTGGGCTTCAGCCAAAACTCCGTGTGGGTGTTGGAAGCCACCGGCACAACGGTGAGCAAGGACGGCACCTACAATGTCAGCGCCGACGGCTACTATATCAAAAATGCTGTCACTGGCCGCTACATCGCCAGTTGCCCCAGACCATATGGCACTCCGACCACTGTGGAGAATAGGGCGGATGCTACGGTGTTCGGTATCTTCTCGAGCACCAATACACCCTATGACTGGACTGACTACAGCAACCAGACCGCCTACCCTCGTGGTTGGGACGACGACTCGTGGGTGTTCTTCGACACGAGCGATTACTTCTGGCGTAACGATATTAGCGGACGCTCCAGCGGTGACCTGGGTTATAGCTATGGCACCCACACCTTCATGTGGAATGTCTATTCTGCGGACGAGACCACGCTGCCTGTGGCTGACGTGTTGGATGTTAAGTTTGCCGCCGACGGTACCGCCGCCGATGTGTCGCCAATGGGTAACGAAGTGGCTAAGAACGGTTCCGTCCCGACCTACTACAGCGAGAAATACGGCGGTTACGTGGCTCAGTTCAACAATGCCTACGGAGGAAGCACAAGCAGTTTCTATAAGATAGACTACGCCGCAGCCAACACTGACGGCCAGATGCTGGCGGCACTGCAGGACGGTCACACGCTGGAGACGGTGTTCTGCACCCGCATACCGGTGGAGGACAAGGAGGCCAAGTGGTTCAGTTCTCACCAGCAGGGCGGCACTGGTCTGCTTATCTGCAAGAAAAACGGTAACTCCGCAGGCTGTGACAACGAGATTACCTTCCTGCCCAACGTGGGCGGCTACAAGTGGGCAACCAGCGGCGTGGTGCCGGAAGTGGACGAGTTCTACCACGTAGTGGGTGTATGGGACAAGGCCGCCGGCAAGGCACGCATCTACGTCAACGGTGAGCTGAAGAACGAGGTGGCTGCATCCGGCAACCTCACCCTCAGCGGCAACAACATATACCATTGGTTTGCCATCGGCGCTGACCCCTCCGCTGCCAACGGTGCCAACACCAGCGGCACATGGGACGTGGTAAGCTGCAAGATTTACGATGACGCCCTTACCACCGATCAGGTCAGTCTGATTTATGCCGACCTCATCAACCGCACTGGCCGCAACTCGCTGATTGAGTATGTCAACAAGGTGAAGGACTCCGTCGATACCGACACCTATGCCTCCCAGTTTAATGCCGTGGATGACTACAAGACCATCCTCGAGCAGTGTCAGGCAGCCATAGCCGCCAACACCGCCACCGGCGCAGAGTATAACGCGCTCGAGCAGCAGTTGCGCGCAGCATACGCCCAGGTGCAGATGCCAGTGGCCGACGTGCTCGATGTCAAGTTCCACGATGACGGCAGGGCTACCGACGAATCGACGATGGGCAATACCATCCACCAGAAGGGCGACATCACGGTAGAGGATGCCTCAAACAAGGACGGCAACGTATATTATAATAAGGAGCTGGGCCGCTACGTTTACCAGACCGACAACACCTGGGGCGCAGCCACGCCTCCGGCAGGATACTATGTGATAGACTACGCTCCTTCGCGCACCAGCAACAATCCCAAGGCTCCGCAGTTCTACTCCGCTTTTAGTGACGGTTTTGCCGTGGAGTGCTACATGAGCAGCCGCCTCGAGGCATCCAGCACCAGCGAAGCCAAATTCATGGGCGGCACTGCACAAGGTGGCTGGGCAATGGGTATAAAGAACAAGAAGATTGCCCTCATCCTCAACACCGGCACCTCAAGCTCATGGAAATTCGCGTACTCCAATAGCAATATAGAGAAGGACAGGATGTATCACATCGTGGCAGTGTGGGATAAGGCCAACACCACGGCCAAGCTCTACGTCGACGGCGTGTATCAGAGTGAAGTGACGACTAATCCCGACTACTTCGTCAAGGCTTCAAGCATAGATGGATATTATTGGAACGCCATCGGTTGCGGCACCATCAATACGGGCAGCAACGGCCCCAACCTCGTAAAGATTCAGGGCGGCGGCAGCTGGGATATAGCTATCAGCCGCATCTACGACGCTCCGCTCAGCGACTTCCAGGCCAAACTGCTCTTCGACCAACTCAGTGAGACCAAGTCCACCGTGCTCCACGACTACGTCTATCCCGACGGTCACAACTTCGTGGAGGGCAGCTACTTCCCCATCTATAGCAAGGACTTCGAGGAAGGCGACGTCATTACCCTCACTCCCAATGGCAGCACTACGCCCGCAGCCAGTGGCACGGTAACCATCATAGCCAAGGGCGGCAAGATCAAGCTGCCCGCCACCTTCGACTCCGGCACATACACTGTCAAGGTCAGCCGCGGCGAACTCACGCAGGAGCTCGGCACCACCACCCTCACCAAGGCAACCAAGATGCCCAAGCCCGCAAGGGCCGTGGCACACCGCGGATGGTACACCAAGGGCGGCGGCACCAGCCAGAACTCACGTCAGGCCGTGCGCAATGCCTTCGGTGCAGGATTCTACGGATGCGAGATTGACGTACACCAGACAACCGACGGCTACATCATGGTCAACCACGATTTTAGCATCGGTGGTGTGACCATCAACCTCAGCACCTACGACCAGGTGAAGGACAAGACCCTCAGCAACGGTGAGAAGATTCCGCAGCTCAGCGACCTGTTCGCCGTCATGAAGGACGAATACCCCGACTCACCCACCAAGCTTGTAATCGAGCTCAAAGTTAATGCCAACACCGACACCTTGTGCCTCGCCAACTCCGTAGTGCAGGCAGTCAAGGATGCCGGTCTGCAAGATCGCGTGGAGTACATCTCTTTCGGACTCAGTGCATGCAAGTATGTCCGCCAGGCCGACCCGACGGCATTCGTGCAGCTGCTCGACACCCAGGCACCGACCGTGGTGAAGAACAACGATCTGCAATGCCTCGACTATGGTTACACAAACTTCCTCAACAATCCCACGTGGATTGATCAGGCTGAGCAGATGGGACTGTACCTCAATGCGTGGACCATCGACGACAAAGCCTATATGGTTCGCTTCAACAATCTCGGCGTGGACTACATCACCTCCAACTATCCCGAGATAGTGCAGCAGCTGTATGAACTCTTCAAAGACATGATGCCCGACAGCGATATCAGCTACAGTGAGCAGGACAACGAGGGCGTCTTCAGTGGCAGCACTGTGCTCACGCCAGAGCAGTACACCGCATACGTGCAGGCCAACAAGCCCGCATACATCGACCTGAGCAATGTGAGCGTAAGCAAGGAACTCACCCTCAGGCAACTTAAGGAAGGCATGGGCGAAAACACCCTTTACAACCTGCCCGCCAACTCGCCGCTCAGAGGCGACAACATCATCAAGGGTGGACAATGTGAAAGTATTGTTCTCACTGACAAACAACCACTCAATGTGGCAACAGCTTTCACGGCCGCCAAGGTGACCTACGAGCGTGCCTCCACAGGCTACCAATGGGGAACAGTGTGTCTGCCTTACTCCCTCACGGCAAGCGAGAGCATCAAGTATTACCAGCTCTCCTCTGTCAGCGGCACCACAATGCTTTTGACGGAAGTCGGCACCGTACAGGCAGGACAGCCAGCCATCTACTGCATGAGCGATGCCTCAGCCTTCACTGCCAACCGTAATGAGCCCACAACCATTGAAGCCGGCACCACTGATGTTGCAAGCGGCGACTATACCCTCGTCGGCGTGATGGACGAATCCGCAACCTTGTCCATTGGCTCCGACAACTACTACATAGCCAACGACAAGTTTTGGGCACCCACCACTAATGCTGTCACGGTAGTCCCCTTCCGTGCCTACTTCAAGGCAGCCGGCTCAGGAGCACCATCCTTCGACATCGCCATCGACGACGACCCCACAGCAATCAATGCAATGCTCAATGCTCAATCCTCAATGTCTAATAACTACTACGATTTACAGGGACGTAAGGTAAGCTCTTCCTCTAAGCTGGAAGGCCGTATCCTAATCCACAATGGCAAAAAGATAATTGTCAAATAATTAAATCGTACATAAATAGTATATCGTAATTTGTAAATTGATAAATCTCAAATTTGCCGCTTCGCTCTCACTGCTCTTTGATATCGGCACCGGCTTCACCGACAGCCGATGAGCAGTTCTCTCAAAGAGAGCATTGCTCAAGAGCAATTTTTCGCGATGCCTTCGGCATTCAAATTTCAAATTTCAAATGAAAAAGACATATATCATTCCATACGTAGAGATCGTCAGCCTTTCTCACCCTCTTATGACCACTGCTCTCAGTGAAGGCACTGGCGACAATCCCGCCGAAGCCCAGTCACAAAAGTTCTGGGGTGGGAGCGTGTTCGACGATGACGAAGACATTGATGCCGAGGACAACGCCGTATTCTAAAACGGATAACAGACGCTCGCACTTAGTATTGCAGCCGTTGGTACGCCCGTACCGACGGCTGCTTTTCTTGTCACACCATAAATGTTGGCTTAAGGCTAAATGTTGTATTTGATAGCAAAGCTCTCCTTGCCAAGGGTAATCCTACACAAGAAAAAGTTTTTAAGGCTTTGGCTTAATTAGCCGCTATGCAGATTGTGTTGGGCTATTGCCTGTATATTTGTTTCCTATATTAAGGGTTTCGCTATCTTCGTAAAAAAACAAGCAGCGTGCGGACTTGTTCCACACGCTGCTTTTATTATTGAACAGGGTTAGTTTTCTTCGAAGTCTTCCCATAGGAATCCACCCTGCCATTCCTTGGAGTCAGCGGTGCCGCTGCCGCCGTCATCACCACCACCCTGAATTTGACTTTGGTTCTGCATAACTACGGGTGCTGCAAAGAACACAATCTGTATCTCTGGGGTTGAATATGTCTTTTTCATAACTGTATCTTACTTTATCATTATTTTCTTAGTCTTACCATTGCTGAGCTTCACGATGTTGAGGCCGTTCTGGAGTTCGCCAATCTGCTTGCCGTCAGTGGTGTAGATGGCGGTGACGGTGACGTCGCTTTCGCCAGTGAGGGCTTGGATGGCTGTCACGTTGTCATCGTCCACTGTGATGCAGAATCCGTTGGAGGGACTTGCGCTGTTGGTGGTGAAGTATGCACGGAAAGGATTGACGGTGAGTGTGCCGGTGGCGTGCCAGAACTTGCCGCCGGAGATGTAGTAGGCGTTGGGAACGTCTGCTGCCAATATCGTCTGCTTGGCAAACGAGCCTATGAGGGTAATGTCGTCACTCTGTGTGTCCTCGGCAACATCAGTACATACGTTTACAACGTAGGACTCTATGGTGTTTTCACCTGTAGTCGTAAATTTACATATTGCTGGAGTGCCAGCGGATACCACGTCGGCAGAGGTGAGGGTGAGCACATCGCCATTTATTGTGCCGGTGGTGTAGTAAGTGACATTGTCATCGCTCTCTACCTCGAACGGCAGACAGATGGTTCCCCATGCGTTGGAGATGGTACGGGTGTAAGTGGCAGCGGATGCTTCGAACCCAGTGGTAGGAGCGAAAGGCTTCCCTTCTGCCAATTCAAAGTCGTCGCAAATGCCATCATTGACGATATTCTTTCCACAATATCCAGTGGTGCTTGGCACGTACACGAGGCCATTGTTTGTCAACATACTTTCCACGTCTGTATCTGCGATGTTGGAAGTCATGTTGGCGTCTCTTATGTCAACAGTGGCGTAGTCCTTAACGGCATTCTTGAATACGTCGAAGTTGTATGCGCATACGGTCCCGGTAACAGTGGCAGCTGCGCCGCCATTGCTTTCGGTGCAGGTGAACGCCTTAGGCACAGGGTTGTTAGTATCTTGTGCCCAGTTGTCTGTACCGAGAGCGGCAAGGGTGGTGCCATAGGTAAGGTCGGACGATGTGGTTATTTCTGTCGCGTTAACTACATGTGAGCCATTCGCTCTAATGTTTGTAGGCGCTCCTTCTGTCCTCAGGTAATAGTTATTGCTAGATGTAGGGGTAGAGTTTGTTCTCGAAACAAGAAGGCCTGAATATGTTCCCGAAGTTGATGCTATTTCAAATTGCCCAATACACAGGTTATTGGATAATGTAAACTTTGAAGAATTTAGATAGCCTACTAGTCCACCGACATACGCTGAAGCATTGGTGGAAATAAGCTTTCCGCAGAATACGCTATTGGTTATTGATACAGGGGAAATACCACCTGCTGTACATGCCATAATTCCTGTAACTTGATGTGGGGTTCCATATCCATTTATTGTACCGGAATAAAGGCATCTATCAACAGTAACACCAGATGCTCCAGAATTTGTTACGATGCCTGCGAACTTAACACCCTTCGTTATTGATGAGGTTCCATTAAGATTTACAGAGGAGATTACATCCCGGACATGTGCGCCATTTGCAAAAGCCACAACGCCAGAAACACAATTTCCTTCGACATTTCCTGTATGAGTCACATTGCCGGAAATAGCAAAATCCTTTACATATTTTGAACCATCATGATAACCAATAAACGCAGTATATGTTGCATTGGTGTTGACATTTAAATTAGAAATACTGTAGCCTTGTCCATCAAATTCGCCTGTAAATTTGTTAGCAGCATTGCCCATAGGAGTCCATGCACGGTCTTCAAGGTCGATGTCAGCAGTGAGTTTGGCATCATATGCATTTCCTGTGCCGCTGTTTACCTGCTGGGCCAACCAGAATAATTTGCCGCCATTGTCGATCTCGTAGTAGCCATTAACTAGAGTTGCGGGCTGATAAGCGTCGTCGCAGTAAGTACAAAAACCATTTGTGCCATAAACGTGATTAAGTGATGGAATGGGATTGTCTGTCCCCTGTGCCCAGTCATGTTCGCTGAGTAAGGAAGGCAAAGTGCCATTGGTTAATTGGGCAGTAGAAATAGCAGTGGCAGAAACCGAACTGGCACTAACTTTATCTAAGCCATTGCCTTTCAAAACATAATTGTTCGTGTATGTTCCTGTTGATTTTTGGCCAATCAGAATGCCCGAATGGGTAGTTGTTGTAGGTAATTCAAATGATCCAATACTTAGGTTGTTGGAAAGAACAGAACCACCACCTGAATTTCCGCAGAATCCTGCGATGCCTCCCACATAAGCATCAGAGAGAGTCTTAATTGTTCCGTTAAACAGACAATTAGAAATTGTTATGTTTTCATTGTTTATCCATCCCACAATACCTGCTGCTTGCATTGCAGTGGAATAGCCGTTAAGTGTGCCACTATAAACACACCTGTCGATTGTTGTGGCATTTTGTGCTTTGCCAACCACGCCTCCTATTCGAACATTTGTTCCGTTTGCATTAGGGGTCTCTACATCAACAAAACACCAAACATCCTGTGTTTTGTGAGTGCCATAGGCCCACGCGACAACTCCAGCTACACAATGATTATCAGTATTTCCAGTATATTTTACTTTTCCATATATAGAGAAATCCTTTAGATCATTGCCTGCTGTATTGCTATTATGCAAGCCTATAAATGCGGTGTATTCTGCATCAGTTTCTACTTTTAAGCCTGTAATTTTGTGCCCTTGACCGTCAAAGGCGCCTTTGAATTGCTTGGCGTTGCTACCAATAGGAGTCCAAAGATGGTTGTCACCATCAAGGTTAATGTCAGCAGTCAGTTTAGCTTTATAATTCGCGCCAGTTCCTGCATTTACTTGCTGGGCAAACCAGAAGAGCTTGCCGCCATTGTCAATCTCGTAGTAACCATTGACTAATGTGGCGGGTTCGTAGGAGTCATCGTCACCGAAGCCATTGGTGTACGACACATCTGCTGCTGAAGTCATTGCTATCAGCGTTAGACTTAATAGAGTTAAAAGTTTTCTCATAGTTTGTTTGTTTATAAGGTAATATTATGCAATGTTTGTTGTGTGTCGTCACAAATACATGTATTTTTTGGGGGGTGCAAAATTAACCAAAAAGTATATTACGGCAAAATAAAGGGAGTGTAAAAATGAATTTTTTGGTGTTTTACACATAAAAGCACTTTTTTGTGTAACATTCCCCTACGCTTGGAAATCTCCCCCAGGGGAGTTAGAGAGGGCTCCCTCACTCCTCAACGCTAATCGCGCCGAAGGCAAATCTAATCGCGCACAAATCAAATCTAATCGCGCAGGGACCGAAAGGCTCTGCGCGATTAAAATTTTGGGGGTAATATACATATTGTCACTAGTCCAATTCCTGTCGTACTTGCAAGAGTTATAACAAAAACAGGTATTATTTGAGGTTTGAGGTTTGCCGCTTCGCTCTCCAGCTCTTTTATGCCAGCCCGCGCCGTGGCGCGACCACTGGCGAGCTACTCGCGATGCCTTCGGCATTCTCTAATTCTTGACAGAAAAAGTCACCTCCTCTTAAAAATTGCTTTTAGCTATTGCCCGTGACAACATTTATATTGTTTCCAAATTAAATAGTGTATAAACACTCGATTCTTCTTGAGATTATTGTCCTTGATATATGTTTTAGCCTTTTTTTGCACAGATAATTTTGTCAGTAAAGATGTTTTTCCTATCTTTGTGATTGATTCGTAAATGACAATTCAAGAAAATGAAAAGAAAATTCCTATTCCTGCTTCTGTCGCTTCTGATCAGCGGCAGTGCTGCTGCCCAGGAGGTGTATGCCAATATCTACCGTAAGGCGGGTGATATTGTGACTCTGCAAGTGGCCGAGAACCAAAAAATCTCTTTCTCGTCAGAGAATCCCGATGACTGCGTGACGGGCTCCTACTATGGGCCGATGGTGGACTTCGGCGGTGGTAATCTGTGCAGGGTGGTAGTTAACGATGCTGACCCTGCTCCCAGCGGCAGCGAACTGGCGCAGGAGCTGAACGGACACCGTTACGTGCTCTCCGCCAACGGCGGTGAGATGACCATCACCGACTATGTTATCGCCTCTGGCAGCGTGAGCGCCACTATTGGCACGGGACTCTCCTTTACGCCCAAGGCTCTCCAGGTGGTGCCAGACAAGCGCACGTTCGTCATCAGCTGCCTGGACGGCACGACTACCAGGCGTGTGGACGTGGAGCTGACTCCCTTTGCCTACGACAGGAATGCTGCTCAGACTAACGTGGTGAATATCACCAAGGCAGATGGCACCACTTTCACCAGCAATGTCGATGCCCTCGACGACCTCTACTACACCGACACGCCTATGGCCAATGGTCAATCGTCAATGGTCAATGGTCAATCGTCAATCGTCAATGGTGCCCCCATCTGGTTCGGCGAGGGATACTGCTTCAAGCGTAAGCCCTCGACGCACACTCCCGATATGGCCGCGGCTACCAAGTCGCAGACTCTCAACGGCACTACCTACACGCTGGCTTCCAACGGCGTGATTTCTTTCGGCTCCTACAGCATTGCCACGGGCATTGCCAATGCCAGCAAGATGCTCATCGATGCCGACAGTCGTAGATTTGTGATTGCCAACACGGGTGGTACATGCTATGACATCGTGTTTGCCGACAGTTATGTCTATGCGCCCAATGCCAATACCGCCAACACCAACACTTACCTCCTCACCTCCGCCGACTGGGGGTGGCAGACTCAGGGCAACGTCACCTACGGTAAGGCGACATTCGCAGGTCTATATAACAGCACCCAGACTATTGCCATAGCCAAATACCCGGAGGCACAGCTGTCAGCCGCCGTCTATAACGTGGAGGGTTCCACCAAGGGCACCGACGGACTGGCTGCCCAGGCGGGAGCCGCAGTGGCCATCAACGGTAGCTACTTCAACATGAGCACCAACAGGTCTATCACCGCTCTGTGGGTGAACGGAACGGAGATAGCTACCACCGATAGCGGCGAGAAGGCACGATGCACTGGTATCGTGGGTTTCAAAAACGGTCAGATGAGCATGTGGCAATATAATGCTGACACCAATACCGCCACCGACCTCGCCAACTGGGGCAGTCAGTATGACAGCTTCCTGGCCACTGGTCCGCTGCTCCGTTTGGGCGGCACCAGCATGACCAATGTAAAGACGGGCAGTTCTTCCTTCGACGGCGTCAATCCGCGCTCGATGATTGGCAAAACCCAGGACGGAACGGTCTATATGGTGGTAGTGGAAGGTCGTATTGCCAAGGCCGATGGCCTTAAGATAGAGAATATGGTCAACCTTGCTGAGGATCTCGGACTGGTGGATGCCATCAACCTCGACGGCGGCGGATCGTCCACCCTCTGGGTGAACGGCGTAGGAGTGATCAATCGCCTTAGCGGAGGATCGGTGCGCAGGGTGCCCAATATATTAATAGCTAAATAATCGTTATCGCGCTTCGTGCTCTGTCATGAGTCAAGAGTCATGAGTCAAGAGTTGGCGCTGCGCGGTTTACCGTTTACTGTTTACTGTTTACTATCTCCCCTTCGAGGCTGTAAATAGCTAAATTGTACATAAATTGTAATTTGTAACTTGTGAAATTGTAAAATACTTTTCGTTGTCGTTTTAATAATCTAAACATACTGCTATGAAAAAAATGCTTTTCAGGTTTTTTGTTCTCGTTTTCGTTTTCGTTAACGTCAACGCGCAAAAGGGTAGCCTCTATCTGCACATGTCGCAGAGCGGTACCAACACGACCTACAACCTCGCTGACATCAGCAAGGTGCATTTCGCAGGCAGCACGATGGACATTGTCACTGCCAGCGCTACTGACAGCTATGCCTATTCCCCGCTGAACACGGGCAAGGTGTCATCAGACCCTGATCCACAGGTGGACTACACCAACGGTTTCGGCACCGACGGCTCCTACGAGGCTCCCTCGCAGGATACCGACGGCTACTACCTCATCGACAATGGAGGCAAGCTCTTCTGGCTCGCACAGCAGGTCAACAACGGAGCGGGAGCAGCATTCAATGCCAAGCTCACCGCCGACATCGACCTCGAAAACCGACTCTGGACTCCTATGGGCTCGGCGGCAACCCCCCATGCTGGTGAGTTCGACGGACAGGGCCACAGCATCACAGGCCTCAATGTCAACACCAACGTTCAGTACACAGCCTTCATTGGCGACCACAATGCCACTACCTCGGTCCACGACTTCTCGTTGGCAGGCAGTGTGACATACACCGGCAACACTGCCGACCACTGCGTTGCAGGCGTGATAGCCTTCAACGCCGGTGTCAACACTGTGGAGGACATCGTATGCTCCGTCAATATTGAGACTCCCAATGCCACGGCCAATGTGCGCATCGCCGGCATCGTGGCTCGCGAGGAGAGTGCGGGCACCATCAACCGCTGCACCTATTCCGGCACCAACAACGGCTACGGCACTGCCATGCAGGTAGCTGGCATCGTTGGTATGGCTGGTGCTGCGGGCAACAATATGAAAGTCAGCAACTGCCTCTTCACCGGTACTCTCAAGGCCACTAACACCGGTGCATATGTCGGTGGCATCGCCGGCTATATCGGCAAATCGGGCACTAGCTTTAAGAACTGTCTCAGCGCAGGCTCCTACGATGTTCCTTCCGGCGCTACCCGCACCGGTGCTCTTATTGGCGCCGGCAATGGTAATGTTACCGCTACCACTTTCAGCAACTGCTACATACTGACCGGACAGCCTGAAAAGGGCACCAGCTCCGGCATATCGGCAACTATCTCATATACCGCAGTAAACGATGCCCAGCTCGCCAACGGAACCATCACCGCTGCCCTGGGCGACAACTGGGCACAAGGCCCCGCTACTCCTTATCCTAGTGACCCCGATGCGCAACCTGCCGGTGATACACACACCTATGTCAACGGCTTCTGCACCGATGATGGCTGCACCGCTCCCTATGAGGAGGCTGCGCAGGACGGCGAGGGCTACTACCTCATCGACAACGGCGGTAAGCTCTTCTGGCTCGCCCAGCAGGTCAACAGCGGCGCGGGTACTGACTACAATGCCAAGCTCACCGCCGACATCGACCTCGAGAACCGCGCCTGGACTCCTATGGGCGATGATACCAAACAGCACAAAGGCGAATTCGATGGTCAAGGCTTCAGCATCACCGGTCTCAATGTTGCAGCTGATGCTGCTATGACTCGTGCTGCGTTCATTGGCTATCACGGCGGCACGAAAGACGTGCACAGCTTCAGAATCGCAGGCATCGTTACTGCCAGCGGTACAGCTGAGAACAACTACGCAGCTGGCGTGGTTGCCTACTCTGTCGGTGTTCACAACATCCAAGATATCTGGTGCTCAGTTAATGTGACCAACCTCTCCACCGAACTGGTAGCCCTGCGCATGGCAGGCATTGTTACTAAGGCTGAGTCATCCACCATTAACCGATGCGTTTATGATGGTACTCTTACCGGTGAGGGCACCAACTCGCAGGCTGCGGGTATCCTTGGATGGCCTAATGCCAATAACACCACTGTCAGCAACTGCCTCTTCATAGGCACTCTGACATCCACTGGCACTGGCAACAATAGCGCATACATGGGCGGCATCGTGGGCTACAGCCCCAGCACCAGGTCGGGACTCGTCTTCGCCAACAACCTCAGCGCTGGCACACTCACCAGTCCTGCCGATGCCACCCGCACTGGTGCCCTCTCGGGCAGGAACACTACTGCCGTTTCCTCCTTCACCAACAACTATATACTGTCAGGCCAACCCATCGCAGGCTCTGCTTCCGGCTCCACACCTTCAGCCACACAGGTAACTGCTGCTGAGATTGCTGACGGTACCGCTGCCGCCAACCTTGGCTCTGAGTGGGTGCAGAATGGCGACACGCCTGTACCACTGCCGTTCGGCTCTGCCACTCATACCCACACTTATGTCAACGGCTTCTGCACCGATGCTGCCTGCACCGAGCCCTACCAGCCTGCCATTAAGGATGCCGACGGCTCCTACGTCATCAGCAACGGCGGTAAGCTCTTCTGGTTCGCTCAGCAGGTGAATGACGGTACCGGCACTAAGTATAACCTCAAGCTCACCGCCGATATCGACCTCGAGAACCGTCCCTGGACTCCTATGGGTAACAATACCAACCAGTTCTACGGCGCATTCGACGGCCAGGGCCACAGCATCACCAATCTCAATGTGGAGAGTGCCGACCAGTACGTCGGCTTCATCGGTGTGCATAACTATGACTCAAGCCTCAACACCGATATCGTCAACTTCAAGCTCTATGGTAAGGTGAAGTATACCGGCACCGGCGAGACATCCGACTGGGTGGCTGGCGTAGTCGCTTGGGACTACGGCGTTCACAAGATGCAGGATGTTTGGAGCTACGTAGATATCGAAACTCCCAATGCCTCCAGCACGGCAAGCTATCCGCGAATCGGTGGTATTGTCGGTCAGGTTTCCAAGTCAAGCAACGCCTTCGACCGCTGCGTCTATGCCGGCACCATCAATGCAGGCAACGCTGCCTATATCGGCGGTGTCGTTGCTTACCCGGCCTCTTCGGTGGCTGCCAAAGTCTCCAACTGTCTCTTCGCCGGCACCATCAAGTCCTCGAGGACTGATGCCTACATAGGCGGTATCATTAGCTACAGCAATACTACGGCTTCCTCATGGACCAACAACCTTGCCGTTGGCAGCTTTGAGCTGGCATCAGGCTCAACAAGGGCCGGTGTCTTCGGCGGATACGCAAACAAGAAGTCATATAACAATAACTATGTCTATTTGGGCAACGGTCTGAACAAGGCCTATGGCAGCGGCACACCCGATGTGCCTGACGGAGTGACTGGCGTGGCTATAACAGAAGTTACTGCTGCTGAGCTTACTGATGGCACTCTGCCCGACCGACTCAGCTCTATGAACTGGTCGCAGGGCACCAACTATCCCATCCCCGGCGACTTCTCAACCATCACCGAGGATGACATGATTGTCGATGGCATCAAGTACGCTATCACCTCCGACAACACTGTCGAGGTTACATATCCCAATGATGCTACGCCATCATCGAGCAATCCTTGCACCTACTCAGGCTCCATCACCATTCCCGCTTCCATCACCATCAAGGGTCACACATACAATGTTACCGGCATCGGCGACTACGCCTTCCACTATGCAAATGTCACCTCGCTGACCTTGCCCGAGGGCATCACCAAGCTTGGCTACAAGGCTATCTATCAGACCAAGCTCACCGAGATAACCGTGCCCAACTCTGTCATCCTTATGGACTATGAGGCATTGGGCTACAACAAGCAGCTCGTCACTATCCGCTTCGGTGAGAACATCGCCGCAAACACATGGGGTGACAAACTCTGTATCTACGGCGACCATACATACGAAGTATATATGAATTGTAACGCAGTGCCCACACTGCGCTCCTACACCTTTGACTTTAGCGGTGCCAACGTTCACGTGCGCCCCACTATGTACTCTGCCTTCAAGGCTGACGCCGTATGGAGCCAATACAACATCATTGGCGACCTCTGGATAGATTACACCTATGCCGACCTGCAGACCATGATTGCCAACACTCCCGTGCCGTCAGGCGCAGCAGTGGGTACTGACCCCGGTTGCTACACCCCGGCCAGCGTGCAGGCCCTCAGCGATGCCATCGCTGCTGCCAGCGCCCTTGACGAGACGGCAACTCTTGAGCAGCTCAACACTGCTATCAACGGCATCATCATTGCCTCCGACAACTTGCAGACTAACGAGTTGCAGGAAGGCTACTATGCTATCGAGAATATGTATAAGCCCTACGCTCTCTATGGCAACGCAGCCACTGCCGACACTGAGGGCCTCAAGCTGGAGACTCCCTACGACGCTTCTAAAGAGAAGTTCTTCTTCAAGCTCACCCGTCAGGGCGGCAACTGGCTCATCCAGAGCGTTGACAACGGAATGTACGTAGGCACCATAATCGGCGCAAGTTCGGCAACATCGGGCGGCAAGTACATCTCCCTCACTGCAGATCCCGACAACGAGCAGGTTATCACATGGGTTGCCGGTGGCGCATTCAAGATGCAAGGCATCTTCGATGGCTCGACCACTCTGCCTTACGCTTACTACAACTACGGCGCCGTTACTCGTGACTGCACCGATAGCGAGACACGCATCCACTGGCACTTCCATCCTGCTGAGCCCGGCAAGTATCCTCTTGATTTCAACCTCGAGAACGGTCGCGTGCGTGGCTTCGTTCACGACTTCGAATACACCGCCAGCGACGCCAGCAAGGTAAGCACCTACAAGAAGAACCCGCCTGCCCGCCTCGACCAGCCCGTGCCTGCAACTGTCTTCTGGACACGCGATGCTACTTCCACGGCACAGCAGCTTACCTGGAGCACCTCTGCCACCTTTGCCGATGCAACCACCGTCAGCGTTGACAACCGCGACGCATCATATGAGATCTACAACCTCATACCAGGCAAGACATATTATTATAAGGTAACAGCCACTGTGGGCGGAGCAGAGACCGAGCTCCTCAGTTCCTCCTTCACCACCAGCGGTCAGGTGCGCATGATCAAGGCTGACGGCATTTCCAATATCCGTGACCTCGGCGGCTGGACTACCGAGAGCGGCAATACCATTGCCTACGGCAAGATATTCCGTGGCGCAGCCTTCACCAGCACCACCATCACCCCCGAGGGTATAGAGGCAGTGCGCGCAACTGGCGTCAGGGCAGAACTTGACCTCCGCGACAATAGTCAGGACGGCAGTATGTCAGCCTCATTGCTCGGCAGCGACGTAGAGTACAACCGTATCAAGCTTGCCCAGACAGCCAGCCACATGACCGGCCTCACGGGCAGCAAGAGCCAGTACATCCAGTGCGTGCAGTATGTATTAGACTGCGTGAAGAACGATAAGCCCGTTTACTTCCACTGCGCTATCGGCCGCGACCGCACCGGCACACTGGCATTCCTGCTGGAGGGTGTGCTCGGCATGAGCAAGAGCGACATCTACAAGGATTACGAACTTACCAACTTCTCCAATCTCAACACACCGTGCTCCAAGACCCAGCTCGACGATATGTTCACCATGATTGAGGGCCTGTCGGGCGCAACGCTGGAGGAGAAGTTCTACACCTACCTCACCACCGAGTTTGGTATCAGCTCCGACGACATCGATGCCTTCCGCGCCAAGATGCTCAACCTGCCGCAGGAAATCACCATCGGCGCAACGGGCTATAGCACCTACGTCTCCGATAAGGCTCTCGTCATCCCCACGGGCGTTACGGCCTACGGCGTTACCGGTATCGACGGCACAGAGGTTGAGCTGACTCAGCTCAGCGGCACTGTGCTGGCAGCCAATGAGCCTGTGATCCTTGCAGGCGAGGCTGACACGAAGTACTATCTTATTGCTTCTGATGATGCCGGCAGCACCATTGCCGGCAACCTGCTGGAGGGCACAGGCACCACCGGCAAGAGCATCGGCGAGAATGAGGCATACGTGCTCTACAACAACGAGGGCACCGCAGTCTTCCGCATTGCCGGCGCCATGACCCTTCCTGCCCACAAGGCCTACCTGCCCGCAGCAGTAGTGGGAGGTGCCGGAGCCAAGGAGTTTAGCATCGGCGATATTACCGGCATCAAATCCGCAGCTAATGGTCAATCGTCAATGCTCAATGGCCAGTCGTACTATGATCTGCAGGGCCGCAAGGTAGCCGCACCACAGAAGAGCCAGATCTACATCGTGGATGGCAAGAAAGTTCTCTATTAATCGCTAAAACGAAAAGACAATGAAAAAGACATATCTTGCACCCACCATCCACAGCTACGAGGCTCCTCAGCTGCTTATCAGCATCAGCAAGGGCGGAACGCCCGTCACCGATCCCACCCTCGTTGAGTCCAAGAAGTTCTGGGGCAGCAGCTTGTTCGACGACGAAGAAGACATCGACACCGAGGACGCCGCCGACTTCTAAAACAGATAACAGACATTCCCACTTAGTATTGCAGCCGTTGGTACGCAAAGCACCGACGGCTGCTTTTATTATAAACTATTATTGCCGTCCGCTAAAAGTTACTCTCTTTGCCAGGCTTTTACCATAGGCAGCACTACGACTGTGCAGCACAGCCAAGAAAAACCATTTTAGTTTGACAATTAAGAAGCTTTCGTTATTCACAATTTGAAAAGCCGGACTTGGCTATATTTTCAAATCTCAAATCTCAAATCTCAAATTTCAAATATCCTTTGTTTTTTTTCGCACTTCTTCTCCATTATTCGTGTAAATAATATAAAGTTGTGCAAAATATCATATCAAAAATTTGCTATATTATAAATAAGGTGTATATTTGCCATTTAGAAAGACTACCCAACAATAACTAACTATAAACCTTTTTAATTATGTTAAAAAAATTACTTACTTTTCTTGTGCCGGCACTGCTTACGGCAGTGACGGCAAGTGCCAACGGAGAAGTGGTGGACGGTATCTACTACATCTTCTCCGGCACTAATGCAACCGTAACCTACACCTGTGATGCAAAGCCTTCGGCAGATGGACAGAATGCCTACACTGGCGACATTGTCATCCCCCCCACAGTAAATTTCGGCGGCACAGATTACACTGTAACCGAGATTGGCGAAGGAGCATTCAGCCGTTCCACCATCACTTCTGTAGTTATCCCCGAGGGTGTCACCCTTATCAACAAAGAGGCTTTTTGCCGCGCTACCCTCACCAGTGTAACCATCCCTAACTCGGTTACCACAATCAAGGGCGATGCTTTTGCTTATAGCTCAAGCCTCAAGGTCGTTACTATCGGCGAGAACGTAAATTCCATCACCCAGGGCTTCTGCTACAGCACTGGTGTAACTGATGTGTATTCTAATATCACGGGCACGCTTCCCTCTCAGCCTGCATATATGTTCCCTGGCAGTGCACGTATTCATGTGCCTGTTGCCAAAGTAAGCGAATATACTGCCGGCTGGAAAGATTACAACATCGTGGCCGATTACGATGGAGTGTATTATGCGTTTAAGGGCACTGAAGCCACAGCAACGTATCCCGGTAACAAAGATGAGGCTCAGGCAGACAAGACGGCCGTTTACACTGGCGACATTGTCATTCCCTCTACCATTGACATCAACGGTACATCCTATACCGTCACCACTATTGGCGACAACGCTTTCAGTCACTCTGCCATTACGAGTCTGGAGATTCCCAACAGCGTGACAAAGATCGAGGGCGATGCTGCTGCATATGTCGGCGCAACTCTTGCTACAGTCAAAATAGGCTCTGGCGTAACTTCTATAAGTCAGGGCTTCTGCTATAGCACGAACCCTACGGATGTTTATATCTATACCGTGTCCGTTCCTTCCGGAGCTAGTTATATGTTCAGTGGCACACCTACCATCCACGTCTATGACTTTATCCAACCCAATTTCGAAGCTGCACAATACTGGGAAGATTATACTTTTGCCGGTGACCTTCCCGCCGACTATGACGCAGTATTGGCAAAGGCTACCGAGGCTCAGGGATATCTGGATTATGTAGGCACTGCTCCCGGCTATTACTCAGCGGAAGCATACGAACCGATAGACGACGCACTGGCAAACTTCGTCATGCTCGACCCATCTTCTCCTTCATCAGCTATCAACGCTTCGATGGTTGAACTGTCTGATGCCATTGAGTCTTTCTTGAAAAGCACTCCCAATCCCCTTACCGAAGGATATTACTGTTTCAAGAGCTACTACAGGGAGACCCAGTTCATTTACAGTGATGCTTCGTCGGCAACAACACATGGACTAAGGCTAAAGACAATCAATGCTGCCGATCCAGGCACAGACAAGACATGCTATTTCAAGCTCATCAAGAATGGTGACGACTGGAATATTCAATGCGCTGACAACGGCATGTATTGGGCATCACTATCCGGTGGCTCGTCTACTACGACTACAGGCAAATTCGTCCTCCTTACAGACGCCCCCGAATGTACGCAGACCATCACCAGGACTGGCGTGGGACTCTTTAAGATACAAACTATATATAAGGGCGGATTGACACGTCCTTTGTCCAATTACTCTTCCGATTTGTCAACACAAAACTACAGCGAGACCAGTGCAGACTTCAAGCGTTCGCAATGGTATATCTGCCCGGCGGATGAGGACATGTTTGCATTGCATATGCTCGTTGAGGCTGCAGAAGAGTCTCTCAACACCATTACTCCTGCAAACCATCATGACAATGACCCGGCAAGGAATCGTTCCTTCCTGCTCGGCAATGAGCGCACCTCCATCGACGGTCTGGCAACCAGCACAGAGCACCTGGCTGAGCTGCAGGCTGCCTACGATGCAGCTGTCGCTGCTCTCGATGAGGGTAAGGAGAAAGCCGATGTGCCCGATATCTACAATGCCCTTGCTGCTGCTAAGGCTAAGGTTGATGCCAAGAGCAACCCGCTCGTTGATGGCTACTATCACCTCATTGCCGAGTATGACGCTGGTACCGATGGCATACCCGGTGGCTTCGTGATTGAGGCTGACGGCGACGGCATCAAGAAAATTGATTATAATGCCAATGAGCCCAAGCAGATGTTCAGGGTGGAATACGATGCCGCTAACGGCAAGGTTTACCTCCAGAATGTAGCTAACGGCAAATACCTTGGCGTTGTTGACGGTTCTGCATGGAAGTTCTCTGATGACAGGATTTCCCTCAACGTAATGACTGGCAACGACCACAACTGGTTTTGGGGAGCTGACCGAACAGTTGCTGCACGCTCCTGCTCCTTCATCCTCTCTGATGCAGCCGGCAAGGGAATCAGTTCTGCCAACTGCGGCGTAGCTAATGATGTTACCAACACCGATTCTCAGGCATGGGTCATCTCTTGGGCCTTCCGTCCCGCAGATGAGTACTATGCAGACTATATAGCCAACGGTCCGCTGAAGACTGCCCTCGAAAATCTTGCCGATGCCTATGCCACCATCGATTTCGGCACCAACCCCGGTGAGTATGCGCAGGCAGGTGTAGAGGCCTTCAAGGCTCTCTATGCAGATTATGTTACCGCCTACAACGGTGGCGACAACACCCTTTCCGCTGCTGAGCAGCAGGATATGGCTGATGCGCTGAACGAGGCATACACAACCGCCACCACCAACCGCAATCCGCTCACCGACGGCTACTATGTTATCAAGAGCGCTGCCGCTGCCTTTGGCGACAATGAGTATGCAATGTATATTGACGACAACGCCAAGGTGGCATGGAAGGCATACGATGAAGATGCCATAGGCCAATTCGTCTTCCAGCTTACAGATCAAGATGCTACCGTTACCCCCGACGGAGTAACCTATGAGGTCTTCTCCTACTACAACGTTGCTCAGAAGAAGTATATCGGTCAGTGCTCTACACAGATGGTTTACGAGGATGCCAGCACCAGTGATGAGGTTTGGGGAGCATGTGCCCAGACCTTGACTCCTGAGGGACAGTTCGTTATCCAGCCGATGTGGAATCCGACAACCGTATCCTTCTGCCTCACCGTTGACAATACAAGCAACACCTCCGGCATTGTCCGCACAAGCGGCTGGTATGGTGGCTATAGCGGAGGCAACAATAACGGAAGCTGGAAGTTTGAGAGAGTTGACCTTGAGGCCGTCACCATCGGCGCAACGGGCTACAGCACCTACGTCTCCGATAAGGCACTCGTTATTCCTACGGGCGTGACAGCCTACGGCGTTACCGGTATCGACGGCACAGAGGTTGAGCTGACTCAGCTCAGCGGCACCGTGCTGGCAGCCAATGAGCCCGTCATCCTGCAAGGCGAGGCAGGCACGAGCTACTTCCTCCTCGCTTCCGATGATACTGGCAGCTCCATTGCCGGCAACCTGCTGGAGGGCACAGACCCCGAGGGTACAGGCATTGGCGAGAATGAGGCATACGTGCTCTACAACAACGAGGGCACCGCAGTCTTCCGCATTGCCGGCGCCATGGTTCTTCCTGCCCACAAGGCCTACCTGCCCGCAGCAGTAGTGGGAGGCGCCGGAACCAAAGAGTTCAGCATCGGCGGTATTACCGGCATCAAACCTGCAGCCAATGGTGCCAATGGTCAATCGTACTATGATATGCAGGGCCGCAAGGTAGCCGCACCGCAGAAGGGCCAGATCTACATCGTGGGCGGCAAGAAAGTTCTCTATTAATCGCTAAAACGAAAAGACAATGAAAAAGACATATCTTGCACCCACCATCCACAGCTACGAGGCTCCTCAGTTGCTTATCAGCATCAGCAAGGGCGGAACGCCCGTTACCGACCCCACCCTTGTTGAGTCCAAGAAGTTCTGGGGCAGCAGCCTGTTCGACGACGACGAAGAAGAGGAAGAGGACTTCTAGTCCCTCCTCAATCTCCTAGGATTAAATACTTTTTTCAGCCACCGGCACGAATGATGTGTGCCGGTGGCTGATGTTATGTAATTGACGAAGTAGTAAGACTGTTTCACGAATCTACTATAATTGATATTCTCTAATTCTCTAATTCTTGAAAAAATAACCATAAATTTCCGATAAAATTTCTGAATAATTTCTGGCAATTTCTTTCAGTGCTCACTTCCGGACTTGGCAATAAATTTGCCGCTTCGCTCTCAGACTCTCTTTTGTCAGCCCGCGCCCGGCGCGACCACTGACATAGTCTTCGCGATGCCTACGGCATTGCCGCTTCGCTCTCAGACTCTCTTTTGTCAGCCCGCGCTGTGGCGCGACCACTGACATAGTCTTCGCGATGCCTACGGCATTCAAATTTCAAACTTCAAATTTCAAATAAAATCATAATAACCTATGCTATCTGCGAGATAAATTCACAAATAGTCGGAAGAATAAGTTATTTTCTTCCAAAAATTAAATATTTGTACAATAATATTTGGCAGGGAAAAAGAAAAGTCGTAACTTTGCACCCCGATTTCAAAGAGGATATTTTCCTTGACAGAATGATTCGCATGATTTCCGCGCTTTGCGCGTATATTAAATGTGGAAAAGAGATATAAAAAAGCAATACCAACTTAATTAACTAACCTTAAACAACTATGACAAAAAAGAGAATGTATGTCACTCCCGAGATTGTGGCATATGCGCTGCCAACAGGTTCATTGTTCCAGACAATTAAAGTGTCAGGAGAAACTCCAGTAGAAAATCCGGGAGATATCGGTTTCTCTAAGGGATTCTCCGGAGGAGTAGAAGATGATGAACCCAGTTCCTCCACCTCTTTGTGGGGAGAAGAGTAGTTCGTAACCTTAAAAAACTATGACCATGAAAAAGTTTTATACTATTATCGCTGCTCTGCTGATGGCAGTTGGAGCTTCTGCTGATGTGTTGACCCTGACGCCCAGCAACGGAACTTATGTGACAAGTAGTGGCAATTATGTCAATACCATTACTTTTAGCACAACACCAGCAGTTACTGTTACTGCATCTGCCAGCAACATGGATAAGCGGTTGACTGATTCATATCTGCAGTGGCATTCTGGAACAGCTGGCTCTAGCACATACACGATTTCTGTCGGAGGTGATTATGTGATTACAGCCTATACTGTTATTGGTGAAGCAAACACTTCTGCCCAGACTTTGACTGCAGGTTCTAATAGCCACGAATTTGCAGTGGGCACAAGTTCTGAATTTGCAGTCTCTGGCCTTGAGTCTCCTTCTGTTTCTTTTGTCCAGACAGGTGCAAATGCAAGCGGTCTCAAGATTACCTCAATATCTGTTACCGTGAAGGAAGTACCTATTATTTCGTCACTATCCGGATTAAGCAACAACAAGGCTTACTATGTGACGACTTACGATCGTGGCGCATGGTTTGTTCCTGCAGGAGGAACTGCCATCACATCTACCACCAATGCTAGTTTCGCTCCTTCCATGAGCGATACCAAGCAGCAGTTCGCTTTCCTGACCTACGGAACCACTGGTGTCTATCATCTTTATAGCGTAAGCGAGAAGAAGTTCGTGTCCAAGAGCGGACAATATACCACGCTGACCAGTGAACTGGGTGACAATGTTACCTTGCTGACTGGCACTGGCAATGCCAACTATCCTGTTGTTGTCGCTCTCCAAGATGGAGCCTATCAAATGGGTATTTCTAACGGTTACAACCCTGCTGTTATCACCTTCTGGAATAGCTTGTCTGATGGTGGCAATCAAGTCCAGATTCGTGAAGTTGCAGACTTTGATCCCACAGAGGCAATGGCAATCCTTCAAGCTGCCTACAGCACCACAGTGACTGTAACATACGCGGTTTATGATGGCACGACATTTGTAGAAAGCCTGAAAGTCGTTCAGGATAAGAACTCAGCTGTTGCCATTCCTGCCGCATTACAGAAGAATACTTGGTACTATGACTACACTGCAAGCGGCACTATCGGTGAGACAGATTGCACCATCACTGTAGCTCGCACATATAAGACAGGTGTGGTTACTTCTTTGAGTGGCTTGAGCAACAACAAAGCTTACAGATTGGTTACAGAGCGTGGTACTTTCACCACAGATAATGGTGCGTTGGCTAATACTTGTAAATCTGGTTCAAGCTATACGGTGTATAACTTTGCCATTGTATATTATGATGGAAGCGATGACAATAGCGATAACGGACACTATTATCTCTGGAGTGTACAGGATGGCAAGTTTGTTGCTGGTAATGACGTGGCTTTGACAGAAACTCCCACGCCCATTACACTGAATGCTTTGACTGAACCTTTATTCAAGTTCCAGTGTGGTTCAAATTACATGAACTGTAATGCTAACTCAGGTGGTTTCTTTAGCGGCTGGAGTACAACGGATGGAGGTAACTCAGTAGCCATCATTGAGGCAGCTGATTTTGACCCGACTCCTGTTATCAATGCTTTGACCAACTTTGCACCCAGTGTAGTTGCCAACATCAAGCCGTTCTTTGATGCCGCTGGCAATGGCCTGTTCCAGCTGAAGGCTTCCGTGGCAGAATCTTATAACGCCACCTATACGGCAGCTCTTACAACTTGCAGTGAGTCCACTTATGAAACTTTGGAAGGCGTAGTGAACGATGTCAACAACTTCAACCTTCCTGTGACAGGTAAGTACTACCTCGTGAAGAATAATTACAACGGTAAGTACATGCGTGTTACTGCCAGTGGTACTCGTGGCACGGTATTTGCAGACCTTACAGCTGAAGAGGCTGCAAAGGATGCCTCCGCTCATTTCTGTTTCACCGAAAATGACGACAAACTTTATATGACCACCCAAGGTCAGTATCTCAATTGGGTATATGGAACGACAAACGGATATGAAGGTTTTACATCAACGAACTTTGACAAGTATGTTCATTTCGCTGCTCCAGCCCCTGGCGTAGGTGCTTTCTCCATTGCTTATGGTAATGGTGTGGATGGTTATGCCGGGTATCTGGGCATCGGCTTCTATGCTCTTAAGAGTACGGAGACAAAGGTAGTCGCAGGTAGTCCTACAGACCAGACCCATGAGATGGCACAGTGGACCTTCGAGGAGGTTACTACAATGAATGTTGCCCTCAACGCTATTGGCAGTTCCTACTACGCAACTCTCTGTGTGCCGTTTGCATACACCGTCAGTGGTGCAAATGTCTACACCCTTACTAATGCTGGCGAAAGTGCTCTTACCATGAATGCAGTTACAGGCACCGTTGCAGCAGGTACTCCAGTTATGTTGGTTGGAAGCAGTGATGCTGCTACCCTCACCATCGGTCAGGGCTATGCAAACGCTCCGCAAGATGGGACTGCATTGACGGGTATATTCTTTGCTGCAGATGTGCCGGCTGCCAACAACTACTTCCTTGGCCGTCAGAACGGTGAGCCTGGTTTCTATAAGTATGGTGGCGGTGACAATCTTGCTCTCAAGGCTAACCGCGCATACTATGCTCCCACCACCAGCAGCACCTCCTTCGGATTCACGCTGGTTGCTAACGAGGACGATGACGTTACCGCTATCGAATCTGCCCTCAATGGTCAATCGTCAATGGTCAATGGCCAGTACTTCGACCTCCAGGGCCGCAAGGTGCAGAACCCCGTGAAGGGACAGATCTACATCCTGAACGGTAAGAAGGTGCTCTTCTAATTAAGAGTTTACAAGTTAATTGCAATAGTAAATATGCGGATGCTCCGAGTGAGTGTCCGCATATTTTTTTGCAATATTTTGTATGTTTTTAAGGGGGCAATAAAAAAATAGTATTATCTTTGCAATCCATTCCTTAGCAAAGGTCGGGGATGGAGATGAAGACTGAATGGTAATCACAATCCTATAAATACAATGAAGACGAAGAGAATGTATATTGCTCCCGAATGCATGGAGTATCCTATGCCTGCAGGGTGGCTCTGCCAGTCAATCAAGGTGTCGGGAGACGAGAAGGTCACTAATGGTGACGACATCGGCTTCTCCAAATCCTATGGCGGAACCATCTGGGATGACGGCGACGCTGAAGAAAATTGATATTTGACCGCTAGCCAAACAGACTCGTTGGCGGGACAATGGTATAAAGAAATGTGCGGATGCTTGAACGGCATCCGCATATTCTTTTATAAATCACGGATAATTTTTTTTCAAGAATTAGAGAACAATTTTGTTTCACGATTTGACTATTTAGCCAAGTCCGGCAGCGAATAGAAAAAACTACGAATTACACGAATAATATTTTTCAAGAATTTGAGAATTAAAGAATTTATGATAATTCATGAGTAATTAGTTGTCATTCGTGTTAAAAAAAATCTGTGGAATCGTTAGATAAAGAAACTACGAATTTCACAAATTTCACGAATGTTTTATTAAGAAATAGAGAATATCAATTATAGTAGATTCGTGTAATTCGTGTTCGTTTATGTCCACCCCCGAACTTGGCTAATGTTTAACGGTTATTGGTTATTGGTTAACGTATGCAGCCGGACTCGGCATAAATTTGCCGCTTCGCTCTCAGACTCTCTTTTGTCAGCCCGCGCTGTGGCGCGACCACTGACATGGTCTTCGCTATGCCTACGGCATTCGTGTTATTCGTGAAATTCGTGTTCGTTTATGTCCACCCCCGAACTTGGTTAATGTTTAACGGTTATTGGTTATTGGTTAACGTATGCAGCCGGACTCGGTTAAATTTCAAATAACTCCTGTTTTCTTTTGTTTTCCCGATGAAAATGAAATTTGTCGCGTGAAAATGGCGGCAAACACGGTGGTAATTGTAATTAGACGCGAGGAGGATGAAATTTAATCGCGATTAAATTTCAATTTCCTCGCGATTAAATTCAGGTTTCTCGCGACTAAATTCGGGCTCCTCGCGACGAAAGTCAATATCTGCGCGACGAAAGTCAATCCCCTCGCAATAAAAGTCTGACTGTGCGGCACTGGGGAGGGAAAAAGGAAAGAAATACGGCTTTTTTGCGCGTTTGACGCAAAAAAGTTGATTTTTTGTTTGGCGGGTAAAATAAAATGTGTAGATTTGCAGCCGAAAACGTAACAAAATGTCACGATGATACACAATTTCTTCAACTTTTGGTGGTGGCAGAACTCAGAATTTAAAAATTGTGAGTAGCTGCGTCATTGCCTGAGCTGAAGTGATATAGAAAATAGAAGAAACGAAAGCCCCGCTGTGAGATACTCACGGCGGGGCTTCCTGTTTTCTTCCAAGGAAGAGCTAAGAACTATAGGAAATATAGGAATTATAGGAACTATAGTAACTATAGGGACTATAGCAGAGAATAGAGAAAAACTAAAAGAGAAAAGATGAGAGCTAAAGGCTGAGATTGAAGAGATAATAGCTAACAATTAAAAATGAAAATCAAAAAGATAATAGATTATGAGTTACAACATTGATGAGAATGGTTATTATGGTGAGTTTGGCGGTGCTTTTGTGCCCGAGGTGCTGCACAAATGTACTGAGGACCTGCAGCGGGCGTATGCCGGCATTATTGAGAGTGAGGATTTCCAGCGGGAGTATCGGCTGCTGCTGAAGGATTATGTGGGGCGGCCGTCGCCGCTCTATGAGGCGCGTAAGCTGAGTGCCAGATATGGTGCGCGCATCCTGCTGAAGCGCGAGGATCTCAACCATACGGGTGCTCACAAGATTAACAATGCGCTGGGGCAGGTGCTGCTTGCCCGCAGGCTGGGCAAGACGCGCATCATAGCTGAGACGGGGGCAGGGCAGCATGGCGTGGCTACGGCTACGGCCTGTGCGCTGCTCGACATGCCGTGCGTGGTGTATATGGGTAAGACGGACATTGCACGCCAGCGCCCCAACGTGGAGCGCGTGAAGATGCTGGGCGCTGAGGTGAGGGCTGTGACGTGCGGCAATATGACGCTGAAGGATGCGGTGAACGATGCCATCCGCGACTGGTGCTGCCATCCGCAGGACACATTCTATGTGATCGGTTCGGCGGTGGGTCCGCATCCTTATCCCGATATCGTGGCGCGGCTGCAGAGCGTGATCAGCGAGGAGATCAAGTGGCAGCTGGCGGAGAAGACGGGACGCGACTATCCCGACTATCTGATGGCCTGCGTGGGCGGCGGCAGCAATGCCATCGGCACGTTCTACCACTACCTTGACGAGGAGCGCACGCGCCTGGTGCTGGCGGAGGCCGGCGGGCTGGGCTTCGACACGCAGCAGACGGCGGCATCCATCCACAGCGGCAGCGTGGGCATCCTGCACGGCAGCCGCATAATGGTGCTGCAGGACGAGGACGGCCAGATACAGGAGGCCTACTCCATCTCGGCGGGCCTCGACTATCCCGGCGTGGGGCCTGTTCACTGCAACCTGGCCAAGCAGAAGCGCGCCGAGGTGCTGTCGGTGAACGACGACGAGGCTCTGCGCGCAGCTTTTGAGCTGACGCGGATGGAGGGCATCATCCCGGCGCTGGAGTCGGCGCACATACTGGCGGTGCTGCCCAGGATGAGGTTTAAGCCTGACGATGTGGTGGTGCTGACGGTGAGCGGCCGCGGCGACAAGGATATGGAGACGTATTTGAAGGTTAAAGAGTTAAAAAGTTAAAAGGTTAAAAAGTTAAGGATGGGCGTGCGCAGTCGGGCTGCGCGGCGCAATGTAGAACAGATAAAAAGGAGAAAAAATGTTTACTTACAGACTGAAGAGCAAGACGGTGCTGGCGGACAGGTACACGCCGGTGAATGCGTATATCAAGGTGAGGGATATCTCACCGCAGTCGTGCCTGATGGAGAGCAGCGATTATCATGGCGAGGAGAACAGCCATTCGTTTATCGGCTTCAATCCCATTGCCAGCATCAGCGTAAACCACGGCAAGGTGAGGGCCGTTTATCCTGACGGCAGCGTGGAGGAGGGCCTCATCACCGACGACTGTACGCTGGAGGATGCCATCAGCCGCTTTATGGCGCAGTTCAGCGTGGAGGGCGATGCCAGCGGCTACTGCGGGCTCTACGGCTACACGGCCTTCGATGCAGTGAAATACTTTGAGCATATCAAGGTGATGGATGAGCCGGCTGAGCGCAACGACGCGCCGGATATCTACCTTATATTATATAAGAACCTGCTGGTGTTTAACCACTATCACAACACACTGGACATGGTGAGCCTTAGCGAGAGGGAGGCTTCCTCTGCTTCTGCTAAGGGGGAGGAATCAGAAACGGAGGACTCAACGTTTAACTATATTGAGAATCTGCTGAACACTGCCAACCGGGAGACATTTGCGTTCCGGCCGGTGGGGGAGTGCCGCAGCACGCTCAGCGATGAGGAGCACAAAGAGAATATCCGTCGCTGCATAGCCCACTGCATGAGGGGCGACGTGTTTCAGATCGTCATCAGCCGCCGCTTCGTGCAGCGCTATGAGGGCGACGACCTCAAGCTCTACCGCGCCCTGAGGCGCATCAATCCCTCGCCTTACCTGTTTTATTTCGACTTCGGCGGTTTCCGCATCTTCGGCTCTTCGCCCGAGACCCACTGCCGCATCCGTGCCCGCCGGGCATATATTGACCCCATTGCCGGCACCACCAAGCGCACGGGCGACATGGCGAAAGACCAGCAGAACGCTGACTATCTGCGCAATGACCCCAAGGAGAATGCCGAACACGTGATGCTGGTGGACCTGGCGCGCAACGACCTGTCGCGCAACTGCCACGACGTGAGGGTGGACACCTATAAGCAGATGCAGTTCTACAGCCATGTAATCCACCTGGTGAGCCGGGTGAGCGGCGAGATGGACGACGGGGCCGACAGCATCAGCACTTTCGTGGATACCTTTCCCGCCGGCACCCTCAGCGGCGCGCCCAAGGTGAAGGCGATGGAGCTGATAAGCAGGTATGAGCCGCACAATCGCGGTGCCTACGGCGGGTGCATAGGCTTCCTGGGATTCAACGGCGACCTGAATCAGGCTATCATTATCCGCACCTTTATAAGCCGCAACAATGAGCTGTGGTTCCAGGCCGGCGGCGGCATCGTGGCCCGCAGCGATGAGGATTACGAGCTGCAGGAGGTGAATAATAAGCTCGGTGCGCTGAGGCAGGCCATCAGGATGGCGGAGGAGATGTAGGGGGAAGGTTGAAAAATTGAAAGATTGAAAGATTAAAAGATTAAAAGATTTAAAAATTGAAAGATTGAAAAATTGAAAAGTTAAGAGATGAAGATTACTATTATTGATAACTACGATTCGTTCACCTATAACCTGGCGCACCTTGTGAAGTCGCTGGGTGCAGAGGTAACGGTGGTGCGCAACGACAAGTTTGAACTGGGGCAGCTGGCGGATGCCGACAAGCTGATTCTCTCGCCGGGGCCCGGCATTCCCGCAGAGGCCGGTATGCTGCTTGACGTGATACGCGCCTATGCCGGCAGTAAGCCTATGCTGGGCGTGTGCCTCGGCCATCAGGCTATCGGCGAGGTGTTTGGCGCCAGGCTGCTGAACCTGAGCGAGGTGTTCCATGGCGTGCAGACGCCGGTGAGCATAGAGACAAGCGACTATCTCTTCGCAGGATTGCCCGACGAGATAGAGGTGGGGCGCTACCACTCGTGGGTGGTGGATGCCGAGGGGCTGCCCGCGGAGCTGGAGGTGATAGCCGGCAGCCGCGAGGGGCAGATAATGGCGCTGCGCCACAGGGTCTATGACATACGCGGCATACAGTTTCACCCCGAGTCGGTGCTCACGCCCGAGGGGCGGACAATCATTGCTAACTGGCTGAAACACTGACAGCCTCTTTTCGTGCGCAGCCTAACTGCGCCACACAGTGAAACCAACGATTAACAACTATAAAGAGATGAAAGATTTACTTATGCGCCTGGTGGAAGGCGAGTACCCCAAGAGGGAGGAGATTAAGCAGGTGATGCTCGGCATTACCGAAGAGAGATATCCTGCAGAGCAGATAGCTGCCCTGCTGATGGCCCTGCAGATTAAGGGCATAACGCCCGATGTGCTGCTGGGCTTTCGCGACGGCTTGCTGCAGACCGGCGTGCCCGTTGACCTGGGCACGCGCGAAGTGATAGACATAGTGGGCACCGGCGGCGACCGCAAGAACACGTTTAATATCTCCACGTGTGCGTGCTTCGTGGTGGCGGGTGCCGGCTACAAGGTGGCCAAGCATGGCAACTATGCCGCCACGTCGGTGTCGGGTGCCAGCTCGGTGCTGGAGAACCACGGCGTGAAGTTTCAGAAGGACGAGGGGCGGCTGCGCCAGTCGCTGGAGGAGTGCAATTTCACCTATCTGCACGCCCCGTTCTTTGCCTACGGCATGAAGTTTGTGGGGCCCATCCGCAAGGCCCTCAGCATACCCACGTGTTTCAATCTGCTGGGCCCGCTGGTCAATCCCTGCCGGCCTGCCTACCAGCTGCTGGGCGTGGCCACCCTGGGCCAGGTGCGCCTCTACCACAACACCCTGAGTCAGATAGATGTGAAGTACGGCATTGTCAACAGCATCGACGGCTACGACGAAATATCCGGCACCAGCGACTTCAAGTTTCAGACCCGTGAGCGCGAACTGGTGCGCGCGCCGGAGGACCTTGGCTTTGCCCGCATCAAGCCCGAGGAGATCTATGGCGGCAGCACAGCGCTGCAAGCTATGAGGATTTTCGATGATGTGCTTAACAATCGCGGCACCGACAGCCAGAAGAATGTGGTGGTGATAAATGCCGCCTATGCCATCAAGCTGATGGAGCCCGAGCACGACATCAACGAATGCCTGTCCATTGCCCGTGAGTCGGTAGAGAGCGGCAGGGCATTGGCTGCCTTCAAGAAATACGTGGAGATATGTAATATTTGATATTTGATATTTGATATTTGAATGCCGAAGGCATCGCGAACTGCTCATCGGCTGTCGGCGAAGCCGGTGCCGATATTAAAGAGCAGTGAGAGCGAAGCGGCAAATTTGAGATTTGAGATTTAAGATTTAAGAAGTATGACTATTCTTGAAGAGATATGTGCCAGAAAGCGGCGCGACCTTGAGCTGACTAAGGAGAGGGTGGCGCCTCGTGAGCTTTACTGCAAGGTGGAGGCCCTGATGGACGGGCCTGTCTCGGGTCGTTCGCTTAGCGGGGCTCTTGTGCAGTCGTCCACAGGCATCATTGCCGAGTTTAAGCGCAGGTCGCCCTCCAAGGGCTGGATAAAGGAGAGCGGACGCCCCGAGGTGATTCCGCCGTCCTACGAACGGGCTGGAGCCGCCGCTCTCTCCATACTGACCGACGAGCCGTACTTCGGCGGCAGCAGCGACTATCTGCGCACAGCGCGCTCCCTGGTAAGCCTGCCCATATTGCGCAAGGATTTCATTGTTGATGAATATCAGGTCTTTGAGGCCAAGGAGATGGGCGCCGATGCCGTGCTGCTCATTGCTGCATGCCTCGGCAGGGAGGAGCTGCGCACCCTGGCTCATACGGCCCGCAGTCTGGGTCTCGAGACACTGCTGGAGATACACGGCGAGAGTGAGCTGGACTATATTGGCCAGGATGTCAGCGTGGTGGGGGTGAACAACCGCGACCTCCACGTGTTTCGTATCGACGTGCAGACCTCCGTGGACCTTGCTCCGAAGATTGGCGCCGAGTTTGTGAAGATCAGTGAGAGCGGCATCAAGAGTGCCGGGGACATAAGGATGCTGCGCATGTGCGGCTACAGCGGATTTCTTATGGGCGAGCGGTTTATGCGTGAGGCCGACCCCGGCAAGGCGCTGGCAGAGTTTATTGCTGAGATATGAATCGTTGCGGGAAAGCCGCAACGCAAACTGCTAAATGAAGGATAAGATGATAATCAAGGTATGTGGTATGCGCGACGCGCATAATATAAGAGAGGTGGAGGCCCTTGGCGTTGACTGGATAGGAATGATTTTCTACCCTCGGTCGCCGCGCTATGTGAGCACCGTGCCTGCTGATGGCCGTATGCGTCGTGCCAAGCGCGTGGCGGTGTTTGTGGACGCGCCCTTTGCCGACATCTGCAAGACTGTGAGGGGTTTTACCTTCGACCTCGTGCAGCTTCACGGCAAGGAGTCGCCGCAGCTGTGCCGCAACCTGCGCGAGGCACTGCCCGGAGTGAAGATTGTCAAGGCCTTCAGCGTGAAGGATGCTGACAGCCTGCTGGAGGTGGCGCAGTATGAGGGACTGGCTGACTACTACCTCTTCGACACCCACTGCGGCGATGCCCGTGGCGGCAGCGGCCGCACTTTTGATCACGCCATTCTGCAAGGCTATACGGGTAGCACCCCTTTTCTGCTCAGCGGAGGGCTCTCGCTAGACAATGTTGAGGAAGTAAAGTCTTTTTCCCACCCGATGCTGGCAGGCTATGACCTCAACAGTTGCTTCGAGACGGCTCCGGCGCTCAAAGACCCCACGCTGATAAGGCAATTCCTGGAGAAAATTAAGGAAATCTAACAAAGCTAATTAATATAACCCACCATAACAAATACAGCAATCATGAATCGCATCAACCAACTGTTTGCAAACAAGAAGGACAATGTCCTCTCCGTCTATTTCTGCGCTGGTCATCCTGCGCTTATTGGCACTGTGCCTACGCTGCGCGCCTTGCAGGACGGCGGCGTTGACATGGCGGAGATAGGCATACCCTTCAGCGACCCCATGGCCGACGGTCCCACTATACAGGATGCCGCCTCCAAGGCTCTGCGCAACGGCATGACGCTGCGCCTGCTCTTTGATCAGCTAAGAGACGTGAGGCAGAGTGTCCACATCCCTCTCCTGCTGATGGGCTACCTCAATGTGATAGACCACTACGGCTTCGAGGCCTTCTGTCGCCAGTGTCGCGACTGCGGCATCGACGGGGCCATCATCCCCGACCTGCCTTTCAACCTATACCTGCGTGATTATAAGGCTACGGCCGACCGCTATGGTCTGCGCATAGTGATGCTCATCACTCCCGAGACCACCGAGGAGCGCATACGCCTCATCGACCGCCACACCGACGGCTTTATCTATCAGGTCTCTACCGATGCCACCACTGGTGCGCAGCACACCTTCGGCCCTGCCACCGTCAGCTATTTTAAGCGCATCAAGGAGATGAGCCTGACCAATCCCACCCTGGTGGGATTCGGTATTTCCAACAAGGCCACGCGTCAGGCAGCCTGCAGCTATGCTGCCGGCTGCATAGTGGGTAGTAAGTTTGTGAGATTGCTTGAGCAGGCCGACAGTCCCGCCGATGCTGTGGCTGCCCTGCATAAGGCCCTGGAGAGCGACTAACCGACAGGGTTAATCCTGCGGATGTTGCGGATAAGATTCTTGCTCACGGCCAGGGCGAGAACGGATACTTTTATGTCGGGTATCTGACAGAGCGTGCGCCCAAACTCCAGCATGCTGGAGGTGGATGTAATCACGTCATCCACTAGCAGGAGGTGTTTGCCCCGCAGCTTGTCGGTCATGCCGCGGCGAAGGCGAAAGGTGTTCTTCACGTTTTCCTTGCGCTCGGTGGCGGTGAGGTGTGTCTGGCTGGTTTTGTAATGCAGTCGCTTGATGGCGTTGCTGATAAGGGGTACGCCAGTGGTCAGGCTGATGCCGCGCGCCAGCTGCTCGCTCTGGTTATAGCCTCGTTGCATCCTCTTGTCCAGGGGTATCGGCATGGGGATGATGGCGTCCACTCCGCTGAAGAAACCGTTCGCCTTCAGTTGGTGGCTCATCAGCTTGCCCAGATGGAAACCGATGTCTGGCTTATTGTGGTACTTCATCTCCAGCACCATACGGTGCTCGCTGTCTTCGCGACTGTAGGTCATGAATGCTGCGGCACGCACAATGGGCAGTTGCAGCCAGAAGGCACGCTCAAGGGTGTTGCCTTCCTTGCCGTCAGCATACACCGATAGGTCGATATCCATCAGGCATCGGGTGCATAGCGCCTTCTCGTCAGGCATCAGGCGCCTGCCACATACGGAACAATGGCGCGGAGCGACGAACTCCAGCAATGAAAGAAGGAGGCCTGCCATTGAGTGGGAGAGTGGGGGCTGCCGTAGCGCGGGGGCTGTCCCTTAATATTTGCGGAAGGTGAGCACAGCCTCATCCGTGCGGAGCACCAGAGCCTGCTTGGATAGCTTGTCGATGGCAAACTTGCCGTCGGCGGGTACTCCGAAGGGTGCCAGCTCCTCAATGTCGACTATCTCGTCCTTGGGGCCGTGATAGACGGTGCCTATGAAGAGGCTGTCGGCCGTGCGGCGGAACCGCGACAGGTAGGAGCCGTGGCCGCCGCCTTTGAACTCCATGAGGTCAAGCTGCACGGCATAGAATATGCGGTTCTGCTTGTCGGCCTTTATCTCGCCGTCGGGCAGGCTCTTCCATTCGCTGAGGTACCACAGTCCGGCAAAGTCGCCGTTGTCCTCCATCTTGTCGCAGCTGCCCATGCCGAGCAGGAGGGTTGCGACCAATAATATCCTTGTGATGCTGTTTCTCATAGCTGTGACTTATTTCTTTCTGATGATACCGTTCCATGCCAGGGTAAACTGCACACCATTGCTGTTGCCCAGCAGCTCGCCGCTGTTGTGGCCGTAGGCCAGGGCGAAGCTGAGGCCCTTGAGCTTGCGCGGAGCATAGGTGGCTTCTGCCATCAGTGTCCATCCCGACTGCGGGTCAATCAGCGGGCTGCCGTATGTGCCCCAGCTCTTCTGGTCAGTGTAGAGCAGGCGGTAGCCTATCTCGTCGGTGGGGTGACCCATGATGCCGAAGTGGTGGGAGAAGACGCGGTTGTGACGTATGCCGATGCTGCCCTTGTTGTATATCGGTGGGATGACGAGACCCGTGCCCGATAGGAAGCCCGCATGCTGCCAGGCTCCATAGATGCCGTGGGCGTAGTAGCTGTCCGTGGCGCTGACCTGGTCAGGAATGTTGGCAGTCTTGTCGTGATAGATGGGACCGCTCTGGTGCTTGAGGTAGAGGTATTCAAACACCACGTCGCTGACCACGGGGTTCTTGGGCAGGTTGAGCTCCAGTCCCCAGAGCATATCCTTCCATCCGTATTGCCAGAAGAGCTGGCTGTGGTCCTCAAAGTAGTGCTCGGCATAGCCGCGCGCTCCCCAGCCGTTGCCCTTGTAGTCGATGCTGAGGTGCCACGAGCCGGTCACATTGCCCGTCTCGTTGGAGTAGATGCCGTCGGTGGGGTCGTCGCCGCTCAGCACGAGCACATCCCAGAAGGCGCCGAGGTTCGACTTCATGTTGATAGTCTTTTCGGGATGTCCCTTGACATAGTGCTTGCCGCCAAACTGGGTGTTCATCTCCAGTCCGCCGGTCACGCTGACGGGAAACTTCTCCTCGTTGCCCACGCGGAGGAATCCGGCCTTGGTATGGTAGAGTGAGTGCTTGCTGAATACTCCGTTTTCATTCACGAAGCCCTGCTGCCACTGTCCGTCGGTGTAGAATCCGTAGCCCAGTCGTGCCTTGAGGGCCAGCCATCCGCGTGTGCCGGGTATGGTCCAGAAGTCGGGCAGCTCCAGCCTCACCTGGGGAATTGGTCGCGCACTGATGCCTGAAGCCAGCGCACCGCCGCTCAGCGCCTGGTTGCGCAGCTCCGAGGGCCGCTCCTTGGCGCCGACGGAGAGACGCACCTTCTTATACTGTACGTCGAAGTAGGCCTGCTGCACCACGAAGCGGGAGTTCTGCTTCTCCAGCAGCGGAGCCACCTCAAGGGCCCATCCCATCTGCCATTTGCGGTCGGCATCGCTCTCCTGCAGTCGGCTGATGCCGAGGCGCATGGTGCCCCAGTTGTTGCCCACCGAGGCCACTCCGTAGCGGTTGTTGCTCATCCAGTAGGGGGCGAAGTCGCCGTGGCTGGCTGTGGCGGTAAGCTCGGTGCGCAGGTGCAGCGTGTCGGTGAGGCGCGAGAGCAGGTTGTCCTCAGCCTTGGCAGCCATGCACGATAGCGCGATGAATAGGGTAGGGAGTAGTCGTCTTGTTATCATAGCTTCTTAGATATTATGTCAGTAGGAAAAAATCTTTTTTTTCACTGAGTGAAATCCAGATCTTCAGCCAGTGGATAAAGAAAGTCGTTGTACGGAAATCTCTGTACATGCAGCTGTCGCACGCGCTGGTAGAGCTGCAGGCGGAAGTCGTCGATGCCTTCCTTGGTCAGGGCTGACATGAATACGCAGTCGTTGCCAAGCTTGGCAATCCATGTCTGCTTGAGCTCGTCCATCGTCATATTCTCCTTGGTCGATGGGGTGAGGTCAAACTCGTCTTTCTCCACAAATGTGTAGGCATCCACTTTGTTGAAGACCATCATGGTGGGTTTCTCGGCGCAGCCCAGCTCCGCCAGGGTCTTGTCCACCACCGTTATCTGCTCTTCGAAGTCGGGGTGGCTCACGTCCACCACATGGATGAGCAGATCGGCCTCGCGCACCTCGTCGAGTGTGGATTTGAATGAGTCGACGAGGTCGGTGGGCAGTTTGCGTATGAATCCCACTGTGTCGCTGAGCAGGAAGGGCAGGTTTTGCACCGTCACCTTGCGTACCGTTGTGTCGAGTGTGGCGAAGAGCTTGTTTTCGGCAAACACCTCGCTCTTAGCCATGAGGTTCATGATGGTTGACTTGCCCACATTGGTGTAGCCCACAAGTGCCACGCGGATAAGTCGTCCGCGGTTCTGCCGCTGGGTGGTCTTCTGCTTGTCTATCTCCGCCAGGCGCTTCTTGAGCAGCGACATGCGGTTGAGGATGATGCGACGGTCCATCTCCAGCTGTGTCTCGCCGGGGCCGCGCAGTCCCACAGAGCCCTTGCCTCCGCCTGAGCCGCTGCCGCCTCCCTGACGCTCTAGGTGGGTCCAGAGCCTGCTGAGTCGTGGCAGCATATAGCGATATTGCGCCAGCTCCACCTGCGTCTTGGCGTTGGCGGTCTGGGCGCGCATGGCAAAGATGTCCAGAATGAGTGTGGTGCGGTCAAGGATTTTTATCTTCAGTTCCTTCTCAATGTTGCGGAGCTGACGGGCGGATAGCTCGTCGTCGAATATTACCATGCCTACCTCGCGCTCGGCTTCTGCTTCGGCCTCAATGTAGGCACGGATCTCTGCCAGCTTGCCGGAGCCTACGTAGGTGGTGGTGTTTGGTCCCTCGGCACGCTGGGTGAAGCGCCTGACGGTGCGCACTCCGGCTGTCTCTGCCAGAAACTCCAGCTCGTCCAGGTACTCGGCGGTCTTGCGCTCATCCTGCCGCGATGTGACGATGGCCACCAGCACGGCGGTCTCCGCCTGGGCCTGCGAGATGATAAACTCCTTCACCTAAAAACTCTTTTCTTCTTATTTCACTTGGATGACAAGGTATCTGCTTATGCTCCAGAATGATGCGGGGTCGATAATCTGCAGAGTGTATTTCTTGTCGGCATCCTTCTCCAGGGTGTAGCTGCTGGCGGGATGGTTGGTGAGAATCTTTGCGCTCTTCGACTGGAGAGGAATGCTGTGTACCTTGCGTATGTCAACCTCGGTGAGGTAGCTCCTGTTGAAGGACTGGGGCAGCACATCGCCGCGGTGCAGTATGCCATTGTCTTTCAGCTCGCGCTTGGTGCCAAAGACATACCATCCGCGGTTGAGGTCCTTGTCCTGTTGGCTGATGGTGCGTGCCTTGGCCTCGTTGGCCTGGCTCAGGTTGGCATTGTGGCTGTTGAGTGCGCTGATTTCCTCGGCCTGCTGCTGAATCTTGGCATCCTTGCGAGCCAGCTCGTCCTTAAGAGCGGCAATCTGTGTTGACTTGTCGTCCAGCTGCTGCTGCAGCGATGCGATAGTCTGGCGCAGGTTCTTGGCATTGATGTTGGCATTGTCCAGCTGCTTCTGCAACTCGGACATGCGCTGCTTGTTCTGCTCCATAGTGCGCTGGATGAAAGCCATCTGCTCGCGAATGTCGTCAGCGGCTACGCCCTCCTGGCCTCCCTGGCGCAGGGTGTTGATGCGGCCTTGAGCCTCGGTGATCTGGCGCAGGCCGTCCTGAATGTCATTGACGGTGCCGAGCAGGTTGTTGATCTCAGCATCTTTCTGGTTGATGATTTGGTTTACGGAGTCACCGTTCACCAGATTCTCTTTCTTCTCGCCCTGGCCGCAGGAAATCATAAGTGCGGCGGCCATCATCAGTAGGGAAAACTTTTTCATCTTTTATAGCCTTTTATGGTTTTTAGATTCTTTAGGTTAAGCCGTTGGTGCGGCAATTATCAATTTTCAATTATCAATTATCAATTCTCAACTATCAATGCCGGAGGCATCGCGAGCGGCTCGCCAGTGGTCGCGCCACGGCGCGGGCTGGCATAAAAGAGCCGCGAGAGCGAAGCGGCAATGCCGGAGGCATCGCGAGTGGCTCGTCGGCTGTCAGCGGAGCTGGTGCCGACTTCAAAGAGCCGCGAGAGCGAAGCGGCAACTATCAATTATCAATTTTCAATTATCAACTATCAATTCTTCTGTCCGATTATAATTACAAACTCTCCTTTTGGTGCATGTTCTCTGAAGTGGGCAAGTGCCTCGCTCAGTGTGCCTCGCACCGTCTGCTCATGCACCTTGCTTATCTCGCGGCAAACGGCCACCTGCCTGTCGGGCCCCATCACCTCGGCCAGTTGCTCCAGCGTCTTGACCACGCGGTAAGGACTTTCGTAGAGCACTATGGTGCGGTCCTCGGTGCTTAGCTGCTGCAGGCGTGTCATGCGCCCCTTTTTCTGCGGCAGGAAGCCCTCAAACACAAATTTGTCGCAGGGCAATCCGCTCGCCACCAGCGCCGGCACGAAGGCTGTGGCGCCGGGCAGGCACTGCACCTCCACTCCGGCCCTCACGCATTCGCGCGCCAGCAGAAATCCGGGGTCGCTGATGCCAGGGGTGCCGGCGTCGCTCACCAGGGCCATCGTCTCGCCGCCCTTCAGCCGCTCCACCAGCGCATCCACCGCTTTGTGCTCGTTAAACTTATGGTAGCTTTGCAGCGGGCGGTGTATGTCATAGTGCTTGAGCAGCACCGATGAGGTACGCGTATCCTCAGCCAGGATGAGGTCTGCCTCCTTCAGCACACGCAGTGCACGCAGGGTGATATCCTCCAGGTTACCTACAGGGGTGGGTACGATATACAACATAGTGCTGCAAAGATAATAATTAATCAGCAATTAGGAGTTAGGAATAAGGATTTATTGCTAATTTTGCAACAAATATCAACGTATTCACTTTTCCCTTACTCTTTTATCCCAATGAAGCCTATAACATTCGATTCCTTTATGCGTGCAGCCCTGGTGGTTGGCGGCGTAGTGTTGGCCGTGCTGATCATCGATTATCTCAGCGTGGTGCTCGTGCCGTTCTTCGTGGCATGGTTTCTGGCTTATCTCATCAATCCCATCGTGGATTTCTTCCAGCATAAGGTGCGCCTCAAGTATCGCGGTCTGGCTATGGCGGCCACTCTGCTGCTGTTGGGCGGCATCATCACCGGCTTGGTCCTGCTCATCATGCCTGCCGTGATGGCCGACTTCCATCGGTTTATTGGCATTGTTGACAACTATATGCGGCAGAAGTCTTACGACAATCAGGTGGAGAATTTCATAGCCCAGTATTTCAGCCAGTTTAATGTTGGCAAGCTGCTCCACGACGGTCAGTTCCTTGAGCTTATCAAGTCGGTCATGCCGCGCATGATGCGCTTCTTGCAGCATACGGCCGGCCTCATTGTCAGCCTTTTCTCATGGGCTATCGCCCTGCTGTATTTCTTCTTTATCCTCTATGATTTCGACCACCTGAGCCGCAGCATGCGCAATATGGTGCCGCGCCGCTATTCGCGCTTTGCCTCCCGCCTCTCCAGCGACCTCAAGAATGGCATGAACGCCTACTTCCGTGGCCAGTTTATGATTGCCGTATGTGTGGGTGTCCTGTTCTGTATCGGCTTTAGCATCATCAGCTTTCCCCTTGCCATTCCGATGGGTGTGCTCATGGGCGTGCTCAGCTTCATTCCCTATCTCCATGCCCTGGGCCTGATACCGGCCTTCATCCTCTGCATCCTTAAGTCTGCCGAGACGGGCCAGAATTTCTGGCTCGTGCTTCTGGGGGCTGCCATTGTATTCATTGTCGTGCAGATCATAGAGGATGCTGTGCTCACCCCCAAGATTATGGGCAAGGCCATCGGCTTGCCGCCCTATCTCATCCTGCTGAGTCTCAGTATCTGGGGCTACCTGCTCGGCATTATCGGCATGATTATCGCTCTGCCGCTCACCACTCTTATCGTTTCCTATTATAAAAGGTATGTGGTGAAAGCCTGGGCCTCCTCTTAGTTTGCCGGCCGGTGCAGGTAGAAATATTTCCATAGCGAGGCGGCGTGCATGGCTTGCACTATGTGGCCCTCGCTGAGCATCTGCATCACCTCTGCCGGGGTGAAGAGGTGCACGCTGATATCTTCTGTGCTCTCCAGGTGCTGGGTGGACAGCTGCTCCACGCCGGTGGCCAGGAATGTGTAGGTAAGGTTGTTCGCCGACCCCGGGTTTTGTGCCAACACGTTAAACTCTTCCCAGTGGCCGCCGCCGTAGCCTGTCTCTTCCATCAGCTCGCGCTGTGCAGCCTCCATCGGCGACTTATCGGTGGGGTCCACCACTCCCGCACATAGCTCATTGCGCGTCACGCCGAGGGCGTGGCGATATTGCCTCACCATCACCATGCGGCCCTCCTTGTCGAGGGCAATGATGTTGATCCACGTGGGGTATTCCAGCACATAATATTCGGGGCACTCGTTGCCGTTGGGCAGTCGGGTGTGCTCACATCTCACCGTCAGCCAGGGGCGGCGAAACAGGTATTCTGATTTCAGCACTTGCCATTTGTGGTCGTCATCGCCGGGAAAATGTTTCATAGGGAGTAAGGAGTAAAGGGAGTAAGGAGTAAAGGGAGTAAGGAGTAAAGGGAGTAAGGAGTAAAGGGAGTAAAGGGAGTAAAGGGAGTAAAGGGGAGTAAGGAGTAATGGAGTAAAGGAGTAAGGTTTTTAGTTTCCTTGCAAAGTTAATAATAAAATAGCAAAGAAGCAGTCTTCTTTTGGTGAAAACTGCTTCTTCTGCTGGTGGTGCCACCAGGATTCGAACCGGGGACACACGGATTTTCAGTCCGATGCTCTACCTACTGAGCTATGGCACCATCTAAAATTGCGGTGCAAAAGTAATACATTCTTTTTTCTCAGCCAAAATATTTGCGAAGTTTTTTCATTGCCCGTGTCATTTCTGCCGGGTGAAGAGGGCTTCCGGCTTAATTTTCTCATAGTGCTCGGCCTCCTGGTGGCGCCATAGGATCTGGCCGCTGTCCCAGTAGGTGGGCCGACCGCTGGCGTTGTAGCCAAGGAATATGGCTTTTATCCTATGCAGTCCCTTGGCCAGGGCGATGCTGCGTCCTCCGCGCAGTCCGTCGAGCACCCAGTGGTCGGTATTGTCCACCACCTTCTGGCCGTCAATCCACACCTCGGGGTAGTTGGCGCGGAAGAACCATACCCCGTCCTGCGGCACTCTTACCAGTCCCTCGGCCACGGCAGAGTAGTAGCCGTCATGCTTCTGTCGGGTGATATTTTCCAGGGCATTTGTCTTGGTGGCGCTCCATTCCACATTGGTGGACAGCATGGCGCAGCTGGTGTAGATGCCGTCGGCTATGCACAGGCTAAGGCCCGGGCTGAGGCTGTCGGGTTCGGCCAGGGCGGGAGAGAGGCTCTGCTTCTGTACGCTTATGGTGCGCGTGGGGCTCTTGAGACCCGAGGGCAGGATGGTGGCTATCTTGAGCGTGGCGTCACTGCTGAGGCTTATGGGTGCTGTGTATGGTGTGCTCTGCAGCGTCGGCTCGCTGCCGTCCAGGGTGTAGTACATCGTCTCGGGGCGGCTGGTCTGGAAGGCTATCTCTGCCTTGTCGGTGAAGGCCACGAAGTCGCATGAGCCCTTAGGCTGCTCGGGCATGGGTATGTAGTACTTGGCGTTGTGGGCCTCCAGCCTCTGATAGGTATCTTCGTCAACGCGGCGGCTGAAGTCGGCAAAGTCTTTCTTGTCGCGCGGCGTCCATCCGGTCTCCATAATGGCGAGTATGCGTGGATAGAATCTAAACTCCAGCGTGTTGAGGTCGGGAAGGTATTCGCCCCATAGGTTGCCCTGCGGCCCCATTATGTATTTCTCCAGGTCGCCTGTCAGCTCTGGTGCCACAGGCTCGTAGCCGTAGGTGCGGCTCAGCGGTACGCTGGCGGCATAGGTCGGTGCCACGGGCTCCAGCACTCGCTCGCCCTCGTAGTAGTCGAGGTAGTAGCCGTCGCTGCTGGGGGCCATGATGGCTTTGTGGCCGGCTTTGGCTGCTTCCACTCCGCCCTTGGTGCCGCGCCATGACATGACGATGGCGCTCTTGTTGAGGCCGCCGCCCTCCAGTATCTCGTCCCAGCCGATGATGCTCTTGCCGTATTTGTTGAGGTATTTCTCCATGCGTGTCACCACATAGCTCTGCAGCTGTGCCTCCCTTGAGCGGCCTTGCTCAGTGGTGAAGCCCTCCTCGTCGGCGCGCTTCTGGCATAGGGGGCAGGTCTTCCATTCGTTGCGCGGTGCCTCATCGCCGCCTATGTGGAAATATTTGGAGGGGAATATCTGCACCAGCTCGTCCACCACGTCCTGCAGAAATTGGAAGGTGCTTTCCTTGCCGGCGCACATGATGATGGGCTCCACTCCCCAAATGTTGCGTGTCTCCACCTGCACCTCGCGGCAGCTGAGCCAGGGGTAGGCGGCTATGGCGGCCAGTCCGTGGCCGGGCATCTCAAACTCGGGGATGATATTGATAAACCTCTCCTGAGCATATGCCACCAGGTCGCGCAGCTCCTCCTGGGTGTAGTAGTAGCGCGAGGGGCCTCTGCTGCCGTCGGCGGTGGCGGGGCGCCCTATGGCGGTGGCTCCCACCTCTGTCAGACGCGGATATTTCTTTATCTCCACGCGCCATCCCTGGTCCTCGGTCAGGTGGAAGTGCATATTGTTGGCCTTGTAGAGGGCCATGATGTCTATCTGCTTCTTCACCTCGTCGATGCTGATGAAGTGGCGGCAGGGGTCGAGCATGAAGCTGCGGTAGGCAAAGCGCGGCTCGTCGTTGATGATGGCTGCCGGGGCTGTCCATCCTTCCTTGGGCGTTGCCACCTTCTCGCTCTCCACCTGCGGCGGCAGCATCTGCATGAAGGTCTGCATGGCATAGAAGAGGCCGCGGTCGGTTTTGGCTTCGGCCGTCACCTGCCTGTTGCCTACCGTCAGGCGATAGGCCTCGTCGCCGCCCACCTTATTATTATTTGTCAGCACTATCTGTGCCTCGCCCTTCTTGGCGGTGAGCGTTATGCTGAGCCCTGTCGAGCGGTTGAGCTTGTCGGCAAAGAAGCGGGCCACCTTGGTGTCGGCCTCGCCCTTGGCGTAGATTTTCGCGCCCTTGGTGAGGGTGAACGTGCCCTCCTTGTCTATTATCTCCTTGGGCTGGGGGATGATGTGGTATTTGCGCGCACTTATGCCCAGGCACAGTGTGGCGGCTAGCAGGATTGTCATCAGTCTGTTCATGGTATTGATTGTTGGGGTTTGTTATAGGTGTGTAGTCTTGTTGAGCAGGTAGTTGTCGAGTATCACCATGGCGGTCATGGCTTCCACCACGGGCACCGCCCTGGGCAGCACGCAGGGGTCGTGGCGCCCCTTGGCCTTGAAGTCCACTGCGTTGCCGTCCATGTCCACCGTCCGCTGCTCTCTGAGCAGTGTGGCCACGGGCTTGAAGGCCACTCTGAAGAATATGTCCTGTCCGTTGCTTATGCCGCCCTGTATGCCGCCGCTGTTGTTGCTGGCGGTGGTGATGCGCGATGCTCCGTCAGGCACGAAGGCATCGTTCTGCTCCGATCCTCTGCCTGCGGCACCGGCAAACCCCAGACCGTACTCAAATCCCTTTACGGCATTGATGCTGAGCATGGCGGCGCCGAGCTGTGCGTGCAGCTTGCCCGCCACTGGCTCGCCGAGGCCTGCAGGGCATCCTTTCACCACGCAGCTGATCACTCCGCCCACGGTGTCGCCTTCCAGCCTCATGGCATTGATGAGATTGGCCATCTCCTGTGCCTTCACCTGGTCGGGGCAGCGCACGGCGTTATACTCCGCCAGCTTCAGGTTGTAGGCCTTGTAGTCATGCTTGAGCTTTATGTCGCCCACCTGCGAGGTGTAGGCCTGCACGCTGATGCCCAGCTGACGCAGGGCCATCTTGGCGAAGGCGCCGCCCACCACCCGCGTGATGGTCTCGCGGGCCGATGACCGTCCGCCGCCGCGGTGGTCGCGCAGCCCGTATTTGGTCTGGTAGGTGTAGTCGGCGTGCGAGGGACGGAATATGCGGCGCAGGTTGTCGTAGTCGGCAGAGTGCTGCGATGTGTTACGCACCAGAAAACCTATGGGCGTGCCCGTTGTCTTGCCCTCAAACACACCTGAGAGCAGCTCCACATTGTCGGCCTCCTGGCGCTGGGTGGTGAGGTCGCTCTGTCCGGGACGGCGCCGGGCCATCTCACACTGCAGGAAATTCTCGTCCACCTCAATGCCGGCAGGCATTCCGTCTATCACTCCGCCAATGGCGGGACCATGGCTCTCGCCGAAGGAGGTCACCCTGAATATATGTCCAAAAGTATTCATGAATTAAATTTTCAATTCTCAATTCTCAATTCTCAATTATCAATGCCGCAGGCATCGCGAGCAGCTCGCCAATGGTCGCGCCACGGCGCGGGATGGCATAAAAGAGCTGTGAGAGCGAAGCGGCAATGCCGCAGGCATCGCGAGAACTTCATCGGTGGTCTCGCCGTCTCGAAAAAGCAAGGATGCTTTTTAGGCGCGGACTGGCTAAAAGAAGCAGCGAGAGCGAAGCGGCAATTGTCAATTGTCAACTATCAATTATCAACTATCAACTATTTCCCGTGGCAGTGTTCGCAATGGCACTCTCCGCCTTCGCATCCGCTGCATTCGTCCGACATCATGGTGAGGAAGGTGCTCATCTCCTGTGGGGTAGCTTCGTGGGTGTTGATCACCTCGCCCCGGAACTGCAGGTCCATGCCGGCCAGGGGGTGGTTGAAGTCCACCACCACATTGGTGGGGTTCACTTCCTTTACCAGGCCCTCAAACTGCAGTCCATCCTCGTTCTCCATCGGTATCACGTTGCCAGGGTACACGCTCTCTATCGCGAAGTGGTTGTCTTTGTCGCGGAAGATATCCTTGGGCAGCGTCTTCACGTGCGCCTCGTCATATTCGCCGTAGGCGCGCTCACAGGGTATGGTGAAGTCAAACTTCACGCCGCTTTCCAGCTTGGATATCTCTTCCTCAAAGTCGGGTAGGGTATATCCCAGTCCCGTTATGAATTCAAAGGGGTGGTCGGCACTTGTTTTCTCCACCAGTATAGGCACCGCGTCCTTGTTGCTGTGGGCAAAGAGCTCGTAGCTTAGCTTGTAGTATTTGTTTTCTGCCATGATGATATGTGGTTTGTTCTTGCTGTTGTTGCAAAGGTACTGAAAAACTGCGACATTGGTTTAATAAAGTGTTAAAAAACTCGGCATGACGTTGAGCAAATCAAAAATAATGCTAAAATCTCACTTAATTATTGCTCAAACACTAACTTCTTTGCAGATAAACGAATATCTTTGCATGTCAAAATCAATAAGCTGACATGCCCAAGTTTGTCATAATGCTCATAGCCCCCATGATGGCGCTGCTTTCTTCGTGCAGCGATCAGTATAATATCATGGGTAATTCGTCGGTACCCACCTACGATGGCAATGTGCTATATCTCAAGGTGCTGAGTGCCGACCGCTCCGTAGAGCCCTACGACTCCACCGAGGTTATCCACGGCCGCTTCGGCTTCGAGGGCATTATCGACACCGTCTGCATGGCGCAGCTCTACATGGGCACCAACAGCCTGCTGCCTATCGTGCTGGAGAGCGGTGAGATACAGATCAGCTTTACCGATACCGAGCAGACGGTGCGCGGCGGCACCCTCAACGACCGCCTGTATAAGTTCCTCAACGAGAATGCCCGCCTGCAGAGCGAGCTCCAGAGCAACACCCACAATCTCGCTCGTCTCATTATGGCCGGAGCATCACCCTCCACTCACATGCAGATTGAGCGCCGCAACGAATATCTGCAGGACCGTCTCGACAAACTATGGATCAATTTCATCAGTAGCAACAGCGACAATGTGCTTGGTCCTATTTATTTCATGGAGTATGCACAACAGTATTTCTATCCCGTCATCACTCCCCAGATAGAAAAGATTATCAAGCATGCCCCCGAGTCATTCCTCCAGAATCCCGAAGTGCAGAGCTATCTCCAGGATGCCCGCCTGAATATGCAGATCATGCAGGGCGACTTTTAACCCCGGGGTTAGCGTTGAGCGGTTAGCGGTTAGCGTTGAGCGGTTAGCGTTTACCGTTTATCGCGCTTCGCGCTCTGTCAAGAGGCGAGAGTCAAGAGCCAAGAGATTTTTTTCTGTCAAGAATTAGAGAATTTTGATTATCCGTTAGATCCGTGCGATCCGTGTTTGTAATCGCCCGCTACCGGACTCGGTTAAATCGTCCAATCGTGAAATCGTCAAATTGTGAAATTACTTGGTTCCTAATTCCTCACTCCTCTTGGCTCTCGACTCTTGACACTCGGCTGAACAAGATTAAATCGTCCAATCGTGAAATCGTCTAATCGTCAAATTAAAATGGCTTTGCGACTTTGCGACTCTGCGACTTTGCGACTAACTGAAAAGTTTCTCGCCTCTCGGTTAAATCGTCCAATCGTGAAATCGTCAAATTGTGAAATTACTTGGTTCCTAATTCCTAATTGCCGCTTCGCTCTCACAGCTCTTTCATGCCAGCCCGCGCCGTTGGCGCGACCACTGGCGAGCTGCTCGCGATGCCTGCGGCATTGCCGCTTCGCTCTCGCGACTCTTTGAAGTCGGCACCAGCTCCGCTGACAGCCGACGAGCTGCTCGCGATGCCTGCGGCATTGCCGCTTCGCTCTCGCGACTCTTTGAAGTCGGCACCAGCTCCGCTGACAGCCGACGAGCTGCTCGCGATGCCTGCGGCATTCCTAATTCCTAACTCCTAATTCCTAATTTCTAATTCCTCACTCCTCACAGGTGCTGCCATCCCTGTGCCTGCAGCGGATATTCGGCGCCGTCGCGAGTCACCAGCTGTGCGCCGAGCTCTTCCTTCTGTATGCGGCCGATGATGTGGATGCCTTCCTGCTGACTGATTTTCTCGTAGTCTTTGAGGCTCACGGTGAAGAGCAGTTCGTAGTCTTCGCCGCCGTTGAGGGCGCATGTTACGGCGCTGATGCCAAACTGCTCGGCCTGGATGCTCGTCTGATAGTCGATAGGCAGGCGTTCCTCGTAGATGGAGCAGCCGCAGTGGCTCTCATGGCATATATGCAGCAGTTCCGACGACAGGCCGTCCGACACGTCGATCATTGCTGTGGGCTTTATGCCTGCATCCCTCAGTCGCTTGACGATATCGCCGCGTGCCTCGGGCTTTAGCTGTCGCTCCAGCAGGTATTCCTTGCCCTGGAAATCGGGCTGCGCCTGCACCTCCTGGTCGTTGCCGCCTTGCTGGGCGAACACCGCCTTCTCCCTCTCCAGCAGCTGTAGGCCCATATAGGCAGCCCCCAGGTCGCCGCTCACGCAGATGAGGTCGGTGTCCTTGGCTCCCGAGCGATAGACGATGTCGTCTTTCTCCGCCGTGCCTATGCATGTTATGCTGATGGTCAGGCCTGTCAGCGATGAGGTGGTGTCGCCGCCCACTATGTCCACGCCGTGGTTGCGGCATGCCAGCTTGATGCCGTCGTACAGCTGCTCCATATCCTCCACGCTGAAGCGCTTGCTGATGCCCACGCTCACCACCATCTGCGTGGGCGTGCCGTTCATGGCGTAGATGTCTGATATGTTCACCGATGCAGCCTTGTATCCCAGGTGCTTCAGCGGCACGTATGTCAGGTCGAAGTGTATGCCCTCCAGCAGCAGATCGGTTGTCACCAGTGTCTCGCTGCTGCGCGTGTCTATCACTGCGCAGTCGTCGCCCACGCCTTTTAGGGTGCTGGCCTGCTGTGGCTTGATGTCATCGGTGAGGTGCCGGATAAGCCCAAACTCACCAAGCGTAGATATTTCTGTTCTCTTATCCATTGTTCTTGTTTTTTTAATAAGGTCAGCTCTCCTCTCCCCGGGAGGAAAGGTTGGAGAAAGTCTCCTTTAGCTCCTCCTCCTGCCCCAGCAGTATCTCCACGTCTATGTGCTGCACGTGGAGCTTGCTGCGCAGGCTGTCGGGGATGGTGGCGGGCAGGCGGCTGAAATCCTTGGCTGTGGTTATCACTATGTCGGCCTGTCTGGCTGCTGCTGCCACCCTGGCGATGTCGCTGTCTGTAAACCGGTGATGGTCGGGGAACCGCAGGGTCTGCAGCGAGAGGCTCCTGCCGTCATAGTGGCTGACCAGCGGCTGGGGGTTGGCAATGCCCGTGAATATCAGCAGGCGCTGGCTGCTCAGGTCGTCAGCCTGCAGGGGCTCGTAGCTTATGGCAGAGAAGAAGACTTGCTGGCTCTCCAGGGGCTGCAGCTCACGGTTTATGGCGTCGGCCTGCTCCCTGCTGAGGTCGGCGGGGCATTTAGTAACTATTATTATGTCGGCTCTGGCTGCCCCCTCCGGCAGTTCGCGCAGCCGTCCCTCGGGCATCATTCGGTCGTGGGTGTAGAGGCGGCGGTAGTCGGTCAGCAGTATATTGATGTCGCGGTGGAGGAAGCGGTGCTGGTAGGCATCATCCAGCACTATGGCATTGATGCTGCCGTCGTGCTGCAGCAGCTGCCGCGCCCCGCTTACACGGTCTTCGCAGACGAACACGGGCACATCGCCGCCGAAAGAACTGAACACCTCCAGCGGCTCGTCGCCCACCTCATCGGCTGTGCTGCCGGCGTGGAGGGCGAGGAATCCGCTGGTCTTCCTGCCGTAGCCACGCGAGAGCATGGCAGGATGGAGCCCCTGCTCCCTCAGCACCTTCAGCAGCCAGCGGCACATGGGGGTCTTGCCCGTGCCGCCGACGCTGAGGTTGCCCACGCTGATAACGGGCACGGCAACGGACTGCACAGGGATGCGCCCGGTGTCAAAGCGCCGGTTGCGCTCCCGCATTATGCGACCGAAAATCCATGCCAAAGGCCGCAGCGCTGGATAGGTTATAAAGTTCTTTGAGGACAAGGAGGGAGGAGTTAGGAATTTTTAGTTAGTCACAAAGTCGCAGAGACGCAAAGTCGGCGCTTCGCGCTCAGTCAATTATCAACTATCAATTATCAATTGTTAATTATCAATGCCGTAGGCATCGCGAAGACTCTGCCAGTGGTCGCGCCAGCGGCGCGGGCTGGCATAAAAGAGAGTCTGAGAGCCAAGAGGCGAGAGTTGAGAGTTGAATGCCGCAGGCATTGGCGCTTCTTTCCTATTTAATCTTGATGACGTAGGGCATGCGGGCGAATACGCTGCCGCCGCTCTTGAGTCCCTGTATGGCTACGAAGGGCTCGTAGAGCTCGCCGAGGGTGGTGCGCAGCTTGGCGGCGTATGCCTGCTCACCGGCGCTGCTCAGTGCCAGCTCAGCATACCAGGGCAGCACCTCGGGATAGTCCACAACGGTGTAGTCGTCGCCCATCTTGGCCTTGGAGGCAACATACTTGACGGCATCGTCGAGTGTGCCGAGCTTGTCCACCAGACCGAGCTTGAGGGCCTGGCGGCCAGTCCATACGCGGCCCTGTGCGATGCTGTCCACCTGGACGGTCGTCTTCTTGCGGGCCTGTGCCACGCGGCTCAGGAAGAGGCTGTAGCCGTTCTCCACATAGCTCTGCAGGCGGCTGCCCTCCTCCTCATTGAACGGGCGTGCAACATTGCCGAAGTCGGAGAGCTTATTGGTCTTGACGACATCGTATCTCAGTCCCAGCTTATTGGTCAGCAGCTCGCTGGCGTCGGGAATCATGCCGAAGATGCCGATGGAGCCTGTCAGGGTGGTAGGCTCAGCAAAGATATAGTCGGCGCCCACCGACATATAGTAGCCGCCGGAGGCTGCCAGTCCGCTCATGGAGACAACCACGGGCTTCTTCTTGGCCAGGCGCTTGATATTGTGCCACATCTGCTCGGAGGCGTAGGCACTGCCGCCGCCGGAGTTGATGCGCAGCACCACGGCCTTCACATTGTCGTCGGCGGCCAGCTTCTGCAGGTCCTTGTTGACCTTGCTGCCCACGATGGCTGCCTCCGCCATCATGCCTGCCTCTGCCACGTCAACGATCTCGCCTTCGGCATAGTAGATGGCTATCTGGTTGCGGGCATTCACATCCTGCGGTTTCGACTCACAGAGAGCCGACGGCTTGACGAGGCTGAGGTCGTCGTCCTCGTCCACGCCGAGGGTCTTCTTCAGCATGTCGGTGAACTCATCCTTGTACATCAGCTCGTCGACGAGCTTGCTGGCCTTTACCTCCTTGCTGGGCGCGAAAGCCATAAACTTGTCGGCCAGGGCATTGAGATTGTCGGGCGTAAGCTTGCGGCTCTTGCTCACGTCGCTAACGAAGTTCTGCCATATATCGCCAATGAAAGCCGTCACCTGCTCCCTGTTGGCGGGAGTCATCTGAGTCTCGGTGAAAGGCTCGACGGCGCTCTTGTAGGTGCCGACCTTGAAGACCTGCATCTTGACTCCGAGCTTGGCCATCAGGTCCTTATAGAAGATTATCTGCGAGCTGATGCCGTGCCAGTCCACGGTGCCGATGGGGTTGAGGACCACTTTGTCGGCCACCGAGCAGATATAGTAGGTGCCCTGGAGATAGTTGTCGGCATAGGCATAGATCTTCTTGCCCGACTTCTTGAAGTCCTGGAGTGCGCCGCGCAGCTCCTGCATAGAGGCGGGGTCGGCGCCCATCACGCCGCCCTCCAGCCAGATAGCCTTGATATTGTCGTTATCCTTGGCCAGGCTGATGGCCCTGAGGAGCTCGTTGAGGCCGAGGGACTCCTCGTCGCCGCCCATGAATGCCATCAGGGGATTGTCGCGCTGCTGTTCGTTGAGGATGCCGCTGAGGTGGATATGCAGCACACTGTTTCTCTCTACGGGGGCAGAGCTGCTTCCGCCTGCCATGAGGGCCACGATGATGGCGATACCAATGAAGGTAAGGATTACAGAGCCGATAATGAAACCGACAGTTGACGACAGGACGTTAAGCCAAAAATGCTTCGTCCAAGGAAATTTCTGGTTTGTGTTGCTTGACATAGTGATAAGAGTAAGAAAATTAAATTTAATTGCAAAAGTAATGATTTTCGCCAAATCATGCTTTTTTCTTACCAACATTTGTTATCTTTGCAGAGAATTATAGAATTGGAGATAACGAAAACGATAACGAAAACGAAAATATTTGAGATTTGAGATTTGCCGCTTCGCTCTCAGACTTTCTTTCTGTGTCGGCACCGGCTTCGCCGACAGCCGACGAAAGTCTTCGCGATGCCTTCGGCATTGAGATTTGAGATTTAGCCATGTCCGGAAGTGGGCACTGAATGCCGAAGGCATCGCGAAGGCTCTGTCAGTGGTCGGCGAAGCCGGGCTGACAAATAAGAGCCTGAGAGCGAAGCGGCACAGAAATTGTCAGAAATTTTTCAAAAATTTATGCCCAACGGCTTGCTAAATTGTGAAATAGTAAATTGTCAAATTGTGAAATCACATGGTTCTTGACAGAGCGCGAAGCGCGATAATCGCTAACCGCTAACCACTAACCGCTAACCGATTCTCCCCCATGCCCACCATCAAGCGTTTCTTCAGATACTTAGGCCGTCACAAGTATGCCACCACCATAGTCATCTTCGTGGCTCTTATTGCCTACCTCGACTCCAACAGCCTCTACAACCGCTACCAGCTATACAAGGAGGAGGTGGCCCTGAAAGCGGAGATAGAGGCCTACCGCTCTCAGTATGAGCGCGACACGCGCCTGTACATGGAGCTGCAGCGCGACCCCAATGCCGTGGTGCGCATAGCCCGTGAGAAATACTATATGAAGAACGAGAACGAGGATGTCTACATATTTGAAGAAGATGAAGCAACTGAATAAAATCCAACTGTTTATCTACCGTCTGGGCGGTGTGCTCGTCATTATCGGGGCCATGATCAACCCCCTCGAGAGCAAGCTTGCACCTTATATTTATAGCGCGGGCGCGCTGATGTTCGCTTCCATGCAGATGCTGGCAAGCTACGAAGGCAACAGCGTCGTCATCCGGCGCCTGCGCCGCCAGCAGATCTTCGGCGCCCTGCTCCTGGTGGTCAGCGGTGCCCTTATGTTCGGCCATCAGTACCACATGACATACATGCGCCACAACGAGTGGCTCATAGCACTTCTCATCGCCGCCATCTTCGAGCTCTACGCCGCCTTCCGCATCCCTGCCGAACTGGCCAAGGAAGAGAAGCGCCGCCCTTAAGGACTAAAAAACCCCCGATGGACTCCATCGGGGATCGGTTGAGTGTTATGAAAAGGGAGTGAATTATTTCTTGCAGTCCTTGCACTTAGAGCAGTCCTTCTTGCAGTCCTTGCACTTGTCGCAGCCCTTCTTGCAGTCCTTGCACTTGTCGCAGTCTTTCTTGCAGTCAGTCTTGGGGCACTGCTGCTTGTCCTTGGGGCAGGGCTTCTGGCAGTCCTTCATGCCTTGGGGGCACTGACCCTTGCCGCCACGGTGACCGAACTGGCCGCGGTGGCCCTGCGGACCGGCGTTGCGCTGGGGCATGAGGCTGCGCTCGATCATCTTGTCGGTGCGCCAGGCCTGAAACTGCTCGGGGGTGAGGATCTCGGCAAGAGCTTTTACATAGGGCATCGGATGATGGCCATCGCCCTTCTCGCACTGATGACCTTCACTCTTGCAGTCGGGCTTGCTGCAGTCCTTCTTGTCCTTGGGGCACTCGGCCTTGGCGCCATCCTTCTTGCAGTCAGCCTTAGGGCACTGCTGCTTGTCCTTGTCGCACTGCTGCTTATCCTTGGGACAGTCGGCCTTATGACCCCTGTGGCATGCCTGACGGCTGAGAGCCTTGAGGTTGAGGTCGAAGAGCTTTGTCTTCTGGTCGTCGTTGAGGTCGTAGGCTTTGACCATGCGGTCGGTGATGAGCTGAGCCTTCTGTTCGGGGCTGAGCATGGGGCGCTGCCCCTTGTTCTGTTGGTCGCACTTAGCGGCGTCCTGTGCCATCATTGTGGCGAGCCCCATGATAAGGCTGAGGCAAAAGATGATTGTTCTTTTCATTGTCGTAATTATTTTAGAGGATTAAACATTTTCTGTTTGTAAGACGGCTATGTCGTGGCAAAGTTTAATTTCCCCCTAAAGTTTAACATTCTTTAATCCTCAATCGGGACCTCGCAAATAAACCTCTTCCCTCACGCCTCAGGCATCTTACATCATAAGCATCTTGTCCCCTTGATTTTTCTCTGTTTTTCCGATGTGATAGCGGCATGGCCCGTCAGGGTGGTTATGAAAAAGGCGTGAGCTTGCTCAAAGGCTTTTGTATAATCATAATGGTAAAGGTGCGCAGCACCATCATCAATCGGGACCTCGCAAATAAACCTCAAATCTCAAACCTCCAACCTCAAATAATCCCTGTTTTCCTTATCCGTTCAATCCGAATAATCTGTGGTTAAAAAACACCGATCTAACGGATCTAACGGATTTTGTGTTCGCTTTTAATCCCCAATCGGGACCTCGTAAATAAACCTCAAATCTCCAACCTCAAATCTCAAATATTTTTGTTTTCGTTATCGTTTTCGTTATTCAAATCTCAAACCTCAAACCTCAAATAATACTTGTTTTCGTTATCGTTATCGTTATTCAACTATCAATTCCTCCCCCTTCCTTACATTATCCTACATATGTAAATCAGTTACTGTCAGTCGTTTATCCGAAAAAATGTAGGAATGCAGGCAAAAAAACGTTTTATTTTTTTTATATTGAAAAAACGCTTCCGCGTGCCCATTCAAAGCAATACTCCCCGGCGGTCATCCGCCAGGGAGTATCACTCTATTCATTGTTTATCAGTGTGTTGCACGCGAGCGCGACCTGCATACCTTCTAAGTTCTAATTACCGAACAGTAGCAGCATCTCCGTCTGTAATTAGCAGAGTTTTGTGCTAGTCCTTTGCCGCCGCACTCTCGTTTTTGTAACCATATTCAAACAACGAGTCCTGAAAGTTTTGGAGTTGTTCTGCCATAGCATTTCCTTTCACCTCAAAATTCCAAGGATTTTCATGTATCAGAGTTCGATTCTCTCCTGATCCGAAACCGTGAAATCCATCGCTATATTATATTCTTCCCCCTTACCTCAGACATCATACATCGTAAGTATTCTGTCCCCTGGTCTTGTTTATTTCTCCAGCGCCCCCTCATCTATCAGAAACTCCTGCAGGCTCATAATCAGTACTCCGTTTTCATCATAATGCTTTATAATGTTGTCTTTTGTTACAACTACCTTCCGGAATCCGTCACCCACGTTTACCAGTGGCCGCTCCTCCTGCTGCCGTTTCTCTGTAGTGGGAATCGAGAATGCGGATTGTACGTACACCCGCTCGTCAGCCTTGTTGCACACAAAGTCCACCTCTATTTGCTTCCTCACGTATTTCCCGTCCTCCTGGCGCTCGTTAATCTCTACTACGCCAACATCCACGGAATATCCCCTCAGACAAAGCTCATTGTACATCACATTCTCCATCAGGTGAGTCTCCTCCAACTGGCGGAAGTTCAGACGCGCATTACGAAGGCCTGTGTCGGTGAAATAATATTTATAAGGAGTAGAGATATATTTCTTACCCTTGATGTCATACCGCAGAGACTGTTCCAGCAGGAATGCATCACACAAATGGTCCAGATACTGCTTGATGGTGCCGGCCGACAGCTTACCCATCCCCGAACTCGCAAACGTATCCTCCAGCTTACGCGGATTGGTCAACGAGCCCACAGCAGACGATACGATATTCAAAAGAATTTCCAGTTCAGCATCATTCTGCACCTTGTTACGCTCAATAATATCCCGCAAGAACACCTCGTCAAACAGGTGCTTCAAGTAATCAGCCTTCTCTTTCCTCGATGGCAGTAATGCGCAATAAGGCAGTCCGCCAAAAGTCATGTATTCAGTCCACACCTCGTCAAACGGTTTGTCAGGTTGGGTGGTTCTGAATTCCCAGAAACTCAACGGGCGCAGATACATCTCGTCACCACGCCCCCTAAACTCCGTAATGATATCTTTCGAGAGGAATTTAGAGTTAGAGCCCGTCACGTAAGTGTCAAGGTTCTGTATATGCAGACAACTGTTCAACACATCTTCAAACTCATCCATCAACTGCACCTCATCTATCAGTAAATAGTAGGGCTTCTGGTCCTTAATTTGCTTCTTAATGAACGACAAGCATGTATCCGGGTTACGCAACTCTTTATTGGACCGGTCTTCCAACTGTATCTCTATGATGTGAGTCGGTTTAACTCCAGTCTCTATCAGATGCCTTTTGAATAGTTGGAACAACAAGAATGACTTCCCGCATCTTCTGATGCCGGTCACTATCTTCACTAGCCCGTTGCCTTTATGTGCAATCAGCCTTTCCAGATACCTGTCGCGCCTAATCTCCATCACTATCCGTTTAATATTTTTGCAATTCTCGCATTTTTATAAAATAATTATCGGCTGCAAATATATCGAATATTTCTTAGATAACCGCTAATTATCTATGATTTTTTAGATATCGTTTCTTTCTAGAGCCAGAATTCCCTCAAAATTCACAAGATTTTCAAGTACCAGAGTTCGATTCTCCCCTGGTCCGAAACCATGAAATCCATCGCTATATTATATTCAGACTTCTTACCTCAGACCTCATACTTCATAGTTCTTCCCTCTTCCTTTTAAGTTCTTAGCTCTTCCCTCATACTTCAGACATCTTATATCGTAAGTATCCTGTCCCCTGATCTTAAGTTAGCGTCACTATTCATTTTTGTCCCTTATAGATGAATGTATATCTTTGTCGAACTGTTCAAAAGCGTCACAGAAAGCATTGTACATTTCATTATCGCGTCGCAAAAAGGCACCCAGATAATTTGTTACATTATCTACTTTAAGCGATGTAGTCAGTAATCTATATTTTGATTCATCCGCAAACTCTTTATACCATCCCTCAAACAATCTGGCTCTGAAATCCTGTCTATCATCTTCAGACAAACAAACATAGTCAATGATGATATTCTGGTTTTTCATCGCTTCTTCAAGCACCGCCACAACGGTTTGTTTTATTTTGCTATCCTGTCTAGTTTTTATATTGCGAGCGCTCCTTATCTTGTTATATTCCTCCATGGAATGAGGAAGCACATTTAACATAAATGTGTCGAACACATCTCCGAATGTATAATCCTCAATTAAAGCGATGTTATAAGTTATACCTGCATCAACATCAAAATCGAAACCACCCAACTGGGCCTCACGCAGATGGTAAGGAGCAACAGCATTTATTGCCGAAAGAGATAGTGGTTTCATTCTGATATAGCCATAAATGAAATGCCTGCGGCATCCAATTCGCTCTTACTGATTTTACCAGACAATGCTTGCATCCACACCTTTCTCACCTCAATAGCTTTTTTCAATGCCACTTCGGCGCTATTCTTTTTCCCTGTAGTATTCATTGTTCCCATTCTTTTTGAGTTATAAAATTTATTGCTTTTCATATACGCGTTGCAAAAATAGAGAATAATTCTGTAATCGCGAAAAAAAATATAGTTTTTGTGTCAATTGTTGTTATTATGACGCAAAAGAATGACATTTTATGCCATATCGCGTCGCCCCTTCTTTGTCGTTTTTCGAGAGTTTGGCTACAATGCGGGACAGGAACCTGTCCCACTGTATTAAAGCTCCTTTCCCCTTCCCTTTGATTTTAGACCAATGCTATCTTTCTACCTTTTATACTTATCATATTACTTGCATTCAGCAACAGCGCCATGATGTCATTAAGCATTAGTCCTGTAATGGTTGTCATTTCTTCTGGCGTGTATTCCAACTCAGACAAATGCAGGTCATACATCTTCTTCACGATTTGGGGCTCATCAATGGGTACCTGCACAGTTTCCATTTTCCGCTCTCCCAATCGGCCCAGCGTAACGTATAAATATCTTGCTGTCTCTTCCGAAATACACTTCAGCTCCTTTGCCCTGAAAATAATAGCCGCTTTCGACACCTTCCAATAAAGCTTCTTAGCGCCCAATTCCTTGTACTTCAGATTAAAAAGGTCTTCTTTACACTGACTTTCTGGCATTAGAAACTCTCCCGCAAACTCATTTGCCTCTCGTTCCTTTTGGTCTTCCGATTTATCAAGGTCTTCCGAGCGCAAATGCATCACTAGGTGCCCCAATTCATGAGCCAGATTGAATCTCTTTCTGTCATTCGGAGTTTTGCGGTTTATCCATATCACAGGCGCCTGATTGGCAGTAAACATCGTCAACCCGTCAAACTTATCCATGTCATCAAGGTCCAGATACATCACTATCACGCCATTCTTCTCAAGCAGCGACACAATATTGTCAATCGGACCAGCTGGCACACCCAGAAACGTTCTTATCTTATACGCAATTTCCTGAGGAGTGTTGTCAGCAGAGGGCTCTACGGCAGGTAATCTTAATTCTGGTATATCAATCGACTCCATCAACTCGTCTATACTCTTGCTGAGAATGCTAATCCTACTTTCCAGTACCGATAGATTCTTGACTGTCATCGATGCACGTTTCCTATAGAACAAGCTTGACTCGCCTACGCACCTTATATCTCTTTCAAAAAAAGATTCCGGGTAGCTCAGTGCCTCGCCTATCTTCTTCACAGCATCTGGTGTAACATCAAGCACACCCTTCTCAAATCTCGAGAGTGTCGCTTGCGTAACACCAATAAGTCTAGACAACTCACTCTGAGAAAGTCCACGGCTCTCTCTCGCAATTCTTATGCTACTTGCGTAAATCATATTGCAACATTTTCCTTGCTTCTTTTCTTTTCAGGCTTAACCTTAACATCGAGTTCAGCAACTGCAGGTACTACCATCGGCATAACTTGATTGTTGGCTGCCATATCTCCAAGGTCAATCGGTGCCCACAGATGCTGGTCGCCCTCTATGTATATTAGTTGTATCTTCGACATCCTTTCCGAATAATCCAACTGATAACCCAATATAAGCACTGGTAAGACATCCTCACCATCAGCTTTCTGGTTAACCCTCTTTACTGATGATTTTGTGTCATTCACCCACGGCAGGTTCCTCTCGTCAAGTTTCTTAACCCAAACTTTGTATGAGCCAATCTCTAAAAATGAGTTTCTCTTCCCAATCAAGGATCTTTTCACGCCTTCTAACTGAGTCAGGTATTCAATAATCAATCCGTGCAGTGTACTTGATAAGAATGTATGCTCCTGTCTGGCCACAGGATGCTGTTCAGCTATCGCCAAATAACAATCGCCAGCCTCCAACATCTTCGCCACAATACCATCGGCCATAGGGCCAAACGTGGCCAACACTTCGTCTCTATCAGCATTATTGCGAGGATTCATCTCCTCGTCGGTGAACAGAAACCTCTGTAGATTTCTCAAATTATAAATATTATTTCTTATCATACTATGAAAATTTTGGTGCAAAGATACACAAAAGAATTTATTGCGCATAATTTTTTGCTAAAAATGTGCATAAAATTTTATTTTTTTTGTGTCCGCTCTCTTCTCTGACCCTAAAAACACACATAATACCCATTGAATTAAACCCGAACGCCATGCACTTCCCGAGCACAAAAAAAGCTGGTCTGTTTTCACAAACCAGCTCTTTTGTTATTTCCACGGTTCCCTCTTACTTCTTCCCTCAGACCTCTTACTTCTTCCCTCTTCCCTCCTACCTCAGACATCATACATCAGACATCTTAAGTATCCTGTCCCCTTGATCTTATGTCGCGCCTAATCTCCATTATTGCTCATTTAATATTTTTGCAATTCTCGCATTTTTATAAAATAATTATCGCCTGCAAATATATCGAATAATTCTCTGATAACCGCTTATTATCTATGATTTTTTAGATATTATTTCGTTATCGAGCCAGAATCACCTCAAAATTCCCAATATTATCAATCAAAAAAATCCTCTCTTCCCTCTTCCCTCCTACCTCAGACATCATACATCAGACATCTTAAGTATCCTGTCCTCTGGTCTTTCTGCAAAACGGATCAAAGAACCGTCCCCTGATCTAATTTGCAAAACGGATCAAAGAACCGTCCCCTGATCTTTGTCCCTTGATCTTCTCGATGCGGAATAAATTTCCTCCGCTCCGACCTCCTTCTGCACTACTCTAGTGCAATTCTAAAAAAAACGGCGCATCTGTAATGCACCGCTTTTTTCAACGCTAACGTTAACCCTAACCTGTCTCCTGTTTCGCTAGCTAATTGAATAAATCCAAATAGCGTTTCATAGCATATAGACGGTTACGTTTACCACCTGTAATCTCTGACAAAATCTCCCTATCTTTCAAATCTTCAATTAGGTTATAAGCAGATTGAGATGTGATTCCGCATAGATTGGCGACACGCTTTGCGTCGATAATCGGATGTATATAAAGATTCTTAATAATGATCATAGCATTCGCAGAACGACTCCCCATTTGTTGGATAACTGTTTCATTTTCCCGTTCCAACTCTAGGATTTTGTTAAAGGTGACAACACCTTTTTCCGCCGTTTCAATGATTCCTTGTAGAAAAAAAATGAGCCATTGAGCAACATCATTCTCCGTACGGACCTTGGTGATAGCTGTATAATACAAGTTGCGGTGTCGTTCCAGATAGTCTGACATATATAGTACTGGACGTTTCAGCAATCCTTTGCTAACTAGGTAAAGTGTAATCAGCAAGCGTCCTGTTCGTCCATTACCATCATTAAAAGGGTGTATCGTTTCAAACTGATAATGAATAATTGCTATCTTTAGTAGGTCGGGAAGTAAGGTTTTTGAATTATGGATAAACATTTCTATGTCAGACATAAGTTCTGGCACCTTCGCAAATGGCGGCGGCACAAAGACTGCATCATTGATATTGGCTCCACCTATCCAATTTTGTGAGGTTCGAAATTCGCCCGGTTGTTTATTCTTACCGCGAACACCCTTCATTAACTCCGCATGAATCTCACGAATCAGCCGAGAAGATAGCGGCAGATTCTCCAGCCTGGTAATAGCGATATTCATTGCTGAGATATAGTTCTGTATCTCAGACCAATCATCCCGCTGATCCAGAGGCACAGACTCCTCCGGCATCACAGCCTGTTGAATATTCGTCTGAGTTCCTTCAATTCTACTTGACTGTGTTGCTTCCTTAGCTATATGCATCGCAATGAACAAATCAATGTTTGGGATATGCTCCGAGAACATATCTAATCTGCCCAGCATACGATCTGCCTTGCTGAGCAATGATAGTATACGCATATCACCTATTTCCCATTCTCTATTGATAGGATAGGGGATAAAACTTTTGTAAGTTCCTTGATCTAGATAAATTCCAGCTTTAAAATTCCTCGTCATTTTATTCCATTTTTCGGATGCAAATTTAGAATAAAAACTTTGTTGCTCAAAAAAAACAACACAAAAATTGATTACCGGACTTATTTTTCCAAAAATAATCTGATTTTTTTGACAGGTTATGGAAACTAGTCAAGGTTAACGTATAGCATTAAGGTCGAAGTATTCCTTCTTCCTCATGCGGCACGAAAGGCCCCTCTTTGCATTCGAAGAGGACGCTGCCGGACTCGAGGCTCTCCACTTTGTGCCACACGCCCTTGGGTATGTTCATGCCGCAGCGCCCTTCCTCGAGGCTGAGGATGACATCCTCTATTATGGAGCCATCATCATTGTGTGTCGTGACCCTTACTTTCCCTCTGAGCAGGACGAATGTCTCGTCTTTTGTCGGATGATGATGAATAGGAACCACCGTCCCTGGCTCTAGCGCATTCAGGAAACGGTGGCATTTCTCATCCAGACTCTCGTGGAAGTTGAGATTCATCCTCAACCGAGGCGACTCCTTCGCCTTCGCTGTCAAATCATCTAGAATATATTTGTCGATAATCATAAAAATTAACTTTCTTGTTAAAATTTCCTAAAACAACACTTGCTTTGGCACACTTCTTGCGTGGTTCAAAATAAGTGTTTCTGTCCTCGTGAAAGGATGAACAATTAGGGAATTGGATATATATTGAAATAGGAATGTAGTTTTCTTTTATGTTACTACTATCGAATAGGCCTTTTCCTGAATTTGGCAAGATACTGTCAAGATTTATGTCTGTTGTAACATGACCATATTAACACTTAATATATTTCTATGAGAAAAAACAGTCATTTCCGAAGAATCCCTGACTACATTGAGCAGGAGCTTCACAACATCCAGTCACAGCACATCATCGTAGCTGCAATCATTAATGCCTCCAAGGCTGAAATCTCTCGTGGTGCTTACCACCATTTGGGCATACGCATCATAGATAGCAATCTAACTTGCCCATATGTCATCTATCCAGAAAAAATGTCTGGCATTTATGCCCGTCGAAACCGTAACGGCATTGTATGGGTTCTCAAGAATCTTCCCAAAATCACCAAGACCTATTCATTTGAATCACCCAACTTCGGCGACCCAGACAAAGGTTATCACACCACATACTTGTCTCGGAAAGTTTACCAACGTAGATTAGAGCCGCCGCGCGATTGGGAACTAGCCTTAACGGTTATCAGCCAAGACGAGGAACGTGTTCATATCAAAGTAGCAATTAACACCATTCTCGACCGTCAACATCGCGATTTCAAGAAAGACCTCTTCTTTGCCATTAACCTGCTACAAGAACAATGCCATGACTGTCACGTTTTCGATGCAGACATCAGTGACGAGAAGTTGGCGAATATTACCACTGTTGGTTGGGAAATTTTCCCTTCTGGGACGTTGGATAGGACTGTCTCCATTATCACACAACGCTTGCGTAATCCCTCTCCTGAGCGTCAGCACGAAATCCAAAGACGCACCAATGTACTGAACAACTTGCGTCCTACAGAATATATTGTGGGGAGCGGTATGAACTCGCGCTACTTTGGTGCCAAATTTGGGGAGAATATCGTTGTGTTTGAGAATATCGACTATGGCAATGCACTTTACATTCTCTTTGATAATTGGCAGGAAATAAGCAAAATGTCACGCATTGACATTTTAAAGCGTCATGAAAGAGACTATATTCGCATTATCCATAAAAAAGGTTGGGAAAAAGCATTAAAGCGTTACCTTAACGATTTGAAAGAACAAGAACAATAGCTATCACGGACAGTCCAGTCCAATGTTTAACCCGAAGGTCTTGGACAAGCCTTCACAAGACCCCCTGAAAAGGCAGGGCAGCAAGACTCATGGCAAAAACTGTTGATAAACCGCGAAGTGCTGTTGATGGTCGTTTTGTTACTATGCAGTATGCAGAAAAGCATCCAAATGAGACTGTCGTTGAGAAAGTAAAAGTCGGTCCGATTAAACATCGCAAGTAACAATCTTAACGTACCTTAAAGGCAAGAGGGTTAGTTTGTAGTTGCCGCTACAGTTGACCCTCTTGTTTTTTCCATCCAGCACCTCGTAGACGGAGTTGATGCTATTATATTCTGGGGCTATTTCTTTAATTCTTGTCAGTTACCTTCACTTTTTAAACTTTTCTTTTGCAAAGGTACGAAGATGCTATCAATAATTCAAACGGCACCTGTAAATTTTACAACTGGCACGATAATAATGGGTTAGGCGCTTAAGATAATACCTTTTTAATATATATGTCGCTACATATAAGCAAGTTATGCTGACAGAACAATGCCGTGTGGTATTTTTTCTCCATCGCCTGCGCGATTAGAATTCGTCTCCTCGCGATCAGATTTTAATCAGTATTTTTTCGTCTCCGCCTTATCTGTGTCATCTGCTTATATCTGCGCTATCTGCGGGCTTCTGTAAAGAAGCCAGATATTCCTCATGCAGATGGTAGTACTTCCTCATGAACAGGAGGTATGCTACTGCCAGCACCACCACTACTGCTATGAGATAGCCCCAGTGCCATACAGAGGTGTCGGGAATCAGTATCATTCCTACAGCAATGGCGAACTGCAATGCCATGTATAGCAGAGATACGATGATGTGCGACATACCCAACTCGTTGACCATGAGCTGATAGGCATGCTTGCGGTGCGCCTCGCCCAGATTCTCGTGCAGCATTATGCGGTGACATATGGTTAGCACCGAGTCCACGCCATATACCGCCAGGAATACGATGTATGTGAAGTCGCCAGTCTTCAGTATCAAGGCTCCCAAAAGGAATATGATGATGAAGGCTATGCCTATGCTACCCACATCCCCGGCAAAGCATTTTGCTTTGTTCTTCGGGCGGAAGTTGAACAGGCAGAACACCAACACCGCCAGTATCGTGATGCCGATGAAGCTGTTGAATGCAAAGCCAATCTTCATGTTCAGGTAGAGTAGGGGAAGCAGTATCGCCAGGCTGTATCCTCCTGTAATGCCGTTGATGCCATCCATGAAGTTATAGGCATTCGTGATGCCCACGCAAAGGATCAGTCCGAGGATGACAATCCACCAACTCTCCAGGTTGAGAATCCCCCAGTTGTAGAACATCAATCCCATGGCGATGAACTGCGCCACCAGACGCACACTGTCGGGCAGAGAGTGTATATCATCCCAAAAGCTCACTCCAGCAATCAGAGTCAGTCCCAGCAGGAACGGCCAGTAGTACATCGCTGTCCCGAGATCGCCATGCAATCCTTGGAAGGCAAACCATACCCATGCCCCAAGAGCAAAGATGATGCCGCCTCCACGAAGCACTATCTTCGTGTGCGAACTCCTCTCGTTCGGCTTATCAATGATATTGAAGTGGTCTGCAATCCTGAAGTACACCAACTCCAGCGCCAGCAGCACCACAAAAATAATTGTATATGTTAACCACATAATAGAATGTTTTGTCTATGTCGATTTATATAGTTTTCCCGCTCCCACAAAAACCAACTTTCCGGTCGTCCGTCTCTTTTTCCTACCCACACGTTTCATTCAACATACCACTCTGGTTTAAACATCTTGGGATAACGTTCTTCTCTAACTCTTGTCAATATGTCCAAATAATGCTCATAGAAGTCCTTGTAATTGTCAAAGCCTCCCGTTTTCATGTCCTCCTGGATAGTCAGCCCACCATAAATCAAAAGCCACAAACGTATCGCACTACCCACATATCCCCATAATGTATCCATCTCATGCAGTTTAAATCGCTTCATCATCATCCTTATGCGATAGTCTGTATGGGGATGCCTTGAACCTCCGCTTATACTGTCTTCGCCCATCATCAGTATTGAGCAGAGAACTGTAGCCGCTCCCACTTTGTACGTAAACCCAGAAGCACTGTCAAAAGTATCAGACAACAAATCCAATGCATAACTATCTGCTGCGGCCTCTTCTGCCACAGATTCCTCATCTGTTGAATCTTTTTGTGTGTGGCCCAATACGTTATGTGACAGCTCGTGACAAAACATAAAAACAACCCCTCCCACCAGTATGCCATTTGCTTTTTCTATGGGTTCTTTGTATCCAAGGGGGTCAAGGATATGTGGCATCTCAAAAAACGCATCATGGTTGTACCCCCATATCAGAGATCTTGCAAGCCTGAACTGCTCACCTGCATACTCAACAAAGTTCCTGTTTGCCTTATAGCCGTGTATGTTTATACCTGCATTGTCCATATTAGGAATCTGGACCATATTGTCGAAGTAGGCTGTCATATACAATCCAACTGCCCATAAAAACTGGCAAAATGTAAGCGAAATACCTATCTGGAACTCCCCGTTTACGAGGGCTATTTCTGCTGGTGTCTTTATCCCCTTCCTTTCTTCAAAGAACAAGACTCCCTTAGACAATCCGTTTGTATCACACTCTATATTGGCGGTCTCAATAATGCTATCAATTTCAAGCACATGCTCCATGCTAATATCACGCAACGCCTGCACAGGCAGAAATACATTGCTATAATCTATAAAAGTGGTTTGTATTGGAATAGCCATAATCATCCGTTTTCAGTTTACCAAATCTCTTAACATATAGCCCGTCTTTTCTTAGCACATCACACAGTTTTGTCGTGTTAGCTTCTTTTACTCTGTATATAGTTCACAAAAGCGCTACAGGCGACGAGCATAAACTTGGCTTCCTCAAAACGTGGAACTTCTTTATCATCCATTAAAGCATGGCGGATTCCGGTTTTTTGGTCATTAGTATAGATGTAAAGTTTTTCAATGCCTGATTTGAGGAAAGTCGGTATCTTAACTCCTTTCTTTTCCCACACTCGCAATGCATCCCCTAAAGTCGTCTCTCCAGTTATTTCTCGGCATAGCACTTCAACAGCAGAGATTGATTCTTTAATTGAATTACGATAATCCGGATTGGGTCTATCTGAAAGATGCTTTAATGCTGCCGATAAATGATTTCGTATAGCTTGATTTTGATCTAACGCTTCTTCGATTTCCTTTATTTCTTCAGCATTGGTTATCTCCACAATCTGCTCATCAACCACTCTATATGCATAATTGAGCCTTTTGAACGTATTATTAAGCAATCTCAAAAAAGCATCAATAATTTTTTGTAGATATACATCTATTTTAACCTGATTTTTCAAGTATTGAATCGCATATTCTATCAAGTCAAATTTATGAAACCATTCGTGCTCTTTAGACTCAAGATAACTAGTAGCTGCCACCATATGCCCTCCATCAAACGTCCAGAAATCATCCTTTCGCTTATTCATAAAAAAGCACCAGATATTCTCTTCTAAATCTGTGTATGAATCATTATATCCAGCATGTCTGTCAACATCATAATGGTTCAGCCACTTGTAAAGGTAATCAAAACATGTACAGACTGCCGCAACGCCTTCTTCATCCAGCATCTCACGCTTTAATGCCTCGACTGGCTTAACATATCCGTTTCTTTCTGAGAATCTCATATCTGTTTTCTCTTTTTAGTCCCTTAATCCTTAATTCTTCTTTCACCCCGTAGATATATGCTTCTAGGCTTTACTGCATCTGTTTTTCTATTCCGTATATCCCTGTTTACGTAATTCCTTAAGTCCCGATGCAATCTCCTCAAAAGGCACCATGCCTCCCCACATACGATACACATAAAGTGGCGTGATGCAGCCGAAATCCATGGAACAGGAGCGAGCCTCGTCCTCCATAAACTCTTTCAATCGTTCTATCAAGTTCATAATTCAGAGAAATCTGTATTATCTGTGTTATTTCTGCGTGGCTTAGCCTAACTTAGGATTTTTATTAAAAAGGAAACCTTTTACTTGTATCCAGAGTGCGTGGGGCATGGAGATCTCTGAGAAGTATTTGTACTTCCACTTTGCTCGCCAGGTATTGCCAAATAATGCAAACTTACCCTTGATACCTCTGACCGTTTCATGCAGGTCTAGGTCTGCCCATACATCTTCTAACATTAACTTGTCTCTATTCTCTAAGTTCTCCATGCTCAACTCTCCGAGTAGGTATTGCCCTAATCGGCAGAATGAGTCGTAAAACATCCTGAAACCGAACTCATCTATATGGGCATTAAGCACTTGCCAGTCTATTTCATCTTTATGCTTCTTGCTGAACATCATCCAGTCCAAGACGAGACGCCATGTCAGTCCCTCATGCAGAAAATGAGAATATGCATGCTCTATTAGGAACAGTGCAGAAACCATCACAGGCGGCCTATACAGCCAAGTGCCTTCAAATTTATCCTTGCCTTTATCTGCGGATATAAGCGACTGCAACACTCTTTCCAGTGCCATTAATTGCTTGTTGCCCCGGAATGGAGTGAAGAACTTGTGATTCTCAACCGTCAATCCTGGCAAAGAAAAGGTGCTATTCTTATAGAAGTCATATTTGACTTCATATTTTCTTGCTTTGATAAGATTGTTTCCTAAATCCCAAGCATCAAATCTATCCTCTTTTGGTAGCAAATAGCAGTCTAGATCTACGCTAAGTCTGTGTTTCGGCCTTGGATAGCACTCTGCCACTATAGTTCCTTTCAGCACATAAGTACGTATATCGTTGCTATTGAATAACAGAGCCATTTCAGCAGCAGCTTTCTGTTGCAACATATAGATACTCTCATAATGCAGCAGTTCTCCTATCCATTGTGTCAATAGTTTCTTATCAGGCAAATCAACAGAAGAATCATTTTTGCGTAGTATATCAACTCCATCTAAAACAACAGCACTAAGCCCTTGCTGCTTAGCAAGGACTTGTATGGCTGGCCAGTCTATATTGCCGGGCGCAGAAGCCGTATCGCATACTGCTCCTATTCCAAGTCTGACTAGCGAAACAAAAACTTCGTTATTACTATTCACTCTCAATTTACTCACTAAATACGATGGGCACTATGATACTCCCATCAATCGATCCAATTGTGCTAAACACTTTTCTTTTACGAAGTAGGTATTATAATACATAGCAGCATTCTCCCCCTTTTCTGCCAAGATGGCTTTATCCATTTGCGATAATTCAACAGCAAGTTTGGCAAACCCTTCGGCATCTCCTGCACGAAGAGTCCAACCGCAGTCTGCCTCTTTGATGACTTCTGCACCTTCACCGTTTAGTACGGCCACTATAGGTTTAGCTGCAGCCATATATGACGAAATCTTAGCTGGAGCATATAATCTGAATAAAGGGTTATCGCTAAGTGTAACAAGCATTACGTCAGCCTGTTTGAAGAACCACGGCATTGTTTCTGAAGGGAAGCGTCCTAGCGTCAGCACCGTTTCCTCTAGACCATTTTCCTTTACAAATCCACGCACCCAGTCCAAACGACGACCATCACCTACAATTATCCACTTGATGTCTTTATGCTCTTTTGTAAGCAATGCCGTCTGCATGGTACACTCGAAGCCATGAGCTTCTCCTACTGCACCAGCAAACATCAACTTAAATCCTTTTGGCAACTCTGGTAAACTTAAACTCTTAAACTTTTGAACATCTTGAACATCGCCTGTGGCATCGCTCCATTGAGGGTAATAAACAATCTTATCTGAGTAAGGTCCATATTCGAGGATGCTCTTCGTAAAGCTTTTCGAACTAATTAGTATCTTGTCTGAATGCTTGTATTGGCTCTTTACATAATGTCGGAAGAAACCAAGTATATACTTGTTGTTTATTCCGCCAGCTGCGGTCAAGCTTTCTGGCCATAAGTCAAGTACCCAAGTATATAGTGGCACTTTTCTTAACCTCTTGTACAGCACTCCGGGAGCTGACATGGTTACAGGTGATAGTTGCTGCACAAACACGCGGTCGTATTTATGACCTATGGCATGAAACAACATATACACCCACGCAACAACCAAATAGCTTATGTAATTCAACATTAGCATTATCTTGCCATTGCCACGAGGGAATATAGGCAGACGTGTCACCTTAACGCCATTAACTATTTCATGGCGTTTTCTGAATAGGCCATACCCCTCATGGAACTTTCCATGCGGATAGTTGGGTATGCCGCTTACCACATGCACCTCATGCCCCTGCTCTGCCCAATGGAAAGCAATATCATTTCCACGGAACACCTCAGGGTAAAAATATTGACAGACAAAGAGTATCTTCATTATTCAAATCTGTAACCTCTCAACTTTATTTTGCACCGACGGAAGAAAGTCTTTGCGTACCTTGGCAGGAACCGAAGCATATATATCCCAATACTATGCTTAACTGTTTCATTTAAGGCAAAGTCTCTTTTTAGGACTTCGGCGTCTTTCACCATTCTTGCACCAAGGAAGTAGGCATCGTTGCCCATATTCTTCTTGTGAATCACCTCGCACCACATAGCCAGGTTTCCTGCATACTCGATTCTGGCATCTTTTATCTTGTCGATATAGTAGTGGCTTCCGTATCCGTAAATGGTCTTCAATGTCGCAGGATTACTACTCTCTACTACACTGACAAAGTGATTCCTCGGATAGTGTATCTTCATCAAATACTTGTGGTCGGTGAAGAATTGATAACCGTTAGTATAGAAAATAAATGTACCATCAGGCAATGATTGCACTCGTTGCTGCAAATCTTCCACGAACCTCACATTTAGTGCATCATCATTATCTAGATAAGACGTAATCACTCGTTCCGTGGTCACTCGTTTTGCCACTTCTTCCCTAAAAATATCCGCAAATAATCGCCCCTTTTTAGGTTCCACATAAATTGGAACCATTTGCGGACATTCTTTTTGATATTCATCTATTTTGTTTTTGAACTTCTCCGGTGTAGTACTGTCGAAAAGGATTATCCACTCGAAATCCTGGCAAGTTTGATTGGCTATAGACGGCAGACAATAATTTTCGAAGAGCCTGAACCGATGTGCAAGCCATTTTGTTGTTCTTACAGGCTCCCCTTCTTTGTCCTTATTCCAAAGAAGGAGGTTGAAACGGGTCAAGATGAAGTGACACAAATTTCTACAATCCATAATCCATCCAAACCTTGAACTCTTTGTAGTTCATCACGTTTCTGGCATCGTGAAATGCACCAGATGCCAGTAACATCGTCTTGTCGGTAGTAATGAACCGGAATGGTTCACGGTCAACCGTATGATCATTTACGTGAAACATAAGCGCAATGTCCCACACATAGTTTTTCAGTTTATCGTCAGAAATCTGATTCCTGCTTTGATGAATCCTTCTCACCACCTCCTTCACAAGTTTCAGGAAGGCCGGATAGCGACGGATAATCTCCCTGTTACCACGCTGCATAAATTGAACGAACTCCCATTCTTTCCGAAAGTTCTCTGGAGTGAATGGCACACATTGGTGCAGAAAAGTGCGGTAGTCGGGCAGCTTGCCCTCGTTCATCAGCAGATTATACGTAGTCCGCGAGAAGTACGTCACCAACAGGTTCTCCGTATCAGGAGTGTTCAGTTGCTCCTCAAAAGAATGTCCAAGTTGAGATGCCAGAAATTCCACCGATCCGCACACCTCCCGAATCTGTTTTGCAAATCCCTCTTCTATCTCATCAACATATGTTTTCACCGTACCACCGTCGATGGTATGCAAGTCCGGCACCTCATCAATACTGTGATGCGCCACATATTCCGCAATAGACATCAGCTGAGCATACATCTTCTCTCGCGATTCGGAATGCATATGATACACCTCATTGGCTATCAGCAGTTCCATAGGTGACATCATCGGTCGCCGCTCATCCTTACACTGCATTTCTACCACCAGCATCATAGCCTTTACAGCCTTGAATGACACCGAGAAGTCCCTGTCCGTATGGTCCACCAAGTGATAAAGCAACTCATGGATAACGATTGGCGACACAAACAGTTGCAACTCCTTTTCATTGAACCGCTCTGCTGTATGCTCAGCATATTGTTCCAGTTCTTCCAGCCATATCCCCTCCACGAAATCACGGGCAGCGTTGGTGTCAAAGATGATGTTGGTCATATTGTATTTATACAACAACTTTATCTTCCAATTTCCAATGTCTCCAGAGCAGGGCGTAAGGGCACAATTGTGCATCATTACATCGCGTCCATGGTGCCTTATCGCAACGCTCATCTACAGACCCACCATCGGGACTCATCATGCACCAAGGCTTCAAGCTGCAACTCTTGATCCCGTATTCAAACAACTTCTCTATCTCCTTGACAGCCTCAAAATACTCAAACCTACAAATTGGTCTGTCCGTTGCCAACTGAAACCTTTTACCTATAGCATTAACCATTTGTGGAGACCCGATATTCTTGGCGAAGTATTTCAGTACCGCATTGTCTTTATCTCTCTTACCACGAGCCATCTCCAAGAAAAAGTATGGATGTAGCACCCTCAGTTCAACCCCCGCTGATATAGTATACAATATCCACTGTTGATACTCTGCATCTAGAGTAGGAATCTTCACATATGACAGAAGATGTTCCATCGCCATTGATGCTGCCGTTATCAGTGCCTGAGATGTACTCTGTTCCACACCAAGGAAATGAGTTCGTTTAGCGAAGAAGAAGTCATAGATATCCTCCGGTTTACTGATCTTCACGTTCCCTTCTGCAATTGCCTTAAGAAACAGATATAAACCGTGACCTGGTACCGAGCATTGTAACGAGACATCGCACAAAGCAATCAAGTCCAGTTCCGTTAATTTACCCGGGCACATTGCGTTTGCAAGGATTTCGACTATTTGATAGGGGAAATCGCACGACGTCCGATACCCTGTTGTGCATTTCCTCTCTAACAAATAGGCCATATTTTCGCGGATAGCATACGCACCTACAACAATCTCTTCTGGCCCTTGGCTCGTTATTGCTTTTATATGCAACTCTGGTATCGAAAAGGTTTCCGTAAGCTCAAACTGTTCAATGAAAACATCGTTAATCGCATCGTTAATAGCCACAAACTCCAAATCACCCTTGTCCCCCAAAGAGAATTTAGCTATTTTTTTGTTCAGCAATACGAAATCTCCTTTATCCTGTATGTCTAACGGCATTGTCACCTTCTTAGGCATTGCATATAAGTCGTTTATAGCACGCCTCATATACTCTCCGTGGCTATAGATGCCCATATATCCATAGAAGGACGTGATATCTTGAAGGAAATGGACATACTCGTGGAAGAAAACGGCAAAATCCCTTTCTCCCATCTCTCGTATATTCAGATCGGCCTCTGTAGGCACGTTCATAATGAAATACGAGCTCGCGTAATTTCCAAACTCTTCAATCATCAGTTCTCGTTAAGGTTTCCGTTATTGTTCACTCCTATTTACCCCACTTCTCAAAAAACTCCTCAAGCTGTTCCCTTGTATATCTTTCTTTTTCTGGATACAACTTCTCTTCGTGTTCAAGGATCTGGTCAATCGTCCAATAGAACTTGATAAACTTGGCCGGAACTCCCCCACAAATGCAATATGGAGGCATTGATTTGTTAACAACAGCACCAGCGGCAACTGTCGTTCCTCTGCCGATAGTCACGCCTGCCAATAGTGTTACATTGCATCCTACCCATACATCTTCTTCAACGACAATGTCTTCGTCATATCCTTGTGGCTTATCTTTTTCTACGATATTTCCTACAAATTTACCTGAGATGCGTGCGTGATTGCCAGTATGGACTTCGATGTGTGGACCTATTGCACATCCTTTCTTTATGATAAACTTTGCGTTTAGTGCAGAGATATATGCCGGTCCAATATTTGTGTCTGCATATATATATATGTTCTTGGGATTTATTATTATTAGATGGGGAGAAAAACATGTTCCTTTTGAAAGATACCCAAAACTCTTTCTACTATACCCAAAAAGGGAATGGGAACCTATGAATAATCCTCTTATAATTCGATTGCGTTTAAAATAGTTTATTATTTTCATTGTATATCACTTAATTGATACCAAATAGTCATAAGGCGTTCCCAAACTTTTGGCATGGAATATCTCGTTATAACACGTTCTTTTACGTTACTTTTGCAGGATTCTTTTAGTATAGTATCGGATAACATCGTTTTGATTGCTTGTTGTAATTGTGCAACATTTTTTGGTGAGATCATTATGCCATATTTCTTCCCATCTTCTTCTTCCAACATTTCAGGAATAGCTCCTACGGGAGTGGTTACTATTGCACATCCGCAAGCCATTGCTTCAAGTATGACATTAGGAAACCCTTCGGTATATGTTGGGAGAACAAATATGTCACACTGAAGCATATCTGTCATTACTTTTTCGTATGGCTGTTCCCCAGCTATTTTAAGCCATGACGCATTTCGGGACATAGTTAGTAAATCCCGCTTTACATCTTCTTTGATTGCTCCAACAAGTTTTAGCTTTATATTTGAAATATTACAACAAGCTTCTACGAGTTCATACACTCCTTTTGGCCTTATACAGTGTCCAACAAACAAAATTGTCCTTGGGATTCTTTTTTCGAAAGAACTACCTACAGCTAAATGTTCTAATTCTGTTGCAAGAGGATTGGGAAGCAACGAGACATTACTAAATCCCGCCTGTTGCATGGTCAAATATGATTGTTTATCAATGACAATAATCTTGTTGGCCTTGCGAGAGACGTGTAGAAGTAATTTCCATTCCCAATTATTGGATTTATAAAGTTGTGGTATTCGACCAAACCTAAAGTGGATGATAGTCTTGATGTTTTTGCGCTTAGCATAATAAAGAATATATAAATCCTTAAACAAGCCATAGGATGCACTTGTCGTTAAATGCAGTATGTCGTAGCTGTAGTTTTTTAATTTGCTTTTGAGTCGATGTAAAATTGATCTGTAATCTTTCCAGGCTAATCTTATGCGTGGTAATAATGAAATATCATCATTTATAAATGTACTACGAGCAGTATCAAATAATTCTAATTGACATTTATCTTTGTCAGTTGAATTATAGTATTGAAGGATATGGCCAGTCCAACGTGCAATACCCCCAGAAACATTTCCTTTAGGAGAGACTAATAGGATTTTCATCTTCGATAATATAATTCTGCGTATCTTTTTGCACACTCAACAATGGAGTATTTTCTATAGCTAGCTAAAGCCTTTGACTTTAAGTGTAGCCGTTGTTCTCTGCTCATTTCGCAAAATACCTTGAGCTTTTGGAAATATGAGTCTATAGTCAAATCGTTACTAAGCAGTCCGTTTTCTCCGTCATCAATGATGTTTCTAATCCCTCCTACAGGGGTGCAAATTGCAGGACAGCCAACTGAAAAACCTTCGATGATAGTCATAGGCATTCCTTCCATCTTAGAGGAAAGGCAAATGGCATCTGCTGCCGCCATATAGTCCCGGACATTGTTCACCACACCTAAATACGACACGTTACGTTTCATTAACGGTTCAAGAGACCTGAACAAATCAATAAAGGTCTCGTTGCTTCCCACCCAAACCAATTTGGCGTCAACACCTTCATCCAGAAGCCTGTTGAATCCTTTCAGTAGCAATTCTTGATTCTTGACCCGTTGGCAACTGGCAGGATGAAGGAACACAATCTGGTTCTCGTTATCTCTCAACTGAATGACCTTCTCTTGAGTATAAGGACCTACCCCATTGGGAATCATTCTGCTTTTTCTGCCATAGAAATCCTCGAAAGATTTTTCCGATTCTTCCGAGATTGTGACAGGGACACATCGTTTCAGACCGAACATCAGCTGTCTTGCCCACTTGTCGATACTCCTGCCAGCCTCGCGACGTGCTTCGGAATGAATGGTCGCCACGAACTTCACTTTCCGGCAAAACAGAGAAGCAAAGAACATATACTTGATAGCCCCCACGTGACCGTGGACAACGTTGAACTTACGCCTATGGATAAATTGCCACACGGAATAGAAGACTCGAGGATCTAAGCCCTGTTTTTTCTTTAGCGATGTCACTTTAATGGACTTGTCCAGCCTTATTCGTATAGGATTGTCTTCCGCAATCTCGAACAGGGTTAACAACTCTACGGTGTGCCCCTGCTGACACAATTCATTTGACAGCTCAAACACGAAATGCTCTGCCCCTCCGGTTCCCAGAGTAGGTATTATCTGTAGAATTCTCATTATTTCAGACGTGTTTTCATTCGGTACAGCCACGGGTAGTCATACCTTTTCAGATCTACGATAAACGTCTCCCCAAGTGTATTGAAGGTATGGATGCCGGCGTGCCGTTTCATCGGTGGAGTAAGAGAAGATATGACTTTATTCCCGGACATAAAGTGAACAGCCTGACCATAATCACCGCCGTCACAGTCCTGTGCAGGACGTATCACCTCGCCCGACTCAGTAACAATCATCGCCCCTGCCATACGGGCATACGCCTTGTCAAAAGCTATCTTCTCCTTGAACTTATACGGACCGAATAACGAATCTGCTTGATAGACAAACAGCTCTTTCCCGTTGGGTACAGGCACTCTGGTCGCATACATCGTGAAGTATCCACCTTCCTCTCTGATTATTGCATCCGTCACCGGCTCGTCTAAGACTTCCACCGGCTCCACAAGTCGGTCGAGCGTCTCGTCATACCGATACATATAGCTCTTTCCCGACGCAGAGTTTTCCGGGTGGACATACACCTTATCGCCGACCCTATAAATGGCAGGGAAAGAGAGGTGCGTATCCTTCTCCAGAATGATGGAGAGCTTTTCTATCTTGCGGCTCTTTTTGGAAATAACAAGATGGCCGATACGCCCGCGACCTATGGAATAATCAAACTCTTCCACAAAGAGTTCCAACTGGTCGGGACTGTCTTTATAGATAAAGGGGTCAGCAAACCACTTGTTCTTATAGGGGTTACCAACAATGTGATAATCGCCTGCCGCAAGCCCGTCCTTAAACATTGATTCCGAGTAATGGCCGTAGGCCAAGTCCCAGGAGTAATGCAGGAGTTTTTCTTTAAATTGCTTAATCATCTTCTGAAAACCTTCTTTAGAAGAACCGACACCATATCTTTTGTGCGATAGAAAAATGGCTTTTTGTCGGCTTTATCGTACTCCATATAACAATCAGAACGTTTCATGTCCTTTATCCAAGTCTTAAGGCTAATGTTATGGTGCAAGACGTGAACTAAATCATCATATTCAGGCATAACATAAACTGGATGGATTTCCAAGGCTGATGTATCTATTGGATTGTCGCTCAAAGATGATTGAACCCACAAAAACGGCAGGTTAACACCAGCTGCGGTTACAGCAATTGCATTTCCGTCATTTCTAAAATTAACCTCCATAAAATAGTCTTTCCCTTCTTTGTCTCTCAAAAACTCAGCACTAAATAGCCCGGAATACTTCATCTTCGAAAGCATATCCTTAACTCGTTGGATGGGATACGTATTATCTAATCTATCGTAAAGCAGGAATCCGGTATTTGAAGTTTTTGATGGTCTGATGACTTTGGATACACCCGGGATAATCACTTGCTCCCCCCCCCTAATCGAGCAGCCTATTAATTGATACTCAAAATCCTTTTCTACGAACGCTTGTATTTGTAGACGGTTGCAATGTTCGTTTTGAAAGTAATTTGTTAATTCCACAAGGTCTCGGCATACACTGATATCCTCTTTTCTGCCATCTTTACTATACAGCGGCTTAAGAATACAAGGAAAGGTAACACCGTCAGGTATTACTCCATTCTCCGACAACCACGTTTGTGGAACAGCTAACCCTGCATTCTTTGCTTCATCAGCTAACACTTCCTTCGACATCAATCTCGAAATCTCTCCTCGCTTTGCACAATTAGGTATATAAAACGAACTTGCCAAGACGTCGTAATGCATATCTACAGCACTTGCTGCACCATCAGAGCAGCAAATGACAACTAGTTTTTCTTTCAGGGATGGCGCCAGGTCTGCTAGATACTTTACACCAGACTCATAAGAAGGATATTTATGGACCTCCGCAATGTATTTAGACTTGCTGACATAACTCTGCCTGTCGTCGTCATCTACCAAAATCAATATCGTACTTATCCCTTTTTGGCCTAACGATCGAATTACCCCTAAAGTGTTATGATGGTTTCCACCGAAAACGATAACTCTATCTGATACTGTCATAAGCTTCGATAAACTTTTTACTCACATTTTTTGCATCATATTGTTCCACGTTAGGCACAATATACTGAGATGAATAATCCCCTTTCAAGAATGCATCTAAAGAAATGCGTTCTTGCTCTGTGAAATGGGTCGAGATATTAAGGATCGGTCTCTTTGATAAGCTGTAGTCAATGAGTTTACTCGGTGTCTGTACCGATGATTCATTGTTGATATTAACCAAGAAATCAACCTTACTCATCACCCGAATCAGGTCTTTTCTCGGGATATATCGGTTCATTATTAAACGATCGCCTAAGACATCCTTGAAATCCTCAAAGATGGTATCAGAAGGGGCATATATATAGAACCGAAACGGAATATCCTTCTGTGATAAGTATTCTAAAAACTCTCTCGGATCGCGCATTCCTGGGTATACAGCCCCTGAGTATAAGAACGTAGGGATATCATTGCCTTCATAAGAATCAATCTCTATGGAATCGAAGTCAATCCCTTGAGGAATTACGACAATCTTATCTCTAAACTCCTTATAGTATCCAGTTTTTCCATTTTCTACGGGAATAGCAATCATGTCAGTCTGTTTACACCAAAAGCGCTCTAAAGGCTTTTGTATCAGCCGCCACCTTTTTACGTCGGGATCCCCCATAAATGGATCGCCACAATCAGAAATCCATTTCTTAAACTTTCCAGGATGTTTTTTCTTATAGAACGCAGTACCCCAATGGACACCATAAGGATGGGCAATTGTTATTAGAAAATCAAACTCACACTCTTTTTTCAGAACATTGTAAGCTTTAAACAAATACTCACATCTGGGATAATCAACCACATTATATAAAAGCCGAGTCAGAACCCTTTGAACAATGTTTTTTTTCAACACTCCATCACTATTAATGTTTCCGAAATGAGATTTCCCCATTGACTTGATATGGAGATTGGGGAACTCTTTTTCCATCTGTGAGTAGTCATATTGACCTAGAATGGTATAAAGAGACACATCGTGCCCCATTTTAGCAAGACCTTTTGCTAGTTCCGTCGTTCTAAAGGAACGGGCGGAAATATGAGGATACATTGTACCCGAAATAATTACTATTTTCATATCATAGCAAATCTAACAAAGGAGATTATTGGACTTAGTAAAAAGCCCAAGTCAAGCACCATAATAATATCTCTAGCCAAATAATATAAATTCATAAACCAAACGAATGGTAATATATACACAAATGCTCGATACTTTTTATCACCAAATGAAACCAAGAAAGAATATGCAACCAACGCGTAGTTTAAATAAAAGAAACGACCTCCAAATGTGGGAATTATCATTCCAAAATTTGCAAATGTGGCCAGGACAACCATCATTCCAACAACGGAACTCGCTTGCTTATTATATAATCTTTTTTTGTTAAGGGCGATTAATAATATCAGAAGATCTATATAATGTCTTGATAAGGAGCGAAAAAACATCTGTACCCAATAAAAACCAGTACCTTGAGACAAGTTCTCAATAAACTCCCTGTCTGTATATGCTTCAACTTTCTTTCCTACAAGAAACGGCAAGTCAATATTTCCGAAAGGATTCAATTTAAAATCTTCTGCCATAACTGAAAAAGCCCAACTTGCTATGAAAAGAAAGAGCCAAGCGTTGTCAAGTTTTTGGGTAAGTAATGCGATAAGCATCACAAACGGGAATATGGCAAAAGATGCGTGAATCATAGGAGTTATTAAAGAAAGAAATAGATACAGAGTCTTTTTATCATAGAAAACCTTAAAAACACAGTACAATCCGATCCAAGAAGCCGTCCAGAACCGAGCTCCATTAATATTGTATATGTTATTCCATAAGAATAAGCAGGCCAATATTATGCATATAGCTGAATTTGTAAAGTTTTTTTCCGATACAAAGTACTTGAAGCATTTTAATTGAAAAAAAGCAAAAATAAATGCTAAAACAAAAAAGAAAAAATGATAGTTGTCAGTAACTCGACCAACAAGGTATGATACCGTGACGATATATATATCCTGTGCACCAGTGTCAAATTCAAAGTAATCCTTTAAGTAAGTGACATATTGTGCTGTTGTCATGTCTTTCGTCTCCTCGAATTCAGCTCGCATTGATATGCCATCTGCACTTCCTTCTGTTCTTATTGTGCCAACACTAAAGCACAAACCGAAAATCAAGCAGAAAAGGAATATGACAGTACGTGAATTGCGACTTTTTAAATCGTTGAATGCTTCTATTAGCCCAAGTACTGGAGAAAAAATAAAAAAAACACCTGCCTTGTTTTTTGCCATAGGAAAAAGCTATCGTTTATCTGGTTTAAATTAAAATAATCAAAATAATAGATGTTAGTAGCTATACGAATTCTTCTAAGATAGTGATCTACTTAATCTTTCAAAAAAAGAATCCGCCTTTCTCGCTTCTATTGAAAGAGCTTTTTCAATTTTAGATGCAATCTCCTCGTGTTTATTTAAGATTAATTCAACCTCATGAAAAACTCTGTCTTTCTGTATTCCTTTTTCATAGCTATTAAATAAATACGAAAGCGACAAGTCATCCATAATTTGTTGTATTTTTGTAATATACCCTACGCCCAAACTGGTCGTGTCAAATGTTATAGTAGGAACATTGCTCCTAAGTGCCACAAGTGTTCCATGAAAGAATGTTGTTAGATTCATAAAGGCTCCTCTATATAGTGTATACCATTCAAATGGGGAAAGATTGTAAAGAAAGCGTGGGGAGTAAGGGGTAAATCTTTCCCATGTCTTCATTCTTAAATAGAAATAAACAAATTGGTAGTTTTTCCGTCCAAGTCTCCGTATAATATCATATATGATTGGTTCATACCGGGCCATCATAATTGTTATGAGTCGTTTTCTAGGATCTAACCCTAGCCTTTTTTTTATTTCATCTGCTTGAACTGCGTCTGGAACTGGCAATAAAACTGTCGGATCGCAATTACGATACAATTCCGCATCTGGATAACACATCTTTACTAAATTCTCTGTTTCTTGGTCTCGAACTCCGATGTAAGTAAAAGATTTTAAACAATTTCCGATATAACTTTTATCTTCCTCGGTTAGCGATGATTGGTCTAAACTATAAGCGGATGCCGCGTAACTAAATTTTTCACATTGTAATTTGTTTCCAAATAGCCAATAGGGATTTTTTAGCCCTAAACCCTTATTGAAAGCCCAAACTGCATCACTTCCAACTATTACGACATCATAACGCCCCTCTATGAATTTGAAAACTTCATCGTAATTGTCTGTAATAAGCGACTTGTCAGATAAAGGTAATATTTTTAAATCGTCTTGAAACCTACTGCGCATTTTTTTACTCCCACTACCATATACTAAAATCTGAAGTATATTTTGCTTAGCGTGGTAAGCATTGTGCTTGGATGCTTTTTCAAAGTCAATTATCTCAACATTATTCCCATACCTTTTAATTAGTTGTTGGGCCAATGAGTATGATTGCATGAATGCACCATAGTTGATACTTCTGTGAAAAGTAAGAATTCCTATTTTTTTCATTTTAGACAAAATTTGTGTAATCTTTATAACTAAATCTTGCGGATTTTGCATACTTGTAATGCTTGGGTAGCACACCCAAGGCAATCAAGGAAATAGGCAGTTGTGCTTTTGGCATACAGCAAATTTTTTTTATTCTATCAAGTTCCTTCATCTTTAGTCCCATATTGAGGGGAATAGTGCCCAAGCCCTCGGAATGGAAAGCAAGTAATAAATTCATTGCATATAAGCCCGTATTGAAATACATCTGGTTGTATTCGTCATTTCCAAAAAAATGAGCGGATGAGGAAGTTATAACCAAAGCGGAGACCTGATCTTTAAACTGGCGAGAACCTCTCTGAATTGAGAGGATGTCATCTATAACCTTCTTGTCAGTAATAACATAGTTGTACCATGGCTGTCGGTTGCACGCAGATGGAGTAGTCTCGGCAATTTTCAGCGCATTATGAATGAGTTGCATGTCTACTTGTTCGCCTGTAAATGAACGCACACTATGTCTTGATAAAGTGAATTTATCATAGTCAAAATCACACTGCGGGATTCCTTTTCTGTTAACCTCGACATATCCTCCCTTGAGCGATTTGTCGCTGAAGTCTCCGAGCATAACCTTCAGTGACTCGAACTGATCAATGATTTTTTGTGGTGCATCTTCATTTCTGGCATTGTAATCCATATATGATTGCAACATAGAAACAACCCAATAGAGCAGTTTCTTATCACCATACTGACAATAATAGTTTTTAACATCTGCAATCAAAGCAATTATTTTAGGTTGGCCAAACCAAGGTTTCACATTAGATAGTGAAAGTCCTTTTTCTAATATATGAGATTGTATTAATATTGCTGTGCGTTGTTTTTCTTTTGTATTAGGTACACCTGAAGCAAGATTTTTCTCTACATACTTATAATATGGCCTCATCATTTGCCTCACCTTTAATTTGTATTTGATGTGGCGGAAAAAATTTAGTATAGAATTTTTCATAAATCAATGTATTTGTGTTTTAACTGTTCAAACTTTTCTTCTGGTATGTATCCATAATGTTGGGTTTTGTGTTCTGGATAACGCACCAGGCTTTTGTCTAAATATTTTATAATTCTAGCAGGATTTCCGGCGATAACGACATAGCCTTCAGGAAAAGATTTTGTCACCACACTACCTCCGCCTACTATGGTAGAAGGGCCTAACTCTACACCTGACATTACTAAAGCGTTCATTCCTATCCAACAGTAATCACCAATCTTTATTGGTTTTGTCGTATAATTATCACGATTGTACATGTCATGGTTTGACGAAAGAATCCCTACATTAGGCCCAAATCGCACATAGTTACCTATATACACTCCACCTGCTCCCTGAATGTAAGCCCCTGGTCTACCAACTTTACTGTTCTTTCCGACAAATATTCTTCTCGGGTTTGCGACTATACAAGTTTTGTCTTTAGGCCAGTACACTTTGTTAATTCCTAACCTAAATAAAACATAATTCTTATAATCGTTTGGTAGGATTGTGCTTTCTACAAAAGCATGATATCTTTTGCCGAAAGGCATCATAAGACGAGCAATCTTTCTTAATATCATGGAATATATTTTAGTATTTTATTATTATTCGTAATTGATGAGACAATGTTTTTATATGATATTCTTCCTAACCTGCATAATGTGTAATAAAACACGCAGAAGAGAAGGACATCACATAACAAAAGGCAGAATTTATTCCAGCTCAACATTGTTGAGACGAAATATGTTGGTAGAGATGCGACGACGGAAACGGCCAAAATATAGATTAATTGTTTTAAAGGTAAAATGTCTGAAACACTTATATATGATAGTTTCGCAATTATGATAAAGAAAACAATAATCTTAACGATGCTACAAGCCTCAGATACGATGGCTATATATATTGGTGAATCAAACAAATTAATACAAAGAACGTCAAGTGTAATCAACAAAAATGTGAAATACATTGTTATATTTGAGTATATCGAAGTCTTACCCATCGCAATTAAAAGAGGTGCAAAAGGAACAATATAAAACAGCCCGTATATATTTTTTATTTGGAAGTATATAGTTGACCCTTCATAACTGCCACCATAAAGACAAATCATAACTAGGTGAGCCATAAAAATGCTGAAAATGGATATTGGGAACAATATCTTGGCAGATTTTAGCATTGCGGAATTCCATATGTAAATCATATCCCCTGACATACTACCACCTTTTTCGAGTCGAGAAAAAACTGGTAAGAGAACAGTACTAATAGAACCAACTACCATGCCGATGAAAGGTAATTCAGTGAAGCCGTTAGAAAAAATCGCAAACGCTTCTTTGCCGAAAAATCTACTTACAAAGAATTGGTTAACTGACGTGTATAACATCCCCCAAATGGAAGCGAACAGTAATGGAACTGAGAAATTGAGAATTTCTGTGTAAGATACATCCGTTGGGTTCTTTGGATACTGCTTAATTGGCAAAGAACGAAGAGCTAATGCAGTAATGCAAGTCAAGATAGATGCAATGTCAAAACCAATAATTGCATAAATATAATTGCCTTTAAATATAATAACTGGAAGAACTGTTAAAAGTATTGTTGTTATCTTTGTGATAATCGTATAAAGAGCGAGAAATTGCGTCTTTTGATAGGTCGCAAAGATTCCATCAAGACCCATCGTGGGAAGTAGAAACAGTGGAACTGGCGAGAAAACACGTAGAGCCAATGTTAATTCTGGGTTACCTAATAAATTGGCTATTGTTCCAGCTCCTAGAAACAACATTACGCAAAAAAGAATCCCTAATAATAAGAAAAGTGATGTAATTTTGTTAATGATTGCTTTCGATTGTTCATAAGAATATTTTGGAAGGAAATAGGCATAAGCTTTAGGTAAGCCTATGGTAAAAACAGATAATAATGTGGTGTAGACATACATAACCTGTTTATATGTTCCATAATCCCCCACAGTAAAAAAGCGACTGAGTATCATCGGACTAATGACACCTACAGCAAAAGAGAATAAACTCCCTATTGCGACCCATGCTGCTTGTTTCGTGTTGTTTGTAGCCACGATTCTACTTATTAACGAGTATCTCTATTATTCTTTCTGCAGCATGGCCGTCCCATAATTTTGGGATGCCACCTTTCTTCCAGTCGCCAGAATACAGTGTCTCTAGCGTTGGCTTGATAGCATCGGGATTTGTGCCAATTAATTCGTTGGTGCCAATAGTTATCGTCTCTGGGCGCTCGGTATTGTCTCTTAGGGTTATGCATGGCACGTGCATAACAGTCGTCTCTTCTGTAATGCCACCAGAGTCGGTGATGACAGCCTTGGAGTTCTTAACGAGATAATTGAATTCAAGATAGCCCAATGGTTCTACAATATGGAGATTTGGAGCGCTGATGCCTAAATCTGTAAAAATTTTTGCTGTACGAGGATGGATGGGGAAGATGACCGGCATTCCTTGGGTGTTGCTGACAATTTCATCCATAGTGCGCTTCAGTTTGCTTGCCTCGTCAACATTGGCAGGGCGATGCATGGTCAGAACGATATATCCTTTCTCCTTCAACTTAAGAGCATCGTAGCATTCAGGTTTCCTAAATCGGTCAATATTGGCAAGTAGTGTGTCTATCATTACATTGCCAACAAAGAAGATGTTCTCTGGCTTTACACCAAAATTACGCAGGTTGGTGTTGGCGATTTCCGAGGTGGTAAAGAAATAGTCCGTGATGGAATCTGTAACCATACGGTTTATTTCCTCTGGCATAGTGAGATCCCAACTGCGGATGCCTGCTTCGATATGGGCAACTTTCGTATTTAACTTTTTTGCGACGATACTACATGCCATGGTAGAGGTCACATCACCTACAACTACAACTAAGTCTGTAGGATAGGCAACCAATTCTTTTTCAAAGGCTACCATGATGCCGGCAGTCTGCTCTGCCTGGGTGCCACCGCCTACTCCCAGATTCACATCTGGTTTAGGAATGTTGAGCTCCTCAAAGAAGGTCTCGCTCATGTTTTTATCGTAATGCTGTCCTGTATGGACAAGACGATAGGAGATGTTCTTTCCCTGCTCCTGTGCTTTTTGGATAACATGAATAACAGGGGCAATCTTCATAAAATTAGGCCGAGCTCCGGCAATAATGGTTAGTTTCATGATTATAATGTTGTGTTTGCAGCTGGCAGTGGTATTGAACCACGAACCATAGGTTCCACCTGTGTGCCAGCTTGACCGTTTGGATTATTGCTTACTGATTAGAGACGACCATCAACGATGCTCCTGTCGAGAGTGCATTTAACATCGAAGATGACATGGTTGTCCTTCAATAACGAAGTAACATCAAGACCTTCGAACTCCTTGTGAGCGACAGCTGCGACAGCTGCGTCGAACTTCTTAGTAGGAAGTTCGTTGGTAATGTCGATGCCATATTCATGCTTGGCAACAGCGGGATTAGCCCACGGGTCATAGACAGTGATGTTGACATTGTACTCCTTCAAGGCATTGTAGATATCCACCACCTTAGTATTGCGGCAGTCGGGGCAGTTCTCCTTGAAGGTGAAGCCGAGGATGAGAATCTCGCTGTTGAGCACCTGTATGCCTTTCTTAAGCATCAGCTTAATGGTCTCGGTGGCGACATATTCGCCCATGCCATCGTTCATCCTGCGACCAGCAAGGATAATCTCAGGGTTATAGCCATAGCGCTTGGCGCACTGGGCCAGATAGTATGGGTCAACACCGATGCAGTGACCACCAACAAGTCCGGGACGGAAGGGGAGGAAGTTCCACTTGGTGCCAGCAGCCTCCAACACATCAAGGGTATCGATGCCCATCTTATTGAAAATCTTGCTGAGCTCATTGACGAAGGCGATATTGATATCACGCTGGCTGTTCTCAATAACCTTGGCGGCTTCTGCTACCTTGATGGTGGGAGCGAGGTGGGTGCCAGCAGTGATGACGCTGCTATAGACCTCGTTGATATACTTGCCTATCTCAGGAGTGGAGCCGGAGGTGACTTTCTTGATGTGCTCCACGGTATGCAGTTTGTCACCTGGGTTGATGCGCTCGGGACTATAGCCGCCGTAGAAATCGACATTCATCTTCAGGCCGCTGACCTTCTCGACAACGGGGATGCAGTCATCCTCGGTGACACCGGGATAGACGGTGGACTCATAGACTACGACATCGCCCTTGGAGATGACCTTGCCGACAGTGGTGGAGGCACCGATGAGGGGGGTGAGGTCGGGGTTGTTGTCGCTATCGACGGGGGTGGGAACGGCAACTACATAGAAGTTGCAGTCACGGATCTTCTCGATGTCGGTGGTACAGACAAAGCCGTGATTGTTGATGGCATCCTGCAGGAGGTCGTCGGCTACCTCGAGAGTAGCATCATGCCCTGTCATGAGGGCATCAACACGAGCCTGGTTCATGTCGAAACCGACGGTGGGATACTTGGTTGAGAATAACCGTGCAAGGGGAAGGCCTACATAGCCGAGACCTACAACGCAAATCTTTGTGTCTTTCATATTGCTAATGTTTTAGATATTTCAAAGGATGTAACAATTAGAATTAAAGAGTGTCCAAGAAGAATCAACATAGATATTATTTACACATATGCTTAATACTTTCTCCATACCATTTTGTTCACGATACCTACATAGCTCTGGATGATCTTCACCACCTTGGTGCTGACATTCTCTTCTATGTAGTCGGGCACGGGTATGCCGTGGTCACCATTGCGGTTAAGTTCTACAGCAGTGTCCACTGCTTGCAGCAGGTTCTTCTCGTCGATACCCGCGATGATGAAGCACGCCTTGTCGATGGCCTCGGGCCTCTCGGTGGAGGTGCGTATGCAGATGGCGGGGAACGGATGCCCTATGCTGGTGAAGAAGCTGCTCTCCTCGGGCAGTGTGCCGCTGTCGCTGACCACGGCGAAGGCGTTCATCTGCAGGCAGTTGTAGTCGTGGAAGCCCATCGGCTCGTGCTGTATCACTCGCTTGTCGAGCTGGAAACCACTCTGCTCCAGACGCTTGCGTGAGCGCGGATGGCAGCTGTAGAGGATAGGCATGTCATATTTCTCTGCCATCTTATTGATGGCGGTGAAGAGCGACATGAAGTTCTTCTCCGTGTCGATATTCTCTTCGCGATGAGCAGAGAGCAAAATATAGCGCTTTGGCTCTATTTTGAGGTTTAAGGAGTTTAAGAGGTTTGAGGAGTTTAAGCGTTCAAAGATATCGCTGCCCTCTATCTCCTTGAGGTTCTCGTGGAGCACCTCAGCCATCGGTGAGCCCGTGACGTAGGTGCGCTCCTTCGGCAGTCCGCAGTCAGCGAGGTAACGGCGTGCGTGCTCGGAGTAGGCGAGGTTGACATCGCTGATGATATCGACGATGCGGCGGTTGGTCTCCTCGGGCAGGCACTCGTCCTTGCAGCGGTTGCCAGCCTCCATATGGAAGATGGGTATGTGCAGTCGCTTGGCGCCTATCACGCTGAGGCAGCTGTTGGTGTCGCCGAGCACGAGCACGGCATCGGGCTTGGTCTCGACCATCACCTTGTAGCTCTTGTCGATGATGTTGCCCATGGTGGCGCCGAGGTCGTCGCCCACGGCATCCATGTAGATGTCTGGGGCCTCCAGCTTGAGGTCCTTGAAAAACACTCCGTTGAGGTTGTAGTCGTAGTTCTGACCGGTGTGTGCCAGCAGGGTGTCGAAGTACTTGCGGCACTTGTTTATCACTGCTGCCAGGCGGATGATTTCGGGTCTTGTACCTACTATGATAAGAAGTTTTAACTTCCCGTTGTCTTTGAATTGTGTCATATCTCTTTTGGTTATCGTTTTCGTTATGGTTGCAATATATCTTCTGGCCGTATCGGCTCATACGGGCCATCCTTGGCTTCGAAAATCACCGTGTCGGTCTCGAGGCACTCTATCCTGTGCCACTGACCGCGCTCTATCGACATACCGGCGCACTCGCCGCCTGCCTCCAGCAGCACCTGCCCCGTCTCGTTGCCGTTGTCGTCATATAGGTACTGCACTGCCTTGCCCCTGAGGATGGTTACCACCTCCGTTGTCTTGGGATGGCGGTGTATGGGTAGCACCGTGCCAGGCTCCAGGGCGTTGAGCATACGCTGGCTCTGGTCTTCGGGGGTGGTGCGCAGGTCGAGGTTCATCCTCAGGCGAGGCGATGCCTTCGCCTTCGCTGTCAAATCGTCGAGTATTGTTTTGTCAAAGTTCATCTTTTTGTTCCAAAAAGCGCAGATTACGCTGATAGATGCAGATTTCGCAGATTTTTTATGGTTGGGCTGATTAATAGAATTCTTCGAATTCCGCAGATTTCGCTGATAGATGCAGATTTCGCAGATTTATTTTTGATTACGCAGATTATGCAGTTGTTTACAAACCATTTACTCTGCGATAGATTGATTTCTCTATATTGTCTGTCTCGAAATTAACTAATATGCCTAGTTTTAGACCCGTCATCTTCAGATAAGTCATTAGTTGCTTAAAACATATTTCATTTAGGTTTGCGACTGCTTTCAGTTCTACAATAACCTTTTTCTCTACCAGAAGATCAATTCGGTATGCCTTTTCTACTTTTTTGCCATCATATATCATTGGGAGATAGACTTGTGTCTCAACCTGACAACCTTCTTTCTCCAGTTCTATCTTCAGAGCTGCTTCGTATGCGCTCTCAAGCAATCCTGGCCCAAGTTTGTTGTACACATTGAAAATAGCTCCTCTTATCTTATATGATATTTCGTTCTCTAACTCCATTTTATTCCGTAACGCTGATTAATAGAATTCTTCGAATTCCGCAGATCTCGCAGATTTAAATTGATTACGTAGATTCTCTTTGTTTTACCACGAATAACACGAATTAAACGAATCTTCTTTATTTAGATGACAATCTTTAAAGATTGCTTTGTTGTAACAAAGGTTTTAATTTGTTAGAAGATTGATTGAAAGCTAGCTTTCATAAAGTCTTCAGCCAAAATTAAATTCATCATCTACATCATATTATTTTTTGTCATTTTCGTATTTACGAACTATCTGCGGCATCTGCCTTATTATATCAGCGTAATCTGCCCTTATCTGCGTTATCTGCGCCTGTGGTTACACAGGATCGTAGAACGTATCTGGCCGATTCGGGTCGAATATCTCATTGCAGTACATCACTGTTACGAGGTCTTCAGTGTCGGAGAGGTTGATGATGTTGTGGGTGTAGCCTGGGAGCATGTGGACGGATTGAATCTTGTCGCCATCTACTTCCCACTCCAGCACCTTACCCTCAGGGTCATTGAGGCTGCGCTGTTGAATTAGGCCATGGCCTTTCACCACGATGAACTGCTCCCACTTCGTGTTGTGCCAGTGCTGTCCCTTCGTGATGCCAGGCTTAGAGATGTTGATAGACACCTGTCCGCAGTTGAGCGTGTGCACCAACTCGGTGAAGCTGCCTCTATCGTCCACGTTCATCTTGATGTCGAAGATGGCTTTCTCTTTCGGCAGGTAACTGAGGTATGTTGAGTACAGTTTCTTTGCAAAGCTGCCTACAGGTATCTCCGGGATCATCAGCGTCTTGGGCTGCTCGGCGAACTTATTCAATAGCTCCACAATCTCGCCCAGCGTTGCCTTGTGAATAATGGGGCAGTAGCAGTACTTGCCATCTTGAACTACTTGAACCTCTAAGCCGTTGAACTCACAACGGTGCTCCTCGCCTTTCAGGCAGGCTATCATCTCCTCTACGAGGTCATCGATGTAAAGCAGTTCCAGCTCCACGCTGGGATCGTTGACCGTGTATGGCAGGTCATTCGCCACTGCGTTGCAGAACGTGGCTACCGCACTATTGTAGTTCGGGCGGCACCACTTGCCGAAGAGGTTTGGGAATCGATAGATTAGTACGCGAGGTACTAATCCCGCAGATTTCGCTGATTTATTTTGATTACGCTGATCTGCGCTATCTGCCTTATCTGCGTTATCTGCGCTTCGCAAGAACTCCTGTTCGTAGCGAAGGAAGAGATCCTCCCCTGCCTTCTTCGAGCGTCCATACTCGCTGTTGCCGAAGCGTCCGGTCAGCGATGCTTGCTGCGAAGAGCTGAGCATCACAGGGCAGCGGTTATTGTATTTCTTCAGCGTGTCGAGCAAGGTAGAGGCGAAGCCGAAGTTGCCCTGCATGAACTCCTCCTGGCTCTGCGGTCTGTTCACTCCTGCGAGGTTGAACACGAAGTCCGCCTCCTGGCAGAACTGTTCCAACTCCTCTGGAGTGGAGTCGATGTCGTACTCAAACACCTCGTCCACGACAAGGTCGCCGTAGCAACGCGCCTTACCGTCACGTATATTCTTCAGTTGTGCGCACAGGTTCTTTCCCACGAACCCTTTTGCACCTGTTATGAGAATCTTCATATTAAACGAGATTAGAAATGCCGTTCAGCTCATTCTGTATATACGTTAGAGAGGCTATTTTCTCTTTCGTTTCCTCCAGATTGAGTCTGCGAGTGTTGTTCGAGTTGAACTCATCGATGGTGGCACGCTTCACATCACCCTCCTTGAAGAACTTATCGTAGTTCAGGTCGCGGTTGTCAGCAGGGACTGCATAGAAGTTGCCCATATCGATGGCCTTGGCAGCTTCCTCCTTGGTGAGCAGCGTCTCGTACATCTTCTCACCGTGGCGTATGCCGATCACCTTGATCTCTTCTTTCTTGCCTCCAAAGAGCTCGCACACTGCCTCGGCCTGTGTCTGCATGGTGCATGCCGGTGCTTTCTGCACCATGATATCGCCGTTCTTTCCATTCTCGAAGGCGAAGAGCACAAGGTCTACGGCCTCCTCCAGCGACATTATGAAGCGCGTCATCGTCGGCTCGGTGAGCGTGATGGGGTTGCCATGACGTATCTGGTCTATCCAGAGAGGGATGACCGATCCGCGTGAGCACATCACGTTGCCATAGCGGGTGCAGCAAATCTTCGTGTCGCCGCTCAGGCGCGACTTAGCCACGGCTATCTTCTCTTCTATGGCCTTGGTGATGCCCATTGCGTTGATGGGGTATGCAGCCTTGTCGGTAGAGAGGCATATCACGCACTTCACACCAGCGTCGATGGCGGCATCCAGTGTGTTGTCGGTACCTATCACGTTTGTCTTCACAGCCTCCATCGGGAAGAACTCGCACGAAGGCACCTGCTTCAATGCTGCAGCATGAAATACGTAGTCTACACCCTGCATAGCATAATGCAGCGTTGACCTGTTGCGCACATCGCCGATGTAGAACTTGATTTTGTTAGCCACCTCCGGCATACGGGCCTGGAAGTCGTGGCGCATGTCGTCCTGCTTCTTCTCGTCACGCGAGAAGATGCGAATCTCTCCAATATCGGTACGCAGGAAGCGGTTCAGCACCGCATTGCCAAACGAGCCTGTGCCACCCGTAATCAACAGGGTCTTGTCTTTGAAAATACTCATAATATAATATTTTGTTTATTATTCTGTCTATAGATTAGCCTTATACCACTCGATGGCGGCGGCGATGCCGCGCTCGAAACTCCACTCAGGATTGTAGCCGAGGAGACGCTTGGCCTTGGAGATATCGGCATTGGAGTGCTTGATATCACCGGGACGGTCGGGACCGAACTCGGGCTCTATGTCCAGGCCGAGGGCTTTGGTGAGGCCATAATATATATCTATAAGGTACTCTCTGCCTCCGTAGGCGATATTGAAGGCTTCGCCGGCGGCCTCATGGGGTGCGAGGCATGCCTTGAGGTTGGCTTCGATGACATTCTCGATATAGGTGAAGTCACGGCTCTGTTTGCCATCACCATTGATGCGGCACTTCTGACCGCTGATAAGCAGTTTGATGAACTTGGGGATGACGGCTGCGTAGGCTCCGTCGGGATCTTGACGGCGACCGAAGACATTGAAATAGCGGAGGCCATAGGTGTCGAGGCCATAGTGACGGGTGTACTGCTTCGCCCACTCCTCATCGGTGCGCTTGGTGACGGCGTAGGGGGAGAGGAGGTTGCCTTCGCGACCTTCTGCCTTGGGGAGGTTGGGCTCGTCGCCATAGACGGAGCTGCTGCTGGCATAGACGAACTTCTTAACGCCATTCTGACGGGCTGCCTCCAGCATATTGAGGGTGCCATGGATATTGTTGAGGGAATAGAACAGGGGCATCTCGATGCTACGGGGGACAGAGCCCCAGGCTGCCTGATTGAGGACGTAATCAACGCCTTTGCAGGCCTCCATGCAGGTGTCGAGGTCTTTGATATCACCCTTGATGAACTCGTAGTTGGGGTTGTCGAGGAACATATCGACATTCTTCTGCTTGCCGGTAGAAAGGTCGTCAAGGCAGCGCACCTTGTAACCAAGGTTGAGAATGGCCTCACATAGGTTGGAGCCGATGAAGCCAGCACCGCCTGTCACGAGGAACAGGGAGTCTTTAGGGAATTGTAGGTTGGAGTACATTAGTTGTATTTGAAATTTGAGATTTGAAATTTGTAGCTGATGGTCAAGAGTCAAGAGTCAAGGGTCGAGAGTCAATGCGTTTTGCACTACATTTTCTGGTCTAAGTTCTTACCTTTTTCCTCGTGTTCGAAGTTGCATTAGGGTTCAAGGTATGATTTACTGTGATATGTTGATTTAGGATGTCACTTTTGCGTCTTGCGACTGTTTTTTACTCTGATCAAGAGCCAGAGCTTTTGGTTTGCCGCTGCAAATTTACAACGATTTTCTCATGCAACGACCTTTTTGAACTCGTCTTCCTTCATGTGGTCTTAACTATCACCACCCAAGCAGCTTGTTTTGTATTGTTTGTTTCGGACATAAAGTTCTATTGTTTTCTGTACAACGAGTCATAAAGTCATTTAAAGTGTCTCCTCTAGTCATTCAAAACGTCTCACGAAAGCTATAGGCTCCTTCTAGCCTGCTTCTAAGCTGCTTCTAGGCTGCTTCTAGCCTCCTTTTAGGCTCCTTCTAGCCTTACTCGCGAGTAAGGCAGTAAGCAGGCTATAGGGAGGGTAAAGCGACAGTGGTCGCTGGTTTCAAGCTTCGGCGAGCTCAGCTACCGGGGTTCAGGTTTCAAGTTTCAGGGTTTTCTAAATATCACTAGGCTTTCACGAAGGAAGTCAATATTACCACTATATTTTGTTTTTCGTTTTCGAATGTCTCTCAATTTTGAGATTCTTTTCAACTCAAATCCAACAGACTTTCCTATATCACCAATTATTCTATCAACTGGCACCTCAACTCCGGCATAAGCTGACGTAGAAACAACAATCCATACCTGAGCATTCTCCTTTGCGTGCCCATACAATAATCTCAAAACATGTTGCATATCTTCGAAATACGCTTGTACCATTAGTGGAATGCGCTTACACATCAACTGATCCTGCTGGCTAAGTATGTGCTTTATAATCCGTGTATAGTGCTTTCCAAAATCATGTTCTGTAGGATTTGGCCAAGCAGCCTGAACGTGTGAACGCACTGTACTAAGTCGCAATTGATATAGCTCTTCATTATTATGGACGAACCCTCCCATAAATAGTTCAGGCCTGTATATGTCTGTATAATCAAACGTGTTAAGATATGGTGGCGATGTAATACATAAGGAGAATGGATTGATATGGTTGTTTTCTAAATACGTCCTGCTGTCTGCACAGATAATTTCAGGAAACTCTTTAATCTCCGTTGCCGCATCTTCTATACACAGCTGCAATTTATCAGCAAGGATTTTTAAGAAGCTTTGCTTGTTCAAGCCATCATCCTTCCAGTTCTTCCGATACTTGAAACATTTACCATCTCTGCGAGCATTGGAGCAAACCATTAGGGAAGAAATTAAGGCCAATTTGAGTATATCCTTGATTTCTTGATTCTCTATCTCGTCCAAATAAACGAAACCTTTTTCGTAGGCATCTGCCACTTCTCTATTAAAGAGCCACTTCTCCAGATGGCTATTCTCTGTGAAAGTTGATATGCCTATCCACCTTGAAACGGTTGTCTGGTCTTGTTCTATTGCATGTAATAGTTGCTTTGCACATTGTGACAGAACTTTTACATCTACATTATATGTCTTTGTCTTAGCGATGAAGGCTGTGAAAGGATTTACCTCAATACCAATTGCCGGTAAGCCTATCAATGCACAAGTCAAAGTTACTGTTCCGCTACCATTGAAAGGGTCTATCACCATATCCTGGCTGTTGAGATGCATTTTTTTGATCGCTTTTTTGACCAGATTAGGTGAAAAGCCTTCCTTATAATAATACCATCTGTGTCTTGGTAGATTGATTGTATCAATAGCATTAGACAGAGACTGCCCTTTCATTGTCATATTATCAATCTTGATAGGCATCATTACTTACCTTTACAAAAAAACGATATGGCCGCTTAAAATCTTTTCGGGACAATTCGTATTGTGGATTGAAATCAATCTCCTTGTCTTTGTAGAAATTCGCGTCAACTCTGGATATCGTTGTACTGGTCGGATTAGTATTCCGATGCCTTCTCAAATCATAAACGACTAAATAACCGGTGGTAACATCTTTCGGGAAAGAGTCCGTATTTTTGTCAATATAGTCAATCAGTTGACTTGCGCCCGTTCTGGCTCTGGCGTCAGCATACTCTGCACTAAAACCGTTACTGTTCGAATTTAATGATTTTCCCACCCACTTTATCTCTATCAGAGCCATGTGGCTTGTACCACGCCATTTCACCATTATGTCAACAGGCTTCGATTCATCTACATTGTGTTCGCGTTTTACATCGCATTGCCTTAAACGACTATCGAGATACTCAAACAAGGCTTGTTGTAACAAATCTTCAGGGGCAGCATGAAAGAATAGTCGTGTAGGAGTCATTGAATCTTCCAATGCTTTCCCTTTACACATGGGAGCCACGTTATCACGATAGTTCGTGAGAGCCTCGTCAAGGTCATTATATGTCTTGACGGCGAAGAAACTTCCCTCTATGGGAGTCTCTTCCTCTGAGAAAGGAACCATCTCTCCCTTAATCAAAAAATTGTCGGCTTTATCCTCATCCCGTTTCCAGCAATAAACAAAAGTATCCTTGGAAAGGCTATTTCCATCAAACTCCTCTGACGACAACACCTGTGTTGTTCCTTCATTCACAAAATGCACCACCAAATTATCCCTATCAAGAGAGTGGATGTTTTGCATCTGCATCGTAATGCCTTTCCCTGCATAATTACTATGCCTGCCAACAAATGCCGATATAGTTGCGTATCGGGAAATATCAATACTCTTGTACAGCTCCCTTATTTGCCGAATGCACATAGTGAAGTCTTTTACAGACTCAGCATGATATGCATCGTCAATCTTTAAAATGAACTGACTTTGAAGCAGTCGTATGATAGTATCTTCTGAAGCCATTTTTAACCCTTTCTTTGACGAAGATAGAGCAACCAAGAAGTTGCTGGTATAAACAAGTTGCTTCGATAGCCAATTGCTTCCTTAATAGTCCCGAATTGCTGGTATAGCATTGAAAGTGAAACATTTTCTTCGCTATTCAAATATTTAGTGTTATGCACAGACGACTCGGCGATTACAGAATCACTAGATATGGTTGCAAGAATGTCAACTATCGAATCAGTAAGAAGGCAATCACAAGCAGCCTGCAAATATTCTGTACGCCATTGCATGTCCGACAATGTATTAAAAAAGGCAAGACGGGACAGCCCTTTAGCTGTAATATTGAAACAGACATGATCTTTCGAAAGCTCGTGAGTTTCAGACAATAATGCACATGATTCTGACAACTCTGCAGACACAGGTACGCCTCGTTCACTCTTAAGGAAAGAATACCCCCATCCCGAAACAGCATTCCCATTATAGAGTGATAACAGACAAGAGAAGTAACTCATGAAATTTAATTCCACGAGGCTTATCCCTCCGTACTGCAATCTTGTCTGATTGACTATAAAGAGTGTATCAAATATAGCGTATGGATTAAGCATGTTAATCAAATAGTCTGCTTTCAATCTGATTATAGGCTTGTTCTATTACTTCCTGTTCTTCCTGTTGTACTTGAGTCAAGATAGTCCATTCCGTCATGCGCTCAACCTTCATCTTGTCTTTACCGCACATCTCGGCCAGTCTCAGTAATAGCTGGGACGTATTGATATTGGCTGTCATTATCACACTATACCCTTTTGCAACAAAATCTGCGAACATCTTTCCGGCACGGCTCTCATACGCAATATCCAATGATCCCTCAGGGGTATCGATTAACATAAAAGCATTTTCTGACTTTGTATATTCCAATAATGAAAAGCGAAGGGCAATATCCAAAAAATACTGTTGACTTTCGGAAAGCTGGAATCGAGAGCGGCGGTCGGATCCATTAACCCTGATAACAAGGCTAGCCATATTATTATTGTCTTTCAGCTCTATATCAATGTCCAAACCAATAAAGCTCTTGGCATAATTACGGAAAGAAGGGATAAACTGCTCGGCTACAGCAGTGAATGATCTTTTCACCTCATCTTCAAGTGGTTTAAGTGCGGTCTGACACTCGTCTCTCTTCTGTTCGGCTTCAGCCTTCTCTTTTTTGCGGTGCTCAATATTGAGTTCGAGTGCTTTGATTTCAGCCAAAGTCTGTTCGGACTGCTTTATGCTATCCTTCTTCTGCAACAAGACATTGTATTGCTGTTTGAACAGGTCAAGACTCTTTGACATCTCATCTATTTTGGAAAAGCAAGCTGTGAGTTCCTGTGACAAACGATCAAACTTGTCCTTCAGTTCTTTTCCTCTGGATTTTAAGGCAATCATTTGCGAATCCAAAGTTTTCAACTGTTCGAGAATTGCTTGTTCATTATGAGCCTTTGTTCTCTTGACTGCATTGACTATTTCTACTCGCAACTCAGAAACCAAAGCAGTTATATCGGTGTTTTCATCTTCGGTAAGTGCAACAATAATTTTTTTCAAAGAACTCAATATTCTTCCGTCAGATTCAACTGATATGGAAGAATTGTAGAGATGGCCAAACGCATCATCATACTGTTCCTTAAGAGCATTGAGGCTGAGAGCGTTATCGTCCAATTGCAGCTGTACTTGACTAATATCGGAACTTATCTCCTGTTTACGTTTCCGCTCCTCCTCTATCGAATTGCTTATTTTTTCCTCTTCTTCGCATACTCTCTCAATTTCGTTTTTCTCTTCCTCTGTAATGGTTCCATTGTTCTTCAGCTTCGACAATCGTTTTTCCATTTGGCTGATATTCCACTGAATATTTCGCACATTAGACCCGTAACGATTAATATTCTTGCGAAGTTGGTCTCCCTTTTCGGCATCTTCAGGCTTAATAGAAAAAAAGAGATACATCAATCTGTTCATTACATCCTCATCCCAAAACAACAGTTTCTTGCTCTCATCAAACGTCATCACATACGTCTGCAAGAAAAGGTATTGTTCAAAATTGTTCAATTCAGAATCCTGAACGAAGAATGCCTGATACTGATTCAATAATGACTTGTTTTTGTCAACTGTTTCCTGATGATTATTGTCAATGCGGCTGAACTCAATTAGTTCTGAACTATCGAAAAAGTTTCTAGTCAGATGATAGGCATAGTTGCCCAAGTTGAAATCCACAGTTACCTGTGACTGTTCCCTGTCTCTTTGTTCAACTCTACCGTCAAAATATCGGCTCGCAAAACCAACCGTTTTCTGGGCAAAGGCTGGTATTGAATTCAATGACTTAAACGAAATATCTGGCTGTACCACAGCACCCGTCATGGCATAGGAAACAATGGAAATGAATGTTGACTTGCCAAGTCCGTTTGCCCCGGCGAGACACAAAACCCCATTTGGAACTTCTACCTCAACACGACTTTTCTGCCTGTAAAGTGAAAAGTTCTCAATAATGATTCTGTTAATTTTGGGTAGAATCATAACAAAATTTCGATATTTGTAGTTACGAACAAGTATTCAACTAAAAATCGTTCAATCTCTTCGTTCACAGCAACATATAGCTCTTATTCGCTAAGAACATCTATCAAACTATTAAACTCAGGGAAATACTCTTTAAGCGCTTTCGTATCAAGTTCAGGAATTACACGGCTGAAATCTCTCACTTTATGATATTCCTTTCCACTGTCCTTATACAACGCAGCCATTAGGTCGCTCGGGTTTGGTATTTCCATCACATTCTTTTTGGGGAGTTTGCCTGTCTTTATCTTGAATTTCTTCAACACTTTGGGTTGTGATAGAATCCAAGCCTCAGCCTCTTGTATCATAAGGTATGTATTGGCTATAGTACAAGTTTGTTTAAGGTTAGGCTTCTGTTCATTATAGTGCTGGCAGATACTCTCTTTGTCATCCACAGGAGCATCTGAATCAACTAGCACATATCGTTTCTCACCATTCTGAAGTGGGGTTGACTGAAATTTATCTACAGTCTGACCTTTACCATTGCCCATGACAATCCGTGGCATCTTGCCTTTCAGCTCTTTTTCAAACAATTTGGCGAACGCGAGACGTAAATCCCCATTATCTAAATCTTGAGTCCCCTCTATATAGATTACTTTACTCATGGTGTTTGCTATTTTAATTAATACCTGTTTCCACCTAAATCACCATTGCGCCATAAAGTACCAGTACTATACTGTTTGGCCCATTCGACATACTCCTTTTCATGGAAGTCCCTGACTACGCTGGCATTCTGATCATCTTTCTCAAACACAATAACATCTGACACAGGTAGTTGATTCAGCAACAAGCTACTATGGGTGGAAATAATAAACTGAGTCGTATTAGTATTCTCCATAATTGCACTCATCAACTCGCTTAACATGTCTGGATGCAATCCAACCTCCGGCTCATCTATGCATACTAACCGCCCACGGCGAGGATTAAAAATAATAGCCAACAAACACAGATAACGCAGTGTTCCATCAGAGATATGCGTCACATGAATAGCACGATTGAGTTCTGCCTCATCCAACAGTAACTCAATGCTTGTCCCCAAGAAATTAAAGTCAAAGCCTCTGAATTTTGAATTTACAGCTGTTAGCGCATCTGTAATTTTTGAATAACTATGCTTATCATTAACCTTGATGGCATTCAGCACTTGCGGTAGGTTAGACCCGTCAGCTATCAAACGATTGGTGAATCCAGGCTGAACAGGTTTGCGAATCGCACTTGTCGCCGTAGTGTTAAAATATGTATAGATAGCTATGTCCTTGATGGCTTCTCGAAGAGTGTATATCTGATAGTATCGGTTTTTGTCAACCAGTTGGCATAATATAGACTCTGCTGCATTGTCAAGTTCATAGCTAACTGACTGTTGGTCATTGGCACGACCTTCGCGGGCAAAACCGCTACCATTGTCAATCTGTAAGTACCTATAATTAGTACGACCATCCGCATTCTTAGTATGAAAACTCTCGCAGAGATAGTAATTTTGCGATGATGCTACTTTATGAAAACGGATTCTATAGAAAACTGGTTCTTGAAATCGATATCCATACTGTCCCAAAACATCAGGATAGAATTCATATTCTATCTGGATAGATGCCTTGGGGTCTGTATTACCCATGAACATTACGGAATCAAACCCTCCCCATTGATTGATGAAGAGGTTGGAAATATCTCCATCATTGATGATGGCCTTCAATACTTGTAAAGCCTTTATCAAATTTGACTTACCTGCACCGTTAATTCCAACCAATGCATTGAGATTTCCAAAAGAGATTTCCTCCGATGCAAGGCTAAAAAAATTTTTAAGTCTAATTGCCTTAATCATATTATCCTCATTTAATCATTTTGCAAAAATACTACTATTTCCTCAGTCATACCGAGTTTTAACAATATTTTAAAAGCACTCAGTTTTAGGATTCAAATGCTTTGACGACTCACGTTGTAACTTACCTCCGATGCTTCCCTGGAAGTATATTGGCCGTAATCTTGCTGCCGCCACCACCCAGATGCCAAAATCCTCGGAATCTCTGAGCTAGGTCCTCACTGCGTGCTTCCTTCGGGAGCTATTAATGCCTTGCGCCGGGAACTGAGCGACTTACCGTAAGCTTCGACAGACTCAGCTTTCATGGACAAGGAGCGAGAGTCAAGGAGCAAGCACAATACACTCGACTCTTGGCTCTTGACCTTTTTAGATATGGTACATGTTCTCCTTAAGCGGGAAGAAGTTATGGTCGTCGAGGCGCATCACATCTTCTGGTCTAAATTCTTACCTTTTTCCTCGTGCTCAAAGTTGGGTATGAATTCCTTAATGGCATCCACGACCTGAGCCTTAGTGAAGTCGTTGCGGTGGAAGATTGCTTCGAGCTTGTCGAAGAAGGCATTGACCTCGGGCATGGGCCTCCTAGTGGTCTCCTCAACAACGCCCAAGGCAGCGAAACGCTGCATGTCGATTTTCTCACCAGGAACGTAGAACTCTTCGTATGCCTTCTCGCCGGTAGTGTCGGAGGTGAAGTAGACGACAGGGTAAGCCCCCTCTAAATCTCCCCCTCTAGGTGAGACTTTCATAGCTGCGGCTTTGCGTTTGGCTTCCTCGTCGGTGGTACAGGGGTCTTTCTCGAAGCCCTGGGCCTTGACGAAGTCATCGCAGATGCTGCTGAAGGTGAGCATCTGGTCTTCGCCCAGCTTGGGGAAGAAGACCTCACCGCCATTGCCAAGGATGCAGGCGAGCATACAGATCTGACCACTCTCCTCAGGACTGACGAAATAACGCTTGACATCGCTTGGGGCTGCCAATGGCTGCATCTTCTGCACACGGTGTATCCATCCGTCAGGCAGCGAACCATTGCTGAAAGCGACATTGGCGAAGCGGGCGGTGGTGACCTTGAAGTATTTATTGTACGCCATCACGAGGTCTTCCATGATGCGCTTGCTGGCGCCCATGATATTGACGGGGTTGGCGGCCTTGTCGGTGCTGACGCAGAAGAAATGCTTCGGGGGATAGACGGTCAGCAGGTCCATGAGTTTCTTGGCTTTGATATCGTTGTTCTCTATAAGGGCCTGGACGCTGTAGCGGTCTTTCTCTGAGCGCACATGCTTATGGGCGCTGAAGTTGGCCACTATGTCAAAGCCTTTCTCCTCGCGGAAGATGCGCTCGAAGATGGGGTCGGCGAAGTTGAGGGTATAGCAGCGGAATTCGTCAGGCACATAGAGACCCTCGGTGCTTCTAACGTCGCGCACCAGCTCTGCCAGGCCGTTCTCGTTGAGGTCAACGACGACGACGCTCTTGGGCTCGAAGCGCAGCACGGCCTTGATGAAGCTGCTCCCGATGGAGCCGGCACCGCCGATGACGCATACCTTCTTACCTTTTATCTCACGGGTGAGAGTTTCTCTGTTGGTCTCGATGTCTGCAGCGAACATGCTGACAGGACGGAAGGTGACGCTGTCTGATATGAATTGGTCTAGGTTGAACATAAGTTGAGTTTTTAACGAAAACGATAACGAAAACGAAAAGGGTTACTATCTTAGGTGGCTTATTACTTATTTATCAAGAATTAGAGAATTAGAGATTGTTTTTGCCTCAGAGCTGTGCTCTTTCAGTGCTCTTTGGTTACCGCTTTCTGTGAGCGAGCTCCCAACAGCAGCCATCAAATACCCCTGGACGCCAAGGCGTGGGAGGCAAAGAGAGGTGTCAGTTCGTTGAGAGGCGAGAGACAACGTCTTGTATTTGGATTGTAAGTTCTGGAATAATATTTTTTGCGACATCCCAAACTATGAGATAGTTGACTCCCATATAATCATGGACTAGGCGATCTCTCATTCCTGCCATCTGACGCCAAGATATATCCTGTAAGTTGTACTTTACATCTGCAGGAATCTTTTTGGTCGCTTCGCCAATAATACTGAGACTGCGTGTCACCGCACGCTTTAATGTCTCATCAGACAAAAATTGACTACTGTCCATTTCATCTGTAATGACAGAACGGATATAAATGCATTCGTCAAGGATATGCTGTAAGTATGGGATATATGATTTATACATACTCAACTTCTCTTAATATGGACTTGCTTATATATGGGCTGAGTCCCTTCTTCGTAACTACATCAACTTTTCTATTTTTGAATTCTTCTTCAAGGATACGGCAAGCATCCATGAAATTATTGAAGGTTTCATGGGCACTACTAAAGTCGAGTAATATATCAATATCACTTTGACGCGTGTCTTCTCCACGGACAACAGAACCGAATAGCCCTAACTGTGTTACGCCAATCTGCGTAAGTTTGGGCTTTATTAAGTGTAGACGGCTTAAGATTGTTTGCTTTTTCATTATTTTAGCTTAGCGTATAGCGTATAGCGTATAGCGTATAGCGTATAGCGGTTAGCGGTTGGCGCTTCGCTCTCACCTTTGCTTTTCGCACCCGCGCCTAAAAAGCATCCTTGCTTTTTCGAGACGGCGCGACTATGCTGCTACGGTTCGCGACCCCTAACGGGGTTAGCGTTGAGCGGTTAGCGTGTAGCGTGTAGCGTTTAGCGTATAGCGTATAGCGGGGACTCTTGACGAAAACTGATTAACGAAAACGATAACGAAAACGAAAACAGGTATTATTTGAAGTTTGAAATTTGAAGTTTGAAATTTATTGCGAGGTCCCGATTGGGGATTAAAAACAACCACGAATCTCACGAATAACACGAATTAACGATAACGAAAACTGTTATTGTTTGAAATTTGAATCCGTTATATCCGTTAGATCTGCGTTTTTTAACCACGGATTATTCGGATTGAACGGATGATTATAAATTATCTAATTCTTGACAGAAAATAGCTTCCTCTTGACTCAAGACTCTTGACTGTTGATGCTGTCAAGAACGGAGTATTTTGAATTATTGCTGATGTACTCGGGGACGATGGACTTCATGATGCGGACGATGGACATGTCGTCGTAGGTGTAGGAGGCGCGGATGAGGCGCTCCTCGTTGGCGAGGACTTCCTTATAGTCGTACTCGCGGACGGCGGCGACCATGATCTTGGGATGCTTGGTGGGCTTGGTGTGCTCGGCATCGTTGAGGACTTCCTCATAGAGCTTCTCGCCCTCGCGGAGCCCGGTGAACTCTATCTTGACATTGGGGGCATGGCTGAGGGCTATCATGCGCTTGGCAAGGTCGACGATCTTGACGGGCTTGCCCATATCGAAGACGAAGATCTCGCCGCCATGGCCCATGGTGCCTGCCTCGAGGACGAGTTTGCAGGCTTCGGAGATGAGCATGAAGTAGCGGATGATATCGGGATGGGTGACGGTGATGGGACCGCCTTTCTTGATCTGCTCACGGAAGAGGGGGATGACGGAGCCGTTGGAGCCGAGGACGTTGCCGAAGCGGGTGGTGACGAACTGGGTGACGGCGGGGCTGCCATCGGCCTGGGTGAGGGTGACGCCGGCTCCGCCCTCTGCGATGGCTTTGTTGAGCGACTGGCAGTAGATCTCGCAGATACGCTTGGAGCAACCCATGACATTGGTGGGGTTGACGGCTTTGTCGGTGGAGATCATGACGAACTTGCGGGTGCCGTACTTGACGGCGAGGTCGGCGATGACATGGGTGCCGAGGATATTGTTCTGGACTGCCATGGCGGGATTGTCCTCCATCATGGGGACGTGCTTATAGGCTGCGGCATGGAAGACATAGTCGGGACGGTGGTCGGCGAAGAGCTGGTCCATGCAGGTCTCATTGCAGATGGAGGCGACGATGGTGTGGGCCTCGACATCGGGGAAGCGGTCTGCCATGAGGAGGCGTATATTGTGCATGGGTGTTTCGGCCTGGTCGACGAGGACCATCTTGCGGGGATGGAAATGGGCTACCTGGCGGACCATCTCGCTGCCTATGCTGCCGGCGGCGCCGGTGATGAGGATGACCTTGTCGCGGAGCTGGTGGGCGATGGCATCCATATCGACGTCTATCCTGTCGCGGGGGAGGAGGTCCTCGATCTCGACTTCATGGAACTGGTAGTGCTGGAGGTCGGTATTCTCGTCGAGGTTCTCTATCTCGGGCATCATCTTGATCTTGATGTTGTTGGCGATGAGGTCGTTGATGAGCTGCTCACGGGTGCGGAAATGGTCGGCCTGCCAGGGGCTGACGATGAGGCGCGTGATATTCTTCATGCGCATGGTGTTGACGAGGTCTTTGTCGTCGATGAAGACGGGTTCACCCATGAGGTACTTGCCCTTCATCTTGACATCGGGGGTGACGAAGCCCTTGACGACGTATTTCTTGCCTATATCGTTGCGGATGCTCTTGGCTACGGAGATGCCGCCATGGCGCGTGCCGTAGATGAAGACACGGTAGGTCTTCTGAGCGAAGCTGAAGGTGTCGAAGAGGGTCTTGACGATGACGCGCTCGAGCCATAGGAGGAGGGTGCCGATGAGGAGGATATAGATGAGGGCCTTGATGCTGATGGACACGCCGAAGGCGTTGGGGAAGACGGCGAAGACGATGTAGGTGATGGTGACACCTACGAGGTTGGCAAGGAAGACGCGGGCGAGGTCGACGAAGCTGGAATAGCGTATGATGCCTGAATAGGTGTGGAAGAGCTTGAAGCCGATGAAGAAGGGTACCTGCATCAGCAAGAGCTCATAGAGCAGGGGCCAGAAATGACCCACGAAGGAGCTTCCGCCACACACGAGATAGTTGGCCAGCAGCCCGCTGAAGATTATCAGCACACAGTCTACTCCCAATATCGCCCAATATGGGAGTGAGTTCTTCTGGAAATACCAGGAGGCTATCCTTGAGATGAAGTTCATATGATGGTTTGGGTTTAGCGTTGAGCGGTTAGCGGTTAGCGTATAGCGGTTAGCGGTTAGCGTGTAGCGGTTAGCGTATAGCGGTTAGCGTGTAGCGTGTAGCGTTGAGCGGTTAGCGTGTAGCGTTGAGCGGTTGGCGCTTCGCTCTCACCTTCGTTTTTCGCACCCGCGCCTAAAAAGCATCCTTGCTTTTTCGAGACGGCGCGACTATGCTGCTACGGTTCGCGACCCCTAACGGGGTTAGCGTTGAGCGTTGAGCGGTTAGCGTTTAGCGTTTAGCGTTTAGCGGTTAGGGGAGTAGGAGGTGTTTGATGTATGCTTCGATGTCGGAGGCTGTGACATCATACACGGGTTGGAGCAGAGTAAAGGCTTCGTCTTTGTGGAACAACTCGCCATTGGTGAGCATAGACATCAGTCCTTTGGTCTTTAGCTTATGCCCGGAATGCTCGAGAGCCATGGATATTAGTTTATGTATGTCTGCACCGCTCTTGAGAATGGAATAGATGTCGTAGTAGTCGCGAAACTTGCTACGTCGCATCATTGCCTCCATCTTCATCACGCCGATAGACTCCACATCGGCTAGGCGTATATTGTTAAGGTAGGGTACTTCATGCATTGTAGGGATACGCTGACGCGGTGCAGCATAAAAGGAGATCTTTACACCATCAACAATAAAGAGTACTTGGTCGAAACTGGCAACTTGAATATCTTGTACCTGACCGATGGTCTCTAACTCCTGTCGCAACTCCGGCCAGTGGACATCGAGGGTATCGTCTTTGCCTTGTCTCCAGCGCATAAAGTCAAGATCTTCGCTCAGACGAGTATGCAACTGAATGGATAAGGCTGTACCACCCACCAAGACGAAGGGCCTGATACAGTTTAGTCGGCTCACTGCCTCAATGAGTCTGCCAGTTTGCGGAGCAAGGGAGATGGTATTTTTCATGCTGCAAGGCGTTTGTTGAGTTGGCGCGTTGCCATGGCCTTAACGTAGCTACGTGGGCTTTTGGCATGGAAATAGTACCACGCAAAGAAGTAATTGAGATTATAATAGCGCTCACCTTGTGACACGACATTCTCTATCCAGGCTTTCTTTACCTTTTTGTAGCCGTAAAGCTGGAAGAGGAGGTCGATATCGTCAATGTCCAGATATAGCATCACAAGCTCCACCAGCACATCATCGGGGATGTCCTGCACAGAGTGGTTGTCATAGCTCCACAGGCAGTGCTGTTGCTTAAGGCGCTCGATGAGGTATGGTTTGAGAGAGGACATGAGGGGTTAGCGTGTAGCGTTGAGCGGTTAGCGGTTAGCGTTGAGTGGTTAGCGGTTAGCGGGGACTCTTGATGAAAACTGATTAACGAAAACGATAACGAAAATTGTTATTGTTTGAAATTTGAATCCGTTAGATCCGTGAAATCTGTGTTTTTTAAACCACGGATTATTCGGATTGAACGGATAGGTATGAGCGTTTAGCGTTTAGCGGTTTCCTCCGGACTTGGCCTAAATCGTCCAATCGTGAAATCGTTAAATTAAAATGGCTCTTGACTCTTGACCAATTAATCGCGGCGGAAGAGGTCGCGGGTATAGACTTTGTCTTGAACGTCGTCGAGGACGGGGTCGTAGCGATTAGCGATGATGGCGGCGGACTGGGCCTTGAACTCTCGGAGGTCGTTGACGATGCGGCTGCCGAAGAAGGTGGTGCCGTCCTCGAGGGTGGGCTCATAGACGATGACCTCGGCGCCCTTGGCCTTGATGCGCTTCATGATGCCCTGAATGGCGGACTGACGGAAATTGTCGGAGTTGGACTTCATGGTGAGACGGAAGACACCGATGATAAGCCTCTCCCCAGCCCTCCCCCTAAGGGAAGGGGTATTGTATTGATTGTTCTGCGTGTAGGCGTACCAGCCGGCTTTCTGGAGAACCTGGTCGGCGATGAAGTCCTTGCGGGTGCGGTTGCTCTCGACGATGGCGGACATCATGTTCTGTGGCACGTCGGCATAGTTGGCGAGGAGCTGCTTGGTGTCCTTGGGAAGACAGTAGCCGCCATAGCCGAAGGAGGGGTTGTTGTAATGGGTGCCGATGCGGGGGTCGAGGCCTACGCCGGTGATGATGGCCTGGGTGTCGAGGCCCTTGACCTCGCAGTAGGTGTCGAGCTCATTGAAATAGCTGACGCGCAGGGCGAGGTAGGTGTTGGCGAAGAGCTTGACGGCCTCGGCTTCCTTCATGCCCATGAGGAGACAAGGGATGCCCTTGTCGGTTTGAGGTTTGAGGTTTGCCGCTTCGCTCTCGCGACTCTTTGAAGTCGGCACCAGTTCTGCTGACAGCCGACGAGCCGCTCGCGATGCCTGCGGCATTGAGATTTGAGATTTTTGAAGAACAGAATCGGGGGAGGGACCGATGGCGCCCTGGAGGAGGAGTGAGGCGAACTGCTCAGCCTTGCCCTTGAGGAAGGCGACGTCGGCGACGGACTGTATGGCGGCGTTCTCCTCATCCATGCCGTCGATGATCTTGGGGTAGCCGACAATGATGCGGGAGGGGTAGAGGTTGTCGTAGAGGGCCTTGCTCTCTCGCAGGAACTCGGGCGAGAAGAGGAGATTGAACGACCGGTGAGCGGTGATCGGTGATCGGTTAGCGTCTTGGGCAAAGCGAGCAGCGTACTTGACGTAGAGGCTGCGGCAGTAGCCGACGGGGATGGTGGATTTGATGACCATGACGGCGGAGGGGTTGACCTCGAGGACGAGGTCGATGACTTCCTCGACATGGGTGGTGTCGAAGAAGTTCTTGTGCGGGTCATAGTTGGTGGGTGCGGCGATGACGACGAAGTCGGCCTCGCTGTATGCGGCACGCCCATCGAGGGTGGCTGTGAGGTCGAGGGGCTTCTCGGCGAGGTAGCGCTCGATATACTCGTCCTGGATGGGGGACTTGCGCTGGTTGATGAGATCGACTTTTTCGGGGATGACATCAACGGCGATTACTTTGTTATGCTGAGCTAGCAATGTGGCAATGGACATGCCTACATAGCCTGTTCCTGCAACGGCGATGGTCATGGGGGGTGTTTTTTTAGTCAAGGGTCAAGAGTCAAGGGACTCGATTGGGGATAAGATGTCAAGAATTAGAGAATTTAGGAATTTTTTCTCTTTTTGAATTAGTCTATGTTGAGTTGGATTTTTTTTCTTTTTCAAGAATTTGAGAATTTAGGAATTTCTTCTCTGTTTTGAAGTAGTCTATGTTGAGTTGGATTTTTTTTCTTTTTCAAGAATTAGAGAATTTAGGAATTTTTCTCTGTTTTGAAGTAGTCTATGTTGAGTTGGATTTTTTTCTTTTTCAAGAATTAGAGAATTTAGGAATTTCTTCTCTGTTTTGAAGTAGTCTATGTTGAGTTGGATTTTTTCTTTTTCAAGAATTAGAGAATTATAGAATTGGCTTAATACGAGACGTGCGGTTTGCGACGTTTTTGAAATTCAAATGTTCTGTTTCAGCTTTTTATTGTTAGAAATTCTCGAATTCTATAATTCTTGAATTATGTTTTTTCCGAATTTGGGAATTTAACTAATGGTTGCGCTGTCTCTATGGTGCCATTCGTTGGGATACCATTTGTATTCTAGACTGCTTGTACCATAGTTCAGCAATAATCCCAACTTGTGATTGCTTATGTGTAGGTAATTAATGATCTGAGCTTCGAATTCACCTATTATCTCAGAAACAGCTTTCAGTTCAACACCTATTTTGTCTTCAATCAAGAAATCATAGAAAAAGTCATGTTCCAGTTTTACTCCGTGAAAGACAAGTTCTATTTTTTTCTCTCTTTCATACTTGACTTCTTCTTCTTTGAGAAGAACCTCAAAGGCATCCTGATACACCTTCTCCTTGAAACCACATCCCATCTCGCGGTGTAACTGCATCGCAATTCCAAGAATTCTATTGCTCAGTTCAGGATAAAGAAGTGCCATTAGTGTTTTTTTTTGTCAAGAATTAGAGAAATTCAATCTTTTCTATTTTTTCAAGAATTAGAGAATTTAGGAATTTTTTTTCTTTTTCAAGAATTTGAGAATTTCAGAACAGGCTAAATACGAGACGTGCTGTATGCGATGCTTTTGAAATTCAAATGTTCTGTTTCAGCTTTTAATTGTCAGAAATTCTCGAATTCTCTAATTCTTGAATTATATTTTTCGTGAGGAGGTCTGTTTTTTTCTTTTTTCAAGAATTTGAGAATTTCAGAACTGGCTAAATACGAGACGTGTTGTATGCGATGCTTTTGAAATATAGATTTTCTGTTTCAGCTTTCAATTGTCAGGGATTCTCGAATTCTCTAATTCTTGAATTATATTTTTCGTGAGAAGGTCTGTTTTTTCTTTTTTCAAGAATTTGAGAATTTCAGAACAGGCTAAATGCGAGACGTGCTGTATGCGATGCTTTTGAAATTCAAATGTTCTGTTTCAGCTTTTAATTGTCAGAAATTCTCGAATTCTCTAATTCTTGAATAATGGGAATCTTGGTCGGGACTGGGATAAAGGTTCTATGGGTGTTGTCTGTATAGTGGATCAGATCTTTTCGAGGTCGTCGGGGGAGATGTGGACGAGGGCGCTGCCAAGGATGCCGATATTGACGCCGACGCACTTGGTGGCGTCATCGCGCATCTCGACGATTTGGCCCTCGAGACCGGTCATGGCGCCGCGGACGACTCGTACATGGTCACCCTTGGTGATGACGGGGGCGAAGAGGACAGGGCTCTCGGCACGGTAGAGCATGAACTTGAGGGTCTCTATCTCTTGGTCGGATACGACGGCGATGGGATGGGCTCCATACTTGCCAGGCGTGGCGGCCTTGTTGACCATGAAGGACTTGATGAAGGGGAGGTTGACGATCTGACGACGCTCTTCCTCGGTGGCGTGGACGAAGACGACGGTGGTGATCTTGACGGCTTCAACGACCTTCTTGGTGCCATTCTTCCACCGACGCTCCTCCTTCTGGGAGGCTACGAAGGCCTCGTAGCCGAGGCGCTGCAGCTGGTCGCGAGAGGATTTCTCGGCGTTCTGGCCGACGAAGGCGATGAACCAATGGCGCATGGTTTTTGGGTTAGCGGTTAGTGTTGAGCGGTTAGCGCTCTGTCGTGAGTCAAGAGGCGAGAGACCGTTTAGGGTTTACTGTTGACGGTTTATGATTTACGGAGTTAGTGACTCTTGACAGAAAGAATCACTTCCTCCGGACTTGGTTGACTGTCAACTATGCCGCTTCGCTCTCAGGCTCTTTTTTGTCAGCCCGGCTTCGCCGACCACTGACAGAGCCTTCGCGATGCCTACGGCATTCAATTATCAATTTTCTTTGGCTGGTTTTGGCAACGCCTACGGCATCGTCAACTTTGGGGAGCTGACGACAGGGGGCGTGTGGTTGCGTGACTGATACACATAAAATTGTGCGCGCGCGAGAAAGTTAATGGCGAGTGCGTGAGAAGCCGATGGTGTCGGTGGTCGCTGCATTGTCGCCAGTGGTGTCTCCTGCCTATGGTAAGCGGAAGAAGACATAATTTGTGCAAATATAGGAATAAATTAATAATAATAGGACAAAAAGATTGGAAAATCTTTGTTTGTCCTATGAAAAGAGGGTTTTTTCCTTAGTTTGAGATTGCAGCTCAGGATATCTGATTGCGCAGCTCGGGCCAGCGGTCGGAGAGGGCTTGGAGGGAGGGTAGTACGAGATGGGCGCCCTCGTCGAGGAGGACCTGGTCGGGGAGGGGCCCGGTGTTGCATGCTACGGTGAAGGCTCCGGCGCTGACGGCGGAGCGCACGCCGAGGGGGGCGTTCTCTACGACCATGGACTCATCGGGACGTACGCAGGCCTTATGCATGGCCATGAGGTATGGCTCGGGGTTGGGCTTGCCATAGGTGACATCGAAGCCGGTGACCATGAGGTCGGAATGGAAGATGCCGGGGTAGTCGCGGTTGAGGCGCGAGAGGAGGCTATGCTGGGCGCTGCCGGTGACGAGGACGATCTGGAAGCCGTCGGCACGGATTTGCTGGAGGAGGGTAAGGGCGCCGGGCATGGGCAGTGCCTCGGGCAACTGGTTGTAATACTCGCACTTACGGGCATAGATGCGCTCGACCTCCTCATGGGTGGTGGGACGCCCCCAATGCTTGCGGGTGAAGATGTCGATGGTGGAGAAGCCGGTTCGGCCCTCATGCATGAACATGTCGTGGCGCGTGATGCCTAGGCCGAAGTCATCGGAGGCCTTGGCCCACGCCTCGGCATGATGAGGCATGGAGTCGTAGAGGACTCCGTCCATATCGAAGAAAACGGATTTGAGCACGCGAATTTTTATTTGAAATTTGAGGTTTGAGGTTTGAAATTTATTGCGAAGCCAAGTTATTTGACGATTTCACGATTTGACGATTTTGCCAAGTCCGGAAGTGGACGATTACGACTACGAATTACACGAATTAACACGAAAGCCGAAGGCATCGCGAACAGATCGCCAGTGGTCGCGCCCGGCGCGGGCTGGCATAAACATAAAAAAGCTGCGAGAGCGAAGCGATAAAGCCGTAGATATCGCGAGCGTGGGAAAACCGCGCGGGAAAACCGCGCGGCACAGTGGTTGGAGTGGACGCGCGCGCTGCGCGGTATTCCCTATTCGTAGCCGGGCTTGCCGAGGAGGTGGAACATGTTTTTCTTGTAGGCTTCGACGCCGGGCTGGTTGAAGGGGTTGACGTCGAGGAGGAGGCCGGAGATGCCGCAGCCTTTCTCGAAGAAGTAGATGAGCTGGCCGAGATTGTACTCGTCGATGCAGGTCATGACGATGCGGAGGTTGGGTACTCCACCGTCGATATGGGCCATCTGGGTGCCGAGCTCTGCCATCTTGTTGACTTCGTCGATGCGCTTGCCTGCGAGGTAGTTGAGGCCATCGAGGTTCTCATCGTCGGAGGGTACACAGAGGGTGTGGCGGCTCTGCTCGACGGAGAGCACTGTCTCGAAGATGGTGCGCTCGCCGTCCTGTATCCACTGTCCCATGGAATGGAGGTCGGTGGTGAGGTCAACGGAGGCTGGGAAGATGCCCTTACCGTTCTTGCCCTCGCTCTCGCCATAGAGCTGTTTCCACCACTCGGAGACATAGTGGAGCTTTGGTTGGTAGTTGGCCAGGATCTCTATCTTCTTGCCTTCGTGGTAGAGGGCGTTGCGTGTGGCTGCATAGATGGCGGCGGGGTTCTGGTCGAAAGGCACGGTGGAGGCTGTGGCGGCCTGCATGTCACGGGCTCCCTGTACGAGGGCGGCGATATCGAAGCCGGCGCATGCGATGGGGAGGAGTCCGACGGGTGTGAGGACGGAGAAACGGCCTCCCACATTGTCGGGGATGATGAAGGATGTGTAGCCTTCCTTGTCGGCTGTGGTGCGTGCAGCGCCCTTATGGGCGTCGGTGATGGCGACGATGACGCGGCGTGCTTCGTCGAGGCCGCGCTGCTGCTCGCACTGCTTCTTGAGCAGACGGAAGGCGAGGGCTGTCTCGGTGGTGGTGCCGGACTTGGAGATATTGATGACTCCGAAGCGGCGGGTCTTGAGGAGGTCGGTGAGCTCAGCGAGGTAGTCTTCGCCGATATTGTTGCCAGCGAAGAGGATGGTGGGGTTAGAGCCATCGTTGGCGAGCCACTGGAAGGAGTTGCTGAGGGCCTCGATGACGGCCTTGGCGCCGAGGTAGCTGCCGCCGATGCCGGCGACGACGATGGTGTCGCAGAGCTGGCGGAGGGTTTGGGCGCATTCATTGACTTGGGCGATGAACTGATCGGTGGTGTCGGTGGGCAGTGATACCCATCCGAGGAAGTCATTGCCGGCACAGGTGGCGTCTTCAAGGGCCTTGGCGGCCTGGATGGCGCGGGAAGAGTAGTTGGCTACGGCGCCTTCGGGTAGGAAGGGGAGGGCTTTGGTGATGTCGAGGGTAAGCATGGTTTTTTTATTTGAGGTTTGAGGTTTGAGGTTTGAGGTTTGCTGCTTCGCTCTCGCGACTCTTTGAAGTCGGCACCAGTTCCGCTGACAGCCGACGAGCCGCTCTCTCAAAGAGAGCATTGCTCAAGAGCAATTTTTCGCGATGCCTTTGGCATTGAGATTTGAGGTTTATTTGCGAGGTCTGGGAGTTAACGAAAACGATAACGAAAACGAAAACAGGTATTTTTTGAGATTTGAATCCGTTAGATCCGTTAGATCTGTGTTTTTTAACCACGGATTATTCGGATTGAACGGAGAAGTATAACGAAAACAGGTGTTTTTTGAAGTTTGAGGTTTAACCAAGTCCGGGAGTGGACGATTAACGAAAACGAAAAACGACCAAACGCTAATGCGGAACTGTGCGGCACAGAGCGTGGATTAGATTTGCCAGGACTGGATGTCGGCTACGGAGGGCTTGGTGATGGTGAGCTTGAATTTCTTGATGACCTCGCCTATCTGCTGCTGGAGCTTCTGGGGGTTCTGGCCGGTGAGTGAGTCGGCGGTGTTGTAGCCGCACTTCTGGATGATGGGGACGAGCTCCTCGGGGATGCCAAGGGCGGTATAGCGGTCGGCAGAGTCCTTGGGAACTTTCTTCTCAGGCTTCATCTGGGGGAAGAGCATGATCTCGCCGATGGCGAACTTGCCGGTCATGAGCATGACGAGGCGGTCGATGCCGATGCCGATGCCCGAGGTGGGGGGCATGCCGTACTGGAGTGCGCGAAGGAAGTCGTGGTCGATGATCATGGCTTCGTCGTCGCCCTTATCGGCGAGTCGCATCTGGTCGACGAAACGCTCCTCCTGGTCGATGGGGTCGTTGAGCTCGGAGTAGGCGTTGGCAAGTTCCTTGCCGTTGACCATGAGCTCGAAGCGCTCGGTGAGTCCGGGTTTGGAGCGGTGCTTCTTGGTGAGGGGTGACATCTCGACGGGATAGTCGATGATGAATGTGGGCTGGATGAAGGAGCCCTCGCAGAACTCACCGAAGAGCTCATCGATGAGTTTGCCCTTGCCCATGGTCTCGTCGACCTCCATGCCTTTCTGGCGGCAGAAGGCGCGTATGTCGTCCTCGCTCTTGTCGGAGCAGTCGAAGCCGGTTTTCTCTTTGATGGCCTCGAGGATGGGTAGGCGTCGGTAGGGTGCCTTGAAGGAGATGACGTTGCCATCGATTTCTACCTCCGGCTTGCCATTGACGGCGGTGCATATCTCCTCGAGCATATGCTCGGTGAAGGACATCATCCAGTTGTAGTCCTTATAGCTGACATAGAGCTCCATGCAGGTGAACTCGGGGTTGTGGGTCTTGTCCATGCCCTCGTTGCGGAAGTTCTTGCCCATCTCATATACGCCCTCGAAGCCGCCCACGATGAGGCGCTTGAGGTAGAGCTCGGTGGCGATACGCATATACATGTCCTGATTGAGGGCATTGAAATGGGTGATGAACGGACGGGCGGAGGCTCCGCCGGCGATATTCTGGAGGATGGGAGTCTCGACCTCGGTATATCCGGCTTTGTCGAGGATGCGGCGCATGGTGCGTATGACGACGGCGCGCTTCTCGAAGGTCTCCTTGACGCCCTTGTTGACGATGAGGTCAACATAGCGCTGTCGGTAGCGCAGCTCGGGGTCTTCGAAGGCATCATAGACCTGTCCGTCCTTCTCCTTGACGACAGGCAGGGGCTTGAGGCTCTTGCTCAGGAGGGTTAGCTCCTGGGCATGGACGGATATCTCGCCAGTCTGTGTGCGGAAGACGAAGCCCTTGACGCCGATGAAGTCGCCGAGGTCGATGAGGCGCTTGAAGAGGGTGTTGTAGAGGTCTTTATTCTCGCCCGGGCAGATATCGTCGCGGGTTATATAGACCTGGATGCGGCCCTTGGAGTCTTTGAGCTCGGCAAAGGAGGCCTTGCCCATGACACGCTTGCTCATGAGGCGTCCGGCGATGCATACCTGGCGCGGCTCGGCCTCGTTATCACTGAAAAGGGCCTTGATGTCGGTACTGAAGGCGTTGGTGAGAAACTCTGCGGCAGGGTAGGGGTCGATGCCGAGGGCGCGGATCTCGTCGAGACTGTTGCGCCTGTTGATTTCTTGTTCGCTAAGTTCGAGAATGTTCATATGTTGTTTTGGGTTAGCGTTTAGCGGTTAGGGGTTAGCGCTCTGTCGTGAGTCAAGAGTCAAGAGGCGAGAGACTGTTTGCTGGTTTGACATGTTGATGCACGGCAGAAGGTGCGGCACATTTTTGAAATTTGGGTGCAAAATTACGAAAATATCCTTAATTATATATGGTGTGGAGAGTATTTTGTTGGGATTGTGAGGGTAGATGTGGAATATTGTAGTTACTTTTGCAGCACAAAACAGAGAATGACATGCGTAATGTAAATAAAGAGAATGCCCTTGTGGTGTTTAGTGGTGGACAGGATTCCACTACTTGCCTGTTTTGGGCGAAGAAGATGTTTAAGGAGGTGTCGGCCCTCACATTCATATATGGACAGAAACATATACAGGAGGTGGAGGCTGCACGCCATATAGCTGAGATAGCGGGCGTAAAATGGGATGTGATGGACGTGAGCTTTATCTCTAAGCTGGGGCGCAACTCGCTGACAGACAGTAGTATGGAGATGGATCAGGAGCAACCCGTGGGCGGCGTGCCCAACACGTTTGTGCCGGGAAGGAATCTGTTCTTTCTGAGCATAGCGGCTGTGTATGCCCGCGAGCACGGCATCAATCATATGGTGACAGGCGTGGGAGAGACGGATTTCAGCGGCTACCCCGACTGCAGGGATGCTTTCATTAAGAGTCTTAACGTGACGCTTAACCTGGCCATGGACGAGCAGTTTGTGATACATACTCCGCTGATGTGGATTGACAAGGCAAAGACATGGGCCATGGCCGATGAGCTGGGCGTGCTCGACCTGGTGAGGAAAGAGACGCTGACTTGCTACAACGGCATAAAAGGTGACGGATGCGGACACTGCCCGGCATGCAAATTGAGACGCGAAGGGCTGGAGAAATATTTGAAGGAGTTAGGAGTTAGGAATTAGGAGTTAGGAGTTAGGAATTAGGAATTAGGAATGAGAAATTAGGAATTAGGAGTTAGGAATTAGGAGTTAGGAATTAGGAATTAGGAGTTAGGAATTAGGAATTGATAATTGAATGCCATAGGCATTGCGAAGCACGAAATGCAGAGGTGAGTGTGAAGCGGCACAGTGATGAACAGGATAATAAATAGATAAACGAGAAGATGATGGAGAGAAAAGATGAAGGTCTGAAGGCTCTGGGTGCCAAGACACAATATAGGATGGACTATGCTCCGGAGGTGCTGGAGGTGTTTGACAACAAGCATCCGGAGAATGACTACTGGGTACGGTTTAACTGCCCGGAGTTTACGTCGCTATGTCCCATTACGGGCCAGCCGGACTTTGCGGAGATACGCATAAGCTATCTGCCTGACAAAAAGATGGTGGAGAGCAAGAGCCTGAAGCTCTATCTGTTTAGTTTCCGCAATCACGGCGATTTTCACGAGGATTGTGTGAATATCATTATGAAGGACCTGATTGCTCTGATGGACCCCAAATATATTGAGGTGACGGGTATCTTCACTCCGAGGGGCGGCATAAGCATTTATCCTTATGCCAACTACGGGCGTCCCGGGACTAAATATGAGGAGATGGCCAGCTACCGCCTGCTGCATCACGACCTGCAGGCGTAGAGGGGTCAGGATAGCTGGAGGTCCAGTTCTTCAACGATTTTGGAAAAATAGGGATTGTCGCCGCGCAGCTTCTTGAGCAGCTCGGTGGGATTTGTGATGACCTTTATTATCTCAGGCGGAAGGATGTAGGTCTTGGCTTTGATGGAAGGGTTGCCAAACTCCTGCTGCATATATCGCTCGATGTCGGCAATGAATGGGAGCAGGTTTTTCTGCACAGTTGCATTGTGGACGGTGATGAGCAGGGTATTGTCGTCGTTACGTCTAACGGGCATGCCCATCATGCGTGATGCCATGACGGTGTCGTGCTTGGTGAGCTCTGTGCAGAAAGCCTTCCATTTCTCTTGGATGGTCTCGTCGTTGAAGAAGATGGTGCTGGGCTGCTGCTCGTCGTCTGCAATGAAAGAGTCGGTGGCGGTTTCGTCGCTGTCGGCAGGTGCTACAGTCTGTACGTCGCTGTCGGCAGGCTGCTGCTGAGGGGCGGCATCTGGCTGTGGCTGCGGGGCAGGGGTGTTGATTTGCATGTTGGCTGCCCTGGCTTTGGCTAGCGCTTCCTTGAGCGAGAGGCCTTCACCGATCTTGAGGGTTTTCTTGCTTTGGGGTGGGGTGGCATGATCCTTGACGGCGACGGACTGCCGGCCAGCATCTGCCGGCTGCTGGGCAGTCGGTGCCGGTTTGTCATGTGCGGCAGGCTGAGATGGCTGCTGCCGGGGCACGCGGCGCTCTTTGAGCGCGGGCTGTGCGGAGAATATGGGTTTAAGAATCTTGGCAGGGCCAAGCCCCGCGCCAGCAGAATCCTCGTCGTCGAACTGCGCCGTCTCGATGAGGGCTATCTCTACGGAGAGACGCTTGTTGTAGGAGGTGCGGTATTCATTGCTGCACCGGTCGCAGATGCGAATGGCGAAATAAAGGAATTTCACTGAGCACCTGGCGGCCTGTTCCATATAGCGTTGCCTGACACTGTCGGCTACATTGAGCAGAGGCAGAGTGGCGGTGTCGCGGCTCATGAGCAGATCGCGCATATGGCTGGCGAGGCCTCCGATGAAGACGCCACCGTTGAAGCCCTTGTTGACGATATCATTGAAGAGCACCATGCTCTCCACCACATTGTGCTCGAGGAGGAGATCGGTCATACGGAAATAATAGTCGCTGTCGAGGGCGTTGATGCACTGCAGCACGCTGTCGGCAGTGATATTGCCCTGTGAGAAATTGCTGACCTGGTCGAAGATGGAGAGGGCGTCTCGCATGCCGCCGTCAGCCTTCTGGGCAATGATGTTGAGTGCCTCGTCGGTGACGGTGATGGCCTCGCTGGCGGCTATATGCCTGAGGTTGCCCACGATGTCGGAAATCTCCATGCGGTTGAAGTCGAAGATCTGGCATCGGCTGAGTATGGTCTGCATGATCTTCTGTTTCTCGGTGGTGGCGAGGATGAAGATGACGTATGAGGGCGGTTCCTCGAGAGTCTTGAGCAGGGCGTTGCCTGCAGCCTGAGAGAGCATGTGAACCTCGTCGAGGATGATGACCTTATACTTGCCCAGCTGGGGCGGAATTCTTACCTGGTCGATGATATCGCGGATGTCATCGACAGAGTTGTTGGCCGCAGCATTGAGTTCCTGGATATTGACGGAGCGCTGTTCATTGAAACTGCGGCAGCTGTCGCACTCCTCGCAGGCTTCGCCGTCGTCGTGAGGGTTGAGGCAGTTGATGGCCTTGGCGAAGATGCGGGCACAAGTGGTCTTGCCTACGCCACGGGGGCCGCAGAAAAGATAGGCGGAGGCCAGTTTGTGATTTTTGATGGCCATCTTGAGGGTGTTGGCGATGGACTGCTGTCCGACCACATCCTCAAATTTCTGCGGGCGGTATTTTCTTGCCGAAACTACAAAGTTGTCCACGGGAAAGGTGTTAGTTGGGAGTTGATAGTTGAGAATTGAAAATTATTTCCCGGTCCGGGGGGGGCCGCGCGGGAAAACCGCGCGGCACAGTTTTTTGACCAAATTGCCCGGTCCGGGGGTGGACTCGCGCGGGAAAACCGCGCGGCACAGTGGGGAGGGCTGGACTATTTCTTGAGGGCGTTGAGGAGGATTTCCTCCATCACCTTATAGCCTGCGAGGTTGGGGTGTAGGCCGTCGCCGGTGTATTCCTTAATCATGGAGACGCCATCGTCGGCCAGCAGTGCGGTGTAGTAGTCAATGTATGGTATTTTCTGCTGCTTGGCGTAGGCGATGATCAGTTTGTTGAGAGCGACGATCTGCTCGGGGGTGTCCTTTACCTCGGGGCGCCAGCCGATTCTCTTGGCCGGAGTGACGGAGCAGAGGTATGGCTTTATCTTGTTGGCTTTGGCAAGTTCGACCATGGAGATGATATTGCCCATGATATTGTCGATAGATATCTTGCCCTGATTAAGAGCGATATCGTTGATGCCGCACATGATGACCACGCACTGGGGGTGGAGGTTGATGACATCCTGGCGGAAGCGCACCAGCATCTGGCTGCTTACCTGACCACTGATGCCTCGGCCCACGAGGTTATGGTCGGTGAGCCACTGGCCGTCCTTTTCCACCCATCCCTCTGTGATGGAGTTGCCCATCAGCACAGCCTTGGGGCGAGTGGTGATCTTCTGGTTGTCCTTGGCATAGCGTGAGAAGCGTGCCCAGTCCATGGTGTTGGCGCGTTGGTCCTCATACTCATTAATAATCTTGTTGCGCAGAGCCTTCACCTGATCGTCGCTGAGCTTGACGGTGTAGTCAGTCTGTGCCTGGGTGTAGCCGCAGGCTATGATAGCTGCGGCAGCAAGGGAAAGAAGTCTTTTCATATTGTTGATGTTTTTTGTTGGTTTCTTATCAACCACTTTTCTTCGCCATAACGCAAAGCAAGCTTTCTGTCTATGGCTTAATCAAAAGATTTGTTTAATTCTGACTGCGAAATTAGCAAATAAATATTAGATGGTAAAGATGTGTGGACAAAAAATGCTATTTCTGCACCACGATGAGGCTGTCGGCCTTGACACGCTTTTGCAGCCATTGACGCAGGTGGCGGCTCTCGTCGGGAGAGAGGCGCTGTGCTGCTTTGGTCTGAATCAGAGCGACCACAAAGCGAGTGATGGCTGTGGTGTCGAGGTGCGCCTCGGCATTGTTGGCAAGGCTGAGGCTGCTAACCTGCGGGAAGAGGGTGGTCATCTCGCTGAGCACGTCGGGGGTGAGGGCTTCATAGCGCGTATAGTTGGAGAGCTGCTGGTGGAGCATGGCAGCCTCGGCGGTGAGCTCCAGCAGCTGCTTGTGTTCATTGCTGCTATTGCCTGCTATCTGGCTGAGCTGGTTGGTGAGACTGAGTAGGCTGTCAGACTGTATGCCCTGGATGATGCTGAGGCGGTAGCGGCTGAGGTGGTACTGTTCCATTCGGCGTTGAGCCTCGGCCTTGGTTGCCTCGGTAATCTCCCTGCCCACTGCCACGACGCGCAGGGTTGGCAGGGAGTCGTCGTCATCAATGGTGCTGGAAATAATCTGTGTGCCAGATTGCACCAATTCATTCTTGATAAACTTGCGAACGGAGTTGTCGAAGACGCTACGGTGCACGATGCTCACGGTCATAAAGATGGCAGGAATCATTGTCACCACCACAATAGACATAAGGATATTCTTGGTCTTGCGTGCCTGCTCGATGCTCTTGAACTCCTGGCGGTTGAAATGCATCAGCCTCACTCCGAGGAATGTGGCGAGAGCTATGAACACCGTGTTGATAAAGAAAAGGTAGGAAGCGCCGAGGAAGTAGAGCCAATGGCCGGTGGCCAGACCGAAGCCTGCCGTGCAGAGAGGAGGCATGAGGGCGGTGGCTATGGCAACTCCTGGTATTACATTGCCCTTACCTCGTGTGCATAGAGCAATGATGCCAGCTGCGCCGCCGCAGAAGGCAATGAGAACATCGTAGAGGGTCGGCGAGGTGCGTGCGAGCAACTCAGACTGTGCCTCGCTAAGGGGAGTGAGCAGGAAGTAAAAGGTGGCGGTGAGCACACTGATGAGAGCAGCTACGCCGTAGTTCTTGGCCGCACGTTTGAGCATCTCAAGGTCGTTGGTGCCCACGGCCAGTCCCATGCCGATGATAGGTCCCATAAGCGGAGATATGAGCATGGCGCCGATGATGACTGCCGTGGAATTGACATTGAGGCCAAGCGAGGCGATGAAGATGGCAAAGATAAGCACCCACAGGTTGGCTCCGCGGAAGCTCACGCCACTGCTTATCTGATTGATGATATCGCGTTCCTCTTCCTTGTCAGGCATGAGGTTGAAGTACACTTTTATTCGGTTAAAGATCTCTGTGGTGTCCATAGTCTATAGCGATTTTGATGCAAAGATAGTGAAAAAAAATTAGTTGGCAGCCTTTTTGCGTTTAAAGAGACAAAGCATGGCTTGCGGGTGTGAAATGAAAAGTCAGGTGTTGTTTTTGCTGGTCTTTTTGAGTTGCTTGCCGGCTAAAGATGGCGAAAATAAGATGTTTTTGGTCAGTAATTTTGTGATGTCGCAGAAGATTGCTATATTTGCACAAATTAATATATAAATAAGGTGATGAAACATTTACTCGCTATTTTAGCCGTTATGTTGGCTACGGTCTTGATGCCTCATGAGATTTATGGTCAGAAGGTCAAGGGCAATGCTGATGAGGCGGAAAAGGTAAGCACCTACCAGCAAAAGGTGGGATGGATGCCTACGTGCTACCTCTTCGGCGTGGCTACGAGCTACGCCGATTCGATAACGATGGTGACGATGGTCGCCCCCGTTGACAGCATGGCTTATGACAAGAACACCAAGACGCTGCTGGGCCTGGACCTCTACACGACAAGTTTTCGCAACTTCCTGGAGGCGCAGGGCCGCAAGGGCTATATATGCTCCACCTTTGTGTGCGAAACAGAGAAGGAGGCTGAGAGCAAGCTGACGGCAGTGTGCAAGCGAGTGAACAAGAAAAAGCAGACGCGGCTGGAGTCGGCCGACGGATTCCTCTACCATCGTATTGCCACGGAGTATATCTATACCAATGTGGGGGAGGACGTGGAAAATGAAAAGTAAAAAACGAAGTAGGCAAAGGGAAGTGTGAAAAATTAAAAAGAGAATTGATTTGAAGAATATCATATTAAAAATATCGGATTTTGCGGTGAGGCTGGAGCTTGACGAAGAGGTCATGGCCTTGCCGAACAATTACAGGCCTTTTGTGGCAGAGAGCGCTGAAGATTTAGGCGAGTTGCTGAGCATGAAGGTCGGCTTGGATGCCGTGAGCAAGGAGGGTAGCGAGATGCTCAGTTCCTTTGAGGATCTCGGCTATCGGCAGGATGTGTATAAGCGTCAGGAGGGCGGATACATCTTTGAGATATACAGTTACGACGGCTATCTGGCCGCTACGATGGAGAGCAGTGAGCGCTTTGAGCATAACAAAGTGTGTATAAGCGGCGTAGAGAGGACGACCAAGGAGTTTGGCTTCAATAATACCCTGATGATAGCCTTTGCCTTCAGTTCGGCATACCATGGCACACTGATGATGCATTCTTCAGTGGTGGTGAAGGACGGATGGGGCTATATGTTTCTCGGCAAGAGCGGCACGGGCAAGAGCACTCATTCCTCGCTGTGGCTGAAGCATCTGGAGGGTTATCATCTGCTCAACGATGACAACCCTGTGTTGCGGGTGAGAGGCCGTGAGGTGACAGTCTATGGTTCACCGTGGAGTGGCAAGACGCCATGCTACCGCCAGGAGCACGCCAAGGTGGGTGCACTGGTGATGCTGGAGCAGAAACCGTATAACAAGATAAGCCGCGAGAGCGTGGTGGCGGCCCTGTCGTCGATGCTGTGCTCATGCAGTGTGATGATATGGGACCGCAGCAGCTATAATGAGATCATGCGTACCATAGAGCAGGTGATTACCCTGGTGGGTGTACATCATCTGGAGTGTCTGCCCGACGAGGCCGCTGCGCGACTGAGTCATGAGACGATAGCCGTTAAACAATAAACAATAACCAATAACCGTTAACCAATAAACAATAACCGTTAACCAATAACCGTTAGCCATTGAATGATTGAGAGCCGCAGTATAGATAACGAGTTGCTGATTCCAGAGGTGGGCAAGCTCATTGACGAGGGCCACACCGTAAGGATGACCGTCAGGGGACGCAGTATGAGACCCTTTATCGAGGACGGGCGTGACAAGGTAATACTGGCTAAGGCAGACAATCTGAGAGTGGGAGACGTGGTGCTGGCAAGGACGCTGGAGAAAAGCTACGTGATACACCGCCTGACGGAGATGGATGAGGCTACGGGACAGTGCATACTGCGCGGTGACGGCAACCTAGACCTGGAGCATTGTAGCAAGGATGACATACTGGCAAAGGTTACCGACATACTGCGCAAGAAAAAGGAACGGCGGTATAGCCTTGACGGCTTCACCTGGAAGACCTATTCCTGGATATGGACCCATCTGCGTCCTGTGAGACGCTATCTGCTGGCTATATACAGAAGGCTGCCGGGAGTTGGGAGCTGACAGTGAAAAATGAAGCGCAGTTGCGCGACACTATAAAAGAATAAAGACATGAAACTGAAGCCAAACTTTGAGCTGCGCGACGTCTGCGGTGAGCAGGTGGTGATACCGTGCGGCATAGAGAACGTGAACTTTGACAGCATTATCCACCTTAACGAGACAGGCGCCTTTCTGTGGCGCGAGGCTGAGAAGGGCGACTTCAGCGTGGAGAGCCTGACAGCTGCACTGTTGAACGAGTATGAGGTGGACGAAGCTACCGCCACGAGGGACGTGGCATCCTTTGTGGCCAAGCTCAATGAGCAGAAACTGGCAGAGGAATAGAGTTGGAGATTGCAAAAGAAAACCTAAAATCATATTATCATGTTAATTGCAGTGGATTTCGACGGTACTATCGTTGAGCACAAGTACCCAAAGATTGGCAGAGAGATACCCTTTGCCACCGATACCCTCAAGCGCCTTATTCAGGACGGTCATCGCCTGATACTGTGGACTATCCGCTACGGTACGACTTTGCAGGAGGCCGTTGACTGGTGTAAAGAGAGAGGCGTGGAGTTTTGGTCGGTAAACAGCGACTTTGCCGAGCAGGACGTGGCCAAAGAGGAACGCAGTCCCAAGGTGAAGTGCGACATGTATATTGACGACCGCAATGTGGGCGGTCTGCCTGACTGGGGTACAATCTACGACATGATCACCAACAACCTCACCTACGAGACCATCAATCCGGCCTTGCAGCGTGAGGACAGCGGAAAGAAGAAAAAGAAGGGATGGCTGTTCTGAAAAGAGGCGATATTGTAGATAGGCTGAAGCTGGATGCAAGCCGCAAGTTTGCTGCCAGTTTCGCCATGGCCTGGGGTGTGTGGATCAAGCACTTCGGTTCATTTCTGCGTATCATGTGGCAACCATGCCTGCTGGCTGTGGCGGTGGGCATAGTGTGGTTTATGCTGCGCCCCAGCTATGGCTACATATGTATGGCTGCCGATCTCATTGCCGGGGCGGCGGTGCTCTTCGTATGGTCGATGATGCGTACCATGCAGCTGAAGGTGCTGGCTGACGTTGAGGCCGGCAACGCAGTGGAGTCCGCGAAGTTTGTACGCAATTTTGTGGCAATAGCCAAGCCTACATGGCGGCCGTATCTGCCTTTGCTGACAGGATGGTTGCTGGCATATACGCTGGCGGTGGTGCCGGCGATGTGCGGAGCCAATATATATTTATGTATAACCTGCGTGGCAGTAGCGGCAGTGGTGCCGTTCTCCGTGGGTGGCATTGTGCAGTCGTACATGGAGGTGAAGCCAGTGCCGATGCTAGGCGCGATGAGAGACGGCCTCAAGCTCAACCGCCACTATTGGGGCGGCATGGCTGCGCTGTGGATGATATTTCTGCTGCTGTTTGTGATAGCGGGAACAGTGTTGACCTTCGGTCCGATAATCCTAGGCTGCGCGTTCTCCAACAGCGAGGCTGCCATGGCGCAGGAGGAAGTGATAGAAGTGCCGTTGGGGCTGCGATGGATGCTGACAGGAGTCTTTGCTCTGCAGGTGTGGGTGCTCAGCTTTATGCAAAGCATATGGTCGCTGCCGCAGCAGGTGCATATTAGATCGATAATATATAAAACCTTAAATAAATAAAATTATGAAACAGACAATCCTTGTTACGGGAGGTACCGGCTTTATCGGCTCCCACACAACCGTTGAGCTCATCAATGCCGGTTACGACGTGGTGATTATTGACAATCTGTCCAACTCCAACGCCGACGTGGTGGATGGCATTGAGAAGATTACCGGTGTGCGTCCGGCCTTTGAGAAGGTGGACTGCCTTGACTATCCAGCACTGGAAGGAGTGTTCCAGAAGTATCCCGCCATCAGCGGAATCATTCATTTTGCAGCCAGCAAAGCCGTGGGTGAGTCGGTTGAGAAACCGCTGCTCTACTACCGCAACAACCTCAACTCTCTCATCAATCTGCTGGAGCTTATGCCCAAGTATGATGTGAAGGGTATTATCTTCTCATCGTCCTGCACCGTGTATGGTCAGCCTGACCCCGAGAACCTGCCCGTGACTGAGCAGGCTCCTATCAAGGTGGCAGAGTCGCCCTACGGCAACACCAAGCAGATATGCGAGGAGATAATACGCGATAATGCCCGCGCCGGTGCTCCCTACAAGGCAATACTGCTGCGCTATTTCAACCCCATTGGCGCACATCCTACCGCTATCATCGGTGAGCTGCCCAACGGAGTGCCTGCCAACCTGATTCCTTATCTTACCCAGACTGCTATCGGCATCCGCAAGGAGCTGAGCGTTTTCGGTGATGACTACAGCACCCCCGACGGCTCTTGCATCCGCGACTTTATCTACGTAGTAGACCTTGCCAAGGCCCACGTGGCAGCCATGAGGCGCATTCTCGACGGTGAGCAGGATGAGCCTGTGGATGTATTCAACGTAGGCACTGGTCACGGCGAGTCTGTGCTCGGCCTGATAAAGACTTTTGAGGAGGCCACAGGCGTGAAGCTGCCCTATAAGATCGTTGGTCGCCGAGCAGGCGATATCGAGCAGGTGTGGGGCAATGTTGACAAGGCCAACAAGGTGTTGGGCTGGAAGGCAGAGGCTACACTGGCCGAGGCTCTTTCCTCAGCATGGAAATGGCAGCAGGAGCTTCGCAAGCGCGGAATCATGTAAAAAGTTCTTTGATCATTGACGATTGAAAACAGATAATCCCTGTTATGTAATCGAAGAGGATAGGCTGCGGGCGAATCTGCAGTTTATCCATGACATAGCCGAGAGGGCCGGAGTTGAGATAATTCTGGCCCTCAAGGCCTTTGCCAACTGGCGCATATTTCCGATAATACGCGAGTATGTGGATCATACCACGGCCAGTTCGCCCTATGAGGCCCGCCTCTCTGCCGAGCAGTTTGGCGGGTTGACCCACACCTATTCGCCTGCGTATGAAGAGAGTACCTTTGGTGAGATATTGCGCTGCTCGGGGCATATCACCTTTAACTCGCTGTCGCAGATGCGTCGCTTCATGCCGATGGTTCGCGAGTTTGAGGCTATGACCGATGGCCACAGGATCTCTGTGGGATTGCGCATCAACCCCGGCTACTCGGAGATAGAGACCGACCTCTATAACCCCTGTGCTCCCGGCAGCCGATTTGGGGTGATGAGCGATGAGTTGTCCGACTTGCCTGACGGCGTGGAGGGCCTGCATTTCCACTGCCTCTGTGAGAATGATGCCACTTCGCTGGAGAATGTGCTGGTGAATGTAGAGGAGAAATTCGGCCATTTATTAAATAAGGTAAGGTGGCTCAATATGGGCGGCGGTCATCTGATGACACGCAAGGGCTACCATGTGGAGGTGCTGATGCGCTGCATCGACCGCCTACGCCAGATGCACCCCAATCTGCGCATTATCATGGAGCCTGGCTCGGCATTCCTCTGGCAGACAGGCTACCTGCTTGCCAGGGTGGTTGACGTGGTTGAAAACAGCGGCATCAAGACAGCCATTCTCAATGTCAGCTTCACCTGCCACATGCCCGACTGCCTTGAGATGCCTTACCATCCGGAGGTGCGCGGAGCAGAGACTCTGGAGATGGCCGACAGTGATCCGCGGGTATATGAAGAGTGCGTCTATCGCCTGGGAGGCAACAGCTGCCTGAGCGGAGACTACATGGGCTACTGGCGTTTTTCTCAGCCATTGAAGGTGGGTGATGAAATCATATTCGAGGATATGATTCATTACACCACGGTAAAGACCAATATGTTTAACGGCGTGCACCATCCTTCGCTCGCATTTCTTGGTGCAGATGGCACGCTGCAAATACTCAGGCGTTTTGCATACGAGGACTACGAAAGTAGAATGGATTAGTATGTCTTTTTAGTTATTTTGGCGGACACTAATAAAAAAAACATTGTTTTTGTTTGTCAGTATTGAAAAAAGTGCTACTTTTGCATCGCGTTTGGCGAAACGTACTTAAACGAAGGCCGCAATAGTGGCCTTTTTGAGACAGCGAGAGCTGATAAGTTGATGCTGCGGAAATAGCTCAGTTGGTAGAGCACAACCTTGCCAAGGTTGGGGTCGCGAGTTCGAGTCTCGTTTTCCGCTCTTTTCGATGCCCAGGTGGCGGAATGGTAGACGCGCTCGTTTCAGGTGCGAGTGCCGCGAGGCGTGCAGGTTCGACTCCTGTTCTGGGCACCATAAGGCATCAAAAAGACTTGTAATGGAGAGGTGGCGGAATTGGTAGACGCGCTACTTTGAGGGGGTAGTGTCAATTGTGACGTGGGAGTTCGAGTCTCCTCCTCTTCACTACAGAAGAATGTTTGTTTGCCTTTTTGGGCAACAAAGAATTCATTAGAAACTATTAATTGCGGAAATAGCTCAGTTGGTAGAGCACAACCTTGCCCCATGAAATTGGAGAGGGGTGACAACCTTGGCAAGATTTGCGAATACGGCGGGCTTTCTGGAGAAAATTGCGGAAATAGCTCAGTTGGTAGAGCACAACCTTGCCAAGGTTGGGGTCGCGAGTTCGAGTCTCGTTTTCCGCTCTTATTTTTTTGCTTATTTTTTTGGATATTATTTTTGTTTTCTCCTTTCATTTTTAATTTGTTATGAATGTTTACGCGAGATATTACGATGGCGAGGCCGTGGTATCTTCATTTGATGAACTCATTGACAGGCTCAAGGAATTTGGTGTGCCAGAGAATCTTTTTGAAGAAGGTTTGATAGAAGATATCTATGACTTCATCAACTCCAAGAATATTCACCCCAAGCGCTTCCGTGTATCGCAGCGTCAGTATTTCATACTTATAAAGACCAATGTGGAGACTCTGGAGGAGTTTAAGGCTAATGCCAAGCGCAAGGACCAGGATTCTGACGGCGCAAAGAAGGCTGACAAACTCGGAGTCTTGCAGGAGGAAAAGGTGGGATGGTATGATGCTACCCTCAATTTTAAGCGCGTGCTATATTCCGAGGCGCGTGGACGCTATGTGTATGTAGATACGCCTTTCCGTGTAAAGCTAAAGGCCAACAGTCCGCAGGATGCCTACAACCGAGTGGTGGAGCATCTGCAGAACCGCCAGGACATTGATCCGCGCAGCCAGTATCCTTCCATCAAGGGGCGCAACTACAGTTATGTCTTCCTCGGCGAGGATGGTGCTGAGGTATAGGATTGGGCAATGAGGCGTCTTGTTCTTCTGTTGTTGCTATGCCTAGGCATTGCTGCTGCTGATGCCCGTAGGCCAAACACGCTTAGCCGCCAGGAGAAGCGTGAGGGATTCCATTTGTTGTTTAATGGCCGCGACCTTGCCCAGTGGACGGGCGATATGCGCAACTATATTCCCGTGGACGGTGCTATTAAGGTCACGGCGGAGTATGGTGACGACCATAATCTCTACACACGTCGTGAGTATCGCGACTTTGTCTTTCGCTTTGATTTCTGTTTCACTGAGGCAGGTGTAAACAATGGTATAGGCATCCGTACGCCCATGGGCAAGGATGCTGCCTATTACGGAATGTGTGAGGTGCAGATCCTGGACCATGATGCGCCCGTCTATCAGGGATTGGCGGATTACCAGGTCCACGGCTCGGCCTACGGACTGGTGGCTGCCAAGCGCGCGAAGCACAGGCCGCTGGGCCAATGGAGCGAGGAGGAGATACGCGTGGTCGGCGACAGTGTCATTGTCGTGCTTAACGGCAAGGAGATACTGCGTGCTGACCTCCGTGCTGCCTGTCAGGGTCATAATGTCGCACCGGAGGGCAGTCAGCGCAACCCATATACCATTGACCATCAGTCGCATCCCGGTCTATTTAACGAGAAAGGACATATTGGACTGCTTGGGCATGGCACGGGCATCCTCTTCCGCAATCTCAGGATCAAGGAACTGTGACATCTCCGTGCGGTCTAACCGCGCGCCATAGCAAGAGAGGGTAACTAAAAGGGCAGCCATCAAACATGGCTGCCCTTTTGGTATGGTCTTGCTTCTTATGTATGTGTGCTGCTGCTTAGTTGGCGCTCTGGAATTCCTCTAGGAAGCGCTTGTCGTTCTCAGAGAAGAGGCGGAGGTCCTTAACCTGATACTTAAGGTTGGTGATACGCTCCACGCCGAGGCCGAAGGCGTAGCCCTTATAGCGTGTGGAGTCGATGCCGTTGGCTTCGAGTACGGCGGGGTCAACCATGCCGCAACCGAGGATTTCCACCCATCCGGTCTGCTTGCAGAAGGAGCATCCCTTGCCGCCGCAGATATTGCAGCTGATGTCCATCTCGGCTGATGGCTCGGTGAAGGGGAAGTAGGATGGGCGCAGGCGGATTTTGGTGTCCTTGCCGAACATCTCCTGTGCAAAGAGCAGCAGCACCTGCTTGAGGTCGGTGAAGCTGACGTTCTCGTCCACATAGAGGCCCTCGATCTGATGGAAGAAGCAGTGTGCGCGGGCACTGATGGTCTCGTTGCGATATACGCGACCCGGGCAGATGACGCGGATGGGCGGCTGCTGCTTCTCCATTACGCGGCTCTGCACGGAGCTGGTGTGGGTGCGCAGTATCACGTCGGGGTGAGCCTCGATGAAGAAGGTGTCCTGCATGTCGCGTGCCGGATGGTCATCGGGGAAGTTCATGGAGCCAAACACGTGCCAGTCGTCCTCCACCTCGGGGCCGTCGGCCAGGCAGAAGCCCAGTCGGGAGAAGATGTCGATAATCTCGTCGCGTACGATGGAGATGGGGTGGCGTGTGCCCAGCGGAGTGGGGTAGGCTGTGCGGGTGAGGTCAGGCATCTCCTCGGCGCTCTGCTGTTCATTGAGTTGGTCGCGCAGGGCGTTGATATGGTCCTGCGCAGCGGTCTTGAGATTGTTGATAGCCACGCCGAGCTCTCTCTTGCGTTCGGCGGCAACCTCGCGAAACTCGCCCATCAGCTGGGGGATGAGGCCCTTCTTGCTGAGGTATTTGATGCGCAGTTCCTCCAACTCGGCGGCGGAGGAGGCCTTCAGCTGCTTTACTTCTTCCAGCAGCGCAGGTATGTTGTCGATAAGTGCCATAGTCTTGTGTGGTATTTTGCTTACAGTCTGCAAAAGTAATACTTTTTTCTCAACCTGCCCCAAAATAGGGGTTATAATCTGTGAGGTCGGCCTTTTTTTTGCGGGGATAAAGAGGGCGGGCTTGCGATTGGATGGTCGCAAGCCCGCCGGTATCAGTCAGTCAGTTCAGCCAGAGGCTATTCTGTTGGCGGATAGTCGTGGTCGTAGTCAGCCTTCGTGTAGGAGATAATCACCTTCTGGTCGGTGGGCGAATCGTTCTCCGTGAAGAATGCCGATGTTATCTGTCCGCGTATGTTGGTCTTCGCGTCGGTAGTCACGGTAGCCTTTTTGAGCTTTTCCCAAGCCAGTTCATGGGTGATGTTCTCGTAGTAGCTGTTCACCTCCACGGTGATGCCGTCGCCGTCGCTCTGAGTCTTAGCCTTGTCGATGAGCTCCTGGGTTACGCCCGTCACCTTGATGACAATCTTGTTAACGAAGTGCTTGGTGGTGATGGTAACAGGATATTCGGTGTTGTCGATAGTGTAGTAGGCGGTCCAGACGCGGATGCGGAAGTCGTCAGCCTCAGCCAGGTACTGATCGCCGATGGGTATCTCTACCGTTACATCCACTGCCTCGCGGATGTGGATTGAGGTCTTAATTTCGTTCCAGTTGAGGTGCTCCTGCTGGTGGATGTCAACCTCCACTTCGCCGTCCTTCCAGTCGGGATCGTCGTTGAAGTAGTCGATATCATCGGGATCGCTGTCAGGCACGTCGTCAATCTTGTCAACGTCCGGGAAGGTAACGAGACCGTCTACGTGCCAATAGTCAGCAGTACCGAGGTCCACTTCCTTCTGGCGCTTCACTACATACCATATAATCTTTACTTTGTCCCAATCAATATCCTTAAAGCGGGTGTCAGCCTCGAGGCATGCCCTGAAGTCAGGAGTCTCGGCAAAGAGTCCCTCGATATCCTCTCCGGTGGGATCATAGAGATAATGAGTCACATTGGTGGTGAAGCCGGGCTTCGGGGTCTTGTAGTCGCCATTATCATAGAGGCGGCCATAGGCAAAGTTGGCTCTGTTGCTCTTGTTATTGTTGAATGGGCCAGTCGGAACGCATACGGTATAGTAATCCTTGATGTTGTAGTCTTTGCCGCTTGCTTCCTTGCGGGGGATACGATTGTCGATACGTACCGAGAACTTGGTCTTGATGGTTGCGGTAGGCTCTGCTGCCACGGGAGTTTCGTCGAAGAGGATGCTTCCTGCTCCGGTGCTCTTGGCAAATCCAGCCTTAACGGCTGTTTGGGGGGTAGTGATTGCTGGCGCGGGTGACGGTGTGGGCTCGTCAAATACGCTGTCGCTGTTGCACGCGGCAAGCATCATCATTGCCGATGCAAAAAACAATAGGTACTTCTTCATAGCAGTTTGGGTTTATAGTTGTTGTTCGTTTGTATTTTTTGTCTGATTGATGTGCAAAAATAATTATTTTTTATGAAAACAGGAAAAATTTGTCGTAAAAAAAGCGTAAACGGAATATTTATACAGATAATCGTCGTCATATTCAAAAATTGTTATTCCTGAATAGCAAATCAAGCCATTTTGCATTTCACTTTCGTGCAATCTCACGACCTGATGCTGGGCAATGCGAATGTTTAGGTGGGTTCTATCAATTCCCACCGTGAACATTTAGATTTGCGTCGATAAAAAAATGAGGGCGGGCTTGCGATTGGATGGTCGCAAGCCCGCCGTTGTTAATCAGTTCTGCCAAGGATTATTCCACAGGGGGATACTCTGCGTCGTAGTCGTCCTTGGTGTAGGAGATGATAATCTTGCTCAGCGGATCATCTTCCTTGGTGAAGAATGCTGAGGTTATCTGTCCTCTTATGTTTGTCTTCTCGTAGGTGCTTACGGTTGAGCCCTTTATCCACTCCCATGCCTGGGCATGGTCGACGTTCTTGTAGTAGCTGCAAACCTCTACTGTGATGCCGTCGCCGTCGGTCTCCTCGTTAGCCTTGCGGAGCAGCTCGGCAGTTACGCCGGTCACGTTGATGATCAGCTCGTCAGCCTCGTGGATGGCGGTGATGGTGATGGGATAGGTCTCGTTCTCGATGGTGTAGTAGGCGGTCCATACGCGGATGCGGAAGTCATCCTGCTCAGCCAGGTACTCATTGCCGACGGGGATCCTGACGGTTACGTCCACGGTATCGCGGATGTGGATGGCAGTCTTGATCTCGTCCCAAGAGTCGTGGGTCTGCTGGTGGATGTCCACCTCAACCTCGCCGGGATTGAACTCAGGCACGTCAGGCACAACGATGAGGCTGTCCTCATTGTCGGGATCGGGCTCAACATAGATGTCGTTCTCCATAGCGTCATCCTCGGTAATGTCCATGCCGGGGATATCGTTAACATCCGTGGTGGACTGGCCGGTGAGGACACCGTCGATGTGCCAGCCGTCGGTCTGCTTCTTTACGACATACCATATAATCTTGAGGGTGTCGGTGTCGAGCTGGGTGAGGTCGAGCTTGTTGCCGATATAATAGCGTGAGCGCTTGTTGGTAGACCAGCTAACCTTGCTGTTCTCGTAGGTCTGGCCGTCAATCAGGTCCTGAAGGCTAGGCTGCTCAACAATAGCTCTGGAGGTAGCGCTGCCGTCGGTGCTGAAGATGTAGAGGTAAACGCCGGCACCCTTCTTGTAGCCGAGATTCTCGTCAAGGGATATGACACCCTTGTTGTAATCAGTCTTGGAGCAGGGGTTGGTGGTATAGTTCTTGGGGAAGTAGAGACTTGAGTTGAAGGTGTTGCCCAAGTGCTCTGTGCCGGGGATGCGGTTGTCAATCCTGATAAAGAAGTAACCTGTCTCCGTGTCGCTCTGGGTTGCCACAAGCTGCTGGCTGAAAGCGCCAGACTTGCTTATGCCCACCTGAATGCTGGTTTCGGGGGTCGTTGCGGGCACAGGTGCCGGTGTGGGGTTAACGTCATCAATTCCGCTGTCACTGCTGCATCCGCAGAAAAGGAGTACTGCCGATGCAAGGGTGAAAAGGTACTTTTTCATGCTTGTTTTGTTTTACAAGGGTTAATTATTGCCTGATTTTTTCCTAAATCAACTGCAAAATTAGTCATTATTCCTTAAACACACTGGCTTTTCTATTGTTTATTTTATTAGCCAAGGAATATCCGCCAACATAAAAAGAAAATACGCTAAATATGGTTGTGAGACAATTATTATATATGGTACGTGTGTGTCAGAGAGCCGTTGCAGCGCCTGGACCAAAACTGTTGTGCTGGGGCGAAGGTCTGGGTGGGCGATAGCAAGGGCTGAATTAGTAATAGCAGAGGCTGTGCTGGCGAGAGCAGAGCCTAGGTGTATGAACTGTAAGGCAGATATTGCGGGATACAGTGCAGAGAAAATGAAATCTTAGTCCGAGGGCGCGTAATCTAGTTCTGCAGAAACGGTATCAAAAGCCGAACTCGCGGAATCTTATCGCGTAGATGTTTCATTTTCTTAGCTAAGAAAACTTCTTTTCCTAGCTAAGAAAACATCTTTTCTTAACTAAGAAAACGTCTTTTCTTAACTAAGAAAATGACATGAGCTCGCGTTTAGATTTCATAATCACGCAGTTAGATTTTGCGGTCGCGCAGATAGAATTTGTTAGTTTGGGGATTGAAACTGAAAGTGCGCGAATTGAAACTGAAAGTGCGTGAATTGAAACTGAATGTGTGCAGATTGATTGTGCTGTGGCGCGGTTTGCTGTTTAGGCCTGGTGTTATTTGTTTTGTTCCGCGTGGTTTTTTCTTAACTCCGCTTGTTATTTTCTTTGTGCTATGTGGCTTTTGCCTTATTCCGCGTGGTTTTTTCTTTATTCTGCAAAGTTTTTGCCTTACTCCGCAAGGTTTCTGCCTTGTGGAGCGTGGTTGCTGCGTGGTGTAGTGTGAGCTGCGCTGGACGTCTGTCGGTGGTTTATGACAGGCGCAGTACTCGCGGACAGTATTCGAGTGCTTTTTCGCGGTGGGTGACGCAGATGATGGTGCGGTGGGTGAGGGTGGTGCAGATGTTGTGGAGCACTGTGGCCTCAGTGTCGGCATCGAGTGCCGATGTGGCCTCGTCAAGCAGCAGCACCTGCTTGAGGTCGGTGAAGCTCACCTTCTCGTCCACGTACAGACCCTCTATCTGATGGAAGAAGCAGTGGGCTCTGGCGCTGATGGTCTCGTTGCGATACACGCGGCCCGGGCATATCACTCGGATAGGCGGCTGCTGTTTCTCCATCACGCGGCTCTGCACCGAGCTGGTGTGGGTGCGCAGTATCACTTTAAAAAGTCACGTGACTTTTGTGACTTTTGTGACTTTCTTAGGGGGGAAGCGCGGAGCAATTTTTTGTAATTCGCTGTGTGTGAGAGAGATGACAAAAATAGTGCCGAAAATGATTCCGACACTATTCTTATAGAGTTATGTAAGGGTTCTTATTCTTCGTCCCAGAAGGTTCCGTGCCAGCCCTTGGAGTCGGCACCGCTCTGGTCGCCCTCGGTAGAAGTGTCCACGTTTATAGACTTGGGGCTACCTGTCATTATACGGTTGGTGCTGATGCGCACAGCCTCTGCGTTTGGCTCGATATATCTTTTCTTTTCCATAATCCTAATACTTTACTACCTTACCATTAATAATATACAGTCTGCCCTTCTCTGGGTTGGTCACCTTGCGACCCTGCAGGTCGTAGATACTTTCGGACTTTAAAACTTCTGAACTCTCGAACTTTATGGCAGTCGGGTCTTCGTCCCAGAGGAGGGTGAACTCCTTAGAAGTTGTGAAGCCGAGCGCGAGCTGCAGGTATGCCTTGTTGGCGGGCATCTTGACGTTCGGGTCGCTGCTGGCGGCAATCTTTATGAATTTGCCGCTGCTGAGCATGAAGTTGGTGTATTGGCCGCTGGTGGCATCCACGTGTGTGGCTTCCGTCACTGCCACGAGTGCATTGTCTTCAACGGTGGCTGCTGTGGCGTTAGTAGCGCTGAGGGTATAGGCACCTGCCTCTCCGCGGATGAGCACACCAGTGTTGGCGGGAATCACGTTGTTGTCGAGGGGCACGGCTGTAATGATGCCCTTGCTGCTGTCGTATTCCTTGCAGTAGTAGGCGGTTAGGCCGTCGGGCAGCTGCACCTTAGCCTTGGAGCTGAAGCTTCCCACACCGCTGGCGGGGACAGTGTAGTTGAAGTCATTAGCAAACATCTTCAGCACCGGCTGATATGTAACAGGGTCTTGTACCCATATTTCCTCGCTGCGACCATTTTGCAGCGCAGCAGTAGTGGTACCGTTGGAAAGCTGGGCATCTGTTACCTGCATGGAAGAGGGGATTGAGGCAGGATGCGTCTTGATATAGCAATTTGTCATAGTACCCACTGACACTGTACTCGAGCTGGAATCGAAATTAAATGTACCTGTAGACAAACAATTGCTTGTTGTTACTGAACCTTGATAAACAAGACCGGCTAAACATCCGTTACGAGTTCCAGTATTAGTGATGGAACCAGTAAACAGACAGTCTGTAATTGTTGTGTTGCCACAATTATTACACCCGACAAAGGCTCCCCAATCAAGTCTTTCGCCAACACCTCCTGAGATATCTACAGATACCCACACATTCTGTATCACGTCACTACCTGCAGAGTTGCTGATTAGGCCACTCATGTGTGAAGCAGCTCCCGACCAAGTTGATGTGATTGTACCTGCCACATGGAGGTTCTTGATTGTCGCACCACTTGTCTGGCTAAAGGGAGTATGGAAAAGATTGGAACTATTATAATGAACCGTAAGTGTATGTCCTTGTCCATCAAAAGTTCCATGATAGTGCAATGGTGAGTTGTCGCCGTGCCATGTAGGGGAGATATAGGTCTGGTCATCGCCAAGGTCGATATCTGCTGTCATCTTGGCGTTGGCTGCAGTATTTGTTCCGTTGTTGACCATTTCGGCGAAATTCTTCCAGTCTTGCACTGAGCCGATTTCGTAATAGCCGTCGGCATCCTGTTGCAAGGCAAATGTCTTTAGCATTGGCTGGCTTCCCTGCTGCACCCACACAGCATCATCACCCGTGCGGCCGTTATTCAGCGCTGCCGTTGTCGTGCCGTCGGCCAACTGATCAGTTGTCACCTGCATGGAAGAGGGGATTGTCCCTGTGTGTTGCTTAACATAACTATTCGTGACGGTTCCGACTGCAACGTAATTGGGAGAACCCGTTAATTCAAACGTTCCTGTAGACAAACAATTGCTTGTTGACGTAGAACCACTATGAACATAACCTACAAAACAGCCATTATAATAGCCAGAAGTAGTTTTGAGAGAACCCGTAAACAGGCAGTCTGTAATAGTAGAACTTCCACAATTATTACAACCGATGAATGCACCACATTCAATCCAGCCACTACCTCCCGATGTTATATCTGCAGATACCCAAACGTTCTGTATCACGTCATTACCGGCAGAGTTGCTGATAAGGCCACTCATGTGTGTAGCATCGGACGAAGTAGATGTGAGTGTACCTGCCACATGCAGGTTCTTGATTGTAGCACCACTTGTCTGGCTAAAGGGAGTATGAAAAGCATTGGAACTAGAATAGTGTACCGTTAGCGTATGTCCCTGTCCGTCAAAAGTTCCATGATAGTGACGGTTTGAATAATCACCATGCCATGTGGGCGAGATATAGGTCTGGTCATCACCGAGGTCAATGTCGGCAATCATCTTTGCATTGGCTGCAGTATTTGTTCCGTTGTTGATCAGTGCGGCAAAGTCATCCCAGTCCTGTACTGACCCCAGGAGGTAGTAGCCGTTTGCATCTTGAGTGAGCTCATATTTCTTAACATAGCGGACAGCTACCCCAGTAGAAGTTTTACTTTCATCCGTCATAGCCATATAATCAATATAAAAACCTGGAGTATTGCAATAACCACTTCTCGGTAAAGTAGTACTTTGATAAATTGCAGCTTGATTAACTTGGCCAGGACTGGTGCTATATCCTGCGGCAGGCAGGAATACGCAACCTGCGGCTTCCATTAAAGCCCAGCCTTCAAGACTTACAGTAGAGGAATAAGCTTCTGTGGGATTGTTGCAATTACCTGTAAAGTCAGTTCCATTAGGGTGTGTATAGTTGTCAGGAAAAACGATTACACCTTTATAAGTACCGCCAATAGTGGCCTTACTATAGAGGGCTCCTTCGGAGAGTGTGTTGGTGACGGTACGTGATTCGAAAAGGTATGCCCACTCTGCTTGTGACAGAATGTACCACGATGTGCCGTCGCTTGGTGCACTGTAACCGTTATAGGCAAACCAGTCGTAGTGATCGCTGTACTGATTAGTGCCGAAGTAGTCATACTGATGTTCGGCAAACTGCCATGTGCCGTTAACTTGCTGTAGGTTACCCTTGGAAAATAGTATTCTGTCACCTGCGGCATTGATTGTGAATACGCCATTTAATTCTCCTTTTGCCCATGCTCCTGCTGTGAAGGCGATGAGCGCGAAAAATGTTAGAAGTAATGTTTTTCTCATAGTATTAAATTGATGAATTGGTTTAGTGGTACAAAAGTAATAATTACTTTTTGAACCACCAAAGATTTACGTTTTTAATTATAAATAAGGTAGGGGGGGTATATTACAACCTGATGACTTGGTCGCAATATTCGAGAATTTTCTCGCGGTGGGACACGCAGATGATGGTGCGGTCGGTGAGGGTGGTGCAGATGTTGTGGAGCACTGTGGCCTCGGTGTCGGCATCGAGTGCCGATGTGGCCTCGTCAAGCAGCAGCACGGGGGCATCCACCAGCAGTGCGCGTGCTATGCACAGGCGCTGGGCCTGTCCCTCGCTGAGCTCCACTCCATGCTCGCCGCATTGTGAGGAGAGTCCGTCCTTGAACCGTGAAATGAAGTCGGCCTTGGCCATGCGCAGGGCTTCTTTCAGCTGCGCGTCGGTGGCCTGCGGGTTGGCCAGCAGCAGGTTGTCGCGTATGGTGCCGCTGAAGAGGGTGTTGCCCTGTGGCACGTAGGCGAAGGATGTGGGCCTCTTGTTGGATATTTCCACCGTACCTTCTGTGGGCTCTATGAGTCCGAGGATCAGTCGGATGAGTGTTGTCTTGCCCTGGCCTGTGGGGCCCATGATGGCGGTGCGGCTGCCTGCGGGGAAGTCGTAGGAGAAGTGGTCGAGGATTTTCCGTCCGTCGGGCCGGTAGGAGAATGTGACGTTGCGGAAGGAGATGGAGATGTCAGCGGCCTGGGGCTTGGGGTCTGGGGCTTGGCCGGTGGCGGGCTCGGCGGATGAGCCGCCGCTGGTCTTTATCTCCAGTATTCGCTCGCTGGATGTGAGGGTGTTGATGATGTCGGGTATGAATTTCACCAGGCTTCTTGCGGGCCGCTGGATCTGCGCCACGAGCTGCACGAAGGCGATGAGGGCGCCGTAGGTGATGAGGCCCTGTGCCAGGTGGTATGTGCCCCAGATGAAGGTGAACAGGTAGGCGGTGGAGAATCCCAGGTTCATCACCAGATTGGAGGTGACGGAGTAGCGTGCGCGGAGGTGGACGAGGTCGACGAGCTTTTGCTGGGTGGCGGCAACGCGGTTCTTGATTTCCCGGGTGCCTCCGGGTATGGTCTTGATTACCACGCGGTTGGTGATACCCTCCTGGTATTGTGCCTGCAGGAGGCTGTCGGTCTTCCTTACCTGGCGGGAGATGCGGCGCATGGTCTTGATGTAGAGCTTGCCTATGAGGAGGAAGAACGGTATGATGATGACCACGAAGAGAGCCAGCGTCTGGTCCATCAGGTAGAGGAAGATGAATGCTCCGATAAACTGTGCGCAGACTATGATGAAGGATGGCAGTGTGTCGGTTACGAGCGACACGATTACGTTTACGTCCTTCTCGATGCGGTTGATGATGTCGCCGCTATGGAACTCCATAAGTTTTCTCCACGGGGCGGTGAGGCTCTGGCTGAAGATGTCCATCTGCATCTTGTTGGAGGCCTTGACGCTGAGCATGGCGTTGACCCAGCTGCGATAGGCGCCCAGCAGGAGCTGCGCCAGCAGGGTGCAGACAATCAGTATGATGGCGGTGCGGAAGGAGAAGATATTGCTCGACCCCGTGGCGATGTCGATGGTCTGCTTGGTGAGCCACACAAACAGGAACTCCAGTCCCACAATCAGCAGGCCGGCAATGGTATTGTTGGTGGCTTGCAGCTTGTTGGCCTTCAGTTCTTGCCAGATCAGTCGGCTTATCTGCTTGGTGGTGTACTTTGACTTCATTTGGCTATCTCTTGTCAGCGCCCCAGAGGAGCTTGCTGCGCAGTGTGTCGAAGAAGGAGTGGTCGGCGCGTCTCACTATCTTAAGCTTGTAGGGGGCGGCCTGAATGGTGAGGGCAGTGCCTTCGTAGAGGCTCTCGCTTCGTCCGTCGATGGCGAGCATGAAGTTGTGGCTGCGGCTCTGCACGTGGAGCTCAATCTTGACGTTGTCGTTGAGTATGATGGGCCTTACTGCCAGGCTGTGAGCCGCTATTGGCGACAGCACGATGGTCTTGGAGTCGGGCGAGATGATGGGGCCGCCTACGCTCAGCGAGTAGCCGGTGGAGCCCGTGGGTGTGCTTATCACCAGTCCGTCGGCCAGATAGGTGGCCAGGTAGCTGCCGTCCACCGAGGTGTTGATGCTTATCATCGACGAGTTGTCGTGCTTGAGTATGGCTATCTCGTTGAGGGCGAAGGGTGATGATGCGATGCTGTCGCCGTCGGCCTCCACCGTCAGCAGCGAGCGTTCCTCAACCCTGTAGTTGCCGTTGGCCAGTTCGCGGAAGAAGCTGTTGGCGTCCTGCGGCAGGATGTCGCTGATGAAGCCGAGGTGGCCGGTGTTGATGCCGATGATAGGCATGTCGCGGTCGCCCACCAGGCGTGCGGTGTTGAGGAATGTGCCGTCACCGCCTATGCTTACGGCAAAGTCGGCGCTGATGTCGTCATGGTGCGCCAGGGTGAACGTTATGGCGCTGATGTCAACGTGCCTGCGTAGGAAGTCGGCAAAGTCCTGCTCAATCACAATGCTGCTGCCTGTGGCGGCAATGCTGTGCAGCACCTCTCTGATGTAGGCAGATTTCTCAGCCTGGAATTTGTTGCCGAAAATGGCAAAAGTCTTGTTAAGCCTGCTCACGATGTGTCTGTTTGGCATGAATTTTCAGCAAAAGTAGCACTTTCTTTTTAGTTTATGGCGTTAATTTGGTATTTTTGCAATCAATTAGAGTAAAACTAACGGCATTTAACCCATAAAACCCATTATCAAGATGACAAAACTGAGTGTAAATATAAATAAGGTGGCTACTCTGCGCAATGCTCGCGGTGGCAACAACCCCGATGTGCTCAAGGTGGCCCTTGACTGCGAGCGCTATGGCGCACAGGGCATCACCGTGCACCCCCGTCCCGACGAGAGGCACATACGCCGCAGCGATGTCTATGCGCTGAAGCCTGCGCTGCACACCGAGTTTAATATCGAGGGCTATCCCTCTGAGGATTTCTGCCAGATGGTGATTGACGTTCAGCCGGCCCAGGTGACCCTGGTGCCCGACAGCCCCGACCAGATAACCTCCAATGCCGGTTGGGACACCGTGAAGAACAAGGCTTTCCTTACCGACATAGTTGGCCGCTTCCGCGAGGCCGGCATCCGCACCTCAGTCTTTGTGGCTGCTGATGAGGCCATGGTGGAGGGAGCCAAGGCCGTGGGCAGCGACCGCGTGGAGCTCTATACCGAGCCTTACGCCACCGACTATGCTGCTGACCGCGAGGCCGCCATCGCACCGTTCATTGCAGCGGCACGCAAGGCACAGGAGGTGGGGCTCGGCCTCAATGCCGGCCATGACCTCAGCCTGGAGAATTTGCGCTATTTCCATGAGCAGATACCCTGGCTCGACGAGGTGAGCATAGGCCATGCCCTCATCTGCGACGCCCTCTACCTGGGTCTCAAGGAGACTATTGCACGGTATCTGGGAGAGTTGGGAGTTAGGAGTTAGGAATTAGGAATGCCGCAGGGTATCGCGAAGACTCTGTCAGTGGTCGCGCCACGGCGCGGGCTGACAAAAGAGAGTCTGAGAGCGAAGCGGCAATTAGAAATTAGGAATTAGGGAGATGCGCAGTGCTTTGCTGACGATATTGCTGCTTGTTGCCGCTCTTGCCGTGCGCGCCGCTGAGCCCGTAGAGGGAGTGCAGCGTATGGCTGTGCGACTGATGGGCAAGTCGCTGGCGGACCATATCGAGTTTCGTCAGATAGAGGCCGACGGCGATGTCTTTGAGCTGCGCAGCGACAAGAGCAAGATAATCATCAGCGGCAACTCCGCCAACAGCATGGCGATGGGGCTTGGCCACTATCTGAGATACTGCTGCCATGTCAATGTGTCGTGGGACGCCGACGAGAAGATAGCCATGCCCAAGTCTTTGCCGCCGGTCGATAAGCCCCTGCGGCGCAGGGCGCTGGTGGAACACCGCTTCTTCCTCAACTATTGCACCTTCGGCTATACCATGGTGTGGTGGCAGTGGCGGGAATGGGAGCGCTTCATCGACTGGATGGCCCTCAACGGCATCAACCTGCCGCTGGCCATCACCGGGCAGGAGAGCGTGTGGTACCGGGTGTGGACCAGGCTCGGCCTTACAGATGAGGAGGTGCGCTCCTATTTCACCGGTCCCGCCCATCTGCCGTGGCACCGCATGATAAACCTCGACCGCTGGCAGGGACCGCTGCCCATGGCCTGGCTGGAGCATCAGGAGATGCTGCAAAAGAATATCGTGGAGCGTGAGCGCGAACTGGGTATGCGCCCGGTGCTGCCAGCCTTTGCCGGCCATGTGCCGGAGGCCTTGAAGCGCCTCTTCCCTGAGGCTAAGATAAGCCGTATGAGTTCATGGGGCGGATTCAAGGATGACTACCGCAGTTTCTTTCTCGACCCGATGGATTCGCTCTTTGCAAGGATTCAGACCATGTTCATGGAGGAGCAGACGATGCTCTACGGCACCGACCACGTCTATGGCATCGACCCCTTCAACGAGGTTGATCCGCCGTCGTGGGAGCCCGATTTCCTGGCCGAGGCTGCCCGCACCATCTACTCCACGCTGACTGACAACGACCCCCAGGCCCTGTGGGTGCAGATGACATGGCTTTTCTATATCGACCAGGCCCACTGGACCCAGCCGCGCATCAAGGCATTCCTAGGCGCCGTGCCCAGAGGGCGCCTGCTGCTGCTCGACTATTTTGCGGAGAACACCGAGGTGTGGCGCAAGACCGACTCCTACTATGGCCAGCCCTTCGTATGGTGCTACCTCGGCAACTTCGGCGGCAACACCATGCTGGCCGGCAACATGGCTGAGGCGGGGCAGCGCATCGCTTCGGCCTTGACTGACGGCGGGTGCTCCATCAGCGGCGTCGGCTCCACGCTGGAGGCCATGGACTGCAATCCGCTGATGTATGAGTATGTGCTCGACAATGCGTGGTCGGAGTCACTCTCCCTCAAGGCCTGGGTGGACAGCTGGGCTGACCGTAGGGTGGGGAAGACCATAGGCCAGAACCGCGAGGCATGGCAACTGCTGGTTGACAGCGTATATACTCGCTCCGCCGCCCTGGGACAGGCACCGCTGACCAATGCGCGTCCCTCGCTCAAGGGGCACGGCAACTGGACCACCAATCCTGCGTACCATTATAATAATAAGGTGCTCTACGATGCCTGGCGCAAGATGACGCAGGCCGCGCAGACCAACAAGAGAGTGACCAACAGCATGGCCTTCGACCTGGTGAATGTGGGGCGCCAGTATCTGAGCAACCATTTCATAGTGCTGCGCGACAGCCTGGCTGAGGCCTACAACCGCCGCGACATAGAGGCGGCAGCCGCCGTGGGGCTGAAGATGGAAACGCTGCTCTCGCAGCTTGACAGCCTGCTCACCGTCCACCCCTATTTCTCGCTGCAGCGATGGGTGGACAAGGCTTCGTCTTTTGGCACCGATGCTGCCGACAGCATCTACTACCGCCGCAATGCCAAGACGCTGCTCACCACGTGGGGAGAGGCTCCGCAGTCGCTCAACGACTATGCCTCGCGCACCTGGGCGGGGCTGGTGAGCCACTATTACCAGCCGCGCTGGCACGAACTGATTTGCGAGCTGCTGATGGATATCAAGTTAAAGCAGCAGTTCGACCAGAAACTGTTTAACGCCAATATGTGGCAGCAGGAGCAGGACTTTGTCAACCGTGACCAAACGCTCTACACCCGCCGCAGGACAGTGGCCAATCCGCTGGACTTCATCATAAGACTGCAGCGCCAGTGGAGACAATGAACAATAACCGTTAACCAATAACCGTTAACTGATAACCAATAACCGCTTACAATATGAAAAAAGCAATTGTTTTTCTGGCAGAAGGCTTTGAGGAAGTAGAGGCCCTGACCGTAGTAGATGTGCTTCGCCGCGGCGGAGTGGAGGTGACCACCATGTCAATAACCGAGGACCCCTATGTGGACGGTGCCCACGGCATTGAGGTGCTGGCCGATGCCGACAATGAATATGAGATAGACGATGCCGATATGATTGTGCTGCCCGGCGGAATGCCCGGTGCGTCTAATCTGCGTGCTTCTGCCGTGGTGTGCGATGGCGTGCTGTCCTTCGTCAAGGCCGGCAAGCTGGTGGGAGCCATCTGCGCAGCCCCCTTTGTGCTTGGCGAACTGGGCGTCCTCAACGGCAAGAAGGCTACCTGCTATCCCGGTTTTGAGGATAAACTCCAGGGCGCAGCCTATACTGCCACCCGTGTGCAGCGCGACGGCAACATTATCACAGGCAACGGCCCGTCGTCAGCATTGCCCTTCGCACTGGCTCTGCTTGCTGCTATAACTGACGATGACACCGCTCAGCAGGTGGCAGACGGAATGTTGGTATAAAGTTAAAGAATTGAAAGATTGAAGAATTGAAGTGTTGAGCAATTTCCTTATCCTCGTTGCCGGAGGGCGCGGACTGCGCATGGGCTCGGATCTGCCCAAGCAGTTTATGCTGCTGGGCGGCGAGCCTGTGATTATGCGCACCATACGCCGCTTTGTGGAGGCCATGCCTGGTCTGGGCATCGTCGTGGTGCTCCACCCCGACTATGTGGACATGTGGTATCGGCTATGTGAGGAGCATGGCTTTGATATCTCTGTGCAGATAGCGCTGGGCGGTGATGAGCGGTTTCATAGCGTGAAGAACGGCCTAGATGCCATCAGTTCTTCTGCCGGTGACGATATCGTCGCCGTCCACGATGCTGTGCGTCCGTTGGTCAGCGTGGAGGTTATCCGCCGTACTTTTGCCGAGGCTGTGGAGCATGGTGCCGTGGTGCCGGCCCTGCCGTCGGTGGAGTCGGTGCGGCTAGTGGATGCTGGTGGCCGCAGTATGGCAGTGAGTCGCAATAGTGTGATGCTCGTGCAGACTCCGCAGGTGTTTTCACTCAGCCTCTTGCGCAAGGCCTATGCCCAGCCCTACCGCGATACCTTCACAGACGACGCTTCGGTGGTTGAGGCCCTAGGTCATCCCATACATATCGTTCCTGGCAATCGCGAGAATATCAAACTTACCACTCCCCTCGATATGCAGATGGCAGAAATGTTTGTTTAATGTTATAGAGTTGAAGAATTGAGGCAAGGAAAAATCCTTGCCTCCCTTTGTATTAATCCCTAGCGCCAGAGTCCTCCCCTAGAGGAGTTAGAGGGAGCCCTGGGGTTGGTTTCATCGCAACCACCTTTTCTCGCCATGACAGAATTGATGCAGGCATCATTCTGCTCATTTGGCTTAACGAAAACGTTGGTTTCTTTGCAATCACCTTTTCTCGCCATGGTAGAATTGATGCAGGCATCATTCTGCCCATTTGGCTTAACGAAAACGTTCTATTTGCTGGTGCCTCGCCAGGTGCTGTAGGCTGTGCCGTCGCCGAGGTTGATTTCGATGCTGTTGCCGTTGATGGTGAAGTAGCCGGTCTCAACTCTGACGGGATCGAACTTCTCTGTTTTCGTTTCCTGTTTGCCGTTGGAGTCAACTTTGGTGGTGGTCTTCGTGTTCCAGGTAACGGTCAGGCTGTTGTCGTCCGTCACTGTGTATGTGCCATCGAAGTACTGCTCCACTACGTCATCGTCAACCACCAAGTCGGTAACGCCCTTTACTGCGGGAGCCTGATAGAGGCGGCGGCATTTGCCGTTAGACTGGAATGTGAAGGTCTCATTGGCATTCTTTGTGCTGACCCATGTGTTAACGATGGGGGAGCTGATGCCGTTGTCATCGTCGTCATCGCCGCAGGAGGCGAAACCAGTGCACAGAGTAGCCACCATCAGGATGGCCATCAGTCTGAAAATGTTCTTCTTAATCATTGCGCAAATGGTTTTGTTGGTTTGTTTGTCCTTAATATAACGCAAAAAATGTCATATTATTATATTGTAGTACGCGTAATTTTGGCACCATTAAACAATATGTATGTATCCCCCTTGCTTCGAAGACGATTATATCCTGCATGTGGAATGTGTAGAATATGAGCAAAAGAACCGAGGCAAGCACCTGTTTTCTCCAAGTACTTGCCTCGTATCATAGCAATAAGCACCATCTTGCAGCTTACTCCTCAAAGCAGCCTCTATCGCATGTCGAGTATCAACGACTTACAGAGTTGGTGTAAAGTACAGGCACATCTTTTTAGACTCTTTCTGTCTATTCTGCACGTTCTAAACGTGATTATACAACAGAATTTTATTCTTTGTGTCATCTTCATTCGTTAAATTGGAATTTACCTCACTACTTGAGTTTAGACATCCACTCGACCAGCATATCAAGTACCTCTGGAGCAAAGGTTTCTTCAATGTCTCGGTATTCAGCGGTCATCCCTGTCAGGCAAAGTTGAAACATGTGATTTACACCTTCTACCATTTACCTGCTCTCCAGCGACTCAATCAGATTGTCGCAGGAAGACATCAGTTTCTTGTATTTTCTGACAGTAACAAAGACCGCGATGAGATAAGTGACAAAGAGCAATATACCAACCCACAACATGTCATTTCCGGAGGCCCCTTGCGAATAGATTCGGAGAACGATATAGGCAGTCATGGCCACGGCCGGAATCGCCCCAATCACGGTTGACAGATGATAAAACCTTTTGTATTCCTTGATATTCTTGGCTACGGTCAGGACATCGCTCTCATGCAGATTCTGATTGTTGAATCTTTTTCTCATCCAAAGCACAAAGATCAGGTCTATGATTGCCCAGGTGGACACGGCGGCGGCGAACAACATCGGCCATCCGACAGCATTGCAGATAATCAGAATCATGGGAATGGATGTTAGATCCATCATCATTCTGGTTTTGAGGTCGTTTCCGATGAAAGATGCTTTTTGTTTCTGAATATGATCCATAAGGCCTTTATTAACGATTCTCTGCTCACTGAGCGTCTCCTTCAAGTCATTGAATTCAGACTTGAGTTCCTGCAGTTCTTTAGAGTTTATATCCATGGATTCCATTGTTTTGCTCATTTAGATGTTAGACATTTGTTTTAACTGTTCTTTGATGCGAACAAGTTTGATGGAAACGTTCTTGATGGAAATGCCGAGGATGGCGCCGATTTCGTCGTAGCTCAGGCCTTCGAGCCACAACAGGATGACACTTCTGTCAACGAGTCCGAGCGCATTGATTCTCTGGTAGAGATGCTTGACCTGAAGGGATTTCTCAAAATTGTCCTCGTAGGGTTTGACGTCCATATCGAGAGCCACCCGCTCACCAGCCCTCTTCTGCTTCTTGTCAAAATTCAAACAGTAGTTGAGGCTGACGCGGTAGATCCATGTCTTGATATCACTTTTCCCCTCGAAGGAATCAAATCCCTGCCAGAGTCTGATCAGGATCTCCTGAAACAGGTCATTCACCTCGTCTTCATCCTTGGAAAACATATAGCAGACCGTATAGATAGTCCGCTTATATTCTTCAACGACTCTTGAAAATCTTTGCTCTTTCGTTTCCATTTCTTATTCGTTTTTACACGTTAGACAACGAACCAATGAAAAAACTACAAAAAAAACACGATTTATCTGTTTATTATGCTATTCTCAATTGCCTGCAACCATATAAGTACGTAGTTATTATTTGAAAAGATTCCTTATATCCATAGAAAGGAACTCTTCGGCGCTAATACCACCATCACCCACGATAAATGCAGATTTTGGTTTGAACTTATCTCTGAACTCACCAAGTCCTTTAGTGTTCTTTTCGGCATTACTCTTCACCTCGATGGCAACGACTGTTCCCTTCTTGCGAAGAATAAAATCAACTTCGTTGGCAAGTTCACGCCAATAGAACACTTCAATGCGATGAACAAAAGCCTGACTGACAATCCAAGCACCAATACCCGACTCAAAGATGCGCCCCCACTCCTTGCGATCCATAATAGCTTGATCGAATGTGTGAGGATTGTACGCCACCTTTAGGGCATTGTTATAAACCTGAAATTTGGGGATACTGGCTCGACGTCTTGCTGTATCGATACTATATTTCTGAAGTCCACACAGCATACCACTCTCATCAAGCAGATTGATATAACCTGCCAAAGTAACGGTGTTTCCTGCGTCTTGTAAAGAACCAAGCATTTTGTTGAGAGAGAGAATCTCGCCAGAGTAAGAAGCACCAAGTTCAAAAGTCTGACGAAGAAGGGCCGGCTTACTGATAGGCGTATTCATCAGGATATCCTTATTGATGGTCGCATCAATGATTGCCGACTGTATATACTGCTCCCAACGATCAGTCTCATTTATCAGGCTGGCAGCACCCGGATAACCTCCATAGAAAAGATACTGGTCTAGGGTAAAGCCAAAGCACTCTTTCATCTCAGGATAGCTCCAATGAGTCATGCGTATTTCTTCGAAACGGCCTCCTAACGACTCAGAAAGTCTTTTTTCTAAAAGCACACGGCTACTACCGAGTAACAACACCTTAATGTTGCAATCGTGCAAGGTGTCACAGTCCCACTCCTTCTTTATAACCTCACTCCAATTAGATATCTTCTGAATTTCATCGATGACAAGAATCATATTGTCAAGGCCTTTGCTCTCCTTCAGACTTCGAACAGCAGCCCAACAGTTAGATACCCAAGCAGTATTTGATGCTGGCACATTATCGGCAGAGAATTGCTGATAAGGCAAATCCAAATCTTGAAGCACCTGCTTAACAACAGTAGATTTACCCACCTGGCGCGGTCCCATAACGACCTGAATGAACTTTCTCGGTTCTTTAAGCCTACTTGTAATTATCTGATATTCAGCTTTTTTATACATAATTTTAAAATTTACTCAACGGTATGAGTAATTTTACTCAGTTCAAAGGTATAAATTATAAGTTGATTCACCAAACGTTTTCGAAAGAATTTTTAGTTATACCATCATATGTTTTGCATCATAATCTGAGCATAAAGAAAAGGGACTTGCCCAATTGTGGGCAAGTCCCTTTGCAAATTATGTAAGAGTGATATTTACTCTTCGACGGCTGCCTGCGCGGCGGCTAACAGATACTGATTATCAACAACTTACAGAGTTATTGTAAACTACTGGCGACTCTTTTACGACACATTCTGCACGTTTTTACACGCTCATGAATTTTGATGTATCGTATGAACCTTTTTGGGGTTTTATTGTTCCATCTCTTGTAACGAACCGATTCCTTATAGGTTTCCAGTCGATATTGGGGCTACTATCGTAATAACACAGTCTGTCATGTTCCATATCTGTTCCGGTCTTGCCCAATGAACGATAAGTTGGTACTGGCTCTATGGCTCGCTTTTCTTTTGCTTCTATCAGTTTTGGCATTTGTCCGTTCTTGCATGAATTCAATATTTCATCTTTGCAGTTCAGAGGTCCGGCTATTATTCTATCATCTTCATCTATTATCGAGCGAATAAGAATACCACCGAATTTTCCATATTTCTCATTATAATGACTATCAAAACAAATATCTATTCCGCTAAGATGATAGAACAACTGCCCTCCTTTATAATCATTGCGAGGATAGGTCACTCTTTGCCACCCAAATTCTTCTGGGTCCTTCAAATATTGTTTGCTATCATAATAGTAGAATTCGATTTCAGCAAACCGGAAAACTTTGTTATTACATTCAATACCATAGTTGTTAAATAGTTTACGTGCAATTTTCCTACATTCTTCTATGAATCTCTCGTAATTTGATATTCCATCAAACGGATTCGTCAATAGATCTAATTCTTTTTTCATGATTCAATTCTTTTGATTTCTGTTGCAAATATACAAAGAATCGGGCATTGACCCTATTCTTGATAGTAAAATTTATTTTGAACAAGTGAGTTTAAGCTTGTCCACTATTTCATTTTTGATATCACCTTTCTTTAAGTCTTCATAATCTACAATGGGAATGCGTGCGCCTTTTGCTAATACTTTCAGATAATCCTGATAGATTGTCCATGTTAGACAATTCAACGCGCCTCCATTCTCTGCTATGAAATCACGCATTTGCACTTGATAGATATCGCCTTCATACTCAGGGTATAGTTCCTTGTATTGGGCCAATGTTTCCGCATCTGTGACTTCATCTCCAAGTCCTGGAATGATAATGAAGTCGCATGTTTGTAAACTGTTGATATATGCCCAGCTCAATTCATCGTACTTACTTAGTTTGAGTTCTATAACTTCAAAATGCTTTGTGAGGGATGAATGCATCTTTTGGGCTATCTTGTCTTCGTACAGCTCCAGATTTACCAATACTTGAGGTTTGCCAGATTTATTTATTCCAACATACCTTACGATTCCATCGGTATGCCCAAAGGTATCTTCTTTATCCCATGGAAGCCAAACGATTGTCAAGTCTGGTGACATGAAAGCACATTTAAGAAGGCACTCTATTTGTTCTTTACTGAAATTCGGATTTTCACTGAAAACTTTTTCAGTCATGACTACGTATTCCGTTTCTTTGCTTTTTTTCTTTCCTTTACAGAATACCATATTACCTCCGTCAACGACGAACGGAATATCCACAATTTCGTAATTTTGTGCAAATGGGCAGTTTTTTATGACTTTATCAACATTTGTAATGTACTTCTTCTTGTCTTGAAGATAATCTGGATTATAAACGAACTTAACGAAAACATACTCATCCATTTGTAATGGCATAAAATCTCTTACCCAATAGTCTTTCGTGTGAGAAACAGTTCCCATACCTTTGTGATATGTCCCAATAATGTCCCAAAGTTCTAATATCAGTTCGGGGTAGTGTCTTTCCAACAGGCTTGACAAGACGACCTTACTTTTTTCTTTTTCTGTTAATATCATATCGCAATTCTTTTTTGATGTTAAACATGATGATTCGTCGACTAATCACGCTGCAAAGGTACAACATATTTAATACTTGGGGCAAACTTTTTTGTTAACTTTTGTTAGAGTTTTCGGAATAGTAATTTGTTGATTATTAATATATTATATAAATATTTGCATTAAAATTCCTATCGTATTTATATTATAAAAATTGCATGTTTTATGTCTATGAATTAAAGCGCTAAGGAAAAATAATGATGCACTTTTTGCGACGTTTTACCACCAAAATCGTCTGGAGATAAAACATAAAAAGGGACCTGCCCAAACGGACAGGTCTCTTTGCAATTAATTTCAGAGTTTATTTTACTCCTCAACTGCTGCCTGGGCGGCGGCGAGGCGTGCGATGGGCACACGGAAGGGTGAGCAGCTGGCGTAGTTCATGCCGATTTTGGCGCAGAATTTCACGGAGCTGGGCTCGCCACCGTGCTCACCGCAGATGCCGGTGCGCAGGTTGGGACGAATCTCGCGGCCCTTGTCGACGGCGTACTCGATGAGCTTGCCCACGCCCTTCTGGTCGAGCACCTGGAAGGGGTCAACCTTCAGGATCTTCTTCTCCAGGTAGACGGGGAGGAAGCTGGCGATGTCGTCGCGGCTGTAGCCGAAGGTCATCTGTGTGAGGTCGTTGGTACCGAAGGAGAAGTACTCAGCCTCGGTGGCTATGCGGTCGGCGGTGAGGGCGGCACGCGGTATCTCTATCATGGTGCCGATCTCGAACTTTATCTCGACGCCTTCCTCGGCAAATACCTCGGCGGCAGTCTTCTTGATGATTTCCTTCTGCTGCTTGAGCTCATAGAGGATACCGATGAGGGGTACCATGATCTCGGGCTTGGGGTCGAAGCCTTCCTTCTTCAGCTGGCATGCGGCGCCGAGGATGGCGCGTGTCTGCATGGCTGTGATTTCGGGGAAGGTGATGCCGAGGCGGCATCCGCGGTGGCCGAGCATCGGGTTGTTCTCTGCCAGGCTCTCTACGCGGCGCTGGATGGCCTGCAGGCTTACGCCCATCTCGTCGGCCATCTTCTGCTGTCCGGCTAGATCGTGGGGTACGAACTCATGGAGAGGCGGGTCGAGGAGTCGGATGTTGACTGGCAGTCCGTCCATGGCCTTGAGGATTCCGTAGAAGTCGGCCTTCTGGTAGGGCAGCAGCTTGGCGAGTGCCTTCTCGCGGCCTTCCACGCTGTCGCTGAGGATCATCTCGCGCATGGCGATGATCTTCTGGTCCTCGAAGAACATGTGCTCGGTACGTGTCAGACCGATACCCTTGGCGCCGAAGGCGCGTGCCACCTGTGCATCGTGGGGAGTGTCGGCGTTGGTGCGCACCTCCATCTTGGTGTACTTGTCGCAGAGGTCCATCAGGGCCTTGAAGTCACCGCTGAGCTCAGCTGCCTTGGTGGGTATCTCGCCGGCGAACACCTGTCCGGTGGTACCGTTGAGGGAGATGAAGTCGCCCTCCTTATATGTTACGCCTTCAATCTCTACGGTCTTGGCCTTGTAGTCCACGTTGATGGCACCTGCGCCGCTGACGCAGCACTTGCCCATACCGCGAGCCACCACGGCTGCGTGGCTGGTCATGCCGCCGCGTGCGGTGAGGATACCCTCAGCGCTTGCCATACCGGCGAGGTCTTCGGGGCTGGTCTCGATGCGTACCATCACCACCTTGTGGCCGTTGGCAGCCCACTCCTGGGCGTCGTCGGCGTGGAATACTATCTGTCCGCATGCTGCGCCCGGGCTGGCGGGGAGTCCCTGGGTGATGACCTTAGCCTTCTTCAGGGCGTCCTTGTCGAATACGGGGTGCAGCAGCTCGTCGAGCTTCTGGGGCTCGCAGCGCAGTATGGCTGTCTTCTCGTCGATGAGTCCTTCGCGTACGAGGTCCATGGCAATCTTGACCATGGCGGTGCCGGTGCGCTTGCCGTTGCGGGTCTGGAGGAACCAGAGCTTGCCCTCCTGAACAGTGAACTCCATGTCCTGCATGTCATGGTAGTGGTGCTCGAGCTTGTCCTGGATGGCGTTGAGCTCAGCATATATCTCAGGCATAGCCTCCTCCATGGAGGGATACTTGGCTGCGCGCTCGGCCTCGGTGATGCCTGCGCGTTCTGCCCAGCGCTGGCTGCCGATCTTGGTAATCTGCTGGGGTGTGCGGATACCGGCCACCACATCCTCGCCCTGAGCGTTGATGAGGTACTCGCCGTTGAAGAGGTTCTCACCGTTGCCGGCATCGCGGCTGAAGCATACGCCTGTTGCGGAGGTGTCGCCCATGTTGCCGAACACCATAGCCATCACGCTGACGGCGGTGCCCCACTCGTCGGGTATGCCTTCCATCTTGCGGTAGAGGATGGCTCGCTCGTTCATCCAGCTGCGGAATACGGCGCAGATGGCGCCCCAGAGCTGCTCCATCGGGTCGGTGGGGAAGTCCTGTCCGGTCTGCTCCTTGATGGCAGCCTTGAAGAGCTGCACGAGCTTCTTGAGGTTGTCAACGCTGAGGTCCTTGTCGAGGCTGACGCCCTGCTCCTCCTTGACCTTCTCGATGATGGCCTCGAAGGGGTCGATGTCCTCCTTGTTGACGGGCTTCATGCCGAGCACCACGTCGCCGTACATCTGTACGAAGCGGCGGTAGCTGTCATATACGAAGTGGGGGTTGCCGGTCTTCTTCACCATGCCCTCAGCCACCTCGTCGTTGAGGCCGAGGTTGAGGATGGTGTCCATCATGCCGGGCATGGAGGCGCGGGCACCGGAGCGTACGCTCACCAGGAGGGGGTTCTCCACTGAGCCGAACTTACTGTTCATCAGGTTCTCCACGTGAGCCACGGCTGCGTTGACGTCGTCCTGCAGCATCTCGACAATCTTGTCCTGGCCTACAGCGTAGTATTCGTTGCAGGTGTCGGTGGTGATGGTGAAGCCCGGGGGTACGGGCACGCCGATGAGGTTCATCTCGGCCAGGTTAGCACCCTTGCCGCCGAGAGCCTCGCGCATTTGCGCATTGCCTTCAGCCTTACCGTTGCCGAAGGTGTAAACTCTTTTTGTTGCCATAGTTTTGATATAGTTGTTAGATGTTATGATTTGTTTCGGCCGCGAATTTAGTAAAAAAATGCGAGAAAGGGTGGTAAATTATCTCATTATTTATAATTATGTGCATGCAAGACCGAAAAAATCCTTACTTTTGCCCTGTATACACGATGGAGTTTTACGATTGGACTATTTGACGTTTAGACGATTAGCCCGTGAAATTGTAAAATCGTGAAATCGTGAAATTGTAAAATTGTAAAATCGTGAAATCAAACGACGGATTTCAGTTCAGGCAATTCTATGTTCGCCACGACCGCTGCGCCATGAAGGTAGGCACCGACGGCGTGCTGGTGGGCTGCCTGTGCCCCGGCCCCGCCTCCGCCATCCTCGACCTCGGCTGCGGCACCGGCCTCATAGCCCTGATGCTGGCGCAGCGTTTCCCCGAGGCCCGGATAGTGGGCATCGACATCGACGCCGCCGCTGCCGCCCAGGCCGCCGACAACTTCGCCGCCTCGCCATGGGCTGACCGCCTCACAGCCATCTGCGCAGACGCAAGAAGTTATGCTGCCAGGGGTGGGGGAGACAGCCTGTTTGAGCTCATCGTTTGCAATCCTCCGTTCTACGCCAACAGTCCGGCGGCCTCCAGCGCGGCGCGTGACAGGGCGCGGCGCACCGACACCCTGACCTATGAGGACCTCGCCCTCACCGCCGAGCGCCTGCTGACCGACGGCGGACGGCTGGGCGTCATAGTTCCCTACGCCGAGGCTGCGGACTTCATCCACACCTGCTGGCTTCACGGCCTCCACCTCCTTCAGCGCACTGACATACGCACCGCGCCCTCCAAGCCGTTCAAGCGATGCTTTATCATATTTGAAAAAACAGATGAAAACAAAGATATAAAGTCACATGTGCTCACCCTGCTCAACGCAGACGGCACCCGCTCCGAAGAATACCGCACTCTGACAAGAGAATACTATCTGTTTGAGGTTTGAGATTTGAGGTTTGAGGTTTAGCCAAGTCCGGAAGTGGGCACTGAAAGAAATTATCAGAAATTATTCAAAAATTTATGCCCAACGGCTTGCTAAATTGTGAAATAGTAAATTGTCCAATTGTCAAATTAAAATGACTCTTGACTCTTGGCGCTTGGCTAAATCGTCCAATCGTGAAATCGTCTAATCGTCAAATTAAAATGTTCTCTAATTCTCAAATTCTTGAAAGCAAGACTCCTGTTCGTGGAATTCGTATAATTCGTAGTTATTTCCCTTAAACATGAATAAGTATAAAACACCCATAAATTATCAAAAATTCTCAAATTCTTGGAAGCAAAACTCCTGTTCGTGAAATTCGTATAATTCGTAGTTATTTCCCTTAAACATGAATAACTATAAAACACCCATAAATTATCAAAAATTTTCAAATTCTTGAAAGTAAGACTCTTATTCGTGAAATTCGTATAATTCGTAGTTATTTCCCTTAAACATGAATAGCTATAAAATACCCATAAATTATCAAAAATTCTCAAATTCTTGAAAGTAAAACTCCTGTTCGTGAAATTCGTATAATTCGTAGTGAACTTCGCAATAAATTTCAAATATAATGAAGCTTCCTCTTTTAGTCAAGGTCCTTGTCGCCATAATGCTTGGCGTGCTGCTGGGCCATGTGATGCCCGATTTCGGCGTGAGGCTGATGAACACCTTCTGCGGCCTGTTCGACCAGTTGCTCAAGTTCTTCATCCCCCTCATCATCGTGGGGCTGGTCACTCCCGCCATAGCCGACGTTGGCGGCCGTGCCGGCAGGATGCTGCTCCTCACCGTGGTGCTGGCCTATGCCTTCACGGTGCTCAGCGGCCTGTTTGCCTACGGCTTCAGCACCGCCCTGTTTCCCTCGGCGCTGCCCAGCACGGGAGCCGCCATGTTCGGTCTCCAGTCGTCGGTGGCCAACGAGTATGCCCCCTTCTTCACCATTGCCGTACCGCCGCTGATGGACGTGATGACCGCCCTCGTGCTGTCGTTCAGCCTCGGCCTGGGCATGGCAGTGCTGCGCGGCAGCGTGCTCAAGCGAGGCTTTGACGAGCTGAGCGCCATCATTACCATGGTGATAGGCCGCGTCATCATCCCGCTGCTGCCGCCCTACATCTTCGGCATCTTCCTCAACATGGCCGCCGTGGGGCAGGTGGCCTCCGTGCTCACCGCCTTCGTGGCCATCGTGGCCATCATCTTCGTGATGACCGTGGTGCTCCTGCTGCTGCAGTATGCCGTGGCAGGCATCGTCACCCGCCGCAACCCCCTCAGGCTGCTGCGCACCATGCTGCCCGCCTACTTTACCGCCCTGGGCACCTCGTCGTCGGCAGCCACCATCCCCGTCACCCTGCGCCAGACCGTCCAGAACGGCGTGGCGCCCTCCGTGGCGGGATTCACCGTGCCCCTGTGCGCCACCATCCACCTCAGCGGCTCCACCCTCAAGATCACCTCCTGCGCCGTGGCGCTGATGCTCATGCAGGGCGTCGCCTTCGACTTTGCCCAGATGCTCGGCTTCGTCATGATGCTCGGAGTGACCATGGTGGCTGCACCCGGAGTGCCCGGCGGCGCCATCATGGCAGCCCTCGGAGTGCTGGAGGGCGTGATTGGTTTCGACAGTCAGCAGCAGACAATGATGATTACCCTCTACATCGCCATGGACTCCTTCGGCACCGCCTGTAACGTCACCGGTGACGGAGCCATAGCCCTCATCATCAACCGGATTGCAAAAAACAGTGGCTTGCGTTAAGACTTTTTCGCCCTTTTCCAGTCTTTAATATAGATGGACCAAAAGACAGAGCCCCAGCTCACGCAGTTGGCAGAACTGATGCAGACAGAGTGCAGCAATATGCTGCGCTATGCCTGTTGTCGCCTCGGTGACAGAGAGGAGGCTCGCGATGCCTTGCATGATGTTTATCTTAGCGTTCATTCCCAGATATGCGGTGACCATGGCATCAGAATTCTTGATTTGAAAAGTTATTTTTTCCGCACACTTGCCAACCACTGTATTGACCGATTGCAGAGTCGCGCAAAGACGACATTAATTAGTCTTGATGATGTTCCTGATGTTGTTGATATGCCAAATGAATATACAGAGAAGGATTATGCCCGTGTAACCATGGTGCTCGCCACTTTGCCCGATGAGCAGGCCGAGGTGATCCGTCTGCGTATATATGCCGAGAAGTCCTTTGTAGAGATTGCTGCTATACTGTCATTGCCGCTCTCTACTGTAAAGTCCCGATTTATCTATGGTCTTAAAAAAATGCGCATGAAAATAGACCGTAATGAAAATCTACCTAATATAATAAAGCAAAAGCAGTTATGACGTGCAAGGAATTTAACGATAGATTAGCAGACCTGTTTGACAAGGAAGTTAAGCCTCAGGCAAGGGAAGAGATGGAGCTGCATATGAGTCAATGTCCTGAGTGCCGCACTGCCTATGAGGAGCTTCGTACTGCCTATGATATGCTCCAGCTCTCGGAGGAGTCACAACGCGAAATAGACGAGGTGAGTGCGCTCATTCCTTCGGTTGTGCCGTCTGCTAAGAGGAAAAGCAAACTATGGTGGGCCGTAGCTGCATCAGTGATATTTCTGCTTGGAGTATTTGTCGGGGTGAGCAATTTGTTTACCGCATCTGCTACGGCAGTACCGCAGAGCCCCGTTATCCTTTTTGAGAAAGCCATCAGTTATGTGCAGCAGGTGGGCAGTTTCCAGATGGAAGTCTATGCCCGTACACGTCCGCAGGAAAATTTCTATGCGCTGTATCCCAATGAAGATTTTGTGAAGGCAAATCTGCAGCTTATCCGCGAAGGCAACTCAGTATTCTATCGTGTGGAAAGGGCAGGGGAGCGAGGCCGCATACTGATGTGCAACGGATCGGAGCAATATATGTGGATAGATACTGATACGCCTGTAAAAGCCCCTCTGGACTATAACCTGTTAGGCATATACGCTAACATACTCTATCCCGACCGCCTGCTGCAGAGGCAGAAGTCGGCTATAGAGATGAACAAGGTAGAGGCCGTGTCGCGCTCGGAGACCGATTCAACAGTGCTGATTACTGTTGATGGCACCGAATGGGATCAAAATTTTCAGCAGTTATACGAGACAGGAAATAAGGGCAGGCATAAGGTAACAATTGAAAACGAGTTCTCAAAGAACGATGGCCTGCTGCGTTCCGTGAAGTACTGGGCCTATATAGATGGTAAGAAAATACTCGCTCTTTATACAGGCCCTATTCAATACAATACCATGCTCAGCAAGCAGGCAATCACCGCAATGCCTACTATGAAAAAAGATAAGATTAAAGACATAAATGAGGCTCCCGAAGTCAAGCCCAACAGACTGCAGCAGTTGCAGGACGAGACGTCTGAAGATGCGGCCAAGCGGATAATGGCAGCTCTGTCCTCGGGGAAGATCGAAAATATCGTTGAAGCCTTTAGCGACATGGAGGATGACCTGCCGGATTTGGTGGAAATATTCAGAGATTGCAAGTTTTCTGGTTTCACAAAGCGCACATCCGAGGACTATGCAGGTGAGTATGTCTATTTCTATATAGAGAATCCTGACGGAGAGAAGAAACTATGTCATATCTCCCTGCGTAACGACAACGAGAAGCACATTTGGGTATTTGACGGCGGATTATAGGTGCATAGTCCGAGAATGAGCGAACATTATAGCAGCCGATGACCTCGGCTGCTTTTTTTGCTTTCCGTTTAAGACTTTTTACACAAATTATGGTCTTTATTATAGAAACATTCAAATCAAACTATATGATAAATATAAAGCGTGTATTATTATCTTTGTACATAATGACGTCCGCCATTGTTATGTCATACGCTGATGATTCTTATACGATTTTTGGCCTAGTTAAGGACAATCTCACACTTGAGACTTTGGCCGATGTGCATGTGTACATATTTTCAGACACAGTATTGATAGATGAGGGCATTACAGACCTGAAAAACTGCATTACCGGTGACGGAGAACATGGCCTGTGGTATGGCGGGATTCCGCAACAGGGCGGTACTTTCCGTTTTGTTTTTAAGAAAGAAGGCTATGAAGACGTGGAGCGCACGGAGGTTATAAAACCGTTCAAGAAGTCAATGCATATCCGCTTTGCGTTCTATACCTACATGCAACGTAAGAAAAAGGACTATACTCTGGGCGAGGCTACCGTAATGGCAACGCAGGTGAAGTTTTACTACAAGGGTGATACTGTTGTTTATAATGCCGACGCCTTCAACCTTGCAGAAGGCTCGATGCTTGACAATCTTATCAGGCAGCTCCCAGGTGCGGAGCTTAGTGATAATGGCGAGATAACTCTTGATGGCAAACATGTGAAAGCTCTTCTTCTCAACGGCGAGGACTTCTTTAAGGGCAAGAACAAGGTAATGCTTGAGAACCTGCCAGCGTATATGGTAAAGAATGTGCAGGCATACGAGAAAGTGGATGATAAAGACAAAACTCTTGGCAAGAAACATGGCGATTTCATACTTGACGTAAATCTCAAACGCCAGTACACCCTTAACTCTTTAGGAAATATAGAGGCAGGTGCTGGCAACGAGAGCCGTTATCTTGCCCGTCTGTTCGCCATGCGTCTTACCAAGGCTTCACGCCTTACCCTATATGGTAATCTCAACAATCTCAACGATGCCCGCAAGCCTGGTGAGAACAGTAGTTGGACGCCAGAAACCATGCCCACAGGTATGCTCTCACAAAAGGCAGGAGGGTTCGACTACCTTGTCAAACCTCAGAAATCTACATTTAAATTCAACGGAAATATAGATATAAGGTATCAGGATGCAGACAACTATACTGAAACCACACGAGAAAATTTTCTCAGTGGAGGCAATACTTTCATGCGCAGCAGCGCCAATAGCAGCAATGATAATTTGAATCTGAGTACCAGCCATAAACTCAAGTTTACAGGCAGCGATGAAATAACAGGCGTGGAAATTAATCCCTCGCTTAGCTATCGACATTACAACCTACGCAGTGGCAGTATTGGAGCCACATTTGCTGCTGACCCATTTACATACACTGATAGCCGTTCACTCCTTGACAGTATTCAGACTTTGCAGGGTGATAATTTGCGTCGCCTCATGCTAAATCGATATTTACAAAGCAACAAAGCAAACGGATGGAACACTAATGCCAATCTGTTTATCATCCCTGCAAAAAGGATAGGCCGCGGATTTATAGCGTTGCCAATATATGTCAACTATTTTGCTGCTAAGGACAATACTTTCAGCCAATATGGAATCAAATATCCCAACCAGACTTCACCGCAAAGCGATGTATTCCAAAACACTTACACTCACCAGAAGCCTAACACTATGTTCCGTTACTTCATCCGCCCCTTGTTCAGTAAAAAACTTGGCGGTAGGAAAGGAAACAGTAATTATATAAAGATATTTCCAGAGATAGGACAGAGCATAAAGCATCAGGACAACAACCGATACGACCTTTCCATCTTGCCTGAATGGGGCGACGGCACAGACTATGTTGTCGGCGAGCTGCCCTCTACCATTGATTACAATTTGCAGACACTTGACCTGCAGAATAGCTATCGTCTGCATGAGTATGACAATTATCAGGGTATTACCACAGAATATGAATACTATTATGAGCCTGAAGAGGCCACCGACCACCAGTGTGAAATCAGTCTTTGGGCAAGTTTGAAGGCGACTCGGCACCATTATCGGTTAGATTACTCTCGTGGTGCATATTCTGGCATAACGAGGTACACCACCGTGTTGTTTAATCCACAGCTTGAGGTCACGTATACGTGGGACGAAAATCGAAAAAAGTTGGAAATGGAATACGAACTTAGCCAAACGTCTCCCGACATGGTTAGTTTCGTAGATGTGGAGAACAATACCGACCCTCTCAATATCTACTGTGGAAATCTTGATTTAGAAAACAACACAACACACAATCTAAGCCTTAGCTATACCGGCAACAGTACAAAACGGGAGACGACCTTATCCGCTAAACTTACTTACCATGCTTCCGTTAATGATATAGCCTACGCCTATACCTACGACCGCAATACGGGTGTACGCCATTATAGACCACAGAACATAAATGGTAACTATTGGCTTTATGGTTATGCCACTTATAGCGTTCCTCTTGACAAAACACGGAATATTATGCTATATAATTCCACCACAGCTAATTATGAGCGTGGCGTGGATATGCTCAGCGAAGATGACGCTGTGGCTCCAATACGTAGCATTGTCAACAGGTGGCGCGGCACTGAGACGCTGATACTTACCTGTAAACGAGGCAACAACACTTTTGGGATAAAGGGCAGCATAGATGGAAGTCGTGTAACCTCATCACGTTCTGATTTTGAGTCTTTCAGTGTATGTAGTTTTAAGTACGGCCTTACAGCACTTGTTAAGTTACCGTTAAACATGGAACTTTCCACCGACCTTACCATGTATAGTCGCCGCGGATATGCTACCGGTTCATCAAACGCTAACGACCTCGTGTGGAACGGACGCCTTACCAAGAGTTTTCCAAAACTCGGCCTTACCTTCATGCTTGACGGATTCGACATCCTCAATCAACTCTCCAACGTTACCACTGTGATTAATTCGCAAGGTCGTACAGAAACTTATCGCAATTCACTGCCACGTTATTTCATGGCGCATGTCATATATCGGCTAAGCAAGAAACAGGGTAGGAATAAACATTAAAACAGCTTTCCTTTGGGTGGAGAAACGGGGCAAGAGCATTCTTTTCTCCACCTTTCTTTTTTAGGTCCACGTTAGATTTTCTTAAGTCCACCTTTCTTGATTTTAAGTCCACGTTAGATTTTCTCCAGCCCGCAGTGTTTGATAACGATAACGAAAATTTGCGTTCATCTGCGTATTGCAAAGCAACAAAATTTAATCGCGTCAAAACGAAATTTAATCCCGTGGAAATCAAATCTAAAAGCCTTGAAACGCAATCTAAGAGCCTTGAAACTGAAAGCTAAAGGCTCTTAGAATTTTTTCCCACGGAGTTAAATTCTTTTTCCACGGAGTTAAATTCTTTTTCAAGGCTCTCAGATAAAAATTTAAGAATAACGTTACATTTTTAGGTGTAACAAATGTAACAAATGTAACATTTTTTGTTACAAATGTTACGTATGTTACAGGTAACATCATAAAAAGAAATATTTTCCCTAAATTAAAATTTTTATCTCTTTGAAAATCAAAGAGATAACTTTGTTTCAAATTATATATTATATATTTAATATAATATATAATTCTATAGGATAGCCTACGGCTAGTTTAAGGATATGTTACATTTTTAGGTGTAACATTTGTAACAATTGTAACATTTTTAGTCTGCATCGTCGGGTTGGTCGCCCTTGGGGTTGATGATTGACTGGATGAAGTTGGTTTCTTCGCAGCCACCTTTTCTCGCCTCAGCATAGTTCATGCAAGCATGACTCTGCCTTCGGCTTATCGAAAACGTTGGTTTCTTCGCAACCACCTTTTCTCGCCATGGCAGACTTGATGCAAGCATCATTCTGCTCATTTGGCTTAGCGAAAAGGTTGGTGGTGCTCTCTGCTTCCGGCTGGGTGAAGGGTGAGGGTGGTGGGCTACGCAGGAGCCGGGGCGCATGAATAAAGTAACTATAACCGATAGGGGTGTATGAATTCGCTTTTTTCTTCATATTAAACTATGTTAAAAGCCTTGCGTGTTTAACATAAAAGTGTTATCTTTGTAATGCTTTTCGCGAGAGCACGAAGATAGTTGATAGTTGATAATTGATAGTTGAATGCCGCAGGCATCGCGAAGGCTCTGTCAGTGGTCGGCGAAGCCGGGCTGACAAAAGAGAGTCTGAGAGCGAAGCGACATAGTTAAGCCAAGTCCGGAGGCGACTTCCATTTTTCAATTCTTCAATTCTTCAGCTTTCCTTCACCGAGAATCGTTAACCTTTTAATCTTTTAATCTTTTAATCTTTTAACCTTAGAAACCATGGGACTTGTTAAGACAGGTATCGTCCAGCGCAGGCTGATGTGTGGCGGCTTAGCGGAAGCCGTGCGCCGTGCTGATAACCGGTGGCTTGATGTTTTTATGCCGTAAAATTTGGCGGTTATGAAATGACTTGTTATCTTTGCAACGCCTAAGGCATAAAGATATGTACTGTTTTACAATCAAGAATTTTTCAATCATGAAAAGACTTACTCTTTTATCCCTCTTGCTGGGGATGTGGCTCTGCGCTGCGGCTCAGACCTTTGAGGTGGGCAACGTGAGGTATTCCATCCTCTCCGCCGGGGAGATGACGGCGCAGATAGAGAAGGCGCTGAGTGGTAGTTCTACCGATGATATATGGATTCCCGACGAGGTGCAGTATCAGGGGCAGAACTATACTGTGGTGAAGGCTGGCCCGAGTTCCTTTAGTTATTGCTATAGCCACAATATCCGCCTACCGGGTGGGTTGAAAGAAATTGCCAGGGGCGCCTTCTGGGCGTGCTGGGGTCTGCACAGCATTGACCTGCCGTGGAGCCTTGAGGTGATAGGTGAAAATGCGTTCTACAACTGCGCCCTCGAGAGCATCAATATCCCCGGGTCAGTACGCTCCATTGGCTCGAAAGCCTTTGCCGACTGCACCATCTTGGCTTCGGTGGAGCTCAACGGCGGCACGGAGAGCATCGGTTCGGGAGTCTTCGCTGGATGCAACAAACTACGCAGCATCACGGTGCCATGGACGGTGAAGGAAATCGGCGCCGGGGCATTTCCCTACAATATTATTGAGAGTCTGAGCGTGGAGGCTGGCAATCCGAAGTTTGACAGCCGCAACAACTGCAACGGTATTGTGGAGAGTGCTACTGCCACATTGGTGGTGGCTTGCAAGAATACGAAGATTCCTTCCTCTGTTTCAAAGCTGGGCGACTATGTGTTCAGTGGCGCCGACTTCGCAGAGTTTGACATTCCGAAGACCATCAACAGCCTCGGTACGGGTGTGTTCCAAGGCTGCGGCAACCTGACGAGGGTAGGCATCCATAGTGGCATTACGGAACTGCCGACTGCCACATTTGCGCAGTGCGGCTTCACGGAGTTTACTGTGCCCGAGACGGTGACGAAGATAGGCAGCGATTTGTTCTACGGCTGCACCAAACTGACTAACGTCACCCTGCACGACGGCATCACCGAGGTGCCCGACAGGATGTGCTTCGGATGTACAGAGCTGAAGGAGTTCACTTTTCCACCCACAGTTACGCGCATTGGAGCTGAGGCATTCCGCGATACGGGGCTGACCGAGGTGACCATTCCTGCGGCTACCACAGAGGTGGCGCCCACAGCATACGCTTACTGCTCACTTAAGCACCTGACGGTGGAGGAGGGTAACACGAAGTATGACAGCCGCAACGACTGCAACAGCATCATCGAAACAGAGACCAATACTCTGGTGCTCGGCACGCCTGCCACGGTTATCCCCGACGACGTGGAGACGCTGGCAGAATACGCTTTTCATGGAGTCAAGATGGACTACCTCGAGGTGCCGGAGAGCGTGACGGATATAAAGCAGAGTGCATTCAACGTAAGTGCCATTGACAAAGTAAATATCAAGGCGCATATTACGACTTTGGTGGGAAGTGCTTTTAATAATACCTCCGTGTACGTGTTGTCGCTTCCGCCCACGTTGGAGCATATCGGGAGCTACGGCATTCCTCCGAGGGTGAGGACGCTGGTGTTGCCCGCATCGGTGAAGACGCTGGATTATAATGTGCACTATGGCTTCGCCCTCAGCACCGTGGTATGCTACGGCACTGAGCCGCCGGGACCGAAAGGGGGCTATAAGTCCACGACTCCGTTCTACGACGGCGTGTATGGCAGCGCCACGCTCTATGTGCCCAAGGGAAGCCTCGAAACTTATCAAAACAATGATTGGGTGTGGAGCCGGTTTGCGAATATCAAGGAGCTGCCGCTGCGCGGCGATGCCAATGCTGACGGAAGCTGCAATACCGCCGATGTGGTGGCCATCTACAGCTACATCATCAGCGGCACCGAGTCGGGCAAGGTGGACTATTTCGTCGACGTGGATGGCAACCTCGAGGTCAACACCTCCGATGTGGTCAATGTGTATAAATTGATAATTGAAGGCGACGTTGTGCAATAAATGTGCGTTTCTTGCGTTATTATATGTTGTAACGCATACGCACATACTATGATAGACTATATAAAAGGCCAGCTGGCGGAGCTTACGCCGGCCAAGGCAGTGATAGAGGCAGCGGGTGTTGGGTACGAGCTCAACATCTCGCTGAGTTCGTATGATACTCTGAAAAGAGCCCCCCTCCAGGGGGAAGCTCCCTCCCTTGAGGGGAGGGCTGGGGAGAGGCTTCTCTATGTTTACGAAGACATACGCGAGGATGCCTGGGTGCTCTTCGGCTTCGCCACCAGGGAAGAGCGCGAGCTGTTTCTGCTCCTTATCTCCGTGAGCGGAGTGGGCGGCAACACTGCCCGCACGATCCTCTCGGCATATCCCGCCCCTGAGCTTGCCGCCATCATCGCTGACGGCCAGGACGGCATGCTCAAGCGGGTGAAGGGCATCGGCGGCAAGACGGCGCAGCGCATCATCGTGGAGCTGCAGGACAAGGTAAGAACGGTCAGCGTTGAGCGGTCAGCGGTTAGCGCCAATGGTCAGTCGTCAGCGGCCAATGGCCAATTGAGCGTGGAGGGCGAGGAGGCCATCGCTGCGCTGCAGATGCTCGGCTTCTCGCCGGCTCCCACCAAGAAGGTGGTGAAGGAACTGCTGGCAAAGGAGCCCGACCTCAAGGCTGAGCAGATTATCAAGCAGGCACTGAAAGCGCTGTAAACGAAAAGTAATTTACAATTTCACTATTTACAAATTACAATTTATGTGCAATTTGGCTATTTGGCCGCAATTTAACGAAAACGAAAACGAAGAATAAACATACACGCAGATTTTGGGCATGGCTCATGGGAGTCGTGCTGCTGGCCGGTGGCTGGCAGATTGCCCAAGGCACCCGCGGCGATAAGGCCGTGGGCGTGTATGAGTTACAAGAGGAGGAGTTAGGAGTTGAGAGTGAGGAGTTAGGAGTTGAGAGTGAGGAGTTAGGAGTTGGGAGTGAGGAGTCCGGAGTTGAGAGTGAAACCTCAAACCTCAATCCTCAAACCTCAAATGGTGAGATGGATTCCACCCGCTACGGCGTGAAGAGGACGGCGCCCGTGAGCCAGAAGGACCTTGACACGAGGATGGCCGACCTGCAGGATGCTGAGAACGCCAAGACGGAGGCCGTCTACGATGAGCTGACTGGCGGCTACAAGCTGGGCACCAAGATTGGCGACAGCTACCTCAACGCGCCGTTCCTGATGACCAAGGACGAGTATGAGCGCTGGAGCCTCAGGCGCAGCATGGCGGCCTACTTCAACCGCAAGAACCAGGATGCCTTCGAGGAGGCGGGCAAGAAGAAGTTTGACTTCACCGACATGAAGTTTGACCTCGGTCCGGCGGAGAAGATCTTCGGTCCTGGCGGTGTGCAGGTGAAGGTGCAGGGCGAGGCCGAGCTCAAGATCGGCGTCAACATGAAGGACATCGACAATCCCTCGCTGCCCATACGCAACCGCAAGACTACGGGCTTTGACTTTGACGAGAAGGTCAACGTGAGCGTGCAGGGCAAGATTGGCGACAAGATGGACATGAACCTCAACTACAACACTGAGGCTTCGTTTGACTACGACATGAAGAACCTCAAGCTCAAGTACGAGGGCAAGGAGGACGAGATAATCAAGCTGGTGGAGGCCGGCAATATCAGCCTGCCGAGCAACAACTCGCTGGTGACCGGCGCCAGCAGCCTCTTCGGCCTGAGGACCGACATGCAGTTCGGTAAGCTCAAGCTGCAGGTGGCCGTGAGCCAGAAGAAATCGGTGAGCAAGTCGGTGAGCGCCAGCGGCGGCAATCAGCTGACGAGCTTCGAGATAGCGGGCAATGCCTACGAGGCGAACCGCCACTTCTTCCTGGGCCACTTCTTCCGCGACAACTACGACCGCTGGATGGCCAGCCTGCCCAATGTGACGAGCGGAGTGACAATCAACCGCATCGAGGTGTGGGTGACCAACAAGAATAACACCACCACCAATACACGCAACATTGTGGCGTTCCCCGACCTGGCGGAGCATAACCATATCAGCAACTCCAAGTGGCACGCCACGGGCACTGCCAATCCCGCCAACGGCAGCAACGACCTCTACTCCACCATCAACACCAGCTATAGCGATGCCCGCCAGATAAGCCAGGTCTATTCCACCATGAGTGCCGCGGGCCTGGAGGGCGGCGTGGACTATGAGAAGATAGAGAGCGCCAAGCTGCTTAGCAGCAGCGAATACACCGTCAATAAGACGCTGGGCTACATATCGCTCAAGACCACCCTGCAGACCGACCAGGTGCTGGCCGTGGCCTATGAGTACACCTACATGGGCACCACCTACCAGGTGGGCGAGTTCTCCACCGACCGCAGCGACAACACCACCTGCCTCTACGTGAAGGCTCTGAAGAATGCCGCCAACACGCCCACCATGGCCAACTGGGACCTGATGATGAAGAATGTCTATAACCTGGGCGCCAGCTCGGTGCAGGCCGACAAGTTCAGACTCGACATCAAATACCTGAGCGACACTACGGGCGTCTACCTCACCTATCTGCCCGAGGCTCAGTATAAGGACCGCACGCTGCTCTCAATGCTCAACCTTGACCGTCTGGACAATAAGCAGCAGCCTCACCCCAACGGCTACTTCGACTTTGTGGACGGCTACACCGTCGACCGCACCACGGGCCGTGTGTTCTTCCCCTCGGCAGAGCCCTTCGGAGCCAACCTGGCCAAGGTCATAGGCAATGATGCCGTGAGCAGCAAGTATGTCTTCAACGAGCTCTACGACTCTACCCTGGTGAGGGCCAAGCAGGTGGTGGAGAAGGACAAGTTTATGCTCACGGGCCAGTTTAAGGGCTCGGGCAGCAGCAATGTCATCTCGCTGGGCTCTGTCAATGTGCCCAGAGGGTCGGTGAGGGTTACCGCCGGCGGCGTGACGCTGGTGGAGAACACCGACTATACCGTCAACTATACTGCCGGCGAGGTGACCATCATCAACCAGAGCATACTGGATGCCGGCACCGCTGTCAGCGTGAGCCTGGAGAGCAACGACGGCGAGGCCTTCCAGCGCAAGACGATGCTGGGACTCAACTGGCAGTACGACTTCTCAAAGGACCTGATGATAGGCGGTACCATCATGCATCTCAAGGAGCAGTCGCTCACCACCAAGGTGGCCATGGGCGCCGAGCCTCTCAACAATACCATCTGGGGCCTCAACATCAACTGGAAGAAGCGCAGCCAGTGGCTCACCGACCTCTTCGACAAACTGCCCCTGCTGAGGCTGGAGCAGCCGTCGCAGATCAATTTCAGCGCTGAGTTTGCCCAGCTCATTGCCGGCAAGAACGACCAGAGCCAGGCCGGCTCATCGTATATCGACGACTTTGAGAACACCAAGTCGTCAATCAACGTGACCACTCCCAGCGAGTGGGTGATAAGCTCCACCCCGCTGCGGTTCAGCGAGAGCAGCCTGATTGATGACGTGCGCTACGGCTACAACCGCGCCCTGCTGAGCTGGTACTACATCGACCCCCTGTTCACCCGCCGCTCATCGTCGCTCACCCCGGGATACATCAAGAGCGACGTGGAGCAGCTGAGCAACCACTATGTGAGGGAGGTCTATCGCACAGAGCTGTTCCCCAACCGCGAGCTGACCTACGGCCAGTCGCAGACACTCGACATCCTCAACCTGGCCTACTATCCCGACCGCCGGGGCCCCTACAACCTTAACACCGACGTTGACAGCAAGGGCAACCTGAAGAACCCTGCCGAGCATTGGGGCGGCATGATGCGCTCGCTGGAGACCACCGACTTTGAGGCTGCCAACATCGAGTACATCGAGTTCTGGATGCTCGACCCCTTCATCTATTCACGCCAGCAGGGCAACAGCAACCTGGGCGGCGACTTCTACATCGACCTGGGCGACATCAGCGAGGATATCCTCAGGGACGGCCACAAGTCATACGAGAGCGGACTGGGCCTCGACGCCAGCTCCGCCACCTACAGCACCAACAACTGGGGCAAGTTTGCCACCCAGAACGCCGTGACCTATGCCTTCACCACCAACAGCGGCTCCAGGGCACGCCAGGATATCGGCTTCAACGGACTGACCGATGCCGAGGAGCGTGAGCACCAGAGCTATGCCGACTATCTCAACGAGATACGCTCCAAGGTGGAGACCGCTGTGTATGACAGCATCTCCCAAGACCCCGCGGGCGACAACTTCCACTACTTCCGCGGCACCGACTTCGACGAGGCCCGTGTCAACATCCTCGACCGCTACCTGCGCATCAACAACCCGCAGGGTAACTCCGCCGACTCCGAGACCAACCGCGAGAGCTACTCCACGGCCTACAAGACTCGCCCCGACGTGGAGGACATCAACCAGGACTATACCCTCAATGAGTATAACAACTATTATGAATATCGCGTGCGCCTGCATCCCGACAGCATGAGGGTGGGCACGGGCTACATAGTGGACCACCGCAACGCCAGCGTCGGTCTGCGCAACGGCAACCGCGAGAATGTGGAATGGTATCTCTTCCGCATTCCTCTTGCCAACTATATCAAGAAGGAGGGCAACATCAACGACTTCTCGTCGATACGCTTCATGCGTATGTATATGACCAACTTTGAGAAGCCCACCATTCTGCGCTTCGGCACCCTCGAACTGGTGCGCGGCGAATGGCGCAACTATGAGCACTCGCTCACCGGCGGTTCCACCAAGGAGCCCGAGGGCGAGCTCGACGTGTCGGCCATCAGCATACAGGAGAACAACGACAAGACTCCGGTGAACTACGTGCTGCCGCCGGGCATCTCGCGAGTGGTGGACCGCAACAACAGCCAGCTGACAGAGAACAATGAGCAGGCCCTCAATATAACTGTCAAGAATCTGCCCTCGGGCGAGAGCCGTGCCATCTACAAGACCAGCGGCATGGACCTCCGCCAGTATAAGCACATACAGATGTTTGTGCACGCCAATGCCCTGACCGACGACATCAACCTCAAGGATAACGAGGCCTCGGTATTCATCCGCCTTGGCTCCGACTACCGCAACAACTATTACGAATACGAGATACCCCTCATCCTTACCCCCAAGGGACACTACGACACCTATACCGAGGCTGACTGCCGCGCCGTATGGCCGGCCAGCAACATGCTCGACATCGACCTCAGCAAGTTTACCGCCATCAAGAAGAACCGCAACCGCGAGAAGTCGGCAGGCAACGCCTCCTTCACCGCGCCCTACTTTGAGTATGACGATGATGCGCCCAACAACAAGATAACCGTGATGGGCAATCCCACCCTGGGCGAGGTACGCACCATGATGATCGGTGTGCGCAACAACTCGCGCGGAGTGCGCAGTGCCGAGGTGTGGGTTAACGAGCTCCGCCTGCAGGACTATACTGATGAGGGTGGCTGGGCAGCGCGCTCCAAGCTGGATGTGCAGGTGTCAGACTTTGCCTCGGTGGCACTGCAGGGCCATGTGGAGACGGCAGGCTTCGGCGGCCTGGAGCAGGGCGTGCAGGAGCGCCGCAACACCGACCTCTACGAATATTCCCTTACCACCAATGTGCAGCTGGGCAAGTTCTTCCCCGAGAAGGCCAAGGCACGCATACCGCTCTACTACTCCTACTCCAAGCGTAAGGTCAAGCCCAAGTATAACCCGCTGGACACCGACATGAAGCTGGACGACGCCCTCGACGCCTGCACCACCAAGGCCGAGCGCGACTCGCTGGAGAATATTGTTACCTCCACCACGGTCAACACCAATTTCTCCATCAGCAATGCCCGCTTCGACATCTCCAGCAAGCGCCACCCCATGCCCTATGACCCCGCCAATTTCTCGGTGAGCTACTCCCACAGCCACCGCCATACAGCCGGCGAGACCACCGTGTTTGAGAACGACGACACGTGGAAGTTCAACATCGGCTACTCCTACGCACCCGACTGGAAGCCGCTGGAGCCGTTCAAGAACCTCAAGGACAAGTCGAAGATGGGATGGCTCAAGCTGCTCAAGGAGCAGAAGTTCAACCTCTGGCCGCAGAGCGTGACGCTCAACTCCGACATCACGCGCACCTACTTCGAGCTGCAGGAGCGCGACATGGATAACCTGATGGACCAGTCGATACCTATGACATGGTCGCAGGACTTCCTGTGGAATCGCTCCATGGGCATCAACTGGGACCTCACCGGCGACATCCATATGTCGCTCAAGTCAGCCACCAACGCCGAGATTATGGAGCCCTATGTGCCTGTCAACAAGAGCCTCTTCCCCGACGAGTACAGCATCTGGAAGGACTCAGTGATGCACAGCATCAAGCACTTTGGCACGCCGCTGAGGTTCAGCCAGTCGTTCAACCTGTCGTGGAAACTGCCTATCAACAAGTTCCCCCTCTTCAAGTGGATTACCGCCGACCTGGCCTTCGACTCCCAGTATGGTTGGGACCGAGGCACCACGCTCAGCGACGGCTCCACCCTGGGCAACACCATCAACAACTCGCGCAACGTAAAGGTCAACGGCCGCCTGCAGATGGAGGAGCTTTACAATCTGGTGCCTTTCCTCAGGAAGACCAACAAGTATTACTCCACCACCAGCACCAAGCGCACCACCTCCAGCACCGGCAAGAACGCCAAGGGTGCCGCCAACCAGAAGCCCGAGGAGAAATTCTTTGAGCAGGAAATCCAGCTCTTCCCCGACAGCACCTTCACCCTCAAGCATAACCAGCGCACCAAGAAGCTGAAGGTCAATGCTCTGCGGCAGGACGGCAAGCGCTATGTGCTGCGCTACAAGGTGCTCAACAATAACTCCATATCCATACTGAGCAAGGACACCGCCAAGCTCAAGGTGACCATCAAGAAGGCTAAGCCCGCCGAGGACCAGCCCTGGTATAAGATTGCACGAGCCGCCGCCCGCTTCGCCATGATGGTGCGCAATGTGAGCTTCAGCTACACCAACAGCTACAATATGTCGTTGCCCGGATTCCTGCCCAATGTGGGCGACTTCTTCGGCCAGCGCTCAGGCCACGGCAGTCCGCTGGCGCCAGGAGTGGACTTTGCCTTCGGACTGACCGGCGAGTCGTATATCGACAAGGCTGCGCGCAACGGATGGCTGCTGATGAATGACAGCGTATCGACTCCAGCCACCACCAACAACAACGAGAATCTGCAGATCACTGCCACTCTGGAGCCCATACCTAATCTCAAGATAGACCTCAACGCCACTCGCGTAACCTCCAAGTCGAAGAGCATACAGTATATGTATGCAGGCCGTCCCACCACCGAGAGCGGCTCCTTCCAGATGAGCACCATCAGCATCTCCACGGCTTTCTCGTCCACCGGAAGTGCTGGCAACGGTTACCACAGCCCCACGTTCGAGAAGTTCCTCAGATACCTCGATGTCTATCAGCAGAGGGTGGAGAGGCAGTATGCCAATGCCGTCTATCCTGCCAACACGTCGCTGGCAGGCCAGCCCTTCGACCCTGCCAACGGAACCGTCAACAAGTATTCGTCAGATGTGATGATACCGGCATTCCTGGCAGCCTACTGCGGTGGAGGCGAGGGCTCAAGCCTTGACATCTTCCCCAGCCTCAGGCGACTGCTGCCCAACTGGAAGATCACCTACGGCGGACTGATGCGCATACCATGGTTTAAGTCACACTTCCGCAGCTTCAACCTGGAGCACTCCTACAAGAGCATCTATGCCGTGGGCTCCTACAACACCTACAGCAGCTACCATAGCTACATGAACGGCCTGGGATTCGTGACTGACGCAACCACCGGCAATCCCCTTCCTTCGTCGATGTACGATATCAGCACCGTCTCCATCAACGAGGCCTTCTCGCCGCTGGTGGGCTTCAGCTTCACCCTCAAGAATAGCCTGACCGGCTCGTTGAAATACAACCGCACACGCGTCATCACCCTCAGCATGACCTCGCAGCAGATTACCGAGGCACTGTCGTCCGACTTCGTTATCGGCATGGGATACAAGATAAACAATCTCAAGCTCTTCGGCAGCAGCAAGAAGAAAAAGATTATCAACCGCCGCAAGAAGCAAACTGACGAGGAGGAGGAAGACACCTCCAGCCGCGATGAGGGCACCGTCAACAACTCGCTCAACCTGCGTGCCGACTTCTCGTTGCGTGACCAGACGGCTATCAACCGCAATATCCTGACCGACCTCTCACAGGCCACCTCCGGCAACAAGGCTTTCAAGCTCTCGCTGTCTGCCGAGTATCAGGTGAGCCGCTTGCTCAGCCTCTCGGCATACTATGACCGCCAGACCACTACGCCGCTGCTTACCTCCTCGTCCTATCCCACCACCGTGCAGGACTTCGGCATCGGCATGAAGTTCTCGCTGGCAAGGTAAGGGGATTGGACGATTGGATAAAGTTGAAAAGTTGAAAAGTTGAAAAATTGAAAAATTGAAAAGTTGAAAAGTTGAATAAAATTGAAAAATTGAAAAATTGAAAAGTTTAAAAATTGAATTTCAATCCTTCCTCATTGCCGCTTCGCTCTCGCAGCTCTTTGATATCGGCACCGGCTTCGCCGACAGCCGATGAGCTGCTCGCGATGCCTTCGGCATTGCCGCTTCGCTCTCAGGCTCTTATTTGTCAGCCCGGCTTCGCCGACCACTGACAGAGCCTTCGCGATGCCTTCGGCATTCCTAATTGCCGCTTCGCTCTCGCAGCTCTTTTTTTGCCAGCCCGCGCCGTTGGCGCGACCACTGGCGAGCTGCTCGCGATGCCTTCGGCATTCCTAACTCCTAACTCCTAACTCCTAACTCCTCACTCCTCACTCCTAACTCCTAACTCCTAACTCCTAACTCCTAACGCGTTCCGCACAGCGGCAATAAATTGTCAAATCGTGAAATCGTGAAATTGTCAAATAAATGTACAACATCCTTGACCAGAATCTCCAGTATCTGCCAGGCGTAGGCCCCGGGCGTGCGCTCACTATGGCTGCCGAGCTTGACGTACGCACGGTCAGGGATTTGCTCTTTTATTTCCCCTACCGTTACATTGACCGCTCCACCATCTACACCGTCAGCCAGCTGCGCGAGGATATGCCCTATGTGCAGTTGCGTGGCCGCATAAGTGATATTGCCGAGGAGGGGGTGGGGCGCAGCCGCCGCCTGGAGGCCTCGTTCTCCGATGCCACGGGCTCCGTCAGGCTGGTGTGGTTTCAGGGCATCAGCTATCTCAAGAAGTCGCTGCGCAGGGATGCCGACTATCTGCTGCTGGGCAAGCCCGCCATCTTCAATCTCTCCTACAGTATCACCCATCCCGAGCTGGAGATTATCAAGGGCGATGAGCTGCCGCAGGGGCAGCTGGGTCTGCACCCTGTCTACCATACTACCGAGAGGATGAAGCGCCAGAATCTCAACTCGCGCTTCATAGAGAAGTTGGTGGTGGAGGCTTTCCGTCAGCTGGGCAGTCAGCGCGTGGCGGACACTCTCTCCGATGAGATGCGCATCGCTCACCAGCTCATTCCCCTCCACGATGCACTGCGCCGCATCCACCTGCCCTCCAACATGCAGGAGGTGCCCATGGCGCAGTATCGCCATAAGTTTGAGGAACTCTTCTTCCTGCAGCTCAGCATCCTCTCCTTTGCCCAGAAGCGCAACGGCAAGTACCGCGGCTTTATATTCAATAAGGTGGGCGACCTCTTCCGCCGTTTCTATGCCGAGGTGCTGCCCTTCCAGCTCACCGACGCCCAGAAGCGCGTCATGCAGGACATACGCAACGACCTCGTCAGCGGACGCCAGATGAATCGCCTCCTCCAGGGCGACGTGGGCAGCGGCAAGACCGTAGTCGCCATGATGACCATGATACTCGCCCTCGACAACGGCTTCCAGGCCTGCATCATGGCTCCCACCGAGATACTCGCCGAGCAGCACCACGCCTCCATCTCCAGGATGCTGAGCCAGCTGGGCGTCAGGGTGGAGCTGCTCACCGGCATCGTCAAGGGCAAGCGCCGCGAGGCGATACTCGAGGGGCTCAGGCGCGGTGAGGTGCAGATCATCGTGGGCACCCATGCCCTGCTGGAGGACACCGTGCAGTTCCACAACCTCGGCTGCGCCATCATCGACGAGCAGCACCGCTTCGGCGTGGAGCAGCGCTCCCGCCTGTGGCACAAGAACACCAACCCTCCCCACATACTCGTCATGACCGCCACCCCTATACCGCGCACGTTGGCAATGACCGTCTATGGCGACCTCGATGTCAGCATCATCGACCAGCTGCCTCCCGGCCGCAAGCCAATCAAGACCGTCCATATCTATGAGCAGCGCAGCGACCATCTGGCGCAGCTCATACGCCGCGAGGTCACCGAGGGCCATCAGGTCTACATCGTCTATCCCCTCATCAAGGAGAGCGAGAAGAGCGACATGCGCGACCTGGAGCAGGGCTTCGACACCATCTGCTCCACCTTCCCCGACCTGCGCGTGGGCAAGCTCCACGGCAAGATGCGCGACCAGGACAAGAATGAGATTATGCAGCTCTTCCTCTCGCGCAAGCTCGACATCCTCGTGTCCACCACAGTCATAGAGGTGGGCGTCGATGTGCCCAATGCCTCCGTCATGGCCATCATCAATGCCGACCGCTTCGGCCTGGCGCAGCTCCATCAGCTCAGGGGTAGGGTAGGGCGCGGAGCCGAGCAGAGCTACTGCGTGCTCGTCACCGGCTACAAGCTCGCCGACAACACCCGCAAGCGCATGGAGATAATGGTCGGCACCACCGACGGCTTCGTCATTGCCGAGGAAGACCTCAAGCTGCGAGGCCCCGGCGACATAGAGGGCACGCAGCAGAGCGGCCTCTTCTTCAATCTCAAGATTGCCAACCTCGTGCGCGACAACGACATACTGGAGGCAGCCCGCGAGGCAGCCACCCAGCTGCTTGCCGCCGACCCCGACCGCAGCCTCCCGCAGAACCAGCCCACATGGCAGCGCCTTGCCCAGTTGCGCAACCCCGCCATCGACTGGTCATCAATAAGCTGAGACAACGGCATACTCGCCGCTTGACTCCTTCCTCCTTCCTCCTTCCTCCTTACTCCTTCCTCCTTCCTCCTTCCTCCTTCCTCTTTACTCCTTACTCCTTACTCCTTACTCCTTCCTCCTTCCTCCTTACTCCTTACTCCTTACTCCTTACTCCTTTCTCCTTCCTCCTTTCTCCTTACTCCTTTCTCCTTTCTCCTTTTCTCCTTTTCTCCTTCCTCCTTCCTCCTTCCTCCTTACTCCTTACTCCTTTCTCCTTTCTCCTTACTCCTTTTCTCCTTTCTCCTTCCTCCTTCCTCCTTCCTCCTTTTCTCCTTTCCCAAAACAGCATGGGCTCCGCAGCAAATCTGCTGCGGAGCCCATGGCGTGTTATGAGGCGGATGCCTGTTGTTGCCTCGTTACTTGCTCATGAGTCTGGACATCTGCTTGTGGAACGCACGGCTGCCGGCTTCCTCACCGATGATGGCGGCGTAGATAGCCACTACGTCGGCGGTGTCGACTGAGTCGTCGCCGTTCACATCGCAGGCCTCGTGGGTGAAGCCGCTGGCCTCGCCCTTCTCGATGAAGGCATATACTGCCACCACATCGGCAGTGTTGACATCGCCGTCGCCGTTGACATCGCCCTTGACTTTCTTGGCAGGGCAATCAAACATGACCATAAGGACATTCCTGTTCTCTGAATCTGTATAGCTATTGCTGAAGATGGGGTTCTTATAATCATTGTATTCAAACATTATCCTTACGTTGATATCGTCCGCAAAGAAATAGTCCTCGTCGGCACGGAAGGTGGCCATGAGTGCGTAATGCGTTGCAGGGTCGTATCCCTCACCATAGGGCACCGCCATCAGGCCGTCGCCCTCTTCGTTGGGTTTGTCAGCGTAATACCACTGCAAAGCCCCCACTTTGAAGTCGGCGATATCGAGGCTGGTGCCCCAGGAGGCGGAGCATAAATCAAAAGGCATTTTGTCTCCCGGGTTGAGTTCGGACATAAGGGGCATGAGCTCCAGCCCGATGTAGTTGATAGGCGTCGGCGCTGTCCTGGTGAAGTAACCCGGCTTATCCTCGCCGCCGTCAGGACGGGCGTAGGTCTCGTCGGTATTATTCTCATTATATTCAGTGCCCTTGCCGCCTGCCAACTTAGAACAATCAACAAACATATCATAGCCTGAATTATATGTCCAGTCACCATTGCAATAAATGGTAGTCAGCTCCTGGCAATAGGCAAACATTTGTTTCGCCGACGTCACGTTGTCGGTATTGAAGTTGGTAATATCCAATGCCGTGAGGCCTGAGCAAGAATAAAACATCTTGCTCATATCCACAACATTTTCTGTATTGAAAGAGCTGACATCCAGCGACTTCACAGAAACCAGACTCCTGAACATATCACTCATGTTGGTAACTTCGGCTGTATTGAGGTTCTCCAGCCCCTGTATTCCTTTCGCCTTGGACAGGTAATACCACTCTTGTGTTTCAGTGTCCTGATATCCAAAGAACATTCCTTTCGTTGAAGTCAGCGGAGCGTCCTTCATCGACGGGTCGATAACAATCTGCGTCACTCTACCGGCATACCCCACAAAGCGCACGGCATAGGGGTTGTTGACGGGGTCGTAGAACTCATGATAGGGGTTGCTCTTGTCATAGCCGTCGCCATAATAATAGGTCAGGGTCTGGTCGCCGTCAAACACGGTGTACATCTTCGGCTTCTTTTTGCCATACTCTACGGAGAAAGTGAGCGTGGGCACTCCCTCAGGCGTGAAGCCGTGCTTGGCAACGGCTGGCATATCGTTAAGCGTTGCCTTCACGTCTTCAGTAAAGCAATGGTTCTCATTGGCCTCTACGGTGACTGTGAGGGTGTAGCTCTTGTTGGGGTCGTAGTTGCCGAGGTCTTCGATGTCGGGGTCGTCGCCGGTCCACTCCACATTGCTTACAGTCCAGTCTTGCCTTAGTGCAGCAATGCCTGTGGGCCATGTAACCTTAGTAGAGAGAGGCTGCCCCTCCACGGGCTCCGTCACATTTACGCTAACCGACTTGATTGGCATGCCGCCCGGTGGGGCAGGCACTTTATAATCCTTAATGATGAAGACTATCTCTGTGTCAGAGCGCCTGACATATACGTCATCTTGGTCACCACCCACATAGAGTGCCGGATTGTCGCCGAAGGTGTAGCCCTCGTCAAGGATGATGGTAAAACCGATATCGAATTTGCCGTTAAGGGCGCATGGCGAGGGGTCTATCTCTTGCCAGCCATTGTTGTAAACGCGGTATGCCACACTGCTCACCGTGGCATGCTCGGTGAGCGAGGTGGCGGTGAAGTCGGCATCCTCTCCAGCGATGGGCCATGTGTAGTCGTCGAGATAGACTAAGCCTATCACGTTCTCATCAAGACCGTAGATATGGGGATAGAACCAATACTCCCAGATATTGCCTATGCCCTCAACCTTATCGGTAAACTCGTCAGGGTATTTGGCGAATATCTTGGTCTGGCCGTTGTGGGTGGCGGGGCCCCAGTTGGGGCCTACACTATAGAACTGCTCATACTCCGATTTCGCGAGTTTGGGCTTGTGGTCATGGCACCACATCTCCTTGAGTGCTTTGCAAAATTTGAAGGCTATGCCATGGATAGTAACGTCGCCGCCGTAGAAGTCAAGGCGCTCCATCTCGTTGTTGTACATGAAAGCTTCTGCCCCAATCTCTAGTGTCTTGCTGCGGATGATGAGGTGCTTGATATTGGATTCCTGGAAAGCACAAGAACTGATAGATGTAACACTTTCAGGAATGGTTATGGTCTGGTTGCGAAATTTGGTGCCCCAGAAAACATCAGAGGCAATACTTTTAACATCGTCGGGGATGACAGAGCTTCTGCAGCCTGCAACCACCTTCTTGCTAGCGGTCTCAACAACCACGTTGTTGTCAGAATAGTAGGTCTCGTTGGTATATGTCACGGCGAGGTATTCCAGCTGGTTGCACCTCTGCGTTATTGCATATCCAATATCGGTAACGGTACCGGGGATAACCAGACTCTCGATATCGCTATCAGCAAAAGCACCACTTTCAATACTACTTAAACCGGCATTGAGGGAAATGCCCTTTATCTTTGCACGACGGAAGGCATCATGGCCTATTCTTTGCACACTGGATGGAAGCTTAAAGTCATAGCCGTCGTACTGATAATCTATGAAAGCACATTTATCTATGATAGAAATAGACCCGGGCAGGGTGATATTGGCTGAGCAGTTGTAGAATGCATACTCTCCGATATAGCGTACGATGTAGATTTCGCCGTCGTCGTTGGATGTGTTTACTACCATAGATGGCAAATAAATCTCGCCGCTGTAATCTTTCCCTTCATCAATAATGCAGCTGTGGTAGTTACCTTCGTTGTCCTTTTCACCGATTATGCTAACATATTTGTTTTTTTCATCCACGACTTTGAAGCGTATTGACACCGAAGACTGTGTACCATCGGGAGCCATATATCCGACAGGAAGCACGAAAACATCGCCGTCTGCGGCACTCGCATTGGTTGTGAACAGCGCTGTGAGCGCGAACAGAATAAATAGGGTGTAAATCTTTTTCATGATAAAAGTTTTGTATTATGAATGCAAAAATAGGATTTTTTCGTTATAAACATCGTATTTCGCACTGAATTTTTGTCAATCATACTATAAAAACGAAAGAACACCATAGAAAATACCGAAATCACCGAGCAGAAATCTGCGAAAGCTTTTTAAGGTTAAAGGGTTGAAGGTTAACGATTCACAGTTGAGGAAAGTTGTAGATTGAAAAAAAAATTCCCTGCCAGGGACGCAGGGCTGGCACTGCGCCAAAGCAACGCCCGCAGCATTTCCTTAATTCAATATCAGAATTGCAAAGTTTTGTTAAAAATACTGCAAACATAGGCAACATAGGCACTAAAAAAAGGCAGTATTCCGCAGAAAAAGAAATCTAATCGCGTAGAAGTTGGCACTTTCGACGCGATTAGATTTCGTTTCGACGCGATTAGATTTGCCGCCAAGGCTCTAAGATTTCCTTTTGTCGGACCGCGCTTGCAGCGCGACCACCGACGAAATCTTCGCGAAGACTTCGCCTTTGACTTCGGCGCGATTAGATTTGGTTTCGGCGCGATGAGTTGCCGCTCTGCGGCACGCAGATTTACGCAGATGAAGCAGATTTCGCAGATTTTTTTGGTTTTGGTTTTCGTTTTCGTTTTCGTTTTCGTTATCGTTTTCGTTATCGTTTTGGTTTTCGTTATCGTTTTCGTTAAATTTCAAATTTCAAACTTTAAATATTTGCCAGTTTATTCGTAATTTTGCACGTCAAAATAAACTTCTATTGAAATACGAGGTAAGACGATGGTTTTTTCCGACCTATTCTTCCTGTTTGTCTTCATTCCAGCCTTTGCGCTCAGCTACCTGCTTGGCGGTGCCATTGACAGGGCGTTGCCGCTTTGCTCTCGCAGCTCTTCTAAGCCAGCCCGCGCCGTTGGCGCGACCACTGGCGAGCTGCTCGCGATGCCTACGGCATTGCCGCCACGTGGCAGCAGGCGGATGACATGCCGCAACTTTGCGCTGATACTCTTCTCGCTGATATTCTATGCGTGGGGTGAGCCGGTGTATGTCTTCCTGATGCTGGCGTGCGTGCTGCTCAACTATATTGCCGGTCTGGCCATCGACGGCAGGCATGGGGCAGGCCGCAAGTGGATGCTTGGGTTAGGCCTGGCTGTCAATATCCTGATTCTGGGTACATTTAAGTACGCGGATTTTTTTGTGCTGCAGCTTAATGCGCTGGGCCTTGATCTGCGTGCCCCCGGCATCATGCTGCCGATAGGCATCAGTTTCTACACCTTCCAGTCTATCTCCTACCTGGTGGATGTCTACAGGCATGAGTCGCCGGTGCAGAGACGCTTTCATAATCTGCTGCTGTATATCTCGATGTTTCCGCAGCTGATAGCGGGCCCGATAGTGCGGTATGGCACTATTGCCCATGAGGTGACGGAGCGCCATGTGAGTGCCTCTGACCTGGCTGAGGGCATATACCGTTTTCTCATCGGTCTGGGCAAGAAGGTGCTGATTGCCAACCAGCTCTCGGAGCTGTCGGACCAATTCCTGGGCGGAAACCTCCAAGATCTTACCACCACGGGCTCGTGGGTGGGCATCGTGGCCTTCACGCTGCAGATATATTTTGATTTCTCAGGCTACTCTGATATGGCCATCGGCATGGGCCGCTGCATGGGCTTCCATTTCAACGAGAACTTCCGGCATCCCTACTGCTGTAACTCCATCACGGACTTCTGGAGGCGCTGGCACATATCGCTGGGCAGTTTCTTCCGCGACTATGTCTATATCCCATTGGGCGGCAACCGCAGCCACCAGGCGCTGAACATTCTGGTGGTATGGTTCCTGACGGGCATGTGGCACGGGGCGTCATGGAATTTCATCCTGTGGGGCTTGTATTTCGGCCTCATCGTCATGGTGGAGAAGTATACGCTCTTGCGCGTCGACAAATATATCCCTAACGTGTTGCTTCATGTTTACAGCCTGCTTCTCGTGGTGATAGGGTGGGGCATCTTCTATTTCGATGACTTCGACAGGATGCTTGCGTTCTTTGGCGTTTTCTTCGGCCAGGGCGCGGTGTTTGAGGACTTCGTGACGGAGAGTGCCCTGCTGGACAATTTCTGGCTGTGGATAGTGGCTGTGCTGTTCTCGATGCCTCTGCGCGGAGCGGCCGGCAGGCTGGGCATGCGGATGCTTGGGCGATGGCCGGCGGTTCACGGCACGGCAGTTCTGCTCTTCAGGACGGCGCTGTCGGTTGCGATACTGGTGCTGAGCGTCGCGATGCTCGTAGGGGCTACCAACAACGCGTTTATCTATACACGGTTCTGACAAAGTTGAAAAATTGAAAAATTGAAAAGTTGAAAAGTGAAAAGTTGAAAAGTGAATTTCAATCCTTCAACTCTTTAATTCTTAAATTCTTCGGAGGTTGACCTATGAAAATACTGCACATTATATATATAGCGTTGCTTGGCACGATATTCGCCGCCTTCTGCGTGGTGTTCAACGTGATGCCGCGCAGCGTGGTGTCGGAGCTGGAGAAGCGGGAACTGGCCGAGATGCCGCGGTTTTCGCTTGACAGGCTCATGGATGGCATCTTCACCCAGGAGGTCTCGTCGTGGTATAGCGACACCGAGCCGTTCCGCGACCAGCTGATGACTCTCAGCATGCAGGTGAAGGACCTGATACGGATGAGCTACGGTGAGGACAACGTGACCTTCCATGCCTCCACCGAGAGCGGTGAGCAGATGGCGGACAGCGGTGAGCGGATGGCGGATAGCGGTGCGGCAGTGCCCGACAGCGGTGCGGCCAACCCGCTGCTTAACGAGAATGCCAAGATTGCCAACGCCGGCATAATAGTGGTCGGCTCAGGGCCTAACGTGAGGGCGCTGATGGCCTACGGCGGCGATGGCAACGGCGGAGTGGGGTATGCCAATGCTGCCAATAAGTATAAGGAGACTTTCCCGCAGGTGAACGTGTACTGCATGGTGATACCCATGTCCACGGATTTCTACATTCCCGAGAAGGTGCGCAAGCGTTCGCGCTCGCAGCGACCTACCATCGACAATGTCAACGCCCATCTGGCGCCCGGAGTGAAGGCGGTGGATATCTATGACATACTGAAGTCGCGCATCGATGAGGACATATACCTGCGCACCGACCACCACTGGGCTCCGCTGGGCGCTTACTATGCCGCCAAGGAGTTTGCGCGCGTGGCGGGAGTGCCTTTCCGCGACCTCGACAGCTACGACAAGCATGTAATCCACGGCTACGTGGGCAGCATGTACGGCTACTCCAAGGACATTGCCGTCAAGAATGCCCCGGAGGACTTTGTGTACTACACGCCGCGCGGGGTGAACTACACGACCACCTATATCAACTATAAAATCGACAAGGACTATCGCGTGATGTCGGAGTCGAAGCCCGTTGCAGGCCCGTACTTCTATAAGTTTAAGGACGGCAGCGGCGGAGCCTACTGCACATTTATGGGCGGCGATACGAAGCTGACGGTGGTGCGCACGTCCACTCATAACCACCGCAGGCTGTTAATCATCAAGGACAGCTTCGGCAATGCCATACCTGGCTACCTGTTCTTCTCCTTTGAGGAGGTACACGTCGTCGACACGCGCTATTTCACTCGCAACATGGTGCGGTATGTGCATGATAACCAGATTACCGACATACTCTTTGCCAACAATACCTTCAACGCGTATCCTTCACGCGCCTATGACCGCTATGCCCGCTTCCTCACTCAGTCGGACGGAGTGCACTATGTGCCTCCCAAGCATGAGGAACTCTCATCTGATGTCAACGGCAAGACCACTGTTGCGGAGGCTGGCAGCTTAGATGCTCCGGCTTCTGCCGCACCTGAAAACACTGTGCCGAACCAAACCAACGGCAAGAGTCAAGAACCCGACACCTCGGGCGTTGGGCGTTGAGCGGTTAGCGGTTAGCGTTGAGTGGTTATCCTGACGCCAGAGTCCTCCCCTTGAGGGGGAGTTAGAGGGGGCTATGGAATGAACTCGCTTACGTCCTCGCCTCTGGCGAGGGCTTCGCGTATCTGAGTGGAGGAGATGTCGTAGAGCGGCATCTCTACGTAGTGTACGGTGGGGGGCAGTGCTGCCGTATCAATGTCGCAGCCCTGGCGGGGATAGATGATGATGGGGTAGTCGGCGAGGAGTTCCTCATGGTTGCGCCACAGGCTGAAGCGCTGCCAGTTGTCGGCGCCCATCATCAGAATGAACTGGTGGTCGGGGTGTGCCTCGCGCAGTCGGCGCAGGGTGATGTAGGTGTAGGAAGGCTTGGGCAGGTGGAATTCGAAGTCGCATGCCTTGATGCCGGACAGGTTCTTGACGGCGCGCCGTGCCAACTGCAGGCGCAGGCGGTCTGGCATGAGGCTGCTCTCCTCTTTCAGGGGATTGCGCGGCGACACCATCAGCCATACCTCATCAACGAGGTCGCTCTGAAGAACACCCTGCGCTATGGCCACGTGGCCCTTGTGGATGGGATTAAACGAACCCCCGAAAATCGCTATTTTCTTCATAGCCTTAAGCGAATAAATCAAACAAATCAACCACCCATCTCCAGATCTTCTTCAGAGTGGAGGGTGTGTGTCTCATTCTCTCACTCACAACTTTCACGACTTCTTCCTCCGCCGTCTCGAGGTCGTCGTTGGTAATCACCACGTCAAACTGCGGCGCGAAGGTCAGCTCATAGGCGGCCTTGTCAACGCGCTGCTGTATCTTCTCGGGGCTGTCGGTGCCGCGTTTCTCAAGGCGGCGGCGCAACTCCTCTATTGAAGGAGGCTGGATGAAGATTAGCAATGCCTTGTCGCCATAGATGCGCTTGACGCTGAGGCCGCCTTTTACATCAATGTCCAGCACTACGTTTTCGCCCCGCTCCAGACGCTGGTCGATTTCCGATTTAAGGGTGCCGTAGAAGGTGCCGGCATAGACCTCCTCGTATTCTACGAAGGCATCTTCCGCTATCTTCTGGCGAAATTCAGCCTCGCTGAGGAAGTGATACTCCACTCCATCCTTTTCCTGGCCGCGGGGTGGCCGACTGGTGGCGCTGACGGAGAAACTGAGGCCCTTTACCTGGCTCATCAGGTGGTTTATAAGTGTGGACTTGCCACTGCCGCTTGGGGCAGAAAATACTAATAACATCAGAGTGTTTGAAGTTTGAAATTTGAAATTTGAAATTTATTGCCAAGTCCGGAAGAAATTATTAGAAATTATTCAAAAATCTTTGTCCAAAGGCTTGCCAAATTGTAAAATCGTAAAATTGCGAATTTGTCAAATCAAAGCACATTGAGCACTTGCTCCTTTATCTGCTCCAGTTCGTCTTTCATCTTTACCACGAGGTTCTGCATCTCAGCCTGGTTGCTCTTGGAGCCCAGGGTGTTTATTTCGCGGCCCATCTCCTGGGCAATGAATCCCAGCTTCTTGCCCTGGGGTTCGTCCTGTGCCATGGTGTCGGCAAAGTAGCGGAGGTGGTTGGTGAGGCGCTGCTTCTCTTCGTTGATGTCGAGTTTCTCGATGTAGTATATCATCTCCTCCTCCAGTCGGTTGCGGTCGTAGTCGATGTTGAGTGAACTGAGGCGGTCGGTGATTTGCTGGCGTATGCGCTCTGTGCGCTGTTGCTCATAGGGCTCCACGGCCTTGAGGTAGGTGGCAATGTTCTGCAGCTTTTCTTCAAACTTACGCTGCACAGCCTCTCCCTCCTGCCTGCGGAATGCAGCGAAGTTGCCGAGGGCCTCTTCCATGGCTTTGGTCACGGCTGTCCACTCCTCGTCGGTGGTCTCGTCGGTTGCTATGGTCTGCGTCACCCCTGGCAGGCGACCGACAACGGCCCACCAGTCCTGCGGCTCGCTGATGCCGAGCTGACGGCTGATGGCGCGTATCTGCTCCACATAGTTGCCCACGATGCTGCCGTTGATGCAGGCTGCAGAGTCACTGCCGGTGTCTTCCACTTTCACGGATAGGTCGACTTTGCCCCTCACCACGTGCTGTGCCAGCATTTGGCGCAGTGGCAGCTCTCTGTCGAGGTAGGAGGGAGCTATGTGGGTGGAAATGTCGAGATTCTTGCTGTTGAGCGACTTTATCTCAACGGTGATCTTGCGGCTCTTGTATGCGGCCTCACCCTTGCCGTAGCCGGTCATTGACTGTAGCATGTGTTGTAGTTGGGAGTTATAAGTTGTGAGTTATTGCTTTTCACTTTGCAAAGTTAACTTTTTATCTGCAAATAAGGCACAACAAGGCCCTTAAATCCCGCGTAACGGGTTTTAAGGGCAATGAAATAGGTCGGTTTCTTCCCAACCGCGCCATGACATAAGGCAATCTTTCTGTCAATGGCTTAAGCGAAACGTTCTGTCAGGGTATGGTGTGTTATTTTTTCCTGACCTTATGCTTTTTGTCGCGAAATTCTCTGGGCGGCATGCCTGTGTTGGTCTTGAAATAGCGTGCGAAGGTGGCTTGGTCGGGAAATCCCAGCTCTTGGCTGATCTGCTGAATACTCTTGCTGCCGTTGTGGGCCAGTAGCTGCTTGGCGCGCATCACCACATAGTCTGCTATCCAGCGGCTGGCGCTGGTGCCGGTCTCCTGACGGATGACTGTGCTGAAATATTTGGGCGATAGGCATAGCAGCTTGGAATAGAATTTCACCTCGCGGCTTTCGCGGTAGTGTTCGGTGAGGTTGTCGTAGAATTGCATGAACAGCGTAGAGTTGGTGCTTCTCTCCTCCGGATGGTTGTCAAAGCGATACTCGTCGATAAACATGTAGGTTATTTCCAGCAGGTGCATCTTGATGCTCTGCCTGGTGTCGGAGTGCATCATCGATGCGGATTGCATCAGCTTGGAGAGATACATTATCGATTCATACTGCCTGTCGTCCAGGTGAAAGGCGGGGTCGCGGTGGTAGATGAGGAAATTGCGGTAGCTGGCATGCTGGCGCATTTGGCTGACCATCTTGTCGGACATCACTATCAGCGTAGCATTATAGTCGGCCGAAACCTCTATGGATTCCAGCAGGTGATTAGGCGTCACTACAGAGATGTCGTGAGACTTAAATTCCACCGGCAGATGGTCGTAGCTGCCTTTCACGTATCCGCTATGGCAGATGCTGATTACCATATAGGGCGACATGAAGCCTTGCTCGCTGGCGGGCAACGAAGTCACGTTATCAATCACGACGATACCTTCTTCGTCTATCAGACTCCGCAAGGCGGTAACGGGATGCTGCCCACTGGACATGGTAGTTTCTTCTCTCATGGTATGTAGATATATATTTTTGATTTTTTGCAAATTTAAGCCGTTTTTCCGTATTTCAACGTAAAAAAATAGAGAAATAATGCAAATTTATTGTAAAAAAGTACCTTTTGCAAAACAAAAAGATAATTTAACTTATTGTAATACAGTCTTAACTACTTACCTTTGCACTCGAAAATAAAGTTACATAAAGAGGAGAAATGACAAAACAGAAATGATATGAGAAGAATATTGCTAACTTTATTATTGCTTGTAGGAATAGCAAGTGCCCGAGCCTATGACTATTCCTACCTCACCTTCGAGACTACTGACGGCAACTCTGTGGCTATCAAGGTGGAGGGCCTTACGCTCAGTATCTCCAACTGCTGCCTCGTGGCGGTCGATACCGACGGCAGTGACTACACCTTTGCCTTCAGCAATCTGAGCAAGATGTATTTTTCCGACGATGCAACCGGCGTGCAGCCTCTCAGCCCCGACTCTGCCGAGGCGGTGGAGGTGTTCACTGCCGAAGGCAAGCGCATCGGCAAGTTTGCCAATGCTCAGGCCGCCAAGGCCGCCCTCGGCAAGGGCGTTTATGTACTGAAGAGCAAATCATTGACCTTTAAACTTTCTCGGCCATGAAAAAGATAAAGAGAATACTCCTGCTCGCCGTCCTGGCCGTGATGGTTAACGGCCAATGGTCAATGGTTAAAGGTCAGTGCCTCAATGTCCGCGTGGGCAGCGTGACCTATAAGTTTCCCGCCGCTCAGACTGGCGACATGACCTACTCCGGGGGCCAGACCCTTACTATTATAAATAAGGTGTTCACCATCGCTGACATCAGCGCCATCTATATCGACGACTCCGAGGTGGAGGACAATCTGGTCAGCCTAGTCTATTCCGACGCCTCCGTCAGTATCGAGGTGGCTGGCAATGTGGCGCAGTATGTTGACCCCTCTGTGGAGGGCGCTCATGTCAGCATGGCACAAAGCACCGACGTCAGTGACGACAATGTGGGCGAGATAACCTATGTTCTCAGCGGCGAGAGCAGCGACGGCGAGTTCTACCTCAGCGGTTCCTACAAGAGCACCGTGGAGCTCCAGGGCCTCACCCTAACCAACAAGAGCGCCACTTTCAGCGGCGCGGCCATCCATGTGCAGAACGGCAAGCGCATAGATATCTCTGTCAAGAACGGCACCGTCAACACCCTGACCGACTGCGCTGACGGCTCGCAGAAGGCAGCCCTTTATGTCAAGGGCCATGCCGAATTCAAGGGCAAGGGCACCCTTAATGTCAATGGCCTCTGTGCCCATGGTGTGAAGGCCGGCGACTACCTCACCCTGCGCAATTGCACCCTCAACGTGCGCTCCGCCGTTAAGGACGGCATCTCTTGCAATGAGTATTTCCTACAGGAGAGTGGCGAGATAAGCATCACCTCCACCGGTGACGATGGCATGCAGGTGGATCTCGACGGCACCGAGTCCAGTGGCCAGACTGCCGACCATGAGGACGAGGACAGTGGCAATGTCTATCTGCTGGGCGGCACCCTCGCCATCTCAGTTGCGGCCGATGCCGTCAAGGGCGTCAAGGCAGCTGGTGACATAGTCCTCAGTGGAGCAACCGTAACCGTCAGTCAGACGGGTGGCATCCTCGTGGAGTCTGATGATATCAGTTTTCCCACCTCTCTCAAGGCCGATGGCGATATCAGCGTAACCGGCGGCACTCTGACCATCACCAACACGGCCAACGGCGGCAAGGGTCTCAGTGCAGATGGCAACATCACCATCGATGAGAGCTCCGCCACCACTTTTATTGACATCACAGCCAATGGCTCCGGCGGCACAGCCGAGACCTCCGGCAGCGGCGACGACACCACTGCCAGCTATAAGGTATATGTCAGCCTGCCCACCAGTGGCGGCGGCATGGGCCCCGGTGGCATGGGCGGAAGCTCGGCATGGAAGACAGTCTATCTCTACAAGAGCGACGGCACCCTGGTACAGCAACTCACCAACACCGTGTCCAAGACGTCCGGCTACAGCACCGTTACCTTCTATTACTATGACTTCAAGGTCTCCGACTCTGGCACCTACTATTTCAAGGCCGACGACTATACCAGCCGCGGCACTACCTACACCATACGCTCCGCTAACTTTGCAGGCCCCACCACCGGCACTGATTTCTATTACTCCATATCTAACAGCTATACCACCTCCGGTACCACTCGCACCTATCAGCTCACCAACGTGACCAACACCTACGGCGGCACCTCTACCGACACCAGCGAGGAGGAAGGCACCGGCTACAATGCCATCGGCATCAAGGCCGACGGCAACCTCACGGTCAGCGCGGGCACCGTCACCGTCAAGAATAGCGGCGAAATGAGCAAGAGTGTCAAGGCTACGGGCGCTGTCACTGTCGACGGCGGCGATATCACCCTCACTCCCAGCGGCAGCATGAAGGTCATCAACAATGATGCCTCCTATTCGTCAGGCATCAAGACTGCTGACTTCGTCCAGAACGGCGGCACCCTCACCATCAGCGCCTCCGGCTCGGCAGGCCGCGGCATCACCGCCACCAATATCACCACCAACGGCGGCACTCTCAAGATTACTAATAGCGGTGCCGGCCAGACCGGCTCCTCCGACAGCTATACCGCCAAGGGCCTCAAGGCCGACGCCAAGATAGCCCTCAATGGCGGCACCATCACCATCAGCATGAGTGGCACCGGCGGCAAGGGCATCAAGACGGCAGGCACCTATACCCAGGGTCTTGCCGATGGCACTGGGCCCACCCTCAGCGTGTCCACCACTGGCTCATCGCTCGGCAGCGGCAGCACGTCAGGCGGAGGATGGGGGCCCGGCGGCGGCATGCAGCAGAGCAGCGGCTCGTCAGCCAAGGCCATCAAGGTGCAGGGCACCGCCACACTCTATGGCGGAACCTCCGAGATATCCACCAAGACTGACGGCGCCGAGGGCCTCGAGTCAAAGACCGCCGTCTATATTGAGGGTGGACAGCACTATCTGGCATGCTACGACGATTGCATCAACTCCAGCGGCAATATCTACTTTAACGGCGGTGCCACAGTATGCTACTCCAGCGGCAATGATGCCATCGACTCCAATGCAGGTCGCAGCGGAGCTATCACCATCGGCAATGGAGCAGTGCTCACCTACACTAGCGCCGGCAGTCCCGAGGAAGGCTTTGACTGCGACAACAATTCCTATATCCAGATTACCGGCACCGGCATAGCCATAAGCGCAGGCGGTGCTCAGGGCGGTGGCGGATTCGGCGGCAGTAGCGGCAGCACCATCAGCAATGCCAGTCAGGGCTACTACTTTTATTCCTCCAACTCTTCCCTCACCTTTGAGACCGGCAAATACTACACTCTGGCAGACTCCAGCGGCAATAACCTCGTTACTTTCAGCGTAGCGGCCAGGGTGTCTTCCACGCTCTCGCTGTTTACCGCCACCGGCATGGTCAAGGGAGCCACCTACACTCTAAAGTCTTCTACCTCAGCGCCCACTGATGCTGCCACAGCTTTCCATGGCCTATATCTCGGTTCCTCTGCCGTCGGTACTACCCAGGTGATAAATGGCGGATTCACAGCAAACTAGGAGTTAGGAGTTAGGAATTAGGAGTTAGGAATTAGGAGTTAGGAATTAGGAGTTAAGTAGTTAAGCCGATAGTCAAGAGTTTTCGTTTTCGTTTTCGTTTTCGTTTTCGTTAAATTTCAAATTTCAAATTTATTTATTACCTTTGCCGAAAATATGAAAATTGCAGGTATGAATAAATTTAGCAGAATACTCATCCTCATCGTCCTGGCCGTAATGGTCAATGGTCAATGGTCAAAGGTCAATGGCCAGGGCTTCACTGCCCATGTGGGCACGGTGCCCGGAGCCTACAACTTCTGGTTTCATGCCCCGGCGCCGCCGGAGGTGGATGAGGGGATGGAAGGCGAAGCCCCAAGCCTCAAATCTCAAATCTCCAATCAGCGTTATCCGCTGCTTATCTTCCTCCATGGCCGCAGTCTGTGCGGCAGAGACCTGGCCAAGGTGAAGCGCTACGGCGCCATTGATGCCGTGGCCCGCGGACGCAGCATCGACTGCTTTATCATGGCGCCGCAGAATCCCGGCGAGTCGTGGAATCCCCACAAGATAATGAAAATCGTTGACTGGGCCTCCAGGAACTATAACGTCGATACCACCCGTATCTATGTCTATGGCATGAGCCTCGGTGGCTACGGTACCCTCGACCTTGCTGCCACCTATCCCGACCGCATTGCTGCCGCCATGGCTCTGTGCGGTGGCGCTACCGTTAAGGATCTCAGCGGACTCAGCCGCCTGCCCCTCTGGATAGTCCATGGTACCGCCGACAGCCGTGTGCCCGTGTCTGCCAGCGACAAGGTGGTGGCAGCCATCAAGGCCACCGGCGACGACTCGCGCCTCATCTATACCCGTATGCCCGGTATCGACCATGGCCGTCCCGCCCGCATCTTCTATATGGGCCAGACCTACGACTGGCTTTTCTCTCACTCCCTGCTTGACCCTGGGCGCGAAGTTAACCGCGACTTCGTCATCACCACTGAGATGCTCAACAGCGCCTATCAGGACCTCGGTCGCAATTTCAAGCCAGACTATGATGAGTAGCTGAGTAAACAGTCGAAACCCACGTTTCGGTTAAGCCGCAGGCCGAAAGCCTGCAGGCACCACCATAAGGCAAAGGCCGGTTCCAGCAAGGAGCCGGTCTTTCTGATGATAGCCTTGAGCAGACCCTATACTCCGGCCTCCGGCGGCCCCTTAACCGCTGGCAGCATCATTGTCTGCGGCAAGAGCCCTGTGAGGTCGAAGACAGAGCATTTAATCTTGATGAGAAGAGAAAAAATTGAGAGGAGAAGAGAAATGATTGCGTGGGGAAGAGAAATGATTGCGAGGGGAGATTAGATGATTGCGTGGAGAAGAAATATGATTGTGTGGAGAAATTAGATGATTGCGAAAAGAAAAAATCTAATCGCGCGGAGCCGTTCAGTTTCGGCGCGATTAGATGTGACTTCGGCGCGATTAGATTTCGTTTCGGCGCGATTAGATTTGCCGCTATGGTTCTCAGACTCTTTATTTGTCAGTCTGCGCCGCTGGCGCGACCACTCTTCTGATTACCATTGCCTTGCAATTGCAAAGTTGCTGAGATATTTGCTACCTTAGTTTTATCTTTCGGGAGTAGGTTCGCCCGTTGACGGTCCAGCGGAGGATGTAGATATGCTCCCCTCCCGTCCCCTCATGGGGGGAAGCTACGCGTTGACCGTTGAGGTCGTAGAGGGCGATGTCATTGACCGTTGACCATTGACCATTGACCGTTGGTTGTCGGCCGTTAGCAAACTGGAGGCGGATCTGATTGGTGTGGGGGTCGTAGAGGATGCAGTAGTCGAGGTCGTCATCCCGGTGGGCGGCGATGGCGGCGGAAATGGTTTCGTCGGCCTGCTCCACATACCATTGACGGGTGGGCTTGGCAGCGTTGTCGGAGTTGTTGGTCCAGCTGATGACGGGATTGCCGTCGGCGCTGTCGCCAAGGGAGTTGTTCCATGCCAATCGGGTGGCTTTATTCTCTATGGCCCAGAAGTCGCCGGCCTTGACGAAGCGCCAGAGTTGGCGGTCGTCTTGCTCATCAAGCGGCATAAGTCGCAGCTGATTGCCGGTGGCGTAGGTGCCGTCTGAGTTGTCGGCCATGTCGGTGATGGCGAGGTTGCTCTCACGGCTCACGAGACGGTAGTATTCGCCTGTGGCGGGGCGCACTTCCCACAGCTGGGTGGCAGCGCGGTTGTCATCACGGCTATGGGTGCCGATGTGGTCGGTGCCGTCGCTGATGTCGATGGGGTGGTTAACGCCTGCATTGTATATGTAGTAATAGTAGTCGGGGTCTATTCCCATGGGATTGGTGGGCAGCGGCAGTGGCAGCTGCAGACCGTCGGGGTTGGGGAATACGGAAGAGAGGTAGGCGGCATGGTTGACGAGGAAGTCTTTGAGGTAGTCGATGCCTTCCTGATAGGTGGAGAACAGTTGCAGTTCGTCCCAGGTGCGCCGGTTGATGGGCCAGGTCTGGAAGTTGAGCTGCCGGCTCTCATCGAGTTCGGCAGCGAGGCTGTCAACGAAGGCAAGGGTGCGCTCTACGAGGCTCTCCTTGCAGACGGCTTTGTGCCACCGGCGCCCAATGAGATTGCGGAACCAAGGGTCGTTGTACATCTGGACGAACCAGTTCTTGCCGTTGTCACCGCCATAGCCTGCGTCAAGCATAAGTCGGTTGGTGACCTCGCCTATGCGGTGGCAGTTGTTGAAGGCGATATCGTAGTCCCAGACGGGGCCCATATAGAGGTGTGGGTCTGCCTGCTGCTTGTAGCAGTAGATGCTGTAGAAGCCGTCGCAGTTGCCGCTGTACTCTACGGTGAGGAACCATGAGGCCAGGGCGAGGCTGTCGACCAATGGGCGATAGCCGCGGACGGGGTCACTGAAATCGTCAGAGAAGAGACGGGCCTCAACGTTGTTCATGTATTGGCGGATGAAATCCACCTGTTGAGGCTGTATAATCTCGTTGTCAGGCTCACGGACGGATATGGGAACGCCGCGGTCGGTATGGAACCAGGGACTATGACCGGAGGCCGGTGTGCCTATCTCCATAAAGTAGCCGCCTGTGATGTCGGAGGTGTCGGTTGGGATAGAGTCTTGACTGACGATGTTGATGCGGTGCGGGTTGATGTCTATCTGGTCGCTGACCTGATAGTTGCCGAGGAAGGTGGAGTTGAGCGTGACATCGACAAAGGTGGCGGAGGGCACAAAAGGCTGCCCGAGGCTCTGACCGATGAAGGAGGCTACGGCATTGCGGATAAGGGTCTTGTCGCTGCAATTTGCAAGGAGTGTCCAGTTGCGGGCTTTGGCATGGTCGTTGCCGAGGAAGTTGGACTTGTGCTTAAACTTGATGCGGTAGGGCTTCTTGGGCAGCCCCCAGGTGCTGTTGCCTCGACCGCGAATCTGCAGGGAGTCGAAGATTTCAATGAGTCCGTCGCGGACGCGCCACATCTTGGCATACTGGTAGATTTCCTTGCTGCTGATGTCGGCGCCGTCGTAGGTGTTGATGTAGAGGGTGGGGAGATTGGTGTGCTGCTTGATATAGGAGGGTAGTTTGCCACTGCGCAGATTGTTGAGCTCAGCGAGGAAGTTGTCGTATGCCTGCCGTAAGTTATGGAGAGAATCGTCGGTGATATCGCTGTCGCTGAGCATGTTGCCTATGGCAATCTGCTGGCGCAGGGCGGTGGCGACGGAGGGCAGGTCTACGAGGTAGTATGGGCCGAAGACATTCACGTGGATGGGGCGAAATTCGGCAAAGTGGCCGAAGGTGTTGCCAGAGGTGTTGGCCAGAATGGTGAAGCGAAGCGAGAGGTAGGTGCTGTCGCCAAGGGATAAGGGATTGGAGATAAATTCCTGTCCTGAGCTTGCATTGCCCAGGGATATGATGCCGATGTCATCCCAATGCGACTGGTCGTTGCTGCCCTGCACTCCCATGAGGGTGACATGGTTGCCATTCGTCTGACGGCGCAGCACATATAGGCCGATGTTGCCGCTGATGGGTTGGGAGAAGTCTGTTTGTATGTAATGAGTGTCGGAAACTTGGTTGTGCCAGTCGCTATGCCAATAGGTGGTGGCATCGCCGTCAACCATGTATTCTATGTTATTCCCTTCCTGATAATCACTGGCGTTGCTGCTGAGTTGGTCGCCGGTGAGGGGTATCATCAGCGTGTCCTTTCCGATGGCTTGCTGATATATCTCCTTGGATGCTGCAAGAAGTTCGTGGTATTGTTCCGTGATGGTCTGCGCTCCTGAGGCGATAACCGTTAACCAATAACCAATAACCGTTAACCAATAACCGTTGACCATTGAATATTGACCGTTAACCAATAACCGTTAAACGTTACATAAAATTGAAAAATGGAAAAGTTGAAAAATTGAAAAATGGAAAATTGGAATAATGAAAGAAGAACCTCAATTCTTCAATCTTTAAATTCTTCAATTCTTCTTCAATTCTTCAATCCTTAAATTCTTCAATTCTAATTTGACCGTTAACCGCTAACCATTGAATATTGACTATCGATGATTAGAAACCGACGTTTATCTATTTTTGGGGGATTCTTTATTTCTCGTACTGCAAGAGCTGCTCGAGGTGGGGGATGTCAATCATCTTGCGGGAGAGGGTGAGGAGGCCTTGCGACTGCAGGCTGTTGAGCATGTGGGAGATGTGCAGGCGCGTGTCGCCGAGCATGCGGGCCAGGGCTACCATGCCGCCTGCTATCTGCTTGTGGCCGCCATGGTAGAGGAAATTGCGCTTGAGCAGCGTGGTGAAGTGTTGGAGGGTGTCGCCCTCATGGGGAGCCCAGAGCAGGTGGTTGGTGCGCTGGATGCGGGTGGAGAGCTGGTTGAGCAGATTGTAGTGGAACACCTCATAGGCGAAGAGATGGTTGATGATGTCCTGCTTGCTGACTATGAGCACACGCACATGGGTGAGCGCCTGGATGGTGTGGCTGAAGCTCTGGCGCAGGCCGAAGAGGCTTTCGGTGCCGAAGGCGCAGGGTGCGCTGAAGGCCTCAATGAAGTTGAGGTCCTTGTGGAATGAGCATCGCGTGAGCTGCACCTCTCCCTCCAGGAGGAAGATTATGTGGCGGCAGGGGTCATCCTGACGGACTATCTCCTGCTTGGGGCGGAATGTGCGGAAGTCCACTTTTATCTTGGCAAGGATGGCGGTGAGGTCCTCGCGGCTGTGTCCCTGAAAGAGGGGGAGCTGAAGCAGTTGGTCGTAGATGGGCATTGGAGTTAGGAGTGAGGAGTTAGGAATTGTCTTTATTTGACGAATGGACTATTTTACTATTTTACGATTTAATAAGGCGCCGGACTTGGCTAAATTTCAAATTTCAAATATATTTTATTCTTTGAGATATTTATCCAGTGTGGGCGAGTGCCATTCTTGCATATTGTTGCCCTTGTCAGAATAGATGAGGTATGCCTTTAGGCGGGTGTTGCCTTGGAGCAGGGCTTTTGCTTTGTCAAGGCCCATGACCATGAAGGCTGTGGCGTAGGCGTCGGCCATGGCACAGGTGGGGGCAATGACGGTGGCGGAGAGGAGCGAGTGCTGCACGGGGTGGCCGGTGTGGGGGTTGATGGTGTGGGCGTAGCGCTGTCCGTCCTTAATGTAGAAGTTGCGGTAGTTGCCGCTTGTGGCCATGCAGATGTCGCTCTTCTGCAGTGTGGCAGTGATTTCCTGACCTGTGGCGGAGGCGGTGTCAGCCTCGGTGGGCTTGACTATTCCTATCGTCCAGGGCTTGCCGTCGGGGTTGAGTCCTGCGGCACATATCTCTCCGCCTATCTCAACCATATAGTTGGCTATGCCGTGCTTGCGCAGTACGGCTGCGGCCTGGTCGCTGCCGAAGCCTTTGGCTATGGCGCTGAGGTCGAGCATTATCCGCGCATCCTCTTTTTCAATTCTTTCACTTTTTGTTTTCTTAATTTTGCTGTATCCCACGAAGGGCATGATGCTGTCGATGCGGGCCTGGGTGGCGTCGTCGCTGTTTTTGAACCCAAATCCCCAGAGATTGACGAGCGGTGCCACTGTTATGTCGAATGCTCCGCCGGTGGCCTCGGATACCTCCATGGCAAGGTCGAAGACCTGGCTGAGCATCTGGTCGGCGGCGTCTGTCTCGTTGCGGTTGATGCGGCTGACTGTGCTCTGCGGATTGAAGGCGGAGAGGGAGGTGTCAACCTGGCCGAGACGGTCGAGGATCTCCTGGTCATAGTCGGAGGAGGACTGATAGGTGATGTGGTAGTAGGTGCCGAATATCTTGCCTTCCATGCGCCGGTAGGGCGCAGTGTTGGCATCTATCAGTATCCATGCCGTGCCACCGATGAGGGCCAGCAGGAATATGGCGCTTAATATATGTTTGGTTCGTTTGCCCATTGAAAAGGAACTGAAAGAAATTACAAGAAATTTTTCAAAAATTTGTCCAATCGTGAAATACTATAACTCTTAATTATTTGAAATTTGAATTTTGAAATTTGAAATTTAGCCAAGTCCGGAAATATTAAAATTGAAAAATTGAAAAACGGAAAAGTTGAATTTCAATCCTTAAACACTTCAATTCTTCAATCCTTCTTTTCTCCTTACTCCTTTTATCTCCTTTACCTCCTTACTTCTTACTCCTTACTCCTTACTCCTTTTATCTCCTTTTCCTCCTTACTCCTTATAAATTATATATCAAACACCAGATTGAAGGTGCCGGTGAAGAGGTGGTCTTTATTCTTGCCGTAGCCGGGGATGTAGAAGGAGTTGCCTGTGCTGTTTTCTTTCTGATGGAAGCGGCGCTTATAGCGTGCGGTCCAGCCAACGTGGAAATTGCGCCATATCTTTGTCTCTAAGCCAAATACGAACTCGCCCCACAGGGCGTTGCTGCTGATGCTCTTCTGCTTGAGGGGCAGGGTGCTACCTTGCCAGTAGGGGTCTTGCAGGTCAGGGCCGTCAATGTCATATTTGTAAGTGGTGTAGCCAAGGCGGAATCCCCCGTAGATACGGTTGGGTGATGTCTTGATGCGGGAGAAATTGTAGTCGCAGCCCAGGCGTATGAAGGGAGCCGTGGTCTTGCAGTGGAGGTTGGTCTCATCGCTGGTCTTGTCGCAGATGCCGAGGCCTGCCTCGACAGTGGGGAAGTATTTGCCGCGCATGTTGAGGCGCGCTCCGCCCTCCAGCTCGCCGTAGTCGTTGACCCGCCACAGCACGGCGCCGGCAAGGTTGAAGAAGGCCTGTCCGCCCATCACCAGGGGTAGGGTGTCGGAAGCCATCTTGAATCTTAGCCCGTTGAGGTCTGCCTTGGCCTGCGGCAACATGAGCATAAGGCTACTTATGGATATCAAAATATATCTTGAGATTCTCTTGACCATCGAAATTGACGTTGGGTTGGCTTACTGTCACGCGGGTTATGGCGTAGCGGAAGGTGGCGGAGGGTGTGCGGTTGGTGCAGGCGGTGGCGGTGATGGAGTGGAAGACGCTTGTGCCGCACTCCAGCGAAACGACGTGAGGCTCATTGGTCTTGCTGACGATGAGGGTGTCGCTGATGCTGGCTTCGCTGCCTTCAGGCGTGAAGCGGAATACCAGGGTGTCGGCCTCGCTGCCGTAGCTCATTGGTAGGCTGACTGTAGCCTCATTGGTTGCCCGGTTGAGTATCACGGAGTCGCGCACGGCAATGGTGAGGGTGTCGCTGACGGCCAGGCTGCTGTCGTTGGCGGCATCGTAGAATCCGCAGACGAGCCTCACCGAGTTGTTGAGGGGACAGTCGTTGGAGTTGCAGCCCAGCATTGCCAGGGCCACCAGCCAAATGCAGATGATATTTCTGATGAAATCTTTCACTTATAGCATATTACAAATGAATGCCTAAAGCTCTTCCTCAATCTGGTAGGAGTTGCGGCTGTTGGCATTGCGGCTGATGAGCTCGCCGATGAATCCGGCCAGGAAGAACTGGCTGCCCAGCAGCATCATGGTCAGTGCAATGTAGAAATAGGGCGAGTCGGTAACGAGGCGTGCGGGCACTCCCTTGCTCAGGGCGTAGAGCTTGCCGGCGCCAACGATGATGATGGCCACAAAGCCGATGAAGAACATCAGCGAGCCGAGGAATCCGAACACGTGCATCGGCTTGCGGCCGAAATTGCTGATAAACCAGAGGCTCATCAGGTCGAGGTAGCCGTTGACGAAGCGGTTGAGGCCGCCGAACTTGGTATGGCCGAACTTGCGGGCCTGGTGTTGAACCACTTTTTCGCCAATCTTGTCGAAGCCGGCATTCTTGGCCAGGTAGGGGATGTAGCGGTGCATTTCGCCATAGACCTCGATATTCTTGACCACGTCCTTGCGGTAGGCCTTGAGGCCGCAGTTGAAGTCGTGGAGATTCTTGATGCCGCTCACCTTGCGGGCAGTGGCGTTGAAGAGCTTGGTGGGCAGGGTCTTCGACAGCGGGTCATAGCGCTTCTTCTTGTAGCCGCTCACCAGGTCGTATTTGTCTTCGGTGATCATGCGGTAGAGCTCGGGAATCTCATCGGGCGAGTCTTGCAGGTCGGCATCCATGGTGATGACCACATTGCCCTGGGCCTTCTCAAAGCCGCAGAAGAGGGCTGCCGACTTGCCGTAGTTGCGGCGGAACTTGATGCCTTTCACCTCGGGATTGGCTTGACGGAGCTCCTGCACCTTGTCCCACGAATGGTCGGTGCTGCCGTCGTTGACGAATATGACCTCATAGCTGAAGCTATGCTCGTCCATCACTCGCTTGATCCAGTCAAAGAGTTCGCCGAGGCTCTCCTCTTCATTAAATAGGGGTATTACGACTGAAATGTCCATGGTTATCTTGTTTTATGATAGTTTCTTCGCACCGCGTTTCTTCGCCATAACATAATGCAGGTTTTCTGTCTATGGCTTAATCGAAGCGTTGTCTTGGTTGATATCGGAGTTGCGTGTCTTGCCTATAAGGGCGGTGGGCAGCGATAGTAGCAACCCAAGGAAAATATTGACGTTAAACAGGCTGGCGGCAATGTCGGTGGGGCCGATGCTGCGCAGCATCTCCTCCAGACTGTTGAATCCGCTCTGGGCTACGGCATTGTTGATGAAATCCCTCATGCCGCTTTGCTGCATGGCTTGCTGCATCTCCGGTGCGCTTTGCAGCGCTAAATAGGAGGATACGAAGTCGCCGCCGTCAAACCAGCGGAAATAGGCATAGGCTGCCAGGGCGAGTATGATGGAGGCGTAGAGGTAGAGCAGGGCGGAGTAGAGGTATGCCTTGCCGTAGCCTACGGGCTCGTCCTGACGCACCTGATTCTCAAACCTGCGGGCAAAATAGCACCCCAGAAACGGAGCGCTGATTATCACCATCATGCTGAGGGTGGAGAGCCCGCCGCCGCCCACGCCTTTCACTGCGCACAGGAATCCGAAGCACCAGTAGATGCCGAACAGGAGCCCGTCGAGCATGGCGAAGGCATTGGTTTGCCGCAGGGTGTCATTGCGTGTCATAAGTGGAGCTGCTTGGTGCTGTTAACTTAAATCGATTGCAAATTTAACATAAATTATTAGAACCTGCGATATTTCGGCAGTTTATTTTTTCTTTGCTGCCAGTTCGGCCTTGATAAATGGTGCGGTTATGCTGCCTTTGGCTTTGGCCACCTGCTCAGGAGTGCCTTCAGCTACTATCTGGCCGCCGGCATCACCGCCTTCGGGCCCCATGTCGATGATGTGGTCGGCTATTTTTATCACGTCGAGATTGTGTTCAATCACCACCACAGTGTTGCCCTTGTCAACCAGGCGCGTTAGCACTTGATTGAGTATGCGGATGTCTTCAAAGTGGAGGCCGGTGGTGGGCTCATCGAGTATGTAGAGTGTGCGGCCGGTGTCGCGCTTGGAGAGCTCGGTGGCCAGCTTGACGCGCTGGCTTTCGCCGCCGCTGAGGGTGGTGGATGATTGGCCGAGGCGGATATAGCCCAGGCCTACGTCTTGCAGGGTCTTGATCTTGCGCAGGATGTTGGGTACAGCCTCAAAGAAGTCCACGGCTTGGTCAACGGTCATATCCAGCACGTCGCTGATGCTCTTGCCCCTGAAGCGCACCTCAAGTGTCTCACGGTTGTAGCGCTTGCCATGGCATGTCTCGCAAGGCACCGTTACAGAGGGTAGGAAATTCATTTCCACCACCTTGTAGCCATTGCCCTTGCATGTGGGGCATCGCCCGCCCGGGGTGTTGAAGGAGAAACGCCCGGGTTTGTAGCCTCGGATGGCGGCCTCCGGCAGCTGCACGAACAGGTTGCGGATGTCGGAGAAGACTCCGGTATATGTGGCGGGGTTGGAGCGTGGCGTTCGGCCTATGGGGCTCTGGTCCACGGATATCACCTTGTCGATGTTCTCCAGTCCCTCGATGGCGGAGTAGGGCAGGGGGTCCTCCAGGCTGCGGTAGAAATGCTTGCTCAGTATGGGCAGCAGGGTGTTGGTGATAAGGCTCGACTTGCCGCTGCCGCTCACGCCGGTTATGCATATCATCTTGCCCAGGGGTAGGGTGAGGGTTATATTTTTAAGGTTGTTGCCCGTGGCGCCGCTGAGGGTGAGGGTGAGACCGTTGCCCTTGCGGCGGGTCTTGGGCACGGGTATTTCCTTCTGGCCGTTGAGGTATTGTGCGGTGAGGGTGCTGCTCTTGAGCATCTCCAGGGGTGGGCCGCTGAATACTATCTGTCCGCCGTGGCGTCCTGCCATGGGGCCTACATCTACTATGTTGTCGGCATGGAGCATCATGTCCTTGTCGTGCTCCACCACGATAACGGTGTTGCCTGTGTCGCGCAGCGATTGCAGCGAATGGATGAGCCTCATATTGTCGCGCTGATGGAGGCCTATTGAGGGTTCGTCGAGTATGTAGATAACATTGACCAGACCCGAGCCAATCTGCGTGGCCAGCCTGATGCGCTGGCTTTCACCGCCGCTGAGGGTGGCTGAGCCGCGGCTGAGCGAGAGGTAGCCCAATCCTACGTCGAGCAGGAATCGCAGGTGGCTGTTGACCTCTTTGATTATTTCTTCGCCTATTTTCTGCTGATTGGGAGAGAGCTTGGGCAGCAGCTCGTTTATCCACTTGTGGAGGCTCACGAGGTCCATTTCGCAGAGGTCGGCAATGTTTTTGCCGTCGATGAAATAGTGGAGTGCAATCTTGTTGAGGCGGCGGCCGTGGCATTCGGGGCACACCACCTGGCGGTTGAATTGCTCCACCCATTTCTCTGCACTGGCAGAGAGTTCGCCGTCGGCCATCTGCTGCAGATGCTTCACTATGCCGTTATACTTGATGAAATGGTCGTTGGTGGTGTGGATCAGTTCGGCAGGAATGCGCACATCGCGGGTGCTGCCTTGCAGAATCTCGTTGATGGCCTCGTCGGGAATCTCGCTGATGGGGGTGTCGAGGTCGCAGTCATATACCTTGAGCAGCGATTGTATCTCAATGAAAATAAGGGTGTTCTTCTTTTTCCCCAGAGGGGCAATTCCGCCGTTGGCGATGCTCTTGGTGCGGTCGGGAATCACCTTGTCGATATCGATGTCGTTGACCACCCCGAGGCCATTGCAGTGGGGGCATGCTCCCTGCGTTGAGTTGAAGGAGAAATCGTGTGGTGAGGGGTCGCGATAGCTGAGGCCTGTCACTGGGCACATGAGGTGCTTGCTGTAGTGGCGGTCCTGGTTGGTGTCGGCATCGAGCACGGTAATCATGCCGTCACCCTGGCGGAAGGCCGTCAGCACGGTGCGGCGCAGGCGCTCATGGTCGCTTTCGGCGTTGGGTGAGTCAGGCTGGCAGACCTTGAGCTTGTCGATCACCACCTCAATGGTATGGCTTTTGTAGCGGTCAACCTTATAGCGTGGCTTAAGCTCAATCATCTCGCCGTCAACGCGGGCATAGATGAAGCCCTTGCGGCGGATGGTGTCGAAGAGTTCGCGGTAGTGGCCCTTGCGGTTGCGTACCAATGGAGCAAGGATGTAGATTTTGTGGCCGGCATAGTCGTGGCTGAGCATCTCAATGATTTTCTCTTCGGTGTATTTCACCATGCGCTCGCCGGAGGCATAGGAATAGGCTTCGCCGATGCGGGCGTATAGCAGGCGTAGGAAATCATAGACTTCAGTCACGGTGCCCACGGTGGAGCGAGGGTTGCGGTTGGTGGTCTTCTGACTGATGGAGATGACGGGCGAGAGGCCGGTGATTTTGTCAACGTCAGGTCGTTGGACATTGTCAAGAAAATTGCGGGCATAGGCGCTGAAGGTCTCGATGTAGCGCCGCTGTCCCTCGGCATAGATGGTGTCGAATGCCAGGCTTGATTTGCCGCTGCCGCTGAGACCGGTGATCACCGTGAGGCGGTCGTGGGGAATGTGCACGTCAATGCCTTGCAGATTGTTGGCGCGTGCTCCGTAGATATCTATGTTGTTTGAAACAGAGTCCATCTGTGTCTTTATTAAAATATGGAGACCCCTCTGCCTCCTCTCCATATGAGCAGGGGGCAAGGGGACTCAGGAATGTAGAAGATTGAGCATTGACTGTCGTCCTATTAACTCCTTGTTGACTTCCCTTCAATTTCTCGTTAACCTGTCAACCCGTCAGGTCGTTCCTGCGGCGGAGTTGTAGGTGTAACCTCTGAGCAGGCTGATGACCTGCCTGATATTATAATGTTTGCCGTCGGCTCCGCGGGCTTCAATCTTGAGGATGTAGACGCCGTCGGGCACATCCTTGCCATTGTGCTTGCCGTCCCAACCCTTGGTGATGTCAGTCCATTCATAGATTTTCACCCCCTGGCGGTTGAAGACGTAGGCGTGGAATGAGATGATGCTCCTGTAATCCTGCTTCACGCGCAGGGTGTCGTTGGTGCCGTCACCGTTGGGTGAGAAGGCGTTGGGCACGTTAAGCACAGAACTCTGGGCCTCTACGCTGAAAGGCGTCTCCAACGCATACTCCACGGTGTCGGTGCCTTTTACGAAGCTTATCTGCAGCGATATATAGGATTTGCCTGTCTCCTTGAAGTCGTATTCAAAGTCGGCATCCGTACGGACGAGGTAGGGGTTTTGCTCCTGACCTGATTTATAGACGTGCCACTCATAGAGCGGGGTATAGTCCCCCAGGTTGGTCACATTGCTTGAGAAGGATACATGGATGGGCGCGGAGCCGATGAATTCTGTCACTTCCTGCAGGCCGGTGCTGTCGGTGACCTTCATCTTTGGCTCGGCGTTGGGTAAGTCGCCGTCGGCTTCGGGATAGGTAGAGCCGGAGCGTGCTGAGCCGAAGCCGTCATTGGTGGCTGCGGGGGTAGCGGCAGGTGCGGTAAATTCGTCAGAGTCGGTACCGCATGCTCCCATCAAGGCAAGGCTTAGTCCCAGCAGGAGCAGCAGGCTGGCTTGATGCTTGAATATTTTTCTTATCATATATAATGTATTCGTTTATATCTATATTCTAATAACTGCAAAATTACGCATTTATTGCGAAACGAGCCGGCCTTGGCGGAAAAAAGTTTGGTAATGATATAGATGTTGGCACAGATTACTCATAATGCAGCCAATTCTGACTGCGTTAGTTGTATGTTTATTGCATAGCAGCGTTGATTAGAATAGACATGAGACTTTTATTCCGAGTCTTTTGCGTGATCATTGCCTAAGTTTAATCTAATCTCGTTCAAAAAACTTTTAATCCCGTGGAAAAACAAACTAATCCCGTGAAGAAAGAATTTAATCTCGTGGAGCTGGCGTTTTTCCACGGGATTAGATTTCGTTTCAAGGCTTTTAGATTTTGTTTCAAGGCTTTTAGTTTTGGCTTCCACGGAACCAAATTACCTTGCATATTAAATCGTCTGTTTTTCAACTCTTTAACCGAAACAATGCAGGAATGTATGCAAAAAATATTTTATTTTTTTATAGGCAATGACACAGATGTTGGCACAGAGAGAGCATAACTATTGAGAGCATAACTATTTCGCAGAGACTGTAATCTGTGCCAACTGCTATATTGTTGCCAAAAGTTTTATTTCCATGACATAAGGATGAGGGAGCATGGCCAATTGCTGCGATGGGTGCGTGGATATGCAATCGGGTGTATGGCTTGAGACATGAAAGCTCGTTAATACAATAATAAATGTATGAGTGTGGATTTTTTCGGGAGGTTATGCGGCTTGTTTGCGGCTATTTTAGTAATTTCGCATCCAAATACACAAGCTATGAAGATACTGATAAAAATCTTAATGTTTGCCTGCGTGCTGCCTGCCATGGCTCAGGTTAAGGTGGGCGTGTTTCTTCCCTTCAAGTCGGGCGGTGCCATAGGAGAGAGCGCCGTGGAGTATTATCGCGGTCTGCTGATGGCCGTTGACTCGCTCAGTCAGGGCGGTCAGCAGTTTACCGTTACGGCGGCCCATAGCGGCCAGACGGCTCAAGATATGCAGGCCCTGCTCAACGAGAGCCAGAATGGGGTGTTCGATATTATCTTTGCCCCCTCCAATCAGGAACAGCTGAGGATTGTCAATGAATATTCGCGCCGCAACGGCACCAAGGTGGCTGTTCCTTTCGGCGGTGCATACGATGATTTCATCTCCAATCCATCATTCTATGCCCTGCGTGTAACCCAGACAGACTTCACTCCCTCTGCCTACCAGTTGATGATCAGTGCGCTGAAGGACAAGGTGCCCTATGTGGTATCGTGCAACGGTAATGCGCAGATATGCCCATTTGCCAACTATGTGAGCAAGTATGTGAAGGGCGCCAAGCAGCTGGAGTGGCCCAAGCAGGAGAAGAAGATTGTGCAGCTGATGGCTGATGAGAGCGCAGTGCTCATACCCAGCATGTATGATGAGCAGACGCAGGCCACCATGCACTCGCTCTCCGCTAAATGCGGCGTTGTGAAGGCTGCCATCGTGGGCTACCCTGCGTGGTACGACCGTGTGCAGACCGAGGCAGACCGCAAGGCCCTGTGTCAGATGAACGCCTATGTCATCCAACAGTATTTTCCGCGTTCAGACCTGCCGAGGGTAAAGAAGTTTGCTGCCATGTATAAGGATAATTTTGACCGCGACCTTCCTCATGGACGGTTCTCCTTCCCCATGTGGGGCTTCGATACGGGCTACTATATGCTCAAGGGTTTCAGCCGCTATAAGATAGAGTTCTACGACCAGCAGGTCTATGCAGCGCCACTGCAGAGCGCGCTTCGATTCCATCCGCGTACCTCCCTGTCGGGCCTTATCAACACTGCCGTGCTTATGGTGCACTATAAGCCTGATGGTTCACAGGAACTGGTGGAGATGAGTGAATAAGACAGTTAGCGGAGTAAGGCTTGATTTCTGGACAGAACTGTTCATCTCGCCTCTTCTATCTGCCTGTGTGTGCATCGCGTTGCCATCAACGATATTATTATACATGAAGAATAAGAGAATAGTCTTTCTTTCGGTTGCACTGTGGCTGGCCGCCTTGTGCAAGGCTCAGATTGGTGAGCCGCGTCATGTGCTGAGCCTTGGCGCCAATGCCGGCGTGGCTATCAATAGCGTGGATTTTGATCCGACCATCAAGCAGAAAATGCACGTCGGTCCCTCGCTGGGCCTGTCGCTGAAATATGTCAGCGAGAAATATTTTACCACCTACTGCGCCCTATACACAGAGCTTAACTATACGCAGCTCGGCTGGGAGGAGGACATACGTGATGACCAAGGCCAGTCGATAGGCGACACCTATAGGCGCAATGTCAGTTACATCCAGTTGCCCGTTTTTGCCCGGTTGGCATGGGGTAAGGAGCAAAAGGGTCTTCAGTTCTTCTTCCAGGCTGGCCCGCAGATTGGATTCTGTATAGGCGACAATTCTAAACGCAGCGGCCAATGGACCACTGACGAGCAAGGCGTTCCATTGCGCCCCAACAATGTGGTGGCGCAGTATGACCTTGACATTGAGCGCAAGTTTGACTATGGCATAGCCGGCGGACTGGGACTGGAATACAATTCGCCGGTAGGACACTTCATCTTTGAAGGCAGGTACTATTACGGCCTTGCCGATATGTTTGGCAATAGCAAGAAGGACCCCTTTGCACGCTCCGCCAACGGCACCATCCATGTGAAGCTGGCTTACCTGATGGACCTGCAGAAGGTGAAAGATTGAAAATTGCACTTTATGGCTCCCATAACCCTTTACGAGCTCAACCGTATGGTGAAGGAACTCATTGCAGACTCCTTCACCGACAGCTATTGGGTAACTGCTGAACTGAGCGAGGTGCGTGCGGCAACCCGTGGCCACTGCTATCTTGAGCTCGTGGAGCAGGGAGAGCACAGCGCTGCGCCGATAGCCAAGGCGCGTGCCGTGATTTATTCCAACCTCTTTCCCTTGCTCAAGCAGACCTTTGAGGAGGCCACGGGACAGGTCTTCCGCTCTGGGCTCAAGGTGCAGCTGGAGGTTAGCATCAGTTTTCATGAAGCCTACGGCTATTCGTTGGTCGTGAGGGATATAGACCCAACCTACACTCTTGGCGCTATGGAGCAGCTGCGCAGGCAGATTCTCCTCCAGCTGGAGCGCGAGGGAGTACTGGAGATGAATAAAGAACTGGTCCTGCCGCGTCCCTTGCAGCGCATAGCCGTCATATCATCAGCTACCGCTGCGGGTTACGGCGACTTTTGCAATCAGCTTGACAACAATGCCCAAGGCTATGCCTTCCGCCATCAGCTGTTTCCCGCCCTTATGCAGGGCGATGGCACAGCCCGCTCTATCATCGGTGCCCTTGAAGCCATTGCTAACGAGGCCGACAGGTGGGATGCTGTGGTTATAATCCGTGGCGGAGGAGCCGTAAGCGACCTGGCAGGCTTTGAGAATTACGACCTGGCAGCCAACTGTGCGCAGTTTCCGCTGCCAGTGATTGTAGGTATCGGCCATGACCGCGATACCACGGTGCTGGACTTCGTGGCCAACACCAGTCTCAAGACTCCTACTGCCGTGGCAGCATTTCTCATAGAACGTATGGACGAGGAAGCAGGCATCCTGCGCAACTATGAGCGCATAGGCCAGCTGGCGGTCCGATTCCTGGAATCCCGTCGCGGTCAGGTGCAGCAGCTGGAGTTGGGACTGCGCTCTGCTCTGCGCCAGTATATGCAGACGCTCCACTATAGTCTCGACACCTTTGAGAGGGCCATAGCCCACTACGACCCTGTCAACATACTACGACTCGGCTACAGTATCACCCGCCTCAACGGTAAGGCTGTCGCCTCCGTTTCCGCCCTTGCCGACGGCGATATGCTCACTACTCAGTTTGCCGACGGTACAGCAACGAGTGTTGTTAAAAAGCGGGAAGTCAACGGGGCGTGAACGGGAACTCACCGATAAGAAATTAAAGCTTTACGGAAAAAGTATTTTCAACTGATAAGAAATATGAAAAAGGATATAACCTACACTCAGGCTGTCAGTCGCCTCAATGAGATAATGCAGCAGATGGAGAGCGGTACACTTGATGTTGATGCTCTTACCGACACACTCAAGGAGGCGCGCGAGCTTCTTGCCTTCTGTAAGGAGAAGCTGCATACCGTTGATCAGAGCATTAAGGAGATAACGGATTCTGCTTCGCCACAGAGTGTTGAATAATAATTCTTACCCTAAAATTTGGCATTGTTAAACGAAATACGTAATTTTGCACCCCGAAAGACGGAGGAACTTCCGCTTTCACCATTCGGAAAGTAGCGCAGTTGGTAGCGCACTACGTTCGGGACGTAGGGGTCGGGCGTTCGAGTCGCCTCTTTCCGACAAGAAAATGACAATAGATACAAATCGGTTGTCATTTTCTTTTTAGGGAAGTAGCGTTCTGAGCCAAAGTCGAAGACTTCGCGAGAGCCTCGTCAGTGGTCGCTCATGGCGCGGTCTGACATAAAAGAGGCTCGAGAGCGAAGCGGCAAAGGCCGCCTCTTTCCGACGAGACTGAGAGTATAGGTTATTTTTTTTCTATTGCAGAGCAATGAAGATTCTTATTGTAGGGGCAACCTCTGGGATAGGCCGAGCCTTGTTTGAACTTTATGCGTCGCAGGGGCATGAGGTTGCTGTCGTAGGGCGCAGGCAAGAGATGCTGGACGAAATGTGTCGGCAGCATTCGCAAGGTACGGTATATGCTTATCGTGCAGATGTAACCGACGTGGTGTCAACGCCAGTATGGCTGGACGGGGTATGGAAGGACATGGCTGGAGTGGATGTCGTCATTGTCAGTGCTGGAGTGGGCGAACTTAACCCGCAGTTGGAGTATGCAAAAGAAGTTGCTACGCTCAACACTAACGTCGTTGGGTGGACTTGCCTCGTTGATGAGGTCTTCAACAGATTTCTTGCCCAAGGCAGAGGCCATCTTGCCGTAATCAGTTCCGTGGGAGGTCAGCGCGGCGAGCCTAGTGCGCCAGCCTACACGGCCACCAAGGCTTTCCAGATTAATTACGCCGAGGCACTCCGCAAGAAAGCTCGCAAGAGTGGTCTCCCTATCTATGTGACGGATATCCGTCCCGGATTTGTTGACACCAAGATGGCGCAGGGCGAAGGCTTGTTCTGGGTGATGCCCGCCGAGAAGGTCGCTCTGCAGATAGCCAGGGCCATCAGGCGTCGTCGCTCGGTGGCCGTTGTAACAAAAAGGTGGCGCCCCATTCATTTCCTCTGGCGTCACCTCCCTCGGTTTGTCTATGACAGGCTATAGTTATAAAGTATAGCTTTAACTTCTTGTCTTATCTTTCTGATAAGGGAATTTTAATATTATTGCTATTGTTGCGGCCAGACCCAGCAGCAGGGGATAGAAGAGCCATGGTATGATGGCTGTGGCGGGAATGGCGGCGAGGGCGCTGGCAATGAGGAGCTGGGCGCCGTACGGCAGAAATCCCTGGATGAAGCAGGAGAATGTGTCGAGTATGGAGGCAGCCTTGCGCGGGTCAACGCCAAAGCGTTTGGATATGTCGCGGGCTATGGCTCCCACTGACAGAATGGCTACCGTGTTGTTGGCTGTACAGCAGTTGACGAGGCTCACCAGCATGGCTATGCTCATCTCGGCACCGCGGCGCCCATTGACGCGGGCGGTGAGCCGATGGATTATCCAGTCGATACCGCCGCCATGGCGTATGATTGCCAGCAGGCCGCCGGCCAGCAGTGCCACGAGGATGGTCTCGGTCATGCCGCCGATACCTTCAGACATGGTGCTGAACCACCCGTCGAGTCCGTAGCTGCCGTCGCAGAGGCCGATGATGCCCGTCAGCGCAATGCCCATGGCGAGCACGGCCAGTACGTTTATGCCGGCTATGGCGGTGATGAGCACTGCGAGGTAGGGCAGCACCTTGAGCAGGTCTACATGGCCGGCATCTATGGGGCTGACTGCGCTGCCCCTGCCTATGCATATATATATTATAAAGGTGATGATGGCGGCGGGCAGGGCAATGATGAAGTTGGTGCGAAACTTGTCGCTCATGCGGCAGCCTTGCGTCTTGGTGGCCACTACGGTGGTGTCGCTAATAAAGGAGAGGTTGTCGCCGAAGAATGCTCCGCCCACTGTGGCGGCTGCCATCATGGGCATGTCGAGTCCCGTCTTGGCAGTCAGGCCACTGACTATCGGGATGAGGGCGGCAATGGTGCCCACTGAGGTGCCGATGCTTAGGGATACCAGGCAGGCGGCGGCAAAGATGCCGGGCAGCAGCATGCTTTCGGGCAGCACGCTGAGGGTGAGGTTGACGGTGGCGTCAACGGCTCCCATGGCTTTGGCAGAGGCGGCGAAGGCTCCGGCCAGGATGAATATCCACACCATGAGCATTAGGTCGCTGTCGCCTGCCCCTTTGGAGAAGACGGATATGCGTTCGCTTAGTCTCAGTCCGCGCATGGTCAGCAGGGCATAGACCGAGGTGATGATGAATATGACCGCTGGCGGCACCTTGTAGAAGTCATGGAAATACAGGCTGAGGCCCACCATCAGGATGATGAGCACCAGCATTGGACTGAGGGCAAGGAGACCGCGACGAGACATCTTTATCGGGAATCGAGGATTGTAGAATTCTTTCATGCACCTCTGGCCGAGGGGGATGAGTAAGGTGTTGAGCATTAAATTTGAGATTTGAAATTTGAAATTCAGGCATGTCCGCAAACCGGACTGAGCTCAAATCTCAAATTCCAAATCTCAAATTTCTGGATTCAGTGTATCAGCAAGGTGTGTGCTAGCCAATGAAATTGTTCATCACATAGCGGATGATGAACAGGATGGCGAGTACCCACAGCATGGGTGAAATTTTGCTGAACTTGGCTGTGCATGCGTTGATTACCACATAAGAGATCATACCGATCATGATACCGTCGCTGATGCTGTAGGTCAGCGGCATGAGCATCATGGTGAGGAATGCGGGTATGGCCTCGGAGTAGTTGCCCCACTCAATATTCTTGATGGAGGAAGCCATCATCACGCCAACAATTACCAGCACAGGACCGGTGGCCGATGAGGGGATTGCCAGGAAGAGCGGTGCGAAGAACAGCGACAGCGCGAAGCATAAGGTAATGACGAAGGCTGTCAGACCGGTGCGTCCGCCTTCAGCTACGCCAGCTGCACTCTCGATGTAGGTGGTGGTGGTGCTGGTGCCGAGGCATGCGCCTGCGGTGGTGGCTACGGCATCGGCCATGAAGATCTTCTCAATGCGGTCAACATTGCCCTTCTCGTCAACCATGCCGGCCTTGACGGACACGCCTACCACGGTGCCGATGGTGTCGAACATGTCGATGAAGAGGAATGTGAAGATGATGATAATCATGTCGGGCGTGAAGATCTTGTCCCATTCAAACTGGCAGAAGATGGGCTCGATTGACGGGGGCATGTCGATGATGCCGTTAAACTGGGTGATGCCCATGGGGATGCCGATGATGGTGGTGGCCAGGATGCCGATGAGCATGCCGCCCTTCACGTTGAGCACTACCAGTATGCTGGTCAGCGCCAGGCAGATGAGCGACAGGATGACGGCAGTGTCGGCAAAGTTGCCGAGGGTTACGGATGTAGCCTCGCTGCTTACTACGATGCCGGCGCTCTTAAGGCCGATGAAGGCGATGTAGAGTCCGATACCGGCGCCGATGGCGTTCTTAAGCGTGGAGGGTATGGCCTTCACGATGGCTGTGCGCACCTTGGTCAGCGTCAGGATGATAAACAGTATACCTTCAAGCAGGATGGCTGTCAGGGCAAACTGCCAGCTGTAGCCCATGCCGAGGCATACGGTGAAGACGAAGAAGGCATTGAGGCCCATGCCCGGCGCGAGGCCGAAGGGCTTCTTGGCATAGACGGCCATAACCAGTGTGCCAATGATGGCAGCCAGGGCTGTGGTGGTAAAGACGGCCTTGGTGTCCATGCCCTGATCAGCAAGGGCACTGAAGATGCCGGGGTTCACTGCAAGGATGTAGGCCATGGTGAGGAAGGTGGTTATACCTGCCATAACCTCTATTCGCTTAGAGTGCTTGCCGGGAACGAATCCAAATAATCTGTAAAGCATGGTCGTAATTCTTTTGTTTTTTAGAAATTATTGAAATCTCGGAATTCAAAGATTAGTCAACACACACTATTAGAAGCTCCACTTCAAGGCGATGGTCGGGTTGACGAAGAAGGTCTTGCCGTCGTAGTTGTTGACAACGAAGTTGTTGGAGAATTCCCACTCGGTGCCGAGGCTGAGGTTGAGGCCGTCGCAGAGGGTGTTGAAGTTATACCACAGCTGAGGCTCGGTCAGGAATACCAGCTGGCCGTGGCCGTTGGCCTTCTGTCCGCGCCAGAGGTCGGCGAAGCCGCTGAAGGTGAGGGCCTTTTTGCAGAAGGTGGTGCTCCATACGCCGGTGAGCTGGAAGCTGGAGTAGGCCTTGTTGTCATAAGCATCCTTGAAGAATTGCTTATACAGGACCTGTGCAGACCATGTGGTGCTGAAGTCGGCATTGTGGCCATTGATGGCGGGACCGATGAGGGCAGCCTGCTGATAGATGGAGCCCCAGGTGGTGCGGCGGCCTACGCAGAATCCGCCGTCATACTCGACGTGGGCAGCCAGGCTGACATTCTCGCTGGGCTTGGCGAAGGTAAACTCGCGGCTGATCTCGGTGTAGGCACCCTGCATACCGCGGCTGTAGAAGTCGAGGTCGACAAAGTAGAACCATGAACCCCACTTGTCAGCCTTAAATGTCTCGTAGGTCAGTGTCATGCGGGGACGGCTGCCGTTGTCGGCATTGAGAGCCTTGTTCATGTCGCGACCGAAGTCGTAGTGCAACTGCACATTCTGTGCCTGTACAGTAACCATGGTAGCCAGCATAGCGGCTGCAATAAAGAAAAATTTCTTCATAACTAAAAAGTTTAAAGTTAAAAGGTTTAAGTGTTTGATGTGAGTGTCTGATGTGGGGGTGCAATGCTTGCATTGTCGTTTTCGTAACCCAAGGCTTTGTCTGTTGTCTTTTTTCTGCCTACAAAGTTAAAAATGTTTATTAAATCCCAAAAAATATTGCACTTTTTTTTGTATTTTTACTAGGTGTTGATGCTGAAAATAGTAAAAAGAGGTGCAATTCTGGGGTTATTTCATTACAATTTTCTTGCTTGTTCCGTTGCTCAGCCTGACTATGTGGATGCCCTTGCGACTTGAGGCTTGAGATGTGAGGCTTGAGATTTTGCGGCCCTGCAGGTCGTAGATGCATTGACCGTTGCCGCTTCGCTCTCGCGGCTCTATGAAGTCGGCACCGGCTTCGCCGACAGCCGACGAGCCGCTCGCGATGCCTTCGGCATTGACCATTGCCCATTGACCGTTATTCTCTATCATCTTCTTGCTACTCTCTATGCCTGTGGGGTCGTCGTCGGGGTCGGGCATCATGTCTTTATATAGATGGTATATCTGCTGCACTTGGTCGGGATAGTTGGTGGTGATCAGGTCTACGCCCATGTTGCAGAAGCGCACCATGGTGGCCCTGTCGTCGATGGTGAAGGCGTCAATCAGCAGGCCCAGCTCCTCGGCCTCGCTGACCCAGGTGGGATTGTTGAGGAAGGAGGTATAGTTGAAGTCAAGGGCCTGCAGGTCGTTCTTCCTTATGTCGGCTGGGGTCATGGAGGTGAGCGACTGGGTGAAGGCGGTGGGGTCGGCGGCGCGCACGTATCTCAGTGCGCTCACTCCGAAGGAGATATACTGCACCCTGTCTTGCATGCCAGCTTCCCTTACGGCCTGCACCACTGAGTTGGCCAGGCGCAGGGTGTCGGTGTTGGCGTTGACCTTGAGCTCAATCACCAGCTTGGTGGGTGAGTCGGGGTATTCGTTCTTCATGATGCTGAAGAAGTCGCTGAGCAGTGGCAGCTTCTCGCCGTTGCTGAGCGTCTTGTCCTTCACCTGGGCGTAGGTGCTCTGGTTGATGACCGTGCCGCCGAAGGAGAAGTCGTGGTTGACGAATATGTAGCTGTCGGTCGTTTGGTGCACGTCAATCTCGCAGCCATAGAATCCTGCCTCGAAGGCGTTGCGGATGGCGGCGCGTGAGTTCTGGCTGGTGCCGTTGCCCTTGGTGTACCATCCGCGGTGGGCTACGGCTTGTGCCGGCTTGGGCATCTTGTCGGTCTTTGTCAGGGTGGCGGTGCCCAGGGTCTGGGTGACGGCTCCGCGCGTGAGGCGGATGGTGTAGGTGCCGGTGGCCATGTTCTGCGGTATGGCTATGCGCCCGCCGCGTTCGGTCAGGCTTAGGGTGTCGCCGGCTGCCGGTGTGTCGCCGCTGTAGAGGCTCAGCCTGTCGCCGCGGCTGAGCTCGGCGCTGTGTACGGGGAAGTGGCAGCCCTCGGCAAAGAGGAATCCGTCGGGTAGCAGGCAGTCGTGCACCAGTAGCAGTCCGTCGTGGGCCTGCCGCAGCTGCCTCTCGAGTTCCAGCAGACGGGTGCCGCTCACTGCCTCGTCATCCACGGCCCTCTCGCACTCTGCCAGCAGGGCGAGGTAGCTGCTAGCCTCGTCCGTCAGGTCGGCATCCTGGGCAATGCTGATGGTGGCCTTGGCCTTGTCGATGGCTTCGCGCAGCGCCTTGCGCTCGGTGCGGTTGATGAGGTCGCTGTAGATGAGGCCCACCTGCTCGGTGGTGAGCACCTGGTCGTAGATCTTGCAGCTCACTATGTCCCATGAGCCGCTGGCGTTGGCTGCGTTGGCTGCCGAGGGGTCGCCACCGATGCCAAACCAGTGGTAGATGTCGTTGCTGCTGAGGTTGAGGTTGCCCTGTGCCGCCACCTCGTTTTTCAGCTCGCCGTTGACGTAGATGCGCGCCTTGCCGGCAGCCTTGTCCCATACGCCCACCACGTGGTAGTATTCGCCTGCCTCGGGCTGCACACCGCTGGTGGCCCACTTGTAGCCGCCCACGTAGGGCAGGAAGGTAATCTCGTTCTTGCCCTCCTTGGCGTTGGCCTTCTTGCAGATGAGGAAGCCCGTGCCGCCCTGCTGGTGGGATGAGAACCACTTGGCCTCCTTGTCCTCCACCGGTATGCGGGAGCAGAACAGCGTCTCCAGCGTGTGGCCGTCCTGCAGGGCCTTGAGCATGCGGCCGTCGGTGCGGCTGGCAGCGTAGTCCACCTTGTAGAAGGACGAGGTGCTGCCGCCGTAGGCATTGTTGAACTGGGCCACGTAGCGGCCGAAGCGGTCGTTGTAGGTGGTGCTGACGGTGCCGTTCCTCACCACGGCGTTGCCCATCGGCGATACGTCGGCAGCCGTGCCGCCGGAGCCGAACTGCACATCCAGCACGTCGGCCACGGGCAGCAGGCTCTCTTCCGCCTCAAAGACATTCCACATGTTGATGTGGGTGCCGCTGCCGTACCACAGGTTGCCCTCGGCGGGCTTGCCGGCGTCGTTGCGCCAGGCGTAGGAGGCTGAGGTGTCGTAGATGGTCCAGGAGAGGTCGTCCCATCCGCGGGGGAATTTCTTCTGGTCGTTATAGTCTGTCCACGGGGTGGGGGAGGAGTCCTTGGTGAGGAAGGTGAACAGGGCAGCGTCCTCTCTGTCAGCCACCGTCTTGGCGGTGCCCGTAGCCTTGGGGCACGGGGCAATATAGCGGTTGGTCACTGCGTTGCGCAGGCGGTAGTGGGTGGCGTCGGCTTGCTCCATCATCCATACGGACTGCTGGGTGAAGCCTAGCTGCCAGTGGGCCTCGCCGGCGTCGGTCTCCCTGACATAGTATCCGTAGTTGGCAACGGTGGAGGCGGCCTCAATCACCACGGCCCTGCCGTCGGCGGCATCCGCGGGGGCGAGGCGGCTGCCCACCACATAGGCTGCATTGGCGGCAGCGGCCCAGCCTGCAAGGCATAAAAGGGTAAGAAAAATGCGTGCTATCTTTTGCATGGTTTTGATGCTTGTTTCTGCATACAAAGTTACGAAAAACCGAGGGTATAACAAAGAAAAATTCTCTCTTTTTAAGCCGTGACAGAGCAACTTTTTTTGCTGCGTCAAGGTTGCGGAACACTGTGGGCATGGCAGAGGGATTTCCCAGAAAAACCTATTAGTTTATTATTATTACTTTCTTTACTTTTCTTTTGTGTTACTTTTCTTTTTTTTCTTTCCCCCCGCGCCGTGACCGTACGAATCATACGGTCATAGACCTGACGGTGAACGAATCGTTCACCCTCTTCATCTGCATGGCCGGGCGTTCCGCCAAGGGTGTCACGTTTTGTTACCCCCCTGTCTTCTATCAAATCATACGGTCACAGACCGGTGTCGCGAATCACGACGGTGGTTTTGTCCTCGGCATTCTCCGCACAGGCTCCATCAACCCCAGACTCTTCACCCCCGCCGGAGATAGAGAGCACCACCAACTTCATCCAACCGCTAACAGGTTCTTAGGTCAAAAACCTTGCAAACCTTGCAAACCTTGCAAGGAAAAATGCAAGGGTATACCTAAAACTCTATACCTCTCTTATAGAATTATATATTATATTAAATATATAATATATAATTTGAACTAAAGTTAACATCCTGATTACTAGAGTATAAGCAAAATTGATTTTCCTAAAATAGCATCTTCAAAAAAACCTCGCAGCAAAAAATGCAAGGTTTGCAAGGTTTGCAAGGTTTTTTTCTCGCGAAAGTCCCACTGCCACTGACAATCCTAAAACCTTGCAAAACCTCGCAACACCTCGCAACACCTTGCATGACCTCGAAAAACCTTGCAAACCTTGCAAACCTTGCACGGAAAATTGCAAGGGTATTTCCATGCAGATTCATTTTCTTTGCGTGGCAACAAAATCTCTTCGCGAGGGGAGATTGGTTTCGGCGCGATTAGATTTTGCTTCGACGCGATTAGATTCCGGTTCGGCGCGATTAGATTTTACTTCGACGGGCTCAGCATAAAGCTTCGACGCGATTAGTTGGTCGCAGTTGATAGTTGAGAATTAGGAATTAGGAGTTAGGAATGCTGAAGGCATCGCGAGCAGCTCATCGGCTGTCGGCGAAGCCGGTGCCGATATCAAAGAGCTGCGAGAGCGAAGTGGCAATTAGGAGTTAGGAATGAACCTGCGGATAAATTCTCTAATTCTTGATTCTTTAACCACGGATCTAACGGATTGAACGGATAATCAAAATTCTCTAATTCTTGACAGAAAAAAAACAAAGAAAAAACCTTATCTGTGCTGCATGCTCAGCGAGCATTGCCTTATAGTAGCAGGTCAAGACCTGTTTAAGCATGCTTAACCATCTCTTTGCCAGGCTACCATAGGCGGCCTGCGGGCTTCGCCTCCTTCAGCTTCGACGAGAGGATCAGCGCGTAGAGTCCGCTCTCGTTGATTAAGATGGCCTTCTGCCTACGTCCCAGGTTGTCAACGATGGGGTAACGTTTTGTTAGGTCATCCTCCTCAACGTGGTCAGCAAGAGCCTTGTTTACATTCTTGTACCCCAGCGCCTTGGCTCGTCGACGTACGTCATGGGTTGAGCCACCGTTGCCCCGTGCTGGTTATTGGTAGGGGTGTTCCCATTATTTTACGCAAACAGAGGTGGAACCAAGATTCCACCTCTGTTATCGTTATCGTTTTCGTTATCGTTATTTGTCTTATTCGCTCCAGTCCTCTGACTGCTTGCGTACGTAGGTCCTGTAGCGGAGCTGTGCCATCTTCTGTGCCTCGGCAAAGAGTTCCTCTGCCTCGTCGGGGTATGCCTTCTTTACGGAGAGGTAGCGCACCTCGCCGAGGAGGAAGTCATGGAAGTTGTCCCAGTTGGGCTCCTTGGAGTCGAGGCTGAAGGGGTTCTGTCCCTGCTCGGCCAGTGCGGGGTTGTAGCGCCAGAGGTGCCAGTAGCCGCACTCTACGGCCTTCTTCTCCTCTGCCTGGCTCTTGCCCATGCCGCCCTTGGCCTTGAGGCCGTGGTTGATGCACGGTGCGTAGGCTATGACGAGTGAGGGCCCGTGCCATGCCTCTGCCTCGCGGATGGCCTTGAGGCACTGGGCGTGGTCGGCGCCCATGGCTATCTGGGCTACATAGACATAGCCGTAGGTGGTGGCTATCATGCCGAGGTCTTTCTTGCGGATGCGCTTGCCCTGTGCGGCGAACTGTGCGATGGCGCCGAGGGGCGTGGCCTTGGAGGCTTGGCCGCCGGTGTTGGAGTATACCTCGGTGTCGAGTACGAGGATGTTGACGTCCTCGCCTGAGGCGATGACGTGGTCGAGGCCGCCGTAGCCGATGTCATAGGAGGCGCCGTCGCCGCCGATGATCCACTGTGAGCGCTTGGCCAGATGGGCCTTGCCCTCGAGCAGCTGGCTCTCGAGCGCGCAGCCGCGGCATGGGCAGATGGGGCTGCCTGCTGCCTTGGCGTCCTTGGCTTCCTGCAGCTTCTGGGCTGCCACCTCGGCGCCGTAGAGCTCGATGCCCTTGCCCTGCCAGAACTCGATGGCTCCGTCGATGGGCAGTATGGCTTTCTCCAGCGCTGCCACAAACTCATCGGTTGCCTGGCGGTTGGCGGCTGAGTCGTTGTAGGTGTCTAGCCACTTCTGGGTGGCTTCGCGCATCCAGTCGAAGGCGGTGGTCTTTACCAGCTCCTCTGCCTTCTCGCGCAGGATGCCGCGCATCTTCTTGTGGCCTAGGTGCATGCCGAGTCCGAACTCGCAGAAGTCCTCGAAGAGGGAGTTGTTGAAGCACGGTCCCTGGCCCTTCTCATTGGTGGTGTAGGGCGTGGAGGGGATGGATGCTGAGTAGATGCTGGAGCATCCTGTGGCGTTGGCTACCATCTGGCGGTCGCCGAAGAGTTGCGAGATGAGCTTGACATAGGGTGTCTCGCCGCAGCCGGAGCATGCTCCTGAGAACTCAAAGAGGGGCTTGGCGAACTGTGAGTTCTTGACATTGCTGCTGACGTCGACGAGGTTCTGCTTGGAGGGCACCTTGACGAGCTTGTCCCAGTCGGCGGCCATCTTCTGCATCTCGGGTGCGTCGGGGTTGAAGGGCACCATGGTGAGTGCCTTGCCGAGCTTGGGATTGCCCGGGCATATGTCGGCGCAGTTGCCGCAGCCGAGGCAGTCGAGCACTGAGGGCTCGATGACGAAGTGCATGCCCTTCATGGTTGCCGGGGCGCGCATCTCGATGGTGTCGAGGCCGGGGAAGGCGGTGAGCTCATCGTCGGTGAGCACGAAGGGTCGGATGGCTGCGTGGGGGCAGATGTAGGCGCACTGGTTGCACTGGATACAGTTTTCCTTGTTCCATGCGGGCACGAAGGCCTCTACGCCTCGCTTCTCATAGGCGGCGGTGCCCACTTGCCATGATCCGTCGATGGTGGCGTGCTTGGCAAAGGCGCTTACGGGCAGCAGGTCGCCGGCCTGGGCGTTGATGGGGCGCACGAGCTCCTTGACGAATGCGGGGGCGTCGTCGGCCTTGGGGGCGTCATCGGGCAGGTTGGCCCATTCGGGCTTGACATTGAGCTGCTTATATTCGCCACCGCGGTCGATGGCGGCATAGTTCTTGTCAACGACGTCCTGACCCTTGGCGCCGTAGGACTTCAGGGCTGCGGCCTTCATCTTCTCAACGGCCAGCTCAACGGGTATCACCTCGGTGATGCGGAAGAAGGCTGACTGGAGGATGGTGTTGGTGCGGTTGCCCAGGCCAATCTCCTGTGCTATCTTGGTGGCGTTGATGGTATAGACGGTGATGTTGTTCTGCGCGAAGTAGCGCTTAACCTTGGCTGGCATGAACTTCTCGAGCTCGGCATCGTCGAAGATGGTGTTGAGCAGGAAGGTGCCGTTCTTCTGCAGGCCGCGGGTTACGTCATACATGTGGAGGTAGGCCTGCACGTGGCATGCCACGAAGTTGGGCGTGGTGACCAGATAGGTGGAGCGGATGGGGGTGTCGCCGAAGCGGAGGTGGGAGCAGGTGAAGCCTCCTGACTTCTTGGAGTCGTAGGAGAAGTAGGCCTGGCAGTACTTGTTGGTATTGTCGCCGATAATCTTCACGCTGTTCTTGTTGGCACCCACGGTGCCGTCGGCGCCGAGGCCGTAGAACTTGGCCTGGAACATGCCTTCGCCGCCCAGTGCTATCTCCTCCACTGCGGGCAGGGAGGTGAAGGTCACATCGTCAACGATGCCCACGGTGAAGTGGTTCTTGGGCTCGGGCATGGCGAGGTTGTTGAATACGCTGATAATCTGGGCGGGGGTGGTGTCGTGAGAGCCGAGGCCGTAGCGGCCGCCTACGATGATGGGGCGGTCCTCAACCTCAAAGAAGGCATCCTTGACATCGAGGTACAGGGGCTCGCCGTTGGCGCCGGGCTCCTTGGTGCGGTCGAGCACGGCAATGCGCTTGACGCTCTTGGGCACTGCCTGGAGCAGGTGCTTGACGGAGAAGGGGCGATAGAGATGGACGCTGATCATGCCTACCTTCTGGCCTTGGGCGTTGAGATAGTCGATGGCCTCGCGGGCTGCATCGGTGGCGCTGCCCATGAGGATAATCATGCGGTCGGCGTCGGGGGCTCCGTAGTAGGAGAAGAGGTGATACTCGCGGCCGGTGATCTTGGAGAGCTCGCCCAGGTATTTCTCAACTACCTCGGGCACTGCATCGTAGTATGGGTTGCAGGCCTCGCGGTGGGTGAAGAATGTCTCGGGATTCTCGGCGGTGCCACGGGTGACGGGGCGCTCGGGCGACATGGCGCGGTCGCGGAAGCGCTTGATATACTCTTCCCTGACGAGGGGACGGATGTCCTCCTGGTCGAGGAGCTCAATCTTGTGATACTCATGGGAGGTGCGGAAGCCGTCGAAGAAGTTGACGAACGGCACGCAGGTTTCCAGTGAGGCGAGGTGGGCGGCGGCGGTCATGTCCATAACCTCTTGCACGGAGCCCTCGCAGAGCATGGCGAAGCCGGTTTGGCGGCATGCCATCACATCCTGATGGTCGCCGAAGATGCAGAGCGAGTGGCTGGCCAGGGTGCGGGCGCTGACATCAAAGACGCAGGGTATGAGCTCACCGGCTATCTTGTACATATTGGGTATCATCAGCAGTAGGCCTTGGGAGGCGGTGAAGGTGGTGGTTAGCGCACCGGCCTGCAGGGCACCGTGAACGGCGCCGGCAGCACCGGCCTCTGACTGCATTTCCTGCACGCTTACTGTCTGGCCCCACAGGTTTTTGCGGCCGCGGGCAGCCCATTCGTCTACATGCTCCGCCATGGGCGAAGAGGGGGTGATGGGGTAGATAGCTGCTACCTCGGAGAACATATAGCTAACGTGAGCCGCAGCCTCGTTGCCATCACAGGTGATGAATTTCTTTTCCTTTGTCATATTTGTATAGTTGTGTTAAGTGTTTGCCGTTAGAGACTTTCCCTGGGGAGAACCCCGGTGCGAGGGGGTAAGTCTTCCCCCTTCATGGGGGATAAGAGAGGGTTTTTAATACAGGAATCCGAAAAGCCAGATGGGTATGTCGCCATCGCGGGAGACCTCGGTATTGTAGCGCGTGTAATAGACGTTTTTGTCCTTGATGCGCTTCTTGGCATTCTTGTCGCAGACGTATATCTGCTTGTTGCCGTCGATGATAAAGAGTCCGGGCTTGCGAGTCTCCACCTTGTGGTGACGCCAGATGCTGTTGGTGAAGAAGGTCTCCATCACTTCCTGGTCGGAGGGTGCGCCGCTCAGTATGGCGTAGAGCAGGTTGGTGTTGTGGGTGAGCACCCTTGCAGGCTTCCTGGGGCCCTCGGCATTGCTGGGCTTGTATATCTGGTGGATGAGGCGTGCCTCCTCCAGGTTGTTCATGTAGTTCATCACGGTGGCGCGAGACGTGTTGATCTCCTTGGCCAGGTTGCTGACGTTGGGCGACTCGCTGCCTCCCAGCACGAGGAGGTATAGCAGCTTCTTGAGGCGACTGACGTATTTCACGTCAATCTGCTTGGTGAAGAGCACGTCCACCTCAATCATGGCGTTGATGGATTTGAGCAGGTTTTCAGTGAAATTGTGCTTCTCGATGTAGAAGGGGTAATAGCCGTGATGCAGATAGCTCTGCAGGAAAATCCAGGGCCTCACCTTCATGAGGATGCTTTTCTGCACCTCCTCGGTGTGGTCGAGGATATCGTCAAGGGTTACGCGCTGGATGTCAAAGCCTGCCTGCATGTTGATATACTCGCGGAAGGAGAATCCGTGGAGTACATAGAAGTGAGCAAGCTTGGAGAGCTCGTCATTCTCCGTGCCGGGCTCCTCCAGGGTGGTGGTGGCAAAGATGATTTGCAGCAGAGGCAGAGTGTGGTAGCATTCGCACAGTTCCTCGCGCCATCCGCTTTGCTTAAACAGCTGGTCAACGATGAGCACCCTGCCGCCGCGTCTCACAAACTCCTGGGCAAAGTCCACCAGGCCACGGCCGCGGAAGTAGAAGCTGTTCATGTTGATGTACAGGCATCGGCCTACCGACAGGCTGTAGTTCTTCTTGGCATACTGCAGCAAGAAAGTGGTCTTGCCCACTCCGCGTGGGCCCTTGATGCCGATTAGGCGATATTTCCAGTCAATATCGTTCATCAGCGGACGCGTCATCGACAGATCGGTGTGATCCAGCAAGTAGGTGTGGCGTTGAAAAAAGCTTTCCATATCGGCTACTTTAAGGTTTTATGCGCAAATATAGTGAGTTTTTCTGAATTTTATGGAGTAGCTATATGAAAAATGCGCAAAAAAAGCCTAATTTTGTCGTCGTGGATAGACATTTCCTAAATTTTTCGCATGATATGGCCATGGGGCGCAATGTTGCCAACTATACTCCGCCCCCCAATGTGCAGACGATGGAGCGCGACCTTGCCTCGCTGGCTGACCTGCTTCCCGAGGCTGATATTTCTTACAATGAAGATGCCCCGGTGTGGGGTTGGGACCTCAGCTATGTCAACCGCATGCGAGCCGCAGGATACAGCAACCTGCCTACCGCCGCGCAGCTTGCCGACATACGCCGCCTGGCGTCGCGCCTCACTGCCGTGGAGATGCTGCCAGCCATCCGCCGTCGCCTGCCGCAGGATCTTACCGCAGGCGAGAGCTGCTTTGTCTCGGAGAAATCGGCAGGAGCCTTCGAGCAGGCATCGCGAGAAGTCTCTTCCGCTGTCGGCGAAGCCGGAGCAGATATTGTAGGCAAATTCGTGAGAGGAATGGAAATGGCCAATTATAAATGGGCAATTCTAAAAGCTCCCTACTCCGGCAGCGGCCGTGGCCTGCGCATGGCGGAGAGCAGTCAGCTAACAGCGCCGGGCACTATGCCTATCAGCCTGAGACACTGGTTGATGCGCTGCCTGCGCGAGCAGGGCGGGGTGGTGATAGAGCCTTATTATTATAAGGTAGCAGACTTCGCCCTTGAGTTTAAGGTTACCCCTTCAGAGGTGGAGTATCTGGGCTTGTCTGTGTTTGAGACTAATGTCAACAATGTCTATTCCTTTAATTTTATTGCTTCACAGCCGGCCTTATGGCAAAGGGTGAAGCGCCTGGTGCCCTCCCTGGATAGCGGGCAGCTGATAGACGCGGTGCGCGAGGAACTCCACGACCGCTTCGTGGGTCACTACCTCGGCCCTGTGGGTGTGGACATGATGGTGATAGACGACTCTCGCATTCCTCTGCTTCATCCCTGCGTGGAGGTCAATGTCAGACGCACCATGGGAGAGCTGTCGCTCCATCTCCTGCCACTGCTGGCCGAGGGTGTGGAGGGGCGTTTTCGCCTGCTGTATAATAAGGAAAATGCCGGTCTGCGCAGGGAGATTTCGGCCATGCCGTCGGCTCGCTATGATGAGCGGGGCTGCCTGGTCAGTGGCACGCATCTGCTTACTCCCGTCAATGCCGACACACGGTATGCCGCTTTGATTGAGGCGTAGTTTGGCGGCTATTTCTTCTTCGCAAAATAAATCAGGCAGGCTAGCAGGGCCAGGTATAAGACAACGCTCACCACTATGTTCACGCTGGCAAGAGCGGCGTATAGAAAGACGGCGCTGACGGTGTATAGCGCCATGCCGGACAAGAGCCGTGTAAATGACAGCTTGGCGTAGAGGTCAAAAATCGTGGCTATCCACAGCAGGATGCTCAGCCACATGCCGGTCAGGTAGACAGCCAGCAGCAGAGGTTGGCCCAGCGGATTGAGGGTGGGGTGAAAATAGTATTCCTGCCACTGATGGGAGGCTATGCCTTGCAGCAGGGCAAAGAGCAGGCCGGAGGTGGCTGCTGACAATATGAGTGCAGTGGGATAGCCGGACAGTTTACTCCTTACTCCATGTCTGAACCATATTGCTGCCAGTCCTGCCAGAAACAGTATGCTGATGATGAGGAGGATGATATTTCTGTGGGCCCTGGTCTGGAAGATGAAATGCGAGATGGGGTCTACGGGAGCTGCCTTGCTCAGCATCTCCGTCTCGCCGACCCATCCGAGGGGGATGCCGTCGGAACCGATGCGCAGCCAGATGCTGTCGGTCGCGCTGCCGTTATTCAGAGAGTCAGACTCGGCGGTGCGGTAGGTCTCGGTGATGACGAAATCCTCATTCTTGAGCAGGGTGGCAGAGTCGGGGGCATAGTCCAGCGTCAGTGAGATACCGTCAGGCGCACTGTGCAGCTGCATGGAGTCGGCTTCCATGATGAAGTTGTAACCCACATTGTAATGGTGGACGGCTGAGAAGGCAATGGAGTCTTTCTGACCTTCAGTCAGTATCCACTGGCTTCTGCTCTTCTGACTGTCAGGGCCGCATGAGGCAAGTAGGGCCGTTAATGCTATGACCTGTACGGCGAGGAGAACGTAGCGGAAAGTAAAGGTATTTTTCATGGCGGGGTCTTTGCTAAGCATTTATTTCATCACGCGCATTTCGCATTTCTTGCAATCAAATTCCAGTTCAAACCGCCGTCCGCTGGGCAGAGCCAGGAAGAGGGGGCCCTCGCTCTTCATTTCCCTATTCCCTACATCCTTATTCTTTCTTTTGCTGCACATTCCGAGCGAATATCTGATGCAGTGGCGGCATGTCATGATGGCGGTGCGCCTTTTGGGTTCCCTAATCTCAAAGGCGGGCTCAATGTCGGTAGCTCCCTGGCACTCGTAGAATTGCCGCGCCATTCTGTTGGCGACATTCTCGGTGAAGGGAACCACTCCCTCCGCAAATCTGCCCTGCAGGGATTTCTCCCCTTGAGGAGGAGTGAGAGGGGGCTCTCCCTCTGAGGGGGAGTGAGAGGAAACTGGCAGGCCCACCTTCTCAATCAGCTGCCTGCGCCACTGGCTAAGCTGCGAGGCAGGGATGAAGTATTCTTTGTCTAAATTGAGGCTTACGTTGCCTATCTCATAGGCAGTGCTGCCAGTCTTGCGCAGCTCGGTCTCTATGCGCTGTCGCTGCGGCTTGAGGGCAGGCTGGTGGGGGGCCTGGCATTCGAGGGTGGCAGTGTGGCCGTAGATGCTGGCGGCGCTGAGGCGGAAGCCTTCGGGGATATCGGTCATACTGATATCAAGGCTGATGGTTCGCATCGGGGTGGGGCGGAGCATGGCAGCTTCGAAGGCGGCATCGTGGTTGCGGAAGAGAGGGGTCTTGAGCCTGAGGTCGGCAGGCATCTTATGGGGAAAGAGCCTGTTGTTGTCGGCGCGGTTGACGCGGAAGCCCTGCAGCGAGCCGTCGGGGGCAAAGTAGCTGATGCCATCGCCGTTGTGAAAACTGCTTGTGCCTCCAACCAGGATATAGTTGCTGCGTATCTCCTTCACCAGGCCTACGGGCTCACCAATGACCTTGGGAGTGTCGATGGAGGCCACGTCCTCGGTGCGGCCGTGTAGGAAATATTCGGTGAAGCCGCGATTGAAGGTCTTGTCAAGGTTGGGCTCAAATTCCACATGGCATTGCCCCACGGAGCTGCGGCGGTAGTCCTGCGGCCTTCTTCTTATTATATTATTAAGCAGTCGGCTGTAGAAGGCGGTGGTGTTCTTCACATAGGCCATGTCTTTCAGCCTTCCCTCAATCTTGAGCGAGCTGATGCCGGCGTCGAGCATTTGCTCCAGGCTGCGGTTGCGGTTCATGTCCTTGAGCGAGAGCAGGTGCTTGTTGCTGACGAGTGTACGGCCCTCGGCATTCTGCAGGTCGAAGGACAGCCGGCAGAACTGTGCGCACTCGCCGCGGTTGGCGCTGCGTCCGAAGCAATGCTGTGAGGCATAGCATCGTCCGCTGTAGCTGACGCACAGGGCGCCGTGGACAAAGGCCTCCAGCTTCATTTCCGGGCATGCCTTGTGGATGGCGGCAATGTCCTTCAGCTCCAGCTCGCGGGCGAGCACAGCCTGACGGAAGCCCCAGTCGTGAAGCTGCCTTACCTTGTCGGCGCTGCGTATGTCCATCTGGGTGCTGGCGTGGAGGGGCAAGGGCAGGTCCATCTGTAGCAGGGCAGTGTCCTGCACTATCAGCGCGTCGACTCCCACCTCGCAGAGTCTCATGATGAGGTCGTGCACCTGGGTGAGCTCGCTGTCGTAGAGAATGGTGTTGACCGTGACATATACCCTGGCCCCGTAGCGGTGGGCATGGGTGCAGAGCCGGGCAATGTCCTCCACGGAGTTGCCGGCGGTGTGGCGCGCACCAAATGCCTCGGCGCCGATATACACCGCATCGGCTCCGCAGTTGATGGCTTCAATGCCTATGTCTGCCGTGCGGGCAGGGGCCAGCAGCTCTATCAATCTCATGATTTGACAGTAAAGAAGTAAGGAGTAAAGGAGTAAGGAGTTGGGAGATCCCCTCTTATCCCCCTAAGGGGGAGGACTCTGGCGCCAGGGTTCCCTCCCTTGAGGGGGAGGGTTAGGGAGAGGCTTGGAGAGGGTTGTTCTCTGTTCTCTTTTATCTTTTATCTAACTGAAGTTTGCTTCAGCTTACGTACTGCTGCAGCCAGTTGTGGTAGAATCGGCGGCCGGTGTCTTGCCAGGTGACGTTGACGCCCTTGGTGGGGTCATCGTCAACGAAGTAGTTGAGCGGCACGCTGATGGGTACGCCCTTGGCCATGTCGCGCTCATACTCAAAGCGCAGGCGGCCCTCGGCGTATTCCATGTGGCCGTTGGCAAAGATGTGACGTCCGCCCCAGGCAATGGCCAGCTCAGGGCCTGTGTGCTCCTGATCGATGAGCACCGTCAGTTCCTCCTGTGCCTCGAGCTCGCTGCGCAGCATGGTGATATGCCTGCTGATGGGCACCATTACCTCCATGCTCAGCCCCTCGGTGAGCGGGCAGTCGTTGCGCAGCCTGATGTGGGGATAGACGCCGAAGAGTTTTTCCTCCGTCCAGTGCTTGTCGATGCCGAAGAATATCTTCAGCGCAGCGAAGGCTCCCCAGCAGATGTTGAGAGTGGAGCGGACATGGGTGAAAGTCCAGCGATAGACTTCCTGCAGCTGCGGCCAGTAGGTTACCTCTTCATAGTCGAGGTGCTCCAGCGGTGCACCGGTGATAATCATGCCGTCGTAGAGGCTGCCGTCTTCCATTATCTCCGCAATGTCGGTGTAGTAGGTGTCCATGTATTCTTGCGGAGTGGTCTTGTAGCGTAGGCCGCTCATCTTGGCCAGGGTGACGGCAATGTCGAGGCCGGCGCCGTCCATCATCGTATAGTATTCCTCCTCGGCCTCCTGCTTCTGCGGCATGAGGTTGAGGATGACAAGCCTCAGCGCACCGGCACCGGGCTTGCCATCGCTTATGCTTATGCCTTGCTGGTGCAGCCTCGCCACTGACGGATGGTTCTTAGGTAGGAAAATCATCAATGCTCAATGGTCAATGTTCAATGGTCAATGTTTACCAGATGTCCACCCTCTTGGCTTTGGGCACGAAGAGCGGGTCTTTCTTGGTAATTTTGAAAGCCTTGTACCATGCGTCTATATGAGGCAGGGCGCCGTTCACTCTCCACTCGCCGAGGGAGTGGGGGTCGCGGGCGGTGAGGTCGCGGATGGCCTCCTCGGTAATGTTCTGTGCCCATACTCCGGCGTAGGCAAGGAAGAAGCGCTGGTCGGCGGTAAAGCCGTTGGCCATGTCTGCCCCGGTCTTGCCGGCATCTTTCTGTGCCTTCTTGAATGCTGTGTAAGCCACTTGCAGGCCACCGTGGTCGGCCAGGTTCTCGCCGAGGGTGAGATCGCCGTTGGCCTTAAGGTCGGGCAGTACGTTGATGTTGGAGAAGAAGTCGGTCATCACCTGTGCGCGAGCCTTAAACTTGTCGCCGTCGCCTTCTGCCCACCAGTCGCGGAAGTTGCCCTCTTTGTCAAACTGGCGGCCCTGGTCGTCGAATCCGTGAGTCATCTCATGACCGATGACCACGCCGATGGCGCCGTAGTTGAAGGCATCGTCAGCCTGCATGTCGAAGAAGGGGTATTGCAGGATGCCGGCGGGGAAGCATATCTCGTTGGTGGTGGGGTTGTAGTAGGCGTTGACGGTCTGCGGGTACATATACCACTCGTCGCGGTCAACAGGCTTCTTGTATTTCTCCTCCACCGTCTTGCGGTTGGCCCATTCACGTACATCCTGCATCGACTCGTAGAGCGACTTGCTGGCGTCGATGTCGAGCTTGGAGTAGTCTCTCCATTTGTTGGGGTAGCCAATCTTGACATAGAAGGAGGAGAGCTTGTCCTTGGCGTAGGCCTTGGTCTCGGCGCTCATCCATTTCTGTGCGTCGATGCGCTCAGCCAGGGCTATCTGCAGGTTCTTCACCAGCTGCTCCATGCGAGCCTTGTTCTCTGCGGGGAAGTACTTCTCCACATAGAGCTGTCCCACAGCCTCACCCAGTATGGCGTTGACGGCCGATACGCTGCGTTTCCAGCGTGCCTGGGGCTCCTTCTGGCCCGACATGGTGCGGTTGTAGAAATCGAAGTTCTGCATGTATATCTCGTCGCCCAGCACATTGGTGTTGCCGTTGATGAGGGTCCACTGCATCCAGTCCTTCAGTGTCTGCAGGTCTGTCTCGTTGAGTATGGCCACTGCCTCCTTGACGGCCTCGGGCTGGCCTACGTCGAGGATGTCGAGGTCGTCAATATAGTTGAGGTGGAAATACTGGTCCCAGTCGTAGCCGCCAAACTGCTCCTTGAATTCGGCATAGGTCATCTTATGGTAGTTGGAGGCGGGGTCGCGCAGCTCCACGCGGCTCTTGGATGCCTTGGCCATGCGTGTCTCCACGGCCATTACCGACTCCATCTTGCGCAGGGCGGTGAGCTCGTCGTCGCCCATTAGCTTAAACATCTTCACGATATGCTGCTTGAAGGCTTCGCGTATCTTTGTGAATGCAGGGTCGTCGCTGAGGTAATACTCCTTCTGTCCCAGCGAGAGGCCGCCCTGTCCCAGACTCACGATGTTGGAGGTTGAGTTCATCATGTCGGCATTGATGTCTGCGCCCCACAGCTCGTCTGCGCCCTTGATGGAGTTAAGCACCATCAGGCGCTTCAGCTCGTCGCGGTCCTTGAGGTTGGCGATGGCCTTGAGGTCGGCTTTGATGGGGGCGATGCCCTCCTTGTTCTGGCGGACGGAGTCCATCATCATGCCGTAGAGGTCGCCAATCTTCTGTGCTACGCTGCCTTTCTCGTGCTTCTCCTTCGTAAGGTTGAGGATGAGCTCCTTTATTTGCTCGCGGTTGGCCTCAGCCACGGCGTCGAAGGAGCCGAAGCGGGAATACTCAGGCTTGAGGGGGTTGTTGTCAATCCATCCGCCGCAGGCATAGCGATAGAAGTCGGCGCCGGGCTTAACGGACTTGTCCATGTTGTTAACATCCACTCCGTGGGAGTGGTTGAGGGTCTGTGCTGTGGCTGCAGTCATCGCAGCCGCCAGTGCAAGTGTCATAATGATTTTCATATTGTTATTGTTGGTTATTAAGTTTTTCCAGTTCTTCGGAGGCGGCAGTCCACTCGTCCATGGCTTTGTCCAGCTGTTGGCTGAAGGCCATGTGCTTCTCTATCAGCGTCATGTCGCTGGCGCCTTCTATTGTGCTCATGCGGCTCTCAATCATCTTGATGGCAGCCTCTAGCTCGCTGATGTGCTGCTCGGCTTCCTTCACCTGCTTCTCCAGCTTGTTGACTCGTTTCCTCTGCTCCTTCTGCTGCTTATAGAGCGAAGCTCCCAGCCCCACAGCTCCCTCTGACTCCTCCTCGGAGGGGAGTGCCCTGGCGCCAGGGCTGGGGAGTGGCTTCAGGCTGGAGGGGATCTTGTTGGCTTCGGGCTGCCTCCCCAGGTAGTCATATATTCCGCCAAGATGCTCGCGCACCCTGCCTCCACCGAAGGCATAGACGCGGCTCACCAGTCCGTCGAGGAAGTCGCGGTCGTGGCTCACTACTATCACCGTGCCCTTGAAATTGAGCAGCGCCTCCTTCAGCACATCCTTCGTGCGCATGTCCAGGTGGTTGGTGGGCTCGTCGAGTATGAGGAAGTTGACGGGCTGCAGCAGCAGCTTGAGCATCGCCAGACGGCTCCGCTCGCCGCCGCTGAGCACCATGACCTTCTTGTCGCTCGCCTCGCCGCCAAACATGAAGGCGCCCAGCAGTTCGCGTATTTTCAGCCTCACGTCGCCGGTGGCCACGCGGTCGATGGTGTCATAGACCGTGAGGCTCTCGTCCAGCAGCTGTGCCTGGTTCTGGGCGTAGTAGCCTATCTGCACGTTGTGGCCTATCTTGAGCGTGCCGTCGTAGGGAATCTCGCCCATTATGCATTTCACCAGCGTTGACTTGCCCTCGCCGTTGCGGCCCACAAAGGCCACCTTCTCGCCGCGGCGGATAGTCATGTTGACATGGCTGATCACCCGGTGCTCGCCGTAGGCCTTGCCCACCTCGTCGCATATCACGGGGAAGTCGCCGCTGCGCATAGGCTCGTTGAAGCGCAGGTGGAGGGTGGCGGTGTCCACCTCGTCAATCTTGATGGGCACGATTTTCTCCAGCTGCTTGATGCGGCTCTGCACCTGCACCGCCTTGGTCGCTTTGTAGCGAAATCGCTCGATAAACGCTTTGGTGTCGGCTATCTCTTTCTGCTGATTTTCGTAGGCGCGGAGTTGCTGCTCACGGCGTTCAGCCCTCAGTTTAACAAACTCATCGTAACCTACCTTGTAATCAATCAGTTGTCCGCAGCTAATCTCCAGTGTGCGCGAGCAGACATTGTTGATGAATGCGCGGTCGTGGCTCACCAGCACCACAGAGCTCTTCGACTCCTTGATAAGGAAGTTCTCCAGCCAGCTGATGCTCTCAATGTCGAGGTGGTTGGTCGGCTCATCCAGCAGCAGCACGTCGGGGCGCTGCAGCAGAATCTTGGCGAGCTCTATGCGCATTCGCCATCCTCCGCTGAACTCGCTGGTAGGTCTCTGGAAGTCCGTCCGCTCAAAGCCCAGCCCCATCAGCGTGCGCTCCATGTCGGCACGCCAGCTCTGGCCGCCGCTCATCTGCAGCTGCTCCTGCAGAGAGGTGCTTTGCTCAATCAGCTGGGCATAGGCCTCGCTCTCATAGTCGGTGCGCTCGGCGAGCTCGCGGTTGATGGCGTCCAGGCGTTGCTCTTTCCGGCGCAGCGAAGAGAAAGCCTTCTCCGTCTCCTCGATGAGGGTACAGCTGTCGCTGAGCTTCATTACCTGGGGTAGGTAGCCCACCGTGCTGCCCTGCGGCATTGCCACGCAGCCCGCCGTGGGCTGCTGCAGGCCGGCAATGATTTTGAGCATCGTGCTCTTGCCGGCGCCGTTCTTGCCCACCAGGCAGACGCGCTCCCTGTCGTTGACCACAAAGCTCACACCGTCAAACAGAGGCTCAACGCTGAATTCAACTTTCAGATTCTCAACCGAAATCATTTACCTTACGATATATTTCGTGCAAAATTACGAAATAATCGCGACAAACCTAAATAATCGGGACGTTTTCGTTAAGCTAAATGAGCAGAATGATGTTAGCATCAATTCTGCCATGGCGAGAAAAGGTGGTTGCGAAGAAACCAAGAAAATCGCAAACACACCTACTAAATTAAAGGTATGTCAATAAAGATTGTCTTTAATTCCGCAGTTATTTCACCTTATTCAGCGAAGAATTTTTTTAATCGCGCAGAGCCGTTCAGTTTCGGCGCGATTAGATTTCATTTCGGCGCGATTAGATTTTTATGCGTCAGGCAGGCTGTTTGGCACGGCTCAGATGCCCCATGGCGGCAGATAATGTGCTTTTCCCTGACGGTTTTGCAAAGTGTGTGCAAAAAAAAATGTAACTTTGTAGCCAGTTTTATTTGACGATTTCACTATTTTACGATTTATGGACGATGAGATAGAAGTTAGGAGTGAGGAGTTGGGTGCCTCGGGCGAAGGCCATGCCTCCTATAATCCCGATGAGCATCATGACGACGCGGAGTCGGTGCACAGGCTGGGCGGCATGTATCAGAACTGGTTTCTGGACTACGCCAGCTATGCCATCCTTGACCGCGCGGTGCCCCATCTGGGTGACGGACTGAAGCCCGTGCAGCGCCGCCTGCTCCACTCGATGAAGCAGATGGACGACGGCCGGCTCAACAAGGTGGCGAACATTGTGGGCAACACGATGAAGTACCACCCCCACGGCGATGCCTCCATCTATTCGGCGCTGGTCACCCTGGGGCAGAAGAATCTGCTCATTGACTGCCAGGGCAACTGGGGCAACATCCTGACCGGCGACGGGGCTGCCGCTCCGCGATACATCGAGGCGCGACTGAGTAAGTTTGCGCTCGACACGGTGTTCAACGCCAAGACGACGGAGTGGAAGCTGAGCTACGACGGCCGCAACCAGGAGCCCATCACCCTGCCGGTGAAGTTTCCGCTGCTGCTCTGCCAGGGTGCCGACGGCATCGCGGTGGGACTGAGCACCAAGATTCTGCCCCACAACTTCGTGGAGCTCTGCGACGCGGCGGTGAGCTACCTCAACGGCGAGGAGTTTCATCTGTACCCCGACTTCCAGACGGGCGGCAGTATCGACGTGAGCCACTACAACGACGGCCAGCGAGGCGGCAGCGTGAAGATTCGCGCCAAAATCAACAAGATTGACAACAAGACGCTGCACATCACCGAGATACCCTTCGGCAAGACGGTGAAGAGCGTGATTGAGTCAATCATGAGGGCCGGCGAGAAGGGCAAGATAAAGATCAAGCATATCGACGACACGACCTCGGAGACGGCGAGCATTGTGGTCCACCTGCAGCCCGGCGTTTCGCCCGACAAGACGCTCGACGCCCTTTACGCCTTCACCGACTGCGAGGTGAGCATCTCGCCCAACTGCTGCGTAATCGACGACCGCACGCCTAAGTTTCTTACTGTGAGCGACGTGCTGCGCTACAGCGTTGAGCAGACGCGCGGCCTGCTGAGGAAGGAGCTGATGATTCACCGCCAGGAGCTGCTGGAGGAGCTGCACTACGCCTCGCTGGAGAGCATCTTCATCAATGAGCGCATCTATAAGGATAAGGAGTATGAGAACGCCAAATCGACCGACGAGGCATGTGAGCATATCGACGAGCGCCTGACGCCGTGGTACCCCAAGATGGTGCGCGAGGTGACCAAGGACGACATACTGCGACTGCTGGAGATTAAGATGAAGCGCATCCTCCGCTTCAACAAGGACAAGGCCGAGGAGAACATCTTGCGCCTGCAGGGCGAGATACGCAAGGTGGACCGCGACCTCAAGAATATCAAGCAGGTGACCATCAACTGGTATCTCAACCTCAAGGAGAAGTACGGCGCCAAATATCCCCGCTATACCCAGGTGACGGCCTTCGACCAGATTGAGGCCGTCAAGGTGGCAGAGCAGAACCAGAAGCTGTATGTCAACCGCGAGGAGGGCTTCATAGGCACCTCGCTCAAGAAGGACGAGCTGGTGGGCGCCTGCTCCGACCTCGACGACGTGATTATCTTCTACCGCGACGGCACCTACAAGGTTACCCGCGTCGCCGACAAGCTCTTCGTGGGTGACACCGAGCGCTCCAAGGCCGAGGGCAAGAAGGCCGAGATAATGCACGTGGCTGTGTTTAAGAAAAACGATAAGCGCACTATCTACAATGTCATCTACCGCGACGGCAAGAAGGGTGCCTACATGATGAAGCGTTTTTTCGTCACCAGCATCACCCGCGACCGCGAGTATGACGTCACTCAGGGCACTGCCGGCAGCAAGGTGGTCTATTTCACGAGTAACCCCAACGGCGAGGCTGAAGTGGTGCATATCACCCTCAAGCCATCGGAGAAAATCAAGAGGCTGACCTTCGACATCAATTTTGCCGACCTCGCCATCAAGGGGCGCGTGTCGAAGGGTAACATCGTAACCAAGAACACCATCTACCGCATCAACCTCAAGAGCCACGGCGTGAGCACCCTCGGAGGCCGCAAGGTGTGGTTTGACAATGCCGTGCGCCGACTTAACTACGACGAGCGCGGACAGCTGCTCGGTGAGTTTGGCGGCACCGACCGCGTGCTGGTCATTCTCAGCAATGGCGAGTACTATACTACTGACACCGATATCAACAATCACTATGAGGACAACATAGCCTATATCGGCAAGTATGTGAGCGGCACGGTATGGACCGCCGTCTACAGCAGCCCCGACACTGACGGCCGTCCCTACATCAAGCGCTTCCAGCTGGAGTCCTCCGCCAAGCGGCAGAACTTCCTCAGCGACCAGGGCGATGCCCGTATGCTGCTGCTCACCAGCGAGGTCTATCCGCGCATAAGTATCACCTTTGGCGGCGGCAGCAGTTTCCGCGAGCCGCAGGAGGTGGACGTTGATGAGTTTATAGCCGTCAAGGGCGTCAAGGCCCGCGGCAAGCGCCTCACCAACTACGAGGTGGCCACCATTGAGGAACTGGAGCCGCTGAGGCAGCCGGAAAATGAAAACGATAACGAAAACGATAACGAAAACGGGTTTAACGAAAACGATAACGGAGACGGAAACGAAAACGAAAAGCCTGACGAAGGAGAGTCCGACGGAGGAAAGCCCGATGAAGGAGAGCCCGATGGAGGAGAGCCCGAGCCCCCCGCCGATAAGACTGAGGACGAAATACGCGATGAGCTCAACGGCCAGCTTAGGCTCTTCTAACCCGTCACATTCATAAGTCACGATGAAGGTAAACGCATGGATACTGGGCATGCTGCTTCTGCCGCTAACCGCGGCATTGGCGCAGGAGGGCAGGGAGAGCTCCACAATGTTTGGTGCCAGCGCCGTCAGCCAGTGGGACACCTATCTCTCCAACGAGCGCTACCATGGCGGCGGCCTTACCGTTGCCTCGATGGTCAGCCGCCCCACCCACTGGATGGACCGCCGTCTCCATGTGCAGCACCTCACTCAGGGCAACCTTGCCCTGGCAGAGCCGCGCTCCGACAAGCACAAGACTATCTCCGGATTCTTCCATTGGCAGGTGGCGTGGCAGTACCACTTCTTAAGGGAGAAGGGCGAAGAGCCCAGCGGCCCGTGGCAGCTGAACGCCGGTCTCGGCCTGCAGACCCGCCTCGGCTTCGTCTATAACACTCTGGGCGGCAACAATCCCACCTCCGCCAGGGCTGCACTCAACATTATTGCCTCCGGTCAGGTGCGCCGCAGTTTCGAGCTGTGGCACAAGCCCTTCGCTGCCACCCTGCAGGCCGATGTGCCGCTGACCGGACTGATGTTCTCGCCCGACTACGGCCAGTCGTACTATGAGATATTCTCCCTCGGCCATTACAGCCATAATGTCTGCGTGGTCAATCCCTTCCGCGCCTTCCAGGCCAATGTGCTGCTCACCCTCGACTGCCGGCTCCGCGCCCGCACCTCGCTAAGGCTGGGCTACCAGGGCCAGTTTATGCAGTCGCGTGCCAACGGACTAAAGACTCAGGACTTCTATCACAACCTACTCGTCGGATTCGTCCGCCACTGGTAGGAGCGACCAAGCCCCCCACCTGTTAATCTCACAATGAAAAAAGCCCTACACCTTATTTATATTATATGTGCACTGGCTGCCATGGGCTCATGCGTCAGCGAGGAGGAGTTCAGCAATAGTCCGCAGGGCAACTTCGATGCCCTCTGGCAGATTGTTGACGAGCACTACTGCTTCTTCCCCGACAAGGCTGCCGAGTATGGCCTCGATTGGAATGAGTGCCGCTCTCGCTACGGTGCCATGCTCCTGCCCAAGATGACCGGCGAGCAGCTCTTCGAGGTCTGCGCCAAGATGCTCGACGAACTGCGCGACGGCCATGTCAACCTCGCTTCACCCTTCAACACCGCCCGCTACTGGGACTGGCATGAGAACTTTCCCGTCAATTTCAGCGACTCGCTGCAGCGCGTATATCTCGGCACTGACTATCGCCTCACCTGCGGCATAAAGTATTGCATCTTCCCCGATAATATCGGCTATATCTATGTACCCTCCTTTGAGGGTAGTGTGGGCAGTGGCAACCTCGACGCTATCTTCACCTATCTGCGTCTGTGCGACGGACTGATAGTGGATGTGCGCAACAATGAGGGCGGACTGCTCACCATGGCACAGGACCTCGCCGCCAGCTTCATCAACGAGAAGACCACTGTCGGCTATATTGCCTACAAGACGGGGGCGGGCCACAATTCCTTCTCCTCCCCTGAGGCCGTCAGGCTCGTGCCCTCCGAAGGTATGCGCTGGCAGAAGTCCGTGGCGGTGCTCACTAATCGCCGCACCTACAGCGCTGCCAATGCCTTTGTGGCGTATATGAAGGACTTGCCCAACGTCACCACCGTTGGCGACCGCACCGGCGGCGGCGCCGGCCTGCCTTACAATAATGAGCTGCCCAACGGATGGACCGTGCGCTTCTCTGCCTGCCCTACCTATGATGTCCACATGCAGTCCACCGAGGGCGGCATCACCCCGCAGCATCAGGTCAGCCTCCTCTCCTCCGACTTCGCCCGGGGTGAGGACACCATCATTGAGTATGCCCGTAAATTGTTGAGGAAATAATAAATTTCAAATAAAGAAGTTAGCGCTTTAGCGTGCGTATTATCTTTTCCTTGTTAATCTCCAACGGAGCGAGTGTGCGTATCTTCCTTTCCTTGTTAATCTCCAGCGGAGCGCTCTCGTGACCGTAGCGGTCAATGGCTGTCACGGCGTAGTAGGGCAGCCACCCCTCCAGCAGCGGCAGGCTGATGGCAAATTGCGGCTCCGTCAATCCCACCTTATAGATATTGTTGGCATCCTCCGTGTCCACGGGGTAGGTGCTGCTGCGGTAGAGCACGTAGCGGCAGGCCTCGGCAGCCTCCCATCTCAGCGTGTAGCCGTTGGGCGTCTCTTCTATGCTGGCGTTGACGGGTGCCGGCGGTGCGGGCTGATTGCCCTCAATGGCTGGCGGCAGCGCCTGGGTGCGGTAGAGATTGTAGCGCAGCAGATTGTAGATGCCCTTCGTGTTGTCGGTCACAAACCGTGAGCGGAAGAACACCTGTCCGCCCACGCCGTAGCGGCGGCAGTAGCTTATCTGGCTCTCCATCTCGCTCAGCGGCCAGTTTTGCTGCTGGCGGTCAATCTGATAGACTCCCAGTCCGCTGGCAATGGTGCGCCCTGCCGCATCCTCCTGCCAGTCTAGCAGGAAGGGGTAGTAGTGTCTGCCGCGGAAATACTGCATCGGCATCAGAATGTCCATCCATCCCTCGCGCAGCCACAGCTTGGCGTCTTGACTCACTGCGTTGAGGGCGTTCCACCCCCCTGCCGGGTAGCGGCGCGTGTCGGCATACTTGCCTACGGGGCTGCAGCTCAGTGCCACCCAAGGCTTGATGGCTTTCACCCGCCGGTGGATGGTTTCCACCAGGCGGTTGATGTTTTCCCTGCGCCAGTCGGCCAGGCTCTGTCCCGCGCTGGCATAGCGGCGGTAGGTGGCGGCGTCGTTGAAGCTGATCTCCTTCTCCGGGTAGCGCAGGTAGTCGAAGTTCAGCCCGTCGATGTCGTAGCCCCTTACTATCTCCTCGCATATCGATGCCACGTAGTCGGCTGTGCCGGGCAGTCCGGGGTCAAGCATGTTGCCCTCGTTGGTTTTAATCACCAGCTGCGGCACCCGTTTGCCGAGGGCCTGTGATCCCAGCGCTTTGATCTGCGCGCTCTTGTTGCCCGGTACCGCCACCACCCATGCGTGGATCTGCATGCCGCGCCTGTGGCATTCCTCCACGGCGAAGGCCAGCGGGTCGTAGCCCGGCGCCTGTCCAAAGCGTCCTGTCAGGCATCCGTCCCACGGCTCTATCTGTGAGGGATAGACCACCGTGCCGCGGATGCGGGTCTGGAATATCACGGCGTTGAAGTTGGCAGCCTTCAGCTTGTCCAGTATGTTGCGCAGCTCCTGCTTCTGCCTCTCGATGCCGGCGGGGTTGGTGGCTTTGGTGTCGGGCCAGTCCAGTCCATTGATGGTGGTCAGCCATACCGCCCTCAGCTCGCGCTTGGGGGCATCCATCGCAAGCTGGGCGTCAGCCTCCGCAGCCAGGCAAAAGACCGTCGCCAGGAGCGTCAGTATGCGTGTGATGATGTTTTTCATAGCTAAATATGCGCAAATTTAGCTTTTTTCTATCGAAAAACTGCCCTGTTTGAGCAGAAATGTGTATTTTTGCAAGAAATAGGAGGCAAACCTATCAACCATCAGCCCGTTTTGTCTGTCGCTATGCCATGGCGGCCGCTGTGCCGCCCATTCCGTCAGCGTGGGAAGGGAGCCTTTCAGTTTATGCATAATAATGATAACCAATAAACCTATGAAAAAGATTCTTTTAGCAGCAGTGCTGCTGTTGGGAGCCGTAGCAGGCAAGGCTCAGTTTGAGGCAGGCACCAAGTACGTCGGTATGTCAGTAACTAATTTCGGCTTGGCATACAATGCAGAGAAGAAGTTCCACTTCGGCCTCGAGGCCACCGGCGGCTACTTCCTGTGGGACAATGTCATGCTCAAGGGTAACCTGGGCTATCAGCACAACCGTCCTCACTGCGACGACATCACCGTGGGACTCGGCGGCCGCTACTACTTCTACCAGAACGGCATCTTCCTCGGCGCCGGCGCTGAGTACTGCCATGAGACCAAGAGCTACAACGATGTGCGCATCCCCGTGGAGATCGGCTACTGCTTCTACATCAACCACTATGTAAGCATCGAGCCCTCCCTCTACTATAATATGTCGCTCAACGACTTCAGCGACAAGAGCACCGTGGGCCTCAAGATAGGCTTCGGACTCTACTTCTGATCCCAGGGAGGGCCAGACACCATGCGTCTGTTGCTACATTCCTGCTGTGCGCCGTGCTCAGCGGCCATAGTGGAGCATCTGCTGGAGAATGCGGTGGACACCACCGTGTTCTTCAGCAATTCAAATATCTTTCCGCAAGACGAATACCTCCACCGCCGTGCCGAGCTGGAGCGCCATCTGCAAGCCCTCGGCATCCCCTTCGTAGAGGATGACTACGACCACACCGCCTGGCTTGCCTCCGTCAGGGGACTCGAGCAGGAGCCCGAGCGTGGTAGCCGCTGTACCCAGTGCTTCCGCTTCCGCCTGCTGCGAGCCGCCAGCTATGCCGCTGAACATGCCTTTACCCATCTCGCCACTACCCTGGCATCCTCACGGTGGAAGAATATCGACCAGGTCAATGCCGCAGGCCAATGGGCCGTCGGGCAGGTGGGCACCACGGCAGCCCCCCTGCAGTTCCTCGACCGCAACTGGCGCAAGGGTGGACTGCAGGAGCGACGCGCACAGCTGCTTCGACAGTACGCTTTCTACAACCAGCAGTACTGCGGCTGTGAGTTCAGCATCAGGAAAACAATAGACGATAACCGTGAAGAAAGAAGTTAAAAGAAGGTATTGGAAGATATTCTAATCCCGTTTCTCAAACATTAATTTCGGCAAAAACAGAAAGAAACTTATTTTTCAAGCTCCTCGAACAATGACACTAAAAGAATGGCATAGTTCGAGGAGCTCTTTTCTTGTTGCGAGTAGTTCCTTTCTTATCGCGAGTAGCTTTTTTCTTATTGCGAGGCGTCTTTTTCTTATTTCGTAGAGAAATAATTTAATCGCGCAGAGATTGTCAGTTTCGGCGCGATTAGATTTCGGTTTGGCGCGATTAGATTTTGTTTCGGCGCGATTAGATTTGCCGCCAAGGCTCTCAGATTTCCTTTTGTCGGACCGCGCTTGCAGCGCGACCACCGACGAAATCTTTGCGAAGGCTTCGCTTTTTGTTTCGGCGCGATTAGTGGCCGCTCCGCGGCACGCAGATCACGCAGATAAAGGCAGATCACGCAGATAAAGGCATATTGCGCAGATTTCCGTTATCACGCTTTGCGCCTTGTCGTGTGTCAAGAGAAGTTAGGAGTTAATGGTAAATAGCCAAATTGTATATAAATTGTAATTTGTAATTTGTGAAATTGCAAATTACATGTTTTCAAAGTTTCTCTCTCAGAAATTTGGCTGTGTGGCTGCCGGGGCACTGCGCCACCTGCTCGGGTGTACCCTGGGCTACTATCTGTCCGCCGAGGTCGCCGCCCTCGGGGCCGAGGTCGATGATGTGGTCGGCGCACTTGATGACTTCCATGTTGTGCTCGATGATGACGATGGTGTGGCCGTGGTCGATGAGTGCCTGGAAGGCGCGGAGCAGTATGCTGATGTCATGGAAATGGAGTCCGGTGGTGGGCTCGTCGAAGATGAAGAGTGTGGGCTGTGTCTTCTCGTTGGCGAGGTAGTAGGCGAGCTTGACGCGCTGGTTCTCGCCGCCGCTGAGTGTGGAGGAGGGCTGTCCGAGCTTGATATAGCCGAGGCCTACGTCTTGCAGGGGCTTGATTCGGCGGGCGATGGCGGCCTGACCGTTGGCGCTGAAGAAGCTGATGGCCTCGTCTACGTCCATCTCGAGGATGTCGTGGATATTCTTGCCGGCGAAGCGCACCTCCAGCACGTCTTTCTTAAAGCGTTTGCCGTGGCACTCCTCGCACTCGAGCTCGATGTCGGCCATGAACTGCATGGACACCTTGATCTTGCCCTCGCCGTTGCAGTTGTCGCAGCGGCCGCCCTCGGCATTGAAGGAGAATGTGGCGGGGGTGAAGTCCATCTGGCGTGACAGGGGCTGGTCGGCCATGAGGCGCCGTATGAGGTCGTAAGCCTTGATATAGGTGATGGGGTTGGAGCGTGAGGAGGTGCCTATGCTGCTTTGGTCGACGAGAGTGACGGCCTTGATGGCCTTGAGGTTGCCCTCGAGGGAGAGGAACTCGCCCGGGCGGTCGCAGGCTTCGTCCAGGTGACGCTTGAGGCCGCGGTAGAGGATGTCGTTGACAAGGGTGGACTTGCCGCTGCCGCTGACTCCGGTGACTACGGTCATCACGTTGAGGGGGAACTTCACGTCGATGCCCTTGAGGTTGTTGGCGCGGGCTCCCTTGACCTCTATGTAGCGATTGCTGCAGCGGCGGCTCTGCGGTACGGCTATCTTGTCGATGCCGAGCAGGAAGTTGAGGGTGTGGGAGGTTGGGTGTTTGGAATTTGAAATCTGAGATTTGAGATTTATCTCTTTCAGGTCTCCCTGGAAGACAATCTGTCCGCCGTTGACTCCTGCGTCGGGGCCGAGATCGATGATATGGTCGGCAGCGCGCATGATTTCCTCATCGTGCTCCACTACTATCACGGTGTTGCCCAATTGCTGCAGGCGGCGCAGCACGCCTATGAGCTGCTGGGTGTCGCGCGAGTGAAGGCCTATGCTGGGCTCATCGAGTATGTAGAGGGAGCCTACGAGACTGCTGCCGAGGGAGGTGGCTATGCTGATGCGCTGGCTCTCGCCGCCGCTGAGGGTGGAGGCGGTGCGGCCGAGGGTGAGGTAGCCCAGGCCGATATCTACGAGCACCTGCAGGCGGTTGCGTATCTCCTGGACCAGGACGGGGTAGTCGCCGTCGGGCATCTGTCTGAATATGTCGTTGAGTTGGCTGACGGGCATGTAGGTAAGCTCGGTGATGGTGTAGCCGCAGAGCTTGACATAGTCGGCCTCCTTCTTGAGGCGGTGGCCGTGGCAGGCGGGGCAGGTGGTCTTGCCGCGGTAGTGGGCGAGCATGACGCGGTACTGTATCTTATATTGGTTGCGCTTGACCATGCGGAAGAAGGCGTCGATGCTTACCTGCATCTCTTCGGGCATGGCCTGCTCGTCGGCATCGCCGTGCCAGAGGATGTCCTTCTGCTCCTGGGTGAGGCTGTAGTATGGCTGGAAGATGGGGAATCCCTTGGGGCCCTGGCGCTCGCAGAAGACGCGCTTCCACTCGCTCATCTTCTCGCCGCGCCAACACTGGACAGCGCCGTCATAGACTGATAGTGAGCTGTTGGGGATGACCAGACTCTCGTCGATGCCTATGAGTGAGCCGAAGCCCTCGCACTCGGGGCAGGCGCCGGCGGGTGAGTTGAAGGAGAACATGGCGTCGGTGGGGCGCTCAAACTGGATGCCGTCGCGCTCGAAGGCGGAGGAGAAGGCCTTGATGGTCTGGGGAGATTCCTCTATCTCCTCTATAGGGGAGGACCCTGGCGCCGGAGTTCCCCCTTTAGTGGGACGGGAGGGTGTCTCTCTGATGATGCATTGCCGGCTGCCCTCGTCGAATGCCGTCTCGATGCTCTCGCGCAGTCGGGAGAGGGAGTCGGCGTCGGTGCGGCGCGCCAGGCGGTCGATGAGGATGTTGACCTCGAGACTCTCCAGCTGGTGGTCGGTCATGGTGCCGAGCAGGTCGGCTATGTCGCGTATGTCGCCGTTGATGCTGACGCGGGAGAATCCCTGCTTGAGCTCCATCTCAAGCTGCTGGCGCATGGTGCGCCCCTGTGGTACGGTGAGGGGGCTCTCGACGGTGAAACGGCTGCCCTCGTCCATTTGGAGGACATAGCTGACCACGTCCTCAATGGTGTCGCTCTTGACTTCCTGTCCGCTGACGGGCGAGATGGTCTTGCCGGCGCGGGCAAAGAGCATGCGCAGATAATCGTAAATCTCGGTGGAGGTGCCTACGGTGGAGCGCTGGCTGCGGTTGGTGGTGCGCTGCTCGATGGCTATGGCGGGGGGGATGCCGTGGATATAGTCGCACTCGGGCTTCTGCAGGCGGCCCATAAACTGGCGGGCATAGCTGGAGAGGCTCTCCACATAGCGGCGCTGGCCGTCGGCGAAGAGGGTGTCGAAGGCAAGGCTCGACTTGCCGCTGCCGCTGAGGCCGGTGATGACCACAAATTTGCCGCGGGGTATGGTGATGTCAATGCCCTTGAGATTGTTGACGCGTATGCCTTTTGCTACTATGTTGCCGTCCACGACGATTTAATTTGGCAATTCTTTAATTTGATGATTTCACAATTCCGTGATTCTCTGATTTGGCGATTCTTGATACCATAATTGGCCAATTGTTAAATCGTGAAATCATTTCACTTTCTTCGGTTTGCTCTCGTTCCACATGCGGTCGAGGGCGGTAACTACGTAGGTGCAGCCTTGGTCGCTTTCGGGCACAGGCCAGTAGGTCTGCGCCGTGATGGCTACTATGTTTGCGGGATTGTCGAGGTCGATGCGCTGCCCCTTGGCAAAGCGATAAACGGCATAGCGCACGGCGCGCTGCATCTCGTCCTTGGTGTCCTTGGTCAGCCACACAAGCACACGTCCTTGGTCGGTAGGTATTACCTTGCCGCCCTTCACCTTCTTGGGGGCTGCCTTGTCCTTGAAGGGCATCGGCGGCACCAGGGCGGGGTAGGGCTGATAGACTTTCTCCAGGGCGGTGAGTATGTTGCCGGTGTTGTCGGCCACGGCGGCGGAGTACCACAGGCAGTTGCCTTCGATGCCGGGGAGGGTGCGCTGCAGTCGCAGCTTCTCGGGCAGCTGGTTGACCTGGGGGTTGTTGAGGTCGGCGGCCTTGACGGTGCGCTCTACATCCTGCCCGATATAGAGCGGCCTGCCGCTGGCGTACTTCGACCACCAGTGGATTAGCTCGTCATAGTCGGCGGTCTTGTGACCTATCTCCCAATAGATCTGGGGTATGTTGTAGTCCACCCATCCTCGGTTGATCCACTGCAGGATGTCGGCATAGAGGTCGTCGTAGTTCTGGAGGCCGCGGGTGTTGCTGCCGGGGAGCAGCGATCCCTCCTCGGGCTGGTTGTGGTAGATGCCGAAGGGCGATATGCCGAACTTCACCCAGGGCTTCAGCCGGAGGATGGTATCGTGAATGTCCTTGATGAGAATGCTCACATTGTCGCGGCGCCAGTCCTGGATGGAGCTGAAGCCTGCGCCATACTGGCTGTAGGTCTGCTGGTCGGGAATCTCGGTGCCTGCCTCGGGGTAGGGATAGAAATAGTCGTCGATGTGCAGTCCGTCAATGTCGTAGCGGCTGACGATGTCGCTCACCACCTCGCAGATGTATTCGCGGTTCTCAGGTACTCCGGGGTTGAAGAGCAGCAACTTGCCATACTGGAAGAAGCGCTCGGGATGCTTGAAGTAGGGGTGGGTGGCGGCCAGTACGGCGGTGCCTGCCGTCTTGGCGCGGTAGGGGTTGATCCAGGCGTGGAGCTCCATGCCGCGGCTGTGGCACTCGTCAATCATCCACTGGAGGGGGTCCCAGTAGGGTTGGGGTGCCATGCCCTGCTGACCGGTGAGAAATCGGCTCCAGGGCTCCAGCTGACTGGGGTAGAGGGCGTCGCCCTCAGCCCTGACCTGGAAGAAGACGGCATTGACATGGCAGCGCTGCAGGGCATCGAGATGCCGCCGCAGGGTGGCTTGCATCCGGTCGCGGCCCAAGGCCTGGAACTGTCCGTTAACACACTGAATCCAGCTGCCCCTGAACTCTCTCTTGGGCTGCGGGGCCTCTGATGCCTCCATCGGCTGGGTGGCTATGCACCACAGGGCGAGGCATGCTAAAAATGTCCTGATTTTTGCTGTCATGCTTATAATATAAATAAGGTGTATGCGTGAATAATGGATATATCCGCGCAAAGATACGAAAAAAAAAGCAAACGGCGGTATAATCGTCAGGAAAAGCTTAGTCAAGCATCATCGAGACGTGCAGCTCGTCAGGCAGCGGGGTGCGGCTGCAGATGGGCAGGAAGAGGAGAGGAGTGGTGACCTTGCCGAGGTGAGGGATGGGCGAATTGCCGTTGGCCGTCGTGTCGAGAAGGTGGTATTGTGTGTCGCTGATGCGCTCTGCCATGAAATAGTGGCCTTCTGCCGTCTGGTACAGTCCTCCTCCGCTCATCAGGCATACGTCCATCTGGTCGCGGAGGTCGTCGGCGCGGTGCTGCACGGCATAGGGCAGCGAGGCCAGGTGGTGCTGCATAATATATATAATGTGGGGGCTGAGCTGTGGCAGCTGTGTGCAGGCTGCTATCTGGCTGGCGGTGGCCAGCCTCTTGCAGCGGGCTGCGGAGGGTTGGTAGCCGAAGATGGCAGTGTACCATTGGGCTGCGTCCTGGCTGGCGGGTATGAGCAGGGAGTAGTCGATGTGGTGCTTATAATACATCCACCAGTGAATCTGGCGCATCACTCTGGCGGCGTGGCCGAGGTTGCGATAGTCCGGCAGGGTGGCAAGGCCCGACACATAGCCTATTTTCAGCATCGGGGTGCCGGGGGCTGCTGTCATGCTATAGACGAAGCACTGGCCCTGGGCCACGGTCAATCCGTCCTGCTCAGAGGTGAATGTCTGGGCGCTGGGGTAGCGGCGGCTGAAGTATAGGTCCATAAACTCCTCGCTGTCGCCGAAAACGGTTCGCCAGATGTGGCGGCACTGTTCTGTCTGTGACATTAATGATTGTGAATCAGATTCTCACACAAGACGTACTTATGGAGCTTGAGTGCGGGTTGGTATGTGGTCTTGGCCTGACGGAGGCCAGGTATGCCCAGGTCTTCCTCGCGGTTGATCCATAGGTACTGCGGCGGCAGGTGGTTGACAAACTCATTGTTGATGGCGGCGTAGGAGCCCTCAAAGGCTGTATCGGCCTTCTCAACGCATACGTCGAAAGTGTCAGCGTTGATGGCTGCGCCGTAGGTGAAGGCCACCAACCGGCCATCCACGTAGATGGTGCCGCCGACGGCCTCCAGCTCCTGCCAGTGGTCGAAGACATACTTGATGGTCCTGCGCTCATTGATTTCCTCATCGGTGTGGCCGAGGTCGAGCCCCTTGTTTATCCACGACTTGTCGAGGGCCAGGCAGGCTTCCATGTCATCGGGGCCGAGGGGCTTAAAGATATAGTCGGGGTAGCTGCGGCGGAAGCGGTTGAGGAAATTGCGCTTGCTCTGCAGCTTATGGCCTGCGAGGGTGGCAAGGCTCTGGCGGGCATAGACATAGTCGGAGCTGTCGTCGGAGTAGGAGCAGCTGAGGCTGGGGTCGGCCTTGAGGTAATAGGGCAGCTGATCCTCGTTGACGCCGAAGATGCATAGGCTGTCGCCTGCCTCGGCGGCATCCTCCCTCACCACCTGGAGCAGGTCGGCGAGGTCGGCGGGGCGGAAGCGCAGTGAATAGGCGCGGTGGCCTTCATAGCTGAAACGCAGGATGATATTGTCGTTGCAGATGGCAATGGACCCTTGGTATAGGTGCTGCCAGCTGCACAGGTTGATTATGCTGGTGTCGCATCCCTGGGGGCTGATCAGTCCGCTGATGGTGCGCAGCGGCCGGCAAGTCTGCGGGGTGCAGGGGGTGAATGTTAGCATTGTTTCTTTTGTCGTGGTTTTGCTATTGTAAGTTGGCACGATTTTTTATAAAAATACTATCGTAACTCAATTTTGGGTGCAAAATTAGTGCTTTATTGTTATAAATACGTATATTTGCAGACCTAAAAGAAAAACGAACGACAATATCATGCAGAAAAAGAAAGTTGAGTTTAGCCTTGTCTATAGAGACATGTTTCAGTCCTCCGGCAAGTTCCAGCCTCGCAAGGACCAGTTGGAGCGCGTAGCTCCCGCGATTATCGATATGGGCTGCTTTGCCCGAGTGGAGACCAACGGTGGCGCCTTTGAGCAGGTGAACCTGCTTTACGGCGAGAATCCGAATAAGGCCGTCAGGGCCTTCACCGCGCCGTTCAACAAGGTTGGCATCAAGACCCACATGCTTGACCGTGGCCTCAACGCGCTCCGCATGTTCCCCGTGCCAGCCGATGTAAGAAAGTTGATGTACAAGGTAAAGCACGCGCAGGGTGTTGACATTCCGCGCATCTTCTGCGGTCTGAACGACGTGCGCAACATTATTCCCTCCATCGGCTATGCCAAGGAAGGCGGCATGACTCCGCAGGCCACGCTCTGCATCACTAACTCGCCCATCCACACCGCCGAATACTATTTCGGCATTGCCGAGCAGCTTATCAAGGCCGGCGCACCCGAAATCTGCCTCAAGGATATGGCCGGCATCGGCCAGCCTGCCATGCTGGGCAAACTGACGGGCATGATCAAGGCAAAGTATCCCGAGATAATCATACAGTATCACGGCCACAGCGGCCCGGGCCTGTCGATGGCCTCCATCCTGGAGATATGCAAGGCCGGCGGCGACATTATCGACACTGCCGTTGAGCCGCTCTCCTGGGGTAAGGTTCACCCCGACGTTATCTCCGTGCAGAGTATGCTGAAGCACGCGGGCTTCGAGGTGGCTGACATCAACATGGACGCCTACATGGAGGTGCGCAAGCTCACCCAGGAGTTCATCGACGACTTCCTCGGCTACTTCATGAGCCCGAGCAACAAGCTTATGTCGTCGCTGCTGCTGGGCTGCGGCCTGCCGGGCGGCATGATGGGTTCGATGATGGCTGACCTCAAGGGTGTGGAGAGTGCCATCAACGCCAACCGCAAGAAGAAGGGACAGGAGCCTTTCACCGAGGATCAGCTGCTCGTGCGCTTGTTCAACGAGGTGGCATACGTTTGGCCGAAGGTCGGCTATCCTCCACTCGTCACTCCGTTCAGCCAGTATGTGAAGAATATCGCGCTGATGAACCTGCTCGCCGAGTCGATGGACAAGCCGCGTTACTCTATGATGGACCAGAGCATCTGGGGCATGATTCTCGGCAAGAGCGGCAAGCTGCCCGGCGAGGTGGCTCCCGAGATTGTGGAACTCGCCAAGCAGAAGGGCCTCGAGTTTACCGATGCCAATCCGCAGGACAACTATCCCGACGACCTCCCCACCTTCATCAAGGAGATGGAGGACAACGGCTGGGAGCGCGGCCAGGACGACGAGGAACTCTTCGAGCTCGCCATGCACCCCACGCAGTATCGCGACTACAAGAGCGGCATAGCCAAGGAGCGCTTTGAGGCAGACCTTGCCAAGGCAAAGGAAGCCAAGAGCGCAGTTGCCCCCGTAGCCCCCAAGGCCAATGCTCAGGCACCAATGGTCAATGGTCAATCGTCAACGGTCAATGAAGAAACTGTTGCTGCAATCTCTCTCGCAGTCGCTCAGCACACCGCTGCCGACGGACCGAAGATAACTATCCGCCCGTACACCAGCCCCTGGGCGATGCGCAGATTCTAGACTTAAAATTTTAATCTAACATCCATCCGCCCCGTTATTCGTTTTCTTGCGAAAAACGGGGCGATTTTCTTGCTGTTATAATAATTCTTATTATCTTTGTACTGCATTCTTAGGAATGCAGATATATTTGCTCTATAGCCGCACAATCACCACAGTTGGGTAAGAGCAACATGGAATATAGGGACTGACCCGTTTAGGGCGCAGTTTTCCCATATTTCTATGTGGTTTGTGGTGAACCGTGCGGCGTATGGCGAAAGTCTGCGCCTTCTTTTTGTGTGTGCTAATGGTTAACTTTAAATTTATAAATGTATGAAAAAAGGATTTTTTTTATTGACTATGTTATTTGCTTGTGCTTCGTATGCACAAGATATTGTGCAGTTTATTATTCAACCGACGGGCAAGTTTCTTACTTCGGATGGCAAAGATTATGTTGTGGTTCCTTTTGAAGGTAAAACCGCAAGCGATCTTTTTTATATGGTAAAAGGTAATGCGATGTCATTTTATAATAATCCGAAAGAGGTTATAAGTGAGAGTGGTGAGAGTGTTATTACAATATATGCCTTCGACAAAAATATATGTACAGTAAAAAGCCTGGGAGCTACGGGAGTGTATGGCGGCGGATATCATATCGTGTTCAAGTTTAAAGACGGGAAGATCCGAGTTGATGCTCCCTCAATAAATGAAAAACTTGAGATGTCTGGTGGTGCTTTTACGAAGACTATAGGCATACCAGACTGTGTGTATATTTCAGACTATGCCAAAAAAGTGTGCAAGGGAAATTCCAAGAAAGACCTAGAGAAAAAAAGTGATTTGGAGAATGTGGTAAATATTCCCATCAACCATCTTCTTGGATTCTCAAAGAGTCCGCAGGCAAAAAAAGATGACGAGGATTGGTAATTTTATCACGATAAAAGCTATAATTATGAAAAATACTTTTTTATGTTTATTAGTTACATTTATATTTATCTCCTGTAATCAAACAAAACATCCTGCCGAGTTAAGCTATAGTTATGGTGCCAACAAGTGGGAGTTATTAGTATATGATGGTAACAGCCTATATGATGGCGAAGTCTGGAGTGATGATAATAAATCATATAAATTATTTATTGACTCTGGACTTTTGCAAAAGATAGAATATTATCATAGTAATGGCAATGTATTCTGTCGAGTACAGTTTCAAGAAAAGATATTCTATAGCATACAAGGAAATGAAATATCGCGTGATGATGCTCGTGATATTTATGAAGATCGTTATTGGCAATTCAAGGCCGAGCAACGTAATTTAAAAAAGATTGTACAAAATAACATGCGTCAGTAGCTTATTATTTATAAATCTTGATTATTTGCTATAAAATTACATCTACAAAACAGGGGAGCGTGTATAATCACAACTTTTTACAAAGGAAGAATCGCTGAGCCATTAGGAATAATGAACCTAAAAATTAACATTAACTCAATAAACATTTTACAAAGATGAAACAAACATTTATTATTTTATGTGTGTTACTTTCACTTGTTTCTTGCAGTAATAACGAAAACAAGAACATTAAGAACTCTGTGCTCGATGTTAGTATTGGCGATAACAGAGCTGAATGTAAGGAGAAATTAGACAAGCAAGGCTATAGATGGGAGGAAAAAGACATGCTACTTCCCAATATAACTATAAAAGAGCCTGTTATGATTGATAGCATTGGGTTTGACAATGTTGACTACATGTTTTTCGATGCTAAAGTAGTAATGATTTCTCTTGATAACAAATATTATTCCCAAAAGGAAGCACAGGATGCTTTTTCAAAAATAGATAAAGTGATAAGTGATAAATATCTGCAGTTTAAGACAGAAAGGAAAGTTGACATGTGTTTGAATTTTTCAGAATATGATGACGGTATCACTAACTTGACCGTAATGCTTATTTATCATCCAGAGGAAGAAGTTCCATTGTTACTTCAAGATGCTGAAACTCTGGAAATGGCAAAGGAATCATGGAATCTAAACGTTATGTATTCTGCCACACAAAAGAAGACAGAAAAGAAATAAGCAGGAATAAAGTCTGAATACTAAAAAGACTGAGAGCACAATGCCCTCAGTTTTTTTATAGCCACTATAGTCCCTAATCTCCTTAAAGACTTTAATTACCTTAAGGACCTTCTTTTACCCCACCTCTTTCCTCTTCTTCAATAATAGTTAAATAAGGTTCGGACGCGCGTGAGGACTATCACTACCTTTTATTGCTTTTGTTAAATTTGTGCAATTCGTGTTATTCGTGTTCTAAAACAGTTTCCGTTTTCTTTATATCCGCAGGCTTATAGCGCGCGACTTGCCATAAACTTAGCGCGACTTGCCAGAAACTTAGCGCACTCTTGCAGGATCTTAGCGCACTCTTACCCCTCACTCTCACATCTTCCCGCTAAGGGGATAAGAGGGGGCTCTTTATATGTTGGCCACACGGATGATGTCGGCAAACACTCCGGCAGCGGTGACATCTGCGCCTGCACCGTAGCCTTGTATAATCATCGGGTACTGCTTGTAGCGCGTTGTTGTGATGAGCACCATGTTGTTGGAGTCCTCAAGATTGTAGAAGGGGTGGTTCTTGTTTACGGGCTTAAGTGCTACGGTGGCCCGGCCTTCCTCCAGTTGGGCGATGAAACGGAGTTTCTTGTCTTCGGCCTCCAGTTCGCGGCGGCGTTTCTCCATTGGCGCGTCAAGTTGTTCCACTATGGAGAAGAAGTGGTCGGTGTCGCCCTCAAAAAAGCGCGGCTCCATGAACGGCTGTAGGTCAACATCCTCAAGGTTGATCCGGTAGCCTGCCTCACGGGCGAGGATGACGAGTTTGCGCACCACGTCTTTCCCGCTGAGGTCCTGGCGTGGGTCAGGTTCGCTGAGCCCTGCGTCCATTGCCATGCGCACGGTTTGGCTGAAGGGCGTGTCGGCGGAGAGCTTGTTGAAGATAAAGTTGAGCGTGCCGCTGAGCACTGCTTGTATTTGCAGCACTTCATCGCCGCTGTCGCACAGGTCGCTTATGGTCTTTATTATGGGCAGTCCTGCGCCGGCATTGGTCTCGTAGAGGAACTTCACGCCCTTGTTGAGCGCGGTCTGCTTGAGCGTAGCGTACTCCGGATAGGGTGCGGAGGCGGCTATCTTGTTGGCGGCGACTACGGAGATGTTGTTGCCTAGCAGGGTCTGGTAGAGGGCTGCCACATCGGCGTTGGCTGTGCAGTCCACAAAGACTGAGTTGTAGAGGTTCTGGTCAATGAACTCGCGGCACATCTGCGCGGCGGTGTTGCCCCTGCCTTTGGTGTCGAGCAGGGCCTCGGCGTTGTCAATATCCACGCCTTCGGCGTCAATAAGATATTTCTTGCTGTTGGCTACTCCCACCACGTTGAGTTTCAGGCGGCGCTTGTCCATGAGTGAGTCGTGCTGCTCCTGCAGCTGGCGGAGCAGGCTGCCGCCCACCGTGCCTATGCCGCATACGAAGAGGTTGACTACCTTGTGTTGGCTGAGGAAGAAGCTGTCGTGAATCACGCTGAGCGCCTTACGCAGGTGGCGCTTCTCCACCACTACGGAGATGTTCATCTCCTTGGCACCTTGGGCGGAGGCCTTCACATTGATGCCGTTGCGCCCCAGTATGCTGTAGAGGCGGCCCGCCACGCCGAGCTTGTCTTTCATCTGCTCGCCTACCACGGCTATGGTGGCGAGGTCGTCGATTACCTCAATGGGGTTGATGGCGCCAGTGGCTATCTCGTCGGCGAACTCGCGGGTGAAGACTTCCTGCGCCTTGAGTGCGTCGCTGTGGGTCATACACAGCGAGGTACCTGTCTCGGAGGAGGTCTGCGCCACCATGAAGGTACTGATGCCGTTGTCGGCGAGAATGGTGAAGAAGCGGCGGTTTATGCCGACCACGCCGACCATGTTCATGCCACTGATATTGACAATGCTTGTGTCGTTGATGGAGGTGAGGCCCTTCACACCGATGTCATCGAACACTGAACTTTGGACATCGGACATTGGCTGCTGCCCGTCGTCGCTGATGATGCTGCCCTTGAAGTCCGGGCGGAAGGTGTTCTTCACGTATAGCGGTATCTTCTTGGCGCACACGGGGAAGATGGTGGGGGGATATACAACCCTTGCGCCGAAGTTGCACAGCTCGGTGGCCTCGCTGTAGGTCAGCCGCTCTATGGTGTAGGCGGATGGGATGATGTGCGGGTCGGCGGTCATGAAGCCGTCCACGTCAGTCCATATCTCCAGCACCTCGGCGTCCAAGGCGGAGGCAATGATGGCGGCAGTGTAGTCCGAGCCTCCGCGCCCGAGGGTGGTGGTGTCGCCTGTGTGCAGGTCGCTGGCTATGAAGCCCGGCACAATGGCTATACCCTTCTCATTGGCGAAAGTGTCTTTGATTCTCGCGTTGCTGGCGGCGAAGTCCACGGCCTTCTTCTGCTTGCTGTCCGTGATGATAAAGCGGCGCGAGTCGTATAGCGTGGTGTTGCTGATGAACTTCTGCACAATCAGCGAGCTGCACCGCTCGCCGTAGCTCAGGATGGCATCTTCCGTCTTGGGTGTGACATCCTTGATGAGGAAGACGCCGCGCAGAATGCTGCCCAGCTCGTCAAACAAGCCGCCCAGCTGCTGCTTCAGGCTCTTGGCAGCCCCCTCGTCGGCAATCAGGTCGTCTATCAGGGCATGGTGGGCGTCCACCACCTCCTCCAGCACATCCCTGTACTGTCCGTCGCCGCGCGAGGCGAGCCCCGTAGCCTTCACCAGATTGTTAGTCACCGTCTTCAGGGCAGAGACCACCACAATCACCGGAGTGCGCTCAGCCTCCACAATCCTCTTAAGGTTGCGTACCGCCTGCAGAGTGCCCACCGACGTACCGCCAAATTTCAGAACTTTCATCAACAGATATAATTTCAAAAAAAACGAGGCAAAGTTAGTGAAAGCCGAGCGGAAAACCAAATTTTATTTGGGTTTTCCCGAGGCGCCTCCTAACTTGAATTGTAAATCAATGCAAAGTTAGTGAAAGCCGAGCGGAAAACCAAATTTTATTTGGGTTTTCCCGAGTTACTGTAAAAAATCGATAACGAAAACAAATTAACGAAAACGAAAACGAAAACCAAAACCAAAACCAAAACCAAAACGAAAACCAAAATAAATCTGCGAAATCTGCTTCATCTGCGTAAATCTGCGCGTCGCGAAGCGACGACTTATCGCGCCGAAGTTTATGCTAATCCCGTCGAAGCCAAAACTCATCGCGCCGAAACAGACAACCCCTGCGCAATTACAATCTTTCTCTAACCTCCCCCTTTAATTTAGTGGTGGGTTTGGTAGTAATTGGTGGGATTTGTTACCCGGCTACAGTGGGTAAACTAAATCTTTTATGCGTCTTTCTATCGTATAATGCTACCAAAATGGTTTGTGTGTCTCATCATGGGAATAATCAACCCACTGACCTTTGGTGAAGCTCCTATTGTTTTTGTTGATAAAATCCCACCAATTACTACCAAACCCACCACTAAATTAAAAGGGGGTTAGCTTGCCTTTACGATTTATGAAATGTTGAAATAAAAAAGGCTTTTTAACTTGTTGGCTTGTTTACTTGTCGATTTTCGATTTTTTTTGTAACTTCGCGCTGCTATGGAGAAGATTGTCATCTATCAGGTGTTGCCCCGTCTGTTTGGCAACAGGGTGACCGACCCGGTACCTAACGGCAGCAGGGAGCGTAACGGCTGCGGTCTGATGAGGGATTTCACCATGCTTGCGCTGCGTAAGATCAGGGCTCTCGGAGTGAGCCATATATGGTTTACGGGCCTGCTGGAGCACGCCACGCAGACGGACTATTCCGACTGCGGCATCGAGCGCGACCACAGTGCCATGGTCAAGGGGCGTGCAGGCTCTCCCTATGCCGTGAAGGACTACTACGATATTGACCCCGACCTGGCTGCCAACCCCCGGCGACGCATGGCTGAGTTTGAGGCGCTGGTGGACAGGACTCACCGCGCGGGGCTGAAGATGGTGATGGACTTCGTGCCTAACCATGTCGCCCGCCACTATGTGTCGGATGCCAGGCCTGAGGGTGTCCGCGACTTCGGACAGGACGACAACAGTGCACAGGCTTTCTGTCCGCAAAACAATTTCTACTACATCCCCGGTCAGCGGCTGGCATGCCGCTTCGACATGACGGGCGTGGAAAAGGTGCCGTACTGCGAGATGCCTGCCAAGGCCACGGGCAACGACTGCTTCAGTGCGCAGCCGGGCAGGGATGACTGGTATGAGACGGTGAAGCTTAACTACGGCATCGACTATTGCGGCGGAGGCATACGCCACTTTAACCCCGTGCCCGACACATGGCATAAGATGCTGCACATCCTGCTCTATTGGGCAGGGAAGGGCGTGGACGCCTTCCGCTGCGACATGGCGGAGATGGTGCCCGTGGAGTTCTGGAGCTGGGCCATTGGGCAGGTGAAGGAGAAGCATCCCGGCGTGATGTTCATTGCCGAGGTGTATAACCCCTCTCTTTACCGCGAGTATATTTACCGCGCGGGCTTCGACATACTATATGATAAGGTGGGGCTCTACGACTGCCTCCGCGGGGTGATACGCATGGAGCGCAGCGCGAGCGACATCACCCGGTGCTGGCAGCAGGTGGACGATATCCGCTCGCACATGCTGTATTTCCTCGAGAACCATGACGAGCAGCGCCTTGCCAGCGACTTCTTTGCAGGCAGCGGCCGGAAGGGCATTTCCGCCCTGGCTGTGGCTGCACTGATGGGCGGCAACCCGATGATGCTCTACTTCGGACAGGAACTGGGCGAGCGAGGCATGGAGCGCGAGGGGTTCAGCGGCATGGACGGCCGCACCACCATATTCGACTACTGGCGCGTGTCCTCAGTGCAGGAATGGTTTGGCGGCGGCAAATGCTGCTCACGGCATATCGATGCCGAGGCTGCAAGGCTGCGCGAGCAATACAGGAAGATTCTTGCCCTGGCGAATGCCGAGCCTTTCGTGAGCGGCAAGTTCTACGACCTGATGTACGTGAACACCGACAATCCGCACCTTGACCACCAGCGCGTCTTTGCCTTCATGCGCGCTGCCGGCGACGAGAGGTATCTGGTGGTCTGCAACTTCAGTGACCGTGAGGGCGACGTGGGTGTCAACATTCCCCAGCATGCCCTTGACTTCCTCGGCATTGACGAGGGCAGTCATCCTGCTCGTGATGCCCTCAGCGGCCGTCGCTTCACCCTGGCTCTCTCTGCCCGCCGTCAGGCTGTGGTCAGGGTGGGGGCATGGAGTGCCGCCGTGACGAAATTCTGATTTGACAATTTCACGATTTTACGATTGAACAATCCATTTCATTTGACGATTTGACGATTTCGCGATTTCACGATTTGGCAAGCCGGTGGACGGTAATGAACCACGAATTTCACGAATTAAACGAATGCCGGGGCATTCATTTTTACATTAAATTTTCGCATTAACTAAATATTACTACAAATATGACATTCAAAGATTTAGCAAAGAAGAGGCGTAGTATTCGCACGTTTACCGAGCAGCCTGTCAGCGAGGAGCAGCGTAAGCAGTTGATGACTGTCGCCCTGATGTCTCCCACCGGGAAGAATTGCCGTGCATGGGAGTTTGTGATTGTTGACGATAAGGATAAGCTGCAGATTCTCTCGGAGTGCAAGGCAAGTGGCGCACAGCTGATTGCCGGGGCGCCGCTGGCAGTGATCGTGACCGTTGACAAGGAGAAGAGCGAGACCTGGGTGGAGGATGCCAGCGTGGCATGCACGATGCTGATGCTCCAGGCTGAGGATATGGGCCTCGGCTCATGCTGGGTGGAGATCATGAACCGCAAGCGCGAAGACGGCACCCTGGCCGAGGATATCATCCGCGAGACCTTCGGCATACCCGAGCAGATGGGTGTGCTGGCCGTGGTGGCCGTCGGCTATAAGGCCCAGGAGCGGAACTTGCAGAATGAGGATAAGCTGCTCTGGGAGAAAGTGCACCTCAACAGATGGTAGGAGCAGGGTATAAGATAGCCATTCTCGGTGCGGGCAATGTGGCTAGCCACTTGCTGCGCGCCTTCAGCAGGGCGGGGTGCAGCGTGGCGGTATGGAACCGTAGCGACGGTGCGCTTGTCGCCCTTCGCGATGAGCCGGGCGTGCTGTGCACCACCTGCATGGATGAGCTGCCTGCCGATGCTCAGGTGTACCTCATCTCCGTGAAGGATGATGCCGTGGAGAGCGTGTCACAGAGGCTGCAACAGGCGAAAGGGTCAGAGCTGGGCAGCGGCAGCATCGTGGCGCATACTGCCGGAAGCCTGCCGGTGAGCCTGCTGGAAAAGTATTTCCCCAACTGCGGCGTGCTATACCCCATGCAAACATTCAGCAAGGATAAGGAATTGGACTATAGCAAGGTACATTTCTTTGTAGAAGAAAAGGGTAATATGCTGCATCGGTTGGCAGGCTCTGTGTCGGAACATGTGCACGACCTAACCAGTGAGCAGCGCAAGGTGCTGCACCTAGCCAGTGTGTTCGCCTGCAACTTTGCCAATCACTGCTATGTGATGGCCGAGGATGTGCTAAGGGGGATAGGTGTGCCTTTTGCCGCATTGCTGCCCCTGATCAGCGAGACGACGGACAAGGTCAGTGCCCTTCCGCCGCTGAAGGCGCAGACGGGGCCTGCCGTAAGGGAGGACCGCAGTGTGATGGACGCCCACCGGCAGCTGCTTGGCGACAGAGCCGATTTGCGGGAGATATATGAGCGAATGAGTGAGAGCATAATAAAATATAAACACGACAATGATAGACTACGACCTGAAAAAGATTAAGGCCCTGATGTTTGACGTTGACGGTGTGTTGAGTACAGCCACAATACCGATGGGAGCAGACGGCATCCCTCAGCGCAGCGTGAATATCAAGGACGGCTATGCCATTCAGCTGGCGGTGAAGCTCGGTCTCCATATTGTGATAATCACCGGCGGCAATGCGCCCTCGGTGAGCAGGCGCTATGAGGGTCTGGGCGTGAAGGAGGTTCACCTGTCTGCCGGCATCAAGATCGAGAAGTATCGTGAGGTGATGCAGCGGCTCGGCCTTAGCAGCGATGAGGTGCTCTACATGGGTGACGACATCCCTGACTATGAGGTGATGATGGAGTGCGGCCTGCCGTGCTGCCCATACGATGCCGCTCCTGAGATACAGCAGATAGCGCGCTATGTGTCGCCCCTGGCTGGCGGCTATGGCTGCGTGCGCGACGTGATAGAACAGGTGCTGCGTGCCAAGGGTCTGTGGAATATGGACAAGACAGCTTTCGGATGGTGACGAAGAGTGATGTGTGGCTTATCAGCCATTCGCCGCGCAGGGTGCAGCTGCTGAGAGACCTGGGACTGAAGTTCCGCACCGGTGAGGCACACGTAGAGGAGAGCTATCCCGACTCGCTGCCCCCGGAGCAGATACCCGTATTCCTCTCGCAGCTCAAGGCCGACAATGCCGATGTGCCCATGACGGATGAAACCCTCATCATTACTGCCGACACCATTGTGTGGGCAGCAGGCAGGGTGCTCGGCAAGTCCGCCGATGAGCATGAGGCTCGCGAGATGCTCCACCTGCTGAGCGGCAAGACCCACAAGGTGATTACCGGCGTGACACTGCGATGCAAGGATGGGAGCCGGTCGTTCTACGAAAAGACCGATGTGACCTTTGCCACCCTCAGCGATAAAGATATCGACTACTATATCAGCCACTACCGCCCCTTCGACAAAGCCGGCGCCTACGGCATCCAAGAGTGGATAGGCATGGTGGGAGTGGAGAAAATAGACGGATGCTTCTACAATGTGATGGGGTTGCCCGTTCACCGCCTTTATAAGGAAATATGTAGCCTTTTGTGCAAGGATTAATATTAAAAAATGTATAAAATACTTGGTTTCTTGGCAAAAAGCATTACTTTCGCGAACAGACATAATTATAATATTAGTTGACGAGTGAGCAAGTTGACGAAAAAGCAATATGATAAGTAATAGTATGAACAAGTATGAACAGGATTTTTTTGATTATCGGGATGGTTATAGCCGGAGCTTTTGCCGTCTCATGTGACAATGATGATGACTACAATGTGGTACTGCCGGTATATCAGGATGTGATATTTACCCAAGGCGGCACTCAGGTAAGCAGCCGTGCCATCATGGCAGACCAACCCGTGACGGTTACCCTCGTGCAGGCCAAGAAAGGCAAAGGCATCTATCGGTATAATTACATATGGAGCAGTGATGCCGAACTGCAGAATTTTCAGACCGGCCAGATAAGCAGCAATTACGATACCGACCCAACCAACACCTTTACTGCCACTACGCCAGGCAACTATACGATGACCATTAAGGTGAGGTATGACTATAGCGGCAATAAGGCTCCCACCGCTCCCAGCGTGGAGATTGCCAACGGCACCGTTAGCTACAATGTTGCCGGTGCACTGTACGGCGAGGCTACCATTACCAAAGAATTCACGATAAGATAAATCTCACACTGCAATGCGTAGACTGTTTTTGCCTCTGACCATCGTGTTCTCCATTGTTGATGCAATTTTTGCCGCAGGAGGAACAAGCTACCAGATACCGTTGTATGGCAACACCTACTATAGCCGCACCACTCATGAGAATGGGCGGTTCGGCTTCGGCAGAGCCAAGGATAAGAGCCTCGTGCTTGATGGCGACACAAGCATCACCGCCACGACCTACGTCTATTTTACTAAGGACCAGCGGCCCGAGCTGGCTCTGATGGCGCAGGGTACGGGCAAGGTGGAGGTGACCGTGGAGGCTACCGGCGTAAGTGCCAAGAAGACTGTGCTTAAGATAGCAGGCAAAAAGCCTAAGGCATATAAGCTGGGACATATAAGGACGGCAGTTGACGGCTATGTGAGAGTGCATTACCGACTGCTGTCGGCAGCCGATAGGGTAGGGATAGAAACTCTAGTGGTAAGCGGCACCGACAAGGAGCCAGTTTATCTGCACGAAACGACAAACACCTACTTCGGCTTGCGTGGTCCGTCGTGTCACCTTAATTACGGATGGCGCAGGCAGGGCAAGGAGTATGATTGGGCTACCATAAGCGTGACCGTTCCGGAGGAGAGCGATCAGCAGGGCTCCTACTATATGGCCCTTGGCTTCAGTGGCGGCTACTTCGGCATTCAGAATAATAGCAGCGACAGGCGCAATGTGCTCTTCTCGGTGTGGAATACCCAAGACTCTGATGACCCCAAGGCCGTTGACGAGGAGCATAGGGTGCAGGTGATAAGCCACGGCGAGGGCGTGACGGCGCAGGACTTCGGCAACGAGGGCAGCGGCAAGCAGTCGTTTATCAATGGGGGCTGGGTGCCGGGCAAGACCTATCGCTTCCTGCTCCATGCCTCAAGGGTTGACGAGACGAAGGTGGACTACAGCGCTTGGTTCTACGACTGTGTAAAGGATGCATGGATCTATCTCTCCACCCTGCGCCGACCAAATACAAACGAGCTCATTACGGGGCTGCACTCCTTCCTGGAGAATTTCGACCCTCGCCAGGGCAACAAGACACGCAAAGCCTATTACCACGATGTGTGGGTAAGAGCCACCGACGGCGAGTGGAAGCCCGTCAGGATGGCTTACCTTACCAGTGACGATACTGGCAATAAGGGCAAGCGCCTTGACTTCATGGGCGGGACTGACGGCAATCGATTCTTCCTCATGAACGGCGGCTACTTTGACCGTCCAGAGAAGATTACCCGCGAACTGATAGTGGAGAATATCGATACCATACCACCTTCGATAGACCTGAACCAGTTCGTTAAAAAATAAACATAGAAAAATTCCCTTGCCTCCAGCGTGTGGAGGAGTCTCCCCCGGGGTAGAAGAGGGGTAACCTTTTAACCCTTTAACTTTTTAACCTTTTAATATTTTAACCTTACAATATACTATGACACTTATTAAATCCATCTCCGGTATTCGCGGTACCATCGGCGGCAAGGTTGACGAGTCGCTGACTCCGCTTGACATCGTAAAGATTGTAACTGCTTATGCTATTCAGCGGCGCAGGGTAAGCAACCTGCCCAGCAACGCCATCGTGTTGGGCCGTGATGCCCGCATATCAGGCGATATGGTTCACCAGATTGTCTGCGGCACCCTTCAGGGCATGGGCTTCGATGTAATCAACATAGGCCTGGCTACCACTCCTACCACCGAGATTGCCGTAACCATGTCGGAGGCTTGCGGAGGCATTATCCTTACCGCCAGCCACAATCCACGCCAGTGGAATGCACTCAAGCTGCTCAATGAGAGGGGCGAGTTTCTTAACTCTGACGAGGCACACGAGATTGTGCTAATGGCTGAGCAGACCAAGGAGTTTGAGTATGCCGACGTGGATCACCTGGGCAAATATTACAAAGACCTCAGCTTTGGTCAGAAGCATATCAACCTCGTCAAGAACCTTGAGCTCGTTGATATTGAGGCTATTCGCAATGCTCACTTCAAGGTGGCCCTTGACTGCGTAAACTCCGTGGGCGGCATCATCCTGCCCAACCTGCTCAAGCAGCTTGGCGTGGAGAAGATCACCAGCCTCTATGCCGACCCCACCGGCAACTTCGGCCACAATCCCGAGCCCCTGGAGCAGAACCTTACCGACATCAAGAATCTTATGAGGCTCGGCGACCATGACCTGGCCTTCGTGGTTGACCCCGATGTTGACCGACTGGCCATGATCTGTGAGGACGGCACCATGTATGGCGAGGAGTACACCCTGGTCACTGTGGCCGACTATATCCTGCAGAACCAGCGTGGCAATGCCGTGAGCAACCTCAGCTCCACCCGTGCCCTGCGCGATGTGGCAGCACGCTACGGTGCCACCTACACTCCCTCGGCCGTGGGCGAGGTGAATGTGGTTACCAAGATGAAGGAGACGGGCGCCATCATAGGTGGCGAGGGTAACGGTGGAGTGATATATCCTGCTGCCCACTATGGCCGCGATGCCTTGGTAGGTATCGGTCTCGTGCTTTCTTATCTTGCCAAGAAGAAGATGAAGCTGTCACAGCTGCGCGCCACATACCCCAACTATGTGATAGTCAAGCACCGCATTGACCTCCAGCCCGAGACTAATATTGATGCAATCCTCGAATCGGTGAAGAAGCATTTCAAGGACGAGAAAGTCACCGATATCGACGGAGTCAAGATTGACTTCCCCACAGCTTGGGTTCACCTGCGCCGTTCTAACACTGAGCCCATCATCCGAGTCTATGCCGAGGCTTCCACAGAGCAGGATGCCAATGCCCTGGCCGAGGATGTCATCAGCCAGGTCAAGGCCCTGATGTAGATTTGCCGCATGATGCGCCTGACAGTCTCCATAGTATTGCTCTTGCTCTCCTTTATCACGGCGAGCAGCCAGCGCAACGAAATCCTGGATGCAGATATCAGGACTCTGCAGGTGCAGCGCAACGGTCAGTGGAACTCGTTTCCTTTCATAGAGCTTGACACTCCTGACAGACTCGATATTTCCTTTGACGTAATGGGCCACGAGTATCGCAGGCTGCGCTATCGCATCGAGCCCATGACATGGGACTGGCAGCCCAACGAGCGCCTGCTGACATCGGAGTTTCTCCAGCAGGGCATAGGCGATGAGCCTATAGAGGATTTTCAAGAGTCCATCAACACTACGGTGCTATATACCCATTATTCTTTTTCGTTTCCTAATTCACAGACGGAGGTTGCCTTGTCGGGCAACTTCCGTCTTGTGGTTTATGACGACGATGAGGAGCAGGATGTCATAATCATCCCCTTCTATGTCCTGGAGGATGGAGCCAGACTGTCGGCACAGATATCCACCAATACCGACATCGACTTCAACGCCAGCCATCAGCAGCTTACCTATACCCTCCAGCCGCTGCCCACGCTCCCCATCCATTATCCGGAGAGCGAGGTGCATACTGTGGTGATGCAGAACAAGCGTCCGTCATCGGCCGTTTATAATCCCAAGCCCGATTATATCACTCCTACAGGTCTGCAATGGGTGCATAGCCGCGACCTTATCTTCCCTGCCGGCAATGAGTTCCGCAAATTTGAGATGACCACCCTCAAACATGGCGGCATCGGCATGGATTATATTCGCTGGTTTGACCCCTACTACCATGCCAGTCTGCTGATTGATGAGCCAAGCCGCAACTATGTTTACGACGAGGAGAAGAACGGCTCTTTCTATATCAATGATATCGACCACTCTGATCCCGATGTTGAGGCCGACTATGTCTTCGTACATTTTGCTTTGCAGGCACCGCCCGACCTGAAGGGTAACATCTATGTCAACGGTGAGTTTACAGAAGACCATTTCGGCCCCGAGTACCGTATGGAGTATAACCCGGAGAGCAATCTCTATGAGAACACCCAGCTCCTCAAGCTTGGCTACTACAATTATCAGTATCTCTATAAGCCCAAGGTAGGTGCCAAGCCTTCTGCGGCCGAAGTGCAGGGCAACTTCTTCCAGACAGAGAACCGCTACACCATTCTTGCATATTATTCTCAGCGAGGTTCGCGCTATGATCGTTTGATAGCCCTCAGCGATTTTCAGTTTACACTGACTAAATAGGGTAGTTCCTGTTTCTTTCATAGTTACTATAACGATGTACACTCTTCCTAACGCAAAGATAAATATAGGCCTTCGCATAGTGGGACGGCGCCCCGACGGTTACCATGACCTGCAGACGGTGTTTTTCCCCATACCGCTTGCCGACTCGCTGGAGATAGAGGAGGCACGCCGTCTGCGTAAGCCCTATGAGTTTATTCTCTCCGGCATGGCTCTTCCTGATGACGGAAGGGACAATCTTGTTGTCCGCGTGTTTCTTGCGCTCAAGGAGGAGTTTGACCTGCCTCCTACCAGCATCTTCCTCAGCAAGCATATTCCTGCCGGTGCGGGCCTTGGCGGTGGCAGCAGTGACGCCGCTGCCATGATGCAGCTGCTTAACGACTATTACCGCCTTGACCTTACGCCAGCCCAGATGGAGCAGCGCCTTGCTGCCTTCGGGGCAGACTGCCCGTTCTTTGTGCGCAACAGGCCCATGTATGCCGAGGGTGTGGGCAATGTCTTCACCCCTGTTAATGTTAGCCTTAAGGATAAATACATCGTGCTGGTGAAACCGGACATCCATGTTTCCACTGCCGGAGCATATGCAGCCATAGACAGTAGCCCCCAGAAGCTTCGCACTCCGGCACCCTCGCACCTTCGCACCTTAATAGAGAACACCCCTGTCCACCTTTGGCGTAATGTCATAACCAACGATTTCGAGCCCTATGTGTTCAGCACATATCCCAAGGTAGCCGCCATCAAGCAGACGCTCTACGATATGGGTGCCCTCTATGCCTCAATGAGCGGAAGTGGCTCCGCCGTCTATGGAATATTCAATCGTCCCGTTGACAATGCGTCAAAAGTGTTTGCCGATTGCTTCACTTTTGCAGGAAGTCTGGCCTTTTCTTAGCTTTTTGGCAAAAAAAGCCTGTTTCTCTTCCATATAATTCCCCATAAATATCTAATTTTGCATTTCATTGTGTTCAGAAGCTATAGATGCCATGGCCGCTTTGAAGAGTTTAAGAACGGAAGGATTGAAAATTTTAAGAGTTCAATTTCAATTTTTTAATTTTTCAACTTTTTAACTTTATAGAAGTCATGCTAACAATCAAAACCCATAAGTATATGAAACGTACATTTGCCGCATTCCTGCTCCTTGTCCTTTGTCTTTCACCCGCCATGGCCGAGGAACCGCAGGCAGAGATTAAGTTCGACAAGATTACCCACGACTTCGGTCAGTTTACCGAGGCAAACGCCCTGGTCAGCACCATCTTCACCTTTACCAACGTAGGCGATGCCCCGCTGGTCATCACCCAATGTGTGGCTTCATGCGGCTGCACAGTCCCCACATATTCTGACAAGCCTATCCCTCCGGGCAAGACTGGTCAGATTAAGGTGACCTACAACGGCAAGGGCCGGGTTTTTGGGCCTTTCTCCAAGGTTATCACTGTCATGACAAATGCCAAGACCAAGATGACTCGCCTCAGCATCAAGGGTGAGATGGTGGAGAAGAAACAGTAGCCGTTGATTATTGATAATTGATAGTTGATAATTGATAGTTGAGAGTTATTAGAATTGAAGAGTTTAAGAACGGAAGGATTGAAATTCAATTTTAACTTTTTAATTTTTAACTTTTTAATTTTTCAATTTCCCGATATGACCCACGTAGTGATAATGGCAGGTGGCATAGGCAGCCGCTTTTGGCCGATGAGCAGTGAGAGTGTGCCCAAGCAGTTTCTTGATGTGATAGGCACGGGCAAGTCGTTGCTGCAGATGACAGTGGAGCGCTTCCTTGGCATCTGCTCAATGGAGCAGATGTGGATAGTCACTTCCAAGGCCTTCAGGGAGCAGGTGCGGCAGCAGTTCCCTGAGTTGCCCGAGTCCAACATCCTGCTTGAGCCCTGCCGTCGCAATACTGCTCCCTGTATTGCCTACGTCAGCTGGGTCATCAAGTCGCTTGACCCCAACGCCAATATAGTGGTCAGTCCCAGCGACCATGCAGTGACCGATGTGCAGAAGTTTCGCCGGGCCATTGCGGAGTGTCTTGAGTTTACCGCTCAGAGTGATGCCATAGTAACTCTTGGCATGCAGCCCGACCGCCCAGAGACGGGCTACGGATATATAGAGGCAGACCTCAGCTATGCCACTCTCACCAACAAGAATATCTTCCGCGTTGACTCCTTCAAGGAGAAGCCCACCCTGGAAGTGGCGCAGCAGTATATCCAGAAGCCCAACTATTACTGGAACTCAGGCATCTTTGTATGGAACGTGGCGACCATAGTCAATGCATTCCGCGTCTACCAGCCTCAGATGGCAGCCATTTTCGAGGGAATGCGCGACTATTATCGCACCGATGTAGAGCAGCAGCACATTGATGAGCTTTTCCCCACATGTGAGAGCATCTCGGTGGACTATGCCATTATGGAGCATGCCGATGAGATATACGTCTATCCGGTGGAGTTTGGCTGGAGTGATCTCGGCAGTTGGTCATCCCTCTACAGGCTTATGCCTAAGGATGAGTACGGCAATGCCCTGATAGGCCCCAATATCCGAGTGTTTGAGACCGCCAATTGCATTATCCACACCACCACAGAGCAGGAGGTGGTCGTGCAGGGGCTCGACGGCTATATCGTAGTGGAGAAAGACGGCACACTGCTCATTACCCGCATCGACCAGGAGCAGCGTGTCAAACTATTCCATTGACCAGCCCCTAATCCTTTTTTTATTGCTGCTATGAATGACGAGATGATTACAAGCAGCCAAAACCCGAAGATTAAGCGGCTGATGCTCTTGCAGCAGAAGTCGGCGGAACGCCGCAAGGCTGGGCTTTTCGTCGTTGAGGGTCAGCGCGAGTTGCAGCACTGCATAGATGCAGGCTTTGATATCGATACTGTGTTTTTCTGCCCGGAGATAGCGCAGGCAACCCTGAAAGAAGATTACTCCATTATCTCCATTTCCCCGTCCGTCTATGAGCGCGTAGCCTATCGCGGTGGCACCGAGGGCGTCATTGCGCTGGTAAGGCCTCGCGTTCTTACTCTCGGCGATTTGCATCTTGGCGACAATCCGCTTGTCATGGTGCTGGAGAGTGTAGAGAAGCCCGGCAATCAGGGTGCTGTCTTGCGCAGTGCCGATGCTGCCGGGGTAGATGCGGTAATCGTGTGCGACCCGCTTACCGACCTATATAATCCCAACCTTATTCGCAGTTCCATCGGCGCAATCTTTACCGTGCCGTGTGTGGCCTGCAGTTCTGCGGAGTGCATAGCGTGGCTCAGGTCACATGGCATCCAGATCCTTACTGCCCAGCTGCAAGATTCGCGTCTCTATTACGACATGCCGATGACTGGTCCCACTGCCATCGTTATGGGCACCGAGGCTACAGGCCTTACCGACGCATGGCGACAGGCTGCCGATGCACATATCCGCATACCTATGCTGGGTAGCCTTGACTCGCTCAATGTGTCGGTCAGTGCGGCCATACTCCTTTACGAGGCAGTCAGGCAGAGACAGGGATAGGGTGTGAATCTTTAACCTCAAACTTAAAAACAAAATGAATGTGCGGATTACCGCTTTAAGGCAGACTGAGTATAAGGACCTGATTGCCAAATACGAGAATGCCATTGAGCACACGTGCGATGTTAGGATTGGTCAGCAATGGGTGTCCATCGACGGTGGGATGCCTGAAGGCATGTGTCCGTCGGCATGGGATAGCATCAGGCCGTTTGCAGAGTCGCTGGCAAGAGGCGAGGGTAATTTCTACGACGGCTGGATGCAGAATCCCATGAGTGCAATGATAAGTTGTAACGACGGTTTCCGCCCTGTCAGCTTCTATTTGGAGGCTATATCTGATTGATTTCATTTTTTTTGTGATTGAATAGTGAAATACACGGCCCATTATGATTCTCCGCTTGGCGGTATTACCCTCGCTAGCGACGGTGAGGCCCTTATAGGCCTTTGGTTTGACGGGCAGAAGTTTTTTGCTGATACACTGGGGGCTCAGTATGAGGATTGCACCTCTTTGCCTGTTTTGGCAGAGACAAGACATTGGCTTGATATATATTTCTCTGGCAGAATCCCTTCGTTTGTACCATCGCTCCGCTTTGAGTGCACTGAGTTCCGCCGCAGGGTGTGGGAGAATTTGCTTACCATACCTTATGGCCGTACGGTGAGCTATGGCGATATTGCCCGGCGTATAGCTAAGCAGATGGGCTTAGCCTGTATGTCGGCGCAGGCTGTTGGGGGCGCCGTGGGGCATAATCCTATCTCTATTATTGTACCCTGCCATCGTGTGGTGGGTTCTGATGGCAATCTAACCGGCTATGCCGGAGGCATGGGACGCAAACAGGCGCTTTTGCAGTTAGAAAGGGGAGGACTTATCTCTTGCGGTCGGCAAGGTACATTCCTGCAAGAATAATGGCTGTGCCTAGCAGGAAATAGACTGTTATATGCTCTGTCAGTATCATCCATGCAAACAGGATGGTTACTACGGGGTTGAGATATACGTAGTTGGTGGTGGTGACAACGCCCAGTTTCTTCATCAACCAGTTCCATACAAGAAAACATATCAGTGAGGCCATGGCTCCCAGAAAGACGAGATTCCATATCACTTCAGGCTTGGTAAGAACGGCAATGGAGGGTATCTTGGGATATTTGGCAAAGTAGGGTATCATTGATGCCAGGCCGTAGAAGAATACCTTGCGGGTGATGAATACTACGTCATACCGCTGATTGGCAGGCTTTATAAGCAGCGAATAGACGGCCCAGCACATGCATGCGGCAAAGGCAAGGCTGTCGCCCTTGGGTGAGAGATGAAGCACAAATCGCCCGTTGAGCACCACGATGATAACTCCCACGGCGGCAATTAGCGAGCCGATGGCTTGGGTGCGATTGAGGCGTTCTGACTTGTAGAACACAGATAGCAGCAGCGCTGCGAAGAGCGGACAGAGGCACACAATCAGAGAAGTGTTGGTCGTAGTGGTGTAGTTTAGCGCTGTGTTTTCGGTCAGGAAATAGAGTGAGCCGCCGGTGATGCCCAGCCCCAGCATCAGCAGTTCGTCAATTAGCGATGAGGCAAAGAGGTGGAAATTTTTCCTGGTCAGCGAATAGATTAGCAGCAGCACGTAGGCTATGCCGAAGCGCAGAGTGAATATCTGTGCAGCGGACAGTCCGTCAAGCAGCAGTACCTTGGTGCTCACGAATGTGCTGCCCCATATGCTGACGATGATCAGTGCTGTGATATGTAAGAATAGTCGAGGGATAGTAGTCTTATTCTTTGACATTTAGACAGGTTGCTGTTTTACGATTCTCAAAAGTGAAAAAACTGATTATATGCTGTTCAGCAGCTCCAGCTTGCCGTCATCAATGAGCTTGATGATCAGTTCGCCAAACAGGGTGTTCTGCCATGCAAACCAGGGGCGGGTGAAGTGTGCGGCATCGTCTTTATGGAAAGACTCATGCATGAATCCGGTGTTTGCGTCGGTGGTCATCAGCATTTCTATGCAGTGTTTTATCTCTTTGTCGTCCTGGCTTGTGAAGGCTCTCATCATGATGCTCATGGGCCAAATCATGTCATAGCCTATGTGGGGTCCGCCTATTCCCTCGCCGGCCTTGCCGCTGAAGTACCAGGGGTTGTCCTTGCTGAGCACAAAGCGGCGTGTGTTTTGGTAGATGGTGTCGTCAATGGCCACATCGCCCATGTATGCCAGCGCCAGCAGTGAAGGCACATTGGCGTCATCCATCAGCATCTGGCTGCCGTAGCCGTCCACCTCGTAGGCGTATATCGCTCCGTACTTGGGGTGCTGGCAAACGGCATACTGCTTGAGGGCTCTCTCCACCTCATCGGCAAGCTGCCTGCATTCGTTGGCGAGCAAGGTGTTGCGGTTTACCTTGGTCAGTATCTCTGCGGTGTGGCGCAGCTGTGTCACGGCCATGAAGTTACTTGGTATCAGGAAGAGTAGGGTAGTGGCATCATCTGACGGACGGAAGGCTGAGGCTATGAGCCCCACGGGTTTGACGGGCGCTCCCCATCCGTCGTTGACCATAGTGTCGGTGGCGCGGCCCGTTACCCTCTGAAATCTATATTGGCCGTGTCCCTCCTTGCGCTGCTGGTCGCGGAAGGTGGCCACAATCTTCTCTACGGCGCTGATCCATAGGTCGCCGAAGATGCTTGTGTCGCCTGTCTGGTGCCAATATTCGTAAGCCAGGCGTAGCGCATAGCATGGCGAGTCTACCTCCCATTTGCGTTCGTGCAACTCGGGCCTCATCTTGGTCAGGTCCTTCATCCATTCGCCGTTGGGGTTAGGCTCCAGGTTGAAGGCGTTGGCATAGGGGTCTAGCAATATGCATTTCAGTTGTCGCCTTATCACTCCGGCCAGCATTTGCTGCAGGTGCTTGTCATGCTTGGCCAGCCTGACGTAGGGAAACACTTGTGCCCCCGAGTCGCGGAGCCACATGGCATGGATGTCGCCGGTATAGACAAAGGTATCGGGCAGGCCGTCGCCGTCTTCGTCGGTGAAGTGTACGGTTGTGTCCAGCGTGTTGGGAAAGCAGTTGGCAAACATCTGCGCCAGCTTTTCGTTGGTCAGCAGGTTTGTCACTTCCTCTATCTTCTCCTCCACCGCCTGGCTGCTAAAGAGTCGCTGCTCCTTAGGCGGCCGGTTGTTCTGGCCCGGCATGCTCACCGCGCTGGCGCATAATGCTATATAAAGAAGTATTGTCTTTTTCATTTGAGGTTTGAGATTTGAGGTTTAGCTAAGTCCAGAGGTGGACACTGAAAGAAATTACCAGAAATTTTTAGAAATTTGACTATCGGCCTTACTCCTTACTCCCTTTACTCCTTATTCCTTTGATTTTCTGACTCTCCTTATGCAGATAAGGCATATAACAAGGATGACGGGAAAGATCGATGCTGCCAGCAGTCCGCTTTGTATGTTGTTGTTGCCGGCCTGGGTGCCTACACCCACAAGCGACGGTCCCAGTGTTCCCCCCATGTCTCCCGCCAGGGCAAGCAGCGCAAAGAGCGCAGTGCCGCCGCCGGGCATCCGGGCCGATGTGAGGCTGATGGAGCCCGGCCACATAATGCCTACTGCCAGGCCGCTAATCATGCAGCCGGCAAAGGCCACGAGCGGGATAGGCGAGAGGGATGCCGTCAGGTAGGTGACAAAGCACAGGATGCCTGCCCCCGTCATATAGGCAGAGAGGTCTAGCTTCTGCCCCTTCTTACCGTACCACATACGCCCCAGTCCCATGCAGAAGGCAAAGCCGCAGGGGCCAGCCAGGTCTCCTATAGCTTTGTCAACGCCCAGGGATGCCTCTGCGAAGGCCGAAGTCCACTGCGCCATAGAGCTCTCGGAGGCTCCTGCTGCCACCATCAGGATGAGGAAGAGCCAGAATGTCCTGTTGCCAAGCAGCTGACTCATGCTCATGCCCTCCGAGTCCTGCACGATGGGTTCGATGGGGCAGGTGGCAAAATTGAAGATGTTATATAGCGGCAGCAATGCCCATAGGCAGGCCAGAATCCTCCAATTCTCCAGTCCAAAGAGGGTGAAGAACAGCGTGGAACCTACAATCACCCCGACTGCCCCCCAGCAGTAGAAGGAGTGGAGCAGGCTCATCATGCCCTCCTTGTTGGGGAATGGACAAGCCTCGATAATGGGGCTGCACAGCACCTCAATCAGTCCGCTGCCGACGGCATACACACTGACGCAGATGAGAATTCCCACCATGGGGTCATGAAACAGCCCCGGCAGGAAGGCCATTCCTACCAGTCCCAGGGCCGCCGTTATCTCCGATGCTATGATGCTCTTGCGGTAGTCAATATCCTTGAACTTTGCACACAGCAGGTCCGTAATCAGCTGGACGATGTAGAAAACGGCCGGAATCAGTGCCAGGCTTGCAATCGGTATCTTATATTCACGATGAAAAGCCAGGAACAGCAACGGAGTGAAATTCGCCACTATTGCCTGAGTCACGAAACCCAGGTAGCACGCCTGCTTAGTCTTGTTATAGTCTTTTATTCTATTTTGCATGTTATAAGCATGTAAATCCGTGAAGTTTTTTCCTTATTGCGCAAAGAAGAATTTTAATTGCGCGGAGGTTGTCAGTTTCGGCGCGATTAGTTTTGAGTTCAGCGCGATTAGATTTGAGTTCGGCGCGATTAGATTTTGCTTCGATGTGCTCAGCATAACCTTCGACAGGCTCAGCATAAACTTCGGCGCATATTATTTAATAGGTATGTGCTATGTGATTTGCAGGGTGAAGTCTCTGAGTCTGCGCCATACTTCCTCCTTGGTGATGAGGTCGTACTGCTGCTCGGGGCTCATCTGCGCCAGCTGCTCCCCGGTGGCGAAATCGTCGGGCGAGATGCCCTGGGCGGGAACGTCGTCCTGCGGTATCCAGACTGTCTTGCTGTTGCCCGGCGCACAGATGGCTAGCGTGGGGCATCCCATGGCATGCATGATGTGGCGCGCTCCTCCCTCGTTGCCGAAGAAGAGCGTCATGAAGTGGCCCATTGCCGCCAGCTGGCGCGACGAACGTGCCTGCACATCGATGAAGACCTGAGCGGGGGAGCCCAGCTCGTGATAGATCTGCCGCGCATTGGCTTCCTCTTGGCCGGGAGCGTAGTTGAAGATGAGTTGATAATGGGGGAATGCCTGAAGAAACTGGCGAAGCACCCACTCCATGCGGTCTTGGCGCCATACCTTGGCGGCAAGCTTGGCTGTGACGTTGACCAGCATGACGGGTTTCTGCAGGTCGATGCCCTGGTCTTGGAGGTAGGTGCCGAATGTCGCCTTCTCTTCTTCCGTAATGGGGAGGGTAAACCGGTGGACGGGCTGGATGGGGCGCAGCTTGCTGAGCGGCTGGGCGAACTGCGTATCGTAATCGACCATCGACCGGCTGTTGCCGCAGTGGCCCACGGGATGATTGAAGGCCAGGGCTGTGTAGCCCTTCTTCACCCCGATGCGATAGGGGGTGCGGGGTGAGAGCAGTGCAAAGAGCATGGTGTTGACGGTGCTGCGCATGTCGATGATGACGTCGTAGCGGGTATGGCGGACTATGCTCCACACTTTCTTCAGGTAGACCAGGGGGCGGTGGCGCTCGTCATCGCTGAAGGTGAGTATCCTGTCGATGGAGGGATGGCCGCTGAAGAGGGGGGCAATCGACTCGTTGAGTACGAAGTCTATCCGCGCCTCTGGAAAATTGTGACGCAGCGTGTTGAGCAGGGCGGTGGCGAGGATGGCGTCGCCCATCTGGCGGAATCGTACGACGAGGATGTTCACGGCAACTAAGAATTAGGAATTAGGAATTAGATATTAGAAATTAGATTTGAGGCTTGTGTCCAAGGGCTTGCCAAATTGTAATTTGTAAATAGTCCAATTGTCAAATTAAAATGGTTGTCAAAATTAGCAAGAAAGGGCCACATAGATGCTTTTTTTGTTGCTTTTTTATACTTTCGTGATGCAAATAGATATTGTTGAATAAAAATTGCATATCTTTGTAGCATGGAAAAGAAAACGGTCTTGTTGGATATCAGTGATATAGGCAATCCGACCAGTGGGTTCGGTCAGATTGCGAAGAACTATGCACAATGGTATTCAGGGATGAAGGACGATGCGCTGAGGTTTCATTTCCTGTTGCCTCCGGGCTATGCCGGGGACTTCGGCCCCTTGGTGGAAACGACTAATATCCGACGCAAATATCATAAGTTTTTTAGGAAAGGACTGCCGTCGGTTGACGTGTGGCACTCCACCACCCAGCAGCAGCTGAAGCGCAAGCGCGGGAAGTGCGGCAGCTTTGTGCTGACCATACATGACCTTAACTATCTGACGGAGAAGAATTGGATACGCCAGCTGAAGCATAGATGGATCCTGCAGCATGCCATCAACAAGGCCGCCGCGGTTACGTGTATCTCCCAGTATGTCGGCAGGCAGATAGAAGAGCAGTTTGACCTGAAGGGGAAGCCTGTAAGAGTCATATATAATGGGGTGGAGGACATCTCGCAGCAGCCGGAGGCCAAACCGGCCTTTGCCACGGGGAGGCCTTTCTTCTTTGCGATTGGGCAGATACGTCCCAAAAAGAACTTTCACCTCCTGGTGGATATGATGAGGTACTTTCCCGGCTATGATCTGTATGTGTGCGGTGATGACCATTTCGCCTTTTCTGATGTGGTCCGTCAGCATATTTCCCAGCTGCCGACAGGCAATGCCGCAGGCATCGCGAGCGTTTCGCCAGCAGTCGCGCCAGCGGCGCGGGATGGCTCACAGGAAACGCGAGAGCAAAGCGGCAATGCCTATCTGACAGGAAAGATAACGGATGAGGAGAAGGTTTGGCTCTACCGTCATTGCGAGGCATTCCTTTTTCCCAGTTCGGGCGAGGGCTTCGGGCTACCGGCTATCGAGGCGATGCAGTTCGGCAAGGCAGTGTTTATCTCTTCCTTCACGTGTCTGCCGGAAATATGTGGCGACTGTGCCTTTGTCTGGGAGAGCCTGCAGCCGGAGAGCATGGCTGCCGAGCTGAAGAAAGGCTTGGCTGGGTTTTATGAGGATGCACAGAGGGTAGAACGGGTGAAGCAGCATGCCAAGGAATTCAGCTACGGAAAAAATATCACGGCATATATGAATCTGTACAGAGAGTTGCTTTCTCTGCCCCAAAAACAAGGAAAGATATGCGATTGATCAATACTGCAAACTACGACATAAAGACCCTGCATGGTCGGCTGGTGCCGATACTGGAATGCATCGACAAGGTGTGCCGTGAGCATAATCTGCGCTATTATCTGTGGGCAGGTACTATGCTCGGTGCTGTCAGGCATAAAGGGTTTATCCCATGGGATGACGATATGGACATCGGTATGCCCCGCCCCGATTATGAGACATTGCTGGCTCATTGCCAGGAGTGGATGCCTGCTCCTTTTGAAGTGATGGGGCCGCACAATCACCCTGACTACCCCTATCCGTTTGCGAAGGCCGAAGACGGCAGCACCACGGTGATAGAGCGTCCAGACTTCGATTTCCCGGAGGGCATATATGTTGACATCTTTCCAATCGACGGTATCTCCTCTGATGAGGTTGCGGCAAGGCGCCATATTAAGAAGTATAAGTTTTATCGCCATCTGCTCTTTCTGCGTGGACGTGACCCCTTCAAGCATGGCAAGGGGCCACGCTCATGGTGGCCGTTGCTCATCCACAAGCTGTTCTCGCTCAAGGGCCTGCAGGATAAGGTGCAGCGACTGATGACCAAGTATTCTTTTGATGACTGTGAGAAGGTGATAGACTACGACTTTACCTTCCGTGGTATCATTGACAAGAGAATCCTTGGAGAACCGAGGGAGTATGAGTTTGAAGGGAAAAAGTTTCTGGGGGTGCAGGAAGCATACCAGTATCTGACTGATATGTATGGCGACTACATGACTCCGCCTCCCAAAGAGAAACAAATCCAGCATAATTTCTATTATATGAATCTGGAACTTCCGTATCGTGAGTTTGCCAGACAGAAAAATATCAGTCTCCCCGGATGAAATTCAAATATATCATCAATCCCCGATATGAGTCGCTGACCGGTTTTGTTAAGAATGTCCCCTCCGTTTTTGACAGCGAGGGAATGCTTGTATACGACTCTCGCAACACAGTAAGAGTCTTCAGTGTGAATGGCGAGAAAATTGTTGTCAAGCGATTCCGGCGCCCAATGTGCCATCAGCGTCTTGATTACACATTTCTCCGTCCCAGCAAGTGCAAGCGCGCCTACACTTATGGGCTCAAATTACTGGAGATGGATATCAGCACCCCGCAGCCGATAGCCTGTATTGAGGAGTACCGTTCTGGTTTGTTCTGTATTGGCTATTTAGTGTCCACATTCTGTGGAGACCCCGATTTGCGTCTTCTTCGCGAGGAGCCGGAAGGGCATGACGACCTCGTCGATGCATTAGCGCATTTCCTGGTCAGGATGCATGAGAAAGGCTTTATGCATGGTGATACCAATCTGTCTAATTTCCTATACAGAGAAGACAAGGGCTTGCCCCTGGGCTATCATATCACGACCATCGATATTAATCGCTCGCACTTTGTGGACAATCCTTCGCGAGAGGAATGCATAGCCAATCTGATGCGGCTGACGCATGTGCGTCAAGCCTTGAGAAAAATCATCGGACGTTATGCCGAGTTGCGAGGATGGGATGTGGAATGGGCTGTGTCATTGGCGGTGCAGAAGCTGGACTCTTTTGAGAGACGGAAGGAAATGAAGAAAAAAATTTTGAGGAAGAGATAACGGGATAATAAGCAAGGTGATATGGTTTCTTTCATCATTTTAAACTACAATACTCCGCTCCTGACGAAGCAATGTGCTGACTCTATCTGTCAATTCTACGTGGGAGGAGAGTATGAGGTGATAGTCGTTGACAATAACAGCACTCCGGAAGATAGGTCCGTGCTGGAGTCATCGATGGGAAGCAATCGGATTGTCTGGAGCAGGATTAATACAGGCTTTGGCTTGGGCAATATGCTGGGTGCCCAGGTGGCATGTGGTGATTATCTGTGCTTTTTGAATAGCGATGTCGTATTGGTGGAAGATTGCATTACACCTTTGGTTGAATACCTGGCTTCACATCAGGATGTGGGCGTAATAACCCCTCGGCAGGAGCGCCCCAACGGAGCCTTGACGTTCTCATTCCGGCATAGGTTTGGCATCCGGCGTGATTTGCTTGGCGATGACATCTTTGAATACCTCTTTCCTAAGAAATACCCTAGGCGCAGTGACCTCTCGCGCACAGAACCTTTTGCTGTCTCCGAAATCAACGGGAGCTTCATGATGTTCCGTTCTGAAGTCTTTTGGGAGATAGGAGGTTTCGACACTAATATATTCCTCTTTCACGAGGAATATGATATAGGAAGGCGGCTGGAAAGGGCGGGTTATAAAAATGTAGTCTTTCCGTCGGTACATTTTCTCCATGCCCATGGTGCGTCTTCTTCCGAAAACAAGAAGGACATACGAAAAGAAAGGTTTATCTCAAAGATTTATTGCTACAGCAAGTATCATAACCCCATGATGTCGCTTCTCTTTCGACTTGAAAACATTCTGCTTAAGTCCTTTTCACCAAGGAACTGGTTCCTTATTCCAATCTTCCTACGCGGCAATGTGTTGAGCCTTTCAATGCGTCCTTCTGTAAAAAAGAGGCGTGGCTAATAACAAAAAACGAGCCCCCTCTAGCTCCCTCTTAAGGGGAGAACTCTGGCGCTAGGGCTCCCTCCCTTGAGGGGAGGGCTGGGGGAGAGGTTTAACTCCTAACTCCTAACTCCTAACTCTTAACTCTTTTATAAACTTCCATCAACTGGCTTGCCAGCCTTTGGGGGGCAAATGTCTCCATGGCGTAAGTCCTGCCACCTTCGATGCTTTGCTGCCTCAATTCTGTGTCCGTCAGCAGTTTCACCATCTTATGGCAGATATCTTCGGGGTTGTTTGGGTCTGCCTGTTGTGCCCATGGGCCTCCTGCTTCAGGCAGGCTGCTTACATTGCTTGTCACCACAGGGCATCCTGACAGCAAAGCTTCTACCACCGGCAGGCCAAAACCCTCATAGAACGATGGGAAGATGAACAACTGTGCATTTGTGTAGAGCCGTTGCAGTGCCGTGCTGAACATCATGTTGGGCCATACAAACAAATCCTCCATGTTGTGTTCGGCAATGTACCGCTTCACCCGCAGCTTATAAGCTCCACCGTCACCAACTACCACCAGAGGAATCTGTAAGTCTTTGGGCATCATCTCCATGGCTTTTACAATGCCCAGCAGATTTTTCCTTGAGTTGATGCTGCCCACGTACAGCATGTAGGGTGGAGTATCTTCCTTCTCCATTGGCGTATAATAGAATGGGTTTACAGGCTGATAGACCACATCCACCATATCTTCGGGCACATTGTAATAGCGCAGCACATCGTTTTTGGTACTCTCGCTGATGCAGATAATCCTGTCAGCATGGTTGCAGGCATACCGCCATTTCTTGTCGTAGATCTTGCGGTCGAGCCAGTGATACATGTCAGGAAATGTTTTGAACGCCACATCGTGAATGGTCACCACAGAACCGATGCCCAAGCGGTGCAGGCCTACAGGCATCTCGTTGCTCAGTCCGTGAAATACCTCTATTCCGTCTCTCTTTATATCTTTCGCTAATCCGTAGGTGCGCCATGCACTTCCCTTCAGCAATCCGTCGGGCTTCACAATACGGCACCCCTTCCTGTTCATATAGGGCAGCGTCACCTCGCTCTCCTTCACCTTGGGAGTATAGAGCCAATATTCATGCTCGGGAAACGCAGCAGTCAGAATGTCTATCGTTGTCCTGCTGTGGTTTCCCAGACCGGTGAAGTTGTTGAAAAGTCGCTTTGCGTCGAACCCGATTTTCATGGCTGATTACTGTTGGTTATTTGGAACTTAAACTCTCGAACTCTCTTTTTCTACTTGCCCACGCAAAAGTGTTGGAAGATGTTTTCCAAGACGGCAGTGGTGCTTATCTCGCCGACTATTTCGGCGAGGTGGGTGATGCATTGGCGAAGGTCTTCGGCTATAAGGTCGCCGCTAAGGTTGGTGCGCAGGCTGCGGATGGCGCGCTCAATGTCGGTATGGGCCTGGGTGAGAGCCTCCTTGTGGCGCTGGTTGGTGATGAGCAAGGTGTCGCTATCTACCTGAGGTACGGCCTTCGCCAGTTGGTCTTCCAGCCAGGGCAGACCCTTGCCGTTGATGGCCTGGAAGTCGTCGGTTTTGTTGAGTATTTTTATTACTGTCTGGCCCTCGTCGGGCTCGATGGAGGGGTAGGGCACTCCCGGCTCAGTCATGAGCAGGATGATGCGGGCTTTTCTGGCGGCCTGCATTGATCGCTCAATGCCCATCTGCTCAATATGGTCGGTGGCGTGGCGCAGTCCGGCGGTGTCGATGAAGCGGAAGAGTGTGCCGCCAATGCTGACGGTGTCTTCTATCAGATCGCGGGTTGTACCGCTCTGGCTGCTGACTATGGCTCGGTCGTCGCGCAGCAGGGCGTTGAGCAGCGTTGACTTGCCTACGTTGGGTGCGCCGATGATGGCCACGGGCACTCCGTTCTTCAATGCGTTGCCGTCGCTGAAGGTGGCGGTCAAGGTGTTGATTTCCCTCTTGATGTCCTCTGCGATGCTGAACAGTTCGTTACGGTCGGCAAACTCCACGTCTTCTTCTGAGAAGTCAAGTTCCAGCTCCAGCAGCGAGGTGAGTCTGAGCAGCTTGTCGCGCAACTCGGCCAGTTTGCGGCTTATGCCGCCGCGCATCTGATTGATGGCCAGCCGGTGGCTGGCGCGGCTGCGGGAGGCTATCAGGTCGGCCACTGCCTCTGCTTGGCTGAGGTCCATCTTGCCGTTGAGGAAGGCGCGCTGGGTGTATTCACCGCCATTGGCCATGCGGCATCCATGGGCGCAGAGCAGCTCCACTACCTTATTTAATATATATGTAGAGCCGTGGCAGGCTATCTCCACCGAGTCTTCGCCGGTATAGCTGTGGGGGGCGCGGAAGATGCTGACCATTACCTCGTCGATGGTTTCGCCGTCATCGTCCTCTATATGGCCGTAGGCTATGGTGGCGGTCTTGCGCTGACTGAGTTGTTTGTTGCCCTTGGCCCTGAAGATGCTGTCGGCTATGTTGATGGCATCGGTCCCTGACAGCCTCACTATCCCTATGGCTCCGCCCTGTGCCGTGGCTATGGCGCAGATGGAGGGGGCTTCGGGGCCTTTGGCTTCGGAGTCTTTGGCTTTAGGGCTCATAAGTTCTGCCAGTCGCTCCAGGGCCTGGCGGTCGGTGTCGTCGAATGCCGCCAGTCGGTCGCTGTCGATGTCGAGCACGGCCTTCACTTCGCCCTGGCTGATGATGGGCACTACTATCTCGGAGCGCGACAGACTACTGCACGCTATGTGGCCGGGAAATTGCTCTACGTCGTCCACCACCAGGGTGCGCGCCTCCTTCCATGCCGTGCCGCATACGCCGCGGCCATACTTAATTGAAGTGCAGGCCATGCTGCCCTGGAAGGGGCCTAGCACCAGCTGCTCGCCCCTCACTATGTAGAATCCTACCCAGAAGAATCCGAAGGTCTCGCGTAGTGCAGCCGCCACGTTGGCCATCACGCTCACCTCATGGGCGGAGGCATCTATGTAGTATGCCACCTGCTCCATAAACTGTGCATAACGCTCCGCTTTGTCAGTTGTCGTTATCGAGAGTAGGGGTTCGCTCATATCCTTTCAAGCACTTTCTCTATCAGGGTGTCGATAGTGTTCTTGTATCCGGTGTCGGCCTCTCCGGTGCGGCGTCCGGCCACTACCATGCAGCACGTCATGGCCCTGTGGCCTAGCATGGCGCTCATTCCGGCCACAGCCGACGACTCCATCTCGTAGTTGGTGATGCGCAGTCCTTGGTATTCGTATTCTTCCACCTTTCTGTTCTGCTCGGGGTCGGCCAGCGGCAGTCGCAGCCGGCGCCCCTGCGGACCGTAGAATCCATTGCAGGCGATTGTTATGCCGCGTACCATGTCATCCTGGGCAATACGCTCCAGCAGCTCGCTGTCGGCGTCAATCACGTAGGGCAGACACAGCGGCTGCCTCCATCGCATATGGGCGAGGAAGTCGCTCTCCATGTCGAGGTCGCATACCTTGTCGCGGTCGGCATAGAAGTTGAGCAGTCCGTCGAAGCCGATGCTTTTCTGCGAGGCTATGAAAGTGCCCACGGGCGTGTTTTCCTGCAGTCCGCCGCATGTGCCAAGCCTAACTATCTCCAGCCTTGTCAGTTCGGCTTTGGCTTCACGCGTCTCGAAGTTGATATTTACTAGGGCGTCCAGCTCGGTCAGCACTATGTCGATATTGTCGCAGCCAATGCCGGTGGAAACAACGCTGATGCGCTTGTCGCGGTAGGTGCCGGTGATGGTGTGAAACTCGCGGCTCTCCACCTCCAGTTCCCGGCTGTCGAAATGACTGGCTACGGTGCTCACCCTGCCGGGGTCTCCCACCAGGATAATCTTCTGTGCCAGCTGTCCGGGCTTGAGGTGCAGGTGGAATATGCTGCCATCCTCGTTGATAATCAGTTCTGATGCTGCAATCATGTTTTTGCTTTTTTAGAGGGATCTATAGTTTCTATAGTCTTTCTTGTGTCCTTATTTTCTCAGGTAGATGCCTTCCAGAGTGCCGGCTACGCCCCAATCTTCTACCCGACCATCGTCGGGATTGGTGCGCATAATGTAGAGGCAGTCCTTATAGACAAAGGCACGGAAGTCAAAGTTCTGGTAGTTGCCCATGAAAGTGTTGAACTCGATAACGCTTTCACCGTTGGCCTCGGCAATGCCACTGCTGATGTTGTTCATCTCCCATCGAACCATATCGCTGCCATACGGAGTGAGCTTGGCATAGCCGCCACCTTCAACAAGAGGCTCTTCGCTCTTTACAAAGGAAAAGCCAAACTCGCCCTTCATCTCTTCTGGTGAGGCGGGCTGGAAGAATGTCTCGTGCTTGCCTTCGGAGAAACTGACTTTCTCTGTCTTGGTCATCTTCATCTCTTTATTGCCATTGCTCCAAGTGCCGGCATATATAGCATCGTTGGCGCCGATGTCAATGGTGATGGTGCCGCACTCCTTGCGTTCGTTGTATTCATGCAGTAACAGCCATTCGCCGTCGCCTATCTCGCGGAAGGTGCCATAGACAGGTATATCGCTCACTTTGCCGTTTTTGCGGAAGTAGGTCATCTCGCCGATTACAAGGTTGTTGTTGGCCTGCTCCAGTTCAAGGCGGAAATGAGTCGTTGCATCAAGGTAGCCTTCCCAAGCGTAGCGCTTAATTATGGCATTAAACTCGGCGGTGTAGTCGTCTTCATTATCAGGTTCGATGTCAGGGTATTCACTTGCATCACGATAGTCGGTTTGCCACGTTCCGCCGTTGCGGGTGATAAACTGATTGTCGCTATCATCGCTATAGTGGTGCTCCACATCGCAGTTGTTGAGAGTGACATGGCTCCGCAGCCAGAAGAGTTCGCCCATGTTTTCCAAGAATTTGCAGTTGTTGAAAACTACGTTATTTGTGCCTTCGCCTATCATTACGCCACTCTGGCACTTGGTAAAGGTGCTGTTGTTGAACGTGAGTCCACTGCTCTGATTGTCACCCATGTCAATATACATTGCACGCTCAGAGCAATCGTGGATGGTTGTGTTGTTCACCAGCAGATTGCTGCAATGGCTTATGTACATTCCAACCTCGCCGCAGCCGTAGATGTCGCAGCCGTTGATATTGGCGGTGCGGCAGTCGTTGAAGGTGAGTACGCCGCTGCTGCATGTGCCGCCATCTGTGTGGCCGAACTTGAGGTTGTTAAGTGTGAGGTTTTCGCAGTTCTCAAAGTGCAGCACATCGGTATAGCGCGGAGTGACCTGCAGTTCTACAGGTTTATCTCCGTTGCCTTCGATGGTAAGGCCTATCATGCCTGCGATAATCAATTCGGGCCCATCGTACTCCTGATCAAAATATATACCGAAGTCCAGCTCGGGGGCATCCCAGTCAATGGCGGGAATCTCACCTGCTGCAATCAGACCATCAATAGCCTTGGTAATGTTAAGGGGCTCTGAGGCGGTGACGACAATCTTGGTGTTGCTCCTGATTGCCTTAATCAACTCGGTGGCGTTACTAACTTTCACGACCTTCTGCTTGGCGCTTGTGCTGAGGCCAATGCTGCCAATAAGCAGTGCAATTAAAAGTGCAGTGATTTTTCTCATAATATTGTGTATAAAGATGTTATTATTAGCCTGTTTTAATTTTTCGTGCTTCGTTTGCAAGTTATGCGAGCGTTTAAGCCTGTGTTAATCTCTTGCCTCTATTTCGATATCAAGGGAGCCGAAGTATTGCGCTTTGCGTCTGTCTTGGTATATCCTTTTTATTGGTTGGTGTCGTCGGTAATACTGAGAATGGTTTTCTTCAGGTTCTTTAGGTTGCTGTCGGGACCAATCATTATCTCGAAGTCGCCTGGTTCCAGCACATAGTCCAGCTGTTGGTTGTAGAACCTGAGCATATCGTCGGTAATTGTGAAGCTTACCTCCGTGCTCTCGCCTTTGGCCAGGTGTATGCGCCTGAAGCCTTTCAGCTCCTTCACGGGGCGGCTGATGCTGGCTTCCACGTCGTGTATGTATAGTTGCACAATCTCGTCGGCGTCATAGTTGCCTGTGTTGCTGACTCTGACGGTTGCTGTGCGCCCCTCAAGGGTGATGTCGCTGTAGGCGAAGGTGGTGTAGCTCAGCCCGTAGCCGAAGGGGTAGAGCGGGTCGTTGCGCACATCCAGGTAGTTGCTCTTGTAGAGGTGAAACCGCTGCGCGTTCTCACCCATGGGCCTGCCTGTAGGCAGCTGGTTATAGTACAACGGCTCCTGCCCGGTGGCCTGGGGCATCGACACGGTGAGCTTGCCGCTTGGCACAGCCTCGCCGAAGAGCACGTCGCAGATGGCGTCACTCGCCTCGCTGCCGGGAAACCATACATTCATAATGGCCGGTATGTGGCTCTGCTCCCATGTCATCACGGTGGGGCGCCCGGCAAAGTTAAGCAGCACTATCGGCTTGCCCAGTTTCAGCAGTTGCTCAATCAGGTGCTGCTGGGCATCAAACATCTCCAGTGATGCGCGGCAGTGGCTCTCGCCGCTCATCTCCGACTCCTCACCCATGGCGCATACTATAACGTCAGCCTTCTCAGCCACGCTGATGGCTTCAACCATGAGAGTGTCGGCATTTTTCCACGGAGCGGCAATCCATGCGCCGCCATCGGCTTGCAGCACGGGGTCGCTGGTGAAGTTGCAGCCCTGGGCATAGTCAACCTGCGCCTTGCCCTTCAGGCGTTGTTCCATCGTCTCCTTCAGCGTGGCTACTCTTGAGCGTTTGGCCATCGGTGCCCATGTGCCCACCATGTTGGCGCCATTGTCAGCCATCGGGCCTATCAGGGCTATGCGTCCCTGCGGCTTCAGTGGCAGTATGTTGCCTTCGTTTTTCAGCAGCACAAAGGTCTTTGTTGCCATCTGGCGGGCAAAGCGCCGGTGCTCTGGCGTATATATGTCAGTGGCGCGCCGCTTGGCATCCAGAAAGCGGTAGGGGTCCTTAAACAGCCCCAACTTATACTTCGCCTCCAGCACACGTCGGCACGCCGTGTCAATATCCTCCATGCTTATGTTGCCGTCGCTCAGCGACTGGGACAGGGTCTTTATAAAGCCGCCTGAACACATGTCCATGTCGGTGCCGGCCTTCAGTGCCATGACTGATGCCTTGGTCAGGTTGCCCAGCCCGTGGGCAGCTACTTCATCTATTGATCCATAGTCAGTCACCACGAAGCCATTCCAGCCCCATCCCTTGCGCAGCACATCGTCCAGCAGCCAGCGGTTGGTTGTGGCCGGCACATACTCCACAATGTTAAACGAGGTCATAAAAGAGCCCGCGCCAGCCTCAGCCGCAGCCTTGTAGGGCGGCATAAACTGGTTGAACATGCGGATGCGGCTCATATCTACCGTATTGTAGTCGCGTCCTGCCTCGGCAGCTCCGTAGAGTGCATAATGCTTGACGCAGGCCATCAAGTTCTGTTTGCCAAAGTTGCCCTGATAGCCCCTTACCATCGCCTGGGCTATGCAGCTGCCCAGAAAGGGGTCTTCGCCGCTGCCTTCAGCTATTCGGCCCCACCTGGCGTCAAGAGCAATGTCCACCATCGGGCTGAACGTCCAGCAGATGCCGTCGGCGGTGGCCTCCTTGGCAGCTATGCGTGTGGATTGTTCTATGGCCTCCATGTCCCAGCTGCACGACATAGCTAGAGGAATGGGAAACACCGTCTCATAGCCGTGTATCACGTCCATCCCAGCCATCACGGGAATGCCTAGTCTGCTCTGGCGTGTGGCCGCGTCTTGCAGTATTTTCAGGTTCTTCTCTCCACTCATGTTAAGCACCGCCCCCAGCTTGCCCTCTGCCGCCATTTGCAGCAGCGGGTTGTCTTTAGGCTCGCCCGTGGTGAACGAAGTGCCGGGCATCAGGTTGAGTTGGCCGATTTTCTCCTCCACGGTCATCTTCTCCATCAAGGCAGAGACAAACTTATCCATATCATCCTGGGCCGTCAGTGTCAGGCTGGAGAATAGCAGTGCTATTATCGTAATGGCAGACTTGTGCATGTGTGTAGCTGTTTCGTTGTATGACTATTGCGTTATCCTACTTGCCGTTTTCCAGGCTGCGCACCTCGTTGGCCAGAGCGCTGAGCTGCATATCCTGTGCTTCCAGTTCCTGCTCCTGTCGCAGTATCACCGGTGCCAGGGCCTTGCGCTCGGCGTCGGATTTTGCGGCGGCATATTTGTTGCGGCTTTCCTTCAGCAGGTCGGCCAGCTGCGAGCGGCGGAGCTGTTTCTTAGCCCATTCGCCAGCCTTCTCCTTCGCCCTGGCGTTTTTAAACTCGCTGAGGCTGAGGTAGCGCTTGCCATAGCCCACGTCAAAGCAGAATTCATCGTTGCCCGCCGTGGCGGTGTGTGCAGAGCGAGCCTCCGCCAGTCGTTTCAGCGCCTCATCGGTGGCAGCCTTGCTTTCCTTCTGCGTGTCGGCTATGCTGTGTAGCGCAGCCATCCGTAGCAGCTGCTCCTCGGCCACGTCGTCGTAGGTCTCCCTCGAATCCTCGGGAATGAAGGTATAGACGCACACCTTGTCGGCAGGCTGGTGGCGGTCGCTCACAAACCATCCCAGGTTGTTCACCTCGTCATAGGCCATCAGGTAGTCGTTGGCAGGCGAGCAGAAGGGCATGCCCACGTTCTCCGCCTTGAGGTATCGGCCGCTGTCGGCGTCGTAGCGGGTGACGTAGATGTCATATCCGCCCAGGCCGCCCTCGTCCTTGGCGGCGAAGTACAATGTAGTGCCGTCAGCCATCATGAAGGGGAAGCCTTCCGTGCTCAGGCTGTCGCCGATGCCGTCCAGTGGAGTGGGGGAGCTCCATTTGTCGCCGAAGAGGCTCGTCTGCATCAGCTTAGCCCCCTTGCCGCTGGCCGTATGGCTGAATATCATGTGGTCGCCGAAGTCATTGATGAACGCCAGTCCCATCGGTTGCACGCTGGTGCCCAGCAGGTCCTTTACCTCCTTGGCGCTGAGCAGTCTGCCGCAGCTCTCATGGAGGGCGAAGGTCTTGGCTATCGCCTCGCGGCTCACCACCTGACTATCCACTACCACCACCTTTTGTGTGGCCTCCAGCATAGTGCTGCCTTTCTCGGCCTGCATCTTCCGGGCTCTCAGTTTGGCGGCATAGTCGGCGCTGGGCTGTCCCTCCAGCTCCGAGCTAATCAGGTCTTCGGCCTCGCTGAAGAGGTAGCACCTTATCAGCGAGTCGATTTCTGCCGTCTTAGGCTTGCGTTCGGTTGCTGGCTGCATCTTAGTCTGCACCTTGGTCTGCGCCTTAGGTTGCGTCTTGCCGCCCTTCTTCTGGGCCTGCAAGCTCCCGGCACCAGCTATCATTGCTATAATCGTAAGAAAGACAATCTTATTCATTGTATTTCAATTTCCGGTGTCTCTCCTCAGCTTCTCGTCCATCTCCTTGGCGGCGCGCTTGCCGTCACCCATGGCCAGGATGACAGTTGCTCCGCCCCTCACGATGTCGCCGCCGGCGAAGAGCATCGGCACGTTCGACTCCATCTGCTCGTTCACCGCAATCGTGTTCTTGCGGCCCAGCTCCAGGCCTTCTACGCTGCGCGGCACTATCGGGTTGGGGCTCACGCCCACGGCCACGATTACGAGGTCTACGTCCAGCACCTCCGTGGCGCCCTCTATAGGCACCGGGCTTCGCCTGCCGCTTTGGTCTGGTTCGCCCAGCTCCATTTTCTGCAGCACGATTTTCTGCACCTTGCCCTCATCGTCGCCCAGGTATTCCAGCGGGTTGTGGAGGGTGAGGAACTCCACGCCCTCCTCCTTGGCATGCTTTACCTCCTCGGCGCGGGCGGGCATCTCAGCCTCTGAGCGGCGATAGACGATCATCGCCCTCTCGGCGCCCAGCCTCAGTGCAGTGCGTACCGAATCCATCGCCGTGTTGCCGCCGCCAATCACCGCCACCCTCTTGCCGCGGGGTACGGGCGTGTCGGTGGCTTCGTTGCTGGCGTCCATCAGGTTTACGCGCGTCAGATATTCGTTGCTCGACAGCACGTTGATAAGGTTCTCGCCCGGAATGTTCATGAAGTTAGGCAGTCCGGCGCCGCTGGCCACGAACACGCCCTTGAAACCCTGCTCCCTCAGCTCGTCCACGGTGATAGTCTTGCCTATTACGCAGTCCGTCACGAACTTCACGCCTTTCTCTCTGAGGCTCTCAATCTCGCGGTCCACGATGCTGTTGGGCAGGCGGTATTCGGGTATTCCGTATTTCAGCACGCCGCCAATCTCGTGCAGCGCCTCAAACACCGTCACCTCGTAGCCCCTCGCCGCCATTTCGCCGGCAAACGACAGGCCTGCAGGGCCGCTGCCTATTACCGCGATGGGAGTACGGGCCCCCGTAGCATCGGGAGCCTGAGTCCCCTCCACTGAGATGGGGTTAGCTTCGTGGCTCCAGTCAGCCGCAAACCTCTCCAGGTAGCCGATGGCCACGGGCTGGCTTTTCATCTTATGGTGGATGCACTGTGCCTCGCACTGCTTCTCCTGCGGGCATACGCGTCCGCATACGGCAGGCAGGGCGCTGTATCTCTTCAGCACGGCGGCAGCCTCTGCCACCTCGCCGCGCTCAATATGCTTGACAAACGATGGTATGTCGATGCCAACGGGGCAGCCCTTCACGCATCCCGGGTTTTTGCATGCCAGGCAGCGCTGAGCCTCCCTCTGCGCCATCTCCAGTGTCAGGCCCATGTTGACTTCCTCCCTCAGCTTCGTAGCCCTGTACTTAGGCTCCAGCTCAGGCATCACCACCCTGGGGATGGCCATCCGTTCCTTGGCAGAAAGCGACGGTTTCTCCTCAGCCTTGCTCTGCAGGGTTTCCATTCCTGATTTTACCCCAGAGGGGGCTCCATCAGGGGAGGGAGTTCCCTCCCCGGGGGTGGAGACAGAGGGGACTTGTAGGGTTGGGGAGGTGCTCTGTTCTTCGGATCTATACGCCTTCATGCGCATCATCATCTCGTCGAAGTCCACCTCGTGGCCGTCAAACTCCGGGCCGTCCACGCATACAAAGCGGGTACGTCCGTCCACCGTCACACGGCAGGCGCCGCACATGCCCGTGCCGTCCACCATGATAGTGTTCAGCGACACTTCCGTAGGGATATTATATTTCTTCGTCAGCAGGCAGCAGAACTTCATCATCACCGCTGGGCCTATGGCGAAGCACTTGTCAACCTTCTCGCGCAGTATCACCTGCTCGATGCCCTGGGTGACGAGGCCTTTCTGTCCGTAGCTGCCGTCGTCAGTCATGATAATCACCTCGTCGCTGCTTTGGCGCACCATGTCCTCCAGTATGATCAGCTCCTTGCTCCTGCCGGCCAGCACCGATATCACGCGGTTGCCCTTCTCCTTCAGCGCCTTGATGATAGGCAGCATGGGCGCCACGCCCACGCCGCCGCCGGCGCAGACCACCGTGCCGAACTTCTCGATATTAGTGGCCTGGCCCAGCGGGCCTACCACGTCGGCCACCTCGTCGCCTACGTTGAGGGCGCACAGCTTGCGGGTGCTCACGCCCACGCGCTGCACCACCAGCATGATGGTGCCCTGCTCCCTGCAGCTGTCGCTGATGGTGAGCGGTATGCGCTCGCCGCCCTCATCCACGCGCACAATCACAAAGTTGCCCGCCTTGCGGCTCCTGGCAATCAGCGGAGCCTCCACATCCAGGCGGAAGACATTTTCAGAATACTGTTCCTTATAAGTTATTCTATACATGTTTTTATTTGAAATTTGAAATTTGAGATTTGAAATTTGGGACTGAATGCCGCAGGCATCGCGAAGAAATTGCTTTTCGAGCAATGCTCTCTTTGAGAGAAGACTTCGTCGGTGGTCGCTGCGTTTCGAAAGAGCTAGGAGGCTCTTTAGCAGCGGGCCGATATTAGGAAGTCTGAGAGTGTAGCGGCAAAGAAATTACCAGAAATTATTTGGAAATTTGAGATTTGAGATTTAGGCTTCCGGACTTGGCTTCTATAACCTATAACCAATAACCTATAACCTTTTGTTCCTCCCCTTTAGGGGGGCGGGGGGCCTTTCCTCCCCTTCAGGGGGTCGGGGGGCCTTTTCTTTCCGCAAAGATACAACATTTTTTCCTTTTGCGAGTAATAAAAAGAGGTAATATGTTAGTAGAGGGATTAGTTACAACTGGTATGTTGTTGCTAAAATCCCTCATTGCCTTTATGTCTCGATATTCTTGAATTTTCCAAACACGGGATGATGCCTGTAAGCCCAGCGTGTGCCGGGGGTGATAAGGAGGACGCAATCGCCATACAGCTCTTCAAAGGCAGATGCATCCACGTTAATGTCACATGGATTCTTACGGTGTATGTGAATTTTCTTCAGGGAGGAGCACCCCTTGAATGCGTACCAGCCGATTTCGGTCACGCTGTCAGGGATGTCGATGCTCCGCAGGGAGCTGCACCCTTCAAACGAGTATGAAGAAATGCTGATTGTGCCCTCGCGGATAGCTATGGCTTTGCTTCCTGTTTCTCCTTTCAGCTTATACAAAACCTTATTGATATATATCATGCCGTTTGGTTGGTTGGCATACCATTTTGTCCCGTCGAGCGCACTGCTCTCGATGCTCGTCACGCTGTCAGGGATGTCGATGCTCTGCAGCGAGGTGCACCCCTCAAACGCATACCAGCCAATCTCCGTCACGCTGTCGGGGATGTCGATGCTCCGCAGCGATGTGCAGTCTTTGAACACGCCTCTTCCTATCTTGGTCAAGCTGTTAGGGATGTCGATGTACTGCAGCGAGGTGCACCCCTCAAACGCGTCCCATCCGATGTCAGTCACGCTGCCGGGGATGTCGATGCTCTGCAGCGAGGTGCAATCTTCAAACGCTCTTTCACCTATTTCAGTCACGCTGTCGGGGATGTCGATGCTCTGCAGCGAGGTGCAACCGTAGAATGCGCCTCTTCCAATGCTGGTCACACTGTCCGGAATAGAGATATGGGAGCAAGATTTGTCTTTTATACCTTTGAGAACCTTGCCGTCCTTTAACAAAATAAACAGTTTGTCCATGTTGTAAACAGAATTATATGTTGGTTTCTTCGCAACCACCTTTTCTCGCCATGGCAGAACTGATGCAGGCATCATTCTGCTCATTTGGCTTAACGAAAACGTTTGTCTGTATTCGCCGTCAGTTCTTGCCTGGGTGTGATGCCCCAGAGTATCAGCAGCCATGCCGGCATGCGCCGGCGTAAGGCAGGCATCATCGTGCCCGTCACGACGCAGTCCGCTTTTTCAGCAACAAAATTACGGATTTCTCTCCATGTTCCAAAGGAAAACGGTAACAATCTACATCCTATCCGTAAACAATCGCCCAATCATCCCACTTTGTCATTCATCTTTCTTGACTGATCTGCGTATGCCGCTTTTCCGCACACAAACATGAACACACCGTGCAAAGGTGATGCCGTCGCCACCTTTGCCTACTGGCAGGTCAGCACTGGCGGTCAGGTTAATCGTCGCCATGGTTTCCCTCCTGCTCATCGCGCAGCGCCAGATGCTGAGCCTGTCGAAATTTATGCTGAGCCCGTCGAAATTTATGCTGAGCGTGTCGAAGCAGAATCTAATCGCGCCGAACCGAAAGGCGAAGCCTTCGCGAAGATTTCGTCGGTGGTCGCGCTGCAAGCGCGGTCCGACAAAAGGAAATCTGAGAGCCTTGGCGGCAAATCTAATCGCGTCGAAACGAAATCTAATCGCGTCGAACTGAAAACTAATCGCGCCGAAACTGAACGGCTCTGCGCGATTAGATTTTTTGCCTACACTCAGAGATATCGGTTTGTCGGATATTCTTTATCCCACATTCTTTGCTGTGTGGTTTGTAGGGCTTATGGGGTGAGTGATGCCTATTCTCCCTTTTGGTTGAAGGGCGACTTGTTTGGGAGTGTCCGCTCAAAAATGCCGTAAAAGTATGGGATTCATTGTGTGGCCTTCTTTGTTTGGGACGGGGAAGAGTCCGTGGTCTTCATGAATGCGAGTCGCTCGGCGCCGTCGGCGAGGTGGATGATGCCGCAATAGGTGAAATGGTGACGGCGCAGTGCGGCTAGCATGGAGAGGTTGGCGCGGTGGGTGTCGATGCGCACGGTGTCGGTGAGGCTGAAGGCATAGTCGAAGACCTCGGCCATGACACCATGTACATGGGGGAGGGAGGAGACCCTGTGGATGACATAGTAGGGACGATCGTTGAGCCACTGGCCATCATAGATGACTGAGTAGGTCGGGTCAGGGCCTGGAATAAGTGCGAAGGTTGCCACGGCGATGCCGCCCTCCATGAGCAGGTAGCTGTGGCCGCGGCGGATGTCGGCTGCCACCTGTTGCTCGGAGGGGTGACCGTCTGCCCACTGCGTGAGGTTGCCCTGGGCTATCATCTGCCTGCGGCCCTCAGCGATGAGGTGCATGACGGTGGGGAGGTCGGAGGGGGTGGAAGGTCGTAGGAACACTTTCTTATTTGAAATTTGAAATTTGAAGTTTGAAGTTTGAAATTTGAATGCCGTAGGCATCGCGAAGGCTCTGTCAGTGGTCGCGCCAGCGGCGCGGGCTGACAAAGAAGAGCCTGAGAGCGAAGCGGCAAGTTTGAAATTTGAGATTTGGAAGTTAACGGGAAGTCTGGTCCGGGTCTTTGGCGTTGCGGGCCATGTCGAAGAGGGCGTGGGGAAGATGGCAGTAGCCGTCGGGATTCTTGTCGAGGTAGTCCTGATGGTAGTCTTCGGCTTTATAGAAATTGCTTAGAGGCTGCTGCTCGACGGCAAGGGGCTGTGAGTGGTGGGCCTGCTCAGCCTGACAGCACTGACGGATGATGGTCTGATCGGACGGGTCGGTGAAATAGATGCCCGTGCGGTACTGGGTGCCTTCATCATGGCCCTGGCGGTTGACGCTGACGGGGTCGATGGCCTTGAAATACATGCGGAGGAGGAAGGCGAGGCTGACGACGGAGGGGTCATAGACTATGCGGACGGTCTCGGCATAGCCGGTCTGGTCGGTGCAGACGTCCTGATAGGTGGGGCTGGGGGTGTAGCCGTTGGCATAGCCGACCTCGGTGTCGAGGACTCCCTGCAGCTGCTTGAAATAATGCTCAGTGCCCCAGAAGCAGCCGCCGGCCAGGTAGATCTCTTTTGTACTCATAATGCGGAGTGATTGTGTTGATGCGCCAAAGGTAGTGATTTTTTTGTTGAGATTTGAATATTTCAATAAAAAGGATTAACTTTGCGGTAACAATAATGACTATTGACATGAAACGATTTGTTTGTGGACTGAGTGTGCTGCTGGGCAGCATGATGATGGCTATGCCGGGATATGGACAGGTGGCTGTGGATGTGTATGAGCAGCCGGTGGTTTATCCCATGCAGCAGGAGGCGGTGGGCGAGGCTTGCGTTGATATTGACGAACTGACTACCGATGAGGGAGCGCAGACACGCTACACTATATATAATAATGTGTTGGCGGCGTCGTTCGTACGCTCTGGCGGTGTCCTGATGTTCGGCGGCTGCGAGGCAATGAACCTGAGGGGCGGAACGGAGCTGTTCAGCGTGGCCCTGGGCGAGGGTGAGAAGGTGGTGAATGCCAGCGACATGATCTTGCGCAACGTGAAGGTGAGCGCCCTGGAGGCTGAGCCTGACGCGGTGAACGGCGCCCGCCACTTTGCAGGGCAGCAGATTGAGGCCAACTATAAGTATGTGGACGACGGCCAGGTGATGGAGATCGTGTGGCGCGCCGTGCTGCGCGACGGAAGCCACTATCTGCGCACGGAGATGGAGCTGCTGGGGCGCAGCGATGTGGATATGTTTAACGTGGTGCCGATGATGTATAGTGTTGACGTGGCTGAGGCGGGCTCTGTTCCCGTAGTGGTGGGCAACACGCGCGGCGCTGTAATCATGAACGACCGTATCTTTGCCGGACTGGAGACGCCGATGGGATATAATACGGTGGGCAACGGTGCAGACGATGAGGATAAATGGGAGCTGGTGAGTCGCATGGCCTCGACGAACCTTACGGCGGGCAGCTGGCAGAAGGTGGCGGCGGAGCAGGTGCCTGCCAGGGTGGTGGAGGCTACGGGCTACGGCTATCCTAACATCTACTGCTACAGCCGTGACGGCGTGGTCCTGGAGAAGGGCCGCAGGGTGGAGGTTGCCATCAACTATCGCAGCGGCAATCACCGGCTGAACTTCGGCGGCGTGGACTTGGTGGATGCCAGCGGGGCGGTGGTGGCCAGCGATTACCATAGCGGTTTCTCAGGCAACAAGGCCGAGAATAATGTGTTCTCGATGGTGGCGCCCAGCAGCGGTAGCTTTACGCTGAGGGCTTTTGTGGAGGACGGCACGGAGAGCATCGACGCTTCGTCGGTGATGGACGTGGCTATATATAAGGCTAAGGATGGCGTGGTGATTGATGATGACGTGGTGAGCATCAAGGGGCGGTGGAGCCGTAACACTACGCTGCAAAACGGCGAGACATGGAAGGTGAGCGCCGTGGTGGGACTGATAGCGCAGGACGGCACGGAGGACAATGCTGACATCCTTAAGACGCAGAAGAGACGCTCCTTCCTGGCTTACAGTGAGAGGGAGAGGGCGGTGCCCTGGAGACCGTTTCCGTGCTATATCAGCTGGTATGAACTGAACATCAACCGCAACAACGCCACTGACCCTACGCAGAATATGAATGCTAATCAGGTGATGGACGTGGTGAGGCACTGGAAGGAGGATTTCTACGATGTCTATGGAACGGCGCCGGCGGCCTTCGTGATTGACGACGGATGGGACAACTACGGCACGTGGACCTTCCACAGCGGTTTTCCCAATGAGATGCGTGATATTGCGGCGCTGGCCGACGAGATGGGTAGCGGAGTGGGCGCATGGCTGGGGCCGGTGGGCGGCTATGGCCAGAGCGGCAACTACCGCCGCGCATACTGGAGCAACATGGGGCAGAGCATGGTGCTGGGCAACAGGAATTACTATAACGTGTTCCTCGACGCGGCTGAGAACCTGACCAAGAATCAGGGCACTGACAGCGAGGGCAGGGGACTGTTCCGATTCTTTAAGTTTGACGGCATCAGCGCGCAGTTCAGTGCCACGGGGCCTGACAGCGGCGACAGCGGCAATGAGAACGCGGAGGGCATCATAAGGCTGGAGCGATATGTGAGGGAGAACCTGAAGGAGGATATCTTCTTTAACACTACCGTAGGCACCTGGGCGAGCCCCTTCTGGTACCACTATACGGACGCTACCTGGCGGCAGGAGAATGACTACGGCACCATCGGCGACAACTCGTCGAGCCGCGAGAACTGGATAACCTATCGCGACAGGCTGGTGTATCAGAACTATGTCAGCAACTCTCCTATCTGCCCCATCAATACGCTGATGACTCACGGTTTTATCCTTTCAAAGTTTGGCAATGTGAGCAGCGACTACGGCTATGAGGCGGTAAGGCGTGAACTGAGGTGTGCCTTTGCCTGCGGCAGTGGACTGGTGGAGCTCTATAACGACTATGAGTTGATGAACTCTATCAACGGCGGCAAGCTGTGGGGCGACCTGGCTGAGTGCATTGAGTGGCAGAAGCGCAATGCCGACGTGCTGCCCGACGTTCATTGGGTGGGCGGCAATCCGTGGGATGGCAGCAGGGCCGGCGTCTATGGCTGGGCCAGCTGGAACGGACCGAAGGCTACGCTGGCGCTTCGCAACGGCGGTACCACTGCCCAGATGTATCTGACGACGCTGCGCGAGATGCTGAACATACCGGCCAACGTGAGTGGCAGTATATCGTTTAAGAAGGCGTTTGCCGACCAGAAAGCGCTGAGCGGAATGAGCGAGGATATGCCTATTGATATTGACAGGGTGCTGACGCTGAGGCTGCCGGCTAGCAGCGTGTTTGTGTTTGACGGCACTGACGAGGATTACGAAGGTCCCACGGGAATAGATGAGTTAGGAGTTAGGAGTGATGAGTTAGGAGTTGGCAATGGTCAATCAATCTACGACCTGCAGGGCCGGCGCCTGCAGACTCCGCCGCAGAAGGGACTGTATATCCGTGATGGCAAAGTGAGAGGGAATTAACGGACGATAGCTTACATCAGCATTGGTGTGATGATAAGAAAAGCAAAAATCAGCCAGTGTGGTTAACTGACTGATTTTTTTGTCTTTGCGGAGAGAGAGGAAAGTGTATCTTATGCCCGTGTATGTGGCGAGGACAAATATGCCGTAGGACGAACCTACTACCAGATGCATACTGACTACTACAACGAGGTGGGACGCAAGTACGGGCTGGGGATTAAGTTGACTGAAAATATGCTGGATGAATGTATTATTATGTCCCGCCAGGTCCTCTACGTAGATTCTCCCTGTATTTCATGGGCGATACTCCGAAATGCTCCTTGACGAAACGGCCAAAGAAAGAAAGGTTTGGAAATTCCAGACGGTCACTGATTTCCTTTATGGTGAGTGTGGTGCTTTTAAGATAGTAGGCGATGTCGGCAAGCGTGTATTCGCGTATCCATTCGTGAGGAGACTTGCCACTTTCCCTACGGCAGACAGTTGACAGATACTTGGGCGTGACACTGAGTTGGTCGGCATAGTAAGTGACAGAACGGCGTTTGATAGCAGCTCTGGTCAGGAGGTCGAGAAACCGATGGAACAGCAGACTGCCTTGCCTGAGCGGTGCCGCTTCTGCCTGTGAAGGCAAGGCCGCCTGTTGTTTCTGGGCACTTTGAAACCGGCTGCACAGGTCGAGCAAAGACGCTTGCAGCAGGACAAGAATTACCTCGCGGTGTAATTGCGTACCTATTTCTTCCATCTTCATGCTGGTTAACTGATAAAAACATGTAAATCCTGTGAAGTCGCGGTCATTGAGACTGACAAGGATATAGGGACGCTCGTAGAATTCCCTCTGCCAGATGTCAATATACTGTCCGAGCAGCATCTTTGCCAGGCGGTCGGACACCATCAGTAACTTCCCCTCATAGTTAGGACTGACCATGTAATCGTCAGCAATCACGTTGGAGTGACTGAGCAACAATTGCCGTTCCCCCACCTCTATCCGTTGTCCGTTAAGGACTACCGATAACCTGCCGTGCAGGCATATCAGCATGAGGTTCATTTTGAACTTCATAGCGGCAGCATCGGGCAGCCGGCGCATGTCATCGACAAACACCAAGTCTTTGTCAAGATAGTCCACATTGGGATCGTTTGGATTGATGTCCTCAATGCCGAAACTGGGAATCATATCATCGTTAATCATTCTGTTTGAAATCCTTTTTGTTTGCAAAGGTAATCATTTTCTCCCACACTCCATTGTCGATTTGAATGAATTTGTGTCCGCTACTTCTATCAGTATACGTTTCGGGCACTTTTTCAAACGTAGCGGACACTAATCTTTGCCGAAAAAGCCTCACCTTTGCAGCAAAAAAAAACAAAAACAGATAAATTATGCGGAAAAAAATGATGCTTTGCTGTGGGCTGATTTCATTGCTGACGGTCAGTTCATGCAGCCGGAAAGGAGAGACACAGGACGCAGAGCCTGTGAAAGTGAAAACGATGACAATGACGGATGCCAGCCAGGGAATGCAATCTCCACTGAACGGGCAGGACTATTCGGGAACGATTGAGGAAGCATCGGCCACCTCGCTGTCGTTTGCCGTACCCGGGACGGTAAGACAGATCATGGCCAGCGAAGGTCAGCGTGTCAGCAAAGGACAGTTGCTGGCAGTACTTGACGAGACATCGCTCCGCAGTAGTCATGCCAGTGCAAAGGCTGCTCTGACTCAAGCCGAGGATGCTTACCGGCGAATGAAACAACTGCACGACAATGGTTCGCTGCCCGATATCCAATGGGTGGATGTGGAGAGCAAGTTGCAGCAAGCTCGCTCTTTGGAAGAGATTGCCCGCAAACAGTTGGCCGATGGTCGGCTCTATGCACCTGCCGGTGGTGTCATCAGCAAGAAAAACGTGGAGCCAGGACAAACAGTCGCCCCAGGCCTTGAGGTTTTGCGACTGCTTAATGTGTCGACAGTGAAAATGACCATCAGCGTGCCGGAACGTGAGATAGGCAGCATTGCCATCGGCACCAGTGCCACAGCCACCGTCGATGCCCTTGATGCCCGCCAGTATGCCGTCAGGGTCAGCGAGAAAGGAACCACGGCTAATCCGCTCACACGATCATACGAAGTGAAGTTCAGTATCAGTAATGCAGATGGCGCACTGAGGCCAGGCATGCTGTGTAGTGTCACCCTTGCCCCACCCGATGCGATGGAAACCGGAAACAAAGTTCTGCCCGCCAGTGCCGTAATGCTGACAGAGAAGAACACCCATTACGTGTGGATTGTCACTGGCGGCAAGGCTCATCGCCGTGACATCACCATCGGTGGCACGCGGGCAGGCGGCGTCACTGTCTCTGCTGGTCTTTCTCCCGCTGATGCCGTCATAGTCGAGGGGATGCAGAAAGTCTATGAAGGTTGTAACGTTAATGTCGTTTCAGAGTTATGAATATCGTCAAGACATCTTTCAGTTATCATCGCATTGTCATCCTGCTGGTGACGGTGCTGATGATGGGCGGCGTGTATGCACTGAAGTTTATCAACAAGAACGAGTTTCCCGACTGCACCGTGCGGCAGGGCATCGTGGTGGCAGTGTGTCCGGGGGCGACGGCAGAGCAGGTGGAGCAGGAGGTGACAAAGCCGTTGGAGGACTACATATTCACGTATAAGGACGTGCGCAAGGAGAAGACGACCTCAACGTCGATGAGCGGCATGAGCGTGGTGCAGGTGCAACTGAACGACGAGATAGAGGACAAGGAGGAGTTCTGGGCGAAGTTCAAGCACGGCGTGAACGAGTTCAAGGCTCAACTGCCGCGAGGTGTCGTGGCCGTGATGGTGATGGACGACTTCGGCGACTCGTCGGCCCTGCTTATCACGATGGAGAGCGACGACAAGACCTACCGCCAACTGTCGGACTATATGGACCAGTTGAAAGACTGTCTGCGCAGGGTGGAGGCCGTAGGACGCATGACCGTGACGGGCATGCAGAAGGATCAAGTGAGTATCATCCTCGACAACGACCGTCTGGCGAAGTACGGCCTGAGTGACCAGACGCTGGCCATGACACTCTTCTCGAAGGGTTTTTCTACTACGGCGGGGCGCATCCGCGACGAGGCTAGCGAGCAACCCATCTATGTGAACCGCTCGGAGACCAGCGTTCGCGACATCGAGGAGATGATAGTGCTCTCCACGCCAGCGGGCAACGTGGTGCGGCTGAAGGACGTGGCAGAGGTGAGGCGCGAATATCCATCGCCCGACTCGTACATCACGAACAACGGCCATAAGTGTCTGCTGCTGTCGGTGGAGATGAAGAAGGGCAAGGACATCGTGGCGATGGGGGAGGCGGTGAAGGAGCAGATAGCCGAATTCCAGGAGACCCTGCCACGGGACATCACACTGTATAACATTACCGACCAGTCGAAGGTGGTGGACGATGCCGTGATGAAGTTCCTCAGCGAACTGGCCATTGCCGTCGTTGCGGTCATCATCGTGGTGATGCTTCTGCTGCCGATGCGTGTGGCACTGGTTTCAGCTGGCACCATCCCTATTACCATATTCATTTCCTTAGGTCTGTTCATGGCCTGTGGACTGGAGTTGAACTGTATCACGCTCTGTGTACTAATCCTGTCATTAGGCATGGTGGTGGACAACTGCATCGTCATCATTGACTCCTACCTGGAGAAACTGGGACTGCTGCCGCAAGACCTGCCGCGAGAGGAATACGACCGTCTGAGGCGGGAGGCCAGCATTGACAGTGCCCGACACTTCTTCCGCAGCATCTTCTCTGCCACGCTGGCCATCTCTGTGACGTTCTTCCCCATCTTGTTCACCGTGACGGGAATGCCGCTCGACTTCCTGGAGTCGTTCCCGTGGGCCATCAGCATCGTACTGTTCACGTCGCTGTTGGTGGCAGAACTGTTGGTGCCCTACCTGCAATACACGTTCATCAAGAACCCGCTGAAACCACGCGAGAAGGAGCATGGCGAGAACATACAGATGCAGACAGGACGGCTGACGTGGAAAAAGCACACCACACCGTCGATGCTCGACCTTCTGCAGCGGTCGTACAATAAGGTCATTGGCTGGTGTTTCCGTCACACGAAGACCACGCTTACCCTGGGCATCGGCAGTGTGCTGCTGGGCATCCTGCTGATGGGCAGCATCCCGCAGAAGCTCATGCCCATTGCCGAGCGCAACCAGTTTGCCGTAGAGATATACCTGCCGTCGGGCACGTCGCTCGAAAAGACGTCGATGATAGCCGACTCTCTGGAGCGCATGATGCGCCGCGACCCGCGCGTGCTGTCGGTGGCCTCGTTCCACGGCAGTGGCTCACCGCGTTTCCAGTTCTCCTACGCTCCACAGATGGGTGGTACAAACTTTGCGCAGTTCATCGTCAACACGCCCAGCAACGACGACACGGTCGATATGCTTGACGAGTTTCAGGACCTTTACGCAGACTACTTCCCCGAGGCATACGTGCGCTTCAAGCAGATGTCCTATTCCGATGCTGTCTCACCGTTGGAGGTGCGGCTGACGGGCAGCAATCTGGATCACCTGCGCTTGGCTGCCGACTCCATTCAGACGGTGCTGCGCCAGTGGCCGGAACTGAAGATGGTGCGCTCGAACCTGAACGAGCCGCGCCCCACAAACCACATTGCGCTGCGAGAGGACTATTCCACTCGTCTCGGCCTGACCAACATCGGCATAGAATCGACATTGGCCTTGCGCTACGGCAGCGGTATGCCGGTAGCAAGTGTCTATGAAGACGACGACGAGGTGCCAGTGGTCATCAAGAGCACGCGTGCAGACGCTTCATCGGCTACCGATCTGTCCAGCGAGCAGATTCCCGTAGTGGGCGGCATCGACAACGTGCCTCTGCGCCAGGTGGCAGACATTGTGCCAGAATGGGAACTTGGCAGTATTCCCCATCGCAACGGTGTGCGTTGCGTCACCGTCAGTGCCGAGTTCGACCGCACCGAAAGCCCAAATGGCATGGTGGAGAAGGAAAAGGTGGAGCGGATGATTGCCAGTCGCGGGCCCGAGTTCCTGCCCGCTGACGTAAATGTCACATACGGCGGCGACTTCGAGGAGTCGGACGACAACATGCCAAAGGTGATGCGGGCACTTGCCATTTCCATTATGATTAATTTCTTCATCCTTCTGTTCCACTACCGCAATGCCCGCACGGCCATCCTGCTGCTATTCTGCTTTGCCCTGTGTCTGCCTGGCACCGCCATCGGCGTGAAACTGATGGATTGTGACTTCGGCTGCACCTGCGTCATGGGTGTCATCAGTCTTCTGGGTATACTGGTGCGCAACAGCATCATCATGCTCGATTATACCAACGAACTCTTGGAAGAAGGGCAGACAATGTACGATGCCTGTCTGCATGCCGCCCAGCGACGTATGCGCCCCATTTTCCTTACCTCGGCAGCCGCTTCTATGGGCGTTCTGCCTATGGTGACAGGCGGCAGTCAGTTGTGGGTGCCTATGGGCTCCGTCATCTTCTTTGGCACGCTCATCACCATGCTCTTCATTCTCACCGTCATCCCAGTGGCCTATTATACCATCAATAAGCATACTATATTATATAGGGTGTAAAGTTTCCCGTATTTAATTACTCCCTTTTTTGCGATACTTTTTGAGGTTTAACTCATTGTATTAGTGCAAGTTGCATTAAAATTTTCCTAAGAAAATGGAACGCAATACTTTACACCCTACATACTATATATAAAAAAAATCTGTAAACGAATGAAAAGAACGCTCTTTCTTATAACAGTAATGGTTTGCTGTGGTGGCTTGTCTGCCCAGCAAACCTATAGTCTGGAGCAGATACTCGACTCTGCCCTACACAACAATATCGCCATGCGCAATGCTAGACAAGAGATAGATGCCGCCCAGCAGCAGCGCAAGGAGGCTTTCACCAAATACTTCCCCAACGTCAGCGCCACGGGCTTGTGGTTTAATGCCAACAAAGGCACGGCAGAGAAAACACTCTACCCTTCGGAGATGATTTCCCCTGAGATGGGGGCAGGACTGGCCCAGATGTTCCCAGCCGAGGCTTTGGCCGCTTTGCAGAATCCAGTCAGCCTATCACTGATGAAGCACGGCACTGTAGCCGGTATCACTGCCATGCAGCCCGTCTTTGCAGGTGGCCTGATTGTCAACGGCAACCGCTTGGCAAAGGTCGGCGAAGACGTCAGCCGTCTGCAACTGCAACTGTCGGAGAATGAAGTGGAGAAAATTGCCGAGCAGTATTTCTGGCAAATCGTCTCACTTCAGGAGAAGATGAAAACCGTCGCTGCTGTCGAAACCATGCTAGCAGTCATTCACAAGGATGTCGATGCGGCTGTCAGTGCCGGCATTGCTCTCCGCAATGATCTGCTGCAAGTGCAGTTGCGACAGAACGAGGTGGAGAGCCAGCGACTAAAACTCCAGAACGGCATCAGCATCGTCCGTCTGTTGCTTGCCCAGTACTGTGGATTGCGTGACACGACTTTTACACTCAGCCACCATGCAGATGCTGTGATTCCTGTGCCTTTGAAACAAGACCATCAGCAGGCATTGTCTTCAACATCTGAGTACCAGTTGCTTGGCAAACAGGTCGAGGCTGCCAACTTACAACGTAAGATGGAGATTGGCAAGAATCTCCCCACCGTCGCCGTGGGGGTAGGCTACAACTACCACACATTGCTCGAAAACGACCACTCCTTCGCTATGCTCTTCGCCACTGTCAGCGTCCCTATCTCCGACTGGTGGGGCGGCTCACATGCCATAAAACGCAAGAAAATCGCCTACCAGCAGGCGCAAGACCAACTCGCCGACAACGCCCAACTGCTCACCATCCGTATGCAGAACGCCTGGAACAGCGTAGTGGAAGCCCATCAGCAACTCGACATAGCCCAGCGCAGCATCGAGCAGTCGGAAGAGAACCTCCGCCTCCACCGCGATTACTACCGTGCCGGCACCTGCAAGATGTCCGACCTCCTCGAAGCCCAGCTTCTCTACCAGCAGTCGTGCGACAAGCATACCGATGCCTATGCAGACCTACAAAACAAGATTCTTGAATACAAACAATCAACAGGACAGTAATATGAAGAAAGAAGAAATAGGAACCCTCGCTGGCATCGTCTGGCGGGCACTCAACGAAAAAGGGCATCTCTCATTTGAGGATCTGCATCGTGAAACACGACTCGACACAGAGTCTGTATGTACTGCTATCGGTTGGCTTGCTCGTGAGAATAAAATCGAGTTCGACGAGCAGAACGGCATCACGTCTTTTTATGTGTATCAGGAAAGGTACTATTAAGAGAAAGAGTACATGGGAGATATACTAGGGTTGTTTGTCCATAGAAAACACCCAACTTTACATTTTGGGGTGTAAAATTGGGTGTAAATCTCGTAAATCACTGATAATCAAGTGATATTGCGGAGAGGATAGGATTCGAACCTACGAACCGCTTTCGGCGGTTACACGCTTTCCAGGCGTGCCTCTTCAGCCACTCGAGCACCTCTCCAAGATTAACTAAAACTGGCTGCTTTTTGTTTTAGCGAGTGCAAAGGTAATAATAAATTAGAGAATAGAGGACAGGGAACAGATATTTTTTTTGAAAAAGAGAAATTATAGCTGTTCTTTTTTCTCTGTAAGTTGTTCTCTGTTATCTATTCTCTATTTTCTGTTCTCTACCGCGAAGCGGTTACAGATCGAGCTCCAGCAGTACGGGGCAGTGGTCGGAGCCGTAGATGTCGCTGAGGATGCGGGCGTCCTTGAGGTGGGGTAGTAGGCGGTTGCTGATGAGATAGTAGTCGATGCGCCACCCGGCATTGTTCTGGCGGGCATTGAAACGGTAGGACCACCAGGAGTATGCCCCGGTCAGGGTGGGGTTGAGGTGTCGGAAGGTATCGGTGAAGCCGCTGTTGAGCAGTAGGGTGAATTTGTCGCGCTCCTCCTGGGTGAAGCCGGCGTTGCGGAGGTTGGACTTGGGGTTCTTGATGTCTATCTCGTGGTGGGCGACGTTCATATCGCCGCAGATGATGACGGGTTTCTGCCGGTCGAGCTGGCAGACGAACTGCCGGAAGGCATCGTCCCACTCCATGCGGTAGGCGAGGCGGCGCAGGCCGTCCTGCGAGTTGGGGGTATAGACGGTGACGTAATAGAAGTCGGGGTATTCGAGGGTTATCACCCGGCCTTCGTGGTCATGGGGCTCGAGGCCCATGCCGAGGGTGACGCCGAGGGGGGTGAGGCGGGTGTAGGCGGCAGTGCCGCTGTAGCCTTTCTTCTCGGCATAGTTCCAGTAACTCTGATAGCCGAGGAAATTGAGGTCGAGCTGACCGGCCTGCATCTTGGTCTCCTGCAGGGAGAAGATATCGGCGTCCACCTGCTCAAAGGCCTGGGCGAAGCCCTTGCCCACGCAGGCCCTCAATCCGTTCACATTCCATGAAATAAAGCGCATAATGGTGTTTTTTAGTGCAATCATCTGCAAAAGTAGAGAAAAAATAACTAACTTCGCGGCAATTAGATGTTTATTTGAAATGAAACGGCATATTTTTCCTTTTTTGATGGCTGCGGCCATGATGGTTGCCATGCCGCTGAGCTGCCTGGCGCAGCTGACGGCTGAGAAGAAATCGCAGAACCTGGGTACGCTGCAACTGTACGGCGAGACGACGACGTCGTTTAAGATTAAGAATACATCGGGCAAGACGGTGAACGTGGACCGTATAGTGACCTCCAGCTCGCAGATCAAGGCGAGCTGCTCGCCTATGACGATAGAGGCAGGGGGTACGGCAACGGTGAGCGTGAGCTATGTCACTGACCTGGTGGGGCGGTTTACACACGCCATCTATATCTACCCGGAGGGCGGCAGCCAGCCGCTGGCGCTGCAGATAAAGGGCAAGGTGTACCTGGATATCAAGAATGCCTATGAGAACAGGGGCAGCAAGCCGACGGATGACGGATTCGGCGTGGCCTTCGGTCCGCTGACGCTGAAGACGGATAATATCGAGTTTGACTATGTGAACGACGGCGATGTGGTGAGCAAGACGATTGCGGTGACCAACACCAGCGAGGAGAACTGCCAGCCCAACCTGCTGCTTCTGCCGGCATACCTCAGCGTGGAGGCTTCGCCGAAGGTGCTGCGCCCGGGCCGCAAGGGATACCTGACCATCACGCTGGACAGCCGCAAGCTGAACCATAACCTGGGACTGACGCAGGATGTGGTGTATGTGAGCAGCTATGAGGGTGAGAGCGTGAGCAAGGATCGCGAGATTCCGGTCAGCATAGTGCTCTTCGACACGGCTACGGTGGAGCGCTCCAACCGTGCTCCGTCGATTCTGCTGAGCAGCGATGTGCTGGAGATGCCCAAGACGAAGAAGAGCAAGGTGAAGGGCACCGTGAGCATTAGCAACACGGGACGCAGCGACCTGCAGATTCGCTCGCTGCAGGTGTTTCACCCTGCCATCAATGTCAATCTGCCCAAGACGACCATAGCTCCGGGCGAGACGGTGAACATGAAGGTGACGCTGGTGAACAAATACCGCGACCTTAGCAACGCACGATACCGATTGCTGATGATTACCAATGACTACCGCCGGCCGGTGGTGCTGGTGAGCATAAGTCAGGATTGAGCAGCGACTTAGTAACCCCCTAAAACCATAACATATGAAAAAGATGTGTATTTCCCTGTTTGTGGCACTGATGTTTGCCACTGCAGTATCGGCGCAAGTGAAGACTTACCAGAAGGTATGTGAAGATGAGACAATGGTGGTCAATGCCAGCGACTGCGTGGACCGTCAGGGTCAGAACTATCTGTTATGGGTACGCTATGATTACTCCAGCCCCAAGGTATGCATGAAGGCTGCCAAGCGCGACGGTGCCTACGGCAAGGCAGTGAGAGCCGAGGTGCTCTATGAGTTTGACGAAGCGGTGCTTACATATCGTATCATATCCAAGAAATACTTTGACAAGGACGACAGGGTGCTGAAGGAGATTCACTATTACCAGGCCCCGTGGAATCAGATCGGTGATATTGATTACTCGCTGAAGCTGGGCATATACATGAGCGGTGCCTTCAACATTGCCGTAGGATAAAATTGGGGCTTGAGGTTTGAATAACAAAAACCGCTAACCCCGTTAGGGGTCGCGAACCGTAGCAGCATAGTCGCGCCGTCTCGAAAAAGCAAGGATGCTTTTTAGGCGCGGGTGCGAAAAGCGAAGGTGAGAACGAAGTGGCAACCGCTAATCGCTAACCGCTAACCGCTAAACGCTTATTAACTCTAGCAGATGGACCATCCCGAAAACGACAGCCAGTATCAGGGTCTCAAGGTGGAGACCAGTCCGGAGAACCCGGGCATCGTGAACCCTTACCTTAAGCTGAGGCCGAGGGCCCGCAAGCGTGAGCTGGGCGTCAGCGACTTTGTGGAGGGTATACGCCGCGGCGATGTCACCATACTCAGCCGTGCCGTGACCTTGCTGGAGAGCACCCGCCCCGAGCACGAGGCCATGGCGCAGGAGGTGATAGAGAAATGCCTCCCCTTTGCCGGCAACAGTGTGCGCATAGGCATCAGCGGTGTGCCCGGCGCCGGCAAGAGTACCAGCATCGATGAGTTTGGCATCCATGTGCTCAATGAGAAGGGCGGCAAGCTCGCCGTGCTCGCCATCGACCCGACCAGCGAGCGCACCAAGGGCTCCATTCTCGGCGACAAGACCAGGATGGAGAAGCTCGCCGTGCATCCCAAGAGCTTCATACGCCCCAGCCCAAGCAGCGGCTCGCTGGGCGGCGTGGCCCGCAAGACGAGGGAGACCATCGTGCTGTGCGAGGCTGCCGGCTACGACAAGATATTTATCGAGACTGTCGGCGTGGGTCAGAGCGAGACGGCCTGCCACTCGATGGTCGATTTCTTCCTGCTCATCCAGGTGGCAGGCACCGGCGACGAACTGCAGGGCATCAAGCGCGGCATCATGGAGATGGCCGACGGCATAGCCATCAATAAGTGCGATGGCGACAATGTGGAGCGCTGCCGCGTGGCAGCGGGCCACTACAAGAACGCCCTCCATCTCTTCCCTCTGCCGCCCAGCGGCTGGACGCCGAAGGTCTATACCTACAGCGGATTCTACGGTCTGGGCATCAAGGAGCTGTGGGACGGCATCTATGAGTATATAGACTTTGTGAAGGAGAACGGCTATTTCTACCGCCGCCGCAGGGAGCAGAACCGCTACTGGATGTACGAGACCATCGACCAGCGGCTGCGCAACTCCTTCTACCATGACCCCGACATGGAGCAGCGCCTCATTGCTGCCGAGAACAGCATCGAGCTGGGGCAGCAGACCTCGTTTATGGCAGCCCACCGACTGCTGGAGGAATACTTTAAAAAGTTGAAGAATTGAAGGATGGAAGAATTGAAATAAAGTTGGGCAATGATATAGCAGTTGGCACAGATTTGGGAATAACTGTTATTTCATACGCCCCTGTCGGTCATAGTTACTTTCATACGCCCCCGGCAGCAAGCTGCCACCCCCTCTATCTTAGAGGGGGAGCTTGCAAGCCGTTCTACCGCAAGCCGTTCTGCTTTTGATGGCAAGGAGACGGCTCCCCCTCTAAGCGGGGTCCCCTCTGGGGAATTAGAAATGGATTTCCTCGCGGAGCGAGGGGGTGTCGCGAAGCGACGGGGGCGTATGATACAAACTTAACAGTAACAGGTGCGTATGATCATTTCGCAGGTAGTGTTATCTGTGCCAACATCTATATTATTGCCTAAAGTTGAAGAATTGAAGGGTGGAAGAATTGAAATAAAGTTGAAGAATTGAAGGATGGAAGAATTGAAATAAAGTTGAAGAATTGAAGGATGGAAGAATTGAAATAAAAAAGACAACCCCGAGAGGTTGTCTTTTTTTTTTGTTTAACCTTTTAACCTTCTAACATTATCGGTTTTAGGTTATTCCGGTTGCTTATTCATCAATGGGGGTGGCCAGGGTGAAGCGGAAGCCTCTGCCCCTGTTTTTCGTAGTTTTCATATTGTTTGTCCTGTATGTGACACGCATTGCGTAAGCGGGATTCCAGTAGCCGCCGCCACGTGTAGCGCACCATCCATCAGTGGTAGAACCTAAGGGATCGGTCTGCGAAGAGTTGGAGTATATTTGCCTGTCATCGTAGCATATTTCCCAAAGGTTGCCGCTCATGTCGTAGAGGCCCAGCTCGTTAGGCAGTTTCTGCGCTACTTCGTGAGATTCTGAGCCATTATACCAAGCCACCTCGTCAGGGTTGTCGCTGCCGGAGTACTTAAACTCCTTGCTGTTCTTGCCACCGCGTGCAGCATACTCCCATTCAGCCTCTGTCGGCAGGCGGAACACCATGCCGCCGGCAAGCTTGCCGTCGAAGGAGTCGTTGAGCTTGGTCAGGAAAATCTGAATATCGTTCCAGCTGACATTCTCTACGGGGTTGTTCTCACTGCTGTTCATTTCGCTCGGGTTGCTGCCCATTACGGCAGTCCAGAGCTTCTGGGTTGTCTCGGTCTCGGCCATGCTGTAGTTCTTGGTGAGAGTCACGCGGTGCTGCGGCTTTTCGTTTCCACTGGCATCGGTGTCCTCCTCGGGAGCGCCCATGATGAACGGTCCTGCCTCCACATTGCGTAGTGTGAACTCAACGTCGTCTAACTTGTAGGTGGTGTAGGGTGAGCCGTTGATGATATTGTTGTAGAGAGTCACCACGTCGGCGGTGTTGACGATGGGAGTGTCGTCCTCCTCCACGTCGCCGTTGATGTTAGCCTGCTCGGCGGTTACTCCGCTGGCGTCGCCCTCCAGGATGTAGGAGTAGATGCCCACCACGTCGGCGGTGTTGAGCACTCCGTCGGCGTTGACGTCACCCTGCGGTATTACGCTGGTGATGTGGAAGGTGTAGCTGATGGTAGCCTCGTGGCATCGTCCGTCGTCGGCGACGGTGCGTATGAGGTCAGCCCTCTTGCCGTTGACGGTAGGCACGAGGTCCTCGGGGAAGGTGTAGTCTTCTTCGCAGTGAATCTTGACCTTTGCGGTATATACCACGCCCTCGCGGAAGCTCACGTGCAGGGGGCTCCATATCACCTCGCCGTTGTGGTGGGCAAAGATGGAGCGGCGGAAGAGGGTGCCTGAGGGGTTAGGACTGGTGATATAGTCGGAGGGAGTCTCGCCGACCACCGGTGCGGTAATTCCGCAGTTGGCAAAATTGATGGCAATGCCCTCAGCGGGTACGGGCACGGTGTATTCCCAATAGAACTGCTGGCGGTCCTCAAATAGGCGTATTACGCGTCCGTTATTCCCCGTGCCGGCAATCGATCCATAGGGTGCGCTGCCGAAGCAATAGCCCTCGCCCAGATGCACTATCATAGTGACTAGGCAATTATCTTTTGCTTGGAATTCATACTCGGGGTTGAGGCGCTTGCTGAACATGGAGTACGCAACCTCAATCTTCTTCACGCCCTCGGTGGGTGAGCTGACCTCGTAGTCGCCGCAATTGCCGTGGGTGGGCCACTCATAGTCGTTGACCTGAAAGCCCGAGAGCTGCTTGTAAACCTTGACCTCCTTGAAGTATTTGCCCACGCCGACACTGTTGTAGACGGTGGGGTTGGTAAAGTTGTCAGGATTAGCCTGCACATAGAGAGTCACATTCCCCATGTTGCTAAAGCCGCCGTAGCTCTTGGGCTGCTGGGTGCCGTGGATATACACTCCGGTAAGGGAGGTATTGTCCGTAGGAATATAGAATGCAGCCTGGTCCACCTGCAGGTTGACGCCCGACGCCATTATGTCGATGCGCTCTATCTCGTTGCAGTTGTAGAAGGCATTAGAGTAGATGTTGGTGACGGTGGAAGGAATCTGCAGATACTTAATGCCGCTGCCCGAGAAGGCGTACCTGCCGATAATCTTCAGGTTTTCATGCAGCACGGGCTCCTCGATGTCAATGTTCTGGAAAGCGGCGTAGCCGATCTGCTCAGTCTCGGTAGGGAATCCGGAGCTGGGGCATCCGGCGAGTACGGTCTTCTTCTCTATGTCATAGACGATGTTGCACATGGTGCTGATTTCGGGGCTGTAGACCGTGTTGCCTTCAGCCACTCGGAGATAGACCAGCTTGTTGCATCCGGCGGTGATGCCGCTGCCAATGCTCCTCACCTTGGCAGGGATGACCAGGCTGTCGATGTCCAGGTTAGCGAAGCAGAAGTTGCCCATCGTCTCCAGCGATTCGGGCAGCTTGATTTTGGTAATCAGCGTGTTTTCAAACGTAACGTGCCCCAGGTTGATCAGTCCCTCGGGCAGCTCGATCTCGGTAAGCTTAGTGTTGGGGAAGACGGAGTTGTAGAAGGTCTGCATCGTGGATGGAATCTTGATGCTGCTCAGCGTGCTGCTGGAGAAGGCAAAGGAGCCGATCGAAATCATACCCTCGGGCAGCTCCACCCTGTTAACATTACTGAAAGAGAAGGCGCTGTTGCCCAGGTTTTCGATGTTGGCGGTAATGACCAGCGTGTCGGCAAACTCTGGCCTGGCGATGCTGGGGTCGCTCAGTTTGTTAGTCGTAAACGCATTAGCGCTGATGTTCGTAAGAGTCTCAGGCAGCGACATGATGGTGCAGCGGGTGTTCTCGAAGGCATATTCGCCGATGTCAATCACCGTGTAGCCGTCAATCTCCGAGGGTACGTCCAGCTTGCCCGTGAAGTCGGCAGGCAGGGTGCCCTTGTCGTTGTCGGCATCTTCGGCGACAATCTTGCAGGTCATAGCGCCTTCGTCAACAATCTCGTAGTACATCGTGACCGTCTCGCCATAGCCTGTCTCGATTTGGCCGTATTTGACCGTCTGGGACTTTGCGCCGACTGCCGTGAGCAGCAGCGCAACGATAGAGAGGTAAAACTTTTTCATACGCATAAATGTTTATAGGTTAGTAATGACATGTGCAAAGATAAATTTATTTTTTTTAATAAAGTATATATAATTAGCAAAAAAGACAAAAAAAGGCATTATCACTCCTGCATGAGTAAGAAAGAAAGTGCAAAAAGAAGTAATCCAATCGCAAAAACCGCGCCGAGCCAGATGCTGAGCGCATCGGCAACACCTATGCTGAGCCCGTCGAAAGGCGAAGCCTTCGCGAAGATTTCGTCGGTGGTCGCGCTGCAAGCGCGGTCCGACAAAAGGAAATCTGAGAGCCTTGGCGGCAAATCTAAAAGCCTTGAAACAAAATCTAAAAGCCTTGAAGTCAAATCTAATCGCGTCGAAACTGACCATCTCTACGCGATTAGATTTTTTTTCTGCGCAATACCATATTTTTTTAGTGATGATTTTTATGGTATTTGATGACTTTCTAATAAAACCTATTGGCAAAAAGTCATCAACCTCATCACTAAAGTAGGTAGTATTTTTATAAACACCCATTTTTCCCGCAATTGAAAAAGTTATCTCTTTGAATTTCAGAGGTTTAACTTTGATTCAAATCATATATTATATATTTAATATAATATATAATTCTATAAGAAGGGTATATGGAAAACGGCGAATACCATCTTTTTTTAGTGACGAGGTTTATGGTATTTGACGACGTATTTAACAAAACTTTGCAGTTCTGATATCGAATTAAGGAAATGCTGCGGGCGTTGCTTTGGCGCAGTGCCAGCCCTGCGTCGTAGGGAGTCAGTCGGCTTTGCCTTCCTTAGGAGTGATGAGCGACTGTATGAAGTTGGTGGTGTGAATGATAGGCTAATCGAAACCGCTACGTTTAGGAGTCCGCGAAATAGAAAACGCGGGCTCCTATTGTTTTCAAAAGTCGTCAAATACCATAAACCTCGTCACTAAAAAAATATGGTATTTCCGTTTTTTTTTGTAGAGCAAGCTGGTGTTGCGAGGTCCCGAAGGGGGTGCAGGCTCTGGGATTTGTTGCTGAGACTCCGAGATGTCATGCCGATGGTCTGCAGCACGGCGGTAGCTGGCATACGGTCATGTCAACTGCGGATTGGAATAAAAGCTGATTATTTATTCTGCCAAAAAGCGGTAAAAGCTAAAAAAAGGTATTTCGGCTTTTCTGTTTGAATGAAAAGGCGTAACTTCGCACTAAAATATCATATCTCACATATTATATCTCACATATCTTCCCGATGAATAAACTTCAGATTTCACATAGAGGACTGGAAATGCCTGCTTCGCCCATCCGCAAGCTTGCCCCGCTGGCAGAGGCCGCCGAGGACCGCGGCATCAAGGTCTATCGCCTTAATATCGGTCAGCCAGACCTGCCCACACCCGCCAAGGCACTGGATGTGCTGAAGAAGATTGACCGCAAGACGCTGGAATACAGTCCCTCGCAGGGCATCCGTTCGCTGCGCCAGGCACTGGTGGGCTACTACAACCGCTATCAGATAAAGCTCTCGCCCAAGGAGATAATCATCACCACGGGCGGCTCGGAGGCGGTGCTGTTCGCGTTTATGAGTTGTCTGAACCCCGGCGACGAGATTATCGTGCCGGAGCCTGCCTACGCCAACTATATGAGCTTCGCCATCTCGGCGGGAGCGGTGATACGCACCATCGCCACCACGATTGACGAGGGGTTCTGCCTGCCTAAGGTGGAGAAGTTTGAGGAGCTGATCAACGAGCGCACGAAGGCGATACTGATATGCAATCCCAACAACCCCACGGGCTACCTCTACACGCAGAAGGAGATGAACCAGATACGTGACATGGTGAAGAAGTATAACCTCTACCTGTTCAGCGACGAAGTGTACCGCGAGTTTATCTACACGGGCAGCCCCTATATCTCCGCCATGCACCTGGAGGGCATCGAGCAGAATGTGGTGCTGATAGACTCTGTGTCGAAGCGCTACTCGGAGTGCGGAATACGCATCGGCGCTCTTATCACCAAGAACGAGGCGGTGAGGAAGACGGTGATGAAATTCTGCCAGGCGCGCCTCTCACCGCCACTGATAGGGCAGATGATTGCCGAGGCGTCGATAGAGGGCACGGAGCAGTACTCCCGCGACGTGTATGAGGAGTATGTGGAGCGCAGGAAATGCCTCATCGACGGCGTGAACCGCATACCCGGCTGCTACACGCCGATACCCATGGGAGCCTTCTACACGGTGGCCAAGCTGCCGGTGGACGACGCGGAGAAGTTCTGCGCCTGGTGCCTGACGGACTTTAACTACGAGGGAGAGACGATAATGATGGCTCCGGCAGCGGGCTTCTACACCACCCCCGAGCTGGGCCGCGACGAGGTGCGACTGGCATACGTGCTGAAGAAGGAAGACCTGCAGCGGGCACTGATGCTGCTGGCCAAGGCGCTGGAAGAGTATAAAACAATAAACAATAACCAATAACCGTTAAACGTTATTATTTGAAATTTGAAATTTAGCCATGTCCGGAGGTGGGCACTGAATGCCGAAGGCATCGCGAAGGCTCTGTCAGTGGTCGGCGAAGCCGGGCTGACAAATAAGAGCCTGAGAGCGAAGCGGCACAGAAATTATCAGAAATTTATCAGAAATTTTGGTGATTCCGAAAAAACTAAAAAGACGAAAAGAACGAGAACAGGTATTATTTGAGATTTGAGGACAGATTCTCTAATTCTAGAGTTCAAGATTCTTTAACCACGGATCTAACGGATAATCAAAATTCTCTAATTCTCTAATTCTTGACAGAAAAAAAATCTTGACCAATAAACAATAACCAATAACCGTTAACCAATAACCAATAACCGTTAACCATTGCCGCTTCGCTCTCGCGACTCTTTGAAGTCGGCACCGGCTTCGCCGACAGCCGACGAGCCGCTCGCGATGCCTGTGGCATTGACCATTGAGAATTGTTATGAAAAAGCTGATAACCATATTCGGAGTTGTGGCACTGATGCCATTGATGCTCAATGCGTTTACGAAGAAAGACGTGCTGATCCTGATAGGCATGACGGATTACGAGTATGAGCACCTCAATCCAATTTGGGATATGGGGCTCTGGATGGATGACGACGGCAATCCGCTGGACAGCTGCGGAGTGGGGCTGACACCCTTTGCCGGTGGCCCTGACGAGTACTGGCAAATATGCGATTCCCTCAAGGCTGAGCTTGATGCGGGTAACAAGAAGGTGGTGGATATTACTTCTGGCATGAGAGAACTCTTTCCCGAGCTGTTTGAGGGTGAGGGGAATGAGTTTGACATTGACATGAGGCTGCACCTTGCAGACTTCAATATCTTCTACCTGAGCGAGAAAAATATCTACGTTCGCGACACAGGCAAGGATGTGGAGCCCGAATTTCCCGGAGGCGTGCCGGCCCTGCTGGACTTTGTGTCGGCATGTATGCGCTATCCCAAGCAGAGCATGGACGCCGGTGTACAGGGCAAGGTGATGGTTTCGTTTGTGGTGGACGTGGATGGCAGTGTGACGGACGTGACGGTAATAAAAGGCGTGGAGAACCTGCTCGACTGGGAGGCTCAGCGCATCGTCAAGCGACTGCCGCGCTTCTCACCGGGCATCCGCAACGGGAGACCCTCGCGGTTCCGGTACACTCTTCCTGTTAACTTTAAGTTGACATAGTAATATACTAAGCAACTCGTAAAAATAAAAGAAATATGAAAAAGCTGCTGTATTTCTTCGCTGCTATGTTTGCAGCTGTTATTATCGGCTCGTGCGGCCAGACCGATAAGGGCGACGGAGTGGACTCCGACTCAATCCGCATGGCCGACAGTCTGGCTGAGGTGATGCGCCGCGACAGCCTGGAGTGGGTGGGCTTTACCTCCAAGGACCTGACATTCTTCGGCCTCCACGGCCATGTGAAGACCATGCTCACCGGCGGATGCACCTATGAGTTTGACACTCTGGGCAACTGGATAAGGATTGACGATGTCAGTCCCTACGGCCGCAAAATCGGATTCTATGATGAGTATAGCGTCTATACCCGTGACAAGAACGGCTATATCAGTAATGAGGAGTTCTGGGAAGGCGGCAGTGAGTTTGTGTGGTCAGACGGTCGCATAGTGGGCGAGAACTCCTTCAACTGCGCCTATGAGTGCCGCCTGTCGTATGAATATGACTCGCTGGGCAATATCGGCGCGATAACCATGGTGGAGAGCGACGATGCCGGCGACACATGGTCGAAGCCCAGTCGCATAGAATATAAATATGTAGGGTTCGACAGGTTTGGCAACTGGTCAATGCGTAAGAGCCACAACGGCACCGAGGAGCGGTTTCTGGTGTACTACGACAACCCCAAGAGGGCAGACCATGCAGGCAATGATTTCTTGCCTTGGGACAAGGACTATGTCTTCAGCGGCACCATCGGCGCCGAGAAGAAAAGGCCGTTCGGCATCAGCAAGCACGGCGGCATCTATTGTGTTCTCAACGGCACCCGCCATACGGAGGTCGTAGCCTACGACCAGGCTACCGCTGAGCTGACCGTTGGCGCACTGCGGGCCACTGACGACAAGAAGCTGGGTGAGTTTAAGGGGAAGGTTAGCCGCGAGGCTGACGGAAAGTTACGCTACAAGGGTACCTTCACCAATACCAACGGCGGAAGCGTGGCCTTCGACCTGGTGAGCCTCTGACAAAAAAGAACTAATAATATGCTATGGGACGGCACTCCTCAATCTGCACTGGGATAGTGTCGTAGCCAATCATTCCCTTATCTGTGAAGCGCAGTCTTACGAGCTGCGCTTTATTGCATTCAGCAGGCTTCTGGTCAAATACGAGGTTGCCGATGCTGTACCACACCGGCACCCTGCCCAGGATTTGCTGCGGTTGCACCACGTGAGGGTGTTGCCCGATGACGGCTGTGGCTCCCGCCCTGACCAATGCCGCGGCGCCCATCTGCTGCTGCATGACAGGGCCGAAGGTAAACTCCTTGCCCCAATGGACAAACACCACTATCGGCACCTCGGGCCGGGCAGTGTGGAAACGGCTTACGGCGGCGGCAAGGCTGTCGGCGGAGGTGCTGCATATGGCCGGCTTGCCCTCGGCAGGCAGCGTGAGCCAGTTTTCTATTGGTATGGTCACGGCATTGAAGAGTGCCACGGTAATCCCCTTGGCCTCAATCAGAGCAGGCATGAGAAGGCTGTCGGGAGACGTGGAGTAGCCTATGGCAGAAATATTGTTGTCTACGAGGCTCTGCCAGGTATCGACAAGCCCCAGCAGCCCCTGGTCGACGGAATGGTTGTTGGCCAGGGCGGCATGAGTGATGCCTGCCCTGTGCATGGCTGCTGCTGCTATGGTGTCGCCCCTGAAGATGTACTTCTTCTTCACGCTTCGGTGGCGCATTGTCAGCGGACACTCCAGGTTCACGACGGCAGCATCGGCCTCGTGCAGCACTGGAGCAATGCCGGAGAAGAGATGGTCGTAGCCGTGGGCGTTGATAACCTTGCGCACTCCGCGGTCGAAAAGCACATCACCGCCGAGGATGATTGTCAGCGTATCAGCAGCTGAGGCCGACACGCTGACAATCAATGATAATATTACTAATCTAAGGTAAGCTGCCAAGATGTCTTAAGGCTGTATTGGTTTTAATGTGGAAGTTGAATGCCAGGGTGAATGTCACTCCTTACTCCTTTACTCCTTACTCCTTTACTCCTTTACTCCTTACTCCTTTACTCCTTACTCCTTTACTCCTTACTCCTTTACTCCTTACTCCCTTAAACCTAGCATCCCGAGCTATATAGGTAGCGTTCGTTAACCTTAGTAGGGCCGGATTTTAGGATGTATGGCTGCATCCATTCCATCATGCCGGGCGCCTTGCCTTTCTCCAGCATCTCCTGCCATGCTTCGTCGGTAAGGCGTTGCTCGGTGAGCGGACGTACAAATTCATGGTAGCCGTAGATGGCGCCGCGGGTGAGGTATGTCTGGCCGCCGATGTTTACCAGCACATAGATGATGTTGGCATTGCCGCAGGCGGCGTAGAGTATTCCCTGCTTGTCGCAGCCTAGGACGGCGCGGGTGAATATGTCGGCCACCTGGGCTATGGAGCGGTCAGCGCCGGTTACCTCGCCCCATGAGCCAAGCTCCAGGTCGGGGTCTATGAGGCCGAGGGTCATCCATTCCAGAGTACTGCCTATCACAGAGAGCATGCCGCGCTCATCGTAGGTGGGAGCCTCACCGCGCAGCTCCTTGTCAACCATCAGCTTGCAGAAGTCGATGCTCTCCAGCAGATTCTCGGTCTTGGAGTCGATGTCATCGTTGAGATAGTCGCAGCGCTTCAGCCAGTCGCGAGTGTCCTTCACCAGCAAATAGAGCTGACTCCAGAAAATCTTGTTGGGCTCCACGAATCCTGTGGGCACAGGTTCGGGCAGGTTCTCTCCGCCGCCACATTCTGCCAGCATAGGCTGCTCGGCATAGAGTATGGCGTCATGCTTGAGAGTGGCCCACGAGGCAAGCGATGTGTTGAGGTCCTTGAGCTGCCAGTGGGGTGTGTTGTAGAAAGCGTAGTCAGTGCGGTCGGAGCGTGAGGTGAGGTCTACGAGCAGCTGGAGACGGCGGTCATAGATGGTGCCGCTGCCCACCAGCTTGCCGGCATACTTATTGTGCATCTTGCTGAAGGTCTGGCTGAAGTCTTTCCATTGGCTGGCATCGTGGTAGAAGGTGTCTTGCAGGGCCTCGGCGCTCTTGGAGCCAAAAGCGGCGAACACGTTGACGCCCGTGGGGTAGGCTTTCTCAGAGTTGGGCTCGGGGTCGACCATCTCCTTGATAACCTCGTTGTCGCAGAGGAAGCGCTGCGGCATGAGGTTGATGTTGAACCCCTGCTCGGCTTCTGTATCTGTGGAGAGCTGGTTGTTGGCTGCATTGAGGCGTTTCAGCTCGGCCTTTACGGCAGCCATGGTGGTCTCGTTGTTGACTGCGCTGTAGTCGGTTATGCCGTTGTCGCGCAGATAGTCAGCCAGCTGCAGTATTGACACATTGTCGGAGGGGCCGGTGAGCTGTGTGATTATGTCACCCATGTGGCGGAAGGCGCTCTGCTCCTTCTGCGGCATGGCGTTGAAAATCATTGCCAGCATGGTGGCATTCTTTACGGCATCTTCCCTTTCGCTTAAGAAGGCGGCTGTCTGTACCCACATCATTGAGCGGAAATAGCGCTTCATGTCATCCGAGCGGGTGTAGTGACCGCGCGGTGTGAAGAGGGAGTAGGGGAAGAAGAATATGGTCTTCATATAGGGCGAAACTCTATCCTCCATGGCGAGGATATTGGCTATTTCCTGATCGTAGATGGTGCTGTAAGATGCGGGCACCTGCTGCTCCTTGTCGGTGAGCAGCTTGAGGCCGATGGCGCAGTATGTCTGCAGGTTGTCGAAGCGTTCGTCCAGGCCTTTACCCTGCATCGAGTTGCGTGCCTTGGATATCTGGTTGCTCATGCCGTCAAGGGTGGCCTGCAGGGTGGGGATGAAGTAGGTTTTCTCTATGCTCTTCTGTACGTAGGCCAGATACATGTGGGTTATCTGCAGGTAGGCATCGGTGGTTATGAAGCTGGGCATCATCTCGTAGTCGTTTTTCTCGTAGATGTTGAAGAGCTGCTCACAGTTGGTTTGCTCAATGGCAAAGTTGTAGGTGTTGAGCTTGTTCAGTAGCGCGGCGGAGGGTGATGATATCTGGCTCATGTTGAGGCAGAGGCTGGTATTCTCCATGCCGTCGGGCTTACGCAGCTTGGCCTGTAAGTCTTTCATGCGCTCATCAATCTTTGCGACGAATTTCTCCTCTGCGGGAGTGAGGTCTACGGTCTGGTAGTCAAACTCCACGTCGTAGTTGGGGTGGCTTGCATAGAATTTGCTGGCGCGTTCGGAGCAGAGGGGCTCATACCAGTCGGCCTTTGCCGTAAGTACGCGGTTAATCTCCGGTTCGGTGTACCATCGGCCGTGAGTGGCATATACCAGGGCCTTGAGCATGTGCAGCTCCTCGTAGGAAAACTTGGAGATGTCCTGATTTGTGGTGACCTTCTGAGGCCATTTTTGGGCCTTCATGCTGAAGTTGGACTGTGACATGGCGGGCAGGCAGATCAGTGCTGCCATCAGCAGGGACATGAAGATTGACTTTTTCATAATGGTATGTTTTTAGTCGTTTATATATTCTACGAATTTAAGTCCGAATCCACCCATGCGGTAGCGTACTTTTACCGGGGTGCCGTCGGCTCGCTGTTCGCTGGTTATGATGGTGCCCTGTGGCTCCATGGCGAAGTCTATGAGGCGGTGGCTGAGTCTGGAGCTGAGCCAGAGGGGGCGTATCAGCTCTTCGTCAAATAGTTTGAAGAGAAACAGCCTGCGTCCCTCGGCGGGTGAATAGCGTGTTGCTTTTGTTACACCCACGGCTATCTCGGGTATGCCGTCGCCGCTGATATCGCCGCAGCAGAAGCGAAATACGGGGTGCTTCAACTGCCACTCTGAGAGGCGCTGTCCTTCCACCCAGTATTCTATGCTGGCAGCCGAGTCGGCCATGCTGATCAGGCGTATTACTGCCGGCCGGCCGTCAGCCCGAATATAGCTGTAGTCCTCGGCTTGTGCCGGAGCAGTAATGGCTATCAGTACATATAATATATATAGGTGGCAGCGTCGCATCGGTCAACGGTTGTCGGTTATGTATCTGAACTCTTCAAAGTGGCGGAATCCCATGGCGGCCAGGGCAATGCGTGAGCGGCTTATGTCGCGGGGTTTGTTATAGCCGGGAATGAGGGGTAGCCTTATCTTGCATCTATCTTGGAGTCCTTCGTCAACAATCCATTGCAGATTGTTGAGTATCTGACTGTTATCGCGGTCGGTGTACTTGCGGTAAATCTTTGGGTTGGTGTCCTTGATGTCAATAATGAATCGGTCTGTCAGGTGTGCCACTATCATAAGATTCTTAAGCGGAACATTTAGCGAGGTTTCAATATTGACAGTCCACTGTTCAGGGCATATATGTCTGAACTCAGCTATGAATTCGGGGTATTGCAGGGGCTCTCCGCCTCCGAAGGTAATGCCGCCGCCAGTGGCAAGGAAATACAGGTTGTCGCCGGTCACCTCGCTCAATAGCTGTTGGGGTGAGTAGTCTTGTAATACTGCGCCCACATTCTTGCACTGAGGGTTGAGGCAGTAATGGCAGCTGAGGGGACAACCGTGCATGGCCACCAGGGTGGTGACGCCCTTACCGTCGGTGGCTATGCGGTGGCGGCTGATGGCGAAGATAGGGGGCATGTGCTTAATGAGACTTTGTCTGTTGTACAGGCATCTCCTTCAGAATCTCCTCTGCTTCCTCCATCGTAACCTGCTTTGTTTCAACGGGCTTCATCTCGGTGGTGTCGACATTAGGGACGTCACCCTCCAGCTCTACAGGGAGAGTCTTGCCTACAATATGTCCGTTGGGCTTGCAACTGCTCATGCTGGTAGCCAGAGCGCTGATGCCCACTGCCGTGCCCACAACTATTGCCGCCTTACCCAAGCTGCTACGTTTGCGCAGCTGGCTCTCCAGGTACTGCACTTCCTGCTCACAGGCTGGGCAGGTGCCCTGGCAGTCGCCCTTGTGATTGCATTTGTGTGGCTTGTAGCTGATGTTGTTGGCATCGGCAATCTTACGACGTATGCTTCTTAGCACACTGCATTTTTTCTTTCCTGCATACATAGTGTTAAGAATTTAAGGGTGTTGATGGTGCAAATATATGTAATTTAGTTTTATTCTGCCAAGAAATGTGCCCTAAAAAATATTTATGATTGCAGCCGCTGTGTTTTTCTTTGGTGGGTGGTGACAGTGAGGGCGTGGCTTGAGCTCCGCTTTGGCAGACGGACAGGGCGTCGTGAGTAGTGATGAAAAAAAATGCCTTTCCTTGAATCGGGAAGGGCATTTTGCTCTTGTCGAGGCTATGCCTCGGAGAACTGATCCTTGCCTACGCCGCAGAGGGGGCATACCCAGTCAGCGGGGAGGTCTTCAAAGGCTGTACCGGCAGCGATGCCGTTTTCGGGATCGCCTACTGCGGGGTCGTATTCATACCCGCAAATGTCACAAATGTACTTCATAATTCATGCTGGTTAAAAATGTGAATACTATGTGTTCGGCGTCAAAGGCATTGCGAAGATAATAATAATTCCTAATTCCTAATCGCTAATTCATTATTTTTTTTTATTTTTGTAGGCAAAATTTTTCTTTACCATGAAGACATCGAGACTTACAGTGCTACTGATTTGTTTGTTTGTGGCGATTGTCAGTGCAGCCCAGCCTTTTCGCAAGGGTGCTCTCTACGAACTGAGCGGAGTGCAGATGGAGTATGACGGTCAGTTGGTGCAGCTCAGTGAGCTTAGCGGATCATGGCGCATAATTGACCCCTTTAGGCATCGTGCCCTTCGCATGAGCGAACAAGGCCTTGAGTGGGGTGAGGAGAATGGCTCCGACGAGTGGCAGAAGTGGACCATTGAATCTACCGACAAGACAGTTAAGCCCCATCAGACCAAGTTTACGGGAAACTATAGGGGTACAATAGGCAGTACAGAGATAACGGATGGCAAAATTGCCAAGGGCTTTGCCCTGTACCATATCACTGCTACAAAGATGATTAGTTCCGGCAAGCAGGGACAGCAGGAAAGCCGTGGTCTCACCATTGGCATCCGTGAGTCGCAGTTTTTCGGCTCCAGTGACGGCGGCACCTATCGATTCCGCTCGGTGGCTATACCGGGCAAGGTGCTGGGCAATGGTGATGAGGGAGGTAATGATGTGCATATTGTGGCAGAGGCGCTCGACTCTCTCAACCGCGGTCAATACTGGACTATCCGAACTCTAGTCCCCGGTCGCCATATCGTGGGCGGAGCTTTTTATGCCCAGAATTTTGATGACGGCGGCAATAATGCCCATATCGACTATCTATTGCAGTGGCCAGCCCGTCCCGACAATTGGGGTAATGCGCTGATGAGCCTGCAGCCCGTCAAGGGGCAGAAGGGTGTCTATCGTATAGTCAGCGCCAACAAAGGCCGTATGTTTACTCTGCGCGGTGACGGCGAGATGAAGATTGCCGACATTGATGAGACCGATCGTATGAGTTGGTTTCGCATTGAAGAGGTAGATAAGCCTCGCATCAAGTCGCCCCTCTGGGAGGATGAGACGATTTTCGCTGTCAACAAGCTTCCTTCAGTGGCGCATTATATGCCTTATCCAGCAGAGGCCGCCATGATTGCCGACTCTGGCTATTATGACAAGCCTTGGCTGCCTTGCCATAGCAGTCTGGTGAGGTGTCTTGACGGTCAGTGGAAATTCAGTTTTGTTTCTTCTCCCGAGGAGCGCCCCGATGCTGCTGCAGTCACTCCATCCGACGCCGGGGGCTGGGACTGCATTACCGTTCCCTCGTGCTGGGAGATGGAGGGCTACGACCATCCTATATATTGCAATGTGGAGTATCCTCATGACAATACTCCGCCATTCATCAAGGCCCGTCCTGGTTACAACGACGGTGGCCGCAATTATGGCGTCAATCCTGTGGGTACCTATCAGCTCACCTTCAGTGTAGCTCCTCAGTGGCTGAATCAGCGCACTATCCTGCGCTTCGGTGCCATCCACAGCGCCGCCTTTGTCTACCTTAATGGCGAACAGGTGGGATATACCCAGGGAGCCAGCAATGTGGCGGAGTTTGACGTAACGCCTTTCCTCAGAGAGGGTGACAACAATCTGGTGGTGCAAGTATTGCGGTGGTGTGACGGCTCCTATCTGGAGTGTCAGGACATGTTTCGCATGAGTGGTATTTGTCGCAGTGTATATATATATAATGTCCCGCGCGCGAGTGTCAGGGATCATCATATCACCGACAATCTCAGCGCCGACCTTAGCCATGCTGATGTCAGCGTGAGGTTGCTGGCCGAAGGAAACGGTAGCATTGGCCGCATCGGCGTTAGGATTATAAGCCCCGAGGGTACTGCCCTTGGCAGTGCCGATGCAGTCCTTGCTTCAGATGGCACCTACAGCGCCACTTTCGGCATCTACAACCCTCAGCTGTGGACCGCTGAGACGCCTCAACTTTACACCGTCCATGTGGTGCAGTATGATGAGGCTGGCCGTGAGCAGATGGCCTTCTCAACCAAGCATGGCATCCGCCGTGTGGAGATACGCAACTCCTTGCTCTACCTCAACAATCGCCGTGTGTTCCTTAAGGGCGTCAACCGCCATGACACCGATCCCACTGGCGGTCGCACCGTGTCGGCAGAGTCGATGGAGAAGGACGTGGTGATGATGAAGCAGAACAATATCAACACCCTGCGCACTAGCCACTATCCCAACGATGTAGCCATGTATGCACTGTGCGACTATTACGGTCTCTATGTCTGCGGCGAGGCTGATATTGAGGATCATGCCAACCAGAGCATCTCCGATATGCCGTCGTGGATTCCCGCCTTTGTAGATAGGGTGGAGCGTATGGTGCAGATCTATCGTAACTATCCGTCGATAACTTTCTGGAGCCTCGGCAATGAGAGCGGTGGCGGCCAGAACTTCAAGGACTGCTATCAGGTGGCCCGCCACCTTGATCCTTCGCGACCTGTTCACTATGAGGGGGCATGGGCCAAGGGCAAGCCATGGGGTGGGGTGAAGTACTCCGATTTCTATTCGGTGATGTATCCCTCTATGCAGTGGATGCACGCCAATACCTCCAATCTTGACAAGCCCCTCTTTATCTGCGAATATGCTCATGCTATGGGTAATGCCATAGGCAACCTAGATCATTACTGGGACGTGATACGCCACAGCTCCTCCACTGTGGGAGCCTGCATCTGGGATTGGGTTGACCAGGCCATCTATGACCCACATGAGATGAAGCAGGGCCTCCGCCGCCTCCATACCGGCTACGACTATCCCGGTCCCCATCAGGGCAACTTCTGCTCCAATGGTATAGTGACCGCAGAGCGCAGCTATACCGCCAAACTGGCGGAGGTGAAGTATGCCTATCAGTATGTAGGGCTGGCAGTGAGGGGTGTCGCCTCCGATGCTAGGATACTTCCAGCGGAGGGAGTTCATGTCGTGATTACCAACGACTATGCTTTCCGCTCTCTGCGTGACTATGACCTGCGCTATGAATACCTTGTTGACGGCAGGTCCGTCAAGGTTGGCACCATGCCTATCGGTGATGTGCAGCCTCAGGACAGCATAGTGCTGAACATTCCCCGCTTCAAGGCCCCCAAGTCCGGCGAGGTGCTGCTCAATCTCTCTGCCGTTCAGAGGGCCGACGGCTTCGAGGTGGCTCGCCGCCAGCATATTTTGCGTCGGGCAGAGCCGATGGCTGTCGGCAAGGTGGCTGGCAAGGATGTTGTCTTTATGGGCAGGGATGGCGATAAGCTCCGCATCTATAATGATAAGGTGTCGTTAACCCTCGATGAGAACAGCGGCCAGGCTACCTCTCTACAGTTTAATGGCCGCGAGATGCTGGCCGAAGGGCAGGGCTTCCTCTTCAGCAATCACCGCTGGATAGAAAACGACCGTTTCTCCAACACCGATAACGGCCTCACCGCCGCAGGGCCGTTGGAGATAGCGGCAGTTGGTGAGCGCTCTACCTTCCAACAGGTTGTCGTGCCGATAGCTGGCACCATTGCCGACCAGAAGATAGTATATACTGTCTATGGCAACGGCGAGGTATGGATGGACGTCACCATTACCCCCCACAGCGACGAGTTGAGACGTGCCGGACTGGTATGTTGTCTGGACAGCAGCCTCACCGATGTCAGCTACTATGCCCTCGGTCCATGGGAGAACTACTGCGATCGCCATGACGGCGTCACCTTGGGCCGCTACACAACCACTATTGACGGTTTGATGGAGCATTATGTCAAGCCTCAGACTACCGGTGACCGTGGCCAGATGCGAGAGCTCGTGCTGACCGACGGCAGTGGCCGAGACTTGAAGATAGAGGCCGACGGCAACGTGGCCTTCTCTGCTAGCCGCTATACCGACGCCGACCTCATGAATGCTCGTCATGAGTGGGAGCTCGTCAAGCGCCCCTTCGTCTATCTCCACCTCGACGGTGCCCAGCGCGGCATAGGCAATGCCAGCTGCGGTCCCGGCACCCTCAAGGAATACTGCATACCCCAACAGCCCGTCTGCTATAGGTTGAAAATCACGGGGGTAAATGTTAAACGTTAACCAATAACCGTTAACCAATAACCGTTAACCAATAACCATTGACCGATAACCGTTAATCAATAACCGATAACCAATAACATATCTTATGTACAAAGTAAGCGAACTTGAAGAAAGATTGATAGATCTTGCCTTTGCCGAGGACATTGGCGATGGTGATCATACTACCCTTTGCTGCATTCCCGAGGATGCTGTGGGAGCGCAGAAGCTGCTGGTCAAGGAGGAGGGTATCCTGGCTGGCGTGGAGGTTGCCAAGAGAATATTCCGCCGCTTCGACCTTGGTCTCCAGATGGAGCAGCTGCTCAGCGACGGTGCTCATGTCAAGCCTGGAGATATAGCCTTCATTGTGAGGGGTAGCGTGCGTTCCCTTCTCCAGACCGAGCGCCTCATGCTCAATGTCATGCAGCGCATGAGCGGCATAGCCACCGTCACTGCCCGCTATATGAAGGAGTTGGAGGGTACCGGCTGCAAGGTGCTTGACACCCGCAAGACCACTCCCGGCATGCGCATACTCGAGAAGGAGGCTGTCAGGATAGGCGGCGGCATGAATCACCGCATCGGTCTTTTCGACATGATTCTGCTCAAGGATAACCATGTTGATTTTGCCGGTGGCATCAAGGCAGCTCTCGACCGTTGCCATGCCTATCTCAAGGAGAAGGGCAAGGATCTGAAGGTTGAGATAGAGGTGCGCACTTTCGATGAGCTGCAGCAGGCCCTCGACCATGGCGGCGCCGACCGCATCATGCTTGACAATTTCAGTGTGGCTGATACCCGCAAGGCTGTGGAGATCATCAATCACCGCTGCGAGGTGGAGTCCTCTGGCGGCATCACTCTTGCCACCATACGCCAATATGCCCTCTGCGGCGTTGATTTCATCAGCGTGGGCGCTCTCACCCATTCCGTCAAAAGCCTCGACCTCAGTTTCAAGGCGCTGTAGGAGACGATAGTGTCTATAGTTCCTATAGTATCTATAGTTCCTATAAAAAAAAGAAAACAATTTCAAACCGCTAAGATATGAAGAAAACAATCCTTTTAATCTTTACCCTCTTGGCAGGCTGGCAGCTTGGCATGGCCTGCACCAATATCATCGTGGGCAAGAAAGCCAGTAAGGACGGCAGCTGCTTTGTCAGCTACAATGCCGACAGTTACGGTGCCTACGGTGTGATGCAGCATTTCCCTGCATCCACTCACCCCAAGGGTGCTAAGCGCAAAGTGTTCGACTGGGAGAGCAACAAATACCTGGGCGAGATAGACGAGGCGCCTGTAACCTACAATGTGGTAGGTAACATGAACGAGCACCAGCTGGTGATTACTGAGACAACCTTTGGCGGTCGCCATGAGTTGGTTGACTCCACGGGCATCATTGACTACGGCTCACTCATCTACATCACGCTGCAGAGGGCCAAGACAGCCCGAGAGGCAATCAAGGTGATGGACGAGCTGGTGCAGAAATACGGTTACAACTCAGAGGGCGAGACCTTTTCCGTGGCTGACCCCAATGAGGCATTCATCATGGAGATGGTAGGCAAGGGTCCTGGCGGTCACGGCGCCGTATGGGTAGCAGTCAGAATTCCCGACGATGCGGTGTGCTGCCATGCCAACCAGAGCCGCATCCATAAGTTCATGCATCTGCCTAAAGATCAGGTGCTCTACTCCAAGGATGTGGTCAGTGTGGCCCGCAAGCTGGGGCTCTATGACGGCAAGGACATCGACTTTGACTTCGCCAACACATACTGTCCCCTTGATTTCGGCGGTGCCCGCTATTGTGAGGCTCGCGTGTGGGCAGTATATAATATGTATGTGAGCGGCATGGACAAATATTTCGACTACTCCGCCGGTCTTGACCTGAAGGCTGAGCCGCTGCCGCTCTATATAAAGCCTGACCGGCAGCTGGGCATTGAGGATGTGATGGCTGGCATGCGTGACCACTATGACGACACAGCACTCGACATGACTAAGGACATGGGCACCGGCACTTGGCTCAGTCCCTACCGTCCGCGTCCCCTGTCATGGGAGTATAACGATAAGAAATATTTCAATGAGCGTCCCGTAGGCACTCAGCAGACCAGCTTCGCCATGATAAGCCAGGTGCGTTCTTTTCTGCCGGACTGTATCGGCGGCATTCTCTGGTTCTCCAACGATGACGCCGCCACCACTCCCTACACCCCCGTCTATTGTTGCGCCACCGAGGTGCCTGCATGCTACACTCTGAAGCATGCCAATGCCGTCAAGTTCTCGTTCAAGTCGGCATACTGGGTGCAGAACTGGGTGAGCAATATGGTATATCCGCGCTGGGCGCTGCTATTCCCTGACCTTAAGAAAGTTCGCGACGAGCTCGACTCCACATTTGCTGCCTCCCAGCAATACGTGGAAGGAAGCGCCATGATACTCTACAAGGATGACCCTGTCAAGGCTGTGTCGTTCCTAACCATATACTCTAAGGAGTCGGCCGACAAGATGATGGCGCGCTGGATAGAGTTGGGCGAATACCTCATTGTGAAATACAACGACATGACAGAGCGTGTTGACCTCCCCGGAGGAGGCTTTGAGGTTAAGTCGTACGGTGCCGACACCATCATGGCAAAGCTCAAGTCTCCCGGATATCCTGATGAAGTCAAGAAGAAGATTATCGAGGAGACGGGCGACCGCTTCCTGCTCAAATAAATTTCAAATTTTAAAAATAATACAGCTATGACAGACCAAGAGAAACTTATACAGCAGTGTACCGCCGCTGCCCAGCAGTGGCTCACCCCCGACTTTGACGAGCAGACCCGTGCCGAGGTGCAGGCTATGCTCAGTGACCCCGACAAGACCGCTCTCATCGACGCCTTCTACCAGAACCTCGAGTTCGGCACTGGTGGACTGCGCGGCATCATGGGAGCCGGCACCAACCGCATGAACCGCTACATTGTGGGCATGGCCACCCAGGGTTTTGCCAACTATATCCTCAAGGCATTCCCCGGCCGCAGCGACCTCGCCGTGGTTGTGGGCCATGACTGCCGCAACAACTCGCGCCTCTTTGCCGAGACTTGTGCCGACATCTTCTCGGCTAACGGCATCAAGGTCTACCTCTTTGAGAGTCTGCGTCCTACGCCGGAGATATCCTTCGCCATTCGTCAGCTCGGCGCTCAGGCTGGTGTGAACATCACTGCCAGCCATAATCCCCGCGAGTACAACGGCTACAAGGCCTACTGGGACGACGGCGCCCAGGTTCTCTCGCCCCACGACACCGGCATCATTGACGAGGTCAACAAGGTGACCATCGACCAGGTGAAGTTCACTCCCTGCAAGGAGCTCATCCAGATTATCGGCGGCGAGATGGACATCGACTATTTACAGGCCGTCCATGAGGCTCTTATAGACCAGGAAGTTATCAATCGCCAGAAGGACCTCTGCATCGTCTATTCACCCCTCCACGGCACCGGCCGCGTTATCATTCCCGCTGCCCTGCGCACCTGGGGCTTCCAGAATATCAATGTGGTGCCCGAGCAGATGGTCATCGACGGCAATTTCTCCACCGTCCAGTCGCCCAATCCTGAGAACGCCGAGGCCATGACTCTCGGCATGGAGCTTGGTACGCGCCTCAATGCCGACCTCGTGTTGGCCTCCGACCCCGACGCCGACCGTCTTGCCGTGGTCTGCCGCGACCCCAAGGGCCAGTGGTGCATACTCAACGGCAACCAGACCGCCCTCATGCTTTCCTACTACATCCTGGAGAACAAGAAGAAGCTGGGTCAGCTCAAGGGCAACGAGTTTATGGTCAAGACCATCGTCACCACCGAGACCATTGCCGATATCGCTCGCCGCAACGGTGTGGAGATACGCGATGTTTATACCGGCTTCAAGTGGATAGCCCGCGAGATAAAGCTCGACGAGGGCAAGAAGAAGTATATCGGCGGCGGCGAGGAGAGCTTCGGCTATCTGCCCTTCGACAAGGTCCGCGACAAGGACAGCCCAGCCTCCATCTGTCTGCTTTGCGAGATAGCAGCCTGGGCCAAGGACCAGGGCCTTACCCTCTACGACCTGCTCATGAAGATATACCTCGACTACGGCTTCGCCTATCAGAGCACCGTCTCCGTCACCAAGCCCGGCAAGAGTGGTGCCGATGAGATCAAGCAGATGATGGCCGACTTCCGCCAGGTTCCTCCCGCCTCCTTGGGCGGCAGTCCCGTTGTCACCGTCAAGGATTACCAGACGCTGCTCCAGACGGTCAACGGCGCTGAGTCGCCTCTCGACATGCCAGCCACCAGCAACGTGCTGCAGTGGTTCACCGCCGACGGCACCAAGATTTCCGTGCGCCCCTCCGGCACCGAGCCCAAGATCAAGTTCTATGTCGAGGTGAAGGGCTCCATGCCCACCGCTGCCGACTATGACCGCGCCGTTGCTGAGGCTCAGGCCAAGGTCGGCGCCATCAAGGCAGACTTGGGGCTGTAAGGTCCTGTAAACCATATCAAGCTGCGCAGATAGATTCTGCGCAGCTTTTTTTTTCCGGAAACTCTGGAGATTCCGGAAAATCCGGAAATCGTCCAATCGTCCAATCGTGAAATCGTCCAATCGTCCAATGACACGCTTCCTTCCCATTTTTTGGAAAAAGTAATTGTCTGAGTTGTAATTTTTTTTTAATTTTGCAGCATATTACCGTGTATAAGTTGACAAAAAGTGAATACACGGTATGGAAAGTAGGAAAACAACTGAAAAATTATTCAAATATGAAAAAATCATTACTCTTTATGTCGCTGCTGCTCATGTTCTTAGGAGGCAGGGCGCAGGAACAACTCACCGTGTACGAAGGCTCAATGACAGAGACTCATTTTCCGGCCTACGTCTATTATTTCGATAATTTAGCCAGAAGCCAGTATGTCATACCGGCATCCGATTTGACGGTCATGGCAGGTTGCGTTGTCACTGGCCTCAAGTACTATGTTTCAATTACAGACGGCAACGTACCTTACACCACTGGGTGTGATGTTGATGTCTATTTGAAGGAGGTAGACTATACCGCCATTAGCGCCTTTGAGCCGACATCCGGCTGTGCCGTCGTCTATCATGGAAAGCTCGACTTCGTGAAAGACAGTGACACTGGCGGTTCGATGACCATAGAGTTTGATACTCCTTTCCTATATAATGGCGGCAATCTGCTCATCGGTATGGAGAACACCTCCATCTCAGGTTACAATCGCATGTATTTCCTTGGCGCTAAAGTAACAGATGCCGGCTACTCAGGCTACGACCAATTCAGCCTCGACAACGCTAGTGGTAACGTCTACGATTTCATACCGACAACCACATTCTCTTTCCAAGCCGGCGCCGACTACCATTCCAATCCGAAGAATCTCACCGCAAGCATCGTGCTCTCCACCTCCGCCACCATGACCTGGACGGCACCCGACCCTGACGTCACATCCTACACCTATCAGTACAGGCTCAATGACGAGACCTCGGAATGGAGCGACGAAGCCACGACTACCGACACCTATGTTGAAATAGACGGACTCCTTCCGGTCACCAATTACCAATTCAGGGTAAAGGCCGTCTATCCTGATGGCGAAAGTTTTTATGCCACCATCGACTTTGCCACCTTCCTCTATGATGACAACTGCACCATTACCCTGGAGCTCACCGACTCTTACGGCGACGGTTGGAACGGTTCATCCATAACTCTGGTAGATGTCGCTTCGGGTTACGAATTCGGCACATACACCAATCAGGACCAGCCCGGCTCGACAGGCACTGAGACCACCACTTTCCGCGTCACCGTTCCAAACGGCAAGGATGTTGAATTCCGGTGGACAGGCGGCGAATATGCAGATGAGTGCTCCTATGTGTTCTATGACGTCAACGGCGTTGAGATACATTCCGGCTCAGGCGCCATGGCCGACTTTACCTACACCGTTGACTGCACGCCTCATCCCCGGTTGCCGGCAAATCTTACGACGAGCAACATCACAGGCTATGGTGCCACGCTCAGCTGGGAGGGCAGCCACGACAGCTATGTGCTGCAATACAGGCCCTGGACGCAGGTAGGCGAGGACTTTACCGCAACCACCGCACTCAAGACCTACACCTATGACTTGAGCGAATTCAGCGGCACAGGCTCCATCGCCATCCGCCACTATGACGTATCCGATGTGTTCTACCTCAACGTCGACGATATCGTAGTCACCGACTCCGATGGCCAGACAGTCTTCTCGGAGGACTTCGAGAGCGCCGGCGGCGCCATGCCGATCAGCATCACCCCGAAAGACGTTGACGGCGACCAATATAACTGGGGCATCCGTTCCTGCAGCCTTGACGACAATGGCAATCCCACAGGCAACGGAAGCTATTGCGCCACGTCAGCCAGTTGGATACAAGGCTACGGCGCCATCACCCCCGACAACTGGCTGGTAATATCCGATGTGCCGATGGGCGGCACCCTCACCTTCGTGGCAAGAGGTCAGGACCCCACCTATCCGGGCGATAACTTTGGCGTCTTCGTAAGCCCCGACGCCATCGTGACCGAGGCAACCCTCGACGCTTCCCCCTATGAGCTCACCAACCTGACCCCCAACACCTGCTACATGTGGCAGGTGAAAGGCCTCCTCGGCGAAGAGGAGAGCGCGTGGGCAGCAGCCTCCTTCAGGACGCTGGATGTCCCCAAGGTATTCGAGGGCACCACCGACAGCGATTGGGATGAGCCCACCAACTGGAACCCCGAAGGCGTTCCCACCTATGCCGACAGGGTGCGCATCGACGTCCCCGTCATCATCCAGCCCGGCACCATAGCCCAGGCCAGCAAGGTAACCCTCGGCACCGACGGCACCATCACCATCAGGACCGGCGCCCAGCTCAAGCAGGGCTCAGCCACCCTCAAGGTCACCATGGACAGGGACGTCAATGCCGACACCCCCGTCATCATCGCCACCCCCTTCACCGGCCGCACCCAGTTGGGCTACTCCGACTCCTGGAGCCATGTAACCGGCCTCAACACAGGCAACTACAACCTCTACGCCTTCGACTCCTCTGAGGAACTCGAGTGGATAAACTATAAGGAGAAATCCGACCATATAGCCTTCACCGCCGCCAACACCCTCGAAGGCCTGCTCGACGGCATGGGCTACTACTACTCCACGGCCGACGACTGGGGACTAGAGTTCACCGGCGTCACCCCGTCGAGCTACAACAACACCATCACCAAGTCGCTCATCTACGACGATTCGTCCACCGCGCCCTTCAACGGCTGGTCGCTCGTAGGCAACCCCTTCACCTGCAACGGATACATCACCTACAGTGAGCCCGCCACCTTCTACAAGCTCAATGCCGCCGGCGACGCCTATGAGGCCTACGACGGTGCCGTAGTGCTTGCCCCCGGCGAAGGCGCCTTCATCTATACCCAGGCCTCCGGCACCATCACCTACTCCTCCGAGGTGGGAGATGTCAGCCCCGTCGAGCCTGACGCCACGCTGCCCGTCAATCCGCTACCCGGCTTCCCTGTCTGCCAGGATGCCTCAGGCCCCGCAGACATAACCATAGCCAATGCCGTTGACAACACCAATATCATCAACGACTACAGCAACCGCGTATGCAACGTAACCCTCACCGACCGCACCCTCTTCTGCGACAACGAGTGGAACACCCTCTGCCTGCCCTTCGGCCTCAGCGCCGACCAGATAGCCAACGGCAGCCTGGCAGGAGCCGACATACGCAGCCTCACCAGCGCATCGCTCTCAGAGGACACTCTCACCCTCATCTTCACTCCCGTTGACAATATCGAGGCGGGCAAGCCCTACATCATCAAGTGGGCACCCGGAGCCGACATCACCAATCCCCAGTTCAACGGAGTGCTCGTCAGCGCCAGCACCGCCAACTTCAAGAGCGATGATGAGACCATCGACTTTCTGGGCACCTACAGCATGACAGCCTTCGACACCGAGGTGACCGACATCCTCTTCATGGATAGCGGCAGCCAGCTCAAGTGGCCGTTGCCCGGAGCCACCATCGGTGCATGTCGTGCATACTTCAAGCTCGCCGGCGGCTCACCCGCCAAGCACTTCGTCCTCTCCTTCGGCAGCGCCGATGATGACGACGACATCACCGCCATCGCCAGCCAGGAAATGGTCAATGGTCAATCGTCAATGGCCAATGGTGAGTGGTACACTCTTAGCGGAGTCAGGCTCAACGGCAAGCCCAGCGCCAAGGGCATATACATCCACAACGGCAAGAAGACGGCAATACAGTGATAGTTGATAGTTGATAATTGACAATTGATAGTTGATAGTTGAGAGTTGGCGGTTAGCGGTTTACCGTTTCCTCCGGACTTGGTCAAACTTCAAATATATAAAATTTTATTATGAAACGCACATATCAATCCCCGAGTATAGACACCATCTACATCAGCAGCAGCCGTATGCTCATGCTGCAGGTCAGCAGCAACTCCGGCATAAGTGGCGGCAATGAGGGCAGCGGCAGCGCCGCCCGCAGCGCCCAGTTCTGGAGCTTCGACTGGCAGGAGGACGACGCCGACGACGAGAGCCAAAGCCTCTGAGCCCGAAGACCGAAGTCTCTCCCCAGCCCTCCCCTCAAGGGAGGGAGTTCTGGTTTTCTCTTTTCTCTGTTATCTGCCTCCGAGGGGGGGGTAGAGGGGGCTCTGGAGATGGAAGGGGTCTATTCTCTCCAAAAAACACGGCCAAAGGTTATGTCGTTTATAAATAAATGACTAATTTTGCAGCCGCAAAGGAAAGTTGGCAGAGTGATCGAATGCGCCGGACTCGAAATCCGGTATACTCCTTGTGGGTATCGGGGGTTTGAATCCCTCACTTTCCGCGAAGTAAAACGCACCAGCGATGGTGCGTTTTTCTATACGGAAAGTGAGGGATCGCGAGCCGAAGCAGCACTGTCGCCCGTAGGGCGGTGTGCGAAAAGCGCAGGCGAGAGCGAAGCGGCAACTGCGAAGCAGTCGCGAGAACTTGCATTTGCTGTCGGTGAAGCCGGTGCAAATTTTGCAAGCAAGTTCGAGAGCAAAGCGGCAATTATCAACTATCAACTCTCAACTATCAATGCCGAAGGCATCGCGAGCTGCTCATCGGCTGTCGGCGAAGCCGGTGCCGATATCAAAGAGCTGCGAGAGCGAAGCGGCAACTATCAATTACCCTGGTCTGCGCGTCGCGTAGCGACAACTAATCGCGCCGAAACGAAATCTAATCGCGCCGAAGTCAAATCTAATCGCCTTGAAACGAAATCTAAAGGCCTTGAAACGAAAACTAAAAGCCTTGAAACTGACTATTTCTACGCGATTAGATTTTTTTTCTGCGTAATACTGCATTTTTTTTAGTGACAGCATTTGCAGCATTTGCAGCATTTGTCAAAATTTTTCATCGTGAATGCTGCAAATGCTGTCACTATTTTATGCAGCATTTTTATAACAACTTATTTTTCCCGCAATTGAAAAAGTTATCTCGCTGAATATCAATGGTATAACTTTAATTCAAATTATATATTATATATTTAATATAATATATAATTCTATAAGAAAGGTATATCAGGAAAAGTGAATACTGTCTTTTTTTTAGTGACAGCATTTGCAGCATTTGCAGCATTTTTAACAAATCTTTGCAGTTCTGATATCGAATTAAGGAAATGCTGCGGGCGTTGCTTTGGCGCAGTGCCAGCCCTGCGTCGTAGGGAGTCAGTCGGCTTTGCCTTCCTTAGGAGTGATGAGTGACTGGATGAATTTCTTTGTTGCCTCTATTTCCAGCGGGGTGAAGAGTGCAAATTTTCTTATTATTTTTTGTTAAAATCCTTTGGTGTTTAAGGATTTTTTGTTAACTTCGTGGTGTCTTTCGCGAGGACATACACTTACTCGTTCTTTGACTTGTTGTTTACATCTGTATATTTCTGTTTTTCGGTCAGACGGCGCGGATTCTCTCCAGTGCCTTGTTGGTATTTTCCCGCGTATTGAAGGCTGTGAAGCGCACATAGCCTTCTCCTGAGGGGCCGAAGCCGGCGCCGGGGGTGCACACTATGTTTGCCTTGTGGAGGAGCAGTTCGAAGAACTGCCACGAGCTGAGTCCGCCAGGGGTTGCCGTCCAGATGTATGGTGCATTTTCGCCGCCGTATGCCTGATAGCCGAGGTTGCGTAGTGCGGTGAGCATAAGGTGGGCGTTGTGCATGTAGTAGTTGAGGGTTTCTTTTACCTGCACTCTGCCTTCTTGTGTGTAGATGGCCTCTGCTGCCCGCTGGCTGATGTAGCTTGCGCCGTTGAACTTGGTGGTCTGCCTGCGGTTCCACAGACTGTTGAGCGACGCTTGTCTTCCGCCGGCAGAGCTGGCGCAGATGTCTTTGGGCACTACGGTAAATCCGCATCGCACCCCGGTGAATCCGGCAGTCTTGCTGTAGGAGCGGAACTCTATGGCGCACTGCCTGGCGCCTTTTATCTCGTAGATGGAGTGGGGGATGTCTTCGTCCTGGATGAAAGCTTCGTAGGCGGCGTCATAGAAGATGACGGCGTCGTTCGCCAGCGCATATTCTACCCAGCGGCTGAGTTGCTGGCGCGTCAGCACTGTTCCTGTCGGGTTGTTGGGATAGCAAAGGTAGATGACGTCAGCGTGCGTCTTTGGCAGTTGCGGCACGAAGTTGTTGTCGGCGGTGCAGGGCAGTTTCACGATGCGTCGCCCCGCCATGAGGTTGGAGTCGGCATATACTGGATAGACGGGGTCTGTGACGGCCACCGTGCAGTCCGCCGGCAGCAGTTCCTGGAAGTTGCCGGTGTCGCTCTTGGCACCGTCGCTGACGAACACCTCGTCGGGATCGATGTCTATGCCTCTTGCGCGGTAGTCGTTGGCGGCGATTGCCTCGCGCAGGAAGTCATAGCCGCGCTCCGGTCCGTAGCCTTTGAAGGATGAGGCAAGCGACATCTCGTCGGCAGCCTTATGCAGAGCCTTCACGACGGCGGGGGCGAGCGGTTGAGTGACATCGCCTATTCCAAGTGAGATGATGTGGGTGGCAGGGTTCTGCTCCCTGAAAGCACTGACCTTCCTTGCAATGTCTGCAAACAGGTAGTTGCCTGGTAAATCCATGTAGTGTCGGTTGACAAGCATAGTCTGATTTCTTTTTGGTGTTGCGTTATTCTGTTTCAATCTCTCCTTCAAAGACAAACTCGGCCGGCCCTGTCATATAGACATGGTTGTCGCACTCTCTCCACTCTATGCCGAGGGTGCCGCCGTCCATTATGACATCGACCTTTCTGCCGGTCAGGTCCATGAGGTGCGATGCCACTGCTGTGGCGCAGGCTCCGGTGCCGCAGGCCATGGTGATGCCTGTGCCTCGCTCCCATACCCTCATGCGGATGGCGTCCTGCCCGACTATCTGAGCGAACTCTATGTTGCAGCGCTGCGGAAAGGCCGGATGCTGCTCTAGCAGAGGGCCGGTGACGGCAACCTGGTCTATGTCGTTGGTAAATATCACGAAGTGAGGGTTGCCCATTGATACGAAAGTGCCGTCACAGGGTTTTTTGTCAGCAACGAACAGCCTCTCGTCTTCAACGGTGGGCTGAAGCATATCCACCGTTACGCTCTCTACCGTGCCGTCTGCCACATTCAGTCGCAGGATCTTGATGCCCGATAGGGTGAGCAACCTTATCTCCGTCATGTCCGTTAGTCCTCGCTCATACAGATATTTGCCTATGCAGCGTGAAGCGTTGCCGCACATCATTGCCTCGCTACCGTCGGCATTGAATATGCGCATCGAGAAGTCGGCCTCGCTCACTGGCGACGAGTCTATCAGTACCAGTCCGTCAGCCCCTATGCCCTTGTGGCGGTCGCTCCACGCCATGGCAGCCTGCGCAGGTTGGTCGATGGGGTATTGCATGGCGTTGACATATATGTAGTCATTGCCTGCACCATGCATCTTTGAAAACCGTATTTTCCTCATAGCTTTCCGGGTGTTATGCTTTTCAGCGGCAATTTTAAGCAAAAAGACACGATTAAAGGCTGTATTCTTTCTTTTTTCTATTTTTCAGACTAAAATTATTGAAAAACGAAAGAAAAAGTACGAGAAAACTTTAATTTTGTAATCTTTACTTGTCAAATGCGTCTTAAAATAAAAAATAATCAAGATTTTGTTTGTTTTCGGTAGGGAGAAACCATGGCGTTTACATAACTTTGCTCAAGGAAAAGAATTACAGTCTCATCTTTTTTGCCCCATGGATACCAAATACATTTTCATCACCGGAGGCGTGGCCTCCTCGCTGGGTAAAGGCATCATCTCGGCCTCTTTGGGCAAGCTGCTGCAGGCGCGTGGCTACAGGATTACCATCCAGAAGTTTGATCCGTATATCAACATTGACCCCGGCACTCTCAACCCTTATGAGCATGGCGAGTGCTATGTCACCGCCGACGGTCAGGAGACCGACCTTGACCTCGGCCACTATGAGCGCTTTACGGGCATCGAGACCACGCGCGACAACAGTGTGACCACCGGGCGCATCTACCTAAGCGTGATAGAGAGTGAGCGCAGGGGAGACTATCTTGGCAAGACGATTCAGGTAGTGCCCCATATCACTGACGAAATCAAGCGTCGCATCCAGCTCCTGGCAGCCAGGCAGACGCTTGATTTCGTTATTACCGAGATAGGCGGCACCATAGGCGATATTGAGAGTCAGCCCTTCCTGGAGGCCATACGCCAGCTGCGCTGGGAGCTTGGGCCTCAGCGTGCCCTTAATATCCACCTTACTTACGTGCCCTACCTGGCTGCCGCCGGCGAGCTCAAGACCAAGCCCACCCAGACCAGTGTCAAGCAGCTGCAAGGTCTTGGTATCCAGCCCGAGGTGCTAGTGCTGCGCAGCGAGCACACCCTCAACGATGAGCTGAGGCGCAAGGTTGCTCATTTCTGCAATGTGGCTGAGAGTGCCGTGATTCAGAGTCAGGACTTGCCCAGCATCTATGAGGTGCCCGTCAACATGCAGCGTCAGGGCCTTGATGCCATCTGCCTTAGCAAGATGGGTATTTCTCCAGGGCCTACGCCTGAGCTTGGGCCGTGGCGGCGATTTCTGCAGATGCGCAGTCAGGCCACTGAGGCCATCGACATTGCGCTGGTGGGTAAATACGACCTGCAGGATGCCTATAAGAGCATACGCGAGAGCCTCGCCCACGCGTGCACCTATAATAATAGGTTGGCTCATATCCATTTCGTGAACAGTGAAAATCTGACCGATGACAATGTGGCCTCACTGCTGGGCGGCATGACCAGGGTGGTAATATGTCCCGGTTTCGGTCAGCGTGGCACGGAAGGCAAGATAATTGCTGCCCACTATTGCCGCACTCACGACATACCCACCCTGGGCATATGCCTTGGTATGCAGATGATGGTCGTGGAGTTTGCGCGCTATGTGCTTGGTTATGCCGATGCCTCCAGCAGCGAGTTTTCTGCCACCACCGGCCATCCCGTCATCAGCATGATGGAGGAGCAGAAGGCCGTCACACAGATGGGCGGCACCATGCGTCTCGGCTCTTACGAGTGCCAGCTGGTGGAGGGCACTCATGCATGGCAGGCCTATGGCCGGCTGCCAAGGGTGAGGGAGCGTCATCGCCATCGCTACGAGTTCAACAGTCAGTATCTTGCCGACTTTGAGCAGCACGGCATGCTCTGTGCAGGCATCAACCCAGATGCCGGCTTGGTGGAGATAGTGGAGGTGCCGTCCTGCCGCTGGTATGTGGGCACTCAGTTTCATCCCGAATACTCCTCAACTGTGCTCCATCCCCATCCCTTGTTTATGGATTTCATTGGGGCTGAGACCGCTGATGAGTGACCGTGATTCTTTTATTTTACAGTAATTCTTTAAATCGTTGGCAACGATGGAACCCTTGAAGCATGAATGCGGAGTGGCCATGGTGCGTCTGCTCAAGCCGCTGGAGCATTATCTGCACAAATATGGCACATGGGCCTATGGATTCAGCAAACTCTATCTGATGATGGAGAAACAGCACAACCGAGGTCAGGAGGGCGCAGGAATGGCCTGCGTGAACATTGATGCTCCCGCAGGCACCGAGTATATGTTTCGTGAAAAGGCTGAGGGGTCTGGAGCGCTGAAGGAGATTTTTTCGCGCATCACTCCCGACATGGCCGGTCAGCTCTATATGGGCCACCTGCGTTACAGCACTACAGGCAAGAATGGTCTCAAGTATGTCCATCCCTTTATGCGTCGCAGCAACTGGAGGTCAAAGACACTCTGCCTGTGCGGCAATTTCAATATGACCAATATCGATGAGGTCTTCCACCTCATGACTCAGCAGGGCCAGTCGCCCCGCAGCAGCAGCGACACCCATATTGCTCTCGACCTCATGGGCCATCGCCTTGACCGCGAGGTGGAGCGTAGATACCAGGAGGCCGTAGGCAAGGGGCTCCATTTGCAGGATATTACGCGATACACCGAGCAGCACCTCTCTATGGCTGATGTGCTTAAGGCTTCGATGCCGCTCTTTGACGGCGGCTATGTGATGTGTGGCCTTACGGGTAGCGGCGAGATGTTTGCCGTCCGCGACCCTTGGGGTATCAGACCGGCATTCTACTATGCCGACGACGAGGTTGTAGTCGTGGCCAGTGAGCGCCCAGTCATACAGACATGTTTCTCTCTCGAGGCTGGCGATATAGAGGAGCTGCAGCCTGGCCAGGCCGTAATAGTCCATCAAGACGGTTGCCTGAGCTTGGAGCAGGTCATTCCCCCGCGCCAGCGGAGGGCATGCAGCTTTGAGCGCATCTATTTCAGCCGTGGCTCTGACCAGTCCATCTATCAGGAGCGCAAGCAGCTGGGGCGGCAGCTGACGCCTTCCATACTGCAGGCTATCGGCGGTGATGTAGCCAACACGGTATTCTCCTATATACCCAACACGGCAGAGGTGGCATTCTTTGGTATGACCGACGGACTGCGCCGCCAGTATCCTGACGTGAGAGCGGAGAAGGTGGTGTGGAAGGACATTAAGCTCCGCACTTTTATCACCGAGGATGCAGAGCGCCGCGATCTTGCAGCCCATGTCTATGATGTCAGCTATGGTAGCCTGCGTCCTTATAAGGATAATCTTGTCATAATAGATGACAGTATAGTCCGTGGCACAACTCTTCGCGAGAGCATACTCAAGATTCTTGACCGCCTTCACCCCAGGAAGATTGTCATGGTGTCGAGTGCGCCGCAGATTCGCTATCCCGACTATTATGGCATCGACATGTCGCACCTGGAGGAACTGTGTGCCTTTCGTGCAGCCATAGCACTGTTACATGAGCGGGGCATGCAGAGAGTTATTTATGATACATACCGCGCCTGCCTGGAGGATGCTACTTCTCAGAATCATGTGTGCGCCATCTATGTACCGTTCACCGCTGAGGAGATTACTGGCAAGATAGCCGAGATGCTTCGGCCTGAGTGTGTGGAGACGGAGGTGCAGCTGGTTTTTCAGAGCATCGAGGGCCTGCACAGTGCCTGTCCCGACCATCTGGGCGACTGGTATTTCACTGGCGACTATCCAACCCCGGGAGGCTTGCGCAAGGTCAACCAAGCCTTTGTTGAGTATTACGAAAACAACTCTTTAGAGGCAATAATCGACAAATGAAGCAGGCAGCACTTATATTAGAGGATGGCAGCACCTACACAGGATGGTCGTTTGGCTATGATGGTGATGCTGTGGGAGAGGTGGTTTTCAATACCGCCATGACGGGATATCCTGAGAGTCTTACCGACCCAAGCTATGCTGGACAGGTGTTGGTGATGACCAGTCCGCTGGTTGGCAACTATGGCGTTCCGCCGCTGGATGTTGCAGACGATTATGGCATACCACGTTACACAGAGAGTAGCCGCATTCATGTCAAGGCTCTGATAGTGGCTGACTACAGCGCGATGTTTTCTCACTGGAATGGGCGGCAGTCGCTCGCTGACTGGCTGAAGGCTGAGAGGGTGCCGGCACTGACGGGCATCGATACCAGGCGCCTTACTATCCGCCTGCGAGAAAGGGGCGTGATGATGGGAAGAATAAGCTTCTCCTCTCAACCTTCAAATCTCAATGCCGAAGGCATCGCGAGCAGCTCGTCGGCTGACTGTGGAGCTGGTGCTGACCACAAAGAGCTGCGAGAGCGAAGCGGCTACTCTCAAACTTCCTACGGCTCTGTCAACTGGGTGGAGCGCGTCAGCTGTAAGGATATCATTACCTACCCGGCTGCCGGTGGGGCTAAGAGGGTGGTGTTGCTGGACTGCGGTGTGAAGGCCAATATATTGCGCAGTCTGCTCCTGAGGGGGTTGGAGGTGGTGAGAGTGCCGTGGAACTATGATTTCAACGCTCTTGACTTTGACGGTCTTTTTCTCTCCAATGGTCCCGGCGATCCGGAGAGGTGCGATATGGCTGTGGAGAATATACGTCGGTTTCTACACGATGGCAGCGTGCGCCCCTGCATGGGTATATGCCTCGGCAATCAGTTGCTGGCCAGGGCGGCGGGTGCGCGAACCTATAAGCTGAAGTATGGTCATCGGGGTCATAACCAGCCCGTGAGGATGGTGGGTACCGACAGATGTTTCATCACGTCGCAGAACCATGGCTATGCCGTTGACGAGAGCAGCCTCCCCGATGGTTGGGAACCGCTGTTCGTCAATATGAACGATGGCTCCAATGAGGGTCTTCGCCACAAGGAACACCCCTGGCTCTCGGCGCAGTTTCACCCAGAGGCTTGCCCTGGGCCAGAGGATACCGCTTTCCTCTTCGATAGGTTTGCGGAGATGATGAATACACAGAATTGAGAATTGAACATTGAGAATAAAAATGGTGTCTGTTAAGAAAGTTTTGCTACTTGGCAGCGGTGCGCTGAGGATTGGTCAGGCAGGCGAGTTCGACTATAGCGGCTCGCAGGCCATTAAGGCTTTGAAGGAAGAGGGTATCAGCACTGTGCTTATCAACCCCAATGTGGCCACGGTGCAGACCTCCCAGGGAGTGGCCGATAAGGTCTATTTCATGCCGGTGCAGCCTGAGTTTGTAGAGCGGATTATTGAGAAGGAGCGTCCCGATGGTGTGTTACTTTCTTTTGGTGGGCAGACGGCGCTGAATTGCGGAGTGGAGTTGCATCGTGCAGGTGTGTTTGCCCGGTATGGTGTTAGAGTGTTGGGCACTCCCATACAGGCTATAATCGACACCGAGGACCGCGACCTTTTTGTGCGCAGGCTTGACGAGATTGATGTGAAGACCATTCGCAGCCAGGCTTGCAGCAATGTTGATGAAGTGCGCCAGGCCGCTGTTAGGCTGGGTTATCCCGTTATATTGCGTGCGGCCTTTGCACTGGGCGGCTTGGGCTCAGGATTCTGTGATGATGAGGATGAACTGCTTGCGCAGGCCGAAGAGGCTTTCTCCTTTTCGTCTCAGGTGCTGGTGGAGAAGTCGCTGAGGGGATGGAAGGAGATAGAGTATGAGGTGGTGCGTGACTGCCATGACAACTGCATCACCGTATGCAACATGGAAAACTTCGACCCCCTGGGCATCCACACTGGAGAGTCGATAGTGGTGGCTCCGTCGCAGACTCTCTCCAATACTGAGTATCATAAGCTCCGCTCATTGGCCATAAGGATTGTGCGCCATCTGGGCATAGTGGGGGAGTGCAACGTGCAGTATGCCCTTAACCCTGACTCCGAAGACTATCGTGTCATTGAGGTCAATGCCCGCTTGTCGCGCTCGTCGGCGCTGGCTTCCAAGGCTACCGGCTATCCGCTGGCATTCGTGGCAGCCAAGCTGAGCCTGGGTTATGGATTGTTTGATTTGAAGAACTCTGTCACCCAGTGTACAAGCGCATTCTTTGAGCCTGCGCTCGACTATGTGGTGTGCAAGGTGCCGCGCTGGGATTTGTCGAAATTCCAAGGCGTGAGCCATCGGCTGGGCTCGTCGATGAAGAGTGTGGGCGAGGTGATGGCTATTGGACGCACCTTTGAGGAGGCGATGCAGAAGGGACTGCGTATGATAGGGCAGGGACTTCACGGCTTTGTGGAGAATAAGCCCCTGTCTTTTGCTGATATTGCTGACGAACTGGCCAACGCTACCGACAATCGCGTAGTGGCCATCGCCCAGGCCATGCAGATGGGTTATAGCGTTGAGCAGATTCATTCCCTCACCAAGATAGACAAGTGGTTTCTCTATAAACTGAGGCATATAGTTGACATTGACCAGCACATGAAAGAATTTAGATATTTATCTGATTTAATCGTTGATATGGATAGCTCAGAGTTTGCCGAGTTGATAGAGGATCCCTGCTTTGCTGATTTGCTCCGCGAGGCTAAGGTTTATGGCTTCTCTGATAGCCAGATAGCCAGTGCCATAGGCCTCGATGCCACCCTCGGCAAGGAGGAGGCTGGGCTCAAGGTTCGCAAGTGGCGCAAAGACTTGGGCATATTGCCCGTTGTTAACCAGATAGACACCCTGGCAGCGGAATACCCTGCACAGACCAACTATCTTTATATGACTTACCTGTAAGATGTCGGTTCTGGAATTTCAAGGTTGAAGGACTGCAATTCTTAGATAACTTTTCAATCCCTTATTGCCGGGTTTGGCTTATTGTCAAAATTAAAAAATCAAATACTTATGTGCGGAATAGTATCAATACTCAACTTGAGAGGCGAGCGAAGCGCCTTGTCGCAGGAGCTTCGCCAGAAAGCATTGTACATGAGCCATAGGATACGCCATCGCGGTCCCGACTGGAGCGGTATCTATTGTGGCGGCTCAGCCATTTTGGCCCATGAGCGCCTAAGCATCGTTGACCCCGAGTCGGGCGGTCAACCCCTATATTCGCCAGACGGCAAGCTGGTGTTGGCTGTGAATGGCGAGATTTACAACCATCAGGAAATTCGCAGTCGCTATGCTGGCCAATATGATTTTCAGACCGGCAGCGACTGTGAGGTGATACTGGCTCTTTACCGTGATAAGGGCATCGACTTCCTCGAGGAGCTCAATGGCATCTTTGCCTTTGTGCTTTATGATGTGGAGCATGACCGATTCCTGATAGCGCGTGACCCTATAGGCGTCATCCCCCTATATATCGGCCATGATGCCGATGGTACCGTCTATGTGGCATCCGAACTCAAGGCTTTGGAGGGACAGTGTGAGCAGTACGAGCCTTTCCTACCTGGTCACTATGCCTACAGTGGGCAGAGTGATGACGACGGATATCCGAAAATGGTACGCTATTATCGCCGCGATTGGATGGACTTCGCTGCAGTTAAGGATAATTCCTCCAGCGTGGCTGCTCTGCGTCAGTCGTTGGAGGCTGCCGTCAAGCGACAGCTTATGAGCGATGTACCCTATGGTGTGCTGCTTAGCGGAGGGCTTGACAGCAGCATTATCTCCGCCATCGCTGAGAAGTATGCTGAGATGCGTATAGAGGACGATTCACGCACCAAAGCCTACTGGCCGCGCCTCCACTCCTTTGCCGTAGGGCTTAAGGGAGCGCCCGATCTGGCCAAGGCTCGCTTGGTGGCTGATCACATAGGCACAGTCCACCACGAGATCAACTACACCATCCAGGAGGGTCTCGACGCCATTCGCGACGTGATATATTTTATCGAGACTTATGATGTAACCACCGTCCGCGCCTCTACGCCTATGTATCTGTTGGCTCGGGTCATTAAGTCGATGGGCATCAAGATGGTGCTCTCGGGTGAGGGTGCTGATGAGATATTTGGAGGTTATCTCTATTTTCACAAGGCACCGTCGGCACAGGCTTTTCATGAGGAGACGGTCAGGAAACTGGCCAAGCTTCATCTCTATGACTGCCTGCGGGCCAACAAGAGTCTTTCTGCCTGGGGTGTGGAGGGGCGTGTGCCTTTTCTCGACAGGGATTTCCTTGACGTGGCGATGCGTACTAACCCTGCAGCCAAAATGTGTCCCGGCAAAACGATGGAGAAGAATATCCTGCGCGGGGCCTTTGCCCATATGCTGCCGGAGGAAGTTGCCTGGAGGCAGAAGGAACAGTTCAGCGACGGGGTAGGCTACTCATGGATAGACACACTTAAAGCCATGACTGCCGCTGCCGTTACCGACGAGCAGATGGCTCAAGCCGCCGAGCGCTTCCCCATCAATCCGCCCAGAAACAAGGAGGAGTATTACTACCGTTCAATCTTTGCCGAGCATTTTCCAAGTCAGAGCGCCGCGCGCAGCGTGCCCAGCGAGGCCAGCGTGGCTTGCTCTACAGCCACTGCCCTGGAGTGGGACGAGGCCTTCCGTAATCTCAACGACCCCAGCGGGCGTGCCGTCAAGGGGGTTCATGAGCAGGCTTATTAGGATAGGATGGCCATAAAGATTTGGCAGACTCATTCTTTTTTCTTAACTTCGCGGCGATAACCGTTTGCCGCCTGTTGCCGGGCGGGTAATGAAACTGATGAATCGCCTGCGATATATCCTGACTGCCGTGGTGGGCCTGCTGGTGGCTCTCTACCTCGCCGTGCTGCTGCTGGCTGCGCTGCCCGGGGTGCAGCGGTGGATGGCACGCCAGACCGCCGATGCGCTGAGCAGCAAGCTGGGCACACGGGTGGAGGTGGGGCGAGTGAGGCTCGACCTCTTCAGCTCGGCAACGATTGACAGTCTGCTCATCTTCGACCAGCAGGGCGACTCACTGATCTGCGCCGAGCGCACGGTGGCCACGGTGGACCTCATGGCGCTGCTGACGGACAGGACGGTCAGGATTGGCAGCCTCAAGGTGCTGGGCTCCAAGGTGATGCTCAGGCAGGCCGACGGTGAGCAGGGCAACTGGCAGTTTGCAGTGGACAGCCTCAAACCGCGCGACGACACTAAGCAGGGTCTGCAGGTGGTGATCAGCCGACTGCTGGTGAGGGACATGGATCTCTCATACAACGATATAGCCCTTACCGGACTGATGGCAAGGGCGAAATGGCGCAAGGGGCTGGGCGCCGCTCGTCAAAGCCCCGACTCCGACTCTCCAACGGCTGACCTGATTGATATTGACGGCCTGTCCTTCAGCCTGAAGAATTCCGGCAAGGGGCTGCTGCCCTATATCACCGAGGCGAAGGTGACGAAGTCGAGGGTGGTGGTTAAAGCCCCCACCGGCTCCAAAGCCCCCTCCAGTTCCCCCTCAAAGGGGAGAGTTCCGGCGTTGCCTTCCATCGGCGAGATGGTGGCGTTTGCCGACATCAACGCCTCTGTGCTGGCGCAGGGCGAGCATTATGATATCAAGGGCAGGTGGAGCAAGGCTCTCGACGACCGCCTGCGCCCCGTGAGGGCGGAGGTGAGCGTCCGCAACGGTGGCAGCGAGGTGCTGTGGGCCGATATTGCCTCTGCCTACAACTGGCAGGACGCCCTGGAGGCTGACGTGAGGGTGAAGACGAAGGCTTTGGCAGGAGTCTCCTCCGGCGCCAAAGCTCTCTCCGGTTCCAAGGTCCCCTCCGGCTTCCCCTCAGTGGGGAGGCCGCTGGCGCCCTCTGACTCCATGGCGCAAGCCTCTTCCAGCTCCGGAGCCCCCTCCAGCTCTCCCTCAGGGGGGAGGACGCTGGCGACAGGGTTGCCCGCCATAGGGGAAGTGGAGCTCTCCGGCCATCTGAGTATGGCGGGGGGCAGGGCCTCGTTTGTGGGCGATGTGGATGCGGGCGTGGGCAGATGCCGCGCTGACGTGAGGGTGGAGGGCCGCGGGCCTTATCGCCTGACCTACAGCCTGAGCGACCTCGCCGTCAGCACCGACCGGCTGAAGGCCGAGGACTGCACGCTGAGTGGCTCGGCGGTGATGGCGCAGGCCAGAGTGGAGATGCCCATGGAGCTGAACGCCAAGGGTCACCTAGGCAGCATGACCTACGACGGCCGCACGCTATCCAATGTTGACATGGAGGCGGCCTTGCACAGCGGCGAGTGGACCGCAAGCCTGGCGGTGAACGACGCACAGCTCGCCCTCTCGGCACAGGGACGGCGCAGCGCGCAGGGCGCCATCGACATCAACGGGCGCGGCACGCTGAGGCAGGGCATGCTCGCCTCGCTGGGCGAGGTGGCGTTCAGCTGCAATAGCGGCGACGACGGCCACTACCTGCTGACTGCCAATGCCGACGGGGTGGAGATGAGGGTGAAGGGAGCCTCCTCCGGCGCCAGAGTCCCCACCAGTTCCCCCTCAGGGGAGAGGAGCAAGGCGGCAGGGGCTGCTTCTAACCACTCTGTCCTTAAGCTGCTCTCCAATCTTTCGCTTCTCGATGGGGCGGGGTGGAGGCCGGGCGCCTGGGCAGGGCCTGCCTCTCTATCCCTCATCTTCTCCAACGAGGCGCTGCTGACGGAGCTGCTGGGCAGCGAGATGGTTCTTGACGAGCTGATTGAGGTGAGGGGGCGCATGGATGAGAATATGGTGCTCACACTGACGGCGCCCTCGTTTAGCATGGGGGGCAACAGGTACGGCAGCACAAGCGCCTTCTTCAATACCGACGGCGACTCGCTGAGGGGCTCGCTGATGACCACCAAGTATTTCAACGCGGTGCCGGTGAGGGTGGAGGCCCACCTCAGCGGACGCACCGACAGCATCAATACCGAGGTGCTATGGAAGGACATGCAGAGAGGCCACACCTACGGCAGCCTGCTGGCTGACACCCACCTGCGCCGCACCGAGGGCGGACAGCTGAGCGTCCACACGCGCATACTGCCCACCAACCTGTTTGTGGCCGACACGGCATGGAGCATCGCACCGGCAACCATCGATTATGATAAGGGGGAGCTGCGCATAAGCGACCTGATAGTGTCGAGGGGGCAGCAGTTTGTGAGCGTCAATGCCGACCTGGGCAAGGGGCGCCACGACCTGGCGGTGAAACTCAACGACGTGGAGGTGGCCTATCTGCTGGGACTGACCAACTTCAAGCCCGTCACCTTCGGTGGCAAGGCCAGCGGCAGCATCACCAACTCCACCGACAATGCCGACGGGGAGGTGACCGCCGACCTCACGGTGAGGGATTTCCGATTCAACGGCGCCGACCTGGGCATGCTCTGGGCAAAGGGCTTGTTCTACCCCGCCGAAAGCCGACTGACGGTCAAGGCTAAGTCGCAGCGCTCAGAGCAGGACTCCACTCTGATTGACGGCCTGGTGATGCTGCGCGACAAGCAACTGGACTTCCGCTTTGCCTCGGAGAAGACCAATCTGCAGTTCCTTAATAAATATGTAGGCAAGTTCATCGATGACCTGGAGGGCACGACCACGGGCAACTTCCACCTGTTCGGCTCTTTCAAGTACGTGCAGATGGAGGCCGATGAGACTATCAACTACATAAAGTTCCGCCCGAAGATCCTGGGCACGCTCTACACGATGGAGAACCAGCCCATGCGGATAAGGCCCGACACCATTGACTTTACGGGATTCACCTTGCGCGACCCCTACGGCAACGAGGCTCACGTCAAGGGGAGCGTCAACCACCACTACCTCTTCAACTTCAACTACAATATTGACTTCCTGCTCAACAGCCTGCTTACCGTCAACTGGGCACAGCAGCCGTCGAGGCCGTTCTGGGGCACCGTGTTCACCGACGGGCGCCTCAACCTCAGCGGCACCACGCGCAACGTGATGCTCACCGGCGAGCTGGACGCCGTGGGCGAGGAGGGAGGCTCGGCACTCTTCTACAACTCCGGTATCACTGCCGAGGAGAACAGAGACTTCGTGAGATTCCTGCCCTCGCCGGAGGCCGCCTCTGCCGCCGCCGAGCAGGGCAGGGAGGTTGCGCCTGCCTATGCCAACCAAGGGGCCGACGTGACGATGGACATCAAGGTCAACGCCACACCCGACGCCACACTCAACATAGTGACTGACCCCGTGACGCACGACTATATGAGCCTGAGGGGCAGCGGACCGCTGCAGCTGGCGTACTACAACAAGGGCCGGTTCCAACTCAACGGACTCTATACGGTCAACAGCGGCAACTATAAGCTGACCATCAAGGATATCATCCACAAAAACTTTGAGATCCAGCCGGGAGGCTACCTGCGTTTCCAGGGTGCGCCCGCCGAGGCCGACATCAGTCTGAAGGGCGTGCACCGCGTGAACTCGGTGTCGCTTAGCGACCTTAACGTAGGGGCGTCGCACTCCAACAGCACCGTGGGGGTGGACTGCATCCTCAACTTCAGCGGCAAGGCTGCCGAGCCCAAGGTGGCGTTCGACATCGACTTCCCCAAGGCCAACAACGACGAGAACCTGCTGCTCAAGAAGTTTATCCTGACCGAGGAGGACCGCAACATGCAGGCCGTCTATCTGCTCAGCATAGGACGATTCTACACCTACAACTACAATGACTTCAGCTCCAACACCGGAGGGCAGAACCAATCGACCGTGGCGATGACCTCCTTCCTGGCCGGCACACTGAGCGGACAAATCAACAACATACTGCAAGACGCCTTCCATATTACCAACTGGAACTTCGGCACCAGCATCGCCGCCGGCAGAATGGGATTCGGCGATATGGAGGTGCAGGGCAGCCTGTCGGGCAAGATGTTTAACAATCGCCTGCTCTTCAACGGCAATATCGGCTACCGCGACCAGATAACCACCTACAGCAATAACTTCGTGGGCGACTTCAACCTGCAATGGCTGCTCAACAAGGCCGGCACCATCAGCCTGAAGGCCTATAGCGAGACTAACGACCGATACTTCACCAAGTCTTCGCTCACCACCCAGGGAGGCGGCATTCTCTTTCAGAAGGATTTCAACAAACTGCGCGACTTTTTCAGGAAATAGTATGCACAAATGTTAAAAGGTGTGCACTACTTTCATAATAAACCTTAACAGGCTTGGCTGTAAAGGGAAAAATGTGTACTTTTGCACCGTCAAATAAAAACGGCAGGCCCACGGCGGGCGAAAAAGCCCTTTTTTTTGCCGGGTCTGAAATAATTCCAAAATAATCGCGTTAGTAAAAATAGAAACACAAACCAAAATTATGAAGATAACCAAAGTACTATCCTTCGTGGCCCTCGCAATGGCATTGCCCTCAATGGTGCAGGCCCAGGACCTGATGGCCAGGGAGGCAAAAGCCGATTTTCTGCTGAAATCATCCAACGTTACAAAAATCATCAATCAGGCCAAGGCCAACGAGGAAATCACCTACGCAAAGAACATCTACGGAAACCACTGGAATAATGACGGAGTAAACGTCTATAAAGGCATGGCAAAGCCCGAAGAGCTCGTAATCAACCTCAAGGACTTCAGCATGCCCATCAAGAGCCGCATCGTTACATCGAAGTACGGCTATCGCCCCCGCTTCCGTCGTGTACACTACGGACTGGACATCAACGGATGCACCGGCGACACCATCTATGCAGCCTTTGCCGGCAAGGTGAGGGTGCGCAAATATGACGCCAAAGGCTTCGGCTACTACATCGTGCTGCGTCACGACAATGGACTGGAGACTGTCTATGGCCACCTGTCGAAGCAGCTGGTCAACGTTAACCAGGAGGTTAAGTCCGGACAGCCCATCGGACTCTGCGGCAACACGGGACACTCCTTCGGTAGCCACCTGCACTTTGAGACTCGTGTGCTCGGCGAGGCCATCGACCCTGCGCTGATGTTTGACATCGCCGCCGCCGACATGAAAGCCGACACCTATACCTACCGCTCATCGGGCAGCCATAAGGCTACCGCAGCAGTGGCAGAACCCGTGCTGGCACAGACTAAGCCCGCCGCTGCTCCAGCCGCCGCTTCCGTGGCACAGCCCGTACAGGAGACCGCTGCCGCTCCGCAGCCCAAGGCTGAGAAGCATGCCGCCAAGAGTTCTCACTCCACCAAGGCCAAGGCTCAGAGCAAGGTGCACAAGGTGCAGAAGGGCGAAACCCTCTACAGCATCGCACGCAAGCACAACACCACCGTGGCTGAGATTTGCAAGCGCAACCGCATCAAGGAGAACAGCACCCTCAGACAAGGTCAGAGCCTTACCGTCAAGTAGAATAATCACGAAGAAAAACAATATGCAGGCATCACTCAACGTGGTGCCTGCTTTTTTTGTGCAATGATATTGTTATGTCTGTGACAATAGCTATATCATTGCCTTGTGTCTTAAAAAGGAAATCTGTGATTTCTGTGTAATCTGTGTGAGAAAAACTACTTCCCAAAGAACAGCCGCATAGCGTTGGCGGTAGTAATCTCGCTGACCTGCTGGGGCGTTATGCCCTTGGCTTCAGCCAGCCTATTTATTATATAAGGTATAAAGGAGGGCTCGTTTCGCTTGCCGCGCATTGGGGTGGGGGCCATATAGGGGGAGTCGGTTTCCAGCACTATGCGCTCCAGGGGAATCTCTTTGACTGTCTCGGGCAGGTTAGACTTCTTGAATGTCAGTACGCCGCCTATGCCGATATAGAAATTGGGGTGGAAGCGCAGCATCTCGCGGGCTGTCTCCACGCTGCCGCTGAAACAGTGGAATACACCGCCGCGGCTGAGCCTGTCGCGCCAGGGGGTGAGACACTCCAGAAGATCGTTGCCTACATTGCGGCTGTGGATCATCAGCGGCAGCTGATAGGTGGCTGCCCATTCAATCTGGGTGCGGAAGGCTGCCTTCTGCTCCTCCTTGTGGCTCTTGTCCCAATAGTAGTCGAGGCCAACCTCGCCAACGGCCACAAACTGCGGGTTGCCGCTTTGGCGGTCGGCCGCGAGCATCTGCTCCAGTTGCTGCAGAGCCTGAGGATAGTTGCTGCCAATATCCTCGGGGTGTAAGCCTATCATGGGGTGGCAGAAGTCAGGGTAGCGACGACTGAGCTCCAGCGCCTTGAGCGTGGAGGCCTTGTCGGTGGGAGGTAGCAGCACCTTCTGTGCCCCTGCCTCCTTGGCGCGGGCAATCACCTGGTCAAGGTCGTCCCTGAAGTCGTCTTCGTAGATATGGGCGTGGGTATCTATGAACATATCAGTAGCTGCGGTTGATGAGCGACTGGGCAAATTCTTGCAGCGACTGCTTGCCTTCGGCTGGCAGGTTGATGCCGCTGAGAGTGCGCTGCGCCTCGGTAAAGTAATGGTTTATCTTTTCTACCGTAAGTTGCTTGATGTTAAGAGTATTATATATTGCCGTAACGGCGGTTATCTTCTCCTGTTCATTGAAGCTGGCGAGCTGCGTCCAGCGGTTGAGTTCAGCCAGCTGTTGGCCGTTAGCCAGCTGGAAGGCATTGATGAGCAGGAAGGTCTTTTTATTGCACAGTATGTCGCCGCCTATCCTCTTGCCGAACACTTTGGGGTCGCCATAGACGTCGAGCAGGTCATCCTGCAGTTGGAAGGCCAGTCCTATCTGCTCGCCAAACCTATAGAGCTGGTCGGCTATCTGCGGTGTGGCGCCCGACAGTATGGCTCCCATCTTGGCGGCGCAGGCAATGAGCACTGAGGTCTTGAGGCGTATCATCTCGATATACTCCTCCTGGGTGACGTCGGTGCGCGTCTCGAAGTTCATGTCATACTGCTGCCCCTCGCCAATCTCCAGGGCGGTGGTGATAAACACGTTCATCGCCTCTCTGATGTTTGGCAGCTGGGTGGAGAGGATATGCTTGCATGCCAGCACCAGCATGGAGTCGCCGGAGAGGATGGCCGTGTTGCTGTCCCATTTTGTGTGGACGGTGGGCATGCCGCGGCGCATCTCGGCGCGGTCCATCAGGTCATCGTGGAGCAGGGTGTAGTTGTGGTATGTCTCCAGCCCTATGGCAGCGGGCATCACTTTGCCGATGTCGTTGCCCAGAGCCTGCGCGGTGAGTAGCATCATCACCGGGCGGATGCGCTTGCCGCCGATGGAGAGGACGTATTCAATAGGTTCGTAGAGGCCCGTGGGACGGGTGGGGTAGTCGATGGCGGCAATGGCCTCGTTGACCTGTTGCAGTATTTGGTCGGAAGTCTTCACTTGGCTGGAAAGGGATTGAAGGGTTGAAGGATTGAAGGATTGAAGGATTGAAAAATTGAAGGATGGAAGGATTGAAAAATTGAAGAATGGAAGAGTTGAAGAACGGAAATTCAATTTTCAATTTTCCAATTATTATATACAAGTTTTATTCTATCTCGAAGACAATGGGCAGTGTTACCTGCGATCGGATGCTGCGTCCGTATTTGCGGGCAGGATGCCAGGGCTGCATGAGGGCCATCACCCTCAGGGCCTCGTTGTTGAGCATCTTGTTGGCTCCCTTTATCACTCTCACGTCCTTGGTGGAGCCGTCGGTGTCAACTATGAAGGCTACGGTCACGGTACCCTGCACCCTCTGCCTTACGGCTGCCGGCGGATAGACCATCGTGGTGTCCATCCATTTCATAAAGGCGCTGATGCCGCCCGGATAGCGGGGGATGGAGTCCACGATTACTCCATCGGTGCGCTCCTCGTCGAGGGCAAGCTCCAGCTTGGCCTCTTTCAGCAGCACATTGAGCGAGTCCTTGCTAAGGTCTTCAATCTTGTCGGGCTCCACGGGTTCCTCCTGCTTCACCGTCAGCATGTCGGCCACCGGGTCTACGTCCTCAATCTGGGGCTCGGCTTTCTCGCTCATCTCAGGCTCGCTCTTCTTCTCAGGGCGGCGCTGGGGGCGTGCCTCCTTGATGCGCACGCCTTCAAAGCGGGTTATCTGGTCGGCAATGTCGTAGGTTTGCGGCGGTGTGGCGAAGATAATCATTATCAGCACGATAGGACCTACGAGCATCAGCAGCATGCCGCCCAGGCATCCCATGGCCTTGGCATAGCGGCGGCCAGTCTGCTGCCGGAGGCTGTAGGCGCCATACTCCTTGTTGCGGTCCTCAAATAGCATTTCGCACCATTTCTTGCCTAATATTTGGTCGCTAAGTTTCACGTAGTGTCTTCTTACGGCAAAAAAACTGCGCTTTTCTTATCATAAAATGATAAAAGTCGCGTTATTTTAATTGAGATTATAGTTTTGCGAGCGCAAAATTACTTTAGATATTTCAAATTAGAGTAACTTTGTAGCGAAAAATAACGATAGAATGCGTAAACGACTGTTTCTTTTAACACTTATTTTGATACCCCTCCTCTCAAAGGGGCAGGAGGCCACGTCTGTTTTCAATTTTCTTAAGATACCTATGTCGGCTCATGTGGCTGCCCTGGGTGGCGACAATGTGTCGCTTAAGCTTGACGACCCCACGCTGGTCTTCAGCAATCCTGCCCAAGCTGCTGCCGTCAATGACAACAGCCTCAACCTCGACTATCAGACCTATGTGGCCGACACAAAGATACTGGGTGCCGCCTTCGTCAAGGTCTTCAGCGTAAGGCACACCGTGGCTGTCACAGGCCAGGTGTTCAACTATGGCTCGATGGACGAGACTGATGAGGACGGCAATGTGCTGGGCAGCTTCTCAGCCAAGGACATGGCGTTCTCGGCACTCTATAGCTACACCATGGGCAACCACTGGGTGGGCGGTGCCACCGGCCGCTTCATCACCTCCAAGTATGCCGACTATTCATCAACCGCCGTAAGCGTGGACCTCGGCCTACACTATGACAACGAGGAGAATGGCCTCTCTTTCGGCGTGGCATTGAAGAACATCGGCGCCCAGCTCTCCTCCTTCCATGAGGACCATAAGGAGCACCTCCCCTTCGACATGCAGGTGGGTGTCTCGCAGAAGATGGCACACGCCCCCTTCCGCTTCTCGCTTACTTTCAAGGACCTCACGCGCTGGAGCAACAACTACTACTTCAATCCTAAGGGTAAGAGCAGCTTCGGTCGCAAGCTCACCAACCATATTGTCTTCGGCGTCGACTTCCTGCCCATTGACAAGATCTATGTGGCCGCCGGCTATAATTTCCGCCGTGCCAACGAGCTCAAGGCCGCCGGCAGCAGCCACGGCGCCGGACTCTCCTTCGGTGCCGGCCTCCAGACCAACAAGATCAAGGCCGGCGTGGCATACGCCAAGTATCACGTGGACGCCAGCTCTCTGCTCTTCAATGTTTCGTATAGCTTTTAGGCACAAAATCTCAAAATGATAACCATTGCATTCGACGGCTACTCCTCATGCGGCAAGAGCACCATGGCTCGGCAGCTGGCCGCTACCATAGGATATACCTTTGTTGACACCGGCGCCATGTATCGCGCCGTAACCCTGCTCGCTCTGCGCAACGGCCTTTTCAGTGCCGATGGCAAAGTCAATGAACCCCAGCTGCGTTCGCTGCTCGACAAGGCTGTCATCACCCAGAGGAGCAATCCGCAGTCGGGGCAGACAGAGACCTTCCTCAACGGCGAGAACGTGGAGGGAGAGATTCGCACCATGGAGGTCTCCGACCGCGTCAGCATAGTGGCAGCCCTCCCCTTTGTGCGCACTGAGATGGTGCGCCAGCAGCAGGCCATGGGGCAGAACGGAGGCATAGTGATGGACGGCCGCGACATAGGCACCACCGTCTTTCCCAATGCTGAGATGAAGATATTCGTTACCGCCACTCCCGAGGTGAGGGCCCAGCGCCGCTACCTCGAGCTTAAGGGCAAGGGCGAGGATGTCACCCTTGAGGAGGTGTTGCGCAACCTTGAGGAGCGCGACTATATCGACTCCCACCGCGAGGTGAGCCCCCTGCGCCAGGCCCCCGATGCCGTGGTGCTCGACAATACCAACCTTACCCGCGAGGAGCAGTCAGCCATGCTGCTGGCTCTCTATAAGCTGAGAAGTGAAAATATAGGAGTAAGGAGTAAAGGGAATAAGGAGTAAGTTTATTACCCGCTGCCCTGCTAAATTGTAATTTATCAAATTGTAAAATAAATTGTACATTGTACATTGTCTAATTGTACATTGATAATTGATAATTGAAAATTGATAAAAATTGAGATAGACGAAAATTCGGGTTTTTGCTTCGGTGTGACAACCGCCATACGCAAGGCTGAGGAAGAATTGAAGAATGGAAGGATTGAAAAATTGAAGAATGGAAGAATTGAAAAATTGAATAATGAAAAATTGGATTTCAATTCTTCTCCGGCCCTTCAATCCTGCCCTCCTTCTCCTCTCTACTGCCTTGGCGATATTGTTCACAACGGCATGGAGTGTGAGCGCCTCAGGTCGCTCGGCCTGCAGTCTATCGACCATCAGCAGATGCTTGCCCTCCGCAATAGCAAGGTGCTGCTCCGTGCTCACGGCGAGCCCCCTGCCACCTATGCCATCGCCCGTGCCAACAACATAGAGATTATCGATGCCACATGCCCCGTGGTGCTGCAGCTGCAGCGCCGCATACGCAGCGAGTATGAGGCTAACCCTGAGGCACAGATAGTCATCTACGGCAAGCCCGGCCATGCCGAGGTGCTTGGCCTGGTGGGGCAGACCGAGGGCCACGCCATAGTGCTCTCCAGCACCGAGGATGCCGCGCGCCTCGATTTCAGCCGTCCCATACGCCTCTTCTCGCAGACCACCCAGCCGCTGGCCGAGTTTAAGAAGATTGTCAGTTTCATCCGCCACCATATCCAGGCGCCCGCCACCTTTGAGTCGTTCGACACTATCTGCCGTCAGGTGAGCAACCGCATCCCCAGCATGGTGGAGTTTGCCTCGCGCCACGACGCCGTCATCTTTGTCTGCGGCAAGAAGAGCAGCAACGGCCGCGTGCTCTTCAATGCCTGCCTCAGCGTCAATCCCCGCAGCTATTTCGTGGAGGGGCCGCAGGACATCGCTCCTCATATGCTCAGTGGCATTACCACCCTCGGCATCTGCGGCGCCACCTCCACCCCCAAGTGGCTCATGGAGCAGTGCCGCGAAGAAGTACGCTCTCGCTGTCACAGTGATTCATAAGGCGGTTGATGCTGAGCCTGTCGAAATTTATGCTGAGCCCGTCGAAATTTATGCTGAGCCTGTCGAAGCAAAATCTAAACGCGCCGAAATAAAATCTAATCGCGCTGAAGTCAAATCTAATCGCGCCGAAACTGGCTGTCTCCACGCGATTAAAATTTTTCTTTACGGCTTTAGAATAATTATCTACGGAATAAATATTTTTTTTCATGGGTTAAGATTGCGTTTTCCTGACTTAAATTTCTGTTTCCCATCAGAATATAATAGGGCACACAAAGCTGTGTGCCCTATTATTATGTTGTCCGGTGCATTGGCGGCGCCTTAGTGGCCCATTCGCGAAGTGTCCACCTTCTTGGTCGGTTTCTCCTTAAATCCGCCTATGCGATAGACCACCGTCAGGGCTACGCTGGGCTCCACCCAAATCTTCATAGTGTAGTCCTGATTGCCCATGCGGGAGTGGGTGTAGATATTGTTTTTCAGTATGTTGGTGCCCTGGAGTATCACGCTCCACCGCCCGTTGTGGGAGGTCCAGCGCAGCGATGCGCGGAGCCTGAACATGGGGTCTATGTCGTAAACTCCCTGTATGGCTTTGGTCTGGATGAAGGGCGTGAGGCTCAGCGTTATGTTGTGGGCCTGGCTGAGGCGCATGGTGGCTGTGCCGCCGAAGATAAAGGACAGATTGGTGCGGTCGAACGGCAGGTCGAAGAAGTTGTTGCTCTTGTCGTGGCGATAGAGGGCTGTGACGAGGCCATTGCCGTTGAGCCAGCGACCTGCGCTGAACTGCGCCGAGGCTTGCAGTCCGTAGAAGTTGGAGTAGTTGAAGTTGGTCTCCTTCATCACCACAGCCAGGCGGTCGGTGGGCTGATAGGCTAGCTGCACGAAGTAGTCGGGCTGCAGTTCGGTGAAGGCGGTGATGGTGTATTTCTTCTTCCACTGCCACATGAGCATCACCTCATAGTGGGACATGGGCTTGAGGTCGGGGTTGCCCCATATCTCTGAGTAGATGGAGGAATAGTAGATGCTGCTCATGGTGCTCCAGTAGCTGGGATAGACGGCCTCGGAGCTGAACGAGAGGTTGAGCATGTGGTCGGGGTTGATGTTCCACATGGCGTTGAGGGTGGGGTAGAGGCGCCATTCGTCCCACTTGGTGGCGTGGTATTGCTCGGCAGAGAGCGAGGCATCGATGCTGAATTTCTTGCCCTGCCATCCTATGCCGCCATAGAGGTCCATTATGCGCTCGCGGTAATCCACACGGCTGGTGGCATAGTCAATAGGCTGGTTGTTCTCGTCGAGTGTTGTCTGGTAGCTGTCGTTGACGGAGGTCTGTACCTTGGCTCCGTATGACAGGCTCCATCCGCGGTGCAGCTGGTGGGTCTGGTCGGCAGTGAAGAGCCACTTGGTGATTTTCTGGCGGCTGTCGACCTCCAGGCTGCGCTCGGTGTCGAGCATGGTGCCGTCGAGATGCTGGGTGCGCGGGTTGCGGTAGTTGGTATAGGATGCGCTGAGTTGCAGGCCGAAGGGGGTGCTGTAGCTGGCGTCCACATTGTGCAGGTTGGTGTGCTCGCGTGTCCGTTGCACGGTGTTTGAAATGCCTGTCGTGGTGTTGACGGGGGTGGTATGCTCCCATTGGCCGGTGTAGTCCACGCTTAGGCGGTGGTTGTCGGCTATGGCGTAGTCTATGCCCAGATGGTATTCATTGTCTGTGCCTTTGGCTTTGTGGCGCGTCAGGTCGTGGTATGCTACCTGCTCGTCGCCCAGTTGCTGGTTGGCATCGTGGCCCACGCGTCCGAAATTCTTGCCAGTGGTGAGGCTGTAGGAGGCGCTGATGCCCAGTGGGCCGTGGTTATAGAGCACCGAGCCCTTGGCCTGCCCCGTAGCATATCTGCCTTGCGACCATACGCCCTGCACCTGTGCTGCCAGCTGGTTGGTGCCAGTGTAGTCCTTGGTCTCCACGTTGATGGCCACGCCGCGCACGTGATACTTGGCAGGAGCGGCAGGCATCACCTCAGCCTTGGCCAGTTGGGAGGCTGGTATTGACTTGAGCCGCTCGATAATCTGCTCTCTGCTCAAGGTGGAGGGCTTGCCGTTGATGATGAGTGTGGCCGAGCGCCCCATGAAGTTAAGGCTGCCGTCGTTCTCCACTATGCCGGGAATGTGTGTCAGTGCCTCGTAGGCATCATCGGCAGGCATTATCTGCAACAGTTGCGGCATGTTGTAGACCAGATGGCCGTTCTCTGTCTGGACTATGTCGCGACTGCCCTTGACGGTGGCTCCGTTGATGGTGTAGGTCTCGGGCTGCATCTGGATGGTGCCGGCATCCTCGGTGTCGCAGGTCTTGCAGACGGTTTTGTATCCGATGTGGGAGATACGCATCAGCACTTTCTCTTGCTCTATGGGAATGGCGAAATAGCCTGCCTCGTTGGCTACGCCACCAGTTATGAGGGTGCTGTCCGCAGGATTGAGCACTGCCACGTTGACGTAGGGTAGGGGTAGTCCGCGCTCGTCAATAACCAGGCCTGTGAGGTGTCGGCTGGTCTTGTGTATGCACTCCACGTATATCTCGTGGTCGCCTTCTTTCACTGTCATACGCACGGGGTAGAAGCCGATGATTTGCAGTATGGCCTCCGGCAGTGTCTTGTTCTGGACGGCGGTGGTAACGAGGAAATCTTCCAGCTCGTTATAGACGAAGTTGACGGTGTATTCCTTTTGCCCGTTCTGCATCTGCAGCAGTGCCTCGCTGAGCGACACATTATTATATGTATGGCTTATCTTCTGTGCGCCGGCAGTGGGCGCCAGTATGATGAGCAGTAGCAGTAATAGTGAGGCGTGTCTCATTTGACTATTATTTTGTTGTCTTCCACTGCTATGTTGACGGCCTCAAAGTTGTTGAGCCTCTCCACCACGCGGAGCAGGCTGTCCTCACGTTTCCAGACGAAGTGCAGGCGCAGCTCCCGTGCCTTGGCGTTGCGTATCTCCACGCCTGCGTGGTGGGCGGCGGCAATGTCTTGGACAATCTTCTCCAGCGTTGCTTTGTCAAACACTGTCGGCTCCAGCGATGCTGTGTCACTCTTCACTGGGCTTGAGGCCTGGGGCCTGGGGCTTGTGGCTTGAGTGGCGTTCTCTGCAGTCTGTTCGCTCTTGCCCTTCGCATGATGCAGGGCAGCGATGGTGGCTCCGGCAAAGAAGACTATGCCGATGAAGATGGCTGCTATCTTGCTGAGTCGCTTGAGCAGAAGGACGCGTGGCTGCTTTTTGTGTGCTGCCACAAACTTCTCCCATTCGTCGTCAACAGAGGGATTGGCTCTCTGTACCTCCTCGTTCTTGAGCGTTCGCTTGGCAAAGGCCAGCTGCTCCATCATGACCTTCAGCTCGGGGTCGTCGGCAAAAGCCTGCCTTATCTGCTGGTCAGTAAACCGTTCGGGGTGCTCCTGCATCTCCAGCAGTTGCTCTATACGCTGTTTGTCTGTTTTCATAGTTGTCTATTTCTTTTCATATTTTTTTCTTATCCCTTCAATGGCCTGTTGCAGATGTGCGTGGACGGTTTGGCGGCTGATGCCCATCTGAGCGGCTATGTCCATTACCTTCATCTCGTCGAGGAAGCGCATCCTGAATATTTGTCGCGTCAGCGGAGTGAGATGCCGTCTGGCATAGTCCGTCAGTTCTTCCATGCGCTTATGCTCGGTGTCGATGGGCGTGGGCTGGCATGCTTCCTCGCTGAGCAGACGCACTACTCGCTCATGTATCTGGTGGTGCTCTATCATGTTGAGGCACTGGTTGCGTACGGCGGTCAGAAGGTAAGAGAGAGGGGGAGTCTCGATGTCTCCTTTCTCCAGCAGGTGAGCAAAGACCTCGCTGACGGCATCCTTGCTCTCGTCCTCATCGTAGAGGATGGTTTGTGCCAGCCGATACATGGCGGTATAGTGCATTCGAAAGAGCTGCTCGATGTCTTGTGTTGTCATACTGTTATTAATACAGTTTAGCCTTGCGAAATGTAAAGCGAAAGTATGATTTTTTTCCTGTGGGCACAGGAAAAGGCAGCAAAAAACTTGCTGCCTTGTTACCTGTAAGCTTAACTGAAAGGTTACTTCACGACTTTCTTGCCTCCGATGATGTAGATCCCCTTGGGCAATTGACCATTGGGCAGCCTAGCCCCAGCCCCTCCCGAAGGGAAGGGAGACAGCTTGCGGCCTTGGAGGTCGTAGGCGGATTGACCATTGCCAACTCCTAACTCCTCACTCCTCACTCCTAACTCATCTAACCCAGTGATGTCGGCGGGCTGATAGACGCGCACCCAGTCGAAGAGTGTCTCGTAGGTATGGCCGGTGTCGGCGTTGGCAGCCCATGATCCGTCGCCCACGCTCTGATTGAGGATGAGATAGAAGGGGGCGTCGAAGGGCCACTGCCCCTGGTCGAGTGCGCTGGGGTCGATGCTCTTGGTGTAGGACCACACGCGCTGTCCGTCAACATACCATGTTATGCTGCTCTCGTCCCAATCGACGGCAAAGGTGTGCCAGAGGCTGTAGTCCAGGGGGCCGAAGGTTTGGCTGTTGGGGCCGTGGTGGAGATTGAATGTCCAGTTGGTGTGGACGGTGTGCCAGCTTTGGGTTGAGGCGTCGATGGTCTCCCATATGTCTATCTCGCCGTCATTGGGCCAGCCTTTTGGGCTGCTGGCGGGCATCATCCAGAAGGCGGGGAAATTGCCTCGCCACTGGTTGGTTTTGATGCGTGCTTCTGCGTGGCCGTACTGGAAGCTTACGAGCCCGAGGCTCTTGATGCCGCCGGTGAGCATTGGTGTGCTCTCCTGTGAGTCGGACGGGGTGGGGATGGCGAGGCAGTGGAGGGCGCCGTCCTGCTGGAAGACTACCCGTGGGTCGCTGGAGCACCAGCGGTTCCATGTGGAGCCTTGCCTGATGGTGCGCGTCCACCATCGGGCATCGGGTTCGCCGAGGCCGTCAAACTCATCGCTGAACACCATCTGCATGGCATCGGGGTCGGTCTGCTCCCAGAGGGCGGTGATCATGATGTCGCCGTCGATGCTGTCGGCGGGTATGGTGGTGAGGTCCTCTGTGGCTTCGAGGGTAAATTCGCTCCATTGCTGTCGGCCGTCGGCCCAGCGTGGACCGTGGAGGTTGCGGCCGTGGCGCACCCTGACGCCGTCGGGGCATGTATAGCCGCTGAGGCTCTGGGCAGAGAAGGTGAGGGGCTCATAGGGTGTCACCTGGTCGGGAAAGCCTCCGCCGTCAGTACGGGGGTAGATATTGCCGTTGCGGGTGATGATGGTGAGTGTGGCTGGCAGGCGTCTCTCAATGAGGTCGATGCATGTCTGCAGCTCGGCTGCTACCAGTGTGTCTTCCTCCACCTGCCAGACGGAGCCGGCATCGTCGGCTGTCCATACGCTGACGGGGTAGTCCATCTGTGGTGCGGCGCACATATAGTTGCGTTGGCCGTCGGTGGTGATGAAGGTGAAGAGGCCGTCGTCGGTGGCTGCGATGCTGACGGGGAGGGGAGTGTCCTGCAGCGTGGTGGCCTGGATGCCGCCTGTCTCGCCCACTACCAGGAATTGGCGGGCGCCTACATTATATATATACCACTGGCCCTCGTAGCTGACTATCATCCATGCGCTGTAGGGGGAGGCAGGGTCGAGAGGCAGGCTGTAGGAGGGATTCTTGATTGGGTGGTCATCGTCGCCGATCATTTCTGCCGTCCAGACATAGTGGTCGTGATCATCGGGTGAGCTGATGGCGTAGGCAGAGAAATGGGGGTTGCGGATGGTATAGGCCTTGTCGGCTGACAGTTCTTCCACGGTGGCGGGGATATCCTGACCGCCAGCCGTGATGGCCAGCAGTGCTGTCAGAGCGAGAAGTGAATGGCGAAAGGCGGAATGTATCATGTCTATAGGAATAAAAATGATGAGCCTACTCCGTGGTAGGCTCATGTTGGGGGGGGTGCGCTCCTTGCTTACTTGGTCATCTCCTGTTCGATGGCCTGTATCTCCTCCTTGTATCCGGGCTGAGTCTTAATCTTTATGTCCACCTGGCGGCAGGCGTGGAGCACTGTGGTGTGGTCGCGGCGCCCAATGTGGATGCCTATCTGTGTGGAGCTGAGGTTGGTATGCTTCTGCATGAGGAACATGGCAGCCTGGCGTGCCCTGACGATGTTGGCCTTGCGGGAGGAGGAGTTGAGCTCCTTGTGGGTGACCTTATAGTATTTGCATGTGGTGTTGACTACCAGTTCGGGGGTGATGTGCTTGGTCCTTAGTTTCACCAGTCGCGACACGATGCTCTCGGTCATGGGCAGTGTTATCTCGCTGTCGTTGACGATGGACTGCACGAGCAGCGAGTTGATTACGCCCTCCAGATCGCGCACATTGTCGGTGACGTTGGTGGCGATGTAGTCCACCACGTCCTTGGGTATGTTGAGCTGATTCTTGCGTATCTTGGCCTTGAGGATGTTGCGGCGCAGCTGCTCGTCGGGTCGCTGCAGCTCGGCGGTGGCTCCCATCACGAAGCGCGAGGTCACTCTGTCCTCAAAGCCCTGCAGCATGGAGGGGGCCTTGTCGGATGTGAAGATTATCTGCCGGCCGTTGCGCTGCAGGTGGTTGAAGATATTGAAGAGGGCTTCCTGAGTCTTTGTCTTGCCGGAGATCTCGTGGATGTCGTCAACGATAAGGCAGTCAATCGACTGGTAGAAGAACATGAAGTCGTTGAACTTGTTCTTCGGCACGGAGTCGGTATACTGTATGAGGAAGTCGTGGGCGGAAACGTATAGCACCCGCTTGTTGGGATTGTTCTCCAGTATCTTAAGGCCGATGGCATTGACCAGGTGCGACTTGCCTACGCCCGAGTTGCCGTAGAGGAAGAAGGGGTTGAAGGCGGTCTGTATGGGCTTGGTGGCAATGGTCATGGCTATGGAGCGTGCCAGCTTGTTGGCGTCGCCCTTGATGAAGTTGTCGAAGGTGTACTCCTGGCTCAGGTGGGTGGAGAAGATGGGCTTGGAGGTCTTTATCTCAGACTCCTCGCCCTTGAGTGCCGTTTCGTTGGTCTTTGCTCCCGTGTCCTCTTCCTTCACCTTGATGTCGATGTCGTTGACGTCAAACACCTTGTTGACTTCAGCCAGCAGCATCTGGCCGAAGTTCTCAGCCAGGTATTCATAGAAGAAATTGTTGGGAACCTGCAGCAGCACCTTGCCGTCCTCCAATCCAAGGAAAATGATATGCTCAAACCACGTGGCATACGTATCCTGGGAGATTCGCTGGCGAATCATCCCAAGTACTTCTGTCCATTTTTCCTGACCGGTTGCCATGAGTCTATTCAATCATTTATTGCTGTCTTACCAAATAAAGGAGGCAGATTGCAAAATCGCAAATTCTTAAAATTTCGAGTGCTTTCCCGCAGTGACGGAATGAACTGCAAAATTGCGATTTTTTTCTGATATCAGCAAAAGGAAACGGGGTTATTTTTTCGTTGCTGACAAGTTATTTTTTTTGGGCAATGATATAGCAGTTGGCATTAATATGGCAATAACTGTTATTTCATACGCCACTGTCGGTCATAGTTACTTTCATACGCCCCCGGCAGCAAGCTGCCACCCCGTCGCTTCGCGAGGAATACCTTTTCTATCTTCCCCAGAGGGGGCCCCGCTTAGAGGGGGAGCTTGCATGCCATTCTACCGCAAGCCGTTCTGCTTTTGATGGCAAGGAGACGGCTCCCCCTCTAAGATAGAGGGGGTGTCGCGAAGCGACGGGGGCGTATGATACAAACTTAACAGCGACGGGGGCGTATGATACAAACTTAACAGTAACAGGCGCGTATGACCATTTCGCAGGTAGTGTTATCTGTGCCAACATCTATATTATTGCCATGTTTCTATTGTTTCTTCCACATTGCACAGCAAAAGAATAGAGGAGATTCAAATTGAACCTCCTCTTCTTTGTTGGCGGTGCGTACGAGACTCGAACTCGTGACCCCATGCGTGACAGGCATGTATTCTAACCAACTGAACTAACGCACCTTTTTATGCCGTTTTAGCGCCTCTTTCTCGAAACGCGATGCAAAAGTAGATGTTTTTTTTGTAACGGCAAAGAAAACTACACTTTTTTTTCTATTTTTTTCTGTCTTATCTCTATTGACTCGTATCCGTCGGGTGTCTTCACCCAATCGCGGAGCATTCCTGCCAGTTGGTAGCCGGCGCTGCTGAAGAGTCGCTGGCTGATTATGTTGGAGGGGTTGATGTAGGCATACAGCTGGTGGATGTGTAGCATCTGAGCGGCATATTCCTCCACCAGCCGCAGTGCCTCGGTGCCTATGCGCTGACTCTGATATTCAGGCAGCAGACATATGCCAACCTCGGCGCGGAGGTGGCGGGGCGAGAAATCGGTGAGGTCAATAAAGCCGACGGACTTTGAGGTTTGAGGTTTGAGGTTTGCCGCTTCGCTCTCAGACTTTCTTTCTGTGTCGGCACCGGCTTCGCCGACAGCCGACGAAAGTCTTCGCGATGCCTTTGGCATTGCCGCTTCGCTCTCAGACTTTCTTTCTGTGTCGGCACCGGCTTCGCCGACAGCCGACGAAAGTCTTCGCGATGCCTTCGGCATTGAGGTTTGAGGTTTGCTAACTCCTAACTCCTCACTTTTAACTCCTAACTCCTCACTCCTCACTCCTAACTCTTCACTTTTAACTCCTAACTCCTCACTCCTAACTCCTAACTCCTCACTCCTAACTCCTAACTCTTCACTCCTCACTCCTACCTCAATCACCAGTCTCAGCTGGTGGTCCTCGTAGATGTCGCCGGTGGTGCCTTTGATAAACCTGCTAATGGTGCTGCGGCTCAGGGGTTGGACGGTCGAGGTGGTGTCCCACATCCGGGAGTCGTTCTCCAGGCGGTAAATCAGCGGCAGGTCGGTGTTCTCCATGGCTCGCAGTCTGACGGTGGGTGATTGCAGCAGTGTGTCTCTCATAGTGTGAAGATGTGGAGGTTGGTAAGTATCATCTGTCTGTCGGGGTAGAGTGTGCCTACATATGTGCTGCCGCTTTGTGGCAGGGCGGAGTAGGCGTGGGCCAGGTTGAGCACCTCGCTGTAGTTGTAGAGCGAGGTGTCGTAGACTATGTAGAAGGGGTCGGTGTCGCCGACGATATTCCTCAGCTGTGCGGCGTCCACCACGGTGTGGTTAAACATCCTGACCTCGAGGTCGTATTTCTCTGCCAGGCTGCTCACGATGCCCATATTCTCCTCCCTTACCAGGCACAGCAGCTGTGTCTTGCGCGGTGCGAGTCTGGTCTTGAGCCTGTAGATCATCTTGCGCCAGGTGCTCTTGACGAACGAGAGGGCTGCCAGCACATAGATTGCCACATATATAAATATGCGCAGCAGGAAGATGTGGCTGTTGAAATGCTTCTTGAAGAAGATGAAGATGGCCTTGTAGAAATTGTTGACGTAGGAGTAGGTGTTGCGCCGTGTGCTCTCGCCCTTGTAGTGGAGTATCTGTGTGGGCAGGTAGTAGTTGTGGTAGCCTGCCTTGAGCATTCGGTAGGAGAGGTCGGTGTCCTCGCAGTACATGAAGTAGTCCTCGTCGAAGGTGCCCACCTTCTCCACCACCTCTCGCTTCAGCATCATGAAGGCGCCGGAGATGATTTCCACCTGTGCCGGCTCGTTGATGGGCAGGTGTTGCATATAGTAGTAGCCGAACGTCTTGCTGTGCGGGAAGAGCTTGCTCAGTCGGGTTATCTTGCAGAACGAGGCCCAAGGGGTGGGCACTCCCCGCCTTGACTCGGGGGCGAAGGTGCCGTTGGAGTTGAGCATCTTCACTCCCAGGCATCCGGCGTCGGGGTGCTGCTCCATGAAGTCGAGGCATCGGCGCAGAGTCTCCTCGCTGACGAAGGTGTCGGGGTTGGCCAGCAGCACGTAGTCGCCCTTTGCCATGCCGATGGCCTGGTTGTTGGCCTTGCCGAAGCCGGGGTTGTCGGTGTTGGCTATGATGTGCAGCTGGGGAAAGGTGCCGTCGGGGAAGCACTCTCTCAGGTATTCCACCGAGCCGTCGCTGGAGTTGTTGTCCACCACTATCACCTCCCAGTCGAGGCCGTCGGCAGCCTTGCGCAGCGACATCAGGCACTGATAGACATAGTGCTTGACATTATAGTTGACGATTATGACGGAGAGCTGCATGGCTGGGGTATTAATATTTCTGCGGCCAGCAGAAGATGAGGGCCACGCCGAGTATGGCTGCCAGGTAGAGTGGGGAGGTGCTGCCGGTGATATAGTAGGCGGCGAAGTCGAGTATCACCACCATCAGAATCATCAGAATCCTCACGCGGCTCAGCAGCTGCACTGAGGCTTCCCTCTGTGCTCCCTTGAGGGCGTTGAGCCGTGCCTGTATGGGCTTCATGGCAAACATCTTCATGGCCAGCCATGCGGTGAGCAGACTTAGCACCACCGTGGTGATGCTAAGCATATAAACCAGGGTCTCGTCGGGCTTGGCAGGCAGTCGCGATATGTTGCCCGTAAGGTAAAGCACTATCAGCACAATGGGAATAACCCATGCCAGTGCGTAGATTATGTAAGTGGTCTTCATGTGGAATTAGGAGTTAGGAGTTTTCAGTTAGTCGCAAAGTCTCAAAGTCTCAAAGTCTCAAAGCTTCCGGACTTGGCTAAATTTCAAATTTCAAATTTCAAATCTCAAATATTTAAAGTTTTCTCATATTTTCACTCTGTTTACTATTGATCGGCCGAGGGTAAGCTCGTCGGTGTATTCCAGTTCCTCGCCCACGGATATTCCGCTGGCGATGGTTGTCATCACTATGTTGTACGGCTCCAGTCGGCGGCTGATGAAGAAGCGTGTCGTCTCGCCGTCGGTGGTGGAGCTCAGTGCCATGATCACCTCTTTCACCTCGCCGCCGGCCACTCTCTCCACCAGCGAGTCGATGAAGAGGTCGCTGGGCCCTATGCCGTCCATGGGCGAGATGATGCCGCCCAGCACATGGTAGAGCCCCTTGTACTGGCGGGTGTTCTCGATGGCCATCACGTCCTGCACGTTCTGCACCACGCAGATGGTCGAGGTGTCGCGCTTGGGGTCGCTGCAGATGTCGCAGAGGTCATTGTCGGATATGTTGTGGCACACCCTACAGTGCTTCACTTCCTCGCGGAATGTGCTTATGCTGTCGGCAAACCGCTGCACATCGTCCTTCGACTGCCGCAGCATGTGCAGCGCCAGCCTCAGTGCCGTTCGTCGGCCAATGCCGGGCAGCGAGTTGAAAGCTTCCACGGCTTGTTCCAGCAGATGTGAAGGGTAGTCGGACATTAGAGTTAGGAGTTAGGAGTTAGGAATTAGGAGTTTTCAGTTAGTCGCAAAGTCTCAAAGTCGCAGAGTCGCAAAGCCATTTTAATTTGACAATTTACTATTTCACAATTTAGCAAGCCGTTGGGCATAAATTTTTGAGTAATTTCTGGTAATTTCTTTTAGTGCCCACCTCCGGACTTGGCTAAATTTCAAATTTCAAATTTCAAATTTCAAATAATAATTCGTTTGAGGGGGCTCCTTTTTCTCTAACTATCTTGCAGCGACTGCAAGATAGTTTCTATGTGTTCGAGCACGGCCTCCTTGCCGATGCGCTTGGCTGACGACACCTGGAAGTAGGGTGGCAGTTCCTCCCACTGTTCATCGAGTGTTTTCAGGAATACGCTCACGTTCTTTCCGAACGAGCCCTTCCTCGATTTGTCGGCTTTGGTGAAGATGATGGTGAACGGCACCCCGTTCTCCCCCAGCCACTCGATGAACTGCAGGTCTATCTGCTGGGGCGCTATGTTGCCGTCAATGAGCAGGAAGAGGTTCACCATGTTCTGGCGCTCCATAATGTAGCCCCTTATCATCTTGCCCAGCTGCTCCTGCTGCTTCTTGCTGCGCTTGGCGTAGCCGTAGCCCGGCAGGTCCACCAGGTACCACTCGCCGTTGATGAGGAAGTGGTTGATGAGTATCGTCTTGCCCGGCGTCGACGAGGTCATCGCCAGCTTCTGGTTGCCCGTCAGCATGTTGATGAGGCTGCTCTTGCCCACGTTGCTGCGGCCGATGAATGCAAACTCCGGCCTGTCGGTCTGTATGCATTTGTCCACGCTGATGGCGCTCGAGTCATATCTCGCAGATTTTATCTCCATCGCCTTATTCCTTGTTTTTGCTTTTCTTTGCCACCTTTTTAATAATAATGATCAGCACCACCAGTGCCACCACACCGCATATGCCCACCACGATGGGCGTCTCATACTCCTTGAGGGCGCTCTGCAGCTGGTCCTTGGGCACGATGGCGTGGAGGTAGTATCCCAGCGCAGCCAGCACGATGTTCCATGCTCCGGCACCCAGGGCAGTGTAGAGGGCAAACTTGGCGAAGTTCATCCTCGACAGTCCGGCGGGGATGCTTATCAGCTGGCGTATGGCGGGAATCAGTCTGCCCACCAGCGTAGCCACCGCACCGCGCTTGTCGAAATATTTCTCCGCCTGCTCGACTTTCTCCCTGCTCAGCAGGCACATACGCCCCAGGCGGCTGTCGGCGAACTTATACACGATCGGCCGGCCCACATAGTAGCTCAGCACATAGTTTATCACGGCGCCTATCAGGCTGCCCAGAGTGGCGAACACCACCACCAGCACCACGTTCATGTTGCCGTCGGCAGCCATGTATGCAGCCGGCGGCACCACAATCTCGCTGGGGAAGGGGATGAACGAGCTCTCCACCGCCATCAGCAGAGTGACGTAGAAATAGTCGAGCTGTTCAGCCAGTTGGTATAGAAAGTCAAGCATCGGTTGGAGTTAGGAGTTAGGAGTTTAAAATTAGGAATTAGGAATTAGAAATTAGGAATTTTTGAATAATTTCTGGTAATTTCTTTTAGTGCCCACTTCCGGACTTGGCTAAATTTCAAATTTCAAATTTGCCGCTTCGCTCTCAGACTTTCTTTGTATGTTGGCACCGGCTTCGCCGACAGCCAACGAAAGTCTTCGCGATGCCTTCGGCATTCAAATTTCAAATAATAATTTGTTTGAGGGGACTCCTTCTCCCTTCCCTTTGGGGAGGGTTGGGGAGGGGCCTCCCTTGCTTCAGCTTTTCAGTCCCACTGTGCGGTTGAACACGAGGTGGTCGGGAGTAGAGTCGGGGTCTACGTTATAGTATCCTATGCGCTGGAACTGCAGGTAGTCCAGGGGCTTGCGTGTCTTGAGCCACTCCTCGGCGTAGGCTTTCACCACGTCCAGGCTGTGGGGGTTGATGAAGTGGCGCATGTCGTCGATGTCGATGCGCTCCTTGCCCTGCTCCTTGCTGTAGGCGGCCACCTCGTCCCTGGGGTTCTCCACCATCCAGAGGCGGTCGTAGTTCCTCACCTCCGCCTCCACGCAGTGTGCGCAGCTCACCCAGTGGAGCGTCTTGCCCTTTATCTTGCGGTCGGCGCCGGGCAGACCTGTGCGCGTCTCGGGGTCGTAGGTGGCGTAAATCTCCACCACGTTGCCGTCGGCGTCCTTCTTGCAGCAGTCCGTCTCGTCGCACTTGATGATATATCCGTTCTTCAGTCTCACCTCCTTGCCCGGGCCGAGGCGGAAGAATTTCTTGGGGGCGTCCTCCATGAAGTCGTCGCGCTCAATCCACAGCTCTCGGCTGAAGGCGATCTCGTGGGTGCCGTCCTCCGGGCGCTCGGGGTTGTTCTGCGCCGTCATCATCTCCACCTTACCCTCGGGGTAGTTGGTCAGAATCAGCTTCACGGGGTTGAGCACCACGCTCACCCTGGTGGCGCGTCCGTTGAGGTCCTCGCGCGCCGCGCTCTCCATCAGCGCCATCTCGTTCAGCGCGTCGAAGGTCGTGTAGCCTATCTTGTCGATGAATTTCACGATGCTCTCGGGCGAGTATCCCCTGCGGCGGAAACCGCAAATCGTCGGCATGCGTGGGTCGTCCCATCCGCTCACCACGCCCTCCTTCACCAGCATCAGCAGGTTGCGTTTCGAGAGCAGGATATGCGTCAGGTTCAGCTTGTTGAACTCCGTCTGGCGTGGGCGGTTGTCGTCCAGCGGCTTGTCGTCGCCCCCCGCAATCTTCGCCCAGTCCACAAACAGGTCGTAGAGCGGTCGGTGGCTCACAAACTCCAGCGTGCAGAGCGAGTGCGTCACGCCCTCCCAGTAGTCGCACTGTCCGTGCGTGTAGTCATACATAGGGTACGCGTTCCATTTATTGCCAGTGCGCCAGTGGGGCATGTTGAGCACGCGGTACATGATGGGGTCGCGGAAGTGCATGTTGGGGCTCGCCATGTCGATCTTGGCTCGCAGCACCATCTTGCCCGGCTCCATGTTGCCTGAGTTCATCTCCTCAAACAGGCGCAAGCTCTCCTCCGCGGGCCTGTCGCGGTAAGGCGAGTTCTCGCCCGGCTGGGTGGGAGTGCCCTTCTGTCGCGCAATCTCCTCGGCGCTCTGCTCGTCCACGTAAGCCTTGCCCTCCTTAATCAGCTCCACGGCGAGGTCCCACAACTGCTGGAAGTAGTCGCTGGCGTAGAGCAGCTTGCCCCACTTAAATCCCAGCCACTCGATATCCCTCTTGATGGCCTCCACGTACTCCGTGTCCTCCTTCTGCGGGTTAGTATCGTCCATGCGCAGGTTGCACACACCGCCATACTTCTTGGCGATGCCGAAGTCCAGGGCTATAGCCTTGGCGTGACCTATGTGGAGGTAGCCGTTAGGCTCGGGCGGGAAACGCGTCTGCACCCTCTTGCCGTTGCGACCCTCGGCCAGGTCTTTCTCTACCATCTCCTCAATGAAGTTGAGCGATCTCCTCTCGCCGTCTTCAGTCTTAACGCAGTTGTTTTCTTTGCACATAAAAATGCTCTTTTCCGATTTTGCCGCAAAATTAAGAATATTTTTCCATTCCCCATAGTGACAGAAAGAAATTCTTGGCATTTGTGATTTAGCCAAACCAAGTTATTTCACAACTTGACGATTTAACGATTTGACGATTTAACCAAGTCCGGAGACTTTCAATTTTCAATTCTCAACTATCAACTGCGAAGCAGTCGCGAGAACTTGCATTTGCTGTCGGTGAAGCCGGTGCAAATTTTGCAAGCAAGTTCGAGAGCGAAGCGGCAACTATCAATTGTCAATTTTCAATTATCAACTATCAACTGCGACAACTAATCGCGCCGAAGTCAAAGGCGAAGCCTTCGCGAAGATTTCGTCGGTGGTCGCGCTGCAAGCGCGGTCCGACAAAAGGAAATCTGAGAGCCTTGGCGGCAAATCTAATCGCGTCGAAACAAAATCTAAAAGCCTT